>ERZ869909.13-NODE-13-length-286954-cov-9.128184_pt1 | contig 286954 bp, 218 predicted proteins | sample MGYA00520892_ERZ869909 | MGnify/ENA primary metagenome ERZ869909 (study PRJEB32215, sample SAMEA104723947) | bioreactor metagenome | biome: bioreactor; feature: anaerobic bioreactor; material: water | place: China | collected 2015-03-12 ... | reverse complement strand
AACGATTGTTGGGTGCCGAGAACTGTCGCCAGGCACCGTGGGATCCATCGTAATAAGGCTAAATGGAAAATACAACGGTCAAGTATAAGCGTAGTGCGGGATTTCGGAGCAATTCACTGTCCGCCCACCACAAAGTTTCTTAGGAGCAAAAATGCTCAAATTTAGCAGTTCAGCCCGCATTACGCTTATACAATGTTGGCGGTAGTTTTTTTTATTCAATTCTCCTTAATACCCCCTTTAATTTTGCTTCAACTCCAAGATTATCAAAAAGTTTTTCAGTCAATGTTAATGTCTTCTTGAAAGCTGTTTTAATATCTGTCGGATCTAATTCTGATGTTGTCTCCTGAAATAACGAATACCAATCTGGGTCTATGTCTTTTTCCAAGCTTTTTGTTGGACTTTCCCAATGTTTGGTTTGGTATGTTTCAATTCTTATTAACCAAAGTAAATATTTTTGAACATTTGATAAGCTTTGGTAAGCGTGAGCAAATTCCTGTCGTTTAATTAAGTTGCTTGTTGTAAGTAAAACATTCAACAATGATTGGCTCAACCACAGGATATTTTCATTTGTTGTTCGATCAGGTACTTTAGTTTTTATTTCTTTGAGCGTGTTAGTCAATAAATCTTCTTTATCTACTAAAATCATCTTGTCAAAGTCGCTAAACTCTACCAAACCGTCCCACGATTTGATAACTTCCATTTGGTCGTTTGTCAAAAAATGAAACTCCCCCCTTATCATATTTTCAAAAATGGCAACTTCACTTCCATACTCGTTGGTAAAATATAATGCCAAAGGATGAATTTGGCTTACCCAATTTTCAGCGGAAAAATTTTCTTTATCCTTCAAGAAGATGTAGAATTCAATATCTGAATATTTGTCCCCTTCATTTTTGGTAAATGACCCGTACATAAATACGGCAGAAATATTTTTATCATTTTGAGCTATTGACTTTGTTTTGTCAATCATTTGTAACTGTGTCATTTTCTAATTTTTAATATTAACAATCGCCCTTTCTACTTTGCGTATTAAAGGATATTTCAATTCTTATTCTATCTTACAGTTACTTATAGCTTCATTTTCTTGAATGTTTTTCGTTGTTAATTGTTTCTTCAAATTACCGCCAACTTGTTTATATCACCAAATATAAGGTACTTTTTGTAAATACAACAATTTTTTATGAAAATAAACACCCTACGTTTATAAACAATATACTCCAACCCAATCCCCTCAATGCTAATGCTGTGCCCATACTCATCCTATTCCGGCTTCCCAGGGCCGGGAAGCTCATGCCCGGGCGGTAGCATCCGGTCCAGCGGACTCTGTATGCGGTCTACACTCTTTTGCGACAGGTGGGTGTAACGTACCGTGGTTTTGATGTTCTTGTGCCCCAGCAGCGCCTGTATATACCGCAGGTCGGTGCCCCCCTCCAGCAAATGGGTGGCAAAGCTGTGACGCAGGGTGTGCACACTGGCCTTCTTGCTCAACCCGGCCCGCTCAACCCCCTGGCGCATCACATTTTGTATGGTGCTGGCCGATAGGGGCTCGCCCTTCTGCTGCCCCTCAAAAACCCACCCTTCCGAAGGATATAGCGAACGGTATTGCTCCAGAAAATGCACTATGGAGTAAGGGAGCATCACCATACGATCCTTGTTGCCCTTGCCCTGGCGCACTACGATCTTAAACTCGGCAAGCAGTATGTCTTCCCAGCGTAGATGGATAAGCTCACTTAAGCGAAGCCCTGCACCGTAGCCCAGCAGCAACAACAACTTGTGCTTGGGGTTGTGCATCTGGGCAAATACCGCCACGCATTCTGCCTGTGTAAGCACCACCGGCAACCGCGATTCCTTGCGCGGACGAGGCACCTTCAGCTCCTTGTAGTCGCGCTTCAATACATGAATGTAATAAAACTTGATGGCATTGATGGCCATGTTTACCGATTGCGAGGAAAGCCCCCTGCGGATCATCCTGCCCAAATACTGTACAATCTCTCTTTCGCCCAGATCGGCCGGATTGCAGTATTGATGATGAAGCAGAAAAGTAAGCAAAGCCTTGCTGTAGTTGCGCAAGGTGTGGTCGCTGTAGTTCATGGCAAGCAGATAGTCCACAAAGGCATTCATATAAGTACGCACCTGGGGTGGGGTTTGTTTTTGTATGTGGGCCAGCATGCGCTCCAGTTTCACCTGTTTGCGGTTGGGAGAGTTGGAACGCTTCAGATAGCCCGGCTCCAGCTCCATCTGCAGCTGCAAGGCATAGGTCTGGCACAATGTGCGCATGTTCTGTCCATTGTCGGGTGTAGCAGGCAAAAGGTAGCAATGCTCACCCCTGCTGTAGCGGCTTCCGCTCAGTCGTTTTACCTGGGCAATGATCTCGCTCACCTGGGGCAGATACACCTGCATAAAGCGCGAGTCTGACTCATGGGCACGCACCACCACACTGCCCGAACTCCCGGCAGCAGCAGTATAGTACTCCTGGGGCAACAAACCCGGCGCCGATAGCAAAGCCTCCACATGGCTGCGAACCTGCACATGACGAAAAAGCATATATGCCTTGTGCGTTTTGTTCCAATACACACCCTTGATCTTCAGCATTGCCTGCGCCAGCTCTTTGCGGTAGGGCAGCTTCACAATCCAGTATTTCCCCGATATACCCGTAAATTCAGCCTGGTAAGGATTGCCGGCAGGTAAGGATACCTTATGTTCGTCAGTCGTTGTGCTGCGAAGTGCGTCGCTGCCAGGGGCAGCCACTATGGGGGCATGGTGTCGGTTGTCGGTAAAACCGGGCCCCGGATCAGATCCTTCAAAAGGCTCAACACGGATATCCGTATCGGAAAACAATTCCAGAATACGTCGGTAACTCATCCCATCGTAAGGCACATACCACAAACCCAGGGTTTGGCTCCATACAGCACCTGCTTCACGTGCCCGTGCAATCAGATCCTTGTCGTATAAAAATACCAACCCGATGCGCCATGCATCACGATGAAAAATCTTCCTTAAATGTAATACTTTTCTCTCCATATCAGTCATTTTTAACAAATCCCCCTTCACCCAACCCTCATTCCCACACCCCCCCCCATCCCCCAAACTCACAACTTTAAACTCATAACTCTCAACTTACTCCTCAAAATACAAAAAAACTACGACAAAACAATGCAAAACCTCCGTTGTGTCGAAAAAAGCCGTACATTTATCTGTCGGAAACCAATACCCAATTTGCCTTCCCTTTCATTGCCCGGGGCTAGCTCCCCGTTGTATACCACTCGCTACGGCCCAATGCCCTTATACACACCCAAAAACCTGCACCATGTTACAAAATACACCCCTCACCGGTGCTCATGTTGAACCCACTGCGCTCAACCACCGTGCTTCTGCTCAGTCAATAGAAGGTGTTTCGCTGCCCCAATCACTTTTCAACCCCATCGAACTGGCAGCCCAGATTGGCCAGAAGGTAATGCAGGGCAACAAACGAAAATACCTGCGCTTTGGCACCACCCCCGACTATCGCACCGGCATTGCCACCGGATATACGGTGGGCTGCAACCTGCGCTGTGTGTTCTGCTGGGGGCACGAAACCCGCGACAACCCCTCTCTGGCAAACCAATACTTCAGCCCGACCGAGGCATTCGACCAGCTCTGCCAAACCGCCGCAACCCAAAAAGGGGTAGACAAAATACGTATCTCCGATGCCGAACCCACCATTGGCTTTGACCATCTGCTGGAGCTCATTGAGCTCACCCAAAAATCAAACCTGGACCTGTTTGTGCTCGAAACCAATGGCATACTCACCGGCAACCAACCCTCCATGATACGCCAGCTGGCCCAATTCAGCAAACTCTACGTAAGGGTAAGCCTGAAAGCCGGAAACCCTCTGGCATTCAGCCGAAAAACCGGGGCCATGCCCGAATTCTTCGAACTCCCATTTGCCACCATCAGCTACCTGCACGAAAACAATATGTGCTTCGGCGTTTCGGCCATGAGCGCCGATCCACGTTTTATGGACCCCATAGAACGAATCCAGCTCATTGCACGCCTCGCGCAGATCGACCCCAGTCTGGTATTGCGCCTCGAAGAAGAAATGATCATTCTGTTTCCCACCACACGAAAAAGACTGCAAAAGGCAGGATGGGATTGCAGGTGGAAGAAAAACAAACTCCTCAGGTTCCTGCCATGGGCCAGCTACATACAGTGGCCATGGTATCCCATTGCTACCCTGGCTCGCCAAAAACCTTCGCTGAGATATACCCTCAAAAATATCAAACAGCTCAGCCACGGCATCTGATACCTGTCCGAATCTGCAAACCCAAAAAAGCGCAAAAAACCATTGCGCCGGCTGGGAGCAATGCACAAAATTGACTACTTTAGACCCTTTATAAAACATAAAGGATTAAAGGATATGGGAATGCATTGTGAAGGGGAAGCTTATCTCCCTGTTTTTGAGTTTCATTTCGAAAGAAAACTCCGCCAAAAATACCAACTCGACACCTCTCTTTTCTCTACCAACGGAAAGGTGATCTTTGCCGATTTTCGCGCCGTAAGGCTGTTTGTACACAAAATAAACCAGCAGCGCGACCCACGGATCCATATCTATCCGGGCGAAGTAAATGCTGCCGGGTTGCTCGAAGAGATCTTTCACCTCATTCTGCGACAATACGAACAGAAGGCAAACCCCAATGCCTTTAAAAAAGCGTTGGACTACCTGCAGAAAAACCTCGGAAAGGAAGAACTGCAAAAACTCCTCTACGACCTGCAGGACAAATTTCCCAACACCCCCGTTTATACCGGGCAGATCTCCATCAATGGCTGGCTCGAAGCCAGCACCCAAAACCGGCCCAACAGCCACATTGCCCTCGAAGAGGCCATCATGCTATTCTTTGCCAACTTCAACCCCGCCAACCATAAGATCAAAGAGTTTTTTGACGATAAGCACCTCAGCCAACCCCAAACCTTCCGCCTGGCCATCGACCTGCTCGAAGACTTTTTTGAAGAACAACCCGGCTTTGGCCCCAACAACACCGATATCTTCAGCCTCTTTAAAACCCCCATACTGGCAGCCCCCAACGACATCAGCCAGCAAATCGGGTTCATCCTCGAAAACTGGAAAACATTCCTGCCCGAAACCATCATTACCCAGCTGCTCAAAGGAAAAGACCTGCTGCGCGAAGATGTAAGGTTCGATACCATGGCCCATGGAGGCGATGGAGTGCCCACCATGGCACCCGTTTATAAAGGAACCCCCGCCGATACCAGCGCCTTTACCCTGGGAAAATCCGGATACAACTACATGGACGATGCCACCCGCGATTACGAAGAACACGACGCCTTTACCCCCGATGTACACTGGATGCCCAGCGTGGTAATGATGGCCAAAAATACCTACGTGTGGCTCGACCAACTTTCCAAAAAATACCAGCACGACATCCGCACCCTCGACCAGATCCCCGACCAGGAGCTCGACATCCTGCGAAACCACAACTTCAACGCACTGTGGCTCATCGGTATCTGGGAACGAAGCGATGCCTCGCGCCGGATTAAGCATATCATGGGAAATACCGATGCCGTTTCCTCCGCCTATTCGCTCTACGACTACCAGATCGCACACGACCTGGGTGGCGAGCAAGCCTACCACAACCTCAACGAAAGAGCCAAAGCACGAGGCATAAGGCTGGCCAGCGATATGGTGCCCAACCACACCGGCATTTACTCTCAGTGGGTGGTAGAACATCCGGAGTATTTCATACAAACCCAGCACCCCCCATTCCCCGGATACTCCTTCAGCGGCGAAAACCTTTCGCAACACCCCGACCTGGAAATCCGTATCGAAGATGGCTATTTCTCCAAAACAGACGCTGCAGTAGTGTTTCAACGTATCGACAAACGCTCCGGAAACATCTCATACCTCTACCATGGCAACGATGGCACCGTTATGCCCTGGAATGATACCGCCCAGCTCGACATGATCAAAGCCGAAGTGCGCGAAGCCGTTATTCAGAAAATCTTCGAAGTGGCACGCAAATTCTCCATCATCCGCTTCGATGCCGCCATGACACTGGCCAAAAAACACTTCTCCCGCCTGTGGTACCCCCGCCCCGGCACCGGTGGCGATATACCCAGCCGGGCCGACTATGCCATGTCGCAAAAAGAATTCGATACCCTGTTCCCCGTTGAGTTCTGGCGCGAAGTGGTAGACCGGATGAACCAGCAAATGCCCGAAACACTCCTGCTGGCCGAAGCATTCTGGTTTATGGAAGGATACTTCGTGCGTACACTGGGCATGCACCGCGTTTACAACTCCGCTTTTATGCACATGCTCAAAAATGAAGAAAACGAAAAATATCGCGACCTCATTACCAACACCCTGGAGTTCGAACCCGAAATACTCAAACGCTACGTAAACTTCATGTCGAACCCCGACGAAGAAACCGCCATACGGCAGTTTGGCACCGGCGACAAATACTTCGGTGTGTGTGTGCTTATGAATACCCTGCCCGGTTTGCCCATGTTTGCCCACGGTCAGATAGAAGGATATACCGAAAAGTACGGAATGGAATACCAGAGAGCCTACTACAACGAAGACCCAAACCCATGGCTGGTAGAAAAACACCAGCGCGAAATATTCCCCATCACCGCCAAAAGATACCTGTTCAGCGAAGTATACAACTTCAATATCTTCGACTATATCGATGCCTATGGCAATGTGAATGAAAATGTGTTTGCCTTTACCAACCGGCACCACCACGAAAAAGCCCTGGTGCTCTACAACAACAAGTACGAGCAAACCCAGGGACGAATCCACTTCTCGGCTCCCCGCCTGAGCCAGGCCCCCGGCAGCGAAAAACAATCCCTTACCCTCAGCCTGGCAAATGCACTGGATATCGATACCTCCGAAAATGTGTACCTGATCTTCCGCGAACACTTCTCCGGACTGGAATACATCAAAAAAACCTCCGATATCGACCACAACGGATTTCATTGGAACCTCAACGGGTTCGAATACCGCCTGTTCTGGGAGTTCCGACAGGTGCACGATACCTCAGGCGAATACGAAAAAGTGTTCTGGAAAGCCGGAAACGGCCTGCCAAGCATAGACCAGGCCATTCAGCAGGCGCGCCTGCAACCCCTCCATAGCAGCCTCGAAGCACTCTTTGCCGAAGATATCATCAACTTCATGATCAACAGGGTGATGGAAGAAAGCCACACCAAAACCGAAAAACTTGGATACACCCTGCTCAAAGGCCGGTTCGAAGAGTTTGCTGCACAGCTCAGAAACTTCACACAACTGCAGCAACTCAACCCGCAGGCACTGGCCGAAAGCTTTATGGCAAAGGTGAAAAGTGTAGAAAACACTTTCTCATTCCTGTTTCAGGCCAACGAACTGCAACGCCAATTGCGCCTGCGATACGGCATTGCAGGGGTAGATCATCTGCTTACCATCGGCTCAAAAGCTCAGTACCGCGAAAATATGATCGTGCTCATGGCCGCCTTTGCCCTCAAAACCATTGCCGCCGAAACCGGAATGGAAAAATTCATGCAATGGCAAGACCAGCTGTTGCTCCGCTGGCCCCTGGAGAACCTCCTCCAGAGAACCGGACGGGGGCAGCAAGCCATCCAGAGAGATATACAACTTATTGTTATCCTCTGCCACCCATGGCAGCTTTTCGACTTCTCTGCCCTCGATCCGCAAATGCTCCAAACACCCCAGGGGGTTGAAAAACGCAAAAAAATCCTCGCACAAAAAGCCCAACAAGCCGTGCAGATGCTCGCCCACGACCACATTGCTCAGTTCATCGGCGCCAATAATTACCAGGAGGTGATCTATTACAGCAAGGAAAGCTACGAAGAGCTTATCGCATGGCTCTACACAACCTCAATCCTCGACTACTTTACCCTGCTCGACGATACCTTGAGCCTGGGAGAAAAACAAAAACTGCAAATGCTTATCGATCAAAATACCGAATTCTCCCTGCAGGCAACCCAGCTCTCGGCTCGCTCAGGATACCGCCTGGCAAACCTGGTAAGGTTGCTGCAACAAAACCCGGAAAACAACCCTGCCAAATAAGGCAGGGCAGGGGAGCAGGCCACCTCTGCCGCGTCGGCTCCCCCGCCCTGGGCTCACCCCAATGGCATCAGGATATAAAAACGCATCGAAAAACCAGAACCCATACCTTATATCCTTGCCACAAACCGTGAGTAGTACCCGAAATGGCAAATCAATACCCAATACGATGAAACGCACCTTCTCAATGCTTCTGTTGCTGCTTCTTGGCCTTCCCATCACTCCGCTGGTGGGCCAGATCAAGGGGGTAGGTCTGCCCTTTATCGTTAATCACCCCAGAAGTGTCTACAACGCAAGTACGCAAAACTGGGCCATCGCGCAATCGTCAAACGGGTTTATGTATTTTGGCAACAACGACGGAATACTCCAGTTCGATGGCACCTCCTGGACCGTTTTCCCCGTTCCCAATGCTTCGGTGGTGCGTTCTCTGATGGCGGTCGGTGATACCCTATACGCCGGCGCTTTCGAAGAGATCGGCTACCTGGCCCCCGATGCCTCAGGACAATTGCAGTGGAATTCTCTCAATCACCTTATTCCCCACCAGTTTGCAGGTTTCGATGAGGTATGGAGCATCTTCCGAAACCAGAACCAGATTATCTTCCAGTCGTTCTCCTACATCTTCATCCTGCAAAACAACAACGTAAAAGTAATTGAACCCCGCACCGCATTCAGCTTTATGCACCAGGTAAACGATCGGTTCTATGTGGTGGAAAGAGACAAAGGGCTGATGGTAATGCAAAACGATACCCTCTCGCTGGTTTCCAGTCACCCGGTGTTTTTTCGCAACGAGATCATGAGCGTGTTGCCCCTGGCTCCCGGTCAATTGCTCATCGGCACCTCCAACGAAGGCCTTTTCATCCTGGAGGAGGATCGCCTCAGCCCATGGCAAGCCCCGGTTAGCCCCCTGCTGGAGCAACACAACCTGTTCTCGGCAGCCTTGCTGCGCGATGGCAATCTGGCTTTTGGCTCCATCAGCAATGGCGTTTATATTACCGATAAGCAGGGACGCGTGTTACAGCATCTCAACCGAATCAAAGGGCTGCAAAACAACACCGTACTCGCACTGTTTCAAGACCGCCGCAACAACCTATGGCTCGGGCTCGACAACGGAATCGACTTTGTAGAAATCAGCTCTCCCATCTCTCTGCTCAACCATATCTTTCATATCGAAAGTGCATACGCCAGCATTGTGCACAACAACCGCGTGTATGTGGGTACAAACCAGGGCCTGTTTGTGGCTCCGCTCTCCGGCATGCAGAACCTCTCTGAACCCCGCCACGGCTTTTCGCTCATTAAAGGTACCGAAGGGCAGGTGTGGAGCCTCCAGGTAATCGGGAATACCCTCTTTTGCGGTCACAACTACGGGTGCTTTATCATTGAAGAAAACAACGCCACGCAAATCTCCGATATTCGTGGATTCTGGTCCTTTTTGCAAAACCCCGCCGACCCCAGCCAGATCATTGCAGGCACTTACACCGGGCTGGTTTTGCTGAAAAAAAACCAGGGACAGTGGCTCTTTGACACCGAAGTGGAAGGTTTTCGCGAATCAAGCCGGCATATGTATATCGACTACCAGCAAAATATATGGGTGTCGCATGGATACAGAGGCCTCTTTAAACTCAAACCCCACAACAACTTCCGCAAAATACAGGAAGTAACCCTTTTAAGACATCAAAAAGGGTTGCCCGCCGATTTGCCCTACAATATCCAGCTCTTCAATGGCCGGATGGTGCTTACTACCCATAACGGTATTCTGTACTACAATGATACTGAGAATGTATTTACACCTCATCCCGAGCTAACACAACAGTTTGAAAACAAGGGCTTTATCGACAAAATACACCAGGATACACATGGAAACATCTGGTATTTTACCGATCATTACATTGGCCTGATGCGACTGCTCGAAGATGGTACCTATCGCGATATCACTGCTCCCTTCTCGCGTATCAACGATTTTCTGCTGCCTGCATTTCAGAATATCTATATCCATAACCCCGGGAATATATTCATCGGCTCCCAGAAAGGCCTGATCCATTACAATGCCAGCATCATAAACGATTACAACATTGCCGAACCGGTATTTTTTCGTGAGGTAGCATTTTATGGAAACCAGCAGCTCCAGCAGTTTTTTCCAACTTATCGCGAAAAGCATCCTCAGCTTACCCCCCAGCTGCCTTTTGCCCTCAATTCGGTTACGTTCCGCTTTACCTCTCCGGTGTTCGAAAATCCGGCCGCCATCCGATTTGCATGGCGCCTGAAAGGGTTCGACAACGAGTGGTCCGACTGGGATCAGCTCAACTTTAAAGAATATACCAACCTGCGCGAAGGCAACTATGTGTTTGAAGTAAAGGCCCTCAATGCCTTTGGTGTGGAAAGCCCCGTGGCCATTTTCCCCTTCTCCGTTGCTCCCCCATGGCATCGCTCGCTGGTGGCTTATATCATCTATACCATTCTGCTGGTCGTTATTATTGCCGGTAATGTGTATTTCGTGAGAAAAAGAATGTTGCGCATTCGCCAGCGCGAAAAGATCAGGCATGAAAAAAGGCTGGCACAGCGCGAAAAACTATTCCGCGAACAATCTGCCCTGAGTGAAAAAGAGATCATGCACCTGCGAAACGAAGCCCTGCGCAGCGAAATGAGCTACAAAAACAAGGAGCTGGCCAATGCCACCCTGCACCTGATACAAAAAAACAAAACCCTTACTTCCCTCAAAACCGACCTGAGCAAGCTCCTGCGAAATGTACCCGCCGAGAACAACGAAAAACAACTCATCAACAACCTGCTGAAAAAGGTAAACAAAGACCTGCGCAACGAAAAAAGCTGGGAGCTGTTCAACAACTACTTCGATGAGGTGCACCAGGATTTTATCAACCGGCTCAAGGAGCAATACAGCGATCTCTCTCCCAAAGAACTCCGCTTGTGCGCCTATCTGCGCATGAATATCTCCTCCAAAGAGATTGCGCCCCTGATGAACATCTCCGTGCGCGGGGTTGAGATCAGCCGCTACCGCCTGCGCAAAAAACTTAAACTCGACCATAACACCAACCTCACCGAGTTTATCATGACCTTCTGATCCCACCTCCTGCACAGGATAACCTCCTTCTTTCCCAATTCACAGAGCGACTTCACTCCATTTCTCCCACTTCACAGGGCGACTTCCCGTCACCCCGCCAAAAATTTTCCTGTCCCTCACCAAAACATTGCTCACACCCCCAAAAAAGCACCCCAAACGCACCTCTCGCAATCGTTTTCGAAAACAAATCCAAACCCCCGTTTTTATCCCTCCGGAAAATTGTAAGGAAGTTTTCCATGCATCCTGTTGAGAAAGTGTTGAAAATTGAATTTTAATTTTTAAAAGCCAAAAAATCAGAATTATAAAAAATACGTGATGTATTTATGATGTATCAAAAAAATGCGTTGTTGAAGTTTTGATGTACCCCAAAATTTGGCAAAAACACCCCTTCAGACTTGCTTTGTTAAAAAATTGTTAACCGCCCCCCGCAAGGGCAAATTTTTTAATGATCAAAAACCGTTTTTCAGGGGTTCATCCCTGCCCTGAAAACGAAATAAAACAAAGGGTACATTAATTCATTACTAATTTCATTAACCTAAATCAACCACTATGAGAAGAATCAGAACACAACAAATCCTCAGGAATGCACTCCTGTTTGTTGGCTTAATTTCTTTTATGACTTTCCAGTCATGTAAAGACGACGATCCTATTATTGAAGACCCCATTGCAACTTTCCAGTTTGAGATCAGCAGCGAAAACTACCTGCAGGTAATTTTCACCAACTTCTCTTCCAATGCCTCTACCTATGCATGGAACTTCGGCGATGGACAGACTTCAACTGAAAAAGACCCCGTACATACCTACGCTGAAGCAGGTGCATATAATGTACAGCTTACTGCCACAAACTCAGCCGGTGTTTCGCACTCCTTTACGCAATCGATTGAGATAAAAGATCCGGATGAAGCTTTGGCATTGCTGGCTGGTGAAACATCCAAAACATGGCGCCTCTACCGTGTGGGCTCTTCTATGGGTGTAGGCCCCAATGCCGCAGGTGCACGCGAGTGGTGGTCGCTCGAAAATGACGGAAAACGCCCCTGTGTATACTACCAGGAGTTTACCTTCAACCGCCAGGGACAATTCATCTTCGACGACAAAGGTTCCTTCTGGGGAGAAGAAGCCGTTTTCGCTGCTCCTTTGGCCGCTACCTGCTTCGAAGCTACTGCTTCCAACATGGTGAACAAAAATGGTGTTAACGTGAGCGCATGGCTCAGCGGTATCCACCAGTTTACCTACGAACCCGCCATCAACAAAATTACCCTCAATGGTGTAGGTGCATGGATGGGCCTTCCTCAGCTGGGTACCGCTGCCGAAAGCATCGTGCCGGAAGCTACCAGGTCTTTCAATGCCGTTATTGAACAGTTCGAAGGATACGACCTGCTTACCATTTCTTATGCTTATGCAGATCTTTACTGGGACTTTACCTATGCATCCTATTCCAATCCCGCCCTCGAGCCTGATGTAGAAACCGAAGAAGAGCCTTTCGGCGAAGACCTGCCCAACATCACTCCCACCGAAATGGGCCATACCTTTGAGTCTGCATCAAGCTTCGTGCTTCTGGGTGCAATCAGTGGTGCTTCTGTTATCACTCCTGGTGCTGACGACCCAGCCGATGCTTCTGCTACCAAAGTGGGTAAATTCGACAGAACCGAAGCCCAATACCAGGAAGCTATCCTTCGCGTTGCTCCCGATCCCAAAGATATCCAGTACGATAATTTCACCACAGTTTCCATTGATGTTTATCTGCCCAGCACCAACACCTATGATCCGCTTACCCAAAAAGTGATCATTGGTTTTGCCGATCTGAGCCAAACAGAACAATGGTGGACCAGAATCATCCAGTACGAATCAGATGAACTGGCACTGGATCAGTGGGTAACCGTTACCTTCAACCTGGATACCCCCTCTTTCTCATCCACGGATGGACAGACTGTATACGACCGCGATGATCTGGATATGGTATTTATCCAAATCGGTGGCGGAGATCATACCTCTCCAGGGGTATTCTATATTCGTAATCTGATTTTTGAATAATCCTTTTTTCCAGCAGGCTGCAGGCAGAAATGCCTGCAGCCTTTAATTTTATTCCTATGTTGAATACCCTGAAATTGCCGGTTATGTATGTGATTGTGTTGCTGATGTTATTCGCCTGCTCCGAAGAGCAGCCCCTGCAGAATTCCGATCCGGCCAACCTCCTGGTGGAGGTCACCATCGATCCGCAGCAAAATGGCGATATACAAATTGTGGCCTCTGCCGACAATACCACAGAATACCAGCTTCGTATCGGAAATGCACAAGAACCCCAGCAATCCAACACTACCGGTATTTTTCATCATTCATTCGCCAATAGCGGAACCTATACCCTCGATGTGAGAGCTTTAGGACAATCCGGAAAATTCCTGCGCGAAAGCTTCAACGTAAACATCGTTATTGCCGATCAGCAGGTGCCCCTGGATCATGGCTATATATCCCCATCATCATGGGAAGGATACACAATGGTGTGGAACGACGAATTCAACGGCAATACCATCAACCCCGACTACTGGGTGTTTGAAACAGGCACCGGTTGCCCACACCTTTGCGGTTGGGGAAACAATGAGCTGCAGTATTACCGCCAGGAAAATGCCTGGGTAGAAGGAGGGGTGCTTACCATTGAGGCACGCAGAGAAAATTTCCAGTCGAGCCTGTATACCTCCGCCAGAATGAAAACCCAGGGAAAAAAGTCCTTTAAGTATGGCCGGATCGATATCCGCGCACTTTTACCCAAAGGACAAGGCATGTGGCCTGCGCTATGGATGCTCGGCAATGACATTACCTCGGTGGGTTGGCCTCGGTGTGGCGAAATCGATATCATGGAAATGGTGGGTGGAAGCGGAAGAGAAAATACTACCCATGGTACTTTGCACTGGGATAACAACGGTCACTCTTATACCGGCGGACATTATACCCTGCCCCAGGGTACCCTCTACCAGAAATACCATGTGTTTTCCATCATCTGGGACCAGACAAACATCCGCTGGCTACTAGACAACCAGCAGTTTCACCAGATCAATATCACACCGGAGCACATGAGCGAATTTCACCAGGAGTTCTTCTTTATTTTCAATGTGGCTGTAGGCGGAAACTGGCCCGGTAGCCCCAACGAAACTACAATCTTCCCTCAGCAAATGAAGGTAGACTACATCAGGGTTTTCCAGAAAAACTGATCTTTCTTTTTTACGCAATCTTGCAGTTGGGCGGTGCCACTTTTTTGCTGCCCCGGGTTTTTACTATCATTCAATCATCAAAACATTACAATATGAACAAAGCCTTTTTATCTGTATTGTTCCTGCTGTCAACAATAGGTTTGACCATTCCCTTGCAGGCACAAACCCTCAGAGGTGTGGTTACAGACCGTATGAGCGGCCAAACCCTTCCCGGCGCCAGTATTGTGGTAGAAGGCACTACCCAGGGTACCACCACCGGGATCAACGGCGATTACTCCCTCAACCTGCAGGCAGGCGACTACAGCATCTCCTTCCGGTTTGTGGGTTACAGCACCGAAACACTCCCCGTTAGCCTTACACAAGGCCAAACCCTTACCCTCAACGTGGAGCTATACCCCGACATCCTTACCTTCGATGAGTTTGTGGTGATCGGATATGGCACCCAGCAAAAAAGAGTGGTTACCGGGGCCATCTCCAGTGTAAGTGCAGAAGAAATTTCTGCCCAACCCATCCTGCGGGTAGAGCAGGCCCTGCAAGGGCGCACACCCGGAGTGCAGATCACTCACCTCTCTGGTCAGCCCGGCGAGGCACCCACCGTACGTGTTCGTGGCGCGGGTACCACCGGAAATGCTGCCCCTCTTTACATCGTGGATGGTATGGCTGTGGGTGGAATAGAATTCCTTAACCCCAATGATATCGAATCTATCGATGTGCTCAAAGATGCGGCATCCGCTGCAATCTATGGAGCACGCGCCGCAAACGGGGTGATCCTCATCACCACCAAACGCGCTACCAAAGGCGACATGAGGGTTACTTACTCCGGATACCATGGCTTGCAAAATGTAGTGCGTACCCTCGACCTGCTCGATGCAAACCAGTACCGCATGCTTATGAATGAAGGAGCACGCAATGCCAATCAGCCCGAGCCTTTCGACCTCAACGAGATCCCTGCATTCAACACCAACTGGCAGGATGCCCTCTTTCAATCCAATACCCCCATTCGCAGCCACGATATAGCTGTATCGGGTGGTACCGAGCGTTCTTCTTACCACTCTTCACTGGGGTACTTCTCACAGCAGGGTATCATTGGTGGCGACAAATCGCAGTTCGACCGAATCTCAGCCCGATTGAACTCAATACACCGCGTAAACGATTTCATCAACTTCGAAAACAACCTGGCCTATACCCACACCCTGCAAAGAGGTATTGCCTCCAATGCTTCTTTCAATGGAGCCTACAGCAGTGCCCTCAATCTCGACCCGCTCACCCCGGTTTTTGAAACCCGCCCCAATATTCTTGACCAGGCTCCCTATTCCAACATGCCTGTGCTCACCGACTCCGATGGCAATGTGTATGGTATCTCCCAACTGGTGGGGGCCGAGATTGTAAACCCCGTGGCTTTGATGGAGATCCAGACCGGACAAACAAGAGTAGACAAACTGGTAGGAGGTATTGCCGGAGAAATAGAGTTCCTGCCGGGCCTTAAGTACAGATCAAGTGCCGGAGTGGATTTGGCCTACGTAATCTTTGACACCCACCGTCCGCTGTACTTCCTCAATAATGCACAGCTCAATACCGAGAAAACCGATGTGAGCAAGTCCATAGATCGCTATTTTACATGGCAGTGGGAAAATACCCTTAACTTTAACAGACGCATTGGCGATCACAACATCTCTGCACTGGCCGGTATGTCGGCACGCAAGTTCAACTACGAAAACCTCTATGGTTTCAACGCCAAAGTACCCGTCGATGACCCCCGCCATGTGTACCTCAATTTAGCTGCTGATACCGTTTGGGTGGCTACAGGTGGTGCCAACCATGCAGCTTTGCTCTCACAGTTTGGCCGTGTGATGTACGACTACCAGAGCCGCTATGCTGTTACTGCATCGGTCCGTCGCGATGGTTCATCACGCTTCGGAAGCAACAACCGGTTTGGTGTATTCCCCGCGCTGGGTTTCAGCTGGATCGTGAGCGAAGAAGGTTTCTTCCCCTCTGTCAACAACCTTGATATTGTTAAACTCAGAGCCTCATGGGGGGTAAATGGAAATGAAGATATCGGAGATTACCAGTTCCTCGCTTTAATGGACCAAAGCCGTGGCTATATCTTTGGCACCGGACGCAGCATGGGCGTTTCCCCATTGTTTATGCCCAACGCCGATATCAGATGGGAACAATCGGAAATGATTGATATGGCCATCGATCTGGGGGCATTCAACAACCGCCTTACCTCAGTAATCAATTACTATGTGAAAACCACAAAGGGTCTGCTCGAAAGAGTGCCCATACCCGCTCACGTAGGCAATGCTCCTCCTTATGCCAATGTAGGGAGTGTACAGAACCGGGGGATTGAACTCTCTGTCGACTGGCGCAACCGCTCGCGCGACTTCTCATACTCTCTGGGAGTGAATGCAGCTTACAACCAGAATAAAATCACAAAGATCGGAAATGCCGAAGGCGTGCTCACAGGGGCAAGCTGGTCTATTGCCGGTCCCGTAACTCGTGGTGAAGTGGGCCGTCCCATCGGATTCTTCTGGGGATACAAAACCGATGGTATCTTCCAGAACCAGGCCGAAATATTCCAGCATGTAAACCGCAATGGCCAGTTGCTCCAACCCAATGCCAGACCCGGCGATGTGCGCTTTGTGGATGTAAACGGCGATGGCGTGATCGATGCCAACGACCGCACCATGATCGGAAACCCCACTCCCGCCTGGACATTCGGCTTCAACTCTACCTTCGAATACAAAAACTGGGACCTCTCCATGCTCATCATCGGCACATGGGGCAACGATATCTTCAACGGGATGATCCGTCAGGACCTCAGATATACCAACCGTACTACCGATATCCTCGACCGCTGGACCGGCGAAGGTACCTCCGACCGTATCCCACGATACACCTGGATCGATGCCAACAACAACTACCGGATCTCCGACCTCTACATTGAGGATGGTTCCTTCCTGCGAATGAAAAACATCCAGCTTGGATTTACCATGCCAGCGCAGGTGCTTCGCAATATCAGGGCAACCAACTGGAGAGTGTATATTTCTGCTGAAAACCTCTTTACCCTTACTCGCTATTCTGGTGCCGACCCCGAAATTGGTGCCATGAGCGCTTTCGATATCGGTATCGACAGAGGTATTTACCCTCAGGCACGCACATTCCGCCTGGGAACCAGCATTTCTTTCTAACCTAAAGAGCTTGTATGATGATAAAAAGAATTTCAAAAATATGGATGCTGCTTGTGGCTCTGGCTGTGCTGGGTGCCTGCAGCGAAGATTTCCTGGATCTCAAACCCCTCGACAGGGAGGTCTCTTCCAACTTCTACCGTACCGAAGAGCAAGGTTTCCAGGCATTGGTGGCCGTGTATGACGTGCTTACCTACCAGAGTATTGTCAACGTGTCATGGGCTCCCTTCCTTACCGTTGCCGATATGCTCTCCGACGATGCATTCGGAGGTGGCGGCGATGCCAACGACGGAATGGAAGAGGATGAACTCAACCGACACGACATCTCTACCAACAACCCCCTGGTACATGCTACCTGGATCCGGAATTACATCGGTATCTACCGCGCCAACCTTTTCCTGGAAATAATTGGGGATATTGATGCCTCCGATGCTTTTAAGAAAAGAACTATTGCCGAAGCCAAATTCCTCAGGGCATACTTCTATTTTGAACAGGTGCGCTTCTTTGAGAACATACCCCTGCTTACTTTTACCATCAAAGGACCCTCGGAGTACAGCCAGACACAAAATACGCCCCATGAGGTGTACAACCAGATTGCCCTAGACCTGGTAGAAGCCATTGCCGATCTGCCCGAAGTATTGCCCGCCGGTGAAGAAGGCCGCATTACCAAATGGGCCGCCCAGGCCTTGCTGGCACGCGCATACCTGTTTTACAACGGCGTGTACGGACAAGAAATGCAGGCAGGTGCTACACAGGTTAACAAAGCTTTCGTGCTGCAGCAACTGGAAGACCTTATTGCCAATAGCGGACATGACCTTTTCCCCGAATACTCCCATAACTTCCGCCTGGCGGGCCAGTTTGGCGTGGAATCGGTATTCGAAATCTCCCATGGCGATACCCCCCCCTGGTGGGATTGGATTTATGTAGAGGGAGGAAAAGGAAACCTGGCTGCACAGATGCAAGGACCCCGCGTGGCCGGTTCAACCAACTGGAACCGCGGCTGGAGCTTCGCACCCGTGAGCCACAAACTCTACCTCTTCCTGCAAGACGACCCACGACGCCCCTACACCATTGTGATGGAGGAAGAGCTCGACGGTACCCTTTCCAAAGGATACCAGCATACCGGTTACTTCTCACGCAAGTACACTTCCGATGCCGAGCACTGGGGTGCCAGTGGCCAGCTCGAACTCAACCGCACCAGCAACTTCCGCGTAATTCGCTTCTCTGACGTACTGCTCATGGCCGCCGAACTCGACAGCCCCAATAAGCAGCAATACCTCGACAGGGTTAGAGCCAGGGTAGGGCTGCCCAGTGTACCCGCCACCATGGAAAACATCCTGCGCGAACGCAGACTGGAGCTTTCTCTCGAAGGAATCCGCTATTTCGACCTGCTGCGCCAGGGAATGGCGGTGGCTTCTCAGCAACTCACACATGCAGGAATCCGTGGGCCCAAATATGTGGGCGACCAATCCCTGTTCGATGTTACTTTTAACTCCGCAACACGTGGCTTCCTGCCCATCCCCCAGTCTGAGATTGACCTCTCTGGTGGAGTGTTTGACCAGAACGACGGGTATTAATTTTCTGTCAAAATAAAGTTCTCTTCCCGGATTCTCCGGCGGGTATAAGGCTCAGTTTCCTTATACCCGCACGGAGCTAACCGGAGGCTGATCATTGAGCCTGTCGAAATGACAACACAAGTAGTTTTCCACTGGTCATTGAGCTTGTCGAAATGACAACACAAGTAGTTTTCCACCGCTCATTGAGCTTGTCGAAATAACAACACAAGTAGTTTTCCACTGGTTATTGAGCTTGTCGAAATGACAACACAAGTAGTTTTCGACTGGTCATTGAGCTTGTCGAAATGACAACACTAGTAGTTTTCGACTGGTCATTGAGCTTGTCGAAATGACAACACTAGTAGTTTTCCACCATTCATTGAACCTGTCGAAATGAAAACGAAACATCTACCATGAACAAGTATACAAAGATATTGGCTGTTGTGCTGGTTGCTGCCCTTAAGGCATGCACCCCGCAGCCCCAGAGCACTGCCGATGCCAGGGTGGAAGCACTGCTTAAGCAAATGACCCTGGAAGAAAAGATCGGGCAACTGATGCAAAAGAACGGCGACCACCCCCAGCTTCACGACCTGATCCGGGCCGGCAAACTGGGCTCCGTGCTCAACGAACCCAATCCGGAGAAAGTGTACGAGCTGCAAAGGCTTGCCGTGGAAGAAAGCCGCCTGGGCATTCCGCTGCTCATCGGACGCGATGTAATCCATGGCTTCCGCACCATCTTCCCCATCCCCCTGGGGCAGGCCGCCAGCTGGAACCCGGCCCTGGTTGAAGAGGGTGCACGCATTGCCGCCCTTGAGGCAGCCTCGCAGGGTATCAACTGGAGCTTCGCCCCCATGATTGATGTTACCCGAGATCCCCGCTGGGGACGCATCGCCGAAAGCTATGGCGAAGACCATCTCCTCAACGGCATTTTTGGTGCCGCCACCGTGCGCGGATTCCAGGGCTCCGACCTGGCTGCTCCCCATACCATCGCCGCATGTGTTAAACATTACGCTGCCTACGGTTGGGCCGAAGGCGGACGCGATTACAACACCGTGAGCATACCTGAAAACGAACTTCACGATATCATACTGCCACCCTTCAAAATGTGCATCGACGCCGGAGCCGCTTCGGTCATGACAGCTTTTAACGAAATTAACGGCATCCCGGCCACCGGACACATACCCCTGCTGCGCGACGTGCTGCGTCACCAGTGGGGTTTTGAAGGAGTGGTACTCTCCGACTGGGAGTCTCTCACACAGATGGTTACCCACGGATTCACCCCCAGCAACAAAGAAGCAGCCTATATGGCCATGCAGGCCACCATGGATATGGAAATGGCCAGCACCGCCTACGAAACCTATCTGCCCGAACTCATCAGCGAAGGACGCATCAGCATAAAACAAATTGACGATGCCGTGCGCCGCATCCTGCGCATGAAATTCGACCTGGGACTGTTCGACAATCCCTATCCCTTCCTGGGCGATTTCCCGCCCCTGCTTGCCCCCGATCACCTGGCCGCCGCAAAACAGATGGCCATGGAGAGTGTGGTGCTGCTCAAAAACGAAGGAGTATTGCCCCTGTCAACCGGCATCCGTCGCATTGCCGTTATCGGCCCCCTGGCCGATGCACCCCACGACCAGATGGGCACCTGGGTGTTCGACGGGAAAAAGGAAAACTCCGTTACCCCCTTGCAGTCGCTGCGCGAGCTGGCAGCCGAACAGGGCCTGGAAATCTATTACCATCGTGCCCTTGAACTGAGCCGCTCACGCCAGATTACCAACCTGCCCGCCATTATGCGCGATGTGCAGCGGGCCGATGCCGTGCTGCTGTTTATCGGCGAGGAGTCTATCCTCTCGGGCGAATCGCACTGCCTGGCCAATATCGACCTGCCTGGCGCACAGGAGGAACTGGTCCAGCGCATTGCGGCAGCCGGCAAACCCACAGCCGCCATCATCATGGCCGGACGGCCCGTTACCTTCGAAAAGGTTGAGCCTTACCTGGGCGCTGTACTCTATGCATGGCATCCGGGCACCATGGGTGGCCCTGCCCTTGTTGATCTTATCTTCGGAAAAGCCTCTCCATCGGGCAAACTGCCCGTTACCTTCCCCCGCCATGTGGGGCAGATACCGATGTACTACAATCATAAAAATACCGGAAAGCCCGCCAGTGACCAAACCTGGGAACGCCTGGATGATATACCCGCCGAAGCTCCCCAGCTTTCCATAGGCAACACTTCCCACTACCTGGATTATGGTTTCGAACCCATGTATCCTTTTGGTTACGGGCTTTCCTATTCCTCTTTCCAGATCAGCAATGTAACGGTAGAAACACCCCGGCTTAAGGCAGGGGAGAACCTCCGGGTTTCTTTTACCCTTACCAATACCGGCCAGATGGAAGCCGCCGAAGTGGTGCAGCTCTATACCCGACAGCTTTTTGGAAGCCGTACCCGCCCGGTAAGAGAGCTCCGGGCCTTTGAGAAAATCACCCTGGCCCCCGGCCAGCAACAGCAGCACGTGTTTGAAATCAATACCCGGGAGCTGGGGTTTCACAATCCCGATATGGTATTCGTTACCGAACCCGGCACCTATCACCTATGGGTGAGCAACTGCTCGCAGTCAGGCACGCAGCAATCCTTCGAAATTATCAGATAACACCCTTATAAACTGTTAATATATCAAACACCATGTCAAAAAGACTGTACACCATAATGATTTCACTCATCGTGGCCCTGGGCGGGTTTCTGCTGGGCTTCGACAGTGCGGTGATTTCCGGGGCAACCCCCTTCTATCGCGAAACCTTCGGGCTCAACTCGGGCTCCATGCTCATAGGTTTCTCCGTTAGCTCCCTCATCCTGGGTGCCATCCTGGGAAATATCATTGCCGGTTCGCTGGCCGACCGCTTTGGCCGTCGCAAAATACTCATGGTTACCGCCATGCTCTTCACCATCAGTGCCATCGCTACAGCGTTTTCCTTCGATATCGTAAGTTTCCTGGTGGCTCGCATCGTGGGCGGTCTGGGAGTGGGTATGGCCATCCTGGTGGCTCCCATGTACATTGCCGAAATTGCACCCCGCAAGCTGCGCGGAACCCTGGTAACCTTCAACCAGCTCAACATTGTACTGGGTATCTCCATCGCCTATTTTTCCAACTACTATTTCCAGCAAACCATCGCCGACCCCGATATGAAATGGCGTATCATGCTGGGAGTGGAAGCGGTACCTGCCCTTATCTACCTGGCACTGCTGTTCTTTGTGCCCCGCAGCCCGCGCTGGCTCATGCAAAAGGGAAAGGATGACGAAGCATTGAATGTGCTGGTGAAAATTCACGGACAAGCCCAGTCGCTCATCGAATACAACGAAATTGACCGAAACCTGAAGGAAGAGAAAAACAAGGAAAAAGCTCGCTTTGCCGATGTGTTCTCTGCAAGGATGAAAATTGTGCTTATCATCGGGTTTGGTATCGCCTTCTTTCAGCAGATTACCGGTATCAATGCCATCTTCTATTATGCGCCCATGATTTTTGAAATGGCCGGCGGTGGCAAAGATGCTGCCTTTATGCAGGCCGCCATACTGGGGGTAACCAATGTGGTGATGACCGTTGTGGCCATGTTCCTCATCGACAGCCTGGGGCGCAAACCCCTGCTGTATATGGGCGCTACCGGCATCTGCATTTCCCTGGCCATTGTGGGCTTCTCGTTCTACAAAGCCCAGTACACCATTAATGCCGATACCATGCACCACCTCATGGCCGAAGTACAGGAAATGGACGCTGACCCGGCTCATGTGGCACGCCTGCAATCGCTCGAAGTGTTTGAAGGCATTGTGTTTGAAAACGAAGTGGCCTTCTTCAGCCAGGTAAAAGAAACCGTTGGACAGGATACCTATAACTCCTTCAAGGAAATTGTACTCAAGCACTCCATCACCATCAACGGCATCTGGGTGCTCATCGGGTTACTGCTCTTTGTGGCCTCCTTTGCCATCTCAATGGGGCCGGTAATGTGGACCCTGCTGTCGGAGATTTTCCCCAACAAGCTCAGGGGGCTGGCCATCTCCATCATGGGCTTCTGGAACTCCATCGTAAGCTTCTCCGTGGCCACGGTTTTCCCCGTGCAGCTCGAGTATATGGGCTCCAGTGCCACCTATCTCATTTACTCCTTCTTCGGTTTGCTTACCCTGCTCTTTGTGTGGCGCTTTGTGCCCGAAACCAAAGGCAGGTCGCTCGAAGAACTGGAAGAAAAACTTATCAAATAGATACACCCCCTGTAAATAATTGCACTATGAACCTCAGTAAATCAATACCGCTTATAATTATGGCATTTCTGATGTTTGCCTGTCATAACAACGATAAACCCATCGACCCCATGACCCTGGGGCCCTCCATTGTAGAAATGCGCCAGGTAGAGGGTCGTTATCGCCTTTTTGTGAATGGAGAAGAGTTTTTTGTGAAAGGGGGCGGTTGCGAACATGGCCCCTGCTACCAGATTGCTGCCCATGGCGGCAACTCGTTCCGCACCTGGCGTACCGACAACGGCCAGCGCAGCGGACGCGAAGTGCTCGATGAAGCCTGGGAAAACGGACTGATGGTGATGATGGGGCTGGATATGGCTCGCGAGCGCCACGGCTTCGATTATAATGATGAAGTGGCCGTTGCAGCACAACTGGAACGTTTCCGCCAGGAAGTAATCGAACTCAAAGACCACCCCGCTTTGCTGGGATGGGGCATCGGCAACGAACTCAACCTGCGCTATACCAATATGAAGGTGTGGGATGCCGTTAACGATATTGCCCGCATGATTAAAGAAGTTGACGGAAATCACGTTACCACCACCATGCTCGCAGGCATTGGCCGTGAGGAGGTAGCTTATATCGTGCAAAACTGCCCCGACCTCGACTTTATCTCCATCCAGTTGTACGGCTCAATCATCAACCTGCCAAAACTCCTGGAACAGGCAGAGTTCTCCGGCCCCTACATGGTTACCGAATGGGGTGCTACCGGCCACTGGGAAATGCCCGAAACCTCCTGGGGCTCACCCATCGAACAAACCTCTTCCGAAAAAGCCGATGCCATCCGCATCAGATACAAAGAGGCTATTCTGGCCGATGACGCCAATTGCATGGGGTCGTACGTTTTTCTGTGGGGACAGAAACAGGAGCGCACCCCCTCATGGTATGGCCTGTTTACCGAAGCCGGAGAAAAAACCGAAGCCATCAACGTGATGGAATACCTGTGGACCGGCACCTGGCCTGAAAACATGGCACCCCGGATGAACGATATCTCCATAGAAGGTAAGGGCGGACGCTTCGACAACGTGAAGCTCAGCGCCAATGGTCAGTACACCCTGAACCTGGTGGTGGAACACCCCATGAACGGAAACCTTACCGTAAGAGCTGAAGTAATGCCCGAACCCGTTGAGCTGAGCGATGGCGGCGACTTCGAACAAAGACCCGCAACCATCGAAGGGCTTATCCTGTCGGCCAATACCTCCGAAGTAGTGTTCAATGCCCCCGAAAATGCCGGCGCCTACCGTATCCTGGTGTATGTTACCGACCAGAACAACAACGCCGGCACCGCCAACCTACCCTTCTTGGTGGAGTAAAGCAGTTATAATTGATAAAGGAATTGAAATGCGTTTTTTGTTTGTACCAATTTTCATAATGTTGTGTTTTGTTGTTGTAGGTTGTGCGCCTGCCATGGTTGAAGACCCCGATGCAAGGTACTTCAGGCAGGCCGACAGCCTGCTGCAACTCCTTACCCTGGAAGAAAAAGCCGGCCAGATGACCAATGTGGGCCTCACCACCCTCACCAAAGGTCCCTTCTGGAACGATTTCGATACCCTGGAGCTGGACAGTGTAAAAATGTACCACCTGCTCATCGAAAATCATGTGGGCTCGGTACAGAACAAAGGAAGCTATCCCCCCTCTGCTCAGGAATGGCACCGCATCATCAAAACCATGCAGCAGTTTGTGCTGGAACATTCAAGGCACAAAATCCCCATCCTCTTTGGTATGGATGCCGTGCATGGAGCCAACTATACAGCCGGTTCAACACTGTTTCCGCACCAGATAAACCTGGCGGCAAGCTTTAACCCCGAGCTGGCACGCATCACCGGAGAGATTACCGCCTACGAGATGCGCGCATCCTCACAACCCTGGAATTTTGCCCCGGTACTCGATGTGACCATGCAACCCTTGTGGGGGCGAGTTTTCGAAACCTTCGGCGAAGATACCTACATGAATATTGTGATGGGAAATGCTTTTATGGATGGACAACAGGGGAGTTCGTTGTCTGATACCACAAGGGTAGCCGTATGCCTCAAACATTTCGTAGGCTACGGCACACCCTTCAGTGGCAAGGACCGCTCTCCGGCTTACATCCCAGAGCATTATCTCCGGCAGTACTATATCGAACCCTTCCGTCATGCCATTGAAAACGGCGCGCTCACCGTAATGCTCAATTCGGGCTCCGTAAACGGTATCCCCGGGCATATCGACCGATACCTGATTACCGATGTGCTCAAAGGGGAGCTGGGCCTGAAGGGGTTTGTCATTTCCGACTGGAACGACATTGAACGACTGGCCACCTTGCACCAGGTGGCACACGACAGCAAAGAGGCTGCAAAAATTGCCGTGCTGGCAGGCCTGGATATGAGTATGGTGCCCTACGACGCCAGTTTTGCACAGCATATTGTAGAGCTGGTCAATGAAGGAGAAATCCCCATGAGCCGTATCGACGATGCCGTGCGCCGCATTCTGTTTGTAAAATTTAAGCTCGGCCTGTTCGAGCGGGCATGGCACGACCCCGAAGGATATACTGAATTTGGCTCCGAGGCCTTTGCCCACGAAAGCTACAAGGCGGCCCTGGAAAGCATTACCCTGCTCAAGAACGACAATGAGCTTCTCCCGCTGGAAAACACCAGCACCCGCATTCTGGTAACGGGTCCGGCCTCCCATGCCCTCACAGCCCTCAACGGCCCCTGGAGCCGCACCTGGGCCGGCGACGACCCCTCCTTCGACGACCCCGGCAAGCTTACCCTCTTTGAGGCCTTGCAACAGGTGTATGGTGCTGCCAACGTAACCCATACCCCCGGCACAGGTTATGAAGGCGCCGAAGTGGAAAGCCGGCAAAGCCTGCTGCAGAAAGCCGCCCGCGCCGATGTTGTTGTTGTGGCCCTGGGCGAAAGACCCCAGTCGGAGAAATTTACCGATATCCATACCCTTGACCTGCCCGAAAACCAGCTGGAGCTCGTAAAACGCCTGCACCAGAGCGGAAAACCCATCGTGCTGGTAATGTTGCAGGGTCGTGCACGCATCATCCGCGAAATTGAACCCATGGCCACCGCCATCGTGCACGCCTACTGGCCCGGACACGAAGGGGGGAGAGCCCTGGCAAGCCTCATCAGCGGACAGGAGAACCCCTCCGGCCGCCTGCCCTACACCTATCCCCGCTACACCGCTACCCTGCACACCTATCAGCACAAGGGCAGCGATAAGCTCGACAACACCTTCGGGATGGACGGTTTCAACCCCCAGTGGGAATTTGGTCATGGCCTGAGCTATACCACTTTTGCCTATCGTAACCTGCACCTTTCTGCCGATACAATACACTCCGGCCAGTCGCTGCGGCTAAGCCTCGAAGTGCAAAACACCGGCACCCGCCAGGGCAAGGAGGTGGTGCAGCTTTACTTGCGCGACCTGGTGGCCTCCATCAAACCCGACGACCGGAAACTCATCGGCTTTCAGAAAATTGACCTGGCACCCGGAGAGCGCAAAACCCTGGAGTTTGAAGTGGCTTACAACGACCTTAAGTTCGTAGGCCTCAACAACCAGTGGATAGCCGAACGCGGCGAATTCCTGCTGCTGGTAGGGGGGAAACCCGCCAGTCTGAACACAATGCGGTTCTTCTATACCGGCAGTGCCAACTGATAAATACTTCATCGCACAAAAATCTTATCTGCTTTATGCAATCCCAAACATCTTATCTGGGCAATCAGCCCATGCACAAAACTGCCGCCCCCGTCAGAGGAGAACTCGTATCCTTTATGGGGGAGGAGATGTACTGCATCCGCAATTACCACAGCATGCCGCCCTTTCTCATGAGCATTGTGAGCAGCTCCGACCTGTGGATGTATCTCTCAAGCCGGGGCGGACTTACCGCCGGTCGTCAGCACTACAACAACGTGCTGTTTCCCTACGAAACCGACGATAAGCTGCACGAAGCAGCCGCCACCACCGGGCCGGCAACCTTTATCCGTATAAAAGAAAACGATAAAGTGCTGTTGTGGGAACCCTTTTCAGGGCCCTATGCCGCACTTTACAACATCAGCCGCAATCTTTACAAAAACACTCCGGGCAATAAAGTGGTGTTTGAAGAAATCAACCACGACCTGCAGCTTACCTTTCGCTATTGCTGGATGAACAGTGATGAGCTGGGATGGATACGTCGTGCCGAATTGCTCAATACAGCCTCCCAAAGCAGGCAGGTGGAGATGCTCGATGGTCTGCTCAACCTGCTCCCCTGGGGCATTGGCCGCCAGACACAAAGCATGATGAGCACCCTGATGGATGCCTACAAATGCAGCGAAGCCCTGCCCGGGCATACCATGGCGCTGTTTTACCTTTCGTCGGTGCCGGTAGACCGTGCCGAGCCCAGCGAAGCCCTGCGCACCAACCTGGCATGGACCTGCGGCCTGGAGGCCGAAGCCATCCTGCTGAGCCCGTCATCCATTCAGCCTTTCCGCACGGGCAACCCCTTGCAGCCCGAAAGCAAAGTGTTTGGACAGAAGACCGCATTCCTGGTGAAAACAACATTTTCTCTCGCTGCGGGTGAGGCGAAATCGTGGTATACAATGGCCGATGTGGCAAAGGACAGCTCGGAAGTGCTTGCACTGCAGAATTTAATGGCAGGGAAAGAAAACCTGGCTGACTTTGTGGAAGAAACCGTACTGCAAAGTACCCGTCGTCTGCAGCAGCTGGTGGCTCTCTCCGACGGCATACAGCATACCGGTGATGCCCTCAACGACCGGCGTCATTTTGCCAACGTCATGTTCAATATCATGCGCGGGGGCATCTTCGAAAACGAATACAGCATTGAACCTGCCGATTTTCTGGAACACCTGCACGAAAGCAACCCTGCCTTGTATGCAAAGCACCGAAGCCTTTTTGAGAATACCACAGAGCCCATCGGGCTGCAGGAACTGCTTAGCCGCTGTGCAGAGCACGACGACCTGCTGCGCCTGGCAATGGAATACCTGCCCCTGAGCTTCAGCCGCCGCCACGGCGACCCCAGCCGCCCCTGGAATTTCTTTGATATCCAGGTGAAGAAACCCGATGGCTCACCCTCGCTCAACTACCAGGGCAACTGGCGCGATATCTTCCAGAACTGGGAAGCCCTGGGCCTTTCATTCCCGGCATTCATCCCCGGAATGATTACCCGCTTCCTCAATGCCTCCACCGCCGATGGCTATAACCCCTACCGCCTTACCCGCCAGGGGTTCGACTGGGAGGTGCCCGAGCCCGACAACCCCTGGGCCTATATCGGCTACTGGGGCGACCACCAGATTATCTACCTGCTGCGCCTCATGGAGCTGCAGGAGAAATTCTTCCCCGGAAGCCTATTGAGCTATGCAAACCGAAACCTGTATGTGTATGCCCGGGTGCCCTACCGTATCAAAAAGTACAACGAGATACTGCAAAACCCCCAGGATACCATCATCTTCGAAACCGGGCTCAACGAACAGCTCATGGAAAAGAGCCGCACCCATGGCAACGATGGCAAGTTGATGCACTATGCCTCGGGAGAGCTGCAGCGGGCAGGTTTTATGGAGAAAATACTGGTGAGCCTGCTCACAAAACTCAGCAATTTTGTGCCCGGTGCCGGTATCTGGCTCAACACCCAGAGACCCGAATGGAACGATGCCAATAATGCCCTGGTGGGCAATGGCGCTTCCATGGTTACCCTTTACCAGATGCGTCGTTTCGTGGGTTTTCTGCATCGCATGCTCGAAAACAGTACAGAAGATAGTTTTGTACTGGCCCGCGAAGTGATGGATTTTTACCAGGGGATTGCTGCCGTTTTCAACCAGCACTCCCCGCTGATTGAGGGCGATGTAACAGCCCAACAGCGCAAGAGCATGACCGATGCACTGGGAATGACCGGTGAGCAATACCGGGAGCATGTTTACCAGGGCTTTTCTGCTCAGCACCAAAGCCTCTCACGCACCCGGCTCATGGAGTTCTGCCAGCTGGTGCTGCAATATACCGACCATACCATTGCGGCCAACCGCCGACCCGATGGCTTGTACCATTCCTACAACCTCCTTGCCTTTACAGGACAGGGCATTGAAATCAACCACCTGGAGCTGATGCTCGAAGGGCAGGCATCGGTGCTGGGCAGCGGAATGCTAAGCCCCGAAGAAACCCTGCAACTGCTGCAGGCCATGTTTGCCAGCAAACTGTGGCGGCCCGACCAGCAAAGCTTTACCCTCTATCCCTGGAAAGACCTGCCAGGCTTCCTGCAGAAGAACAACATCCCCTTGGAACAGCTGCAGCGCTCTGCCTGGTTGCAGCAACAGCTGGCAGCCGGTAACGGAGGGGTAGTGAAACAGGATGAAGCCGGCAATGCCCACTTCAGCGCCGACCTGCGCAATGCTCAAATGCTGCGCGAACGCCTGGCATCCCTGGCGCAAAAAGGAGATAAGCAGCTCACCCCGCAGGAAACGGAAACCATTCTCGATGTATATGAGCAAGTGTTTCGCCATCGGTTCTTTACCGGTCGTTCCGGCTCGTTCTACAAATACGAGGGGCTGGGCTCCATTTACTGGCACATGGTTTCCAAACTGCTCCTGTCGGTAGGAGAGAGCCTCCGGCAGTTTGCTGCCGACAGCCCGGGGCATCCTGCAATGCCTGAATTGCAGCAGTACTACCAGCGCATCCGCGAGGGCATCGGCCTGCACAAAAAACCACAGGACTACGGCGCATTCCCCACCGACCCCTATTCCCATACCCCCTCCATGATGGGTGTGCAGCAACCCGGCATGACCGGGCAGGTGAAGGAAGATGTGCTCAGCCGTTTTATGGAGCTGGGTATCCGGATTGAGAACGGACAGATTGCACTGGACAGCAGCTGGCTGAGCGAAAACCTGTTTGATATAAACGGGCAGTGCCGCTTCAGCCTGTGCAATACCGGATTTGTACTGGAGAGCCCCAACCCACAGCGCATCCGCATAGAATTTACCGGAGCAGAAAGTCAGCCAGAGGAACTTGCCACCCTGACCCTTCCTGCCGAAATTTCCAGCGAGATTTTTTATCGCAAAAAAACCATCAGCAGGGTTGTGTTTTGCTGATACAGCTTTTAAAATCATGTAATTGCGCAGAAAAGCCCCATCAAGGGGCTTTTTTTGTGCATCAATCTCTCATTGAGAAGGATTTTAACATACATCCTGGCAATAAAAATGCTTAAATAGCTGAAAAACAATGATAAAGCCCCTTTTGTAGCATCCTTGTGCTAAGGGAAACACGGAAGTGTAGCGAAAATGTATGGGCATAAGATTTTTTATACGAGTTTAAACAACCTAAGTTTGCACTGATCAATTTATTACCACTTTTTACTCACAAAAACTTCAATTATGAAAATGCGATTTCTGGTTAAGTTGTCTTTTTTGATTATTGGGCTACTGCTCTCATCGCAAAGCAAAGGGCAAGGTCCGGTAACGGTAGAGACCGAATTGGTTTCAAGCTACGTTTGGAGAGGCATTCAATTCAGTCCTTCACCCGCTATTCAGCCTGCACTCACCTTTTCCTCTGGCAACGAAACTTTCTTTGCCGGTGCCTGGGGTAGTTTCAGCCTTGGCAGATACTTCAGTGAAATTGACCTCTTTGCTGGCTTTTCTGCCGGAGCATTCACCTTTTCTGTTTATGATTACTTTGTTTTGCCCGATACAGAAGAGTACAATTATTTCGATTTTCGCAGAACCCACACCGGTCATGCCCTGGAGGGGGTTGTCGAATTTACAGGGCCTGAGAATTTTCCTGTTGAGGTAACCTGGGGAACCTTCTTCTATGGCGACGATCTTACCGAGGATGAAAAACCCATCTTCTCCTCCTACCTTGAAGTATGCTATCCTTTTGAGTTGGGCGACCATTCGCTCTCTGTATTTGCAGGCCTAACCCCCTGGCAGAGTATGTATGCAGAAAAAGCTGCCCTGGTCAATGTGGGTCTGAGTGCCACCAGATCTTTGCAGGTAAATCAGTCTTACTCCATACCCCTTACTGCCTCTTTGATGGTGAACCCCTGGGATAAGAAGACATGGTTTGTGCTGGCCGTGGGATTCTGATACCAATAAACCTTTTTCGAAATATAGATTATAACCAAAACCCATTATAATGAGTACCGTTACAAATAATAAGACAACTGGATTTTTGTCCGGAATAGGTGGAAAGATGATCCGCTACATCCTGGGAAGTGTTTTGCTTCTTATGGTGTTGATGCTTACCTACATTGGTGTGCGTACCTCGCGCGATGCCAATGAACTTGCCGATGAACTGGCCCTGAGCCAGGCTCAGGGTGTGGCCTCCCAGGTACAAAACTATTTTGAGCACGCTCTTGAATCGGCTGCTACCATGGCACATTCCTTTTATGCTTTAAGAACATCGGAAAGTGCTACCCGTAAAGATATTTCGCACATGATGGAGCAAGTGTTGTTTCAAAATAACGAATACCTTGCTGTTTGGACCATCTGGGAAGAGAATGCGTTTGATAACAAAGATCAGTTTTACCTTACCGATACATTGTATAGTGAAGCTATGGGGCGCTTCAACCGTACCCTTTACAAAGAGGGCAGTCAGATATTAACTGAAACCGGCGAACTTCAAGACTATCAGGAAGATTATTATGCTATTCCTGCCCAATCGCGCAGAAGATCCGTTTTGCCTCCCTACCATTATTCTTTCACAAACAATGAAGCCGATGCAATCTTCATGACCAGTGTAGCGGTTCCTGTAACAGATCGAGGTGCTTTGCTGGGTGTGGTAGGGCTTGATATTGAACTGGAAAGCTTAAATAGTCTTGTGGAGAATTTTCGTTTGTTCGAAACTGGTTTGGCGGCCATTGTATCTGCCGACATGCAGATTGCCGGACATCCTCAACGCAGCAGGGTAGGAGAGAACCTGAACGACTTTTTTGGAGAGTATCAGGACCAGGTAAATCAGGCCGTGGCCCGTGGCGCTACCCTGTTGTATCGCGATAGATCTGAAAAAATCCTCAGGGCAATTGTGCCCATCCGTTTTCCCGGAGTGGATACCCCATGGTCGGTAATGGTGGAAATTCCCCTCCGTGAAGTGAATGCCCGCTCACGCGAATTGCTCCTGTTTATTGCCTTTATAGGCCTTGTAGGAATACTGCTGATCAGCCTGGTGATCTATTACATCGCTCGCAGCATTACACTACCGTTGTTGAGTACCGTTGCCTTTGCAGAAGAAATGGCCGAAGGAAACCTATTGGCAAAGATTCATCTGGCCCACAGAAAAGATGAAATCGGTCTGCTGGCCCGATCACTGCAAACCATGAAAGAGAAAATTATGGAGATCATTTCCGGGGTGTCAGAAGGTAGCAACAGCATTGCATCCGCCAGCGAACAGATCTCTGCAACCGCTCAACAACTCAGCCAGGGAAGTACAGAGCAGGCTTCTTCCACCGAAGAGGTAAGTTCCTCCATGGAGGAAATGTCGGCCAACATACAACAGAATACTGAAAATGCACAACTTACAGAAAAAATATCCCATTCTGTAAACGAAGGGATCAACGAAGTGGGTCAGGCAGCACAAAAGAGCCTGGAATCAATTAAGATTATCGCCGAAAAGATCGGGATCATCACCGAAATATCCCGACAAACCAATATCCTTGCCCTCAATGCTGCCGTTGAAGCTGCCCGGGCCGGAGAGCATGGGAAAGGATTTGCAGTGGTTGCTGCCGAAGTACGCAAACTTGCCGAAAACACCAAGGTTGCCGCAGAAGATATCAGCAAACTGGCCAAAGACAGCGTGCAGGTTACTGAAATGGCTGGTGGGATGATGGCCAGACTTATTCCTGAAATAGAGAAAACCACCCGCCTGATGCAGGAAGTTGCTGCTGCCAGTATGGAGCAAAATGCAGGTACTGAACAAATCAACTCGGCCATTCAGCAACTCAATATCATTACACAGCAAAATGCCACCGCCAGTGAAGAGATGGCCACCAGCAGCGAAGAATTGTCGGCTCAGGCTGCCCAGTTGCTTGAGCAGATTGCCTGGTTCAGAATGGATAACCAGTTCGGGAAAGATAAAACAACAGCAGCAGTAGCGTTGGGTTCTGCAAGGAAATCAAATCCAGGCAGAAGTGCTGAGGTTGCTGCCAGGGCAAGACTGTCTGTAAAGTCTTCGCTGAGTAATGGAGTATCCCTGACCCTTGACGATGAATACGAAAAGTTTTAATTTCAACGCTACAGCCAGATGACCATTCGGTTCCCCTGACTGCCGTCTATGCCAGCGAAATTTTTAATCATTGTCGGTAGTATTCAGTAAAAAAAGTGTGTGAAAATAAGCAAACATAGAAAAAAAAAGCCCGCACATGGATAATAATGTTAAATTTGTAGGGTGAAAACATGTTTTAATAAACCCAAAATCATGAAACTTAAGGCTATTTTTTCTGCAATTATTGTATCGGGCTTGTTTTTGACAAGCTGCGATGAGGATCTTTTCGATGTAAAAGAATCATTCACCTTTGAGCACGAGTTTGTGGTGCTTACCGAAGATGCCCAATATGCCGATCAGGCAATAGTAAACCTGGCCGAACAGGAAACCCTGATTGCCGATTATGGTTCAAAAATCAAAGATATTGAAATTGTTCATGTAAAGTATTGGTTTAAAAATCATAATGGCAGCAACGCTCAGCAAATCGACCAGGCTATGCTCCAGGTGGCAACCCCGGCAGGTGCCGATGTTCAAACCATTGCCCAGGTTGAGAATATTAATCTGGCGGCAAATGTAAACAACCCGCAGATGCTTCAGCTCAACGATCAGGCTCGCCAGAAGCTGGAAGATCTTATCCTGGCACAGCCTCATACTTTTATGCTCAAGTTTGCAGCCTCCTTCAGCGAAGTGCCAGCTGATTTTACAGTGGTATTTGAGTTTAAAGCTAATATGACGGCAAATCCTATAAAATAAGGATTCCCCTTAAGGTATCAACCCACAGGTAGGCATGAGTGCCTCCTGTGGGTTTTTTGTCTGTCTAAGGAAAAGAAACTAAAGTGAGTCACAGGAAATTTGTGTAAAAGGCATTATGTCAACATTATAGCGTGGATTGTAGCATTGTTGTTGGGGCAAAAATTCGGGGTTGTAGCAGAATTGTGCGGGTGGTTTTTTTTAAAATACAAGCAACTATGACTAATTTTGATACTCATCATCACACCACTAGACCAGATAGTTGCAAATCAACACTTTGAATCATGAGTTACCTCGATGATGATGAAATGAAACTGCCAGGAGCGTTGAAAAGATATCGTTCAGAGGAGTTTTCAACGCAGCTGAAGGTAATCTTTACCTATAATGTGATGATAGCATTGGCGGTATTGATTAAAATACTGCTGGGGGTTACTCTTTTTCTGCATTTGAATTATACAGGGCTCAACCTTAATGTTATCCTCTCTGAGGTTGCAGTACTTCTCACTGTGTACGTTTGTTTTTTCTTGCTCGTAAAAGGCTGGTACAAGGCGGCAACACATCTGCTGATTATTGCCCCGATGGTTTTTATGTGGCTGATCATTTGGCTTTCTACAGGTGATCCCATAAGCAGGATCAACACCATCATTTTTATTTTTCCCCTACTGAGCGCTTTTCTGCTTTATCTGGATAAATACAAAAACCTTTTGCTTTTTTTTGCCGGGTTTAATGTACTCATGTTTGCAGTATTTCTCACCTTCCAGGGTGAAACCATGGGTTTTTCTCCCTCTGAATACATTGATACACTTACCAATGTTAGCCTTGCTATTGTTTTTACTGCTGGAGTTATCCACATGATTTTCAGGATCAATAAGAAAGTTCTCAAAAAATCAAATGAAGAGATTGTGCATCGCCGCAAAATTGAAGCGAGTTTGCGCGAGAGCGAAAGCAAGTATCGCAGCTTGCTCGAAAATGCATTCGATGGTATCTTCCTGCTGCATGGTTATCGGCTGGAATATGTCAATGAACAGTTTTGCCGCATTACAGGTTATGACAGAGCAGACCTGCTTTCGTACAATTCTGACCTGCGCAGACTACTGGCAGATCAAAGCAACGGTCGGTTGCGTTTCTTGCAAAAAGGATGGGATAACTCCGTAAAGGGGATTCAGGAAATACAGATCTCTACCAAATATGGAGAGATCAAGGATCTGGAAATAAGCCTTTCAGGTTTATCTTCATCCGGAGATCAACCACGATATATCGGAGTAGTACGCGATGTTACAGAGAAAAAGAAAATTGACAACCTCAATAAGGAGATCAATATTGCCCGGCAGTCGGCCGAGTTCAAGCAGTCGTTTCTTACCCATATGAGCCACGAGATCCGTACTCCCCTTACCGGGGTTTTGGCAATGGCAGAGGTGCTGAGCAAGTCGTCGCTTACCATCAGCCAGAAACGGCATCTCAACATGTTGATCCAATCCGGAGAGAATTTGCGGGAAATCATCAACCTGGTGTTGGATTATTCCAAACTGGAGGCTGGCAAAATCTCCCTTAAGGAAGTCCCCTTTCATTTGAATGATCTGCTGGAAGAATCCCGTAATCTGTTTTCTTCTATCTGCCATAATTCTGTTGAATTCCTTACCCGGACAGATCCTGGTTTACCAGAGGTGGTAAGGGCCGACAAACAAAAAATTGGGCAGATCATTCGAAACTTCCTATCCAATGCTGTTAAGTTTACTGACCAGGGTACCATCACCCTTAAGTTGTCTTCTGCCCATGATACGGCTAATACAGAAGAGCACCTGTATGATGTATTAAAACTGAAAGTAGAAGTTACCGATACAGGTTTGGGAATTGACCCCAAAGCTCAGCAGGCACTGTTTGTACCATTCAACCAGGTTGAAAACGGCCAGATGCAATCGGTCGGCACCGGCCTGGGTCTTTCCATCAGCAAAGAGCTTGCCCATTTGCTGGGCGGTGAAATCGGAGTAGAAAGCCAGCCTGGCCAGGGAAGTAAATTCTGGTTTACCTTTTGTGCCAGTACAACGTCAGAAAATACTCTACCGCAAAAAACCTCCGATGATGCGGCAGAAAAGCCTGAACGGCGCCTCAGGATTTTGCTTGTAGAAGACAAGGATCTCAACCAGAAAGTGATCACGATTTTGCTCGAATCCCTCGGCCATACCGTAAAGGTGGCTTGCAACGGACTGGAAGCATTGGACATGTTTCAGCCAGGTGAATTCGACCTTATCCTTATGGATGTGCAAATGCCCGTAATGGATGGTATTACTGCTACTCAAAAACTCAAAGAGGCCTGGCTGCAGCTGCCGCCGGTTATCGGTCTCAGTGCCAACGCCTTTGAAGGAGATCGCGAAAAGTATATGCGACTGGGGATGGATGAATACCTTACTAAACCAGTTGATCTGGATGAATTTGCCAGATTGGTCCGGCAAATGGGGTTGGCAGAGGAGTAAATTACTAACATCGTTTTGGGTTTATGCTTATATTTGCCCATAACCCCAAAAACACCACCCAATGGGCAAGCGATCAGGATTTTTGTCCCTTGCAGGACTTATTGTGCTTATTCTGCTACAGAGTATGGCCATGGGTCAAACCTTTTCCAGTATAGACTCCTTACACATCAAACTGGAAACTGCCCGCCAGGACACTGCAAAAGTGAATATTCTTATTGCTCTTGCTCAGCAATATGTGCGTTCAGACCTTTCCTTGTCTTTGCAGTATGTAAATAGGGCCGTTGAACTTGCCGAAAATACCAAAGACGATAAGTTAATTGCCAGAAGTCTGATCGAGTTGGGTAATGTTTACTTTCTGCAAGGTTTTTTCGAACTGGCTGCAAAAACATTTCATCGGTATTCGTTGATCCAACGCAAACTGGGAGACCCTTTGGGCGAGGCCAATGCCCTGGTGAGCCTGGGTGCTGTCAAGCTTCAGCTCACAGAGTTTGAGCAAGCTAAAGAGAGTTTTTATAAAGCCCTCGAGTTGTACCTTCAATGGTCAGCGCAAAAAGGTGATACCCTTCCTCCGCGGCAGTTGGTGGTTTTGTATAACAACCTGGGCATCGCCTATCAAAACCTGGGAGAGAACTTCCAGGCCATTGATGTGTACCAGAGAGGCATCAGTATTGCCCGTTTGTTTAAAGAAGACCAGCTATCGAACCTGGGTAATCTGTTCAATAATCTTGGCAGCAACTATATGGATATGGCGAGGTTTGATGATGCCTACCAGGCAATCAGCGAAGCTCTTCGGATTCGCATGGAATCTGGCGACAGGGCAGGGCAGGCTGCCAGCTACAGGATGCTGGGATTGTACTTCTTCAAAACCGGTGATTTCGACAAGTCGAGGGATAGCTTTTACCGAACCCTGCTACTTGCCGGAGAGGTTGGGAGTACCTCCTTGCGGGGGGCATCCCATGAATACCTTTACAAAATCTTCAAACAAAACAATCAGCCCGATTCTGCACTCAGGTACCTCGAATTGTTTAAAGAATACTCCGACCGGATCAATTCAGAAGAAACGCTCAAAGAACTCAACCGTATGGAGCTGATGGCCCAGATGGAAGAACGTGAGAACAGCCGGCTGATGCAACAAAAGCGGCGCGAAGCCCGTTTTACCCTTACCACAGTGGCATTGGGCCTGATCATGATCATCATGGGCTTGTTGTATACCCTCTCCCGAAATCGCATGCAACGCCTGGGCCTGGAGAATAAAAATATGCAGCTGGCAGCTGAGAATATGCAGTTGGAGAATGAGGGGCTCGAAAAGGAGCTGGAAATGAAAAACAAAGAACTCACTACCAACGTAATGTATCAGATACGGAAGAATGAGTTTATCAATGATATTGCCCAGAAACTGCTCCAATACTCCCATCAGATGCGCCGCGAAAACCAGCAACAGGTGCTGGAAATTGTATCAGAGCTGGAAAGATCTCAACACGATAATGCCTGGGAAGAGTTTGAAGTTCGTTTTCATCAGGTTCATAATGCCTTCTTTGAACGACTCAACGAGATCAATCCGGAACTTTCAGTAAATGAGCGACGATTATGTGCATTTCTGCGGTTGAATATGACCACCAAAGAGATTGCTTCCATTACCGGGCAATCGCTACGAAGTATTGAAGTGGCACGCACGCGCCTGCGCAAGAAACTCGACCTCACCAACTCCGATACCGGCCTGATAGAATTTCTTACATCGCTTTAGAATGATGCTGTGTAACTAGTCGTGCGACAGCTCCTCAAGTTCTTTCAGGATGCTTCGCTTTTTGGCAGGTTCAATGCCAATTTCATCAAGTATTTCTAAATTTTCCCTGAGCTGCCTGCAAAGCACTATATCCTTTCCCAGGATTTTTTCCTTTTGCTTGCCCGAAAGTCCGGTAAGCACTGTTACGGGAAATAAACCTGCCGATTCGATCATGTCCTTCAGGCTCTTTTCGCGTGGTAGATCCCAGCTAAGCATGTGCAGCCCTGCACAACGCCCATAGGAGAGGGCATCGTCGGTAAACCGCGTGTTGGTAACCACCCAGCCAAAAAAGCGGGTTTCTTTGTATTCAGGAAGTTTCTCGCGAAATTCAATAATGTCGTTTACCCTGGAGCGCACGTACAAAGGCACCTGTACACTGGCATATTTCCCCTGGCTGTTGTAAAACTTACATTCTACCAGATATTGAGTGTTGTTGTGGGTGGCCACTACATCAACCTCGTGGGTAACGCAGCGCCCCTGCAGCACCTGGCCCACCTTGATCTCGAACCCATGCTGTGCCAGCACCTGGGCTACAAAATGCTCAAAGGGATATCCTGTGGGGCCAAGCTCCATGATGGCTTTTTTTAAACTGTAGCGGGCGGCATTTGACCTTTTTCGCTTGCGCAACATATCAAAAGCCTTTTTGTAAATGGCCCGGGTGGTCATGCCTTGCTCTATGTGAGAGAGAATGTCCTGGGCGATCTCCCTTGCCAAATTCTCCGGAGTACCCGCACGCCTGAGCGAATTGAGCAGTTTGCCCGAATCAAAAGCCTCCTCCTCTCCGGATGCTTTGAGGATCATGGTAGTTTGTCCCATAGCCTAGATGTATTGTAAGAATTCCTGGCAAATATATATACAAAAAAGCAGGAGTATCATGTGCTCCTGCCAATTATTTTGCTTAAAATGAAAAAATACTAGTGGGACGTCTTATGTGTATATGTCTCTCCCCAAATGGTAAACCTGAGAATAAATATCCCCCGGGGAAGAGAGAGGATGGTCGAATAAGCAATACTTTCTGAGTTCAACAACCTGCCATGAAGATCAAACACCTCTAAAAGCCCTGTGCCGTCGAATGGTAAATATACTCTAACCTGGTTGCCCTCCCTTATTGTCTGAATTTTTAATTCATACAAATTGGAGCCAACGTTTGCCGCCACAGGCCCAAAATATTCAAAGGCTCCATCATAGTCGATCTGTTTTAAGCGATAGTAGTTAGTTCCAGAATTAGGAGCGTAATCAATGAAAGAATAATTGAGAATACCGTTGTGGTTGTAATGGCCATTTATAAACCCAATCGGTACCCAAAGCCCATTATACAAACGCTCAATCTCAAAACCCATATTGTTGATTTCACTGGCCGTTGACCACTTCAGCTGTACACGATCTGACAAAGTAGTAGCTTGAAAAGAAAGAAGTTCGATGGGCAGAGTAATACCATCTACAATGATGGTTCCTCCAAAACCCTCAAAGTTTATTCCCGATACCTGGTTTAATACTACAGTTCCATTGCCGCTAAGGTTGTTGGTCTGAGTGTTGTGGCCAATAAGTGCATTGGCTTGCAAATACCCGTCAACAGCGATGGAGGCATTGTTGTGAAGAACAATGTTTCCTCCCACCGTAAAGAAGCCCCCAGTGTGCACCGTAATATCAAGTTGGTTGTCAACGGTCATATCATGGGTGATAAATAGTTTTCCGGTGGGGTGGACAATAATTATAAGGTTGTTCTTTGCATCCAGAGCATCCAACGTAAGTTGCCCAAAAATCTCCAGTGTAAAACCCCCATTTTTGTTAACGGTAAGTTTGCTGGGCAAAGAAACCTCGTGATTTGCTACAATCCGGATCTTATTCCTTGTATGATTGTTGGGTATAGTTGTAGGTGGAATGTCATTGGCATGCCAGACACCCTCAGCTGCCCAGGCTCCTGAGCCAGCTGTATAGTGTTCTGCTTTGGCCAACAATACTGTAAAAAATATGAAAAAGAGTGTAAGTGCTTTCGTCATGATTTGTTGTTTATTTTATGGAATACTTTTGTGTATAGTAAAAAATGGCTTTAGAAGGATGCCATGCGGGTGAAAACTGCTTCGAACAGAAAGCTTGATAACAACGACTAAAGTAGTAAAACAAACGACGAAATAAAATATGGGTTGTCCCGTATTTAGCTGTAAGGGTTATTACTTAAAAGGCAAAGTGTTTTGTAAGCGAAAAAGCCCTGAAGAATTTTTATCTTCAGGGCTTTCTTAGCTGAATGTATGAGAATTATTATTTGTTCAACCAGGAAGAATACATCCAAACCAGTTTCTCCTGTTCGCGAATGTAGTCGCTGGCCATGGCATTGGTACCCTCGTCGTCCATTTTGGCAGAAAGCTCAAGGATGATGCGCTGCTTCTCAAGGAGCACCTTCAGGGCATCCAGTACACCTTGCACACACACCACATCTTCGGAGGCATCGCGCAGGGCTTTTACATCCGAAATCTTGCTGTAATCTTCAAAGGTATGCAAAGGGGTTCCGCCAAGGGTAAGAATCCTTTCGGCTATCTCGTCGATCTTGGCATGCAGATCGTTGTAAAGTTCTTCAAATTTTACATGCAACTCAAAAAATTTGTGACCCTTGATGTTCCAGTGAAAACCACGGGTGTTCTGGTAAAATACCTGGTAGTTGGCCAACAGATCGTTGAGCTTTTCAATGAGTTCTTTTACCTGGCTGTCTTTTAGTCCTATTTGATTTGTAGTCATGATAATGTATGATTTTTAAAGGTTAGTAATTAAGATTGAATATCAATGTTGAGGCTCGTCAAAATCCCCCATGATCTGCAATTTGATTTCCTGTAAACGAAATCCTGCTATGTTTTTTCTGCTGAAATAGTCCGTGAGCAATGCATCCAGTTCAGGGTCAAAATAATCTTCCACACGATCGTTGGTAGTACTGTACAGATGATGGTGATGATCTGGTACCGCATCATACCTCATGCCTCCGGTTTCGGTTTTTACCCTGCGTATGATGCCCTTTTCCACCAGTATATCAAGCACATTGTACACGGTTGTGGGCGAAAGACCTGGTATAGTGGCAGATACCTCCCGAAAGATCTCCTCTGCCCTGGGGTGATGAAGTTTGTAGAGAGCTTGCATAACTGCAACTCTCTGTGGAGTGACCTTCAACCCCTTTTCGCTTATGTTTTTTGCTATGGTTTTTATGTTTTCCATGATCTTTCGTAACTGAACCAATACAAAGGTAATAAAGAATATCAAATTGTAAAAATTACAAAGTAGAAAAAGTGTTAATTTGGCTCGTTGCTCATACTGGTGGCTTGTATGGCTTTGAACCGTTTGATTCCTGAAAATCATTATAGTAGATAGGAGAGGGAGGGGTATAAACAAAAAAAACTGGCCGGTAACCACTCCGGCCAGTTTCAATCCACAATTAAATAACCACAAAAACTAATACACTGTAAAAACCAATGAGAACTATTGGTATTTTCATGTTTGTTTGCCTTAATACAAAGGTAGATGAAAAAGCTTACGCGCTGATTAAAAAAAAGTTAATGCCTGTTAATAAGTGTTAAAGATATATCTTGATGTAAGCAAAAGCACAGTCGGTCAATGGGTTGCTGCCTTTGGGTTCTTCATTGTAAATATATACCCCATTAAATATTGTTAAAATCAGAACAATAGCCTTGGCTGTTTGTAATTTTACAAAGTTCCGGCAACACTTGTTTACTTCCGGCACCAAAAGATTCTCATGCGCAAAAACGTTATCATATTAGTTATCATCCTTATCACCATTTCCTTATTAGGGTTGGTGGGCATTCAGTTGTACTGGATCAGTAATGCTTTTGCGGTGAAAGAAGCCAATTTTAACCGGGGGGTCAGTGAAGCGCTATCCATAGCCATCAACAAGTACAATAAGATAGAGATGGCCAATGCCATAATGTACCGCCAGGAGCAGGACCGCAGAGTGAACCGGTTTTTCAGTGCCCTTGATTCCTTAAACAGGGAGTACTACCGCGAAGTGCTCAACCGGATCGACTCAGAACGGCATAGTATTGACGAACAACTGGCTGGTTGGCAGCCCGATCAGCCTCTGCCCTACGACCCCTTTGAGCGCCGCTTTACCCGATCCGGCGATACAACGCGTATCAATCCTCGTCCGCAGGTGCGCGACAGAGGGTATGCCATCCGGGGGGGAAGCTCAGGGGCATCCTACGATGCCATGCTGGAGTTCTTTCAGCGCACTAAGTTTGTCAATGATTTGTTCGACGATCTTTTCTCCAATTCATACCACTACAGTCCTTCTTCTCCGCAAAGCAGGCAACTGCTTGATTCTCTCATAGGCTCCGAACTTAAAAGGCAAGGAATTAGTACCACCTACGAGTTTGGTATCTACGATCCGGTTTACAATACTTTGCTGGCGCAGAAAACCGGCAACTACACCCGTGAGCTTATGGAATCAGGATACATCTTCAGTCTTTTTCCCAATGATGTGTTTCGAAGCCCGGAGTTCCTGTTTCTCTATTTCCCCAACCAGAAAAACTACCTGCTTACCCAAATGAATATTATGACCGGGATCTCCTCCATTTTCATTTTGGTCATTATTAGTTCATTTACTTATACCATCATTACCATCATTCGGCAGAAAAAGCTATCTTTGATTAAAAATGACTTCATTAACAATATGACCCATGAGCTTAAGACGCCCATATCTACCATCTCCTTGGCGTGTCAGGCTTTGAGCGATAAAGATATCCAGAAATCGGAAACCCTTTACCAGACTTATATCAATGTAATCAATGAAGAGAATGAGCGTTTGGGGATGATGACAGAGAAAGTATTGCAAACAGCACAATTGGAGAAAGGAAAACTGCGTTTAAATAAAACAGGATTTAACCTGCACGATATCATTGAGAATGCCATTCACAAAACAGAACTGCAGCTAAAAACCAGGCATGGGAAAATCTCTACTCGTCTGGAAGCAGAGTTCAGTTTCCTGGAAGCCGATAAGGTGCACCTTACCAATTTGGTGTTCAACCTTATCGACAATGCCATCAAATATTCGCCCGATGCACCCGATATTACCATTTCAACCGAAAATGTGAACAAGGGAATACTTATACATGTTGAAGATAAAGGAATGGGTATCAGCAAGGCGAACCAAAAAAAGATCTTTGAAAAGCTCTATCGCATTTCCACCGGCAATATTCACAACGTGAAAGGTTTTGGATTGGGATTGAGTTATGTAAAAGCTATTGTTGAATTACACGGAGGACACATCAGCCTGCAAAGTGAACTCAAAAAAGGTTCCAAATTTTCTGTGTTCATGCCTTTTGGCTATGATGATCAATCATCCGCAAAATCATAAAACTGATTAGGAGGTTTAAATTATGGAGAGTAAAAAGATTAAAATACTACTGGCAGAAGATGATCCCAATCTGGGTACCATCCTCAAGGCCTTTCTGGAAGCCAAAGGTTTTCCGGCCAAGTTGGCTGTAAACGGCGCAGAGGCTCATAACATGTTTTTGAAGGAATCGTTCGATTTTTGCATCTTCGATGTCATGATGCCTGAAAAAGACGGGTTTACCCTGGCTCGCGATATCCGCAAAATCGACAAAAAAGTACCCATCCTGTTCCTTACTGCAAAATCGATGCAGGAGGATATTATCGAAGGGCTTAAAATCGGTGCCGACGACTATCTCACCAAGCCTTTCAGTATGGATGAGCTACTGCTCAGAATCAATGCTATTTTGCGCAGAGCCAATATCGAAGATGCTTCGGAATCGCAAAAAACATTCTTCCACATCGGAGCTTATACCTTCGATTTTTCCAGGCAGATACTCAACTTCAAAGGCGAAGAACAAAAACTCACATCAAAGGAAGCCCAACTGCTCAAAATGCTTTGCGACTTCACCAACGATGTACTGGACCGCTCTCTGGCGCTGAAAAAGATCTGGCTCGACGACAACTACTTCAATGCCCGAAGTATGGATGTATACATTGCCAAATTGAGAAAATATCTCAAACGCGATCCCAATGTGGAATTGCTCAATGTACACGGAAAAGGCTTCAAACTTATTGTGAACGAAGATGCCAGCGTAAGCTGAAGGTAATTCGAAATATCTCCTGTAAAAAGCCCCCCCCCCATTCTGGCAGGGGTTTTTTTTATTTGGCATGACCTGTTTCTGGTGTTTAAAGTCTGCGCTGAGGGTTTTTAGTTGCCAGCTATGGACCAAAGGCAAGGGCCCCGGTTCTTGAGGCGTTTTCTTGTAGAGAGGAAGCTTAGCTGGGGGTTTAACGCAGTGAAGGAAGTTGTTGGTGTTTTGGTTCGTATTAGCTGATTTTTTGAAATTGTGGCACGGTTTTGGCTGATTATGTGGCAGGAATATTCACCATAAATCCTCAAGATATGAAAAAGCTCATCCTCACCCCCGTTCTCGCCCTTCTCTTTGTAGCAGGCAGCGTACTCACGGCGCAAAACAGGCCTGAGGAATACCTGGGTCTTCCCGGCGACAACCTCAACCTCTTTGCCGTGATGAATCTTTTCCAAAACTCCGAAACACTGGAGGCTTTTGAAAGAGAGCTTAACAACCCCGACAATATGATCAACAACCTCGATCTCAATCGCGATGGTTATGTAGATTATATCATGGTTCATGATTACCAGGAAGGTAACATCCACAATATCGTACTCAGGGTAGCCCTCAACCAACGCGATTACCAGGATGTGGCGGTTTTCGTTGTACAGCGTTTTCGCGATAATTCTGTACAGGTACAGCTTATTGGAGATGAAGCACTCTACGGCCCCAATTATATTGTGGAGCCGGTTTATGCCGAAACTCCCAATCCCGGATACCGGGGTAATGTGGTTCAGCAGAGACCTGTTCAGCAGCGCAATGTTACCGTGGTGCATACTACCTATTACGAAGTTGCAACCTGGCCCGTAATTGTATACATCTCCAGACCGGTTTACAGACCCTGGCGTTCAGCCTGGTACTGGGGTTATCATCCCATCTGGTGGAGCCCCTGGAGAGCACACTACTGGCACTTCTACTTTGGCTACCATTACCACTGGCACAGCCACTACTACGCACACTTTCGTCCTTGGAGACATCACCGCTGTGTGCACTATCATACTGTTTATGTAACCAATGTACGTCACTATTCACCTACAGTTGTGGTAAACATCAACCAGGGTAACTACAGAAGTACATACAGCCGCCCTGAGAGCAGAAGAGAAGGAGAAGTACTGTTTACCCAAAGACACCCCAATGGTACCACAGTACCTGGAAGCCGAAGTGCGGTAAACAATGCTGGCGGAAGACATTCCGCCACTGGAGCAGGCCAGGTTTCTGACACCCAGGCTACACGCTCCGGAGCGCAGGGCCGCAGTGCAGGGGTAGATGGAAGCACTCCGGTAAGTGGTGCAGGTCGCAGCGAAACAAGCCGCCAGAATGCGGGAGTAAGCAGTGGTGATAGGGTTGTGCAACCTGTAAACCGTCAGGCAGCAGAAAGAAACAACAATGCAGCCGTAAGCTCTGAAAGAGATGCATCTTCTGCAAGGCCTGCAGCCCAGCCTGTTCGCAATCAGAATGCAAACCTCAACAGCGATCAACCGGCTCAAAGACCTGCTGCTCGTCCTGCAAATGCAACTCCTTCACGTGAAAGTGCACCTGCAGTTTCTCGTCAGCAAGGACAAACCGACCGCAACAGGGAAGCCACCAGTGCCCCTGCTCAGCAAAGGGTTCAGCAACCCACCCAGCAGAGAACTCAGCCTTCGGCTCCTGCAGCCAGACAAGCCTCTCCTCAGGCGCGTCCGGCCACTGATCAGAATACCAGGAATGCTGCTCCCGCTGTGCAAAGTACCAGCCCCAACCGCAGCAGCTCCAGCAGTAGCTCTGGCAACGTGAGCAGCAGCCCTAGTCGCAGCAGCTCTTCAAGCACCCCTTCCTCTGTGGGAAGCAGCAGCAGTAGCAGGAGCTCCTCGTCAACACCATCGGTGCAGAGCTCAGGAAGCAGTCGCGGAAGCAGCTCTTCTGCCGCACCGGCCAGATCAGGAAGCAACGAAAACAGCTCCCGAAGAAGATAGACTTAACAGAATTTGCCCACCCGGCGCAGCGAAGACCTCCTTCGCTGCGCCGTTTTATTTGGGCTCAAAGAAAGAAATGGTGTAAAGGATGTTGCCGGAAACTGTAAGGACCCTTCCATCCGGAGCAACATGCAGGGTTGAAAAAGAATCAGGCAGCAAACCGTCAAGGGGTGTAATCTTGTCCCACGTTCCGGATGAGTAAAGAGCAATACCACCGTTGCAGGCAATCCAGATCCGGTTCTGCGGGTCCTCGGCAATGGAATAAAAACCCGACATCGCTCCGGGTGAAAAACTTTGCCAGGTATTGTTGGCCAACCGGTATATGGCATGCTGGTGGCCTATCCAGAGATGATTCTCTGTCGAAAGCAGAATAGCCCAAACGAAATCAGACAGGCCATTGATGTTGTGGGTCCACTGGTCCTGGGTGTATCTGGAAAGTCCTGTATAGCACGATCCGACCCAAACTGTTTGATTGGGCGTTGCAAATATGGCATGCACATGCCCAGGGGCTGAGGATCCTCCTTCGGGAGATACTCTGAAATGAGTAAATACCTGACCATCGAACCGGGTAAGGTGGTTTTCATTGGTTCCGATCCAAAGGTAGTTGTTTGAACAAGCAAAAAGGCTGTAGATCCTTTGGTTGAAAAGCCCGTTTTCTGTGGTGTAATTGTGCCATGTTGCTTCACTGTACATAGAGATTCCTTCCCTGGTACCTACCCAAACTCTTCCCTGCCTGTCTTTGGTCATGCATGTTATATGGTTGTTTACCAGCCCCACAGAGGTAGTGAAATGCCTCCATCGGTTGCCGTCTCTCCAGTATATGCCTGAGCCCTCTGTGCCAATCCATATTCTGTTGAGGGGGTCAAATACTATGCTGTTTGCACCTGCAAAGGGTAGGGTGTCTCTTGTTATCAGGTACGGAGATATCCTGAAGGAGACCTGGTTGCCATAAATTGTACCTGCGGCATTGGTTGCAAAGGCCCTTACATGGTAAACCTGGTTGGGAGTGAGGTTTCGGATGTGAAATCGAAAATTTACAGAGTCGCGGGTGAGAACAGATTTGTCGAGGCAATTGGCCAGTGTGGGCATCTCTTTTTTGTCCCATACAAGCCCTCGTGCGGTGATCCGGCTTCCACCATCGGCCATAATAGATCCGGATACAACAGCGCTGTTATGGTCGGTGCGCAATACTTCGTGGGTAATTACCTGGGGCAATTCTGTTGGAGTAGTCTCCTTCTCACAAGCATTCACAAGACATGTAAGTATGCCTGCAAAAACACCCAATTTGAGAGTATGAATAATGCCCCGGTGCATGTAGTTCCCTCCTGATTTAAATGGGTAAACCCTTTTTTTTTGCCCTTGAATGTTCGATTTTCCGCACACTGTCCGGGCAATTAGCCCGGATCTGTAATGAAGAGGGGGAGGGTTCAGCACAGATGGTCGGCTCAGGACCTGTAAGGCAAAATATAAAAGTGCGAAATTGGGTCGAAAAATAGTAAAATATCCCCATAAAAACAAATATATAAGATAAAAAACAAATCATGGGGGTGATGGCCATTGGAAGGGATACTCCTGAGAATTACAATCCTTCAAAACATTTGGAGGGGGATCCCTTAAAAATTCCTAACTTCGCCAGGTTAGTTTTAGACCTTAGCAAACTGTTCTTTAATTTAGTAAAGAAACCCATTTTTGCCGGGTTGTTGTTAGAGACTGAAAAATGGAATCATAGAGCTTTCAGTTTCTTTTTTGTGAGCCGAAAGCGCTCATGCAAGTTTCATTAGAAAATAATTTGTTTAAGTTATTGGTCGTATGCCTGCCCCGCTTATGCGGGGGAACTTGCATGTCTATTTTCATCTTTTTTTGTGAGCCGCAGTGCTCATGCAAGTTTCATCTGGAAAACATCGTATATGTCGGTAATAGTAAGAGAAGTAAGCAAGCGTTACGGAACACAGAAGGCTCTTGACCAGGTATCGCTCACCATCGAGAAGGGTGAGGTGGTAGCTTTGCTGGGGCCCAACGGAGCAGGCAAAAGCACTATGATGAAGATCATGAGTTGCTATTTGCCTCAAAGCTCTGGATATGTGGAGGTTTGTGGTTACGATGTTGTAGGTCATTCGCTTGATGTACGGCAGAAAGTGGGTTATCTTCCCGAGCATAATCCATTGTATCTTGACATGTATGTGCGCGAATATCTTGAGTTTATTGCGGGCATACACCGGCTTGGCAAACAAACCCGCGATCGGGTAGAGGCAATGATAGCTGTTACGGGTCTGGGGCCCGAAAGGCACAAAAAAATTGGTGCCCTTTCAAAGGGGTACAGGCAAAGGGTGGGTATAGCCCAGGCGATGATCCATGACCCGGAGGTACTCATTCTTGATGAACCTACTTCAGGTCTGGATCCCAATCAGCTGGTCGATATCCGCAATCTTATTAAGGAGCTTGGCCAGCAAAAAACTGTATTACTCTCTACGCACATCATGCAGGAGGTTGAGGCAGTTTGCGACAGGGTAATCATTATCAATAAAGGAAAAATTGTTGCGGATGCCTCTACCGAGGACCTGCAGCTGCTCAACCAGGCCAGCCGGGTAATCAGGGTAGAATTCGACAAGGTTTATTCCTGGGACCAACTGAAAACGCTGCAAGGGGTACTGGATGTAGTGCCGGTTTCGGATCTTAAACTGAAAATTTTTGTAAACTCCGCCACCGACCTTCGGGCAGTGGTGTTCAGATTTGCAGTGCAAAATCAATGGACATTACTGGCAATGGATTACGAAGACCAGAGTATAGAACAGGTGTTCCGGCAACTTACTTTCGAAAGCTGATTTGCTTTTTAAAGGTATTTAATGCTTACCTTTGCACCTTTTAAAATACAGACGTTCAACAAATAGATACAGATAACTATGGGTTATTTATTTACCTCCGAGTCCGTATCCGAAGGACATCCGGATAAGGTAGCAGATCAGATTTCTGATGCTCTGCTAGACGAATTTCTGCGCCAGGACCCCGAGTCGAAGGTGGCATGCGAAACCATGGTTACCACCGGTCTGGTGGTATGCAGTGGAGAAGTGAAAACCCAGGCATGGGTGGATATACAAAATGTGGTTAGGGATGTTTTGAAAGATATTGGTTATACCGATTCAGCATACAAATTTGAAGCTGAGTCGTGCGGTGTAATCTCGGCCATCCATGAACAATCGCCCGATATCAATCAGGGAGTAGTTCGTGAGAAAGAAGAAGACCAAGGTGCAGGCGACCAGGGAATGATGTTCGGATATGCCAGTCGCGAAACCGATGAGTTTATGCCGCTTCCCCTTGATCTTTCGCATATATTGCTTCAGGAGCTTGCGGCCATCCGTAAAGAAGGGGTGCTGATGCCTTACCTCAGACCCGACTCCAAAGCACAGGTAACAGTGGAGTACGACGAAAACCATCAACCTGTAAGAATTGATACCATCGTGGTTTCTACCCAGCACGACGAGTTTGTAATTGCCAAGGCAGATACTGATCAGGCCCGTAAAGAAGCTGAGTTGGAGATGCAAAGGAAGATCACCGAAGACATTGAAAAATACCTGATCCCAAGGGCCGCAGATATTCTGCCCCAGCGGCTTCGTCCTTTGTTTGTAAACGGGTATCGTTTGCTGGTAAACCCTACCGGTAAATTTGTGATTGGAGGGCCTCATGGAGACAGTGGCCTTACCGGACGCAAAATAATCGTTGATACCTATGGCGGTAAAGGTGCCCATGGCGGAGGTGCTTTCTCTGGGAAGGATCCCAGTAAGGTTGATCGTTCGGCTGCCTATGCCACACGTCACATTGCCAAAAATATGGTTGCTGCCGGCTTGGCCGATGAGGTGCTTGTGCAGGTGGCCTATGCCATTGGTGTTGCCGAACCCGTTGGATTGTACGTAAACACCTATGGAACCTCCAAAGTTAAGCTCAGCGACGCCCAGATTGCAGAGAAAATCAATAAAATATTCGACCTCAGGCCTTTTGCCATCATAAAGCGTTTTGGGCTTAAAAACCCCATTTACCTGCCCACCTGTACTTATGGGCATTTTGGTCGTACCCCATTCAAAAAGGAAATTGAGGTAAAATACCAGAATGGCGATACCGTGCGCAAAACCGTGGAGGGAAAAGAAGGAAACTATAAAGAAGTTGAGTTCTTTGCCTGGGAAAAGCTGGATTTTGTAGATACTCTGAAGAAAGAATTCGGCATCTGATCAGTATCCTGACACATATTCAAAAGCCTCTATCCCACGGATAGGGGCTTTTTTATGCACCATACAAGCGGTTCTCAGATATGTACTGATACACCAATTGGGGTAGCATATACCTGGCTGGCCTTCCCGTTGCAAAAGACTCTCTGATGTGGGTGGATGAAATTTCCAGCAAGGGGGCTTGTTGTAACTTCAGGTTTGAGAAATGCAGGAATTTCCGTGGCGGATATCCTGGCCTGGGATATACCCATACAGGAAACTGTTCCAGGATGAGGTTGTAGTCTTTCCATTGGTCAAATACCTCAAGGTTGTCACTTCCAATAATAAGAACAAAGTCTTTTTCGGGGTGCTTTTCCTGTAGTATTTTTAATGTGCGCAATGTGTAATGGGGGGGAGGCATATGCAGCTCTGCATCGCAAATGCTGAAGGCTGGGTTGTTTTCGATGGCCAGTTGAAGCATTTGCATGCGCAAATGGGTCCGGGTGAGCTGCCGGCCCGTTTTCAAAGGATTTTGAGGAGAGAGTACAAACCAGATCTCATCCAGTGCACCCTGGTTTTGCAAATGTTCAGCAATGATCAGATGACCCAGGTGTATGGGGTCGAAAGAGCCGAAATAAAGTCCGGTTTGAGGGCGCTCCATGATGGCTTACTCTTGTTGCAGAAAATGCAGAATTGTATTGCGGGTTTGTTCAATGGCTTTCTCCAGCTGATCGTTTATGATGCAAACATCGAAGCGTGGGGCAAAACTCAATTCATACTCCGCCTTGCTGATGCGTTTTTCGAGGCTTTCGGGGGTTTCGGTTCCTCTGCCCAGCAACCGGTTGCGCAATTCCTTCACCGACGGAGGCATAATAAAAATGGCAAGGGATTGCTCTGGATATTGTTTTTTGATATTCAATCCTCCCACTACATCCACATCAAAGATCACGTGCTTTCCGCTGTCCCAGATGCGTTGAACCTCCGATTTAAGGGTTCCGTAGTAGTTGCCCTGGTAAACTTCCTCCCATTCCAGGAAATCGTCCGATTCAATTTTACTTCTGAATTCTTCAGGACTGAGGAAATAGTAATCTTTGCCATGTACTTCTCCGGGTCGGGGAGGACGGCTGCAGGCCGATACCGAGAATTCCAGCTGGCTGAGTTCTGGAAGCACAGACCGCACAATGGAGGTTTTTCCTGACCCGGAGGGGGCACAAACAATCAACATCTTTCCTTGCATGGCATTGGATTATAATACGTTCATTAACTGTTCCTTGATCTTTTCCAGTTCATCTTTCATTTGCACCACAATGCGCTGTATGGCTGCATCGTTGGCTTTGCTGCCAATGGTGTTGATCTCTCTGCCAATCTCTTGTGCAATGAAGCCCAGCTTTTTTCCGCTTCCCTCGCAGGCAGTAAGGGTTTCATTGAAATAGTCAAGGTGTTTGCGCAGTCTTACCTTCTCTTCAGTAATGTCCAGTTTTTCCAGATAGAAAAGTATCTCCTGCTCGAAACGGTTTTCATCGGCTTTGATGCTTTCGCTGAGTTCTTTCAGCGATCTGTTGATACGTTCGCGAACCTGGCGGATCCGGTCCTTTTCATAGGGGGTGATTTCATCGAGCAGCCCCCTGATCTTTTGTTCACGCTGCAATATATCTTCCTGCAAGTGCTTGCCCTCAGAACGGCGAAAGGCATTAAGATCAGCAATGGCTTGTTTTACCGATCCCTCAACGGCCATCCATTCTTCGTCAGATACTTCCTGGGTCTGAGTTTTCAGGATATCGGGCAAACGGATCAGGTCGGAAAGGAAATTGTCGTTGATGGATACATCAAGTTCGCGAGCGATATCTTTGATTTCAGTAAAATACGTTTTGAGCAGAGTGCGGTTTATGCCACATGCGTTATGGGAGTTGCCATCCTGCTCGAGGGTTATGGAGAAATCAATTTTTCCACGCTCCAGAGAGCTGCTCAAAAGGTTTCGCAGCGTGTTTTCTCTGTCGCGGTAAAGATTGGGCGTTTTAATACTCAAGTCAAGGTTTTTGCTGTTGAGTGCCCTTATCTCTGTTTTAATGGTTTTATCCTGGTACTGGCAAATGGCTTTGCCATATCCGGTCATCGACACAATCATAGTTGTTTTTTTTGCAAACCTAAGGGTTTTTTTTGACAATCAAAGGTTTTGCCGATTCTACAGGGTTCAATTACTTCGTTTTTGGCGAACGGATCCCCCTTGTGCGAATATATAAACGCAAAATGGCGCAAAAGCAGATTTCCCCAAAATCTGTTTTTGCGCCACAGTATAAAACCTGGAGCCCTTATGAGAATTTGCAGAGCCTGATTTCGCAATCAGGCTGCGGGTTGGGTTTTTTCTTTCTTGTCCTCTTCTTCGGAGAAACCAACACGCTCCATCGATCCCCATGATTTTTCTCCGATAAAATACTTAAAGTTTCCGCGGATGCTGAACCATAGTATAAAGGGGTGGTAAAATATGGGTTCGAGCATGGCTGTGAAAAGCATCTTCACAACCTCTCGTTTACGCTGGTAGCGGTGGAAGGATAGCTCTTCAAAAAGAATAGCCCAGTGCGATAATGTTACGGCAAAGAAATACACGGCGCCCAGCAACAGGAAGAAAAATGGCCAGTTAGGGGCACTGAGGATAGCAATGATGATGAAATAAATGATCCCCACAAACTCCAAAATGGGGGCCAGCCATTCAAAGAAAAACCAGTAAGGGTGGCCCAACAGGCCCAGGCTCTTGTACCTTGGGTTGAAGAATAGCTTAAAGTGAATAAACAAGCTTTCCATATTACCCCGGGTCCATCTGTCGCGCTGGCGGCCCAAAACTTTCAGGTTTCCGGGTACCTCAGTCCAGCACAATGGGTCGGGGATGTAGATTACCCTGTACTTTTCTTTCAACTCCGACATATATCGGCGCATCCTTACAATGAGCTCCATATCTTCACCTACCAGATTGGTGTTGTAGCCTCCCACTTTTACCACGATATCGCGGTTAAACATACCAAATGCACCGGATACCAGCAGCAAACCATTGAGCTTGCTCCAGGCCATTCGGCCCATAAGGAATGCACGGGTATATTCGAGTACCTGCACCCGTGGGATGAATCGCTTAGGCAGCTTAACCTCCGTAATACGTCCCTCTTCAATTTTACATGAGTTGGCAATACGTATTACTCCACCAGAAGCGATGATCTTTTGTTCAGTCTCTTCCAGGAAGGGCTTGGCCATAATCAGCAGGGCATCCTCCACAAGTACTGAGTCCACATCTACCACTGAAATGTATTCTTTTTGGGTAAAGTTTATTCCCGCATTCAGGGCATCGGCTTTTCCTCCATTTTCTTTGTCAATGACAATGAGTTTGTTGAAGGCCTTGTTGCGCGACTTGTAAATGTTGCGAATGGTTTTGGTAGGGATTTTTTCTTCGTAAACTACGTTGATGGGCTCCAGATCATAAGCTTTGATAACCTTTTCCATAGAGTCGTCCTTGCTTCCATCATTTACTATTACTACCTCAAAATCGTTGTAGTGCAGCGACAGGAGGCTTCTGATGTTGTCAACAATGGTTTTACCCTCGTTGTAGGCAGGCGCTATTACCGAAATAGACGGAGCAAGGGGAGAAGACAATATTACTTTGTAGTCGATATAGGAATTCTTTCTGATGTATTTAAGCATTGACAACGCAGAAAAAATAGCCAGAGCCACATAGGATCCAAAGATGAAGATGGTGATTACGATAATACCATTCTCAATGATAAACTGGAGCGATCGGAAAAATTCTATCATGATTCCAGGTTTTGTTTTACATTAATAATCATAGTGGAGAGAATTTGGTCTGCCTGAGCAAGAAGTCTCTCAAGTTCTGCATCGCCTTCAGGGTGCAGTGCAGCCATAATCCGTATGGCCAGAATTCTGATTTTGAACGAATTTTCATGTTCGCTGGCGACCTCCGAAAGGAAGGGGATTTCCTGTGCCGATGCAATGGGTTCCATGCATTCTACTATGGCAAAGCGTATCTTTCTGGGCAACAGGTCGTCGAGGCTTCTTATATCTCTTTTGTTTTCTTCTCTTTGTTCGTTGAGTATTACCATCAGATCATGAGTTTCGCGGCGAAACAATTCCTTTAGATCCGGAATATATTCTGCAACTTCCAATGGTTTTAGGGCCTGTACTGCTGCAAGGCGTATGCGGGCATCTTTATGGGTAAGCAATTGCTGTACTCTGGGGGCAGAATGCATATGCTTAAACAACCCGATCATGCGAAGGGCAAACTGCACTACCGATGGATTGGGGTTGTCGAGCCACGATTCGAATGAATCGATATTCATCTGATGATATGTCAGAGTGTCGTAAATGTTGATCTGCTCCCACTCCGAGAGTTCGTAAGTAAGCTCATCAAGGAATGACAGAGGGTTGTCTTCCGAAAGCTTTACCATGGCAACCTGTGCCTCCACCCTGATTATTGGGTTTTTAGAGTTCACAAAACTGCGGATATGGTCATTGGCATCTTTAACATCCATTTGGGCTACCTCTCTGAAACCTTTTGCCTTTTGGTGCCAGCTCCGATGATAAACCTTTCTGAGAGAATCTTTGTGCAGCTCCAGGTTAAAATACAGGTCCCGAAGCTTTTCTGCTGTTTCGCCATACAGGTTGGAATGCAGCACCCGCAATTCATCAATGAAGATCTGACGATTTTGCGGTATGTTGATGCCGGTAAACTCTATTCGTTCAACGGTGTCATCAAAAAGAAAGGCTGCCAGCTGCTCCTGGTATTCGTTTTTTAGTTCTCTGGTCTTTTTTCTTTTCTTGGTTTGGAGTTGCCTGTTGATAAGGATCGCAACAAACAGCGCCAGGATGCTGATAAGCAGGTAAACTACAATCGCAATAAGGATTTTTTCGCGGAGAAGTCTTTGCTGGTAGAAATTCCAGGCTTTTTGAACGAAGTTCAGGTCTTCCTGTATGTTTGCAGCGCCATTACCACCATGGGCAGGGTTTTGGGCAAGCTGAACGGGGCTGTCTTCGGGCTGAAAACTTCCCATGCCATTGAAGGTGATATGAGAAAGCAGTATAGGTGGAGTCACCGCTTGCAAAACCAATGTGGGCATTGATCTTTGGTGTGTCGGTGTCCTGTAGCTCATGCCAAAACTTTGCACAGATAGCAGTATCAGGCATAGGCTTAGCAAGGCGTTTGTCAGGATATTTTTTCTTGGGTATATCATGAGATTGACTTATTATACAAATTAAAACCGGTAAATAATTCCGCCTTCAAGAATTACAGGATTGCCCAGAGGGGCATCCTGTTCGTAAATCTTATAACCTGCCCCCAGTTTCAGCAAGAATCTGTTGGATAGTTTGAGTTGTGCCATCAGCATGGCTTCAAAGAGTGTACCTCCCAGGTCATAGATCTGTCCACCCTGGAATTTATCAACATCCGCAGAGAACCCTCTTCCCACGATCAGGGAGAGATGGCTGTCGGGTGAGCCCAGGAAACGGCGCATGGTAAGGAAGTAGGATGCTGCACTGGGATCGCTACCCACAGATGAGAATGAAAAATAAGGGCGGAAGGAGAAGTAGTATTGCCGGTAGTATTTGCTCAGCGAGCCTGTTAGTATGAGCAGGTCTTTGTTTTCGAAATTCAACAGACGGAAACCGGCTGAAATTTCCCATGATGCCGGCAAAGCCTGGAACAGCTCAAAGCCAAAGCGTGTAACCGGAAACAGATCCGCATCGGGCGAATATCCGGCATTGAGGTAAAGATAGGTGCCGGGCCTTACGGTGGGGTAGGCATCCACTTCTATTTGCAAACTGTTGATATTGTAACGCGAAGCATAGTTTACCCTGGCTGTAAGGGGGCCAATAAACCTGGTTTTTCTTCCCAGCTCAGCATAGTAAAGGTGCCAGGGGTCTGCACTTTGCTCAAAAAAGTAGTGGCCACGGTAGCCTGCACCAAAATGGTTGAGCAGTCGCCTGCTTTGAATGCTCGAAAGCAGATCCTTGGCTTCGGTGTAACTGGGATCGAGGGTAAGGATCTGGTTGAGGATAACCACTGCTGCTGTTTCATCGCCGGTTTCGAGCAGAGCCAGGGCTTTGCGATAGAGCAAATGGGTGTTGTTGGGTTGTTCGGCCAGTGCAAGGTCGATCAATCGGATGGCATCGCGGTAGTTTTCCGACCACATCTCCACATCAATCAATGCCAGCAGGGCTTCTCTGTTGCGCGGTGCCATGGTGCGGGTTTCGCGCAGCAATTGCCTGGCAGTGTTAAAATCGCCTTCCCACGCAAAAGTGCGGGCTTTGAGAATTCGTGCATCATGGTATTCGGGAAATTCTGCCAGAATCTCATCGCAAATAGCCCGGGCCTGAGAATAGTTATTCTCAAAGGCTAACTCCCTGGCCCGAATGAACCTGGCGTCAGGGTCAGACTGATGGAAGGAGGCAGAAAGTAATGCCATTGGGATGAGCATCAAAAGGGCAAAACCCGAAAGGGCCTGCCAGTTTACACTCAATTTACCTTGTTTGAATATCATAAAGTTATGGTTTTAAGCATTTACAGTTGTCCTCTCACGAGGTTTCCGGGAGGTCCTTTCTGTAGCCAGAACATCATGGGCAGAGGATACTCCCGGGGTCAAAAAAAGAGGGTTTTCCTGCAAAACTCCTTCGCCTTGCTTTCTTCCCCCCGATAGTTTTGATTGCCGTAGAATAAAAACGGTAATGTGTTGATAAAGATCTTTTAGGCCATTTTCGGGTTTCTTGCCAAACACTGATACTCTTTTTTGTGATGGTAATCACCCCAGGGGTTTGGATTCCCTGATTGCTGTTTTATCTTTTGAGCAAAAACCGCTTAACCCTGATAGATAGTTCGTTGGGGCTGAAAGGTTTGGTGAGATAGTCGTCGGCACCCAGCTTAAAAGCTTCAATGATGGTTTCTTCGTTGCCTACTTTGGAAAGCACAATAATGGGAGTAGTTTTCCCCAGTTCATTACGGGTCATGTTGATAAGTTCCAACCCCCCCGTAAAGGGCATCAGCAAATCGGTAATGATCAGGTCGTATTGCTCATTTTTTATCTTTTCTGTAGCCGAACGACCATCGTTGGCAACCTCCACCTGGTAACCTTCGCGCTGAAGCTTATGCTCTATGGCCTTGATCATCATAAAGTCGTCTTCGCAAACTAATATTTTCATAGTATGGGATATTTACTGAATAAGTCTGATGTTGTTTTTTTGTAGCCTGAAAACAATTTACTTGTGGATTAACCATGTAAAAAGTACCGCAAAAATAAAAAAAAATATGGCAAAGCACGGTAAAAAAACAAATTAATGGGATAAACAGGTGAAAAAACCGGAAAACACCACCTTTGAGCAGGTGAAAACACGGGTAAAGCGTCCCGGGAAACCTATAAGATGCGAAAAAATATAGAGTAAAGCCTCTTTTGCGTCTTTATGTGATGCTTAATCTTGGATAGAGTGTTAAATTAAGGTTAAGCCATTTGGGGTTGATAATCCATTATGGAGGATGTGGAGTGTTGCAGGATGGATTAAGATTCAGTAAATCAATAGATAAGAGATTGCTGTTCTGAGCGGTATATTAAGCATTTATTAAATATGCTACTGAAAACCACAAAGGTTGAAGCAAGAACTACTGAGCAGAAAAATTATCTTTAAATTTGCCTTGTTTTTGTGTGTTAGCACATGTGGTTCATTTGCAATAGTTTAATTCTGTAAAAAGATCTGAGCCTTATATCCTTCCCGGAATCCGCCGGGGCAGCTTAAAGTAAGAACAATCACCATGAACAACAGCGATTACAAAATTCTCCTGGTTGATGATGAACCCGATATCCTTGAGTTTGTCAGCTACAATCTCAAAAAGGAGGGCTACGAGGTTTATACGGCCGACAATGGGCGTGAAGCCATTGAGCGCGCTCTTGATATTAAACCGCACCTGATTATCCTGGATGTGATGATGCCCGAAATGGACGGTATGGAAACCTGCACAGAACTGAAGAAAATTCCTGCCCTGGCCAGCAGTATCATTATTTTCCTCACGGCACGCAGCGAAGATTATTCGCAATTGGCAGGTTTTGAGGCTGGCGCAGATGATTATGTTAGTAAGCCCATAAAGCCAAGCTTGCTGCTGAGCCGTGTAAAGGCATTGCTCCGACGCTACAGTGGCGCAGCGGCACAGGAGCAGTCCGATACCCTGCAGGTGGGAGCCATTACCATAGATAAGGAGCGATACGTAGTAATCAGGGAAGATCAGGAAGTGGTGTTGCCCAAGAAAGAATTTGAGCTGCTCAGTCTGCTGGCTCAAAAGCCCAATAAGGTTTTCTCCAGGGAAGAGATTTTTGCCAAAGTTTGGGGAAATAATGTAGTGGTGGGCGACCGAACCATTGATGTTCATGTGCGCAAGCTGCGCGAGAAAATTGGCATGGATCATATTAAAACGGTAAAAGGGGTCGGGTATAAATTCGAGATCTGATTAAACCTCCACCATGAGTTATACTACTTCGCAAAAACTATCTCTTTTTGCCTCATTGGTTGTAATGGCAGCCTTTTCACTGGTGTATCTGCTGGTGGTGATTTTTACTGCTGCAACCTGGAGTACCTATGTGTTTGTTTTCACAAACCTGATGGTGTTTCCCATCTCTTTTGTCATTTACAAATTTGTTCTCGATAAGTTTATTTACGAGAAAATCCGACTCATTTACAAAACCATTCACGACCTCAAAGCGCCCCGCAAACAAAGCAGATCGGCCATTGTAAATAAAAAGGATATCATTGAGGAAACCAACCGGGAGGTGCTGGAATGGGCAGCCAATAAAACCCGGGAGATTGATGATCTGAAAAAGCTGGAAGCCTATCGGCGGGAATTTCTGGGCAACGTTTCACATGAACTCAAAACCCCCATTTTTAATATTCAGGGGTATGTGCTAACCCTGCTGGAAGGGGGTATTGAAGACCCGGAAATCAATCGCAAGTACCTTGAGCGGTGCGAACAAAGTGTTGATCGTATGATCTCAATCATTCAGGATCTTGAGGATATATCGCGGTTTGAGGCCGGAGAGCTGAGGCTTGAGTTTGAAAATTTCGATATCGCAGATCTTACACGCGAGGTGATGGAGTTTTGCGAGATCAAAGCAACTGAGAAAAATATCCGGTTGTTTTTTGCCCAGAACTACGAAAATCCGATCCTCGTTTGTGCCGATCGCAAAAGAATTCAGCAGGTGGTAACCAACCTTATGGTAAACTCCATCAAGTACGGAACCGAAAACGGACGCACCAAAGTGAGTTTTTTTGATATGGATGAAAATATCCTGGTGGAAATTACGGATAGTGGAATGGGAATTCCCAGGGAAGAACTCCCCCGGGTGTTTGAACGTTTTTACAGGGGCGATCGCAGCCGCACGCGCAAGAGTGGCGAGGGAGGCTCAGGTCTTGGGCTGGCCATTGTTAAGCACATTATTGAGGCCCACAATCAAACCATCAATGTACGAAGCACCCTGGGAGTAGGGTCTACCTTTGCTTTTACCCTGGCAAAGGGACGTGCCGCAAGCTCTCAGAAACGTCATCTGGTGATGTTCTGATCTCAATCTGATCAAACCCCAGGGAGAGGAAAAGTCTTGTGAGGATAGCCCTTGCGGTAGATTCGCTGCGGGTAAAAATGCCACGCTCAACAGCCCTTTCAACCATCAGTCTGCCGGCTTTCTGCTTAAGGGCTACCGATTCTTCCAGCGACCATCTTCCTTCTTCAATAAAAACCTCATAGTCGGAGGGGTTGATAATTACCTCCAGGATTTGTGGAGGAGGGAGAGTGAAAACGATGCTTTTCCCCTCAATGATCATGTCTGCGGGCTCCATGAGTCCGAAATCATAGCCCGCCATAACAGTACCTCGGGCTATCACTACCAGATCGACCCGCTGAAAATCGTCCTGCACACGTCCGCTGAAAGGGGCAGGCGAACTGAAATTGCTCCAAAAACGCTGAATATTGCCCCGGGGCTGTAGTTTAAAAGTGTCGAGTACCAGCTCATCGTAGTACCTTGCAGTAAACAATTGCGCTACCCTGTTGATCTCCTGAATTATAATGGCTGTTTGGTCTATGCGAAGACTCTGTTTGTTGCGTCGTGGCGAAAGAAATAGTATCAATATGCCCAACGCTATCACAGGGATCAGCCATATAGCCAGTTTGATCAGTTTAGCCCAGTATTTTGTCATGGCATTAGAATTAGTTTAAACCTGTAGTTTCGAGGGTTTTGTTGGCCACTGTTACCTCCACATGTTCGAAACCCATCAGGCGAAACCAGCTTTCAAAAAACAGCGCCGCATGCAGGGAGGCTGTTTCCAGAATACCCATTTGTGCTACACCCGACCTTATGTCCTGCTCGGCCTGTTGCAGCAGCAGATTGCGCTCCTGGTTGCTGAAAGGGCTTCGGAAGAAACCTCTCCATTCATACTCCTGCCGTATACTCTCGGGTTCAATATTGAGGCTGATCAGTTGGGCCGGGGGCAGGTGAAGAACTACACTGTTTCCTGAAATGTGCAATGACTGGTCGTTGAGCTGGCGCAGATCTATCCCGGCTTTAATGCGCGCTTTGACAGAAATCAGGGTTTTGCGTTCACCCACTTTATACCAGGGAGGCACATCTGTAGCTTTTACGATTTTGCTCACAACAAATTCTGCCGTTGCCATCTCCGACATCTCCTGAAGTTGCATAATGGTAATGGGCTCCGGGGTTTTTTCTGATCTGTTGCACGATGCCAGAAACCCCACAGCCACCAGGATCAGCCAATAGTGCAGTAATGGAAGGAGAGTGCAAGGGTTTGCTTTAGGGTGGATCATTTCAGATCAATGTTTAGGCAATTCTGTTGATAAAGGTAGTCAATGCAAAAAAAACCTCAAAAAACGCATGTCAATAAGTTGTTAAAAAACGAAAAATATTTTTGGTTGCAAACTCGCTAAATGCAATTATATTTAACCGGGTAATTTTACCTGTTTCTTAACATAAAATTAACATAAACCTAAGGTAAAGATAAAAACCCGCAGGCTTTTACATTTGCAGAGCTTGTGTAAATTTGCAGGGTTTAAATCTTTGAGAGTGTAATCCTTTTTAATACGTTGAATCAAGGTGTAATTTGAAACAATTACGCAAAAACAAAAACAAGTCAATCACAAAATCAATCGAAAGATGAACAAAACAAAACAACTGATGCTGCTTCTGGGATTATTTATTTTCCTGGGTATACAGCAGAATGCCTGGTCGCAGGGTGTTACCACGGCTGGTATTGAAGGTATGGTAATGACCATGCAAAATGAGCCCCTGGCCAATGCCAACGTGCTTGCCGTACACGTTCCTTCAGGAACCCGTTATGGAGCCGTTACCCGCGCCGATGGTCGTTTTAACCTTCCCAACATGAGGGTAGGCGGACCCTACACTATTACCGTGAGCTTCGTTGGTTTTCAGGACGACAGGCTGGAAAATGTACACCTGGCTCTGGGTGAAACCCGTAACCTGCTTTTCCTGATGCTGGAAACGGGGATCACTCTGGAAGAAGTGGTTATTTCCGGAGTGGTGGATGCTACCTTCAACTCCGGTAGAACAGGTGCTTCTACCAATGTGTCCAGTCAGCAACTTTCCAACCTGCCCACCATTACCCGCCGGATCAACGACTTTACCCGTCTTACGCCTCAGGCAAGTGGTGGGTCTTTTGCAGGCCAGGACAACCGTTTGAACAACATTACGGTTGACGGTTCCTATTTTAACAACTCTTTCGGTTTGGCTGGTCAGCCCGGCGACCGCACTGGTGTTGTTCCTATCTCTCTCAATGCCATTGAGCAGATTGCTGTAAACATTGCTCCTTACGATGTGCGCCAGGGTAACTTTGTAGGTGCGGGTGTAAACACCGTTACCAAGAGTGGTACCAACGAGTTTAAAGGCGATGTAATGTACAACTTCCGCAATGCCAATGGTGTAGGGCGCGAAGGTGCTGATTTGAGTTTCGATCCAGGTGAATTCAAATTCCGTGAGTTTGGTGCTACATTGGGTGGTCCCATCGTTCGCGACAGGGTGTTCTTTTTCCTCTCTTATGAGCAAGGCAACCTAGTGGAGCCTGGTACAACCTTCCTGGCCAATACTGGTGGTCAGCCTGTAGGTGGAAATATTACACGTGTTAATGCTTCTGATCTTGATAATCTGAGTGCATTCCTTCGCAATAACTTTGGTTACGAAACAGGTCCCTATGCCGGTTACGACCACGAAACTCCTTCCGTGAGATTTCTTGCCAAAATCAATGTGAATATCAATGAAAGAAATACTTTGAGTCTGCGTTACACTCATTTGGATTCCAGTACTGATATATTGGCTTCCAACTCCAACTCACTGGGTGCCGGAGACAGAAGATCCAGTCTTGATGCACTTAACTTCCAGAACACCAACTACCAGATTATGGAAAACATTCGTTCGTTTATTGGCGAATTGAATACACGCATTGGCAACAACATGTCAAACAGCCTTATTGCAGGGTATACTTTCCAGGATGAAAGCCGTGCCTCAAGAGGTGACTTCTTTCCATTGGTAGACATTCTTCAGGGCACCCAAACATATACCTCGTTTGGTTTCGAACCCTTTACCCCCAGCAACGAACTTCGCTACAGCTCTTTCCAGCTCCAGAACAACCTGAGCATCTATTCAGGCGATATGACCTGGACAGTGGGTGTAAGTGCCGAAATGTATGAGTCGGAAAACATTTTCTTCCCCGGTTCACAATCTGTTTATGTGTACAACTCTCTGGATGATTTTTATGCTGATGCCAACGACTACCTGGCCAATCCCAACAGAACCGTTTCTCCTGTGCAGTTGAACCGTTTCCAGGTAAGATGGTCAAACATTCCTGGTCAGGATAAGCCCATCCAGCCCTTGCAGGTATTTTATGCTGGTGTATATGGACAGAATGAGTGGCAGGTAAATCAGCAGTTGAAACTGACTGCCGGTTTGAGACTTGATATCCCTTTCTTTGCCGATACTGATTATCGCAATGAAGAAGCTGAAACACTTGTTTTCAGAGATGAGAATGGTAAAGACGTAACCTACCGTACCGATAAGATGCCCGATGCACGTATCCACTGGTCACCCCGTTTAGGGTTCAATTATGATGTTACGGGCGATCGTCGCACACAACTGCGTGGTGGTACAGGGATTTTTACCGGCCGCCCTGCTTATGTTTGGATATCAAACCAGGTAGGGAACAATGGTTTGATGACTGGCTTTGAAAACATAACCAGCACCGATCTACGTCCCTTTAATCCCAATCCCGACCATTATAAACCAGCTGAAGTAACAGGTGCTCCTGCAGCAAGTTACGAGCTTGCACTAACCAACCCTGATTTTAAATTCCCCCAGATCTGGAGATCCAACCTTGCTATCGACCAGCGTTTGCCATTTGATATCAATGGTACCGTTGAGTTTCTTTACAGCCGCGATGTAAATGGTATCTATTACATCAATGCCAACCTGGTTGAGCCTACAGCTGAAATGGCTGGCCCTGACAACAGACCTTTGTTCCCAGGAGGAAATGCCAATAGGATCCATTCAAATATTACCAGTGCAATTGTGTTGAAGAATCAAAATGTTGGCTATTCATATAATATCGCATTCTCTCTGGAAAGACCTTTCCGCAATGGCCTTTTTGCCAAAACCGCATACAGCTATGGAATTTCACGAAATACAGTTGATCCGGGGTCTATCGCTTTAGGATCATGGCAGAATGTTGCGCAGGCCGGTAATCCTAATAATCCTGGTCTTGGTTACTCTGCCAACTCTATGGGTCACAGGTTTATTGCTGCTCTTACATACACCACTCCCGGTTCCACCACCTTTGGATTCTTCTGGGAAAGCCGCAACGTAGGAAACTTCTCATATATTTTTGGTGGCGACATGAACAGGGATGGAAACTCAGCAAATGACCTGATTTACATTCCGAAAGACGTAAGTGAAATGAACTTCTTTGCATACAGTATTAGCGCAACAGGTACAGTGGTAGCTTACGATCCGGATAATACCTCAAATCGTGCAAGTTTTACCGTAGCACAGCAGCAGGAGGCATGGGAAGCATTTATTGAACAAGACAAATATCTTAGCAGTAATCGTGGAAAATATGCTGAAAGAGGTGCTGTTTGGCTCCCAATGGTACACAGACTCGATTTTAGTATTACCCACGATATTGCTACCAATATTGCCGGTACACGCAATGCTCTCCAGCTGAGGTTCGACATTATCAATTTTACCAACCTGCTTAACAAAGATTGGGGTATTGCTCAGCGCTCTACTGTTAATGGTCGTCCGTTGGCTCCCAGACCCAATAACCTGGGCGGTCCTATTGATGCTGAAGGCCGACCTGTCTATCGAATGGCTAACAGAGGGACTGAACTACCGACTGAATCTTTCGAAAAAACGCTGTCTACTCCCGACGTATTCCAGATCATGTTTGGCTTGAGATATACTTTCAACTAACAGATGCTTTACGTCCGATCCAACAGAAAACCCGCAATATACTTGCGGGTTTTCTGTTTTATGGGCATTGAGCGTGAACTATAGCACGTTGGTGCAAGTTCACTGTAAGGCTCCTCATTGCCCATTGTTTTGTCATCCTGCTCAAATGGAACCAACCCCCAGCGGAAAGGATGCTCTCGGGTTGCATGGGAATTGCCCTTTTTCAAGCCCTGTATTGTGTAAAGGGGCAATAGTAATAAATGTATGACCTGCGGGGCTCATTTGATTTGAATTGTATGTGGGGTTTCGTATATTTGCATCGTAATTTGTAATTAATCTAAATAAGGTTAAGCCGGGATTGCCTGCCAACATTATAGCAGGTATTTTGTTACCTATTCACCTTAACTTTCAATCTGGAATTAGCATACAACACCTATGGCAGAAGAAAAAAACAACGAGATTTTGGATGAATTGACCAGCTCGGAGTACAAGTATGGGTTTTACACTGATATTGAGATGGATCAGGCCCCAAAAGGGTTGAATGAAGATACCATCCGCTTTATCTCCGCCAAGAAAAACGAGCCGGAATTCATGCTTGAATTTCGCTTGAAGGCTTTCAGGCACTGGCAAACTATGGTTGAACCGCGGTGGGCTCATGTAAATTATCCTCCCATTGATTTTCAGGATGTTATCTATTACTCTGCTCCCAAAAAGAAACCCCAGTATGAAAGCCTTGACCAGGTAGATCCTGAGCTGCTTGAAACCTTTGAGAAGCTCGGAATTCCTCTTGATGAGCAGAAAATGCTGGCTGGTGTAGCCGTTGATGCTGTAATGGACAGTGTTTCTGTTGCTACTACTTTTCGCTCTACCCTCGAAGAAAAGGGGATCATTTTCTGCTCTTTCAGTGAAGCAGTGCAAAAGTATCCTGACCTGATAAAAAAATACATGGGTACAGTGGTGCCCTATACCGATAATTTCTATGCTGCTCTCAACTCAGCTGTTTTCAGCGATGGTTCTTTTTGCTATATCCCCAAAGGGGTGCGTTGCCCACTTGAGCTCTCCACCTACTTTCGTATCAATGCCGCCAATACGGGGCAGTTCGAACGTACACTCATTGTTGCCGATGAAGGCAGCTACGTAAGCTACATGGAAGGTTGCACTGCGCCCATGCGCGATGAAAACCAGCTCCATGCTGCCATCGTGGAGATCATTGCCATGAAAGATTCGGAAGTAAAGTACTCCACCGTTCAGAACTGGTGGCCCGGTGATAAAAATGGAAAAGGAGGAGTTTACAACTTCGTAACCAAACGAGGTATCTGCCAGGGTGAAAACTCAAAAATATCCTGGACGCAGGTGGAAACCGGATCGGCCATTACCTGGAAATATCCCAGTGTGGTGCTGATGGGCGATAACAGTAAAGGTGAATTCTATTCGGTAGCTGTTACCAATAATATGCAGCAGGCCGATACCGGCACCAAAATGATCCACCTTGGGAAGAACACCCGCAGTACCATTATCTCCAAAGGGATCTCTGCCGGACGCAGCAACAACAGCTACCGCGGGCTGGTAAAATCCTCACGCAATGCCGAAAATGCCCGTAACTTCTCCCAGTGCGACTCCCTGTTGCTGGGCGATCAGTGCGGCGCTCACACATTCCCCTATGTGGAGGTTGGCAACCGGTCTACCATTGTAGAACACGAAGCAACCACCAGCAAGATTTCTGAAGATCAGTTGTTTTATTGCCTGCAGCGGGGTATGGACATGGAAGCTGCCATTGGTCTTATTGTAAACGGCTATGCCAAGGAGGTGCTCAGCAAGCTCCCCATGGAATTTGCCGTAGAAGCCCAGAAACTACTCTCCATCAGCCTGGAGGGAAGTGTGGGTTGATTTGCTTTTGTCGACACAATCCTAAATCTATACTATACCCAATAAACTGACAGATGAAGACTTTTGCCTTTAAATCCAAAATCGAGAACAGTAAAATTGATGTTCCCGATGCCATGTTTGCAGAAATGGAAAACCTCAACAACAAGGAAGTACGTGTAATTGTAATGATGGAGGAACTGGAAGAATTTGATGATGCAGCCTTTAAGGAGTTCACCAAAATGTTCTTTAAAAAGTATGCTTCCAATCTGGAAGCGATTAAAAACATGATGAAAAACACAAATGAATAAAACAATGCTTAGTATACAAAACCTTATGGTTTCCATTAACGGGAAAACCATTCTCAAAGATTTCAATCTGGAAGTGAAGGCTGGCGAGGTGCATGCCATTATGGGCCCCAACGGAACGGGTAAAAGCACCCTTGCCTCTGTAATTGCCGGTCGCGACCTGTACGATGTAGATGCAGGAAGTATTTCCTATCTGGGGCAGGATCTGCTGGAAATGGAGCCCGAAGTGCGTGCCCGTGAGGGTATATTCCTGGGGTTTCAGTATCCTGTAGAGATTCCTGGGGTGAGTATGGCCAATTTCCTGCGCACTGCCATCAACGAGAAAAGAAAGTACCATGGGCTGGAGCCTCTTAGTGGTGCCGAATTTCTCAAGCTTATGGAAGACCGCAAAAAGCTGGTGGATATTCACAGCAAACTTACCAACCGCTCCGTAAACGAAGGGTTCTCGGGAGGGGAGAAGAAGAAGAATGAGATATTCCAGATGGCAATGCTCGAACCCCGGCTGGCCATTCTGGATGAAACCGATAGCGGTCTGGATATCGATGCCCTTAAGGTAGTAGCCAACGGGGTAAACAAACTTCGCAGCCCCGAGAATGCTACCATCGTTATTACCCACTACCAGCGGCTGCTCGATTATATTGTTCCTGATTTTGTGCATGTTCTTTTCGACGGACGTATCGTGAAAAGCGGAGGCAAAGAACTTGCGCTCGAACTGGAAGAAAAAGGTTATGAATGGGTGCGCAAAGAAGCCGGTATCCAGGAAGTACATTAAAGTATCAATACCCAACTTACTATGCACAATATAACCGACAATATGACTGCGGAAAACCGCATGATAAGTCTTTTCAAGGATAATTTTGATCTGTTGCGCGGAGCTGAACCCCAGGGTATAACACAACTGCGCCAACAGGCCATTGCTTTGGTTGAGAAGTATGGTTTCCCAACCCCAACCACCGAAAACTGGAGATTTACCGACCTGGAATCGCTCTTCTATACACCCTACCATTTTGATTTTTCCAATCAAAGCAGACCTTTTGATATTGATAAGATCTTTACCTGCGATGTTTATGATCTGGACACATTCAGTGTAACTCTGCTCAACGGTTGGTTTGTATACAAAAACGCTCCTCTGACAACCCTTAAGAATGGCACCGTGATCGGTAGCCTCTCCAAAGCCATGGAAGTGTATCCCGAACTGGTTCAGAAATACCTGGGGAAGGCTGCCTTGATGGAAGAACAAGGGCTTACCGCTCTCAATACTGCTTTTTTTCAGGATGGACTGTTTGTGTACGTTCCGGAGAATGTAAAGGTTGAAAAACCCATTCAGATCATCAATATCGTAAATTCAGAGCAACCCGTGATGCTGCATGCCCGGCACCTGATCCTCCAGGAAAAGGGAAGTGAGCTTACACTGGTGCATTGCGATCACTCTCTTACCCACAATATCAGCTTTACCAATAGTGTAACCGAGGGCTTTGTGGCAAAAGATGCCAAACTCGATTTTTATAAGATACAAAACAAGGGGCATAATGCTGCGGTTGTAAACAGCGGATTTTTCCAGCAGAAAGCTCATAGCGAACTTGTATGCCATGCTCTTACCCTCAATGGCGGATTTACCAAAAACATCTTTAATGCAGAGTTGCAGGAGCCCAATTGCCGTGCAACTCTCAACGGATTGTACCTGGTAGACAGCAACCAGCATGTCGACAACCAGTTGCAGGTAGATCATGCAGCACCCCATTGCGAAAGCGAACAGCTCTACAAAGGTATTCTTGACGATGAAGCTACGGCTGTGTTCAGCGGAAAGATAATGGTGCGCCGCGATGCACAGAAAACCATGGCTTACCAGAACAATAAGAACATCCTGCTCACCGACGAAGCCAAAGCCAATGCACAACCCCAGCTGGAGATCTATGCCGATGATGTGAAGTGCAGCCATGGAGCCACAGTAGGGCAGCTCGACCCCAATGCAATGTTCTATCTCCGATCCAGAGGATTGAGCGAACGATCGGCCCGCCAGCTGCTTATGTATGCCTTTGCCAATGAAGTGGTGCAGCGTATTGCCATCGAACCCCTGCGCGATCGTATCGATCACCTGGTTGAGAAACGCCTCAAAGGTGAACTGTCGATCTGCGATCAGTGCGTATTGCATTGCAACAGCAAAGAGCCCACCGTTTTCAATATTGATGTGAGCAAGCTCTGACAAATATCAGGGAAGCAGAAACCCCTGAAATAAAATATGTGGCGTCGGGATCGCGAGATTGTATAAACCATGATCTCTTTCCGGCGCTTTTTTTTAACCATTCCATTAATAAATTTTACCCCATGCCCTTCAATATTGATCAACTGCGCAACGAGTTTCCGGCATTGAACCAGGAAGTGAACAAACGTCCGCTGGTTTATTTCGATAATGCTGCCACAACCCAAAAGCCCCGGGCAGTGATCGAGAGGATTTTGCAGTACTATGGCCGCGAAAACAGCAACATACACCGTGGGGCACACTTTTTAAGCCAGCAGGCAACAGAGGCTTACGAATCTGCCCGCGAAACCGTGCAGATGTTTCTCAATGCCCGCCACAGTCACGAAGTCATCTTTACCCGTGGTACCACAGAAGCCATCAACCTGGTGGCGCATTCTTTCTGCAAAAAATTTGTAACAGCTGGCGATGAGATTATCATCTCGGCCATGGAGCACCATTCCAATATTGTGCCCTGGCAAATGGCCTGCGAACAATATGGTGCCCACCTGAAGATCATACCCATGGATGACCGCGGAGTGCTCGACATGGAGGCCTACCGGCAACTGCTCTGCGAAAAAACCAAAATGGTGGCCGTTACCCATGTAAGCAATTCACTGGGAACCATTAACCCTGTAAAGGAGATAATTGATCTGGCCCATGAAAAAGGGGCAGCGGTGCTCATCGATGGAGCTCAGGCACTGTCGCACATGAAGGTTGATGTGCAGGCCCTGGATTGCGATTTTTACTGCTTCTCTGGCCATAAGATCTATGGCCCCATGGGGGTGGGAGTACTCTTTGGCAAAGAAGACTGGCTCAATCGGATGCCACCTTACCAGGGTGGGGGCGAAATGATCAAGGAGGTTACTTTTGAAAAAACCACCTACAATGAGCTTCCTTTTAAGTTTGAAGCCGGCACCCCCAACGTGGGCGATGTACTTGGCATGGAGGCAGCCATCCGTTTCCTGTCGTATCTGCGATTCGATGAAATTGCCATTCATGAACATGACCTGCTGGATTATGCTACCCAGCGTCTGTCGGAGCTCGACAATATCCGGTTTATCGGCACAGCCCCCGACAAAACATCATTGGTGTCCTTCCTGTTTACCGACATACATCCCTACGATACCGGCACCATACTTGACAAACTAGGTATTGCCGTGCGAACAGGGCACCACTGCGCCCAACCGGTAATGGATCATTTTGGTGTGCCGGGTACCGTAAGGGTTTCTTTTGGCGTTTACAACTCCAAAAAGGAAATCGATACCCTCATCGAAGCCCTCAAAACCGTAAGGGAGATGTTCGCTTAGCAAAAAAGCCAGGTCCAAATACGAACCCGGCTTTTGCAATTGAACCTAAATTAACCAAAACGTTATTGAGTTACGGGCTCCCCGTTAATGAAAACATTTTCAAATACCAGGTTCTCTACGTGGTTGATGCGGTTTTCTTTGGCCACACCGTTAAAGTTGGAGTTCTTAATGAAGATGTCCTTTACTGGCGCGCGTTCGTATGCATTGATAAACAAAGCACGATCGCTGCTCTGACTGGTTACATTTTCGATGTTGATGTTGCGTACTATTGGAGTAAACTCACCGGCATCGCCTTCCTCGTAGTCAAAGTCGATGTGCAGGATCGCTTGTCTTACCCTGCCCACGTTAATGTTGCGCACAAAGATATTCTCAATGATACCCCCGCGGGTAGAGTTGGTCTTGATACGAATGATACGGTCAAGGTTGGGGCTGTCCATAATGCAGTCTTCAGCGAATACATTGCGTACATTGCCCGAAATTTCGCTGCCCATCACTACACCTCCATGGCCATCTCTCATGGTGCATCTGCGAACCACAATGTTTTCGGAGGGTGTGTCGAGGCGGCGGCCATCGGCGTTGCGTCCCGATTTAATGGCAATACAATCGTCACCAGTGTCGAAATAGGAATCCTGAATAAGCACATTGCGGCTTGATTCTGGATTGCAACCGTCGTTGTTGGGACCATGACTTCTTACGGTCACATTCTGAATGGTAATATTCTCAGACAATACAGGGTGGATAATCCACATGGGGGAGTTGATAATGGTAATACCATCCATGAGGATGTTTTTGCATTTATAGAACTGAACAAACTTGGGGCGCAGGTAATGGCCGGGCCCAAAGATACGTTCCTCAACAGGTACACCATCTTCAGCCATCTGTCGCAAACGTGCAGTTGCATTGGCTTGGTTTTCAGGTGTAACTTCCCATGTTCTGCGGCTCCACTGGCCTTTCCAGAACCACCAGTTGTCTTTATCTGAATTGCCATCCAGGGTTCCGTTGCCGGTAATGGCTACATTTTCCTGTTCATAGGCATAAACAAAGGGAGAGTAGTTGTAGAGTTCTGTTCCTTCCCAGCGGGTAAACACCAGGGGCAGATAATCCTGATCATTTTGGCTGAATTTGAGCACCGCTCCTTCTGCCAAATGCAGGTTTACGTTTGATTTCAAATGCACGGCACCTGTAAGGAATACACCTTCGGGAACCAGCACCTTTCCACCCCCTGCATCGGCGCAGGCCTGAATGGCTGTATTGATGGCCTGGGTTGAAAGCACCTGACCACCGGGCACTGCACCATAATCCAGAATGTTGAAAGTAGCATCGGGAAACTCCGGTGCTTTGATTTGAGCTAAAATTTCATCGAGCATATCCCAGGAAACCTCTCCGGCGGTCTTGCCGGGGCCTGCATTGCAGGCCCCAAGGGCAAGGAAGGCCAGTAAGATCAAAACCCGGCTGATGCGATTTAAAGGGTTTTTAATCATAAGAATAGTAATTTATAAGTAGTTTATTCGGATTTTCTATCACAGCCAAAAACTTACTGTTTGATAAAAGTGGAGATCAACTGATTGTGGTCAGCCTGAATACGGATAATGTACAGTCCTTCTTTCAATTGGCTGATGTTGATCTGCTCCAGGGTGTTTTCCATTTGCAGTGTCATTACAAGCTGTCCTGTGGTATTATAAACTGTTACCAGTGCTTTGCCTGCCAGGTCGGGCATCACTATGTGCAATACCGATGTGGAGGGATTGGGATATAATTTCACTTGCAGACTTTCGGTAATAGGTACATAGGTGGCATCTACGGTAAAGTTGATAGCATATGTTTTTTCAGTGCCATCTTCTGCCGTTACCACGATGGTAGCTTGTCCGGGCAATACATCTGCCTGGGAAACTACAACCACTGCAAACTCATCAGCAGCTACTGCAGAAACCTCAGGAGCCTCGGTAGTGCCTTTGGGGAGCTCTACATCATAAACCAGCACGTCTGGGTCGAAATCGGCCAGGGGGGTTTCTCCCAGTATTATTTCAGCCAGATCGGCATTTGAAGAAGAGAAGCGGAAGTTTACACTGTAGGTAAGGGTAGTGAACCCGTTAAAGGCGGTAACTTCCACTGTAGCTGCTCCGGGCAATTCGCTGGCCTGTGTAATCTCCAGTGTGGCACCTTCAAAATTTACTTCGGCAGCTATCTGAGGGATATCAGTGGTGCCTGCATCGAGCACGATATCGTAAAATGTTACTGCAGGATCAAATCCTTGCACAAGTACACCATCCACCAGCAGTTCTGCCAGTGTAGCATCGCCATTGGGTGTTACCACCGGGTTGGGGATAGGGCTACCCTGTCCGGGAGCAAAAGCTCCGGTTTCATCCCAAAGGATCCAGTCAATGATGGCACCGGCGTTGTGCGATCCGTTGCCATCGCCAAAACGGAAGTATTGCTGTGTGGTTGAAGTAGCAGAAGTGCCAGATGCTATTGGAGTGGGGTCTTCATTGAGGTACAGATTAACCAATCCGTTCTCCATGGTGAGGCGATAAATATTCCAGTCACTCAGGCTTACACCTTCTGGAGCTTCAATTTCGCCACCATCGCCACCACCAATGGCTTCATTGAGCCTTACACGGTTGGCTTCGCGGTTGATGTACATTCTTTCGCGAATACCGTTATGGTGAAGGTCAAGCTCAACCACTCTGCGCGATACATCATTAGCTGCTTTTACACGCATAACCATGGTGATGGCAGTTTTGTCGGGCTGGAGCATTGTTCTCCACATGAAGTTGTCGCCATTTTGAACCGTAACCAGTTCGAGGAAATTATTGTCCGGGTTGTCTGGATCATTGAGAATGGTATTGGTAGCACCAGCTCCCCCTACATTGCTTTCGTCGAAGGTTGGGATATGCAGGTTGGGCAATACGCTTGCATCGTACATGCGCCAGTTGTGTGCCTGGGGTTCCTGTGGAAGCAGGTAGTCAGGTATGGGCGTTCCTTCGCCAGGAGCATAGGTGCCGGTTACATCCCAGATTACCCAATCGATCAATGCGCTGATATTGTGCGAGCCATTGGTGTCGCCAAAGCGGAAGTGATTGTTGGTAGAAGAGGCCTGGGTAGATTGTGCCTGGGCCAGAGGGGTGGGGTCTTCGTTTATGTAAAGTTTTACCAGACCAGTGTTGTCTTTGGTAAGGCGATAGATATTCCATTGGGCAACATCACCATCGTTGGGCAGACTGAACTCATTGTCGGCACCATAGCCTTCGCCATGCTGCAGGCGGAGTTTGTTGTCTTCCTGATTGATGTAGAGTCGCTCACGCCAGCCTCCATTGTCAACATCAAGCTCCAATACTCTTCGTCCATCGCTGTTGGCTGCTTTTACCTTCATTACAATAGTTATATCTGTAACCGTTTCTGCAAATACCCTGCGCCAGGTGCCATTGTCGGCATTGGCAATGGTGAGCAATTCAAGGAAACTGTTGTTGCTGTTGTCAGGATCTGCCACCAGAGTGCTAACCAAGCCAGCTCCTGCATTTCCGCTGGTGCCAAATACAGGGTCATTTTCATTGGGCAACACAGTGGCATCATAAATCTTCCATTGTGCGCTGGCACCAAGTGTCATAACAAAGAAAATCATTACGGCAAGAAAACTCCTGCCCAAGCTTTGTGTGTAAAAGTTTTTCTTCATGATTTTTTGATTTAAGGGGTTTGTATTAATTGAGTTTAAGAGTTTATTGGTGAAGTATGGCCACTGTTTTCTGGCCAGGCGCAATCTCTTGCTTTTGCTTGAAGATGCCTGCTTTCTCCATCTCCATGCTCAGAAGCATAAAGGGGCCAACCCCTTTGGGGTCGTTGGAGCGAATAATCTCACTGATATAGTACTCATAGGATCCGTCGCGGTAAGGGTTGCCCCCTAATCCTGCTACTCCGCAAACATTGTTCAGGTGGATGTATCCTTCTTCGTCGAATGAGATGAGATGATTGAGTATGCCCTGGTAAGCCTTTTCTGCCACTGCCATATAAGAGGCATTGAGCAGCTTGTTGTTTACGGCTTTAGTAATAGCATAAGCAACCATAGATGAAACAGAAGCTTCCTGGTAATTTCCTTCGCGACCGGGCTGATCCACCACCTGGTACCACAATCCGGTGTCGGGATCCTGAAATGGAATCAGCGCATCGGTAAGTCGCTGCAGTACGCCTTGAATCTGCTCAATGCCAGGGTGGCCCTGAGGGAAGAACTCAACAGCATCTACCAGTGCCATGATATACCATCCCATGGCTCTGCCCCAGAAATTGGGCGAATGACCAGTGGTAGGGTTTGCCCAGGCTTGTTCGCGACTTTCGTCATAGGCGTGGAAAAGCAAACCTGTATTGGCATCACGGGTCTTTTGCTCTACAACGGTTATTTGTACTACAACATCGTCGAAGTTCTCGGGCTGGTTAAATTCTTTTCCATAGCGGGCATAAAAAGGGGTGTTCATATATACACCATCGAGCCACAACTGGTGAGGGTAAATGCGCTTGTGCCAGAAAGCTCCGTCCTGAGTGCGGGGGTGCACTTCCAGCTGATGCCGCAGGGCTTGCAATGCTGTCAGATAACGCTCATCAGATGTTTCCTTGTAAAGGTCGAACAGGTTGATGCCGGGTTTGATATGGTCAATGTTGAAGTTCTCCAGCTTGTAATTGTAGCGGATGTTTCCTTCCGGATCAATCATGTCTTCATAATACTCCAGGATGTAATCGAAATACTTCTGGTCTCCGGTTTCTTTCCAGATTTTATGGGTAGCCATCAGTACCAGTCCATGGGTATAATTCCATTTGGGGCGTCTTTCGAAATCGAGCATCCAGGCCTGGGGGTTACGGTGCATCTCAGAGTCCATCATCAGGATATGCCATGAGATGGGCTCGGGGTTGTTTTTCTTTTTGCCCGAGGGGTTAGTGCAACCCAAAAGGGTAAATAAAACGATGCTGAAAAGCATGGTCCGGCGCAATAAGCCCGGTATCCGGGGTTGTATTTTCTTGAAATGTGTCATAAAAAAGTGTCGTTAGGGAATTCTTACTGCTGCTTTAGCGGATCACAATTTTGCGGGTAACAGACTGGTTGTTGCTTTCTACCGAGATAAGGTAAATGCCTGGCTGAATGTGCTGCTTGCTGAAACCAATACTGTGTCTGCCTTTTGGATGCCAGGATTGCGAAATATGCTGAACCTCTCTACCTGTAAGGTCTCTCATTACTACAGATGCATAGCCTGCCTCTGGCAGTTCAAAAACAATACGTGCATGGTCGGTCACAGGGTTGGGGAAAAGATTCAGATCGAGCAATTGTCGGTTGGCGTAGATGTCCTGAATATGGGTAGATGACTGGCCTGCTCCTGCTGTACTCATTACCACTTCTTTTACCAGCTCTGCATCAATAAGGGTATATTCATAATGATCGGCGGGGTTCCAGTTGATGCCATCGGGTCGGGTAATGAAATTTCCGCTGGCCACCAGATGGCTGCCGATATCGATGATATATCCGGGTTTTTGTGCATTGTCGTAAAACTGGGCCGGATGTACTACCTGTTCGAAGAAGTTGTTTTCGGAATAGATCTGTGCGCTTACCCCAACACCAATGCCGTATCCATTGCTGTTTGCGTATCCCATAGCCCTGCCATAGCCACCCATATTATAGTAATAGTTGTTGAAAAGGTGTACCTGCCCGAAACGCACCCGGGGATGTCTCTGGGTGGTTTCATTGAACCAGCTGTTGTGTATGGTTACTTTATAGGCATTTACATGGGTATCGGAATCACTGCTGCCAATAAGACTAGCCTTGTTGTTTTGTCCAAAAACGGTGTTGGAGATGGTAATATAGCTGGCACCATTGGTGATGTCAACTGCACCATCACCCTGGCGCAGAAAGGTGCAATGATCAATCCAGATATGGTGGCATGTGCCTTTGATCTGGATGCCGTCCCAGTCCTGTTCTTTTCCATCCCAGTCGCCTTCTACGAAAGTGTCGGAAATGGTAAGGTTTTTAAAGATGATATTCTTTTGCCCGTTGCCCACACTAAAGCCTCCTTCCACAAGGCCTGCATCATCTGTTATGCCGATAATGGTCTTGTTCGACCTTACGGCAATATGTCGCCCTTTTGGGGTGATCTGGATCAGGCCTTCAATCTGAATGATTACTGGTTCGGTACGCTGGCATTGAAGGAAAAGATCGGTCATGTTGTTTACCGTTACAACTTCTCCTCCTGCTCCTCCGGTAGTTCCGTTTTGCCCGTTGGCATCAACCGAAGCCCACCCAATGGGGCCCGATGCAAAAGCTGCGAAACTGAACAACAAGAGAAAAGCAAAAACAAGATTTTTCATGGTAGTATTGTTTTTCAGGACTGGTTTCATAACCAGTACCCGAGATTTACAGAATGTATTGTATTCGTAAGTGCCCTCCGGAAAACAGATCTTTGGTGCGGAAGGCAGTATTGTATGTACAGGTTTTGATGTGAGGTAATGTCGGGTTTTAAAAGCTGTGTTGAGAGAGAAGATCATGAGGCTGTCGAAACAGCCTCATGATCTTCATCTGCAGATTTCTGCTAGGGCAGCCAACGTGGATCGCCTATGCCATAAATGATCAGCTCTTCGTTGGTAACAGTAAAGTTGCCATTGGCAGGATCAACAAAACCTGGATTGTGCGTGGTGAAATTGCCTGTGTCGTGCACTGTGTACTCCGGATTGGTAAGGTTGGGAGCGTTCCAGTAGTTATTGTCGGCCATCTGAGTAACTGTAGTTGCAGTCTGGTTGGAATAATTGGCCTGGGTTTCGGCAAAAATGTTCTTGGTTACCGAAATCTGGTGAGTAGCCAGCCTGATATACAGAATACGACGGTTGTTTACCCCGATAATATTGTAGAAAGTATTATTGCGAATGGTAAGGATGGAGGTTTCGGTGGGGAAGTTCGTTGACCCAGGGGCATCCATACGGAATAAATCACGGTCAGGGGCACTGTTGTAAACAGTATTGTTGATAAAATCGAAGGTCCGGGTCATACCCTGGCGGTAATCGATAAAGTCGCCACCGGTGCACTGGATGCCATGGATAATGTTGCCTCTGAAGGTAACAGACTCGATGAGTACTGCAATATTTACATACATAATACCTTTTCCGTAGGTATGTATTACACAATCTTCAACCACTACCTCACCGTAGATCTCACCTGGATTCAATACTTCGTTGTAAATGATCATCTGGTTGCCATCGGGAGCTGTAAACCCATCCAAAATGAGGTCTTTCAGCCTCAGGCCTGCGCCATTAAACATCCTGAAAGACACACCATGAATAACAGGTCTGTTTGCAGGCTCAGCAGCAACGATGTCAATGGAAGCATGTACTTCAATATTGCCCGGGTAGATGTAATCTCCCGGCATCAAAGCAAAGAGGTCTCCATCGCTTGCGCCTTCAATCAGGGCCAGCAGATCGTCACTGGGATTTACAATAATGGCATTACCTGTGTCTACAAGGGTGGTAAAAACTTGTGTGCCTCTTGTTTTTTCGCCGTTTTTCAGATAAGCTGTATATTGTGTTTCGCTCTCCAGGCCAGTAATTTCGGCACTTCCATCAGCAATATCATCCGCGGTCAGGTCGTACTGAATATCCCCGGGAACCAGCAAGATGTGTGTTGCAGTTTCACCTGCGGGCCATCTGAGAACAACGCTGTTGAAAGTTATGTCATCTGGATTTACAGGGAAGAAGATCTGCTCAGCATCGGTTGTAAAGGTGGCGCTGATCCAGAGAGATTCTGGAATGTCTTCGCCAATTGCTTTTACACGCACAGAGTAGGAAGTTTCGCCATCAAAACCGGGTACTACCAGTGGGAGCTGGCTGAACAATACGCCTTCAACGGTTCTTACGGGTGTGCCTGAAAAATCCAGCACACCGTTTTGGTGAAACTCTACAACAAAGGAAGTAGCTTTCTGAACGGGTTTCCAGGTTAGCCTTGCGCTGGTTTGGTTTACTACCCTTACATCCAGATCGGTAGGGGATAACAATCGGCTCAGGTTGAGCTCGGTAATTTCGTCGGCAATATCATCCGTACAACCCGCCATAAAAACGGCTGCCAAAAGACTTGCGATATAGAGTATTTTTTTGAATATGGTATTCATTGCTCGTAGATTTTGAGAGTTCTTTACTTATTGGAAGTTGTAGCCATCGTTGGTGAGCTGACCGTTGCTGCCATCGATAAAAGTCTGCCAGATGGGCCAGAATTGCTGCTGGTTGGGGTCTCTCAGGAAAAGGGCATCCCAGAATGTTGAGTTTTCGTTGGATGAGGTGATCACCCAGCTTTTGTTTTCGGACCAGCCCAGGCTTGCTCCGATCTCATCGGTATCGCCAAAGTTTAAGCCATAGATCTCAACGGTTTCACCGTCTTCCAGTGTGCGGAAATAGATTCTGTCGGGAAGCTCGGCATATTTGCCCAAGCGGTTTTCGAGCATTTGCAGCTTAACCTTAGCTTCATTGAGTTTTTCGCTGAGCAGGTTCCAGCGGATCAGGTCGGCTTTGCGCAGCATCTCGCCGGTAAACTCCAGGGCTCTTTCATCTACAATGGCATTGAAGAAGGCTTCCTTGCTGGCGGTGGCCTGTGCCATAAATTCATCTACTTTTTCTGGATGGTTGGGGAATGCACGCTGGCGAACCTCTCTCAGGTAGGGAGCAGCAGCCCCGGGTCCTTCGAGTTCGTTAATGGCTTCGGCAGCCATGAGTAAAATGTCGGAATAACGCATTACGATCCAGTTCAGGCCATCATCGTTGGTTGAGGTAACTCTGCGGCCAGCTTCCTGAAACAACCATTCATAGCGGTATTTGCCGAACATCCAGCGTCCGTTGTTGGTGGGTACCTGAATACCGTTGGTCCATTCGTAAGGAACACAGGTTACATCGCGGCGTACATCGTGGCGGTCGTATTCGTAAAACATAATGGGGTTGGGGCCATTGGTCCCTCCACGATTCTGACCAGTATATTGGTCTGCTGTAGTGTGCCGAACACCCAGGTCAAAGATTACCCTGCCACGTCCTTCGCTGAAGGGCATCTCCCAGAGGATTTCCTGGCCGGCTATATATTGCTCACTGTGCAAAGCTCTGAAAACCTCTTCAAAGCCTTGCAGGCGGGCACGATTACTTTCAATCACATCAAGACACTCCTGCCGTGCAATGGCGTACATCTTTTCAGGAGCCAGATCAGGATCATTGCTGCGACGGATACCATCGGTACGCTGACCATAACCTCCTGCTGCCAAGGCAATACGTGCCCTCAAACCTTTTACAAAAGCTTTGTTGATACGCTCGGTAGAACTGGTGGCAGCGGTCTCGTTGGGCCAGGCTACCAGGGTGGCTGCCTCTTCAAGATCGGCAAGCAGTTGCTTGTAAATAACATCGCGGTCGGAGCGGGGCAGATAAATGGTTTGTGCATTTACCGGTTCGAAACGAGCCGGAACATCCCCCCATCCCTTTACGAGGTCATGGTATACAATGGCTCTCAGGGTCAGTACTTCTCCAAGGATCTGGGCCATCACACGGTTGTTCTCAACATTGCCGTAGGTACGCAAGCCGCGAATGGCAATATTGGCGCGCTCAATGCTCTGGTAAAACATTGCCCACGCATTGTTTTCGGTGTTCATTTGTGTGTTGGAAGCACTGGTGTTGTAGTTGGCCAGGCGCGCAGCATCTTCATTGATGTTGCGCAAGGCATTGCGCACTTCGGTATCGGTATTGATGCCGTAAAACACAAGGTACCTGCCACGATACGAGTTGGTTTCTGCAAATGATTGCAGGATGCCTACTCTGGCTCCATCGGCCAGAGTGGGGTCAGAGAAAATAACTGACTCATCGAGGGATGATTTGGAAGGAGCATCCAGGATGTCTTCACAACCGCTCATCACAACGGAAAACAGAGACAGGACAATAAATAGTTGAAATATCTTTTTCATAATAGAGTTGTTTTTTGCATTAGAAATTCAGGTTCATACCAAACACGATTGATCGGCTTCTGGGATATGCAGAGTAGTCTACCCCTGGTGTAAGAGGCGTTCTGCGCCGGGTTGAAACCTCAGGATCGAAACCTGTGTAGTTGGTCCAGATGAACACGTTGTGTCCTGTAACATACAAACGAAGCCCCTGGATATTAACTCTGTTGGTGATTTCCCTGGGAAGGGTATAGCCCAGGGTAAGGGTGTTCAGTCGAAGGAATGAACCATCTTCCACTGCCCAGTCGGTAAATACAAATCTTGGCATGAAAGGCGACCACATGGTAGTATTTTCGTTCATCTGGGCAAGCTCTTCCGGATCGTTGCTGATGGTTCCGTCAGGACGAAGGTTGGTCCATCTTTCGCCACTTTCCATGATAGAAATCATATTGCGGGAGTGATATTTACTGGTAGAGGTATATTCTACCTTGTTGGCATTGTAAATGTCGTTTCCGTAGCTCCAGTTAAAACCTGCCATCAGATCAAATCCGTAAGCGCGGCCACTCAGTGTGATACCTCCTACATGTTTGGGGTTGGCATCACCAATGATTACGCGATCATCGGCATTTACCACATTGTCGCCTTCGGTAGTGTTAACAAGCTTCATAGAGCCGGGGCGAAGGGTACCTACAACGGGTGAGCTATCAACAACACCTTCCTTCAATACCCACTGACCATTGATAAAGCCTACAAAGTCGTCAACCTCGTAGCGTCCGGCAGACATGTATCCGTACATCTTACCCACAGATTGTCCTGTGGCAATCCAGAATTCGTTGCCGATCTCTGTAGAAGCCCATTCTGATGCAGCATAGAAGTCGTCCATCAAACCCAGCGACAAAATAGTGTTGCGGTTGAAGCCAATGTTTCCGCTTACAGTAAAGCCATATTTGGGTTTATCTACAACAATCCAGTTGAGCATCGCTTCGATACCTTTGTTTTCTGTTTCACCCATGTTGCGGTACTGGTCTCTGTAACCTGAGCCAGCTACCGGGAAAAGGATGAGCAGGTCGCGTGTATTGTTGATATAGCCCTCAAAAGAACCACTCAATCGGCCTCTCAGTGCAGTATAGTCAAGACCCAGGTTGCGGGTGATGGTGGTTTCCCATTTCAGATCGGGGTTGGCCATGATCCTGGTGGGAGCCCAGAAACTGTTGTAGTTGTTGATCCAGGTAGTATTGTTTACTTCAAGTGTTTGCACCAGCTGTCCGGCGGGTATATTGTTATTGCCCGCAGTACCATAGCTCACGCGAAGCTTGAGGTCTTCGAACCATGCGCGGGTAAATGCCATGAAGCTTTCATCAGAAAAGCGCCATGCAAAAGCAGCTGAGGGGAAATAACCCCACTGATTTCCCTGGGCAAACCTGGAAGAGCCATCAGCTCTGAAGGTGGTGCTTAAAAGGTACCTTCCCTGATAATCGTAGTTGGCACGTGCAAAAAACGAAAGAAGAATATCGTCGGGGAAAAGGAAGTTGTCGATGCTGTTAGCAGTGGCTTGAGCCGAAAGTTTGGATGCATCAACGAAAGAGAATGTGGCAGGGAAGCCATGAACTACGGTTCTGAGTCTCTCCTGTTGTCTGAAAATATACTCCTGACCCAGCAGCAAATTCAGCGAATGAGAGCGGGGAAGCAGGTCCTTTAGGTTGTATGCAAGAGTGTTGGTGTTGCGGAAGGTCTGACGTGCTGTTTTTTCAAAAATAACGGCAGGCATACCCTGATTGGCACCAGATGGAACGTTGCGCGCATAATAGGTGGTTTTTCCGTAGAACCGGTCGTTGAGATAATTAAAATCTTCGAAGCCCAGTTCTGTTTTCAGGCGCATATTGTTCATTACTTCCCAGGTTAAGCTACCATTGAGATTGTAATTGATGCGTCGCTGAAGCCTGTCGTTGTCAGAAAGTGCAACCACCGGATGGTACAGATTGAAATTCTGATCGGTTTCGCCCTCGTCGGTGAGGCCACTTACCGGGAACGGGGGGTAGATCATGGCAAAACGTAAACGGGAGTCTGCAGAAGAAAACTCCTGTTGTTCGTTGGCGCCACCTCCCATAATCTCAGTATTGGCATATCTTACAGAAAAGTCCAGCGTGACACGTTCATTGGGTTTATTGTTCAGGAAAAGGCTCAGGTTATTGCGGCTGAAGCTCGATAGCTGCATAATTGCCTTATCGTCCATGTTGCTGAAGCTGAAAGAGTAAGTGGTTCTTTCTGTGCCTCCGGAAACATTCAGGCTATGGCTGAAAGTATGGCCTGTACGTCCAAAGGTTTGCTGCTGCCAGTCGTTGGGCTGCACTTCACGGTAGAGTTCCATGTCCTGGAAATTGCCGAAAATACTTGTGTAGCGCTGAGGCTCGTTGGCCAACAATGAACGTTCGTATTGCCAGCTTACGTAATCGTAAGGAGAGAGTACATCCAGGGTGTTGGCAATTCTTTTGAAGCTGGCATAAGTATCGTAGCGCACCGAGATCCGTCCTTCGCGACCTCTCTTGGTGGTGATGATAATAACACCATTTGCACCCCTCGAACCGTAAATGGCAGTAGAGGAAGCATCTTTGAGTACATCAATGGATTCGATGTCGGCGGGCGAGATGTCGGAGATAGATTCTACGGGAAATCCATCCACAATGTACAGAGGAGTATTGTCTCCGGTAATAGAACCCCCTCCACGAACCCTGATCAGTACGTCGGCATCAGGCGATCCTTCTGTGGTAACCACCTGAACACCTGCCAGCTTTCCGGTAAGAGCCTGTTCGATATTGGAAACGGGGATTGCTTGCAGTTCATCGCCACGCACCGAGGCCACCGAACCGGTAATGTCGCGACGTCTTACAGTACCGTAGCCCACCACTACAATCTCCTGTAGGGTGGCTACATCCATACTCATGGCAATATCGATAAGGGTCTGGTTGCCTACCACAACTTCTTCGGTAAGCATACCTGTGAAGGAAAACACCAAAATGGCTCCTTCGCCAACGGTGATCTCGTATCGGCCATTTATATCGGTTGTGGTACCCTGTGTAGTTCCCTTTATCTGAATAGAAACTCCGGGTAAAGTAGAACCATCAATGGCATCGGTAACAGTACCTCGCACGGTTTGAGCCACCAGCTCAAAACTGCTCAGTAGGAAGATCAGGCTGACTGCAACCATAATCTTCAAGCGTAATTGTTTTAGTAATGACATATTCATTGAATTTAAGGATGGTTTGTTAGTTGGTAATTATTGAGTTGAGATAAATCTCCAGATTGGTATATTGTGTGTCCAGTGAAAATTCTGAAGCATCATCTGGGTTGAAAGGGTTGAGGCCATGTTGCAGCTCCCATTCATCCGGAATGCCATCGCCATCAGAGTCGAGGGGCGCCGGAAGGCTTCTCAAAACCGGCCACCCCCCCACCTGCTGTTGGCTGTCGATAATTCCTCCACGACCGAAAGTATAGGTTTGCGATCTTACCTCACTAACTATACGGGTGTCCACTTCATCGCGAAAACGACTTGCCCCTGCCAGCAGCAAGACCTGCTCATAGGCTTGCATGGCATCGGTGTGTACAGAGTGGTTATGGAAAGGAAAAGGTTCATATGCTCTTATGATGTCTTTTTGGTCTGAGGAAACCCCTACATGCTCCCATCCGGCCAGGGTAGTTTGCCCCTGTATGTAAAAAACATTGCCCTTCAGGAAGTATTTCCCGAAAGGCATATAAGGTTCCAGTATTTCTTGCTGAACATTGGGCCTTGTAGCTGGTCCGGGAATGAAAACATTGCCCACAATATTGTACCTGCCATTTTCGCCACCATACATGGCCTTATTGCCCCAGTTGTAAATAATATTGTTGACCAATTCGGTTTTTTCCATTTCAGGAATACGCTGGTAGCGGGTGCCCTGCAGACGGGGGTTGCGGCTGTTGTGATGTGCAAGGATGTTGTTGAGGAAAGATGCATTTTTCCCTCCCCAGATTCCACCATATCCGTGTTCCCCTTTACTATGTACAGAGTTGTTGAGGCTTTCGCTTATGATGCTCCACTGAAGGGTCAGATTTTCATTGTCGTAAAGGGAAACGGTTTCATCGGTAGACCAGCTGAAGCTGCAATGGTCGATAATAATATTGTGGTTGCGCATTCCGGTAATGGCATCGTACTCCTGGCCCGCAATATCTCCGGGGCGAAACCGCACATAGCGGATGATGATATTGCTGGCATTAATTCTGAATTCATGGCCTTTGATGCAGATTCCATCGCCGGGGGCAGTTTGACCTGCAATGGTAAGGTTGCCATGTTCCACCAGAAGACGGCTTTCCAGTTCAATGGTGCCGGATATCTCAAAGACAATGGTACGGGCTCCCGGGGTTTCAATGGCCTGACGCAAACTTCCGGGGCCACTGTCGTGGAGGTTGGATACTTTTATCACCTTTCCACCACGTCCGCCACTGGTATATTTTCCACCTCCCTGGGCTCCGGGAAATGCAGGAACCATAGATTGGTCTGTGGTAGCTTCCGGTGCCAGGGTGCTGCCCGAGGCCAGAGGTAGCAGCAACCCCAGACACAGGATCAATGTCTTCCCAAATGGTACCATATGTAGCAAACGTGAGCAATTCATCTTTTCCAGACTTTTTACTTTTTCGGGGAGGTTATTGTTTTGCTTCAGCAGCAAAATGATATCCCGAAAAAGCCGCTGTTAATTTTGTGTTAAGAAAACGTTTGCTAAGTAAGTTTTTTTTGGCGGGAAGGATTATTCAAAATTTGCGCTCTTGCAAACACTTTGAATTAATAGTCTAGTTTTGAGAGGAGTACTCAGTGGGTGTCATGTTGTAAAACTTACGAAATGCCCTGGTAAAGGAGTTGGGATGTTCGAAACCGACCATATACGCTACCTCAGAGATGCTGAGTTTTTGCTGACGCAGGATCTGGCCTGCTCTTTTGAGCCGGAAAGTATCGATTATCTCTTTTGGAGAAAGGCCTGTGATCTGTTTGATCTTACGGGTAAAATGACAACGGCTCAGGTAAAACTGCTGTGAAAGGCTCTCTACATCAAATTCTGGATCTGAAATGTTTTCTTCCAGCAAATCGCGTATCTTGCTCAGCATCTGATCATCCTGAGAAGAAACAGCAATTTCGCCAGGCTGTGTAACCAGATCGCGGATCACTTTTTCGCGTGTGTTGTCGCGGGCCAGTAAAATATTGCTGATACGCAGGCGCAGATATTCCATGTTAAAGGGTTTCTCAATGTAGGCATCGGCACCGGTTTGGTATCCTTCAATCTTGTTTTCGGGTGCCGTACGAGCTGTGAGCAGGATTACAGGAATGTGGTTGGTGGCCAGGTTCTTCTTTAGTTGTATGCACATTTCTGTACCAAACATTTCGGGCATCATTACGTCCGAAATAATAAGGTCTGGCTGGTGCTCCAAGGCTTTTTCAAGACCTGTGCTGCCGTTGTCGGCTTCCAGGATTTCGTACTCATCCTGGAGTATCTCACGAACAAACTTGCGGAGCTCTGCTTCATCTTCCACAATGAGCACGAGGGGTTTTTCTCCCTTTTCCGGAGCACAGGGCTCTGTGGTGGAATCCGTTTTTTCTGCTATTTGCATCTGTTTCCAGTTCCGGTTAAAGTTTTCCACTTCAAACCTGAGGTTGTCAGAAATATACTCCGAAGGGTTGTACGGATGTTGTAAGGATGTTCTGGCTTCACTAACAGGCTCTACATGCACCGGCAAGCGGAACCAGAAAATGGTTCCCTCTCCCGGGGTGCTGTCAACATGGATGCTTCCCTGTAAAAATTCCACCAGATCCTTCACGTAAGAAAGGCCTATGCCTGAGCTATCGTATTTTTTTTGCTGTGCCGGATTGTGGGCCTGGTAAAACCGGTCAAAAATATGTTGCAATGCCTCTGCAGGTATACCTATTCCGGTATCTTTGATCGTAAACACCAACTCTTCCTTCGGAGCCTCAGAGGTGCTGTCTTCATGAATTCGATGATTCATTACCAGGGTAATCTCGCCACCAGGAGGAGTAGATTTAAAGGCATTGGAGAGCAGATTGAAAAGGATCTTTTCAATCTTGTCGTGGTCGAAGGAGATAATCAGGGCATCCTGTGAGCTGGAGAACACGAGGTTGATTTGCTGGTTTTGCGCCTGATTGTTGAAAAGCATTGTTATCTCGCGCGTAAAGCTAATGATATCACCCTGGGTGAGGTGCAGCTCTTGTTTGCCCAGTTCAATTTTTCTAATCTCCAGGATCTGGTTGATCAGGCGAAGTATACGTTTTGAGCTGCGCTGTATTACCTCATAAGCTTTGTTGAGTCTTTCCCGGTTGTTGTCTTCCTTGTTGGAGAGCAGATGCTCAATGGAACCAAGAATCAGGGTAAGGGGGGTGCGGAATTCATGAGAAATGTTGGTGAAAAATCGTTGCTTGTCGTTGGACAACTTTTCAACGGTTTCAACCATGGTTTCCAGCTGGTCTCGCTGGGCCATGATCTCCTGATTTTTTGCCTCAAGGATGGTGGTTTTCTTCTCCAGTTCCTCCTTCTGTTCAAGGATCTTCTCTTTTTGTTTCTGAATTTTTTCCTGTCTTGTTTCCAGGGTAAGGTTAACCTGGGTTAAAGACTCATTGAGTCTGGAGAGGGTCCGGTTGCGTTGTATTACCCGTGTTTCGTAAATGGCAATAATCACCAGGAATGAGATTACCAAAGCAATAAACCAGGGTTGTTTCCAAATGGGAGGACTTACCACAAAATTAATTTGATGAGGGGTAAGTTCAATATTGAAATCATGATCGCGCGCTCTGACTTCAAAGGAATATTTGCCGCTCTTGAGTCCGGTAAGCAAAATGCTGGTTTCAGGTGAGAATTCGCTCCAGGGCTCGTTGTTGATCCGCCAGGAATAGACCAGTTCATTGGCAGGTGTATTTTCCCAATAATCGTGGCCTGTCCAGCTGATCAGTGTGTTTCCTGCAGGGTCAACCTTTTCACTATAAACATAAATGGTGGTTTTTGGGGGGTGCTGTTCGGGGCGGTAGCCAATGGTCCAGAATTCGTCTATTGCCTGTGAGGGTGTGATGCTAAAGGGAAATGCCCTTCTCTTCCATTCGCGCAATGCTTTGTTGATCCATACGGTACCATCAGGAGATACACTGATCTCGCCACCCTCACGGGGGAAACGGAAATAGTCCGGAAAGACACCAGAAATCCAGGTTTGACCATCAAATCGAGCAATATCCTTATCGGTGATTACCCAAACGTTGTTGGGTGATTTTTCAAATATACTGATGATGGTATTGCTGGGAAGGCCCTGGTTTTTGCTGAACTGAGTCCATTGTTGGCCATCAAATCGATACAAGCCATAGTACCTGGATCCCACCCACAGGTTTTGTCTGCTGTGCACAATATCCACAAATTCGTTGAGTTGCTCGATCCCTTCCATGGGCCTCCATCGTTCACCTACCAGCCGGAGCAGATTGGTGCCTCCTGCCCACAGGGTGCCATCGGGCGATTGCCCAATGCCATACACGTTGTGTTGCGCAATGCCATCTGCCTGGGTATGATGTCGCCACTGGAGTTGCTCCGAGTCAGGGTTTTTCAGTTGTAGTATTCCAGAGACTTGCCCCAGGGCATCCTGGCGGTCTACACTGGCACCAAACCAAAGACTTCCCTGACGGTCCTGAAATACCGACCTGGGGTCGATGCCCCAGGATAGAGCAGGGTGGGTCTGCTGCTGCCAACGGTGCCCCTCCAGATAGGCAGTAGCTGCAATACTTTGATGGCTTCCTGCCGCCCAAACCCGGCCTTCCCTGGTCATGACCAGCCTTACCGGAGAATCCATAAGCCCATGCCGCGTATCGTAAGCAAACCATTGTCCATTGCGATGATAAACAACCTGACCAGAAGAACTGATAAACCACTGTGTATGATCCGGGGCTGTAAGCTGATAGTTGAGGCCTTTGTATGTGATCCAGTTCTGGAAATGGTAGTTGAGCCTGAAAACGTCTCCCTGCAAACCGGCAATCCAGATCTGGCCCCCTGGGGCATTATGGAAAATAATACGAGAGGAGGGAATAGGCAATGCCGGAGCCGAAAATACTTTCCACTGGTTTCGCTTGAATACGAAAATCTTTCCCAATCCTCCAATCCAGATAGAGCCATCGGGTGCCTCCATGATGTGGGTATGAAGCTCATCGCCCCCAAAAAGATCGCTCAGCTTCAAAGGAATCCATTGGCCATTGCTTTTTCTGAGTATTCCGCTTTTGTAAAAACCATTGATGAGCCATTTGTCTCCCTGGGAGGTTCTGAACAATTGGTTGCGGTTGGCAAGCTTTTGGCCTCCCAGTTCATCTTTTACCTGAAACGACTTCAGAATATGGTTGAGGGTGTCAGCAGGATTGAATTTAAATAAACGCCCATCGTTGTTGCGAGAGAGAAATACCCAAAGCTCATCGGGGCTATTGGCAAAAATCTGATCTACCCTCCCAAAGTTGCGCTGAAAAAGAATTTCATCAGGAAGGATGATCATGCGGGCTTCAGGATGAATCTGCCAGAAACGCTGGGTTCGTGCCAAAACAGTGTATACCAGTGTTTGTTCGGGAAGTATTTGTACCCATCCATCCTGAACACCCGCCATAATACTTCCATCGGGCAGCTGGGCAATGCAACTTACTGCAATGTCAATGGTGTCAGATTGGGGGAATACCTTAACCCACATTTCATCCCGGTATTGCAATAAACCGGCATCGCTGCCTGCATAGAGGTCGCCTTCCGAGGAAAGAAACAGTACGTTTACAGGTTGACGCAAAAAGGGTTGTTGGTCATAAAATGTCCAGTCGTAGCCATCGTACTTTATCAGCCCGTTGTTGAGGCCAAACCACATGTGTCCGTGTGCATCGTGGGTCATGCTCCGCACCCCCTTGGCAGAGAGTACTTCAATGGGGTGCCATCTCCAAATCTCGGTAAGTGGCTCACCCACCTGAGGAAGGTAGGGTTGGGGAGCTTGCGCTTTTACATGGGAGTTTGGGCCAGGAAATAACAAGGCAACCACCAGGCTTGCAGCAATAAAAACAGGATGAAGATTGAACCGGAATCTGGCCATGCGTAAACCGGATTGATATACTCAAATATACTTTTTTTCTTTTAATCTCAGCCTGTTAGAACCCGAAAAAAGCAGGCAACCAAAGGCTGATCTGGGGAAGGTAAGTAATGACGAGCAATACAATAATCATGGCCACGAAAAATGGTAGTAAAGGACGGATTACTTTTTCAATACCAATTTTAGCTACACTGCAACCGATGAAAAGTACCGAACCCACTGGCGGTGTGCATAAACCTACGCTAAGATTTACCACCATTATAATTCCAAAATGGATAGGATCCATGCCCATGTCTACTACCACAGGCAGGAAGATGGGGGTGAAGATCAGTACGGCGGGTGTCATGTCCATAAATACACCCACAAAGAGCAGAATCATATTGATGATCAGCAGGATGATGATGGGGTTTGTACTTACAGACAGTAAACCCTCGCTCACACTTTGTGGTATATTGGCATAAGACATTACCCACGACAGCCCCATGGAAGTGCCTACCAGGAAAAGTACAATGGAAGTGATTCCTACAGTGCGCAGCAGAATGGCCGGAAGATCTTTAAAGCTGATCTGCCGGTAAATCATAGAGAGCACCAGTGTATACAATACGGCTATGGCCGAAGCTTCAGTAGCAGTGAAATATCCCGCAATAATACCCCCAATTACAATCACAAGGAGGAATAAGCTGGGCAGAGCATCCAGGAAGCGTACCAGAGCAGTTTTTATGCCTACAGTTTCTCCCACCGGATAGTTTTTGCGGTAGGCTATGGCTGCGGCAACGGCCATCAACACCAAACCCGTAAGTATTCCGGGAATATACCCTGCAAGGAAAAGTGCAGCAATGGAAACACCTCCACTGGCAAGACTGTATACAATAAGAATATTGCTGGGCGGAATGACCAGCCCGGTGGTTGCCGAGGTAATGTTGACAGCGGCAGCAAAGGCTGGGTCGTAGCCCTCTTCTTTCATTTTTGGGGTCATAAAACTGCCGATGGCCGATGCTGATGCTGATGCCGATCCGCTGATGGCGCCAAACAGCATATTGGCTATGATGTTTACAAATGCCAGGCCTCCAGGCAAACGCCCTACCAGTACCTTGGCAAAATCAATCAATCGTATGGCAATGCCCCCTTGGTTCATTAGCTGCCCTGCCAGAATAAAAAAGGGTATGGCAAGCAGGGCAAAACTGTCGAGGGCTGTGGCCATGCGTTGCGCAAATGTGGTAAATGCCGGTAAGGGCATAATGCTGATAAGAAGGGTGATTGTGCCCGAAATGCCAATGCTGTAAGCAATGGGTACACCCAGAACCAGCAAAACAATAAACGACAAGACCAGTATTATAATCTCAATGTATTCCATGGGTGATGGCTTTTAGTGCTGTGATGAAGTGGTTGTGTTTGGCGTACGAGACCAGGCCATTACAATATCAGTTGCTGCATAATAAACAATAAACAAACCGCTTAAAGGCAATACAGTATACACATATGCAATAGGTATTTGCAGGGCAGAGGAAATCTGGTTCAGGTAGAAAGTTATGTAAACCAGGTTAGAGCCCCCAATCACCAGCACAATGAAGGCAAAAAGGATGATCAGTGTATTGATAAGGGTGTCGAGACGTCTTTTCTGGGGAGGGCTCATTTTTCTTGAAATAAGATCGATGGCCAGGTGTTGTTTTTGGCCTGTGGCATAGGCTGCTCCCAGCAATCCAACCCAAATAAGAAGAAACCCAGCCAACTCATCTGTAAATGAGCTGGGGTTGCCCAGCAAAAAGCGGCTGGCTACCTGCCACAATACATTCAGCACCAAAATAGCCATAAAGATTGTGACCATCCAGCCCAATAAATGATCAATGAAGTTGCGATGTTTCATAAGTATTTTTCCTTTCATCAGAAAATAGTTTGTTTAAGTAATTGGTCTGATGGAACTTGCATGTTGATTTTTATTGTTTTTTGTGAGCCACAGTGCTCATGCAAGTTTCATACAATTAAATCTTATTGCAAAGCCCTGATGCGGTTAATGAGATCATACAATCGATCATCTTGTTTGTATGCCTCATAGAGCCCCTGCACACGTTCAATAAAGGGAGCTTTGTCAGGATAGATAATGGTTACCCCTGCCTCCTCAATCATCTGCAGCGAGTGTCTTTCGGATTCGATCCAAAGTTCTCTCTGATAAACTGCAGATTCGTCGGCGGCTTCCTGCAACCATTGCTGCTCCTGCGGAGTGAGGTTGTTCCAGATTTTTGTACTGATCAGCAATACATCAGGGATGGTAGAGTGTTCATTAAGCGAGTAGTAGTTGCATACTTCGTAATGATGAGAGAGGTAGAAGCTGGGGGGGTTATTTTCGGCACCATCTACCACACCCCCCTGGAGGGCGGTATACAGTTCGCCCCAGCTGATAGGGGTAGGGGATCCGCCAAAGGCCCGGATCATATTAACAGCAGAAGGACTTTGCATCACTCTGATCTTTAGTCCTCGCAAATCATCGGGGTGTTCAATGGGGCGGTCCTTGGTGTAGAAGCTACGGCTGCCGGCATCGTAGAACGCAAGGCCACGCAACCAGAATTTCTCACCATCTTCAAGGATTTCTCTTCCCACATCACCATCGAGCACGCGCTGGGTGTGCTCACGGTCAATAAATATATAGGGCAATCCAAAGATGCGATAGGAGGGGGCAAAGCCTTCCATAATGGCGGCAGAAACTTTGGTGATGGCCAGACTGCCGATTTGCAGCATTTCCACATTCTCCCGTTCGGAGCCCAGTTGTCCGCTTGGATAAATGTCGATACGCATGTGCCCATCAGACTTTTCGTAAACTTTTTCGGCCATATAAACCATGCCCTGATGCACCGAATGGCTGGGATCGAGCCCATGGGCCAGTTTTAGGACGGTTACATGGTCCTGTTCACCACATGAACTTAGCAACAAGGCTATAATGATCATCGGGCTCAGCAACAGTCGAATTCTTTGTAGAGTCAGCATTTTCAAATGTTTTTTTGCCTCCTTTGGCCGTTTTAGTCTTCAATGGATACCGTTCTTGCCAAAGAGCTTGCAGACGGCTATTATTTTTTCTTGCGGATATTTTTAAGCATGATGGAGATATGCTTGGCCCGATCGGCCAGCAGATCGAAGTTGCGCTCCTGGATGATTTCATTGCTGATGAGTTGTGAGCCCATACCTACGCAGGTTACTCCGGCATTGAACCACTCCTTGAGGTTCTTTTCATCGGGTGTTACGCCTCCTGTAGGCATAATGCTGCTCCAGGGCATGGGGCCCTTTACGGCTTTTACAAACTCGGGTCCACCCACCTGGCTGCCAGGAAATATTTTTACGATTTCAGCACCCAACTCTTCGGCCCGCGATATCTCGCTTACTGAACCACAGCCGGGCGACCATAAGATCTTACGGCGGTTACACACAATGGCCATGTCTTCTTTCAAGGCCGGAGAGACAATAAAATTGCTACCCAGCTGGATGTAAAGCGATGCCGTGCCTGCATCCATTACAGAACCCGTACCCAGGATGACCTCGGGCAGTTCACGGCTCACACGTTTGTTGAGTTCTGCAAATACCTCATGGGCATAATCACCCCGGTTGGTAAATTCAAAAACCCGGAGTTTTCCATAGTTGCAGGCTTTGATTACTTCAAAGCAGATTTCCGGGTCGGGATGGTAAAAAACCGGGATAACCCCACATTCTGCCATTGCCTGGGCTGTTTGTATTCTTGTATACCGTGCCATATTTTTTTTGAAATTAAGTGCAAACGATTGCACAAAAATAATTATCTTTGGCGAAATTTGACAAATTTGCACGGAAAAATTTTTCATCCACACAGGAAATGACTTCAAGTAATGTAAAATCAGGTTGTTGATTGTGTGTAAAAAAGACAACAAACCTTTTGGAAACAATCTACTGCAATACATTCTCATAAAAAAAGTGATGGCAGGAAAAAAGAAATACACCATTCAGGACATAGCCAAAGAACTCAATACCACCTCATCCACGGTATCGCGTGCCTTGCAGAACAATCCCAGGATCAGTGCAAAAATGCGTAAGGCCGTACAGGAATTGGCAGCCTTACACAATTACCAACCCGATTTCCGTGCATCGAGTCTGCGCAAAGGCTCAGGAAGGACCATTGGGGTACTGGTGCCCAAAATCGATCGACACTTTTTTTCCACCGTATTGAGTGGTATTGAGGAAGTTGCAGCAGAAAGTCATTATCATGTACTCATTTGCCAATCCTTTGAATCCTACGAAAAGGAAACCGAGCTGGTGCGCAATCTGATGTTTGGCAAGGCGGACGGGCTGATCGCTTCTATTTCCATCGAAACCACACAGGCGCCCCATTTCGAGCAATTGATCGCCAAAGGATTACCCCTGGTTTTTTTCGACCGTGTCTGGGAACCGCTTAATGCCAGCAAGGTTGTGATCGACGATTACGCCGGGGCCTGCATGGCCATGGAGCATCTGATTGCCAGGGGTTGCAAACGCATTGCACACCTGGCAGGTCCTCAACATATTAATGTGTACCAGAACCGTACTAAAGGGTTTTATGACACCATGAAAAAGCATCAATTGGAAGTGGATAAAAAACTGGTTTTCCCCAATGTCATCACACGGGATACCGGTAGGCAGGCTATGTTGCAGATCCTCAAACAGGAACAATTGCCCGACGCGATCTTTTCTTCAGGCGATTATTCGGCTTTGGGTGCTATACTTTGCGCCCGCGAGGCCGGTGTGCGTATTCCTGAGGATATGGCCGTAACAGGTTTTGCCAATGAGCCCTGGGATTCTTTTGTCGATCCGCCACTCACCTCCATAGACCAGCATGCCTTTGAAATCGGGAAACAGGCTGCCACCTTGCTTATTCAGCAGATAGAAAGCAACAAGTCTGCTTTTGTTCCCCGTACCCTCACCCTGACTCCGGAACTGATCATCCGCAAGTCATCTTTGAAATAAAATCCATTACGCTGCAAACCCTGTTTATGGGTTTTGCTATGTAGATATGTGCAATCGATTGTATTAATTTTTTAAATATCTCAACCTATGCAATACTCTATCAGATACGCCAGCCATCCGCGCGACTTTAAAACCTACGATACGGCCAGGATCCGGGAAGAGTTCCTGGTTAGCGAGCTGTTCGTGGAAAACGAAATCAGCCTGGTATATTCCATGTACGACCGCTACATTGTAGGGGGTGCAAAACCCGTAAACCAGTCTCTTAAGCTGGAAACCATCGACCCCATCAAAGCCGATTATTTCCTGCATCGCCGGGAAATGGGCATTATCAATGTGGGCGGAACCGGCAATGTGACCATCGACGGGAAAGTGTATGAAATGAAAAACAAAGAGGCACTCTATATTGGTATGGGCGACAAGGACGTGGTTTTTGAAAGCCTTCAGGCCAGCCAGCCAGCCTTGTTTTATATAAACAGTGCCCCGGCCCACCGTGCCTGCCCCGATAAGCTGGTTACCCTGGCCGATGCTGAAAGTGTGGAAATGGGGGCGCTGGAAACTTCCAATGCACGCACCATCAACAAACTGCTCATCAACGGGGTGGTAGAAACCTGTCAACTGCAAATGGGGATGACCATCCTGAAGCCCGGCAGTGTTTGGAATACCATGCCTCCGCATGTACACTCACGCCGCATGGAAGCCTACTTCTATTTTGAAGTGCCCGAAAACCAGGCAATATGCCATTTTATGGGACAGCCCGACGAAACCCGCCCTATCTGGATGAAAAATCATGAAGCGGTTTTGTCTCCCTCCTGGTCCATTCACGCTGCCGCAGGTACTTCCAACTACATCTTTATCTGGGGTATGGCAGGCGAGAACCTCGACTATGGCGATATGGACATTGCCAGAATCAGCGACATTAAATAGTACATCATTCGAAAAACGACAAAACATCTTGCTTATATGTCATTGCAATTATTTGATTTAACCGGAAAAACCGCCCTGCTCACCGGGGCTACCCATGGCCTGGGTATGGCGATGGCCAAAGGACTGGCCGCTGCCGGGGCCCGCATCATCATCAACGACCGCAACGCTGAGCGTGCCGAAGCTGCTGTTCAGGAATACCGTGCCGCAGGGGTGGATGCCTATGGCTACGTGTTTGACGTAACCGATGAAGCCGCCGTTTCCGAACAACTCGAAAGGATGGAAAAGGAGGTAGGTCCTCTGGATATCCTGGTGAACAATGCCGGGATTATTAAAAGAATTCCCATGCTCGAAATGGAGGCCAAAGATTTCAGAGAGGTAATTGATATCGACCTGGTGGGCCCGTTTATCGTAGGGAAGAAATTTGCTTCGCTGGTGGTAAAACGCAAAACTCAGGGTAAGATTATCAACATCTGCTCCATGATGAGCGAGCTGGGACGCAATTCTGTAGCCGCCTATGCTGCGGCAAAGGGTGGGCTGAAGATGCTTACCCGCAGTATGGCCACCGAATGGGCCAAATACAACATACAGTCCAATGGCATCGGGCCCGGTTATTTTGCCACATCGCAAACCGAACCCATTCGGGTTGATGGGCATCCCTTTAATGAATTCATCATCCACCGCACCCCGCAAGGCCGCTGGGGCGAACCCGACGAACTGCAGGGTGCCGCCATATTCCTGGCTTCTGCCGCCTCCGATTTTGTAAACGGCCACGTGCTTTATGTGGATGGGGGTATCCTGGCAACCATCGGCAAACCTCATGATGAGATTTGATGTTTAACTTATTAAAATCCAACGCTATGAATAAATCCGGATACTACCTGGTACTGTGTGCTTTTCTGCTGCTTTCACTATCGTGCAGCAGACCAGAGGCATTGATTGTACTTTCCAATCCTACATCCTGGGATCGTGTAGACGAGCCAGTAGTCATCACCAGAGCAGAACTGGAGAAGCAAATGGGTAAAATATCCAATGGGTTTGTTCCCATGCTGACCTCTGAAGGTGGAATGGTTATCCCCACACAAGTGGATGACCTTAACGGCGATGGCATCTGGGATGAACTGTTTCTGCTGGCAAATGTGCCAGCTCAATCCAGGATAGCGCTTACTGTTACCTTGGTAAATCCCGGTCAGCTACCCGTTTTTACCCAAAGAAGTCAGGCCTGGCTGGCAAGTCCGCAGGAGGATGGCTCCTATCAGGAGGTGAAAACGGTGCAACGTCCTGCCATTACACGTCAAAACCACGGACAGACCAAGCGTTATTTTCAGTTTGAAGGCCCCGGTTGGGAAAACGACCGTTTGGGTTTTCGCAACTACTTCGATGAGCGAAACGGAATGGATATTTTCGGGAAAACCACCGAAACCATGGTGCTGCAAAAGGTGGGGATCAACGAAGATTACCATAAGCTGCAATCCTGGGGAATGGATATCCTGAAAGTAGGGGCCTCACTGGGTGCTGGCTCCATTGCCCTGGAGGTGGATGGCCAACTGCACAGGGTAGCCCCCGGATCGGAAGGTTATTATGAACTGGTGACCAACGGTCCTTTGCGCTCCATCATCCGCCTGGGTTTCGACAACTGGCAGGTGGAAGGCAATACCTTCCATGTGCTGCATGAAATCACCATCTATGGCGGTGCATGGTACTACCTGAGCACGGTAACAGTGGAAGGCATGACTGACAATAGCCGCATTGTTACCGGAATTGTAAGCCTGGACCTGGAAGATAAACAAGCCAGCTTTACCGATTATGAAAATGGAATTGTGTCCTTGTCAACCCACGGTCGCCAGGCTATCGAAGGTGAATACCTCGGAATGGCTGTAATGCTTCATAAGGCAGATTATTCGGATTATACCTACCTGGAAGCCAATGCTCCCGAAATCAATCACACCTTTGCCGTGAAGATGAAAGCCGGACAAACGCCGGTAAGCTATAAATACTACTCCGCTTGGGAACTGTCTGACGAGCGCTTTGCATCAGCAGAATCATTTACCCAACTGTTGAAAAACGATGCACTCATCATGGGAAGCCCCATCCAGGTGGAAATCAAATAGTTTTACAATGAAGAAGATACGATTGTTTTGGGTTTTGTTTGCGGTACTTACAATGGTATCCTGCCAGGAACCCCGTGTAGCCACCCTTTGGATGATTGGTGACTCGACCATGGCCGATTATGCCAACTATGGCGAAGATTACATGCGCCAGCGCTACCCCATGACCGGCTGGGGACAGGCATTGCCTGCTTTCCTGGTGACCGATAGTCTGGCTGCCCTACCTCTTTTTCAGGTGGATAGCATCCGCCTGGAGAATAAGGCCCGTGGTGGACGCAGCTCACGCTCCTTCTTTGAGGAAGGGCGCTGGAGAGAGGTTTTTGACCAGCTCAAACCTGGCGATTTTGTCATTATCCAGTTCGGTCACAACGATGCTTCGGTAAGCAAGGGCGAACGTTACGTAAGTTTGCCGGGCTATAAGGAGTTTCTGCGACTGTATGTCAGCCAGGCCCGGCAGAAAGGTGCAACGCCCATCCTCATCACTTCGGTATGCCGAAATTACCCCTGGGAGGATGGTGTGCTGGGAAATTCGCACGGCGACTACCCCCAGGCCATGCGCGAAGTAGCAGAAGAAATGAATGTGCTGCTGATTGACCTTACGGAAATTTCCGCAGCCTATTTTACCAGCATGAGCCGTGAGTATGTCACCCAGCACTACTTCATGAACCTTCCCGCCGGAACCTTTGAAGCCTATCCTGAAGGACTGACCGACAATACCCACTTTCAACCTGAAGGCGCCCGCGAAGTGGCCCGGTTGGTTTTTGAAGGATTGAAAAATTTGTAGTAACTGAAGTAAGGTTTAAGCAAGGGTAGTGTCGGTTTTGAATGGTTCAGGGTTACCTGCCAGGATCCCAATCTTTAAATAGTGTAAGTTCAGAAAGCACCATTTGCTTCGTTACGCTCGACGCAAAAATGCTCAGTTACGAAAAGTAAACTCCGCTTTTAGCATCTTCGCAGGCCTCGCAGCTGATACTTTCTGACCCAACACAAGATTGCTAAACTATTTGCAGGACAATAAAGACACATCTGGTTCTCCCTAAATGTTAGTTTCCAGACAAGAACTTAATACTACTGATTATGAAAAAGATTATTCCTCTGCTGCTTCTACTTCTGGTGTTTTCACAAACCCTGAAATCCCAATCCCTTGAAAAACAGCTCGCCGGGCATATCCACCTGGTGCTGGCACAAGATGGTTCGGGTGATGTGCAAACCATGCAGGAGGCCATTGACCGCGTGCCGGAGAACAATGCGGAGCGTTTCGTCATTTTTATCCGTCCGGGCATTTATAGGGAAAAAATCGTTGTGCCCGCCAGCAAACCTCATATTACCCTCATCGGTGAAGACGCCGAAAAGGTAGTGTTGACCTGGGATGATTTCTCAGGACGGGTGGTGGGCCACGATACCATCACCACCAACTCATCGTACAGCTTTGCTGTGGAAGCGGATGATTTCACCGCCATGAACCTGACCTTTGAAAATTCGGCCGGCCCCGTTGGGCAAGCCGTTGCTTTGCGCACCAATGGCGACCGGCAGTTTTTCTATCGTGTGCGCCTCATCGGCCACCAGGATACCTACTACACCTGGGGCAATATCCGCAACTACCTGTTGCAATGCTACATTGAGGGTACTACCGATTACATTTTTGGACGCTCTACGGTGGTGTTTGAGAACTGTCACCTGCACAGTCTGCGAACCGGTTCCTACATTACTGCGGCTTCAACCGAAGAATTCGCAAAATTCGGCTATGTATTCTTCAACTCCCGCTTCACGGCAGCACCCGATATTCGCAATGTAGCCCTGGGCCGACCCTGGCGACCCTTTGCCAAAACGGTTATCATCAATTCTTTTCTGGATGATTTTGTGCGTCCCGAAGGCTGGTCCATCTGGCGGGGGCGCGAAACCAACCACCTCAACGCCTTCTATGCAGAACATGGCAATTACGGCCCCGGAGCCGGTACTGAGCAACGAATTGACTGGTCGCACCAGTTGACCTTTGAACACGTGCAACAGTACACCCTGGAGAATATTTTTGCCCAAAGCACCAATCCTGAGCATTTTAAAGGCGATTGGCTGCCCGAACCGCAAAACGACCCCATATACCAAATCATTGCCCAATACTATGAGGCATTGGAGTGGGAGTAAAAAAAGTGTGATTATCCGTATTCTTACCACAATGCCATTGGCTAAAGATAAAATGCTTTGTCAGCTTTATTTTTGCCCGGATGGTTATATATGCGAACGGCCTTGCAGATTTTTCGGTAACAAAACAAGGAACGAAGCGGTTAAAAAGATTTGCAGACCCGCACTGCACTACATTTTGGTTCAAGGCATTCTATTTTTTGCGGGGCCTTAAATCTTTCAGCGAAGAGACCGCAGTTTTGTCGAAAAAGCTGCGAAGCCTTGATTTTTTGCAACTTTTCATCAAGGAAAAAGTTGAAGAAAGAAAAAACCTCTCAAATGCGGTTCTTTGTAATTGTGAAATTGACATAAAGATAATTATAGACAGAATTTCTGATAACGAAAAAACACCCTCAGTCTGATAAAAGCTGAGGGTGTTTTTTTGTAAAAGGGATTTTCACTAACTTCACTACAACCAAACTGAAAGCGGATTCCCCCCAACCTTTATCCTCATGACAGATAGCGACCATGCTGCAGAGCTCTCCGAACCTGAGCACCATCAACTCCTGAAAACCCTTCAGGCCCGGTTTGAAAAAAACATGCACCGCCACAGAGACCTTGCATGGGAAGAGGTGTTGGACAGGCTCCAGACCCATCCCGAAAAGATGGTATCGTTGCAGAAAATGGAAGAAACCGGCGGCGAACCCGATGTGGTGGGCAGGGATGACAACACAGGTGAATTCATTTTTTTTGATTGTGCAAAAGAAAGTCCCAAAGGCCGTCGAAGCGTTTGTTATGACCAGGAAGGACTGCTGTCACGCAAAGATTTTCCCCCGGCAAACAGCGCTATCGAAATGGCCAGAGAGATGGGCATAGAGCTCCTGACCGAAGAACAGTATCGTTATCTGCAGCAATTAGGCCCCTTCGATACCAAAACATCCAGCTGGCTTACTACTCCCCCCGATATCCGTGAAAAGGGGGGTGCGCTATTTGGCGACTACCGCTACGGACATGTTTTTGTCTATCACAACGGAGCCCAGTCATATTATGCTGTCCGGGGTTTCCGGGGGGTGCTGAAGGTGTAACTTCTAAAAATCTGGTCATTTTTAATATCATCCAAACAAAAAAAATAAACATGAAAACGTTTCTTGCATTTTTGCTGGTGCTGATTATCACCATTCCAATCGCACATACCCAGCTTCCCGGTTTCCTGCAGGGCACCTGGAAAATGGAAAACCGGGAGGTCTATGAACACTGGGATTTCCTTAACGAACATTCCATGAAAGGGTTTGCATACAAAATGGACAAGGGGCAAATGCTAATTACCGAATACCTTGACCTTACGCAAACCAACAGTGAAATAACCTATATCGCCACGGTACTCACCCAGAACCAGGGCCGGGGCATTGCATTCCAACTGAACCGCTCGGGTGCGGCATGGGTTTTTGAAAACCCCCGTCACGACTTTCCCCAAAAAATCACCTATACCCAGCGCTCAGAAAATACCCTATTCGTTGAAGTTTCAGGAAGTGGTGAAAAGGGGTTTTCGTATATTATGAACCGGGTACTACCGGAAGTTGCCGAAAGAGACACCACCCTTGCCAACCCTCTGTATGACGTCCGCCTGGCTGAAAGGCTGGGAGCCGACAACTACGGGATGAAGGGCTATATGCTGGTGATACTGAAAACCGGACCCAACACCACTACCGATACCCAGTTCATCAACCGGAGCTTCAGAGGACACCTGGACAACATCAACCGGCTGGCAGAAGAAGGCAAGCTGGTGGTGGCCGGACCCCTTGGACGCAATGATAAAACCTACCGGGGCATTTTTATTCTGAACGCTTCAACCCTGGAAGAGGCGAAGCAATTACTGCAAACCGACCCGGCCGTGGCTGAAGGTTTGCTCGAAGCGGAAATCTACAACTGGTATGGCTCGGCGGCACTACCAATGTACCTGGACTACACCGATAAAATCTGGAAAGAAAAACCTTAAATCAATCATATTATGGCAGAATTAAAAACCAAACAAACCAACGAAGACGTTATAGCCTTCATCAAGTCATTTGCCGATACCGAACAAAAGCGCCAGGATAGCTATGAACTATTAAAGCTGATGCAGGATTTTACAGGCAGTGAGCCCAAAATGTGGGGTGCATCCATTATCGGTTTCGGAATGTACCACTACAAATCCGAGCGTAGTCGCCAGGAAGGTGACTGGCCGCTAATAGGTTTCTCACCGCGCAAAGCAGCCATTTCGCTCTACGTTTACACTGGCATGCCCGAACATGAATACCTGCTCAATGACCTGGGGAAATTCAAAATGGGGAAAGCTTGCATTTATGTTAAGAAGCTTTCTGATATCAACCAGGAAGCCCTCAAAAAGCTGATGGGAGCTACCATTGAGTTTCTGCAATCCAAATATGGCAAATCATGATTACTACAGGTATAACAATCAAAGACAAAGCCTCAAAAGTCTGGCAGGCGCTGACTGTCAAAAGTCAAATGAAAGAATGGTATTTCGACATTCCTGACTTTGAACTGCGTGTGGGGGCAACCTTTAATTTCTATGAGCCCGGCGATGCCCGGGAGTTTCATCACCGGTGCACCATCAGGGAAATCATCCCGGAAAAGAAATTTTCCCATACCTGGACCCATCCCAGCCATAGTAAGGGCGAGAGTGTGGTAACCTGGCTGCTGGAGGAAGAAAACGGAGCCACACACGTTACCTTGCAACATGAGGGCATCGAAAACTTTGCTGATGGGGGTGCTGCTTTTGCTCCTGAAAACTACCAGATGGGCTGGGAAAGCTTAATGGCTACCCTTAAAAACTATGTCTACGGTATCCGCAAGCATACCTACCAGGCAGAAATCAATGCTTCGGCAAAGAAGGTCTGGGAAGTGCTGTTCAATGATGATACTTACCGCCAGTGGACGAATGTTTTCAGTGAAGGCTCTTATTACACAGGCGAACTGAAGCAGGGAGGACGCATACATTTTCTCACACCCGAAGGGAGCGGGATGTATGCCGATGTTATTGTCTTTACACCCTATACCAATCTGATGTTTCAACATATTGGCGAAGTGGCCGGCTTTGAGGAAAAACCCATGGATGAAGCCACTGAGAAATGGACCGGGGCCATTGAAAACTACATCCTGAAGGAGAAAGGCCCGGTTACCACCCTTCTGGTGGAAATAGATATAGCTCCCGAAAATGTGGAGTACTTTAATGATATTTTTCCCAGGGGCCTTGAAAAGGTCAGGGAATTAGCTGAAATCAAATAAACCCTTAAATCTAAACACACATGGCAACAGCAAGTATTTATCTTAATTTCAACGGCACCTGTGAGGCTGCGTTCAATTTCTACAAATCTGTATTCGGTGGCGAGTTTGGCTACTTCTCCCGTTTTGGTGAGATGGCCGAAACAGGGGGCTTCAAAGTGTCGGATGCCTATAAAAACCAGGTCATGCATGTTGCACTGGAAATCGGCAGCACGCTACTGATGGGAAGCGATTGCGGCGAAGAGCAAGCCCCTCATTTTGTACAGGGCAATAACTTTTCGGTGTCGGTAACTGCCGACAGCAAAGCAGAAGCAGACAAAATCTTCAATGCCCTGGCAGCCGGCGGGGCTATCACCATGCCCATGACCTCTATGTTCTGGGGAGATTATTTTGGCATGCTTACCGACAAATTCGGGGTGAACTGGATGGTGGCATTTCCCGAACATGAGCAGGCTTAATTGATTAGGTTTCATTTACAGACAATCCTGGAGCACAATCCGGGATTGTCTGTAGCTTTTCCGTTTGATATCAGAATTTTCCCCCCATGCTCTATTCCAAAACCATTGAAACCCCCATTGGAGAAATGCTTGCCTGTGCTGCAGAGGACGGAATTTGCCTGTTTTTGTTTACCGATAGCCCCGATTTGAACAGCGAGCTGGAGAAACTGCAGGAGGCCTATCAAAGCCCACTACAGGAACAGACCCATGCCCATCTTGATTTGCTGGAAAAGCAGTTGAAGGCCTATTTCGAGGGTGCCGGACAAACCTTCAGCGTTCCACTGTGTCCTGCGGGCACCGACTTTCAGCAGAAGGTCTGGAGCCAGTTGCAGCGTATCGGTTACGGCAGGACCATCAGCTACAAAGAGCAGGCACAGGCCCTGGGCGACCTGAAGGCCTTGCGCGCGGTGGCCAGTGCCAATGGCGCCAACAAAGTCCCTATCATCATACCCTGCCACAGGGTGGTGGGTGCAAAGGGCAGTCTTACAGGCTACAGCGGCGGGCTATGGCGCAAAAAGTTTCTGCTGGATTTGGAAAGTGCCCAGCACAAAATGGAATTCCAGTAATTATTAATTTAAAAGGATGATAAACCAAGTAGATGCCTACATCCAGTCGTTTCCGCCGGAGGTGAGAACAATCCTGGAACAAATCCGCCAAATCGTCAAAGAAACAGCCCCCGATGCCGTAGAAGGATTTGCCTACCAGATGCCATCCTACAAAACACAGGGGAAGCCCCTTGTCTATTTTGCGGGTTTCAAAAAACATATCGGCTTTTATGCTACCCCTTCAGGACATACGGCCTTTGCCAAAGAACTGGCAAAATACAAGCAAGGCCGCGGTTCGGTGCAGTTTCCGCTGGACCAACCCATTCCCTTTGAACTAATCAGGGAGATGGTGGCATTTCGGGTGGAGGAAAATAAGTTCAATTGAAAAAATTCATTCCAATGAAAATACTTATACTCTTATTACTTCCCCTACTGGTGGGGGGCTGTCAAATGAATTCCAACAACCAAAACGCTATGGATAATAACGAAAAATCAGAAGCCTTGCAAAACGATACCACCCCACGGGTAACCGGTATTGGTGGAATATTCTTTTTCTCCGAAAACCCCGAAAAAACGCGGGAATGGTACAGTAAAAACCTCGGACTGGAGGTCAACGAATGGGGCTCAAGCTTTGAGTTCAGAAATGCAAACCGCCCCGATGAGATTAACTACCTGCAATGGAGCCCTTTCCAGCAAGGAAGTGAATATTTCGCACCCTCGAAAAAAGAGTTTATGATAAACTACCGGGTGCAAAATATCGAAGGGCTGGTTCGTAATCTCAAAGCCAATGGTGTTAACGTGCTGGATGAAATCGTAGAGTATGAATACGGCAAATTTGTGCACATCATGGACGCTGAAGGCAATAAAATTGAGCTTTGGGAACCCATCGACAGCGTTCTAACCCAGATGGGAGGAAAGACAACAAAATAGGCTATTGCCTTTTGTTATTCCTTAGGGTAGTTTTTCAGATGATTAGCTCAGATGAGAACGTGCGGGATTTCAAAATTTCAATTCGCGGACTAAACACACTGATATAATGTTTGTGAGATAATGAATTTAAGATTTAAGTAAATGGATAAAGCAAATACAAAATCCTACCCTACCATCAGGACAGAAAAAGTCCTGATGCGGCAAATAGTGGGTGAGGATAAGGAAAAGATTTTCAAGGGTTTGTCTCATCCCGATATTATTAAATTCTATGGTATCAGTTTCCAAAGCCTGGAGGCCACACAGGCGCAAATGGACTGGTATGCCAGTCTTGAGAAGCACGGAACCGGCATCTGGTGGGCCGTTTGCTCGCCAGACAATACGGTATTTTACGGAGCAGGAGGATTAAATGATGTAAATAAAACCCACCGCAAAGCAGAAATCGGGTTCTGGATCTTTCCGGAATTCTGGGGCCAGGGTATCATGGGCCATGTCATTCCCCTTATTTGCCGGCATGGGTTTGAAGTGCTGGGCCTGCACCGCATTGAAGGTTTTGTGGAAACCGAAAATCTTCGCTGTAAAAATGCCATGGGAAAACTTGATTTTCAGCACGAAGGAACCTTGCAGGATTGTGAAATAAAAAACGGGAAGTTTATCAGTCTGGATGTGTATGCAAAGATTATTAATCATTGACCGATTACGGTTGCATGCAATCGGTTTTTCCTGATGTGTCGAAGATTTGTCTCAGACAAAACAATCTTTGGTCATGGGCTGGTCAGCCATACTCAATAAAAAATCGTAATTTTATATACGTTTCTAAACCCAACCTCATGAACACAATAATGTTAAAAAAGGAGTTGATGGATATGATTTCGGGGATTGATGACCCTGAATTTCTTCGCGCTATCAAAACCATTCTCGATGCAAAGAAAAAAGAGTTTGTAATAGAACTGACCGTTGAACAAGAGCAGGAGCTTATTTCGGCAAGTGAAGAAGGAAAGAAGGGGATAGTTTTTTCCCAGGAAGAAATGGATAAAAATGTTCAGGAATGGTTAAAAGATTAGTTGTTTGGACAAGAATTTCGAAAATTCAGCTTCATCAAATTCTCGAGTTTTTTAAAAATCGGAATAAAAGCAGTTTTTATAGCCAAAAACTATATAAAAACTTTGTTAGGGAACTGAATAAAGCTGCCAGACAACCAGAGATTGGGGTCAAAACCAAATTACCTCAAATCAGAGGGTTAATTATTGGTGATTATATTTTATTTTACGAAATACTACCTGATAGCATTCTTGTCCTTAAAGTATGGGACTGTCGTCAGGACCCGGACAAACAGGAAATCCCAAGATAGTTACCGTTGTGTTTTATTCTGCTTGGAAAATAATAATATAGAAGTTTCTTTCTGAATTTATTAACAGTTTTGCACAATCAAAAAAACAGCCCCGACCTCCTCGCGGAAGCCGGGGCTTTTTGCAACACTATTTAATAAAGGGGAGATTAAACGTTATAGGTTGTGGATGCGGTAGTACCGCCTCGTCCGGTCCAGTTGGTGTGGAAGAATTCGCCACGGGGTTTGTCCAGGCGCTCGTAGGTATGGGCGCCGAAATAGTCGCGCTGTGCCTGCAACAGGTTGGCGGGCAGGCGCTCGGTGCGGTAACCGTCGAAATAGCTCAGGGCCGATGAGAATGCCGGCACCGGGATGCCATTGGTCATGGCAGTGGCCACTACACGCCGCCAGCTGGCATCGGCATCGTGGATTTTGCCTTTGAAGTAATCGTCGAGCAGCAAGTTGGGCAACTCCGGATTTTTGTCGAAGGCATCTTTGATTTTGCCCAGGAATACCGAGCGGATGATACATCCTCCGCGCCACATCAGGGCAATACCGCCATAGTTGAGGTTCCAGCCATATTCTTCGGCGGCGGCGCGCATCAGTACATACCCCTGTGCATAGGATACGATTTTGGAAGCCAGCAGCGCCTTACGGATGTCTTCCACAAAGGCTTTCTTGTCGCCGGTAAAGGCTGGATTGGGACCCCTCAGCACTTTGGATGCTTTTACCCTCTCGTCTTTCTGTGCCGACAGGCAGCGTGCAAACACAGACTCGCCAATGAGGGTCAGAGGGATGCCCAGGTCCAGCGCTGTAACACCGGTCCATTTGCCGGTACCTTTTTGTCCGGCGGTGTCCAGGATTTTGTCTACCAGCGGTTTGCCGTCTTCATCCTTATATGCCATGATGTCGCGGGTGATTTCGATAAGGTAACTGTCCAGCTCGCCCTGGTTCCAGTCTTTGAAAACCTCGTGCATTTCATCTGCATCCATCCCCAGCAGGTCTTTCATCACCTGGTAGGCTTCGCAGATAAGTTGCATGTCACCATACTCAATGCCGTTGTGCACCATTTTTACGAAATGTCCGGCGCCGTTTTCACCTACCCAGTCGCAGCAGGGAGTGCCGTCTTCCACCTTGGCAGCGATGGACTGAAAGATGGGTTTTACATGGGGCCAGGCTTCTTTGGACCCTCCGGGCATGATGGATGGCCCCAGGAGGGCTCCCTCCTCGCCACCCGAAACGCCGGTGCCGATATAGAGCAGGCCTTCTTTTTCGAGCCAGGCAGTGCGGCGGTCGGTATCGGGGAAGTGAGTATTGCCCCCGTCAATAATGATATCGCCCTTGTCAAGCAATGGAATAAGGCTTTCAATAAGGGCATCCACGGGTTTCCCGGCTTTTACCATCAGCATCACTTTGCGGGGCGATTTCAACGAAGCCACCAGTTCCTGCAGGTTGTGGGTGCCCATGATGTTTTTGCCTTTTCCCCGCCCGTTAACAAATTCGTCAACTCTCTCGGTGGAGCGGTTGTATACCGACACGGTAAACCCTTTGCTCTCCATATTCAGTACCAGGTTCTCACCCATAACGGCCAGACCTATCAATCCAATATCAGCTTTTTTCTCCATGATGAATGTGTTTTGATTTGCGATTAATTATATGTGTGTTCTCGCAGAGGCGCAAAGACGCAGTAAGGAAAAAATCACGTCGTGATTTTTTAAAAAAACTGTGCCTCTGCGTCTTTGCGAGCATTTTTTCTTAATTGTGTGAAAGAACTTTAGTGCCTCTTTTTCTGAAGGGACTTAACCTTTTGTATTTCTTTTCATAACCCGTCGCTTCGACAGGTGCCACAGTGAGTTAATCGAACTGCTCATCGACCAGCATGCACCATCTATCTGTACTCAATCTTTAAACCGTTCCCGGGAAGCCCACAGACCAATGGCCGGATTGGAGATGTAGAAGATTTCTTCGCCATCGTCCATGGTGTTGTATCCGTCTTTGAGCTTTTCGGGGTTGTAGCGTTGCATCATCTCTGCCAGGGGAGCATAGTTGAAGTTCACCGAGCGGATTTCTTCTTCGGTAACCTTGCCCGGGCAGTAGGTGATGGTAAAGCGGTCTTCGGCAGAGCCATGTATAAGGTGTGCTGCCGCACTGAGATTGTTCTGCAACTCAGGTTGCTCGTTGGTGAGCTTCAGTATTTCGGGGGTGGTGAGGTAGCCGTATTTGCGGATAAGGGCATCAATCTGCTTATCTTCACCAAACTCTTTCAGGCCGGGTGCCAGTACCACCAGTTCGCCCTTGTCTTCAATGGCCATGCGGGTGCGATACACGCTCTTGTTGCCCAGCCAGGTGCTTTTAAACTCTTCGGGGTCGAGGTACACCACCACTTTTTTGAGCGGTTTTTCCAGCATGATGAAGTTGACCTTGAGGGAAAGAGCCGCCGCCTGCAGGTAGCATTCGTGGTCGTCGCCGATGTAGAGGCCACGCACCTTGAGCTTGCCGTTTTCATCTTTGGCTACCACGGTGAGCAGATAGAGAATGGGTAGGTGGCGTGCAAAATTGTCGGAAGCATAGTTGAGGACCTTGCGCACGGGGGTGTCGGGCCGGCCCAGGATGCGTTCGATGCCGTAGGCTGCACCCAGGAAGTGGCTTTTATTGATGCCTTCGGCGCCGCCGGTTCCCACAAAGATGTTCTTGTTGTAGTTGGCCATGCCAATTACTTCGTGGGGCACCACCTGGCCAGGGGAGAGGATAAGGTCGTAGCCACCGTTGACCAGCATTTTGTTTACCTGTGCCGGCCAGGAGTAGTTGACGCGTTGCTCCGAGATTTCGTAGATGTAATCGGCGGGGACTGTGCCCAGGGTGGTGATGTCGGTGCGCCACTTGTGCTCCCGGAAAAGCGATAAAGGAATGCCCGGAAACATTTTATGCAGTTCCTCTGCTGTCATGAGGGCGTGGGTGCCCAGGGCCGGCAATATGTCTGTGAGGGCATTCCTGTAATATTCATATGCGAGCGTGGTAAGATACCCTGCCCGCGAGTGGTAACGGGTAAAATCGGGTGGGATGGCAAGTACTTTTTTCTTCTGCCCCAGCTTGTCGAAGGTTTCAAAAAGGGCTTTTTTGATGTCTTCGGGGCTGAGGTCGGTGGTTTCGGAACCCTGTGCAAAGTATAGCATATCGTGTGTTTTTTATGGTCGCTTAGTTTTTTCTCGTTACTGAGCAGCTCGATTAACTCACTGTGGCACCTGTCGAAGTGACACGTGGGTTTGCAAAAAATACGCTTCGACATGCCTTTATTTTTTTTCTCGCAGAGGCGCAGAGACGCAGTTTGTAAAAATCACTATGTGATTTTTAACTTTGGTCACTGAGCCTGTCGAAGTGACGCTTCGACAGGCTCAGCGTCCGGTTCATTGCAGTTTTCTCAGGCTGACTTTTTACCTTCTCACCCGTGCGTTGCCTTTCCAGATGCTCCAAACCATATCTTCATCGGCAGGCTGGCCGTAGTCGGTTTCGAAGGTAGTGGCCAGTGCTCCTGATGCCCATCCAAACTGTGCCCATTTTGAGGGTTCCCAGCCTTTGAGGATAGCGTAAAGCATTCCACCCACAAATCCATCGCCCCCGCCAATGCGGTCGAGCACCTGTATGGGACGGGGTTTGATAACTTCCCATTGGTCGCCGGCCAGCATTACGGCGCCCCAGAGGTGCTCATTTACGCTTACCACCTCGCGCAGGGTGGTGGTAAATACACTGGCATTGGGGAAAGCCTGTTTCACCCTGCCCATCATCTCCTTAAATCCATCAATCTGCGCCTCAATATCCTTACCGCCGGCCTCAGGGCCTTTGATGCCCAGGCACAGCTGGAAATCTTCCTCATTGCCTATGAGGATATCGGAAACCGATGCAATTTCGGTAAAGATTTCACGCAGCTCCTGCTCGCGTCCTTTCCAGAAGGTGGCCCTGTAATTAAGGTCGAAAGAGATGCGTGTGCCATGCTTTTTGGCTGCCCTTGCAAGCTCCAGACAGAACTGGCTGGTTTCGTGCGACAATGCCCCGATAAGTCCGGAGAGATGCATGATCTGCACCCCTTCGGTACCGAAGATGCGCTCCAGGTCAAAGTCCTTTACATTGAGGGTGCGGCCCACCTCGCCGGCGCGGTCGTTGTGCACACGCGGTCCACGGGTACCAAAGCCACTGTCGGCAATATTGAACTGGTGGCGGTATCCCCAGGGGTCGCCCTGTTCTACTTCGGGCCCCTCATACTCCATTTTGCGGGCTCTGAGGTTGGCCTTGATAAACTGTGCGATAGGGCTGCCTTTTACAAAGGTGGTAAGCACCTTTACGGGCAGGCCCAGGTATGAGGATACGCTGGCCACATTGGTTTCGGCACTGGTGGCCTGCATCTTGTAAAGGTCGCTGGCATGCACCGGCTGTCCGTTGAGCGGGGTGATGCGCACACCGATGCTGGTGGGTACCAGCATGGCGTATTTACAGTTCTGTCTGAGCTTCATGGCATTTAGGTTTTTTAGCATTAGATACTTTGTATCAAATAGGAAGTGATTAATGACTTATCACCTGTCTCAAATCACTTTTTAGCGTGCTACACGTCCGGAAGCATCGCCACCCATGAGTTTTTCCACTTCATCAACGGTGGCCAGGTTGTAGTCGCCGTAGATGGTGTGCTTGAGGCAGGATGCAGCCACAGCAAAGTCGAGGGCTTTCTGGGTGTCATCGCCATAGGTAAGCAGACCGTAGATAAGGCCACCCATAAAGGAGTCGCCACCGCCCACGCGGTCAACGATGTGGGTAATCTGGTACTGGCGCGACTGATAGAGCTTCTTGCCGTCCCAGATAACACCCGCCCAGGAGTTGTGGTTGGCGTTGATGGAACCGCGAAGGGTGGTGATAACCATTTTGCAACGCGGGAATTTCTTCATGATTTGTTCAGAAACCGAGCGGTAGGCAGAGGCTTCCACATGACCGGCTGTAACATCAACTCCTTCGGGATGGATGTCGAGCATCATGGCGGCATCTTCCTCGTTGCCCAGCACAATGTCGGTTCCGGCCACCAGGTCGGGCATGATTTCTCCACCCGATTTGCCATACTTCCAGAGGTTCTTTCGGTAGTTCAGGTCGCAGGAAACGGTAATGCCCTTTTCGTTGGCTTTGCGGATGGCTTCCAGGCACACATCAGCAGCACCCTGCGAAATTGCAGGTGTGATGCCCGTCCAGTGGAACCAGCGCACACCTTCAAAAACTTTGTCCCAGTCAATCATGCCGGGTTTGATTTCGGCAATGGCCGAATGGGCTCTGTCGTATACCACTTTACTGCCGCGGCTTACGGCGCCGGTTTCCAGAAAATAGATGCCCATGCGGTCGCCACCCCGTACGATGCTGTCGGTGTTTACGCCATAGCGCTTTAGGTCCATGATACAGGCCTCGGCGATATCGTTTTTGGGTAGCCGGGTCACAAAATCAACGGTAATGCCATAGTTGGCCAGCGAAACAGCCACATTGGCCTCGCCACCGCCAAAGGTAGCATTCAGGGTATTGGCCTGGCTGAAGCGCAGGTATCCGGGTGTTGCCAGTCGCAACATGATTTCTCCGAAAGTAACTACTTTGTTGTTGCTCATCTTTTTACAGGTTTTATAAAAGGGTTACCACATGATTATTTTTGTTCCTGGCAGGGCAGTTTTTTGGTTCTGAGGATGCCCAGTTCCAGTCCGCGCAGCTCAGCCATGCCTTTGAGCAGGCCAATGGCCGAATAGCCGGGGTTGGTTTTTTTATTGAGGTCGTCCAGTATCACATGTCCGTGGTCGGCGCGCATAGGGATGCGGAAGTCGGTTCTTTTGTTGCAGAAACGCTTATCCTGCTCTTCCAGGATGGCTTCTACCACGGCATACATATCTACATCGCCTTTCAGGTGCTGGTCTTCCAGGAAGCTGCCGTCTTCGTAGCGCTTCACGCTTCTGAGATGGGCAAAGTGGATGTGGGGTCCCAGGTCTTTCACAAAACGCACCAGGTCGTTGTCGGCCCTTACGCCCAGCGAGCCGGTGCAAAGGGTAAAGCCATTGGCAGGAGAAGGGTTCACTGCCAGGATTTGCTTGTAATCTTCCAGGGTACTTACAATACGGGGCAGACCAAAGAGCGAGCGTGGCGGGTCGTCGGGGTGGATGGCCAGACGCAGACCTGTTTCCTCAGCCACAGGAATGATTTTATTGAGGAAGTAAGCCAGATTTTCGCGGTATTTATCATTGTCGATGCCGTTGTATTCATCCAGGCGTTTCTGAAACTCTTCCAGGCTGTAACCTTCGAAAGAACCAGGCAAGCCCGCGATGATGTTGTGCTGAAGGGTTCTCTTCTGCTCTTCGGTAAGGCTCAGGAAAACTTCCTGTCCTTTTTCTATCTCTTTGGGGGTATAGTCCTTTTCTGCACCTTTGCGCTTGAGGATAAACAGGTCGAAGGCTACAAATTCGCTCATTTCGAAGGAAAGTGCGCGGGCACCGTCTTCCAGCTCCAGGTCGAGGTTGGTGCGGGTCCAGTCTACCACAGGCATAAAGTTGTACACCAGGGTTTGCACGCCAACAGCAGCTACATTGCGCATGCTGGCAATATAATTATCGATATACTGGTCGCGGTCGGCCCGGCCCAGCTTGATGCTATCGTGCACTGGGATACTTTCCACCACTTCCCATTTCAGGCCGGTAGGGCGGGGAGGATGCACCGAGTCATCCCATTCAATAATGCGTTTTCTTTCAATGAGCTGGTCCATATGCCATACATCACCCACAGGTACTTCATGCAGAGCATTTACAATTCCGGTGGCACCGGCTTGCCTGATATCCCGGAGGGAAACAGGGTCTTTGGGTCCGTACCATCTCCAGGTTTCAATCATTCTATTCATATTATTATTGGGGTTTATTCGTTTATTTTTTATCGTTTAATCGTTGAGAGGTTTATTCGTTTGTTTGGAGAAAGGTCTATTCGTTTTATTATAAACCTTAAACCCTAAACTCTAAACTCTCTATACTCCACCATAGGCACTATACCCGCCATCCACCGGTACTACTACGCCAGTAATGAATTCCGAGAGGTCGGAGAGCAGGAACAGCAGGGTGCCGGAGATATCTTCGGGGTTGCCAAACTTGCCCATGGGGGTGCTGGCAATGATTTTATGTCCGCGGGGGGTCAGTTCGCCGGTGCTCTCATCGGTGAGCAGGAAGCGGTTCTGGTTGGTGAGGAAGAAACCGGGGGCGATGGCATTCACGCGGATACCTGTTTTTCCTAAATGTACGGCCAGCCACTGGGTAAAGTTGTTGATGGCCGATTTGGCAGCCGAATAGGCGGGTATTTTGGTCAGGGGGCGGAAGGCATTCATGGACGAGATGTTGATAACGCCGCCTTTGCCTGCTTCAATCATATCGGTGGTAAATACCATGGTGGGCAGCAGGGTACCGATAAAGTTGAGGTCGAACACCTGGTGGAAGCCATCCATCTCCAGTCCGTAAAAGGTATTTTCCCAGATACCTTCCATCTTTGGGGTAAGCTCTTCGGCTTTGGTGGTAGCTTTGGGGGAGTTGCCACCGGCTCCGTTGATGAGGAAGTCGATGGTGCCAAATTCCTGGTTGACGAGCTTCTTGGCATCTTCCAGCGATTTTTTGTCAAGTACATTGGCAGCAATGCCAATGGCTTTTACGTTGTATTCCGCTGCAATACGCGATGCCAGTGTACTTGCTGCTTCGGGGTTGATGTCGAGGATGGCCAGGTTGATACCTGCCTCCGCCAAGGCTTCTGCCATGGAAGCGCCCAGAATACCGCCGCCACCAGTTATAACACAGGTTTTTCCTTTGAGGTGCTCAAAATGGATTGCTGTCATGATAATCAGAGATTTAAATAAAAGTCAATATTTTCTTTGGTAATGATATCGATGGGGAGAAACTGGTTTTTGGCCACTTCACGTTTTCTAACAAGGGCATTGAAAAGTGCCATGATGCTATGATAGCCCTGTTCCTGGGGTTTTTGCCCAATGAGAAAATCAATGGTTTCGTTGCGCAGATGCCTTACATTTTCTTCCAGCAGGTCGTAACCTATCAGCCGAATGTTGGTATATTTCTCATTTTTGAGGATGTCGGCCACGCGAAAAACCCTTGAGTTGGTCACAAAAATGCCGGTTGTTTCGCTACGGGCGGAGTTGCTCATACCCAGATGGCTCAGGAGCAGGTCTTCCAGCTCCTGTGGGTGCTCTGCATTTACATTTACCGTATGCAGTGTTTTTTCTCCCGTAAGGTTTTTTTCGTTGAAATAATCCAGGAAACCTTTTTCACGGCTGAAGATATGGCTGTTGCCACCAATGCCCGATATGAAGTTGAAGATATATATCTTACCTCCTTCGGGAATACAGTAATCCATCAGGCGGGCAGCCACCCGTCCGCTCTGGCGCGAGTCCTGGCCAATGAAAGCCAGGTTCTGCTGATTGTCGAGCTGGGTATTCAGAAAAACATAGGGGATATTCTCCTGTTGCAGCTTTTCGAGATAGTCCGAAAGCTGGTCGGTAAACACCGGAGTCAGCACCACGCCATCGGGTTTGCTGGCCACGATGGTGTCAAGGTGCTCATAAAAGGTATATTTATCGTGGTAGATAAACTGGTATTTCTCGAATGCAATGCCAAAATGCTTTACCTCCTGCCAGGCCTGCTCCAGGCCCTGGGCCGGTTTCTTCCAGAAGGGGTTGTTGTCGGAAGGGAAGAGGGCGGCAAAACGCAAGGTTTTTTTGGACGCCAAACTACTGGCCACGATATCGGGCTCGTAATTCATCTCCTCAATGATTTTCAAAATTTTTTCGCGGGTTTTGGCCGAAACCTCTCCACGGCGATGAATTACCCGGTCTACCGTGCCTGCAGACACTCCGGCCTTTGCTGCGATATCTGAAATGGTAACCTTGCTCATCTTTTTTCTACTTTTTTTGAAAATTCCTGTACAAAGGAACAAAATTTTTTTTAATTTCGTGTGCGCACACGGAAATTTTTTTCACACATTTTTTTCATCATAAAAATCAGATTATGGAATTAGGAAAGTATTCATTTGGAACGGGCGACAGATTTTCTATGCAGGGCGAGGCTCAGCTGAAAGGCATCATGAAAGCCCTGGAGTACGGCATAGAAATTCATCCGGTTTGGAATAAATCCAACCGCGAGCACATGACCATCCATTCAGAACCCATCCAGACCCGCCACGAAGCCGATGCTGCGGTAAAAGCCCTGGGTTGGAACAAACCTTACTTTGTAGACGCCGACCATATTAATATGAGTAACGTGGACAAGTTTGTGCATTATTGCGACTTCTTCACCATGGATGTGGCCGATTTTATTGGGAAGAAAGCTGCCGATAGCGAAATAGAGGCTTTTGTAAAACGCAACGAGAAATACCTCGGGGCATTTTCCATTCCCGGCGTTGAGGAGCAGTTTGAAATTACTCCCGAACTGCTGCACGAGATTGCTGGCAAGTTTCTTTTTGCCATTCAGCAAGCCGGAACCATCTACAGGCATATTGAAGGGATTAAGGGAAAGGGCAACTTTATTACCGAAGTAAGTATGGATGAGGTGGCCGATGCCCAAAGTCCGCTGGAAATGTTCTTTATCCTTTCCATGGTGGCCGCCGAAGGCATCCCCGCCCAGACCATCGCCCCAAAATTTACCGGACGCTTTAATAAAGGTGTGGATTACGTGGGCGATTTGGTGCTCTTCCGTAAGGAATTTGAGCAGGACCTGCTGGTAATCGACCTTGCCATTGCCAAATTTGGTTTGCCCAAAAACCTCAAACTGAGCGTGCACAGCGGCAGCGACAAGTTCAGCATTTATCCCATCATGGGAGAGCTCATCAAAAAGCACAACAAGGGTATTCACGTAAAAACGGCGGGTACCACCTGGCTGGAGGAAGCCATTGGCCTGGCCATGGCCGGCGGCGAAGCCCTGCAGATGATTAAGGATATATATAAAGGTGGTCTGAGCCGCTACGATGAGCTGGCGGGTCCGTATGCCACCGTTATCGACATCGATACATCCAAACTGCCCACTACCGCCGAGGTGGATGGCTGGGATGGCGAAACCATGGCCAACAGCCTGCGTCATATTCCCGACCACCCGCAATACAATCTGCACTTCAGGCAGCTGATGCATGTTTCGTACAAGCTGGCCGCCGAAAGGGGCGAGGCCTACATCAGCCTGCTGCGCCAGCACAGCGAGCTGGTGGGTAGTCAGGTAACTGAAAACATTTTCGACCGCCATATAAAAAGGCTGTTCGCTCTCTAAAATGAAAAATGACAGAATATGAAAGCATTTATGGACGATAACTTCCTGCTGCAAAACAAAGCCGCGGAAGAACTTTACCACACCTACGCCAAGCCCATGCCCATCGTGGACTACCACTGCCATCTGCCCCCCGATGAGATTGGCAATGACCGGCAATTTGAAAACATGACCAAAATATGGCTCGATGGCGACCACTACAAATGGAGAGCCATGCGTGCGCTGGGTGTAGATGAGAAATACTGCACCGGCACCGCGCCCGACCCTGAGAAATTTGCCAGATGGGCCGAAACAGTGCCGCATACCCTGCGCAATCCGCTTTATCACTGGACGCACATGGAGCTACGACGCCCCTTTGGTGTTACCCAGCTCCTCAATCCGGCTTCTGCTTCCTCCATTTATGAGCAGACCACTGCCATGCTCAATACGCCCGATTTCAGCGCGCGCAACATTATGCGCAAAATGAACGTGGAGCTGGTGTGTACCACCGACGACCCTGTCGACAGCCTCGAACACCATATCAAGGCTCGCAACGATGGTTTTGAAATCAAGGTACTGCCCACCTGGCGCCCCGACAAGGCTATGATGGTGGAAAATGCCAAAACCTTCAATGCTTATGTGGATAAACTGCAAGCCGCTGCCAATTTGGATATCAGCTCTTTTGGTTCCTTCATGCAGGCCCTGCAGAAGCGTCACGATTTCTTCCATGCGCAGGGATGTCGACTGTCTGACCACGGCATCGAAACCATCATCGCCGAAGATTTTACCGATGCCGAAATTGCAGAGATTTTTGCCCGGATACGGTCGGGAAAACAACTCAGCATGGAGCAGGTGCAGAAATTCAAATCGGCCATGTTGTACCATTTTGCCATCATGGACCACGAGAAGGGCTGGACACAGCAGTTTCACCTGGGGGCGCTGCGCAACAACTCCAGCCGCATGTTCCGCAGTCTGGGTGCCGATAAGGGCTTCGACTCCATCGGTGACTTCGAAATGGCACGCCCCCTGTCGCGCTTCCTCGACAAGCTCGACAGCAGCAACCAGCTGGCCAAAACTATCCTCTATAACCTCAACCCGCGCGACAACGAGCTGCTGGCTACCATGGCCGGTAATTTCAACGATGGCTCGGTGGCCGGTAAAATGCAGTTTGGCAGCGGATGGTGGTTCCTCGACCAGAAAGACGGCATGATAAAACAAATCAACGCCCTCTCCAGCCTGGGGCTGCTCAGCCAGTTTGTAGGTATGCTTACCGACTCGCGCAGCTTCCTGTCGTATCCCCGCCACGACTACTTCCGCCGTATCCTCTGCAACCTGCTGGGAACGGATATGGAGAACGGTGAAATTCCCTACGATATGGAACTGGTAGGCACCATGGTCAGCAACATCTGCTACCACAATGCCAAAAGGTATCTGGAATTATAGTTCTTGTTTTTTTCATTTGGTTCAGGTTTTTGTGAAAACGCCTGAATGTTTGTTTTGGGTGATTAAGTTGCAGGCCTGCCGGGGTTTTACGGTGGGCCTGCTGTTTTTTACACCTGGCTTATTTCTATTCAAAAGGTCTCTCAGCTTCATGATAATTTGAACAAAAGATGACCCATAATTAACTAAATGCAGATAATCCTGTTATCTTTAAGGTAAACAGGAGGTCCTGAAAGAGGTCTCCATTTGACAAGAAAAACTCATTTCCTCATGATGTACACCCTCCGAAAAGAAAAGAACCCGCTCAAATCTGTAATCTACAATCTCCGGAAATTACATCGTCCTGAGTGGTTTCAGGGCAATGGCGAAACCCGGCAATATTTTGAAGGCTGGTATTTTAAGAATGTAAGTGCCAAAGGCGACCACTGCTGGTCGTTTATTCCGGGTGTATCGCTGGTAGAAGGAGATACGCATGCTTTTGTGCAGGCTATCAACGGGCAAACGGGACAAACGTTCTATTTTCGGTATCCTGCAGAGGATTTTTTCTTTTCTTCCAAAGGGTTTGAGGTGAAAGTGGGGAACAATCGTTTTTCGCAACAAGGGTTTTCGCTGGATCTGGATGACGGACAGAACCGGTTTACAGGAAGCCTCAGCATCACCTCACCGGTTGGGTTTAAGGCCACACTGGCCCGGCCCGGAATTATGGGCTGGTATCGCTATGTGCCTTTTATGGAATGTTACCATGGCGTGGTTAGCCTCGATCATGCTTTGCAGGGCAAGCTGCTTTTCAATGGTGAAGAACTGGATTTTTTCGGGAGGCAGAGGCTATATCGAAAAAGACTGGGGCTCTTCCATGCCCCGCTCCTGGATTTGGATGCAGAGCAACCACTTTGATGCTCCCGGTACCTCCTTTATGCTTTCGGTTGCGCGTATCCCCTGGATTGGCAAAACGTTTACCGGCTTTCTGGGATTCTTCCTTCACCAGGGTAAGGTAATTCCGTTTGCAACGTATACCGGGGCAAAAATTACTTCGTTTGAGTATTCGGAAAGAGAAACCCGCATCACCATCCGAGGCGCTAAGCACGAGCTAATTATTCATGGCATGAAGGCCGACCATAAGGATGACGGCAGGAAAAGAGGAAGCCTGAAGGCACCCGTGCTGGGTGCCATGGACCGCGTAATCCATGAAAGCATTGATGCTACGCTTCATGTGCAGGTAAAAGACAAAAGCGGTAAGCTGCTTTTCGACCAGCACGGACACCATGCCGGGCTGGAGTTTGTGGGCGACCTGGAGCTGCTGAGGCTTTAGAACAAACCGTCCATATCTCCTTCAAAGCCATCACCATTTCCACGGCCGCCGTTGCGATCGCGATAATCGCGGAAGCGCCAGGTGAACGACAGAGTAAGCACCCTCGATTCGCGGTAAAATTCCCTTTCCTGGTAAAAGTTATTGCCATTGGTTTCCAGAGAAAAGCGGCGGGTGTTGAACACATCGCTTACATTAAGGCTTACGGTGCCCCGGTTGTTCATCACATTGCGGCGCATCCCCAGGTTCATACTAAATACCGGTCTTATCTGGCCCTGAGGAATTACCCTCGGGCCCCAGTAATTGGCCGATAGCTGTGTGGAAAACCAACCCGGGAAATTTATGTTTCCAAGCAAACTTAAGGTCCAGCTGTAGCTTTCGTTGCGGAAGGCCTGGCCCTCTACTTGGCTGGAAACCTCAGAATAGTAAAAGTTTCCGGTGAGGGTAGCATCGAAGTTGTCGTTCCAGGTAAAATAGTTTATCAGTTCTACGCCGGTGGCATTGCTGGTCTGGGCGTTGGTCCAGGTAACCATAGTGCCCTGGTCGAACAGAACAAAAAGCCGTGATATGCCATTGGTGGTATACCGGTGAAAAACGCCGCCACTCACCATGTAATTTTCCCAGGCTCGGATGTAGTTGATTTCAAAGTTGTCGGTCTGGGCTGGCTGCAGGTAGGGGTTCCCCAGACGCAGGTTGTAAAAATCCTGGGCATTGAGGAAGGGCATCAGCCCGCCGAGCCTGGGGCGCCGAATGCGTCGACTGTAGCTGGCCTGGATGTCCTGGTTTTCGCCAATGGCGTAATTCATAAATACACTGGGAAAAAGCCGGAAATAGTTGTCCGTAACCAGGGTGTCGCGGGCGGGCTGGAAGCTGGCATCATTGAGGAAACCGCTGCGCAGTCCATAATCCTGCCAGGCTTCCGTGTTTGTATATTCAGCCCGGAGTCCCAGCTGGTAGGATAGCCTCCCGCGATTGTCTGTAAAGGAGGTGTAAGCGGCGTAAATATCGCGCTCGTAGGTGAAAGCATTACTGATGGGGATGCCGTTAAGGACAATGTCGTTGTAGGAACCACTGTTGAGGTCAAGTTGACCAAAGTTCTGGGAGCGGTCATAAAACCGCATTTCTGCACGCAGTCCGGTTTCGAGTTTCATTTCTTCTCCCAGGGCATGCTCGTAATCGGCATTTAACACAAGCATACTTCCCTGCTGGGGCCTTTCATAGAACTGGTCGGCATGGCGCTCAGGGATTAATTGCATCTGTGCATTGTAGTACGACTGGTCGAAATATTCAATACGGTCCTGATGGTTCCAGGCAAATGAAATTCCGGAACGGAAACGGCTACCGTTGTCATTCTGCCATCCGTAATCAACACCTGCCTCGTAGTTTATCCGGCTCTGGTCTTCCTCCAGCAGGCGCACATACATGCTGTCGAGTTGCGCCATTGCGGCCAGGTTGCGGATGTTGTAAATGCGCTCGCGCTCGCGGCTACCTGCATTTATATTTGTGTAAACGCGGGCACTGCTGTTGGGGTTGATGTGGTATTCAGTACCCAGACGCAGCAAATGGTTCTGGCGCCAGTTTTCGGTATAGTAATCCTGGTCAATCATAGGGGATATTCCGGGGATGAAATTCTCCCGGAAACTGTTGTTGCGTTCCCACATTTCGCGATATTGGTAGGAGTAGCTGGTGAAAAAGTTCCAGTCGCCCTGCCGTATATTGAGGTTGAGTCCTCCGGAGTATTTGTTTCCGGTGCCCGAAGAGAGGTTGATTTGTCCGTTAAAGCCCTGCATACGTTGTTCGCGCAGTATGATATTGATAATACCCCCGATCCCTTCAGCCTCATAACGTGCAGAGGGGTTGGTAATAAGTTCTACCTCTTTAATGGCATTGGCGGGGTACTGCTCCAGGATGGATTCGGTATCGTCGCTGGAAAGGTTGGTGGGGCGACCATTGATGTATATCAGGATGTTGCCGCTTCCTCGCAGGGAAATACCTCCTTCCTCATCCACCTGCACCGAAGGAAGCGTTTCCAGCAATTGTATGGCGGTGCCACCCTCGGCTACGGTCATATTTTCCACATTAAATACCCGGCGGTCGGCTTCCGAACGAAACAATGCCGCTGCGGCTGTTACCTGCACCTCACCCAGTTGCTGTGCTGCTGAACTGAGCAGGACCTCTTCCAGGGTGTTGCGCCCCGGTTGAATGCTTACGGGCAGCCACTTTTCTTGATATCCGATAAAACTGACGCGCAGTAGCAAGTTGCCTTGCCTTTGCGTTTCTATATGAAATCTGCCCCGTTCGTCGGTAGAAGCACCCGTTATCAGTGTGCTGTCGGGGGGGGCCATCAGGGCGACCTGCGCAAATTCCATACTTGCGCGGCTTGAATGATCAAGTACTCTTCCGGTAAGAATATTCTGTGAGAAAAGGGATGATATGAATAAAAGAAGAAATGCGAGTGTTGTAAATGTGCGTTTTTGCATAATGTTGATTGATAATGAGTTAATTATAAAATTAACAATTTTGCATGGGATGGGTTTAGGAGATGCTGTTAAAGAATTATAAGTAGATTTGCACGGAGTTGAGAAACAGTATGTTGTACAAAGAAGCTTTAATGCCCTGCCGGAGAGTGTTTTTTTTTGCTTTTAGCCGCATCGGGTAGTATTAGGATCAGCTAACCAGATAAAAAGACAACCATGGAATTCGACAGCAAAGCAAAGGAGTGGGACAAGGATCCCGTGAAAATACAGCGGGCGCGCACTTTTGCCCGGGAAATGGAAAAGCATCTGCCTGCGGGTACAAAGGGAACAGCCCTAGAGTTTGGTTGCGGTACCGGGCAGGTAAGTTTATCACTTCACAAGCATTTCGAAAAGATTTACATGGTTGACTCCTCTGCGGGTATGGTAGAGGTTTTGAAGGAGAACATTGTAAAAGCGGATATTTCCAATATGGTGCCGGTTGTAAAGGATGTGCCAGAGGAAGAACTGGGGTTAGGTTCTGTGGATGTTCTTTACACCCTTATGACCCTGCATCATATCGAGGGTCTGGATCGGGTACTTCATGTCCTTTCACAAGCACTGGTACCTGGAGGGTGGTTGTTTGTGGGCGACCTGACAAAAGAAGACGGCAGTTTTCATGATCATGCAACGGCTTTTACAGGCCATCATGGATTTCATCCTGAGTCATTGAAAAGGAAGCTGCTCCAAATGGGATTTACCCGGGTGGATCATTATGACTTTTTCTTGCTTGAAAAGAAAACCAAAGAAGGTGACCTGAAGAAGTATCCTTTGTTTTTTCTTGCAGCCCAAAAAGAGGGCTGATCTCTGCCTGGCTTCTTATTGTGTGCACCATTAGCTTAATTAATTCAAAAATTCCTGCCAATTTCAGGCGGGGTTGTATATTTGCAAACTTAACCTGCATGCCAATAACCGTTGAACAAGTTATTAACCTTCAATTAATGAAAAATGAACAAAAGAACTGGAATGAAAAGGATGCTTTTATTTATGATGATGGTTGTGCTATGGAATGTATCTGTGGCACAGAATGCACCTACCCGGGTTGAGCCACCTTTCTGGTGGGCAGGGATGTACCACACCGAGTTGCAGGTAATGGTGTATGGTGAGAATATTGCCGATACAAGAGTTAGAATCAACCATCCAGGGGTGAGGCTCAAAGAAGTGGTTTCTACTGACAACCCCAACTACCTGTTTTTGTACCTTGATCTTACCCAGGCACAGCCCGGGGTAATTCCCATTGAGTTTGTCAGCGGACGAAGAGTACGTTACAAATACAATTACGAACTGTTGCAACGCAAGGAAAATGCGCGTTATCACCAGGGTTTTGATGCTTCCGATGCCATCTACCTGCTGATGCCCGATCGTTTTGCCAATGGCAATACCGCACTCGACAATGTGCCTGGCATGCTTGAAAATGTTGACAGAACCAACCCCAATGCCCGCCAGGGTGGCGATATACAGGGTATTATCAACCATCTGGATTTTATTTCGGATATGGGTTTTACAGCCCTTTGGATCAACCCTCTTCTGGAAAACAATCAGCCCCGTTATTCGTACCACGGATATGCCATTACGGATTTCTACAATATCGATGCGCGATTTGGTGGGAATGAGGCTTTCCGTCAATTGGTGCAGGAGGCCGAAGCCAAAGGTATGAGAATCATCAAAGATAAAATCTTTAATCACTGCGGACATCACCACTGGTGGATGAAAGATCTTCCTTCTGCCGACTGGGTACATCAGTGGCCCGAGTTTACCCGTACATCCTACCGCATGACCACCGTAATGGATCCCCATGCCTCGCAATACGATTATAATCTGATGATGACAGGCTGGTTCGACACCAACATGCCCGATCTCAATCAACGTAACCGCCTGTTGGCAACTTACCTGATCCAGAACAGTGTTTGGTGGATCGAATATACGGGTATTCATGGTATCAGGATGGATACTCAACCCTATTCAGATAAATATTTTATGGCCGACTGGGGTGCTTATGTAATGCGCGAATACCCTAACTTCAATATCCTTGGAGAATCCTGGTTTGGTGTTCCGGCTCTTACTGCCTACTTTCAGGGGGGGCGCGAAAACTTCGATGGATACAACTCCAATATCCCCAGTGTATTCGACTTTGCCCTGTATGATGCTATCGGATTAGCCTTTGGTGAAGAGCAGGGTTGGAGTACGGGCATGATGCGGATGTACAATGTAATTGCGCAAGACTTCCTTTATGCCGATCCTTTTAACCTGGTGATTTTTGGTGACAATCATGATACCGACCGGTTTTTTACCCGTGTGGGCGAAAATATGGACCACCTGAAAATGGCCATTGCTTTTCTGGCAACCACCCGTGGTATTCCGCAAATTTATACCGGCACTGAGTTGCTGGAATCTTTCCTTGAGCACGATGGGCATGGATTGCTAAGATCTACCTTCCCTGGCGGTTTCCCTGGCGATGAAGTAAACGCATTTACCCGCGAAGGTCGTACCGCGCAGCAAAATGAGATCACCGATTTTATCAGCAAGGTATTCAACTACCGCAAAGGGAAAGAGGTGCTGCATTATGGCTCGCTGGTTCATTTTGTGCCCCAGGACAATATTTATGTGTACTTCCGCTACAATGAGCAGGAGACAGTAATGGTGGTTGTCAACAACAACGACCGCGATATGCAGCTCGATACGCGGCGTTTTGCTGAAGCCACCCAGGGCTTCAATGTAGCCCGCGATGTGTTGAGCGACAGAGAGTTTCGTGGTTTCCAGACCTGGACCCTCCCTGCCAATACAACCCTTGTGCTGGAACTGGAATAATTTCTTTTTAACCTTTTTAGATCAAAAGGCCATTAGCTTAAAGCTGATGGCCTTTTGCTGTATGTAAAAACTTGCATCGCAATGTTTGACCGCTGGGATGGATTTGATACAATCACACCGCTGTCGCGGCTTGTTTCGCAAGAATATTATGGCTAATTTTAATATCTCAATTTTACCCGTATTAACCGAAGCTCTATATTATGAACAAAACTTTACAAACTCTGGCAGGTATTGCCTTATTCTTTTTTATGTTGCCCGCCAGTCAGGCTCAATACACTACTCCCGGCAATAATTTAAGTCTTTCTCTGCAGGACCTGGTTTCCATGTCGGGCGGAGTGGTCACCTTTTCTGATGGCGACTATTTTGTTAACAACACCCTGATGATTTCTGCCACGGACACATTAAAGATTCTGCAGGCAGAGAACATCCGCGTTGCCCAGGGGGTTCGGCTGGAGTTCCAGGGCAAATTTATTTCCGATCCCCAGCAGGGGAGGGTGGTCTTTACAGCACAGGATACCACTGCAGCGGCAGCAAACTTTCGCGGTTTTCGTTTTGAGGATGCCGACACGGCCATTTTTCGAAATACGGTTGTTAAATACGGCGGTGGTATTCAGCTGATCGCCACCGAAGCAGTGTTTGAGCATTCTGTTTTTCGCAACAATGGCTTCTCCAATGTTTCGGCTGCCATTACCTACAGCAATTGCAATCCTATCGTATACCACTGCGAATTCAGGGAAAATGCGCGTTCAGCCATGGCTTCCGGAGCCAATGTGGTGGGGTCTCCCCAGATTTTTTATTCGCGCTTTATACATAATACCACCGACAACAGCAACCGCCCACAGCTCAACCTGGGGCCTGGCGGGGCAGATTCCATAAGATTTGTAGGCAATTATGTTGAGGGGCTTTACACCAATGCCGGGGGGATAGCCATCAGCAATACCCTTTCTGTGGGCAGCACAAAAGCCCTGGTGAAGGATAATCTGATTGTTGAAAACCGATATGGCTATGCACAGGTAGGAGGGAATATTTCCTCAGTGATACGCAACAATACCATGATCCACAATAATATTCAGAATAATCCTGGTTTGGGTGGAAGTGGTATTAACTTTGCCGGACCCGCATCCAGCCAGTCGGTAGTGCGAGAAAATCTTATTTATGGAAATCTTTGGGGGATTACGGTGCAGAATGCTGCTGTACCCAACATGGGTACTGCCGACGATCATGGTCGCAATGTGATTTTTGGTAATGAAAACAATTTCTATGAAAACGAAGGAGCTTTCATCCATTCCATTGCCAATGCTACAGCCGGCATCCTTACGGCTATTGGCAACTATTTGGGATCCAACGACCTGGAAACAGCCTCCCACACTCTGTACCCACGCCCCGATGAAATGGGCAATACCACCATTTTGTATGCTCCCATCATGACCCTGGAGATAGAGTTGCAGGCTTTCAGTTTCACACAAAACCTTAATCCCGATCTTCTTCAGGATTATGTGGGCGAACTGGATGAGGAGAACCTGGAGATACATTTTCTTCTCCCTTACAATGTAGATGTTACCTCTCTGGTACCTGAGATTACAACCCCTCTGGGAGTTTTTACATCTCCGGCAAGCGGAGTTGCGGTCGATTTTTCAGATCCGGTGGTTTATACCCTCAGCCTTCCGCACGGCGACCAGCAGCAGTGGACTGTATTTGTTGAGCTGGATGACCCACCCGTGTTTACCCTTACCTTTCAGGTTGAAGACGAACAGGGCAATGCTATCCCCAATGCGGTGATCTCCCTCGAGGGATCTGCCTACGACGAAGGGGTCTATGTTATTGAAGATTTGCTGACGGGTAGTTACGAATTTATGGTTTCGGCCCCAGGGTTCTATTCTGTGGAAGGGACTATCGAAATCATTGATCAGGATGTTCAAACAACGGTCGTTTTGCAGATCGACGATACCTCGGCAGCTGATCAAATCCAGGCGGGTATAAGGGTTTATCCTGTTCCTGCCTCAGATTTTCTGTTGATAAGCAATCCGGGATATGGCGATGGAAAAGTGCGACTGCTGGATGTTGCAGGAAGAGAGCTGGCACGCTATACCTTACCCCAGGGAGAGCTTAAGCTTGCTGTCGGGTCTTACCTGCCTGGTATTTATGTGCTCGAATTTTCCTTTGAGAACCTGGTTGTGATACGAAAGTTCTCTGTGAGCCGATAACTATTGTTTGCTTTAGCAGTACAGGAGAGTAGGCTTAAAGAGTGCAACCACAAGCCTTAATCTCTACAAAATCAGTTTTGTGAGGCCATTTGCAAATTATGTTTTGCAGGTGGCCTCACCTTTTTTGGGTTTTGATGCCAGTGCAGAGAATCACTGAATTTAATTCCATTTAATTTGTTAATTTTGCAGATTGTATACAGCTATGGCTCCTGGGGAGGAGTAATCAGGCCGATGGCCTAAACTGATTGAACAGGTGAATCCTAAATCCCATACCATCATTTCCTTCTTTGACCGCATTGTGAAGAGGTGCCTCGTGGTGCTCTTTGTCATTTCTGCCGGCTCTACCTTTGCCCGTTTTGTTTCTGAAAACCCGGTTTCACCTCCCGTTTTTTCTCACCACGGAGGGTTTTATTCTGATACCTTTTTTCTTACCCTCTCTCACCCCGATCCCCTTGTTATTATTGTATATACGCTGGATGGATCTGAGCCCGACACAGCAAATCTGGAGGGGGCCAGCTATGTGTTCAAAAACAACTATACCTTCTATCCCGATTGGGAGGATGGCGTGATGCTGGAAGATACTTTCTTCTCTCACATCTATACAGAGCCCTTGCTGATTGCTGATCGCTCTGCAGAACCCGACAAGCTGACCCATAAATCCACCACCCTTCAGCAAACCGATTATTTTCCATCAGCTCCGGTGTTTAAGGGCACCATGGTGCGTGCCAGAGCCTTTCGCGAAGGATGGGCTGCCAGCGAAACCATTACCCAAACTTTTTTTATCTCTTCTGAAGAAAGAGAACGTTTTTCGCTTCCGGTGGTATCCATTGCCTTACAGGAAGATCTTATGTTTGATTACCAAAAGGGGATCTTTACTCCGGGCATTGATGCAGACAAGTGGAGGGAACAGAACCCTGGAGTGCCTTTCCAATGGCCGTTTACCGGCAATTTTACCCGCCGTGGCGAGGAATGGGAATACAGAGGCAATCTGGAGTTTTTTCCCGCCGGCATACAGTCAGCCGCACTTAACCACGGCCTGGGTATTCGTATCCATGGTGGGGGCTCCCGTTCCTTTCCCATGAAGTCGTTGCGTCTGTATGCCCGCAGCGAGTATGGTGCATCGCGATTCGAATATCCTTTCTTTCAGGATAACCCGCACAACAGGTTCAACCGGCTCATCCTGCGCAATTCGGGCAATGATTTTACTACCACTCACTGGGGATGGAACAGCCCTTCGCGCACCATGTTTCGCGATGCTTTTCACCAGACACTGGTGCGCCATCTGAATTTCGATACCCAGGATTACAGCCCTGTAATTGTTTTTATCAATGGCGAGTACTGGGGTATACACAACCTGCGCGAACGCTACGATAAACATTACCTTGAGCGGGTTTACGGGGTTGATCCCGACAAGATCGATTTGCTTTCCGGGCATTCCGGAATCCAGGAGGGTAGCAATGCTCACTACCTGGAGACCCTCGCTTTTATTGAAGAGTACGGGCTTGTGGATCACGACCATTACCAATGGGTTCAGACCCGGATCGATGTGGAAAACTTCGCCGATTATCAGATTGCCAATATCTACCTCAACAACTTCGACTGGCCTGGCAATAACATTGATTTCTGGCGCTATCAGCGCGACACCTTCGAACCCGACAGCCCTCACGGGCACGACGGGCGCTGGCGCTGGCTCATGTATGATACCGACTTTGGAACCGGCCTCTGGTTCAATACCGAAGGGGTAAGCCATAATACCCTGGCTTTTGCCACGGCTACCGGTGGAGTCCAATGGCCCAATCCTGAATGGTCCACATTTTTATTGAGAAACTTTTTGGATAACCAGGATTTTCGTCATCAATTCATCAATCGGTTTGCTGATCTGCTCAATACCACCTTCTCTCCCTCCAATGTAATATCCGTGCTTGATAGTCTGAAGCAAAACATTGCCCCTGAAATAGAGGAACACTTTCTTCGCTGGGCAAGCTGGGAAAACCTGGAGACCTGGGAAGAGCATATCGATCTTATAAGGCAGTTTGCCATGCAGCGCCCCATACACCAGCGCAATCATATAATGGAGCATTTTGGTTTGCAGCAGATTGTGGGTGTAACCCTTGAGACTTCACACCCATGGCATGGCAGTGTTCGTATCAATAGTGTTGTTATTGCAGAGGGCACTCCCGGGGTAGCACAAGATCCCTACCCATGGAGAGGCAGTTATTTCAAGGGGGTACCCATAGAGATAGAAGCACTGCCGGCCCCCGGCTATGTGTTTTCTCACTGGTCGGGCAGTGAAAGCTCCTATGATCCCGTGCTGATCCTCGACCCTGATAGGGAACTGATGCTGAAAGCCCATTTTGTTCCGACCGGGGAGCAAACCCTTATTCACTATTGGCTTTTTGACGATAACCTACCCAATGATACACCCCTGGAGCAGATTGTTTCAACCTTTTCAGCTCGTGGGGGGATGAGCCTCGATTTTCAGTCCTGTATGCCTGGTTATCCTTATTATCCGGGGCATTTGCATTGGCGAAGGGGATCGATGGAGCGCCGAAATCTGCCCACTTCCTTCAACTACCGGCCCGAAGGCAATCAGAATACCCATTTCCTGGATGCCTCCATGCGGGGAATCCAGGTAAAACAACCCCTGGCATTTGGCGATAGAGAATCTGCACTGGTGCTTTCCATGTCTACTCTGGGAATTACTGAACCGGTGGTTCGCTTTGCAGCCATCGACGAAGGAGCTGCCCGTGGGTTGCGGGTGGAGTTTTCTGTAACAGAAGAACCCCACTGGATACCCTATCCTGCAGCGCAGGATTATTTTCCTTTGATGCCCTATTATCAGCTGTATACGCTGCATTTTGGACATATTGAGCAGGCCTCCAACAATCCCTTTTTCAGGATCAGGATCCGGTTTGTGGCAGATTATCCGGAAGCGATGGGTGCCAATAGGGTTACTTTCAACAACTTCAGTCTGGATGGCGTGGTATGTATGGCTTATCGCATAAGGGTGATTGCCGATGGACACGGCAGGGTTTCTCCCGAAGGTAAATCCGATTGCTACGACTGTGGCAGTGCTCGTTTTGAAATGTTTCCCGCAGAAAACCATATCATACGCGACGTGATACTCGACGGTGAAAGTGTTTTGGAGCAGGTTGGGATTGATGACGACCGCAACGGTGTTTTTATCCTTCACGAGCCCTCTGAAGATCATCGTTTGAAAGTGATCTTTACTTATGACCCCCTGTTGTTGTACGAGGATGTGCCCATGGTGCTGTATCCCAACCCGGTGCTGCACAATCTGTATGTGGCATCCAGCCAGCTGGTGCTTCGGGCTGAGCTTTTCGATCTTACGGGCCGGAGGTTGTATATGAGCGATGTGGGCAATGACTATTTCAAGATTGATATGAGCATCTATCGCAATGGTTTTTATATCCTTCGCTTGCATACTGCAGTTGGGGTTACCTCCCGTAAGATCCAGAACTTGCAGCCCTGACGGTTAGATCAACAAAGGGATCTTTCAGGCAAATATCTTTCTCTTGTGTTTATTTTGAATGTCGGGGTGCTTTGCTTGGTGAAAAGTGCTAATTTAGCCCTGGTTTTTGCAAGAGGTCTTAAACAAGATCAAAAGGCTACAAAACTTACCCTAAAAGCACAATACAATGCAAGTATTCAGCCGATTATCTGTCAATGAAACGAACATGTTGCGCTTCAACACAAACACCCCTGAAAATAATCGTCAGCGACATTTGAGTTCCATCCGACCTTTTAAAAACAATTTATTTACGGATGAAAAACTGATTTTCTTTGCTGTAGCCTTTTTGCAGCTCATTCCCTATTTTCTGATCAGTTTTATCCCTTCCATGGATGGGCCGCAACACCTGCATAATGCCATGGTGCTCAACCAACTCCTTGCAGGCAACGAGGTGTTTCAGCAGTATTACCAGCTCAACCCGGTATTGGTGGGGTATTGGACAGGTCATTTCCTGCTTACCCTTTTTCATGCTTTCCTTCCGGCCATGCTGGCAGAAAAGATGCTGGTGAGTGTATACCTGCTGGGACTTGCATTTTCGTTCCGATACCTGGTTACGGCAATCAACCCAAAACCTAATTTCCTCACCCTGCTTATTTTCCCTTTCTCTTATTCCTTCTATTTTCTGATGGGATACTACACCTTTTCACTGGCCTTTATTTTTGTGTTTCTTACTTTTGGTTATTATTACAGGCACAGGGCTCTGCTTACCTTAAAACATGCGGCGGTGTTGTTTGCACTTATCAGCCTTGTGTTTCTCTCCCATGGATTCGTTTTCAGCTTTTTTGGACTGGCATTGGTGGTGTTTGTGGGTTTGGAAGTAATCTACGATGCGTTGGCTGGAATGAATCGCCAGACCCTCCTTAAGGTTCATGGAAAGAGGATACTGATTTTACTTTTGGTTTCACTGCCCGCATCCGTAATGTTTGTATTGTACATTCGAAGTGCTATTCAGACCGACGATAGCTTGATTGTGGGAAATTATGACATCACCGAGCTGGTCAATTTCATGGTAATCATGAGGGCTTTTGTTGGCTACCATATGAAAAAGGAAGCATATTCCAATTATTTTTACTGGATTGCCATATTCCTTACCATGCAATATGTGGTGTACAGGTTCCTGCTGAGCATACAGGAGCAGAAAAAAGACTGGAAGATGTTTGGCAGAAGATTTTTGGCCCCCTCGCACAGGATCGCATGGATTGCCCTTATGTTTCTGGTCATCTATTTCGTAATCCCCGACCAGATCAGTGCCGGAGACCTGGTAAACCGGATTGCCGTTTTTTTCTTTTTGTTCCTTGCAGTTTGGGTCGCCTCACGCAACATCCCCCGCAGGTTTTCTATGGTGCTGATGATAGTGGTACTTGTATTTTTCGGGTTGCAAACTCATTACCGGATGCGCACCTTGTACAGGCTGGCTGAATTTACCCGCGATGTGCATACTTTGGAGCAATACCTTACACCCAACAGCGTTGTATATCCGGTGAGGTTCTCCTCCCATTGGGTTGACCTGCATTTTCTCAATTACCTCGGCGTTGATAAACCGTTGATCAATCTGGGTAATCCGCAATGCCAGGGGCATTTTCCCATTGTCTGGAACCATGGGCAAATGCCGGGTTTGCAAATTGGAGACCTGGATGTTACTGATGAATATGGCCGCAACCGTTGGCGGTTGGAAAATCAGGAGATCAAACAGGCCGATTATATAGCCGTTTACCGCTACAATGAGTTTCAGGAAACCGATCAATTGCAGCACATCAAAGAAATTCTCCATAATCACTATCAGCTCATTGCTGTTTCGCCCAAAGGGTTTGCAGCGGTATACGGGTTGAAAGCCAACCAGGAATAGATCATGACTTTAAGTATTATCATCCCCATGTACAACGAAAAGGATACCATCAGGTTGGTGGTAGACCAGTTGGATGCCTTACAATATCCGGAAAGTGTTAAGAGTGTTGAAATTGTGATCGTAGATGATTGCTCCTCGGATGGATCTGTTGAAATTGCAGCCGATCTTGCCAACGCGAGGGATCATGTAATACTGGTCAGACACCTGGTAAACCAGGGCAAAGGGGCTGCGGTGCGCAGTGGCATAGCCCAATCCAGCGGCGATACCCTGTTGGTGCGTGATGCCGATCTGGAGCTTAGCGTAGAGGATATTCCTCCCATGATACTCGCCATGGAAGAACTTAATGTAGAATTTGTGAACGGTTCACGCTACATGGCTGGGGTAAACCGACCCCTCTCCTCGTACCGTCGGTTTTTGGCCAACCGGTTTTTTACTTTTCTGACTTCGCTGATCATCGATGTGAAACTTACCGATATGGCCTGTGGGTATAAGTTGTTTAAAAGAGAGCTATACGACAGGTTGGTGCTCCGGGAAAATCGTTTCGGTTTTGAGGCAGAAATACTCATCAAATCGCTGCGCAAACAGGCCAACAACATTGCCGAAGTCCCGGTGAGGTATTTTCCGAGATACAAAGATGGTGGGAAAAAACTCAGCAACCGCGATGCGCTTCGAATCCTTTGGGTAGTATTTAAGTACGGATTGTTTCGCCGCAAGTAGCAGATCCATCCCGAAAGAAAACCGTTAGCTGCTGTAGCTAGGCCTGGCCCACTCTACGGTACCATTCCAGATCCTCCTCGTATTGTTTCTTGATCTCATCCCAGTAACCGGGGGCAGGGTTTACGCGCAGAAAGTGCATCCAGTAAGTTTTACGGTTCATATTCTCCCAATGGATCATCCCTTTGGTGTATTGCCAGGTTTGAAAAAGGTTGAGCATGATAAGGGCCACTGTCAGGCTTATGAGCACTGCCTTTCGCCATCGTGGACCATCGAAGGCATATTCCATAAGGCAGGCCATGGGGATGGCCATCAGGGCATAGGAGTCTATAAAGGCCCGCAATCCGAAGCCCCCTCCAAACCACCAGCTCCACCAGCTGGAGAGAATGTAAATGTTTATCAGTTGAAAAGCTAACAATGGCAACATCATACCCGGAAGCTTCCTTCTCATCCAGATCATCCCTGCAAAAGCAAGTACCATGATCGGGGTGTATACCAGCCACCCTTTCTTGTAACTGAACAAAATGTTGAAGATCTGGGGTTCTGCAAAAAAGAACCTCTCCGATTGTGCTCCATAGCTGAAAAAGAAGAATGTGCCTGTAAGGGATTTCCAGTAAATGAACTGTGGCACCCAGACAAGTACAAAAATGCCTGCCATAAGGATTACCCAACCAAAATGATGTACGAAAAACAAAACCCTGTTTTTGAATTGTTCCACTGAGCGTATATCCCAAAGAAAGAAGATCAGCAAAACCAGGATATTGGTAGGCCTTATCAGGGTGATTAAGCCCGCCAACGCACCCGCCATTGCAATTCTTCCGAGGGAGGGGGCTTCATAAAACCGGATGGTTTGCCACATAAAAACTGCTATAAGGGCAAAGTTGAATGCATGACTCATGGGTGCTTCAAAGGTGGAGTAATACAGCAGATTGGTGCCTGGTACAACTGCCAAAAGAGTCATAGCCACCACTTTATCTGCAAAATATCTACGCAGCACCCTGGTTAAGTAAATCAACCCCAGCCATATGTAAAATAAGGCACTGAAAGTAAGCGCAAACCGATAGGGACGGGAATATCCATCTGCTTCCCAGGGAGTAAACTGGGCAACCAGATGGGCAGCCAGAAAAAAGGGGGTGTATAAAACAGACATTCCCATACTCACTTTGATGATTCTGTCACCCGTTGGCGAAGTCAAAGGCCATATAAGACCTTTGAATTTCTCTGGATCATCATCCATAAAACCCAATGAAAGGTCATGATAAATAAATACAGCTGGCAGGTAAGCGTAATAAGATTTGATATCCCATTCGATGACCCCATCGGGTTTGTTGTAGCGATGATGCCCCAGGTTTATGCCCACAATGCTCAGCAGGATAAACAGAATGGTGTATTTTGTCCACTTACCGGGCTTAAAGGAGTTTTGTAGAGCAGTAACCATTTTTGAAGAAGTATCTGTTTGATAAATTATCTTGACCAGATGTTGTACTTCAGGATACACCAAATGGCCCTGAAACCATCTTTCCAGTTGATCTTTTTCCCATCTGCGTAGGTGCGGCCATAATAGGAGATCCCCACTTCGTAGATCCTTATACCAGGTATGCGCGATATTTTGGCTGTTACCTCGGGTTCAAACCCAAACCTGTTCTCCTTCAACCTGAGGCTTTTGATATGTTCGCTGCGAAAAAGCTTATAGCAGGTTTCCATATCGGTGAGGTTTAGATTGGTAAACACATTGGAAAGGAAGGTCAGAAGTTTATTACCGATGGTATGCCAGAAAAAAAGTATCCTGTGGGGTTTGGAACCCATAAAGCGCGATCCGTATACCACATCGGCATGGCCACCCAGTATGGGGCCCAGCAACACCTTGTATTCCTCAGGGTCATACTCCAGGTCGGCATCCTGGATTACGATAAAATCACCGGTGGCTTCCCTGATTCCACGATGCAGTGCTGCTCCTTTACCCATGTTTCTCTCCTGGAGAAAAAGACGGATGTTTTCATCAGGATGTGACTTGATAAAACGTTCCACTGCTGCGGGTGTATCGTCGGTGCTGAAATCGTTTACAATGATAAGTTCCTTGCTAATGTCGTTTAGCTTAACAGCGATAATCTTTTCAAGGATCAGATGAATGGTTTTGGCTTCGTTATATGCCGGAATGATGATAGAGAGTGTTCTCAAGGGAGGTTGGTTTTTTGATCTGTGGGTGGAATGAGTTTACTTTGAGCGATATCAAAAATAATTGTATTTTTTCAATTAATGGAAGATTTGTTCCAGTACATCCACAGATTTTACTTCAGCAAATCCTTCGATGTGGTACCGGTAATAGTTGATGGTGTGCAGCAGCAGGCTTCGTCGTACTGAAGAAGGAATTTTTGTGTTGGGGTTGTCGGACAGAGATGCTTGAGTAAGCCTGAAAAAGTACATGCTTTCCTCACTGGTTAGACTTTGGCTTTGCAATCCGGGACTTTTCTGGTACACCCCTTCCTGCAGATTAAAGTAGCAATGGCTTTCCGAAAAGTTGGTTGCGGGTGCAAATCCTAAAAACCGTGCAAGTTGCAATAAGAAAACAATGTGAAAGGTAGCCAGGTTTTCTTGTTGGTTGTCCAGGGTTACAACAGCATTGTATACAAAATCAAATGCCTCCGGGTGAGGCTCCTGGTTGCGCAGCGCATGATGCAGCACTTCGCTCATAAACAGGGCAATGGCATTCTTTCGAATGTCATTGCCTATGGCGGCCAAAGGATAGGTGCACCGTACCTCCCTGATGTGCTGCAATCCGGTTCGCTCCTTGTGATATACAACCAGCTCCAGCAAAGTAAGGGGCTGAAAAAGACTGGCCCTGGTGCGGGCCTTTGTTTTGCGCACTCCCTGCACCATATAGGATTGTACTCCAAAGCGGGGTGTTAGTATCCGGGTAATAAGGCTGGTGTCGCCGTATTTGATGCTATGCAGCACTATGCCCGGAGTGGTTTGCAACATACTTTCAGCTTATTTTATCATCACAAACCTGCTAACCAGAGTTTCGGTGCCATCCGGATTGGTGGAGAATACCAGGTATACCCCCGAGGCGGGTCGGTTGCCACGCACATCATAGCCATCCCACACCAGCTGCCCTCCTTCGGCAAAAGCATCGTGAATAAGGTTTCCGTTGATGTCGGTAATTTTTACCCGGGCGTTGTTTACAAGGCCACGCACTGCAATAAAACCCGAGTAGCCCGGCCTTACCGGGTTGGGAAACACCTGCACCTCGCTATGCCGGCTTCCGCCCTCTGTGGCAAAGCCCCTGTAAGATACCAATCCCCGGTCGGTGGCAAAGAAAACCTCTCCACTTACCGGATCTACCGAAATGTCAAGGATGTTGTTGGATGGAAGGGGGCTGTTGTTGCTTGTAAAATGCTTGAGGGTTTCTCGTCCGTCGGGCGAAAGTAAAAAGGCGCCTGAGCCTACTGTTCCAAACCATTTTTTATTGGAGCCATCCACAAAAATGGTATTGATGATCTCATTGGCAAAAAGCAAACCCGCAAAACCATCCTGCACCACTATGATGGATTGAGCATCAAAAGTCTGACCTCTCAATGCCAGGTGCGGAGAATAAAATACCGCCACACCAGCATTGGTGCCCACCCAGATATAACCATCTTTGTCTTTGACCAATGTGGTAACCCGGTTGCTGGGCAACGAACCATTGCCTTCCTGGGTGGTTAGTTTGCGGATGTCGAAGGTTACATTGTTGTCGAGGCTGGTTTCCTTAAAAACAATTATACCTCCTCCTCTGGGCATTGCCACCCATTTCTGATCGGCATTGTCTACTATGATTCGCCCAAGGGTTTCGTTGCCGCTTACAGCGCCGTTGTGCGGATACGACATCCAGTTGCCATTGGGCTGGCGCACAGAGAGGAAGTGATCGGCATCGGAGTTGCTCACCCATAGATTGCCCCGGCTATCCCAGGCTGAGCCACCGATACGGATAATATCGCCGGCAATTGCCCTTTTCTGCAATGTGCTGTTTTGTTCATTGTAAAGTGTAATAAGCCCCTCTTGCTGATCAAACTCAAGCAATCCACCACTCCAGGCGGCAGCAAAAACCCGTGCCGGATTGCGAGGGTCGGGGGTAATGCTGTGGATATCGCGCACATGATTGATCTGAGGGAACTCCGATCTGCTGTATTGTGCCCACTTTCCATCTTTAAACAAAAAAATGCCCCTGTCGTTGAATGTGTTTTGCCAGCCTCCCAGGATGGAGCCGGGGGCAACCCACAAACTGCTACGGTTATGAGCCAGACCAAAAGATTCGGCAAAGGCCGGGCCTTCCACAATGATAGATTCAAAGTCCGAGTCCCGTTTTACCAGCCCCAGGCTTCGTTCGGCAAACCAAAGGGTGCCTTGCAGGTCTTTAAGCACATCATAAGCCTCTACCCGTAAACCCGGATGCCATATGTATTCTCCCTGGGGTTCGAATTCGGGGCCAAAAGCAAAAACACCATCCAGAGAACTGATGAGCAAACTTCCATGCGAGGAGCGGATGTGGGTTTTGGGGCCAAAGAAACCATGCTGTGTTTGCGGAAGGAAGGCACTCCATTGTTGATTCTCACTTATATACAGGGTGTCTCCCGCAGGTCCCGAAAGGTTGGCCAGTAGCTTGTTGCTATGGGTGAGTACCCGGTTGAAGGGGAGGTTTTGCAAGCCCGGGGTGGGCATCCAGTACTGAAAATCAGCCAGATTGGGGGCGTCAACGGGGGCTCGAAGCAACCCGGCTTCGGTGGCAGCATAAAAGAATCCATCATGTTTGTGAAAATCATACACATTGAGCATGCTTCCTTCGGGGCCGATAAACCATGTGTCGAGGATTACAAACAAATTCAGATCGAGTACCACCACACCAAAGCCTGTAGACAGATAGGCTATGTGTTCGTCAAAAAAGATATTGTGTATGCTCTTTGATCCCAGGATGCTGGCTTGCCAGATGTCGGGTATGCTGAAAATCTGCCTGCCTTTCATCACATCGATAATGCCGTTTTGATAGCCCATCAAAAGCAGGTCTTTCTGGTCGGAATACCTGATCACGTTGATGCCAAAGTCGGACAAACCACTTACCTTGTCGATTTTGGAGATGCTGTTGAAGGCTTTGTCGTATATGAGTAAGCCAAAGGGTGTTGCCCCAAAAATGTATCCAGGCTTTTCTGCAAGGGATACAACCGTTCTGTTGGGCAGGTGATGGCGCCAGGTTCCGATGGGTATATCCTGGCTCCAGGCAGAAAGAGTGAGTGTGTATACAAGCAAAAAGCTTATGAGAGTATGTTTTTGCATCAGACTTGTTCAGGTGAAATAATTCGTGTTTATCAATACTAACTGCCTGTGGCATGTATTATTGTGCAAGGGGCAAAACAGCCCGGCAAGAGGCAAAAGTACGAAAAACCTGTCAGCCTTTGGCAGTAACGGTTGCTGAAAAAAAAGACCCGGCCAGATAAGGGGCCGGGTCAGGGGTAACAGTTTTCAGGAAGATGTCTAAAAGAACCAGCGGTAGGTGAGGTTCAGGTTTCTTCCAGGCATTACAAAGTTGCGGTCTTCCACGCGCGAGAGATGGTCGCGGTAAAGAGTATTCAGGGCATTCTCAAGTCTTAAGATCAGCACATGCCGTCCGTTGAAGTTCAACCGATAGCCAACCTGAAAACCCAGCAGGGTATATCCATCGGTAATCTCTTCTTCCGGGGCAACCCTGTTCTGGCGCGCTACTGCCATAAATGAAGCACCCAGTCATCCCTGACCAAAGTCGTACTCCAGCTGGTTGTTGAAGCGGAAAGGGGGGATAAAAGGCAGATTTTCGTTGGGTGCTTCATCAATGATTCTACGGCCACGAACCATGTCAATGTTGGTTTGCAGATTTAGCCCCGGCGCAAGCCGGATGGCCGCCGAAAATTCACCACCATGCAAAATGGCATGCCCCTGCACATATTCGAATATGGGGTAACCGCTGGGCTCATCAATCTGGCCGGTAGGTTGAAAAACAATGTAGTTGGAAAAATCATTGACAAAAGCGGCCAGCTCAAGTTCCATAAATCCATTCTGCCACCTCACAAAAAGATCACCTCCGTGGCCAATCTCGTCCTTAAGATTGGTATTGCCCCTTTCGTAAACTCCGGCTCCCAGATGCACTCCATCGGCAAAGAGCTCCTCTACCAGTGGGTTGCGGTGCGAGCGTGCAAACTGACCTCCTATCTCCAGCCCTTCTCTGGGGCGTATGTTAAGGCCCAAAGAACCGGAGTAATTAAAGGTATTTCGGGTAAGATCAGGATCTGTAAAGACTTCGTTGGCCAGAGCCGTTGAGTTCTGGAAATCGAGCCTGAGGCCAAACTGTGCTCTGAGCATGTTGGAGAGGGGAACTTCCTGGAAGGTGAATGCAGCCAGCGAAGTACGTCGTTCGCCGGGAGTATAGGCTTCATCACCCCCCACACTCAATGCCTGCGCCATCAGGCTGAAGCCTATAGCACCACGGGCCAGGATGCCCACAGGCTTGTGTTGCAGCGTAAGGGTTGTGCTCAATGCATACTGATTGTAGTCGAGGGGTACATCCTCTTCTATGGTGCCATCTTCCTGTCGCTCCATCTCCACTTCTTCCTGGAAAAAGTGTGTGGCATTGAAACGCCACTGGGCCTGATCGAAGAAATTGCCATTGAGGGGTTTGCCAAATCGGCCCTGGAAAGCATACCTGCGGGCTCTGATCTCAACCGTTTCATCCGGGTCATCGATGCTCTCAGGAATCTGGAAAGCCTGATCGGAGAGAGAAAGGCTCAGGCCACCCACCAGGTCGCCCCGGTTGAGGCCCCAGCCAATGGCGCCATCATAATTGCGCATGGCTGTTTCGGGCAGTTCTCCATCGGGGGTGGTTATGTTGCCGGCCTGCCGCATGGCAAACCTTGCAGAGGCCGCCCAGTGCTCACTACCGTAGTTGATCCGGCCAAAACCGGCTCCCATATTGTTCATGGTAGCTCCCTGGCCCGAAACAACACCGGAAATGCCGGGATCCCACTGGTCGGGAATATCGGTGGTCATCAGGTTGATAACACCTCCCAGCGCCGAGGAACCATACAAAAGACTTGCCGGGCCGCGCACTACCTCCAGGCGGCTGGCCACCAGGGGATCGAGTGAAATGGAGTGGTCGGCAGAAGTTTCAGAAATATCGCCCATGCGCTCGCCATTTTCCAGTACAAGGATGCGGTCGCCATCCATACCCCGGATCACAGGGCGTGCAGGTGCCGAACCAAATGAGCGCATGGCAACACCCGGTTGCCCGTTGAGCATCTCTCCAAAAGAGGGTTCGCTGCGTCTTTGCAGCTTCTCCCCCGTGAAAACCGCATCGGGTTGATAGCGGAATCCACTGGCAGTGGGCGATGCAGTAAGCACGATTTCCTCCAGGTTAATTCCGGTAGGTTCTAAGGCGATATCCACCTCAATGGTGCGATCCTTTATGGCTTCAAATTTTACTTCGGCACGGGCATACCCCATGCTTTGCGCCACCAGGATGTGTTCGCCGGGAGGCAGATTGGTCAGAATATAATGGCCGGTGGCATCGGTTATGGTTCCGATGCGGGTGCCTTTGATGATAAGGTTGACAAAGGGCAGGTGTTCGCCTGTTCTGGCGTCGATCACATGGCCGAAAATATTGGCATCGGTAGGCGGACGCTGTTCTTCAGGGTTGGAGAATACCAAAGAGAGCCCGGCAAAAAAGATCATTGCCAGGGAAAGGCTACGATATAAAAGTCGTTTCATGTTAATGCTATGTAAGTTCGTTAATAAACTGAATACAATAATTCAATGATGACTACAGAATAGGATAGGTTGTAATCAAAAAAGTAAAATCAAAGAGTGGCAATGTATGCCACCATGCAAGGTTCAGTTATTAACGGGTGGGGCGCGCAGCAGCGCATGGGAATAAGCCGGGGTAGCTACCCATGTATTGCGGTAGATGTTGTTGAGGGTACCTTTGAATATTTGCCACAAGAAGCCAAGTAGCACCAGCACCAGCAAAAGGGCAGCAACCTGCGATATCTGGGCCAGAACCGAATACTCGAAATCGCTGTGCTGGTGGCTCTGAAAAGGTGTACCTGCTTTGGGGCTGTTTTTAAAGGGGTGGGCGTGTTGCACCACTATACCATTATCGAGGATGTGGTAATGCCAGAAAGCTGCCTGATTGAAGAACAACCACAATACCAGGGGCAATGTGAGAAGGAGAAAAAAGCGATGTATGCTGTTTTTTTTGATCTCCATCGGGATTGTGTGCTTTACAAATTTCCTTTTTTTTGTGGACATAGTTCTGGCCTAAGCCAGTCTGACACGCGAAATTAACAAGGAATTGTACCGGATTGTTGAAGAGAAGCGTAATTTAGGGTTTTTTAGGGTTTAGCTGTGTCTTTGCATCTGACCCACAGGTTTTTGGTGAAAAGCTATTTTAAAAAAAAAGACCCCCTCTGCCAAAGAGCAGAGAGGGGTCCGGGTCATAATTCAGGCCACTAAATTATGCAACAAAAAAGGTATTCTTAGCCGCACTTACTTTCGCCGCAGTGCTGGCAAATCAGGCATCCTTCCTGGTAAATGACAGATTCTTGTTTACAGCTTTTGCACAGGCGGCCCTGCGCTTTGGTGCCATCCGGGATAAACCTTTTCAAGGCCCGGGCAACACCATTTTTCCAGGTGTGGAGGGTATCGCTGCTCAGGTTCATATCTTCAATTACATCTACCACCGAAGGCAGTGGCATACCATGGCGAAGAATGCCTGAGATGAGTTTTGCATAGTTCCAGTATTCTTTGTCGAACGAACGAGAAAGCCCTTCAATGGTGATTTTGTAACCATCCAGGTCCTCAAACTGGAAGTCGTAGCGTTTGTCGCCACTGGCCAGTTTGTTTTTGATCACGCGGCCTCTTTCCACATAGGGCGGAAGATAAAAACCTTCGGCTTTACCGGTAAAGATTTCATAGGGGCGATCGTTGAGGATACCTACCACAGCAACCCACTTTTCTGAGTTGTTGTTGAAGCGCACTACTTCCGATTCAAGCACTTTGGGCCTTTTGGGGGCATTGGTTTCTTTGAATTCGTCCTTGCTCTCTTTCTTTGTGTCGGTTACCAATACACCTGAGCGGCTTCCATCGCGATATACCGTTACTCCCTTGCATCCGCTTTCCCAGGCGGTCTGGTAAATTTTACCCACCAATTCTTCTGTTACTTCATTAGGAATATTTACCGTAACGCTGATGGAGTGGTCCACCCACTTTTGCACGGCACCCTGCATGGATACTTTGGCAACCCAGTCCACATCATTGGCGGTTGCCTTGTAGTAAGGCGATTTTTCGATAATCCGGTTCAGGTCATCCTGTTTCATGCGTTTTACTTCCTCCACATCGTATCCGTTGATGGAGAGCCAGTCAACGAATTTATGGTGAAACACATTGTACTCCTCCCAGTGGTCGCCCACCTCATCTACAAAATCAACACGAACGTTTTTGTCGTTGGGGTTTACCTTGCGTCTTCTTTTGTAAGAAACCATAAAAACAGGTTCGATACCTGAAGTGGTTTGGGTCATGAGCGAAACGCTGCCGGTGGGTGCAATGGTAAGCAGGGCAATGTTGCGGCGGCCATTTTTCATCATTATCTCCTTCAGGCTTGCATCGGCTTCAAACAAACGCTGCAGGAAAGGGTTGTTTTCTTCTCTTTTATGGTCATATACACCGAAAGTTCCTCTTTCTGCAGCCATAAGCGCAGAAGAACGGTAAGCTTCAATGGCAAGGGTCTGATGGATCTTAACTGAAAAGTCGGTGGCTTCCTGTGTTCCATAGCGGTATCCAAGGGCGGCAAGCATGTCGCCTTCAGCAGTAATGCCAATACCGGTTCTTCTTCCCTGTATACACTTTTCCCGAATCTTGTTCCAGAGCTCAATCTCCACATGTTTTACATCCAGATCTTCGGGGTCAGACTTGATCTTGGCCAAGATGGCATCGATCTTCTCCAGCTCCAGGTCGATGATATCGTCCATCATGCGCTGGGCATAATGCACATGCTCTTTGAAGAGTGCAAAATCGAAAGAAGCTTTTGGGGTAAAAGGGTTGTTTACATAACCGTACAGGTTGATGGCCAGCAGGCGGCAACTGTCGTAAGGACAAAGGGGGATCTCACCACAGGGGTTCGTAGATACAGTCGTGAAGCCCAGGTCGGCATAGCAGTCGGGAAGCGACTCGCGGATGATGGTATCCCAGAACAGGATGCCGGGTTCTGCCGAGCGCCATGCGTTGTGTACAATTTTATTCCACAGGGCGCGGGCATCCACATCTTTTACGTAGGTGGGATTGGCCGAGTCGATGGGATATTGCTGTGTATAAGGCTTGTTGTTGATAACGGCCTGCATAAAATCATCGGTAATCTTTACCGATACGTTGGCACCGGTTACTTTACCCTCCTCGAGTTTGGCGTTGATAAAACCTTCGGAGTCGGGGTGCTTGATAGATACGCTGAGCATAAGGGCTCCCCTGCGGCCATCCTGTGCTACCTCACGGGTAGAGTTGGAATAGCGTTCCATGAAAGGTACCAATCCGGTTGAAGTAAGCGCACTGTTCTTTACAGGACTGCCTTTGGGGCGAATATGCGACAGGTCGTGGCCAACACCCCCGCGTCGCTTCATGAGCTGAACCTGCTCTTCGTCAACTTTCATAATCCCGCCATAAGAGTCGGCACTGCGGTTGCCAATTACAAAGCAGTTGGACAGTGAGCCGATCTGAAATGGGTTTCCGATTCCTGCCATGGGGCTGCCCTGGGGTACGATGTATTTGAATCTCTCCAGCAAACCGAAGATCTTGTCCTCGGTCATGGGGTTGGGATAGCGGTTCTCAATACGTGCCAGTTCGCGGGCAATACGCCGGTGCATATCATCAGGAGTAAGCTCGTAAATATTACCTTGCGAGTCTTTAAGGGCATATTTGTTTACCCAAACTCCGGCCGCCAGGCTATCGCCATCAAAATAGGAAGTGGTTTTTTCTACAGCCTCATTGTAAGAATAGCGTGCAGGTTCTTCTTTCTTTTTCTCTTGAGAAGCTTTCTTTTCTTCTTTCACAGTCTCCTTTTGCTCTTCAGTGGGAAGTTCCTGGCGGGTTCGTTTTCCGATAACTTCCTGATACAGATTGTTTTCAGTGGTTTTCTTTTCGTTTTCCTGTATAACTGTCTGAGCTGCTGCACTATTATCCATAATTCCGGAGTTTAATGTTTTTTATTCTAATGTTTATCTGATTTTATAGGAGATTAATTGGGATACTGATAAAGTGGCGTATCGTTGAGCGAAGATAAAAACAATACAATTAGGGCTTGAAAGAGATTATCAACAATCAATAAGAAGTTATTAACGAAAATGGTCTAGAGCAAAGTCAATTAGGCCGTTAGCGCTAAAATGTATAATAGATTTAGGCTTAACTCTTGTTATTGCTCTATTTTAAGTAGATCTAAATGTATTAATTTGATCGATAAGTATCCCATTGCCCCCGATAATAGCGGAATTGTTAATTTGTTGACAAGTATTTTGTGCTTTTTAGAAAAAAAATTTTGTATCAACTTTTCTCATTACTAAATTTGAACTGTAAAAAAAACAAGCACCTGGATCTATTCAAGACCCAAGTGCTTCAATTCGAAGAAATAGATTTTCTATTTCTTAACTACTTTCACAAACTCAGTTAAAGCCTCCACAAGTAGTATTAAGGCTAAAACTAGAAACATGCTGTCATTCATAAGATAAAAAGTTAATTAATAATTGAGTAAATTAAATACTCCTTGTGCTGCAACACAAGGAGTATTTTGCTATATATCAACAGCAAAATTGTAAAACGAAGATAAAGAACAAAACTGTTGAGACTAAAGAGAGATTGTTAACAATCATTGAAAGTTATTAACGGTGAGATGTAAGCGCCTGATAAAAAGAGGTATAGCCCATTGCGGTAAAAGGAGAGCGGTGTTTTTGTTTAATCCGGATGGGTGGGTGTATTCGTTGCCGGAAGTTTACGGTTTGGGAAGATTAAAACTTCCTTCTTTTACTGTAAAGGAAACAAATATTGCCAATGGGAAGCGAAAAGGTTGTTGCATTCCTGGGGATGGGTCCTGAGTTTGTCTTCTATGCAAAAAAACCATGGTCATCTATATGATATTCAGCCTAAAGTTCGTTAACTTTATGAAAAATTTCCCATGCCGGTTGCTTAAAAGTATTTTGCCATGAACATAAAAGCTAACTCCCGTCTCTATTTTTCATTTTTGATATTGGGCATATTGTTATTCTTTGGGTCCTGCGATCAGAATGATAACAACGACAACGGTAATGGGCCCGCCTCGTTCGAAATGATTTCCGTGGATTACATCACTGGCGGCAGTGCTTTTTTTGCTGCCGATATTATGGGCGACATGGCAAAGGTTGATGCCATGGGGTTTTGCTGGGGGCGGCTGCCAGATCCGGGCATGGAAGATACCTGTAACGAAATGAGCGTTTTGCCCGGGCCCTTCTCCTTTCGGGCAGAAAACTTGTCTGGCCAGGGCCCATGGTACGTTAGGGCCTGGTATGTATCGGGCGGAAACTACTTCTACAGCCCCTCAAGAACATTTCAATTGACAAATCCGGTTACTGACTCACAAGGCAATTTATACCCCACCCTACAAATCGGAAATCAGATATGGATGGGTGAGAACCTGCGAACCTACTTGTACAATAACGGAAACAATATCTTAAGTGGCACAGGCATGGGCAACTATTCCGCTATGCCGGCACCGGCCTATTGGTTTTGGTACAACGACCTGGAAGCCAATGCTGATACCCTGGGTTTGTTGTATACCTGGTTTGTGATTACCGACGAACGCGGTATTTGCCCTGCGGGATTCAGGGTGCCCGATATCCTGGACTGGGAAAACATGATTGTACATCTGGATGCCCTGGCCAATCGGGTTGGGAGCCTGGATGAGTCGAACCGGGAGCTGAGTGCCATTGTGGGAGGAATGCTCAAAACAAGGGGCAACACACAGGATGGAAACAGTTTGTGGGAGCCGCCCAATGGCGGCGCTACCAATATTACAGGTATGTCGGTGGAACCTTCGGGTCTGCGCGATCCCACAGGTGCTTTTGATGGCAAAGGATACAATGCAGCGTTTTGGTCGGTAACCGAAGAAAACAGTAAAGATGCCGTAATGTTTTATACCCACTTTTTCAATGGAGGCATCTATGCCAATTATTTCAATAAAAAGTCGGGCTATGCAGTTCGTTGTATGAAACAGGCCAGCCCCTGAGAGCCGGCCTGTTCTGTTTTGCTGGAGAGTAAAGCTGAGCAGATTAATCTCCCTCGTATTCAATCAGGAAAGCTTTGATGAAGTTGTCCAGATCGCCATCCATAACCGACTGTACATTGGACGTTTCGATTCCGGTGCGCAGGTCTTTCACCATTTTGTAGGGATGCATCACGTAGGAGCGGATCTGCGATCCCCATTCAATCTTCTTTTTGGTGCTTTCAATGGCCTGTAGCTTTTCTCTCTTTTTGCGCAGTTCGATTTCATAAAGCTGCGATTTGAGCATGGTGAGAGCTTTTTCGCGGTTCTGGCCTTGCGAACGGGTTTCCTGGCACTCAATTATGATACCCGAAGGTGCGTGCTTGAGCCTTACGGCAGTTTCTACCTTGTTCACATTTTGCCCTCCCGGTCCGCTGGAGCGAAAAGTATCCCAGCTGATATCTGCCGGATTGATTTCGATCTCGATATTGTCGTCAATTACCGGATAGGCATATACCGATGCGAAAGAGGTATGACGTTTGTTGGCTGAATCGAAGGGCGAAAGCCTTACCAGGCGGTGAACACCGTTTTCTCCTTTAAGGTATCCGTAGGCAAAATCTCCTTCAAATTCAATGGAGGCCGACTTAATTCCGGCACCATCGCCTTCTTGTTCGTCCAGTACCTTGATTTTATATCCCTTCTTCTCGCCATAGCGCAGGTACATGCGCATGAGCATCTGGGCCCAGTCCTGGCTTTCGGTGCCCCCTGCTCCTGAGTTGATATTCACGATGGCCGAAAGGCGGTCTTCTTCCTTACCGAGCATTTTGCGAAACTCAAGGTCTTCAAGTTGGCTGATCAGTTCCTGGTGTTGTTGCATTACCTCCTGGTCTTTGGCTTCGCCAAGCTCATAAAACTCGAAAATCACCCTCAGGTCTTCAAGGCTTGCATGGCAGCCCTCGTAATCGTCGGTCCATTTCTTGTTGTCGCGGATGTCTTTCAGAATCTTTTCTGCTTCTTTGGGGTTGTTCCAGAAATTGGGATCTTCAGTTTTTTCCTGTTGTTGTTTGATGTAGTTTAGCTTCTGGTCCAGGTCAAAGTGACCTCCTCAAGGCTTCAAGCCTTTTGTCCAACGCTTTAATGTCTTCTTTGTAGATCATCAGGTAGGGTTTTTAGGGGTTAAAAAATACTATTGCAAAATTAACGGTTTTGGCTGGCAATTTTCTCCACGATCTGCCATACCAGATTGAGTTCATAGCCCTTTCCCGCCAGATAGGCGGCTGTTTTTTGTTTCCTCTCAAAATTTTCTTTTCCCTCAAGCTCCTCCCATTTCCTGTTGCAAATCTTTTCCATGGTTTGCAGGTACTGGTTTTCTGAGATTTCGATCAAGGCTTCTTCGATTGTGGTATTTTCTATATGGCGGGCTTTGAGTTCCATGGCAATACGAATACGGCCCCAATGGTTGTTGGCAAATTTTCCGCGTGCAAAGGATCGGGCAAATCTTGCATCGTTGAGGTAGCCCTCCTGTTGCAGCCACTGGATCAGCTTTTTTTGTTGTGCTGCAGAGGCTCCCAGTTGTCTGAGTTTTTCTTCCACCTCACTGCTGCACCGCTCTCTCCAGGCGCAAAAGCGGGCTGCTTTTTGCTGAAGTTGGTTGAAGGCCGATTCTGCAGAGGTCATCTGAGGTGTTTTTGATTGTTTGAACAGCAGGCTTTGGAGAGGAAGATAAAAAAAACCTGCATGTTTGCTACGTTAGTTACAAACATGCAGGCTGTTGTTACCCGGAGGTCAAAGCTTGATCTCGTCGTCGAGTTTGTTGAAAAATCTGTATTCAAGGAAGTGGAAAGATACCATGGGTTCGAGCTTGAACCGGGTTTTGTATTTCCACATCCATTGCATTTTTCGCGACCAGAGCCCTTTGGTGAGATAAGCAAAGATGTAGGGATGTACCCTCAGGGTGAGGTCTTTTTCGTTTTGCTCCTGAATGAGGTAGCGCAGGTTGTTTTCGATCTCATCGATAAGGATGATGCTGGGTTTGATCTCTCCTGAACCACCGCAGGCGGGGCATTTTTCAAGGATCTCTACGTTGGTTTCGGTGCGCACGCGTTGCCGGGTAATCTGCACCAGGCCAAATTTGCTGGGAGGAAGAATGTTGTGCTTGGCACGGTCTTTCTTCATCTCCTCCTTCATTTTTTCGAAGAGCTTGCGGCGGTTGGCAGGCTCTACCATGTCGATAAAGTCGACTACAATGATACCTCCCATATCGCGCAGCCTCAGCTGGCGGGCAATCTCGGCAGCCGCTTCCAGGTTTACCTCCAGGGCGTTGGACTCCTGGCTGTTTTCGGCGTTGATGCGGTGCCCGCTGTTTACATCAATCACATGGAGTGCTTCTGTATGCTCTATGATCAGATAGGTGCCCCCTTTGATGGAAACGATTTTTCCGAAAGACCCCTTAATGAGCTTCTCAACACCCATGGCGTCGAAAAGGGGTGATTTGCCCTTGTAGAGCTTGAGGATATCAAGTTTCTTGGGGGCAATGGTTTTCATGTATTCGCGCAACTCATCGTATACCGACTGGTCGTTTACCACAATGTTGTTGAACTCTTCGGTAAGCAGATCGCGCAGGATAGCGGTGGTGCGGTTTACTTCACCCTGTATGATTTTGGGTGCCTTGGCGTTTTCCAGCTTTTCCACCACTTTATACCATTTTTCCACCAGGCTGCGCAGGTCGGCATCCAGTTCGGCAACCATTTTACCTTCGGCTACCGTGCGTACGATTACGCCGAAATTTTTGGGTCTGATGCTCTGCACCAACCTTTTAAGCCGGCTTTTTTCGTCGGAGCTTTTGATCTTTTGTGATACAGAAATACGATCGGAGAAAGGCACCAGTACCAGGTATCGCCCTGCCAGGGAGATCTCACTGGTGATACGAGGTCCTTTTGTAGAGATGGGTTCTTTGGCAATCTGCACCAGTACGGGCTGATTGCTTGTGAGAACATTGGTGATTTTTCCGGTTTTTTCAATGTCTTTCTCGGCAATGAAGGTGTCCAGAGAAAGGATTTTGGAGTTTTTTCCGGAGATAGCAAGTTTTGTGTACTTGTTGAGAGAGTTCACCTGGGCGCCCAGGTCGAGGTAGTGTAAAAAAGCATCTTTTTCGTAGCCAACATCTACAAATGCAGCATTTAACCCGGATATGATCTTTTTGACCTTCCCCAGGTAAATGTCGCCAACAGAGTAGTTATTGTTTTTTTTATCCTTGTGGAGTTCAACCAGTTGTTTGTCTTCCAGCAAGGCAATAACAATCTCGGTAGCGTTCGAATCAATGATTAATTCTTTGTTCACGATCTCAAAATCTTTAGTAAGTTAGAATATCATCTGTCAATAAGGTATTGATGCAGTTGCCCGACCCCGCAGGGTCATGCCATGATCAGGACTGTTAGAAGTTTGGCAGTGCAGATCAACCTTCGCTAGCCGCCAGGGGCTGGGCTGTGTTGTTTGCCTGACAAGATGAATGGTCGGAAGGATACAGGTTCAGAAAGTTCAATGGCTCTAAATAAAATTACATAACACCGGAAGGTATTATGTAATTTTTATTCAGGCCGTAAAAAAACGATACGGATCAAAGCGTATTATTTCTTTTTGTGTCTGTTTTTACGCAGGCGCTTTTTGCGCTTGTGGGTCGCCATCTTATGTCTTTTTCTCTTTTTTCCGCTTGGCATAGCTATATTTTTTAAAAAATGAATGAATGAAAAACTCTGTACCTGAATTATTTCGCCTTAACGGATTCCTTTACCTCGCTTACGAATTCTTTGGCAGGCTTAAATGAAGGAATGCAATGTGCAGGAATAATGATGGTAGTGTTTTTAGAAATGTTTCTGCCGGTTTTTTCTGCTCTTTCTTTGATGATAAAGCTTCCAAATCCTCTCAGATAAACGTTTTCTCCTCTTACGAGCGAATTTTTTACGGTATTCATGAAGGCTTCAACCGTTGCCTGAACAGCTACTTTCTCAATTCCTGTTTTGTTGGCAATTTCAGTTACAATTTCTGCTTTGGTCATAATGATTTCTGTTAAGGTTATATGTACTATAAACGTTCTTTTCTCTCAAAATGGGTTGCAAAGATAATTCTTTTCTCAATTAAAGAAAACAATTTATTTAATTTTACATCAACTAATTAAGTAATTTTTTTTTGCTTCTTCTTACCCCTGCCCAATGGATTTTACCTCCCGCCTGATGTTATGGTACCAACATCACCAACGAGCCTTGCCCTGGCGGCAAACCTCTGATGCTTACAAGATTTGGCTTTCGGAGGTAATATTGCAGCAAACCCGCATCGCACAGGGCATGTCGTATTACCATCGTTTCCTGGAGCATTTCCCCGATGTTTATACATTGGCAGCGGCTTCCGAAGACCAGGTGCTTGCCTTGTGGCAGGGGCTGGGCTATTATTCCAGGGCACGCAACATGCATCATACCGCCAAAATCATTGTGGAGAAGTGGGGAGGGGAGTTTCCGGCTTCCTGCAAAGACCTGCGGCAGCTCAAAGGGGTGGGCCCTTACACTGCTGCCGCCATCGCATCCATTGCTTTCAACCTGCCTCATGCCGCAGTAGATGGAAATGTGATACGGGTTATTGCCCGCTACCTGGGTATTGAACATCCCGTTGATTTGCCTGCTACCGTGAAGATGATCTCCGAGGCTGCCGAACAATGGATTGACCGCCAGCAGCCAGGTGCCTTCAATCAAGCCCTTATGGATCTGGGAGCCCTTATTTGCAAACCCTCCGGTGCCCTGTGCCAGCAATGCCCCTTTGTTATGGACTGCCAGGCTCGCATCAACAATAAAGTGGATGCCATCCCTGTTAAGAAAAAAAAGATCAGAATAAAAACACGCTATTTTCATTTCTTCTTTATCTATACCAGGAATGGAGAGGACATTGTTTTCCTGGTTCAACGCCGTGATGATAAGGATATCTGGAGAAATTTGCATCAAATACCCCTGCTTGAAACCTCAGGAGAGGCAATTGAACCATTAGAAATAATTGAAAATAAATCTTATTTACACAATATGTTCACCATGAGCGATATATCTGTATGCCCCGACCCTGTACACCATACAGCGCATCAACTTACCCATCAGCGTATTGAGGCTTTTTTCTATGTTATCAGGGCAAAAAGTAAGCATAACACAGATTTTGATAAGTCGCTTCGATGGCTTACTTTTGAGCAGTTCCAACAATTGGGCAAGCCTGTTCTCATCAGTCGTTTTCTGGAAAAAGTTCAGAAATCACTGTAAGGGCTGCAGAATAGGGTCGCATACCCAACGGTTACTGATAGTAATAATGATTTTTTTTAACATGCAGACACATGGTCTACGGTGTTTAAAAGGCAAAACTATTAAGATAAAGAACAAAAATTTTGAGATTTAGAAAAAATATTTTATATTTAATCCGACATTGAATTTTTTGATTGATTAAAAACCCAAGTATTATGGCTGGAGTGAATAAAGTTATTTTGATTGGAAATCTGGGGAAGGACCCCGAGATCAGGAACCTGGAAAGCGGAGCCAAGGTGGCCAATTTCCCCCTTGCTACCACTGAGTTCTACAAAGGAAAGGATGGTTCCCGGGTAGAACAAACCGAATGGCACAACATTGTGTTGTGGAATAATCTTGCGGATCTGGCAGAAAAGTATCTGAAAAAGGGGAATTCAATTTTCCTTGAGGGTCGCATCAAAACCCGCTCTTATGATGATAAGGATGGCACCAAAAAATACATTACCGAGATTCTGGGCAATCAGATGACTTTCCTGGGTGGACCCAAATCTTCAGGCGATGACCAGTCTAATCAGGGTGGTGCCGGTGCTTCACATACTGCACCCGACGTGGTGGAAGAAGCCGATGAAGGCGATCTCCCCTTCTAAGACAGGGTTGCTATATGAGCCTGGAAACAAAAAACCGGAAAATGTTAGTTTTCCGGTTTTTTGTTGGTTACAATGGCAAAAATAATGCTTTTATAGAGTCGGTAATTCGGGCGGGCCGTTGTGTCTGCTTATTGATCAAACACCATGTGGTTTTCGACTCTACCAGCAATTGCATATCGCTGGCCCTGTAGATTTGTACCCTTCGGTCAGAACTCACTACTGAGGCATTGAGCACAAAGGTACGAATGAGTAATTCATCGCCTGGTTTGGCTGAGGCCTTGTAGTCTATCTCATGTCTTACGATAAACCAAACAAATTCTTCTCTGATGTCGGCAGGAGCCACATGGTTCCAATGTTTTACTGCAGCATCCTGTATCCATTGCACATACACCACATTGTTTACATGGTTGAGCTCATCAATGTGCTCTGGTTCAACAAATAGTTTGTATTCGAAAGAAAGTTCGGACATGGGTTTTATGTTTTTCAGGTTAAAAGAACAATGCGTAGGTAACACCCAGTACTCCGATGGCTGCAAGGATATATACTATGCGAGCGGGCATTACACCGTTGTTTTCAGCCGTTTTACCAAAGATACCGAAAACAAGCGGGTGAACCAAAAAGGGCATGGCAAAAACGAAAGCGATAAGTCCGGCAGCTTGTTCTCCAAACATACCACCCTGTATGGCAGCAAAAAGACCAAAGTGTGAGATGGCCGATGCATTGGCCATCACCGAGTCGTTCAACCCCATTCCGCCAAGATTAAGGATCAGCAAGCCTCCAAAAACCGCTACCAGCTGCCATCCCAGGGAGAAGATCATCAGCCCCCTGATTTCTTTGGAGTCCTTATTGTTGGCAGTACGCAAGGTTCGAACCGAAAGCCAGGTAAGCAAAAGGCCCACTGCCACAACCAACAGGGTGTAGGGTATAAGCAATCTGCCCGAAGTAGCACTGGCAGCAAGGATGCTGAAAACAAAAATGTGGCCTATAAAGGGGATGTTGATCATGATGGGTGCACGCACCTGGGCTTCGGGCCCCAGATCGCCTGCCGTACAGGCACCCGTAAGACCAGAGTGGCTGAGCGATCCGGCCATACCGGGGGCCAGGTTGCGGATATTGTTGGATTTAGCAAAGAAAATCAGGATACTCAGTCCTCCAAACATCCAGAGCAGCTGGCCAAAAAATCCAAAGGAGAGCACCGAAGTCATACCGGTGAGCGTAAAAGCTTCAGCAATGCGCGAACCTCCCACCATGAAATTGGCTGCCAGCACCACCGGAATACCTGCAAAGAGCAAAGAACGAATGGTGGGGCCAAATTTCCAGCGCCAGAAAATCATACCCAAAGAAACAGACAGGATCATGGCAAAGAAAATCTCCGGCAGGGCTATGTGAGGCCTTATCCAGCGGGCAATATGCCACGACAGTACCAGAATACCCAGGATCAGGGCAGTTTCTATGATCCCCTTACGGATATATACCGGTTTATTGGTGATTTTGGCCCGGTAGTCAATCAGAATAATGGAACCCACAAGCCCAAGGTAGCCCAGAAGGGGGTAAAAGTTATCAAGGGGTTCGTTGTTGTTGTACCCTACGATTACTCTTTTCATAGACTCAATGCCGATGAGTACAAAAAAGGAACGGATCAGAAACATGAACTGGGTAAACTTGGTGCCCAGAAACATCTCCTCGTCTGAGGGAACTACAATGTCTTTTTTGTCAATTTCCTGATTGGAGATGATTTTCTTAATCTCCTGTCCTCCCACAAAAAATGAAGCAATCAGTGCGGTAATGGTAACCTTGCTGGTGAAATCAACAATGGGAAACTCCCTGAGGCCGGGTGTGCCCATGCCCGTGCCAACCAGCACATAGCCCATAAGCAGGCCGAAAACCACAATGATCAGAATGGGCGAATACCGGGTGCCGGCCACAAAGGTGCGCGAAACAAGCACCATGGAGATTACCAGCAGAAAGGTCAGCCAAAACTGGTTAAGAATATGAGCGTTGGCCATTTGGTCAGTAAAATATTCCATATACTTTTAAAGATTGGGGGTGATTATTTATGATTGATTGAACTGATTCTGCAAACCCTGAAACCGCAATTCAAATGTTTGACTTTGAACTATGCCATGCCAATGAATGTCTGCTGGTTTTTCCGGGGCAAAAATAATGCTTTTTAAGCTAATTGTGAGTGAAAAAGCATACACCGGTATGCAGGGTTTTTGCTGCCAATGGGTCAGTTTGAATAACGTTTGTACAAACTTGCTCTCCGGTGTAACATTTGCTTCGTTCAAACGTCAGATCTTAATGACAGAAGCCGGATACATGCTTTTTAAAAGATTGTTCAGATACGAACAATGTTTGTGCGGCACCGAACATTTGTCAATCCCCGTATTTCTTCAAAACACGCTCGTAAGTGCCAGTAGGACAACATAATGCGAGTTTTGGTTTAATCTTGGTTACAAAAGCACATATTCATTAAAGCCAATAGACATGATTACCTTAAAAAATATCCACAAATCTTACAAAATGGGTTCCAGCTCCCTTCATGTGTTAAAAGGGATAGACCTCCAGATCAGAAGGGGCGAAATGGTTTCGATCATGGGAAGCTCCGGCTCCGGAAAGTCGACTCTCCTCAATATACTGGGGATACTGGACAACCACGATCAGGGAGAGTACTACCTCGACGGAAAGCCCATTGCCAACCTTACTGAAACCAAAGCCGCGTTGCTGCGCAACGAATATATCGGGTTTGTTTTTCAATCTTTCAACCTGATATCCTTTAAGAATGCAATGGAAAACGTGGCACTTCCCCTTTATTATAAAAATGTAAGCCGCAAGAAACGCAACAAGATCGCTCTGGATTACCTGGAGAAAGTAGGTTTGCGCGAATGGGCTGAGCATATGCCCAACGAGTTGTCGGGAGGGCAAAAGCAAAGAGTTGCCATTGCTCGTTCTCTGATTGCCAACCCCAAAGTAATCCTTGCCGATGAGCCCACCGGGGCGCTGGATTCAACCACTTCTTACGAGGTAATGGAAATTCTCAGGGAGATCAACAAAGGGGGGATTACGGTGATCATTGTAACCCACGAGGAAGACATTTCCCGCATGACTCAACGTGTGATAAAGCTGCGCGATGGTCTTATTGAGGCTGATTATGCTCCCGCACCCCTGGAGGTTTTTGCCGAAACTGCTTAACAATTAAAGAACTTCAAAAAAAACCTCAAAATGTTTGATCTGGATAAATGGCAGGAGATCCTGTCTACCATAAAAAAGAACAAGTTGCGCACTGTGCTTACCGGCTTCAGTGTTGCCTGGGGGATCTTTATGCTGATCATCCTGCTGGGATCGGGCAAAGGACTGGAGAACGGTTTTGAACGCCAGTTTGCCGGCTCTGCCAGAAACTCGCTCTGGATATGGACCGGGCGCACCAGCATACCTCACAATGGACTTACAGTGGGGCGCCCCATACGCTTTACCAACGATGATTACGAAAATCTCAAAAACAATGTGCAGCAGCGTGAGTATATCTCCGGCAGGTTCAACATCTGGTGGGGCAACCAGCTTACCTACAAAAACGAAACCCACTCTTTTGGCATTCGCAATGTACACCCCGAGTTTAAGTACATCGAGAATTTAAAGATCACTGAAGGACGCTTTGTCAACGAGTTGGATTTGCAGGACCGAAGAAAGGTTACCGTTATCAGCACCCTTGTGCGCGATGTGATGTTTAAGGCTGATGCTGCACAGGCACTGGGGAGTTATATCCTTGTAAATGGCATCCCCTTCCAGGTGGTGGGTTTCTTTGAAGATGAAAGCCGCAATGAGAATAATATGCGTACTATTTATGTGCCTATTTCTACCGCGCAAATGGTGTTCAGTGGTGGAAATCGTCTGCACGAGATCTCAATGACCATCGATGTTAAAAATATGGAGGAGGCCCGGCAGGCAGAAGCCGAGATAAGAAGCCGTTTGGCTGCTGTGCACAACTTCGATGAAAACGATCGCCGTGCCTTGGGTACATGGAACAGTTTCGAAAGTTATCTGCAGATGCGCAGTGTGTTCATGGGTATCCGGCTGTTTGTCTGGATCATTGGTATCGGTACCATTATCGCCGGTATTGTCGGGGTGAGCAATATCATGATCATTGTGGTGAAAGACCGCACCCGGGAGATCGGTATCCGCAAGGCGCTGGGTGCAACCCCGTTTTCTGTGGTTTCGCTGATCCTTTTCGAGTCGGTTCTCATTACCACTTTCGCCGGCTATATTGGCTTGGTGCTGGGGGTAGGCCTTCTGGAAGTATTTTCGGGCATCGATGCACCTTTCTTTGCCGATCCTTCGGCCGATTTTGGCCTGGCAGTGAGTGCCACCCTATTGTTGATTGTAGCCGGAGCCCTTGCTGGTTTTGTGCCGGCACAAAGAGCTGCCCGGATCAAACCCATTGACGCACTGCGCGATGAGTAGCAGGCAACATTGCTTTTAACATGCCAACATTAATCTGAAATAAAGTAAACTATGTTTGACCTTGATAAATGGCAGGAAATATTTGCTGCCCTGAAAAAAAATAAGGTTCGTACCTTTCTCACTGCCTTTGGTGTGTTTTGGGGTATTTTTATGCTCATCATCATGCTGGGTTCGGGCAGAGGCTTGCAGAACGCCGTGTTTGAAGGGATGAAAGACTTTGCCACCAACAGTGTGTTTATGTGGACGCAGCCCACCTCTGAGCCCTGGGACGGATTTCCGCGCGGTCGCCGGTTTTTCTTCCGAAACGACGACATTCAGGCCTTGAAAAACAATATCCCCGAACTGGCTGTGCTGGCACCCCGGCTGCAGGCAGGCGGTGGAACCAGCTCTGTAGACAATGTGGTAAGAGGTATCAACACAGGAAGCTTTACCATCAATGGCGATTATCCCGAATGGAACCTGATCGACCCGGTAAGGCTCAGGGAAGGACGATTTATCAACCCCCTTGACATAAAACACAACCGGAAGGTAGCTGTTATTGGGCACCTGGTAGAAGAGGCCCTGTTTGATAATGGAGAAAAATCGCTGGGAGAATACATCCGGATCAATGGAGTTTACTTCCAGGTTGTGGGTATTTTTTCGCCACTCAACAGCAATATCGGCTTTGGTGGCGATAAGGCCCAGAGCATTTTTATACCCTTTACCACCCTTCAAAGAACCTACAACTACGGCGATGTGGTGGGATGGTTTGCCATGACAGCCCACGACGATGTTCCTGCAGGGGTTGTAGAGCAAAAGGCCCGCGAATTGCTCAAAAGGAGACACCGGGTAGCCCCGCACGACCAGCAGGCCATCGCTGGCTTTAATATGGAGCAGGAGTTTCGCAAAATCAAAGGTCTTTTCCTGGGTATCGATGTGCTGGTGTGGATTGTAGGGATTGGCACGCTGCTGGCCGGAGTAATCGGTATCAGCAATATAATGCTCATTGTAGTGAAAGAACGGACCCGCGAGATCGGTATACAACGAGCCCTGGGAGCTACTCCGGTCAAAATTGTAAGCCAGATCATTACCGAATCCGTGTTTCTTACCACCCTTGCCGGTTTTTTTGGACTGGCACTGGCTGTATTTCTGCTGGAAGTGGTAAATACCCTCTTGCAATCTGGTGCCAGCGAGAGCCCCATATTCCGAAATCCGGGCGTGGATTTTAACGTGGGTATGATGGCACTGCTCATCCTGGTAATATCAGGTGCTGTGGCAGGCTTAATGCCAGCCAGCCGGGCAATAAAAATCAAACCCATTGATGCACTCAGAGATGAATAAGATTTATACAACAAAACAGATATAACCTCAAAAGCCAATATAAAATGAAAAAGTTTTTCAGAATTGTAGTCGTTATTATTGTTCTGGCCATTTTTGCCGGAACCATCGGATTTTTGTATTCCAAGTCAAGACCTCGCCCCGTAGTGTTTGAAACTACTCAGGCTTTTTATACTGATATTATTCGCAAAACGGTTGCTACAGGTTCGGTAGTGCCTCGCAATGAAATCGAGATCAAGCCCACCGTATCGGGTATCATCGATCAGATTTATGTAACCGAGGGGGAGCATGTAAAAGCAGGGCAGGTGATTGCCCGTGTGCGGATTGTGCCCAATATGGTTAATCTCAATGCAGCCGAAAGTCGTGTAAACCGTGCGAAAATTGCACTGGAAGAAGCCAGGATCAATTTCAACCGTCAGGAGCAGCTCTTCGAAAGACAAGTAATTGCCGAGTCGGAGGTTATTCCCGTGCGTATTGCTCTGCGCAATGCGGAGGAGGAATTTCAGTCGGCTGAGAACAATCTTCAGCTCATCCGCGACGGGGTTAGCCGTACCTCTGGCGCAGCCACCAACACCCTCATCAGGTCTACCATAGAAGGTATGGTGCTGAGTGTTCCCGTTGAAATCGGACACTCTGTTATCGAAGCCAACAATTTCAATGCAGGTACAACCATTGTTACCATTGCCGATATGAGTGAGATGGTTTTCAGAGGAAAAGTAGATGAGTCTGAAGTAGGTAAAATTCGTGAAGGGATGGAGCTGATCCTGAATATCGGAGCCATAGATGCCACCAATTTTACCGCAATGCTTGAGCACATATCCCCCAAAGGTGTGCAGGAAAGTGGTGCCATTCAGTTTGAGATACGTGCTGCAGTAAAACTCGACCAGGAACATTTTATCAGGGCCGGTTACAGCGCCACTGCTGATATCGTTCTGGAACGACGCGACAGTGTGCTGGCCATACAGGAGAGTCTTTTGCTCTTCGAAAACGACAGCATTTATGTTGAGGTGGAAACCGAACCCCAGGTGTATGAAAAAAGACTCGTAAAAACCGGTATTTCGGATGGCATCAATATCGAAGTGCTGGAAGGAATAAGCGAAGATGACCTCATCAAGAGAAGAGGATAGGGGGGGATATGTGTAAAAGATTATTAGAGAGGGCTATGCCAGCGCTCCCATGATATTTGTTTTTCCTTGCAATTATTTAATAAACATAAAAATTCGGGAGGTCGGATGTGTAATTCGACCTCCGTTTTTGCGTCCTAAGAGTAGGCTCGTTTCCATGATGCGCTGTTTCGGACTTCTGCAGATTGCTTTTTTACTTTGTGCTTTTTCAACCGTTTGTTTAACCTTAATTGACCCTTATGACCACAAACTACCAACCCATGCAAACCCAGGAAAGGGTGGAAATCCTGGACCTTTTAAGAGGATTCGCACTACTGGGAATACTCATGGTGAACCTTCCCCTGATGAACGCTCCCTTCCTTACCGAGATGCGCGAATTTGCGCTCTGGACTGATCCGCTCAACACCCAGGCCAAATGGGTTCTTGATTTCTTTTTTACCGGCAAGTTTTATACTCTTTTTTCCATGCTTTTTGGAATGGGGTTCTATTATTTTATGCGCAAGGCCGATGAAGCCAACAGGGGGGTGTTGCCTCTGTTCAGGAAAAGGCTCGCATGGCTGTTGCTTATTGGTGCCCTGCATGTGGTATTGCTCTGGTATGGCGATATTCTCGTGTTTTATGCATTATTCGGGTTTTTGATGATCCTTTTCCGCAAAAAATCCAATAAAGCCTTGCTGATCTGGGCTTTCTGCATTTTGCTGTTGCCCATCCTCTTTTCTTTGTTGTTTGCGATGTTTTTCAAGTGGATGCTATCCATCCCCGACGCTGCAGAGGAGATGCTTAAAACCTTTGATGAATCCTATTTCAGCATGAAGGAAATGTTCGAAAGAACCTTGACAGTGTATGCTACCGGTAGTTTTGGGCAGATCGTTGCCATGAGGCTCAGAGAGTACAGCAATGTGCTGGGAGGTATTTTGTTCTTTTTCCCCAATGTATTGGCAATGTTCCTGGTAGGTCTGGTGCTGGCACGCAAAAAGGTGTTTGAAAACCTTGAAGCCCATAAAGGCTTTTTCCAGAAACTTTTGCTGTTCAGCCTGCCTTTTGCCCTGACTGGGAACTATCTGTATGCCACCTACTCCGTGCAAAGCTCTTACATAATGATTGACATGAATACCGTAATTGCGCTCGTGGGTCACGGTTTTGGCGGACCTGCCATGACATTTGTTTATATTGCCATTATTGCACATTGCTATCACAACAACTATTTACCAAGGCTCAGCCGTGCCATCAAAAGAACCGGGCGTATGGCATTAACCAATTACCTGATGCAGTCGGTAATTGCTACTACCCTGTTTTTTTCCTATGGGTTGGGTTTGTATGGAAAAGTAAACATATGGCAGGGTATGTTGCTCACGCTGGCCATCTATATTGTGCAGGTAGTATGGAGCGACATCTGGTTGCGTCATTTCCGGTTTGGTCCTATGGAATGGCTCTGGCGAACACTCACCTATGGGAAAAAACAGAAAATGAAGCTGTAATTGAATGTCTTTTGGATTGTGTCCAACTGTCAGGGTGTACCATTGCATGTCATTAACTATTTAGTGGATGCAGAAAAAAGACTATTTTTGGATTGGAAAAAAAGTATTACTTCAAAAAAAATCACAAGTATGATGCAAATGAAAAGACTGGCAATTTTTGCTGCCATGGCATTGCTATGGGTTAGCTGCAACCTTGACAGATCACCCGAAATCAGTTCACCCGACGGTAATCTGTCGGTTAATGTTTTTCTTCTGGAGAATGGTCAGGCAGCTTATACTGTTACCTTTAAGCAGGAAACCATCATTGACACCTCCACGGTAGGTTTCGAGTTTATTGATGCACCAGCCCTGGCACAAGGACTGAAGATAACCCGGGTGGCCAAAAGATCTTTCTCAGAGACCTGGGAAATGCCCTGGGGAGAGCAACGATGGGTTGAGAATAACTACCATGAGCTGGTGGTGGGCCTGCAGGAAGAAAAAGATCTGAAGCGCAGCTTTGATCTTGTGTTCAGAGTGTACAATGATGGCCTTGGGTTTCGCTATGTATTCCCCGACCAGCCTAATCTGAAGGAAGTCCTCATCAGCGAGGAGAGAACTCACTTCAACCTCGCCGGCGATCATAAAGTATGGTGGACCCCCGGCGACTGGGATATCTCGGAGCATCTATACTCCACCACTGCATTCAGCGAAATTGACGCCCTGGCAAAGCGCAACCACCCCAATCTGGCGCAAACCTTTATCCCTGTAAACGCTGTGAATACTCCGGTTACCATGCAAACCTCCTCGGGGTTGCACCTGAGTTTCCATGAAGCGGCACTGATCAATTATGCAGGCATTACCTTGCAGGTAGATACCGATAACCTGAAGATGTGGTCGAATCTGGCTGGTTCTGAAAATACCCCCTATAAGGTAAGGCAACAAACCCCTTTTCATACGCCCTGGCGAATGATTCAGGTAGGCGAAAGAGCAGGAGATCTGATAGAATCGCGCCTTATCCTCAATCTGAACGAGCCCAATCAGCTGGGTGATGTATCCTGGATTAAACCTACCAAGTATATGGGTATATGGTGGGAGATGCATCTTGGGAAATCTTCATGGGATTACGCTGAAAGGGGCGTTTATAACCCTGATGGCACTCCCAAACCGCATGGCAGACATGGAGCTACGACCGAAAACGCCAAATACTATATCGATTTTGCTGCCCGACACGGTATCAATGCAGTATTAATTGAAGGGTGGAATAAAGGCTGGGAAAACTGGATCGGCACCAATGACCGCACAGGTATCTATGATTTTGTAACCCCTTACCCGGATTATGATCTGAAAGGTGTTGTAGAATACGCTCAGCAGAGAGGGGTTAATATTGTAATGCATCACGAAACCTCAGCTGCTGTTACCACCTACGAACAACAACTGGATACGGCCTACGCTCTGATGAAACATCTGGGGCTTCATGCAGTGAAGACCGGTTACGTGGGCACCATCATTCCCGAAGGTGAATATCACCACAACCAGTTTATGGTAAATCATTACCAGAGGGTTCTGGAAACTGCTGCGCGCCATAAAGTAGGTATCAATTCGCACGAAACCATTATGGCTACCGGCTTGCGTCGCACTTTCCCCAACAATCTTAGCAGCGAAAATCTCAGAGGGCAGGAGTTTAATGCCTGGGCCACCGATGGAGGAAACCCTCCTGAGCATTTGCCCATCGTAGCTTTTACACGTATGCTGGCTGGCCCTATCGATTATACCCCCGGTATTTTTAATATCAAGCTGGAGCCTTACAGGAAGGAGAATCAGGTAAACACAACCCTTGCCCAGCAACTTGCTTTGTATGTGGTAATCTACAGCCCGTTGCAGATGGTTGCCGATCTGCCCAAACATTACGATGGACATCCTGCTTTTCAGTTTATCATGGATGTGGGTGTAGACTGGGAGCAAACGCGTGTGCTCAATGGTGAAGTAGGGCAATACGTAACCATTGCACGTGAAGAGAGAGAAACAGGAAACTGGTTCCTGGGAAGTATTACCAATGAAGAAGCCCGGGAGCTGGTGGTAAAAACCGACTTCCTCACCCCAGGGGTGCAATATGAGGTTACGCTTTATGCCGATGCTCCCGATGCCCATTGGGATGATAACCCGACAGCCTATCGCATTGAGAAAATCCAGGTAGATCATACCTCGGAGCTCAAGTTGAAGTTGGCTCCCGGTGGCGGTGCAGCTATAAGTTTTATGCGCCTTTAGCAGAGTGTAGACCAAATAATTTCAAACATAAAAGGCTGCCGGGTTTTATTCCGGCAGCCTTTTTAGGTTTGGAAAAAACCTTTGAAACAAACTAAAAACTATGAATATCGCCTTCGTTAACCGGAAGGTTTCGGCTAAAACCCTCCTCCAGCGAAATGAAGGTTTCGGTGCTGGTAACTTCAACGATAGATTGTATATGCTCCACAATCACCTTTTTCAGGTGTTCGTTATTCTTGGTATACACCTTAACAAAAAGGGAGTACTTGCCCGAAATATGATGACATTCAATAATCTCGGGGATCTGTTTGATCTTCTCAAAAACCTCTTCGTGCGATGAGTTGGCATTCAGATTTACCTGTATCCCGATAAAAGCACATGTGAAGTACCCCATCCCTTTGGGATTGAGGTTGAATTGCGAGCCATTGATAATGCCAGCATCAATAAGTTTCTGAACACGTTGGTGTACTGCTGCTCCGCTGATGCCACAAACCCTTGCAACTTCCAGAAAGGGCATGCGGGCATTCTGGGTGAGAATTTCCAGAATTTTATGGTCTGTCTTGTCAATTTGATAGCCGCCGTTCATCTTTGCGTGGTGTAAAATTATAATGTGTTACAAAAATAACATAAAAACAATTAAATTGTAAGCTTTTGGAGGAGTAACATTAAATAATTTTTCATAAACTGCGCGTTATTTGACAAAATTATTATTTTTGCCTTGTCAACAGCTGCTCTTACAGCCAGTATATCATCCTTAACAAACACACGCAAATTATGAAATTCGACCCGGCTTCAAAAATTCAGGACCTGTTGCAGTTTGGTGAATTTGGCGATGTAAATCCCTCCATCACCGATTCAGCAACCTACACCTTTATGGAAGGGAAAACCATGGTGGATACCTTTCATGGAGAACAAGAGGGTTGTTTCCTTTATTCCCGTCATTGGAATCCGTCTAACCGCTACCTTGCCGATGCCCTGGCCGCAATGGAAGGCACAGAGAGTGCCTGGGTAACGGCTTCTGGCATGGCTGCCATTACTTCCGCTATATTGCAACTCTGCAACTGCGGATCGCATATCGTTTCAAGTGTTACAACCTACGGAGGTACCTTTGCTTTCCTGGCCAACTACCTGAAAAAGTTTCAGATTGAGGTAACCTTTGTGGATCCTACAGATCATGATGCCATCCGCAAGGCGATCCGGCCCAATACTGCTCTTATTTACACCGAAACCATGACCAACCCTTTGCTTCAGATATGCGATATCGAAGCATTGGCGAAAATTGCCGATGAGCATGGTATCAAGCTGCTGGTAGATAATACCTTTACTCCCATGATTGTGGCACCAGCAAAACTGGGCGCTCATATTGTGGTGTATAGCATGACCAAGTTTATCAACGGTAAAAACGATTGTGTGGCAGGTGCCATTTGTGCCGATGAAGCTTTTATCAACTCTCTTGCCGATGTAAATACCGGTACGGCAATGTTGCTGGGCCCTGTTCTTGATCCTCTGCGTTCTTCCAGTATACATAAAAATTTGCACACCCTGCATATTCGTATGAAGCAGCACAGTCATAATGCTATGTATCTGGCCAGTCGTTTCAAAGAAATTGGGTTGAAATTCAACTATCCCGGTATGCCTGAGCATCCGCAGCACGAACTGTTTAAAAAGATTATGAATCCCGATTTTGGCTTTGGAGGCATGATCGCCATCGATATGGAAACTGCTGAACGTGCAAATGCTCTTATGGAACTCATGCAGGTGAAAGGGGTCGGATACCTGGCAGTAAGCCTTGGATACTTTAAAACCTTGTTCAGCAATTCGGGAAAAAGTACTTCCAGCGAAGTGCCCGAAGATCTGCAGCGCAAAATGGGAATGTCTGAAGGGCTGATCCGTTTCTCTGTTGGCCTTGACAATGATATTGAGCGCACGTATACAATGATTCACGAGTGCCTTAAAGAACTTAAACTTATCCCTTAAATCCTTCTCCCGGGCCGGCATTGCTGTTATGTGCCGGCCCAGCCAGGGAGAACGAATCAATTGCTTTTTCAGGGACGTTCTTCCCCATGATGTGGATTTATTCCACATTTTTTTTGCCCGGAAACTTTCAGCAGCAAAATCTGTCGCCGGGAAAGGCAATAGCTACAGGTGATTCGGTTTTTAAAAATAGTCTCCTTTTTCTGGCACGATTGTTTGTATGTTTAATTAAAAAAAATGTAAATTAGCATAAAAAAAAATAACACTGGTCGCAAAACATTACAGCGATCCTTGCGTTATAGCAGTAAGAATTTTAAACTGTAATTTTTTTCTTCATGTTGTTTTGGTTAGTTGATTGGTAGCCCCGGAATTTGCAGAAATCCCGGGGTTTTTTTATGATCCTGCCCCTTATTTATGTAATCATTAGCCCACAACACAGTCAAACAAATCGCGGGTTGTCAGGGTTATTTGATAAAGAACCTGTTATAACACACTTAAAATTGAAAGAAAATGAAAAGAATAGTTGTTCTACTGGAGAAGATGGTTGAAGATTCTGAATTTCAATATCCTTACCTGCGCCTTAAGGAGGAAGGTTTTGATGTGATTTCGGCAGCTCCGGAAAAAAAGATATACCAGGGCAAAGGAGGTCAGAGTTTCAAACCCGATAAGAGCTTCGATGAGATTTACGACCAAACCTTCGATGCAGTGATTGTGCCAGGGGGGTATGCCCCTGATCTTTGGCGACGTGATGAAAAAATCCTTTCATTCGTAAAAAGGCATAATGAGCTGGGCAAAATCATTGCTTCCATTTGCCATGGGCCCTGGTTGCTTATTTCTGCGGGAGTGGTGAGAGGAAGAAAAGTTACAGCATTTTTTGCCATCAAAGATGACCTTGTAAATGCAGGTGCTGTGTATGAGGGCCTCGACTGGGTAGAGGATAAAAACCTGCTCAGCAGTACCAATCCTCAAACCATGCTGCCCATGATGAAACGTTTGGTGGAAAAACTCAAAGGCACCTGATCGGAGGTTGCCTGATCCAAAAAAGGATGCCTCAAAACCATTTGCCGGTTTTGAGGCATCTTTTTTTCAGGCGATGAGCAACACATCTCTACACCAGGATGGCTCCTTTCATTTCTTCAGGAGCAGGTAGCCCCATGATGTGTAGTATGGTGGGAGCCAGGTCTGCCAAACGACCTCCCTCCTTTAGCTGCTTGTAGTCGTTGTCGATCATCCACAGAGGTACCGGGTTGGTGGTATGGGCAGTATTGGGCGATCCGTCTTCATTGAATGCAAAATCTGCATTGCCGTGGTCGGCTGTAATCAATACTGTGTACCCATTGGCTACTGCGGTTTCGGTAACCTCTTTCACGCAGGCATCTACCGTCTCTACTGCTTTTTGAATGGCTTCATAAATCCCGGTATGCCCTACCATATCGGCATTGGCAAAGTTGAGGCAGATAAAGTCGAATTTCTGCTTTTTCAATTCTGCTACCACTTTGTCTTTTACTTCAGGGGCGCTCATTTCGGGCTGCAGATCGTAGGTAGCCACCTTGGGCGAAGCAACCATAATACGCTCTTCTCCTTTAAATTCGCTTTCGCGACCACCGCTGAAGAAGAAAGTTACGTGAGGGTACTTCTCCGTTTCGGCAATGCGTAGCTGGGTTTTGCCATGCTTTTCAAGAATTTCGCCCATTGTATTCTTCAGATCGTCTTTGTCGTAGATGATATGTACATTGCGGAAAGATTCGTCGTACTTGGTCATGGTCAGGTAATGCAGGGGCAGGGTATGCATGCTGTGTTCGGGCATGTCCTTCTGGGTGAGTACTACCGTAATTTCGCGAAGACGATCGGTGCGGAAGTTGAAACAAATCACCACATCACCTTCCTCAATGGTGGCCAGGGGCTTATTATTGGTATCCACCAGTACTTTAGGTTTGATGAACTCGTCGGTAATGTTTTCTTCGTACGATGCCTGTATAGCTGTTTCGGCATCGTGGTAGGTTTCTCCTTCGCCTTTCACCAGGAGATCCCATGCAAGTTTAACCCTTTCCCAGCGCTTATCGCGGTCCATGGCATAGTAGCGTCCACAAACACTGGCAATGGTGCCTGCCGATTGCTTCAGATGGTCATTCAGCTGCCTGATATAGCCCAGTCCGCTTTTGGGGTCGGTATCGCGCCCATCGGTAAAGGCATGTATGAAAAGTTGATCGAAGTTCTGCTGCTTTGCCACATCGCACAATCCGAAAAGGTGATCCATGGCAGAGTGTACACCTCCTTCAGAAACCAGGCCCAGCAAATGTACTTTTCTGCCTTCTCGTTTGGCATATTCAAAAGCCTGGGTGAGTGTGGAATTCTGGTGAAAGGTGCCCTCTTCGATAGCTTTGGAGATCTTAACCAGATCCTGGTAAACTACCCTGCCGGCTCCAATATTCAGGTGGCCCACCTCAGAGTTGCCCATCTGCCCTTTGGGAAGACCCACATCTTCTCCTGAGGTATTGAGCTGTGCATAGGCTGCTGTCTGATAAAGGCTTTTGGTAAAGGGAACATTGGCATTGGCAATAATATCGGAGCGATCGCCTTTGCCTTCGCCCCAACCATCCATAATAACAAGAATTACTTTTTTATTTTCCATTTTTTTCCAATCGGGATTAATATAGTATTTAGTGAAATTCTACTCAGGGGTCAGGTGTTGGCCCTGATGGCCTCCACCGGATCGAGTTGTGCCGCCGACCAGGCCGGCATAAAGCCCGATACCAGCCCGATAATGATAGAAACATTCAGCCCAAGCAGGATGTTTCGCAAGTCGATGAGCAGGTCAATGTTAAAGCCCTTACTGGCCAGCCAGGTTATGATAAAAACAAACAACAGCCCCACCGATCCGCCTAGTACACTCAGGATTACAGCTTCAAAAAGAAACTGAAACAGGATAAAGTATTTTTTCGCCCCCAGGGCTTTTTGAATGCCGATGAGGGTAGTTCGCTCCTTTACAGAAACAAACATGATGTTGGCAATGCCGAAACCTCCCACCAGGATTGAAAACCCCCCAATGATCCAGCCTGCCAGCTTTACAATGGCAAAAAGGCTGTCGAACTGTTTTGTGAGCAAGCTGGGCTGGTTGAGGGCAAAGTTGTCGTCGGCAGTGGGTTTTATTCTTCTGATGGATCGCAATGCACCTCTTACATCTTCTGCCACTTCATCGTTGGAGAATCCTGCTCTGCCTTTGATCCAGATCTCAGGGTTGTATCTTTCGCTGCTCAGGTTGCGAAAAGTATTTACATAAGATGCCGGCACCAACACAAAGTTGTCGAAGCTCAACCCCACAGGGTTTTCTCCTTCCTGTTCAAACACTCCGATCACCTCCACCTGCCTGCCAAAGAGGCGCACGTTTCGTCCAATGGGTTGGGTTTCGTTAAACAGCCCTTTGGCCACTTCGTATCCCAGAACAGCCACATTGCGCCCGGCGGATGATTCAACAGGAGAGAAGTACCTTCCCTGATCCAGGTCGAACGATCGCACTTTGTCGAAATCGTGGGTGGCAATAAGCACCGACACCCGGTTGATGCTGCGGTTGCCGGCTTCGATAGGAGCACCTGTGGAGGCAACAAAAACTGCTGCTTCGAGCAGTTGGGTGCGACGCATCAATTCATCGGCCTCCTGCATACGAGCCACAGGCCGGTTGATATAGCGCCACCAGGCAAAATCAGAAGAGAATTCCCAGGGAAACCTCTGAACATAAATAACATTATCGCCCAATGAGGCTATGGAGCCGCGAATCTGTCGCTCAAGCCCATCAACAATACTGAAAACCGAAATGATGGCAAAAATGCCAAAAGTGATGCCCAACAGTGTGAGCATGGTGCGAAGCTTGTTGGCAACAATGCTGCCCCAGGCAAAAATGGCACTCTCTCTGAAAAGTTTTACAAACAATATCATCGGGCTCTGTTTGGGCGTTGCAAAGGTACGAAAAACACCCCAATATACAGGGGAACAGACAGGGTAAGAATACTTTTTGACAAAACCGGTGCCCCCTGCTTTTTATCGCAGTTTGCGCATCAGTTCAGATGCATAAACAAAATCTTCGATCTCCTTGTTTCCGGTGGCAAGGATTTGTTCCGAGTGCCCTTCCCACCACAAATTACCCTTGTATAGGAAAACCACATGATCGCCAATCTCCATTACACTATTCATGTCGTGAGTGTTGATTACGGTGGTTATTTCAAATTCGCGGGTAATCTCCATGATAAGCTGGTCGATTACAATGGCAGTTTGTGGGTCGAGCCCGGAGTTGGGTTCATCGCAAAAAAGATAGTCGGGTTTATTGGCAATGGCACGGGCAATGGCAACCCTCTTTTTCATTCCTCCGCTGATCTCGGCAGGATAAAGATGATTGGCGTTGAGAATGTTTACCCGGTCGAGACAAAAATGGGCCCGGTCAAGTTTCTCCTTGCGGGTCATCTTTTTGTTGAACATTTCCAGGGGGAAGATCACATTCTCTTCTACCGTAAGAGAGTCGAATAAAGCACTTCCCTGAAACAGCATGCCGATTTTTTTCCGGATTCGGCTGCGTTGTTTCTCATGCAGTTGTGTGAAATTTTCACCATCGTAGTACACCCCACCGCTGTCGGGTTCGAGCAGACCCACCAGGCACTTGAGCATAACGGTTTTTCCCGATCCGCTCTGGCCGATAATCAGGTTGGTTTTTCCCTTTTCGAATCGTGTGCTGATCCCTTTAAGCACCTCCAGCTCTCCGAAAGATTTTCTCAGATCTCTGATCTCTATCATACCAGCAGGATTTGGGTGAGTATTAAGTTGAATACTATGATGTAGATGCTGCTGAATACTACAGCCTTGGTGCTGGAATGGCCCACTTCCAGTGCACCTCCTTTGGTGATATATCCAAAATAACCCGAGATGGATGCTATCAGAAAGGCAAAAACAACGGTTTTCACCAGTGCATAAAAGACATCGAAGGGGGCAAATTCGAATAAAATCCCATAGGTGTAATGGCTCAGGGGCACCACATGGGTAAGGGCAGAGGCCATCCAGCCACCGAGCACGCCCAGGAAGATACTGATCACAACCAGCATCGGATTTACTATCATTGAGGCAATGATCTTGGGAAGGATCAGATATCCGGCAGAATTGATCCCCATTACCTCCAGGGCATCAATCTGTTCTGTAACGCGCATGGTGCCAATCTCTGAGGCAATGCGCGAGCCCACTTTCCCTGCAAGTATAAGGCTGATGATGGTGGGTGAGAACTCAAGGATGATCGACTGGCGCGTGGCAAACCCCACTGCATAGATGGGCAGCAAAGGATGGTCGGTGTTAAAGGCGGTTTGAATGGTTACTACTGCACCCATAAAAACTGAGATGATGGCCACAATTCCGAGGCTTTCCAGCCCCAGGTTGTCCATTTCGATGCGAATCTTTTGCCGGTAAATGGAGGCATTCTGAGGGCGTTGTAAAACCCTCCCCAGCAAAAGAATGTAACTTCCAATATGGGTAAAAAGCTTCATGAAAGTTGTTGGAATAAGTAGCTGAAAATTTTATGCGAATTTACGGATTTTTTGCAGAAAGCCACCTTCTGAGAAAGTACAGGCAAGGGGTAATGCATGAAATTGACATAAAATAATGAACTTATGTGCAAGATATTGTCCAATAGAGCAAAACTTTGGTATTTTTGCAATAAATGGAAAAAAAAACAAACGCCTTTTTGATTGGCGACAAAGTATTCTTGCGGGCATTCGAACCAGGCGATGAGTCTATGATTGCCATTTTAGAAAACCATCCCCAGGCGCGCGAAACACTCTTTTATGCATTACCTACCAGCATAGAGTATCAGTTGGAAAAAGCCAAAAAGCAGCAAAACGATCCCAATACCATTTTATTTACCATTTGCACTAAAGAAACCGGAATTGCTATCGGACAAACAGCTTTTGTTAGAATTGACTGGGTAGGAAGAATGGCTACCTTTTATATAGGGATTGCCAGTTTGGAAAACAGACAAAAAGGCTTAGGTAAGGAAACGGTTGAACTAATGGTTCAATACGCTTTTAATACATTAAATCTTAACAGAATTCATCTTCACGTAGCCGAAAACAATGTTGCCGCCATTGAAGTGTACAAAAAATGTGGCTTTATTACTGAAGGAAAGCTCAGGGAAGCCATGTACAGGAATGGGAAGTATTACGATTTTTATGTTATGGGGATCCTGAAAAGCGATTTTCTGAAACTGAACAAATAGTCTTTCAAAACCCTTGCAGTCCGTTCAATTTACAGCATCAAAAAAAACACCTTTCCATGAACTTTAATTATTACACCAGCTTATATCTGTTTAACATTATTGTTGCCCTGTCGTTGTTGCTTACTCACTGCACCTCTGCTGAAACAAGATTATTCGACAGCGAGCCCGAAGTAAGGGTTCGGATAATCAACACAAAAAATATTTTGCTTATTGATTTTGATGGATCATGGCAGCTGGGTCATGGTTCTGAAACTATGGAAATAGCCAATGCAAAAGCTGTTCAGTTTTCCATTTGTCCGCAAAATAAGCAGATAACCATGATCCTTGCAGATACCATTAGGTTTAACACTGACCGGATCAGCTTTATCGGGAATGATGAAAATGCCACCATTTCAATTGCCGATGTGCCCTACGGCCTGGGGTGGTGGTGGGAAGGAAAAGAGAACAGAACTTACGAAGGGAAAATTCATCTGTATGTAAATAATGATGACCTGTTCGACGTGGTTGTGCAATTACCTTTAGAGGAATATCTGAAAGGGGTTGTGCCATACGAAATCGGGGGCGATTCGCCCCTTGAAGCACTAAAAGCCCAGGCTGTTGCCGCCCGCTGCGAAGCCGTGATAGCTCTCCGTTCAGGACTGTATAGCGGGGAAAACCACGATCTTACTTCAGATGTGGAATGCCAGGTCTTTAGTGGAAATAGGAGAAGGACTCCCGCTTCAGATAAAGCTGTTGAACTGACACGAGGAATTATTTTGACCGAAAATGGTGAGCCCATAAATGCATACTATGCCTCAAATTGCGGAGGGGTGTCTGAATTGATCAAAAATGTATGGTTCGAAAGAGTGGAATACGAAACATACAAAGTACACAATAAGGACAGCAAAAACCCCATTGATATTGATTTAAGCACAGAAAGCGCAGCCAGGGAATGGATTTTTTCTTCCCCACATGTATTGTGTAACCCCGATGCCGGCGTAGAGCTTCCCCTGTTCAGTCAGCAAAACTTCAGATGGAGCCGAAGCTTTTCAGTAACCGATCTCACCCAAATGCTGTCTGACGATAATGATTACGGGAAAATAACAGATATTATCCCGCAAAAACGTGGCGTTTCCGGACGCATATATCTTGCAGATTTTGTATTTGAGAACCAGACCCTGCAAGTAAAGGGCGAGCTGAACATACGCCAAATGTGGAAACCCGCTTTACGAAGTGCAAACTTTGTGGTAGACATGGAGGGCGATAGCATAACGCTGTATGGAGCCGGCTGGGGCCATGGAGTAGGAATGTGTCAGTCGGGTGCCATAAGCCTTGCCAAACAGGGCTATTCCTATGAGTTTATACTCAAGCATTATTATACAAAAGCCTCTGTTACGGGTATGTATTAGCAAATAACTCTGGTAACCCTTGCAGAATCCGGTAAAGATTTGTAATTGGATTGATTATTAAGGCTTTGTTTGCACAGAGGATTTAATCAAAACTCATTATTCCATAATACAGCTTACTGAAAAACACAAATCCCTGGAGGTTGAAACCCTTACAAGACTTGTGTAACTCTGTCCATATGTCTTACCCAGGCATTATTCTCATCTGATGCTGTGAGCTCCACCAATAACTTCCATTTCCATGATGGCAAACACTTGTCGCTAATATGTATTCCCGCAGCTATTGCTGAAAACCCACATTCATTTTGATGTTAACTTGCTTAGGCTACCTTGTAACCTGAATAGTGGTCTGTTACTCCATGGCAGAAGCCCGGTAGGTATTTTCACAACCAGTAACCCGGTTATGAGTTTGGTTTGTCTGTGATTAAGGATACCAATACCAGGGAAGTTAACTCCAGCAAAACTTTAGGAGTACGGTGGTTTATAAACAGCCTGAAAACATGATGTTTAAATATGGTGGGGTGAGAATAATCTGCTTCATTTATTAGGGTTTTAATGCGTCGGCTCTGAAGCACAGACACTCAATCAGTGTGAAGAATTTATAAATCTTTAACCCATGTGGATGCAATGGGGGTTGATGGTTTTTTGGGAAAAAAAATGTAGGTTTGCACTTGAGTTTGATAAGGATTTGTTGTACTTACAAGCTTGAAAATGAAACGAACATGTTTGCGAATAAAACACCAACACCCATTGAAACAGCAAGCATGGAGATACCCCGCAAAGGCGGGGCGGCATACGACCCATTCAAAACATATTGTTTGTGGATGAATAACAAAGCACAAGGGATGATAAATAAAGGAATTCTGTTATTGTTAATGTTGATGGTTCTGGGGATTTCTTCATGCTCAACGGTTCGCAAACGCAAATGCGATTGCCCCCGCTGGAGTATGGAAACTCCTGAGAAGATCAACCTATCCGATCCCATTGATGCAAGCCAGGCATAAAGAAATACTTTCGCGCTATTTTCCTGCCGGTGTGGTAGAGCAGGTTGCCGATATTATTGTAAAAAACCGCATTCAACTTCGTTTTACCGCCGGTCGAAATACCAAACTTGGCGATTACCGGCCCCCAGGCAGTAAAGTATCTGCCCATAGAATTACGCTCAACGGAAACCTCAACCCCTGGTTTCTCTACCTTGTTTTTATTCATGAGTATGCGCACCTTCTGGTATGGAATAAATACCAGAATCGGGTGAGTCCTCATGGCCAGCAATGGAAAGAGGAGTTTGCAAGTTTGCTCAGGCAGCAGCTTTATCAGAACTCTCTGCCCGAATCCATTGCCCGTCAGGTGCTGGATTTTTGCAAAAACCCACGGGCCACCTTTGCATCGCATGCCCCTCTCTGGAAAGCCCTTAAAACCTTTGATGCACCCAACGATAATGAAGTGCTGGTAGCCGACCTTCCTGTTAATGCCTATTTTGTAGCTGCCAACGGCAAGATCTTCCAGAAGGAAGAGCGCGTTAAAACACGTTACCGCTGTTATTGTGTAAACAATAAAAGACGCTACCTGTTTCATCCCATGGCCGGTGTACAACCGCTCGAGGGGGAGCACGTGCTCCAGCAGGCCCTCCAGACAAGCCCCTGATCCAAACCCAGGAAAATAACCGAACAAAAATTAATAGATTATTTGAGCATATACTGAAACCTGAAACTATGAATAAAAACAATTATGCCGTAATAATGGCCGGTGGGGTAGGAGAGCGATTCTGGCCCATGAGCAAAACAAGCAGACCCAAACAATTTATAGACATACTTGGCACAGGGCGCACCCTGATACAGCAGACCTACGATCGGTTTCTCAAAGTTTGTCATCCTGAGAACATCTTCGTGGTAACCAATAAAATTTACCGCGACCTGGTGCTTGAACAGCTCGAAGGGATACACGAGTCGCAGGTTGTGCTGGAGCCTGCCCGTAAAAACACTGCCCCATGCATAGCCTATGCTGCCCATAAAATTCATGCTCTCAATCCTGAAGCATCCATGGTGGTGGCACCTTCCGATCATATTATTATGAAGGAAGATGTTTTTTGTACTCTAATTACTGCTGCTCTCGATGCTGCCAGCCAGGGAGATGGGTTTTACACTCTGGGCATAAAACCCTCACGCCCCGATACCGGTTACGGATATATACAGTTTGTAGCAGGAAGCACCTTTGAGCAACATGAATTGCTGCGAAAGGTAAAAACCTTTACTGAAAAACCCAATGAGGAGCTGGCTCGATCTTTTTTGCAAAGTGGCGATTTCCTGTGGAATTCCGGAATTTTCATCTGGTCTTGCAAAGCCATCATGGAGGCTTTCGAAAAGTTTCAGCCTGAGATTAGTTATGTTTTTCAGAAAGCTACCGGCTTGTACAATACCCCCGATGAAACCCCCTACATGGATAAAGCTTATCCTGCATGTAAAAGCATTTCGATCGATTATGCAATCATGGAAAAGGCAGAAAATGTCTATGTCTTTATTTCTGATTTTGGCTGGTCCGACCTGGGTACCTGGGGTTCATTGTATGAAGCTCGCCAGAAAGACGACAGCAATAATGCCATCATGGGACGAAATGTGTTGGTTTACGATTCGAAAAACTGTATTGTAAACGTGCCTGATGATAAATTGGTTGTGCTCCAGGGATTGGACGATTTTATCATTTCCGAATCTGACAATACGTTGCTGATCTGTCATAAAACCCAGGAACAACAGATCCGGCGGTTTGTCAATGATGTGAAGCTCTATAAAGGTGAAGAGTTTGTTTAGCATTCTTTTTCTCTAAATACACCCTGTTCTCGTAGTAATTCATTTTTATATTTTTAATTTACCAATGATAAGAAAAATATCTCTTGTGCTTCTGGCAGCCCTTTTGTGGCTTGTGCCTGTGAGCAAAGCCGACGAAGGGATGTGGCTGCCCTTTATGATCGATGATCAATTGCACCTGCGCATGCAGGAAATGGGCCTTAAGCTTAGCCCCGAACAGATCTTTAGTCTCAATCAATCCAGTATTAAAGACGCTATTGTTAGTTTTGGCGGTTTTTGCACCGGTGAGATCATCTCCGACCAGGGACTGGTTTTAACCAACCATCATTGCGGATACGGACGAATCCAGGCTCACAGCACCCCGGAGAATGACTATCTCACCCATGGCTTCTGGGCCATGAGCCTGGAGGAAGAACTTCCCAATCCAGGGCTTTTTGTGAGTTTTCTTGTTAATGTGGTGGATGTTACCGAACGCATCAACAGCGAGCTTAACGAAAGTATGACAGTTGGCGAACGCAACAATGTGATCCGCAGATTGAGCAACCAGATTGTAAATGAAGCAACACAGGGCACACACTACCAGGCCAACGTGAGGCCAATGTTTGCCGATAATGAGTTTTACCTGTTTGTTTACGAGCGTTTTACTGATGTTCGTATGGTGGGTGTTCCTCCTTCTTCCATCGGCAAATATGGTGGAGATACCGACAACTGGATGTGGCCACGCCATACAGGCGATTTTATGCTTTTCCGTGTTTACACTGCTCCCGATGGTACTCCTGCCGACTATGCCCCCGAGAATGTTCCCTTGCGCCCACGCCATCACCTGCCTGTATCCATCAGAGGTGTTCAGGAAGGCGATTTTGCCATGGTTTTGGGTTATCCAGGAAGAACCGAAAGGTACCTCACTTCCATGGGCATTGAGTTTAAGCTGGCTCACGAGTTCCCCATCCGGATTGATATCAGACGCCAAAAGCTGGATATTATTGAGCAGGCCATGGCTGCCAGCGACCAGGTGCGTATCCAGTATGCATCAAGGCAATCCGGCATTTCCAATTACTGGAAGAACTTTATTGGCATGAGTACTGCCCTGCAAAGACACAATGTGGCCCAGACCAAACGCGAACGCGAAAACGATTTTGCCGCCTGGGTGCAGTCCGATGCACAAAGAGTTGAACAATACGGAAACGTTCTGGAGATGTTTGCCAATGCTTACAGAGGGTTTGAGAGCATTCATTCGCACAACTTTATTTACTCTGAGGCCATCATTACCGGACCCGATGTGTTTCGTATTGCCATGGGCTACCGTACGCTGGAAAGATTACTCCGCGAGAATGCCTCTGCAGAGCAGATCAATGAGGAAGTGGGTAAGTTAAAAGATGCTGTAGAGCGCAGCTATCGCAATTACAACCAGCAGGTTGACCGCGATCTGTGGGCTGCCATGCTCCGCGTATATGCCACCGAAGTACCCACACACCTGCAACCCGCCATTTTCCAGGAGATCGAAAGACGATTCCGGGGCGATTTCAACAGATTTGCCGATGAGGTGTACCGCAGATCCATATTTGCCAATGCTGCTGCTCTGGAAGCATTCCTGGCAAGACCCAATCTGAGAACTTTGCAGAACGACTGGGTGTTTCGTGTAGGTAACGCCATCTTCGAAAAACATCAGCAGCTACAGGCACAGATCACGCCGTATGAAGAAATGCTTACTACGGCCAATCGCCTATTCATCAGAGGGTTGCGCGAAATGAAACCCGATGAGCTTTTCTATCCTGATGCCAATTCTACCATGAGGTTTACCTATGGTTCGGTGGGGGGTTACTGGCCTGCGGATGCAGTTTTTTACAAGCATATTACAACCATCGAAGGGGTGTTTGAAAAAGAGAACCCCGATCATCATGAGTTTGTAGTTCCACAAAAACTTACAGAATTGTTTCAGCAGCGCAACTTTGGCGAATATGGCTCTGACAACACCCTGGTGGTAAATTTCATTTCCAACAACGACATTACCGGCGGAAACTCAGGGAGCCCCGTAATTGACGGAGAAGGCAACCTTATTGGACTGGCCTTCGATGGCAACTGGGAAGCCATGAGTGGCGATATCCTCTTTGAGCATCAGATGCAAAGATGTATCAACGTGGATGCACGGTATATTCTTTTTGTGATTGAAAAGTATGCTGGTGCACGTCACCTGATTGATGAGATGACCATTGTGAGATAAGCAACCTCTGCAAAGTCCGTAAAACAGAAAAGCCCCATTGCAGGGGCTTTTCTGTTTTATTGCAATATCTTCTGCTAACGGTATTTGGGTTTTACTCCCATGTTGTGGAACACAAATGCCCATATATCTGTATGCTCTTCAATTGTTTTTGAAAGGGGTTTGCCCGCCCCGTGGCCTGCATCTACATCAACTCTGATCAGAACAGGATTGGGTCCACGATGGTTGCGCTGCAGCTCCGCAATGAACTTAAAGCTATGGGCGGGCACAACACGATCGTCATGATCGGCGGTTGTAACCAATGTGGCCGGGTAGTGTACTCCTTCCTCAATATTGTGCAAGGGCGAATAGCTCAACAGGTTTCTGAAATGCTCTTCTGTTTCGCTGGTACCATAATCGTCGGCCCAGGCCCAGCCTATGGTAAACAAATGATACCGGAGCATATCCAGCACTCCCACTGCAGGCAACGCAACTTTGAAGAGTTCGGGGCGTTGTGTCATGGCAGCGCCTACCAGCAGCCCACCATTGGAACCGCCCTGTATGGCCAGTCTTTGTGGATTGGTATAGCCTTCCTCAATGAGGTATTCTGCTGCGGCAATGAAATCGTCGAAAACATTCTGGCGGTTAAGTTGCCTGCCTGCATCGTGCCATGCCCGGCCATACTCTCCGCCGCCACGCAAATTGGCCAATGCATATACACCTCCATTCTCCAGCAAAATCAATCGGGAAACGCTGAAACTGGGCGTAAGGCTTACATTGAAGCCACCATAACCATATAGCAGGGTAGGGTTGGTGCCATCGAGCTTAAGTCCTTTTTTATGCACGATAAACATGGGTATACGTGTGCCATCATTGCTGGTATAAAATACCTGGCGGGTTTCGTAATCTTCCGGATTGAAATCAACCTGTGGGGCAAAATAGCTTTCGTACTGGTTTGCCGCAATATCGAACTTGTATATGGTGGATGGAAAAGTAAAAGAAGTAAAAGAAAAGAATGCCGTATTATCTTCCTTTTTGCCACTGATTCCTCCCAGGGTGCCTGGGGCCGGCAGAACTATTTCGGCTTCCTTATTCCCTGCCATATCATGAATGTAGGCTTTGCTGTTGGCATGCTCAAGCCACCGCGAAATGATTTTGCCACCTGCCAGTGTTATGCTTTGCAGCACATTTTCGCCTTCCGGGATAATCTCCTGCCACCTTTCGGGGCGAGGATTGGCGGGGTCAATGAGCACCAGGCGGTAGTTGGGGGCATTGTGGTTGGTTCTTACCAGTATTTTGCCATCCAGATGATCTATTACATTGTTGGTGTAGTTGAAACCTTCAATGATTTGGGTAAAACGGCTGCCCGGTCTTGTAAGGTCTTTTACGTAAACCGCATTGCCGCTGGTACTTTGCGACTCCACCAGGATGGCAAACCTTTCGTCTTCTGTGGTTCCTACACCGTAATTGCGTCGGGGGTAAACAGGGTTGAAGTAAATCAGTTCATCTTCGTGTTGTGGCGTGCCCAATTTGTGGTAATATACCTTGTGAAACTCATTGGCACCTGAGAGTTCTTCGCCCGGGCGGGGCTCGTCGTAGCGGCTGTAATAAAAACCATCGCCCTTCCATGATATTCCGCTGAATTTTACCCAACGGATGTGATCCTCCAGCAGATTACCGGTTTCAATCTCTTTTACGAAGATCTCATTCCAGTCGCTTCCACCTCTTGAGATGGAGTAGGCAAGGTATCTGCCATCCTTGGAAACACTAAGGCTTGACAGAGAAATGGTGCCATCTTCCGACATCTGGTTGGGGTCGAGAAATACCCTTGGCTCTCCATCAATTCCCTCGCGGATGTAAAGCACACTCTGGTTTTGGGTACCATCGTTGCGGAAATAGAAATAGTAATTCCCTTCACGCCATGGTGTGCTGAAACGCTCATAATCCCACAGCCGGGTTAGCCGTTCATTGATTTTACTGCGATAAGGGATACGCTCGAGGTAACCAAATGTTACCTGGTTTTGTGCCTGCACCCAGGCCCTGGTTTCTTCGGAGTTATCGTCCTCAAGCCAACGATAGGGGTCGGCTACTTCCACTCCAAAATAGTTGTCTGTTACAGCATCCATCCTGGTCTCCGGATACTGCAAAGGGGAATCTGTCTGGCAACTTATCATAAAAAGGGTAATAAACAATGCCAGAATACCCGGCATAAATTTGTTGAAATACATAGTGGTTTGTTGTTTGATTTTTACTTATTTTAAGTGTTGGATAAATGAGCGTAAATATAGAATTTTTTCCACTTTCCTTATCTTTGCCCTGTCATTATTCCAAAGGCTAATCATTCTGCATACAAAAAAATAACATTCATGGCTACCCAACCCCAGATCAAAGAGAATTTAAGTTATAAAAAGGATATTTTACTTAAATCCACTTCCGATGCACAACTGCATGAACACGAATATCTTTTTCAGCGCACACTTTTCAATCCCCAGGGTAAAGTGACCCTGGAGGAGCATTATGACAATAAGGGAGAGCTGGTGCAGAAGTATGTGTACGAATACGACTCCAATGGCTACCTCAGAGAAGAAATGCTGGTGGAAGCGGATGAATTTGTTGCAGAACATAAATCCTTTGAACGCGATGATAAGGGGAAGATAATCAAAGAGTTGAGGCACTATATGGATGGTTCGGCCGATACAATGGAGTACACGTATGATGAGGGTGGACGCCTGATACGAAAGACACTGCTGGATCCGGATGGCGAAGTGGAGAACCATGAAGAGTTTGAGTGGGAAGGAGATTTGTTGGTGCTGCACCGGATCTTTGATAATGAAGGAGAATTGATTAATGAAGAAAAAAAGGTTTACGATACCAAAGGACAGGCCCTGGAGGTAATACTGTTTAACGCAATGGAAAACCTTTACACCCGCACCGTAAATGAGTACTATGAGTCGGGCAATAAGAAGGAGGTACTGGTATATAACCAGGCTGACCAATTGATTGAAAAAATTCTGCTGCAGGAAGATCAAAGCGGCAATATCATGCAGGTAACCGAAGAAACCCGGCACAAAAAGAATGTGATCAATTTTGAATACGATGCATCAGGGAATGTTACCTTCCAGGAAGAGTTTGACAAAAACGGCGAACTGGTAGGTCAGGTGAAGCGCAAATACAATGAAAACAATATGCTTGAAAGTTCAGATGTTTTCATTGACGGCGGTGGCCGGGGAATGTCGCGCAGTTATCACATCAGGCAGGAATATCTTTACTTTTAATATTATTTAGGCATTTGAGGGGTTGGGTCACAAAAAAAGACGAGAATTATGGATTTTACAAGCTTTATGGATTCTTTCTGGTGGACATGGGTAGTACTGCCTGTTCTGATCTTCTGCTCCAGAATTCTGGATCAGAGTATAGGCACCCTGAGGGTTATATTTGTTTCAAAAGGGATGAAAAAGCTTGCCCCATTTCTGGGCTTTTTCGAGGTGATTATCTGGCTGCTGGCAGTGGCACAGGTGATGAAGCATCTGAGCAACCCCATGTCGTATATTGCATATGGGGCAGGTTTTGCCATGGGCAACTACATCGGTATCCTCATTGAGGAAAAGCTCTCTCTGGGTACTGTACTGGTAAGAATTGTACCCAAGAGAGATACCACAGATCTTATTAATCATCTTCGCGATCTGGGCTTTGGTGTAACCGTTATCGACGCCGAAGGAGTAATGGGGAGCAAGGTGAAAATTGTTTTCACCATTATCAAACGTAAGAATATCGGAAGAGTAATCTCTGCCATCAATGAATTTAACCCCAATGCTTTTTATACTATTGAAGAGATCAAAACCGTAAAGGAAGGGTACTTTGGTATTCCTATTCAACCGAAGGGCATCGGTATCCGCGAGCATCTTTTTAAGAGAAAATAATAGCTTTTACCTGGACTATCAACCCTTATAGGGTGAGAATGCCAACCTGTTTTGTTTCCCCGCTGGTTTGAAAATTGGAATGTTTAGTGCAGTCCAAATCCCGATGCAGATCGAAATGCTCAGCTGCGATTCTACCATAAAGAAAAAGCCCTGCATTAACTGCAGGGCTTTTTCTTTTGGGGTAATTGCTTCTCAGGTAGCTTTACCTTGCTACTTCACCTCTAACGGTAGAGTAGTTTATGTTGAGAGCATTTACAAGACGAAGTTCTTGCTTAACATCTGTAACGATACCCATGCGAACCTCTTTGTCGATTTTCATTGAGGTAACAATCAGAGGGCGTTCGGCCTCATTACGTGCCTGCCTTTCGGCTTCAACAAATGAAGCAATTTCGTTAAGATTGGCAAACTGGTCGTTGAGCTGAATACGGGGCTCGGTACCAAATATATTGGCCTGGAGCGGAGGTCCGATATAGATAAAACTCACCAGCGATTTACGCTCAAGCTTCTGAATTTCTGTAGCAGAAGGGAGAGTATTGCGCACAAAGAGAGTTGTTTCTCTCATGGTTGTGGTAACCATGAAGAAGAACAGAAGCATGAAGATAATATCGGGCAAAGAAGCCGTATTGATTTTTTGTGATTTTTCACCACCTTCTTTTTTAAATCTTCCTTTTATCATCTTCTGCGTCCTCCTATATCTTTAGGTTCAGCCTCTGAAATTGCCATGGGCACAGCTTGCCTGATAGCAGTAACAAGATCCTGATCGGTAAGCTGGTCGAACCTGATACCGAACTTTTCTCTGGAAAGGTCGTTACGGATATCATTGATGGCTGCGGCCAGTTCGTTTTGCACAGCAATGTACATTTCGTAGGAGGTACCCCGGTCATTTTGCAGGGAAATTACTCCCCTGGAAACAGGAACCTCTCCGAGGTTGTCAATGGTGCGCATTTCGATTACCGGCATGTTAGGATCGTTGGTTGGGTTCAGGAGCCAGTTTTTGGTTTGTGCACGCAGGGTGCGTATGTCTCCAAGCTCACCTTCCACCAATAGCCTGTCGTTCATATCGATAAGCACAACGAAAACGTTACGCTCTCGCACAGGGGGTGGGGGGGGTTGGTTGGGGTCAATGGGCGGAGGCAGCAACCTTCTTAATCCTGTATCTACATCCATTGTTGTAGTAACAAGGAAGAAAATCAGGAGCAGAAAGGCGATGTCTGCCATCGATCCGGCATTGATTTCTGGGCTCATTCTAGCCATAGAGAATTCTCCTAATTTTAAAAGGTTATCTGATTAGTTTCCATACCTCGGTAAACACTGCAGCAACCAGGGCTATTCCGGCCAGTATAAAGGTTGCATAGATACCTCCTCCGATCCATTGTGATTGGGTGGAGGTAACTGCAAAGCCTTCATATACCTCATTGGTGGAAAGACCAAAGCCGATAAAAAGAACTACTGCAAGGGCACCAATGCCAATTAAAGCAGCTTTTGCCTTTTTAAAGTTGACAATCAGTTGAAATACCGGGAAAATGATGGCAGTCACTGCTGCTATGCCCAAAAGAGCATAGGCAACAATAATGCCTGTATTTATTACCGCGTCGTTCATAAGACTAGGGTTTTTTTATTTGTTATACTTGATAAGGATGTCCATGAAAGAAATGGTGGCATCTTCCATAGTGTTAACGATACCGTCAATTTTAGACACGATATAGTTAAAGAATATCTGAAGGATAACAGCTACGATCAAACCAAATACTGTGGTAAGAAGTGCCTGCTGAATACCACTGGCAACGATAGTGGGTGAAATATCACCTGCTTTGGCAATAGCGTCAAATGCGCTGATCATACCAATTACAGTACCCATAAACCCGAGCATGGGCGCGATGGCGATGAACAGAGAGATCCAGGTGAGGTTCATCTCAAGGCGGCCCATCAAAACGCTACCGTAAGAAACTACTGATTTTTCTACAACCTCAAGACCTTCGTTGTAGCGGTCCAAAGCCTGGTAATAAATGCTGGCTACGGGGCCACGGGTATTTTTTACCAATTCTTTGGCAGCATCAACGCCACCAGTCTTAAGAGCTTCCTCTACTTTGTTGAGAAGCTTGGTAGTGTTGGTTGTAGACAGATTGAGGTAGATAATACGCTCAATACACAGACCAAGACCAATGATCAAACACAACAAAATTACGCTCATAAAAGCGGCACCTCCTTCAATGAACTTTTCCTTGAGGATGTAGTGGAATGTTTGGTCCTCATCCTCATCCGCTAAATCCTGGGCAAACATTGCGTCAGCTGGAGAGATCTCTTCTTGTGTTTCTGTGATTTCAGTTTCAGGCTCTTGCCCTTCTTCTGCTTGAACTTTGGCGTTAAGCCCGAAAGTAAGCATCCCTGCTATGGTCAAAAAGACAAATAATTTTTTCATAGTAGATTCTATTGGTTTTGTTTTGACTGTAAATGAATTATTGCAAATTTAGTTATTGAATTGCTTTTTCTTTGATTAATTCTGGCGGAGAGAGAGGGATTCGAACCCTCGATACCCTTGTGAGGTATACACACTTTCCAGGCGTGCGCCTTCGACCACTCGGCCATCTCTCCTTGTTTGCTCAGGTGTGTATTGTCCTTAATTTTTCAGGGTGCTAAAATACAAAAAAAATGAAACATAAAACTCAATACATTTTTTTTAAAAAAAGCTTAAAGGCTTGAAATTCCTTTATTTTTCAACCAAGCAGGATATTTGGTGTTTTGTGTCAAAAACTCCCTTGTTGGTGCGTCAAAAAACCTCTTCAGAATGCTTGCAATGATCCCTTCTTTCAATTATCAACGGATCATTATTAATTATATTGTTTGATGTGAGATATTAACAACAGGGCGTTGATAACATTTCGCTCCTGGCAAGGCTTTCTCGGCGAAACTTCTATAACTTTAGGCCCTCTAGCTTACTTTGCTAATCGTTCTGTGGGCCATTCTGGTTAATGGTTTGGCCTGTTTGTTAAAGCTTCTCTAAACCCCCAAGACTTATGGAAAAAAGGACTTCTTCCCAAAAAACTGCTTCCAAAAGTACCACCACACGGACTGCCTCCCGTAAGAAAACCCCATCTGCGGCAAAAATCTTCGTTATCGACACTTCGGTTATCCTCTATAATCATGGTGCAATCCTCAATTTCGAGGATAATGATGTTGCCATCCCCATCACGGTACTTGAAGAGATAGATCAGTTCAAAAAAGGTAACGATACAAAAAACTTTGAAGCAAGGGAGTTTGCTCGTATCCTTGACAAATTGTCTCAAGCCAGCCCATTGCAGGATTGGGTACCCCTTGGCAATGCCAAAGGAGGACGCATCAGGGTGGTAATGAATAAACCCAACGGGTTGGATGCCACACAGGTGTTTGGCGAAGATAAGCCCGATCACCGGATACTCAATACTGCGCTGTTCCTGTCGAGAGAAAACCCTGAGCGGCGTGTAATACTTGTTTCCAAAGACATCAACCTTCGCTTGAAAGCCAAATCACTCAATATTGCTGCTGAGGATTTCGAAACCGGGAAGATTAAAAATGTCGACGAGCTTTATTCGGGCAAGAGAGAAATCTACGATGCCGATACTGCTATCATTGATCAGGTCTATAATGCAGGCTTTTGCGAACCCGCAGATCTGGGGCTGAAGGATCTTGTTGCCAATCAGTACCTGATTATCCGCAATAAAAGCAACTCTGTGCTGGCCTTTTTTAATGCAGCGAACGGACGTATTGAGCGTATTGATAAAAAACCGGTGCAAAAGATCACCCCCCGCAATGCAGAGCAGGTTTTTGCATTGCATGCAATACTGAACCCCGACGTAAAACTGGTAACACTGCAGGGTATTGCAGGAACAGGTAAAACCCTTCTGGCTTTGGCAGGGGCTCTGGACCAACGGAAAAACTTCGAGCAGTTGTTTGTTGCCAGGCCGATTATTCCCTTATCTAATCGTGATATCGGATTTCTGCCTGGCGATGTGGGATCAAAGATCAGCCCTTACATGGAGCCCCTTTACGACAACCTTAAGTTTATTCACTCTCAATACCGTGAAAAGGATAAGGAGTTTAAAAATATTACCGAAGCCCTGGAGAATGAGCGCATAGTTGTATCGCCACTTGCCTATATAAGGGGGAGAAGCCTTTCCAATATTATTTTTATCATTGACGAGGCTCAGAACCTTACACCTCACGAAATTAAAACCATCATTACCAGGGCGGGCGAAAACACCAAAATGATCTTCACCGGCGATATTTTCCAGATTGATACTCCTTACCTTGATTCTCAGAGCAATGGCTTTTCCTACCTTATCGACCGCGTAAAAGGCAACAACCTGTATGCGCACGTAAGATTAGAAAAGGGCGAAAGATCAGAGCTGGCTAATATTGCCAACAACCTGTAAGTCAAACGGCTGAAGGCACAGTTTCAGAGGCTTGTCAATTGCCATCAAACAGCACCCAAAGTACAGTGGTTCCTACTGCATGGAGGGTGTTTTTGTCTATGGCCTCCATATTGTCTTTCATGGTATGCCAGTAAGGGAAAAAGCCGTGAGGGGTATCGGAGCGCTGATCGATGATGTTTATGGTGGGTATACCACGAATTTCATTGATGTAATAATGATCATCGATGATATGGCCGCCTGGTTCATTGATGAAAAGATGGCCAAATCCTGCACGGCTGGCAATATTCCAAACCCTCCTTACAATGTTGGGGGCGTACATCATTGAGTAACCTTCTTTTTTAAAAGTGGGGTTGTGTGCCCCAACCATATCCAGCAGAATGCCATAGCGGGCGAAGTAATCGGGCTTGTGGGGGTTTCGGGCCCAGAACTGACTTCCAAGGGCCCAAGAGTCAGGTTCAAAACTCCTGGCTTGTTCGTGATGGCCATAGTCTTCAGCATCAAAGAAAATGATATCTACTCCAACAGCTGGTGGGTTTTGGTTGAGTATCCTGGCAATTTCCAGCAATACTCCCACACCACTTGCACCATCATTGGCGCCATCGAAGGGTTTGTAGTGGTTGGCCGGATCGGGATCCCGGTCTGCCCAGGGGCGTGTATCCCAATGTGCACATAGCAATATCCGGTTTCGGTTTGATGGACCATAGGAGCCGATCAGGTTGCGCGCATTGAGCAGCGTACCGTCCCATGCCCGTAACCGCATTCGTTGCACATATACAGTATCGGCAAACTCAGTGAGTTTCTTCTGCAGCCAGTCGCCACATTGCTCATGTGCTGCAGTGTTGGGAACCCTGGGCCCGAAAGATACTTGTTTTGCAACAAAATGGTAGGCCGAATCGGCGTTGAATTCGGGAATATTCATCACCTTTGTTGTCGTCCTGCCGTCATCCGAAGACGGTTGGCGGTTATTGCCCGTTCGGTCGCCCGAACAGGAGTTCAACAATAAACCAAAAGTGAAGAGCGTTATAATATGTTGTAAAACGGATCTTGTCATGGCGATGAGTTTGAATGGATTTATTAACACCTGCAAACCTAATCAATTCCTGGCAAATGGTTGAATAAAATGATCTAGCTTATTAAGCTTGTGAGAATAAATTTTGAAATCATTTTTTCTGGATAAATAACTACTTTTGCAGTCTTAAAGGGGTTTAAAAATTGGTGAAAAATGGGAAAAAAGAATCTGGTCCCGGGGGAACTTCCCAAGGGGATCAAATCTGTTGAAAAACTGAAAAGCCAACTGGCGTTTTATGAGAAAGTTTTCTCAAGTCTTAACGCTATTGTTTTTGTCTTTGATCTGAGTGTAAACCGGATGGTTTGGGTAAATGAAGGTTTCAGGAAGATCCTGGGTTACAGAAAGTCTACCGCTGTTATACCAGAGCAGGAGCTTATTGACGTGCATCATCCCGATGACAGGGATTTTCTGCATCAGATGCGTGAATTTTTCCGGAAAAACAAAACCGGCACCTTCACTTCTTTGTTGAAGTTTAAAACAGCAAACGATGAGTTTATATGGCTTTGTTCTTCAGCCACCCTATTCAGGCGCACTGCCGATGAGAGCGTGTTTGAAGTGGTGGGAGTGTCGCTCGATTTTACAAAGCCTCTGACCTATAACAGAAACCTCAAGTTGCTATCGCAGGAAAAACTCAGAGAGTTGAATGCCGACTCGCTGAAGAGGATTACAAACCGCGAGAAAGAGATTCTGAAATATTTTGCCAATGGGCTCAATGCACGCGAAATATCAGAAAAGACGGGGTTGAGCTTTCATACCGTAAACAACCATCGCAAAAATATGCTCAAGAAGCTTGAGTTAAAGAACCTTGCTGCATTGGTTAACTTTGCCGTAGACAATGGGTTAGCCTGATTCTCTATTAAGGTTTACCCTGGTATTTTGTTTTTAGCTCATCCAGTGATTTTCTCAGGTCAGACATTAACTCCCTAAGCAACAGGTTCTTATTGTTAATATAGCTACGGTTGATCCTGATGATGGAGTTGATGGTTTCCACTATCTCCATCAAACCTTTCTCTTCCAGCTCCATCGCTTTTTCTCTGGCCACATCCTCCATATACCTTATGGAGTTTTGCGTAACCTCTTTGCGAAGTAATGTGCTTAGTTTCACCAGTATCTGGATGTTGATGTCATCTTCTCCAGGGAGGTTTTCTCTTACCTGCTGGGGAGCCTGTGCCGAATAACTTACCGCAGAAGGTTCGGGCAAATACTCTTTGATGAGCGCATACAGCTTTTTGGGATTGAAGGGTTTAGTCACCATCTCATTCATGCCTGCTTCCAATACCTTCTCTTTAACCTCACCGGGTGCTGCTGCGCTTAAGGCAATGATGGGGATGTGCTTATAGTGATTCGACATCTTGCGGATTTTGCGGGTGGTTTCAAATCCATCGATCCCTGGCATTTGCAAATCCATCAGCACCAGGTCGAAGTCGTGGCGGGTAGCTTGTTGCATGGCAATGTACCCATCTTCCGCAATCTTAATCTTGCAATCCCATTTGTCAAAAATCTTTTTGGCAACCATAATATTCATGGCATTGTCTTCCACAAGCAAAATATTGTATCCTTTCAAACTGTAGTTTTCTGGTTTTTCCAGATCTGTAGCTCCTTGTGCTTTTTGTTTGAACTGATAGGGGAAGTCAATCTCAAAGAAGAATAATGAACCCTGATCGGGTTGGCTTTCTACAGATATGCGGCTATTGTGCATGTAGAGCAGGCTTTTTACAATGGCAAGGCCCAGGCCCGTGCCTCCATACTTTCTGGATGTTTCAGAGCTTGCCTGCGTAAACACTTCAAATAAGGATTCGATTTTATCGGGTTTAATACCAATACCGGTATCTTTTACTCCAAAATAAACCCTGCAGCTTTCCTGGTCGCGTGATACCTGTTTTACGATGAGTTTTACGCCACCTCTGTCGGTGAATTTCACAGCGTTTGAAATGAGGTTCTTGAGTACCTGGCCCAAACGCAGAGGATCGCCCATAAGGATATCAGGGAGGTTTGGGTCGCAGTCAAGTTCCAGTTTGATCCCTTTTTCTTTTGCCTTCAGGTAATTGGTTTTTACAATCTTTTCCAGATAATCGCTGGTGGGTATGGCAATGCTTTCCAGCTCCAGTTTTCCGGCTTCAATCTTGGAGTAGTCCAGTATATCGTTTACAATGGAAAGCAGATCTTTGGCCGAGAAATTGAGTATTTCCAGATTGTCTTTATGCTCAGGAGCCTCAATTTCGTTCATGAGCATTTCTGTCATCACAATAATGGCATTGAGAGGGGTTCGGATCTCATGACTCATTACAGACAGAAAGTCTGATTTGGTTTTTGAGGCAGCAATGGCTTCCTTGCGTGCTGCAATGATCTCTTCCTCATAGGTTTTGCGTGTAGTAATATCGAGCGATGTGCCAAAGAAGCCCGTAACTTCGTCGTTATGAGTTAACGGTTTTACGGTGGCTTCGATGTGTGTAACTTCGCCACTGGTCTTTACTGCTCTGCACTCATACTTGGCAAAGCCTGTTTTTTTTGCTTTTTCAATGGCTATGAGCACCTCCTCGCGATCATCGGGATGAATGTGTTTGTAGAAATCATTGCCAAAAGGCGCAGGCATTGCAGGGTCTAGGCCATACTGCAGATAAACCTGTTCAGACCATTGCGCAGTCTGGGTTGCCATATCTACCGACCAGTTGCCAAATGCTGCAAGCTTTTGTGCATCGAGCAGTTTCTCCCTAGCAGAGCGAAGCTCATTTTCTACCAGCTTCTGATCTGTTACGCAGGTCCATACACTCAGAACAGCTGTCTGGCCTGTTTTGGGCAAAAGAAAAGGAACTTTGCTGAACTGGAAGTATCGTTCCCTTTTTTGAAGCGTATCGTATACACTGGTTTCGCTGTGTATCTCCTTGCCCTGGTTGATCACCATACGGTCTTCACTGAGAATCTGCTCCAAAACAACCTTGTTGGGATTGAGTTCCAGTTCTGTTCTGCCTTTAATTTCTTTGGGATGCATTCCCATATAATCTGCAAAAGCTTTGTTTACCAGCTGGTAACGACTTTCCGAGTCTCTTACGAAGATAAACTGTGGCACCCGGTCTATGATTTCTCTTAAAAGCTTTTTGCTGTTATCGATGGCTTCATTGGCCTTTTTTCGTTCGGTAATATCATTTTTGATAGCCAGGTAATGCAAGATGGTCCCATTTTCATCCATTATGGGGCTGATAGTGGTTTCTTCCCAGAACAGGTCTCCGTTCTTTTTTCTGTTCAGAAGCTCACCTTCCCACTTTACCCCCATGGTAATGATTTTCCACATCTTTTCATACACCTCATCTGCCTGTTCTCCCGATTTAAATATGCGGGTATGCTTGCCCAGCACCTCATTGAAAGTGTATCCGGTAATCTCTTCAAAAGAAGGATTTACAAACTCAATTACCCCTTCAGGATTGGTTATGATAATAGAGTTGGCGCTTTGATTTACAGCTTCGCTGAAAAGATGCGATTTCTTTTTCAGGATCTTTTTTTCATGTCGTACAATAGCCAGTTCCAACGTAAGTGCAAACTCTCGCTCGTTAAAGGGAAAAGAGATAGTGTTTTTGTGGAAACCGGGATTTCTGCTGTATTCAAAAATTACAGCCTCTGCTCTCTCAATGATTACAGGAATGATAAACTCCGACTCCTCTATAAACTCAAGTAAATCTCGTATTTGTAGCTTAAATTCTGAATTCAGCTCGACCACCACCATTGTGTAGTCCCGGTCTTTTAACAACTCACCTACGTTGGGTTGATTCTTTAAATACACCGATAGTTGTTCTTTGCCTGTAAAAACCTTTTCAGCAATAGTTTGTGTTTCGTGGTTGGCATAAAAACCGGTTAACTGATAATTCTTCATACCCTGATCGTCTTTAGCATTAACTTACCCAAATCAATATGTTTTTTAACAACGAAGCTTCCGCAATTCACTTAAAAATCAAATCAATGCCTGGGGTTTGTGTAGTTTTTTCCATTTCCATTTGAAGGAAGATTGTTCCCTCCGGCAAACTGCAGTTTTCTTATGGTTCTTTAGCAGTTTCTCTCTTCCTTTTCATACGTAAAATTAGCTCTGAAGGTTATGCATCGTTGGCGGGATTTTTTCGTCTGAACAGTTAATAGTTGACTTCAATTAAACCTAAGATTTCGATTTTGCGAAAAATATTGTTTGCTGTGAGCTTTTAACTTCATCTTTCCCTTTTCATTGTACTTCTATGGCAGGTATGAGGTAAATGCTGATTAGATGATGCATTTTTCATAATTTTACCGGAAATTAAGTGTAAATCAAACAATCAACTGTATTGGAAGGGATTATTATTAAGTCGACCGGGAGCTGGTACAAGGTTCTGGATGAAGATAAGAAAAGCTGGGATTGCCGGCTGCGCGGAAAATTCAAAATAGAAGGTTTAAGATCAACCAACCCGGTTGCAGTGGGAGATTACGTGAGCTTTGAGCCTGAGGGCGACGGACAAACAGGTATCATTACTCATTTGCACGAAAGAAGGAATCATATCATTCGCAAGTCTACCAATTTAAGTCGCAAAAGCCAGGTTATCGCTGCCAATCTCGATCAGGCTTTGCTGATAGCAACATTATATGTACCTCGCACTTCAACAGGGTTTATTGATCGGTTTCTGGTAAATTGTGAAGCCTACAGTGTTCCGGCCTGTATAGTTTTCAATAAACTAGATTTGTATGAAGAGCCCGAACTGCAGTTACTCGACGAACTTATTGCGATTTATCAGCCCCTTGGGTATCCTTGTTTAAAGGTTAGTGCCACCCAGGGCACCCATCTTAAGGAACTTGCAAGCCTGCTGGCCGGTAAAACCACACTCGTGTCAGGTCATTCGGGCGTAGGGAAATCTACACTGGTAAATGCCATTGAGCCCAATCTTAACCTCAAAACCGGCGATATTTCCTTTGTGCACCTCAAGGGAAAGCATACTACCACCTTTGCCGAAATGTTTGCCCTGGCAAATGGAGGATATATCATAGATACCCCAGGTATTAAAGAGTTCGGGCTGGTAGATTTTGAGCCCTGGGAGCTAAGCCATTATTATCCGGAGATGAGGGAGTGTTTCAATCAGTGCAGGTTCGACAATTGCACCCATGTGCATGAACCGGGGTGCCGTGTGAAAGAAGAACTTGAAAAGGGTACTGTTTCTCCTTCCCGGTATTACAACTATCTGAATATCCTTTCAGGAGAAGATAACAGGGCCTGAATGAATCAAAAACCACGATTTTCATTTTTTGAGTGGTTGAACTTTTTTTCCTGTAACTGACAAAGTAAGTTTTATGCGTGTTGTTATTCAAAGGGTTAGCGAAGCATCGGTAAAGATAGATGATAAGGTATATTCCCGCATCGGTAACGGAATACTGATTCTGCTGGGTATTGAAGAGGCAGACCTGCAGGAGGATATCGAATGGCTTTGTGCCAAGATTGCCAGATTACGGATTTTCGATGATCATCAGGGGGTAATGAACCTTTCGCTTGAAGAAACCGGCGGAGAGGCTATGGTAGTGAGCCAGTTTACACTGCATGCCAGCACCCGTAAGGGGAACCGGCCTTCCTATATCAGGGCAGCCAGGCCAGATACTGCTATCCCATTGTATGAGAAATTCGTTGAGAACCTTTCGATGTTGCTGAAAAAGCCTGTGCAAACCGGTGTTTTTGGTGCAATGATGCAGGTGGCACTGGTAAATGACGGACCCGTTACCATTATTATTGATTCGAAAAACAAAGAATAAAATGACCCTCGAACAAGCCCAAACCATTGTAGACAATTGGATAAAGACCACAGGTGTGCGTTATTTTAATGAATTGACCAACATGGCCATGCTCACAGAAGAGGTGGGCGAAGTAGCCCGCATCATTGCGCGAAGATACGGAGAGCAGTCTTTTAAGGCAGGGGAGGAGGATGCTGATCTGGGTGATGAGCTGGCCGATGTTCTTTTTGTGCTCATTTGCCTGGCCAACCAAACAGGGGTTGATCTAACCCGTGCCCTGGAAAAAAATCTCCAAAAAAAAACCTGCCGCGATAGCAGCAGGCATCAGAATAATCAAAAGCTTTTCGGGGAAAAGGATCAGTAAGCCCACTTGAGCCAGATAGACCCCCAGGTAAATCCTCCACCAAAGGCTGCAAGGATGATGTTGTCGCCTTTTTTGAGTTGTTTCTCCCACTCCCATAAACACAAAGGGATGGTAGCATTGGTGGTATTTCCAAATTTTTCAATGTTGATCATTACTTTTTCCATGGGCACACCACTTCTTCTGGCGGTAGCCTCAATGATGCGGAGATTTGCCTGGTGGGGTACCAGCCATGCAACCTCTTCTGGCTTTATATTGTTTCTTTCGATGATCTGGGCAGCAACATCAGCCATGTTTTTCACGGCAAATTTAAAAACGGCCTGTCCTTCCTGGTACACATAATGCTGACGTGCATCGATGTTTTCATGGGTGGGAGGATAAGCGGAGCCTCCTGCTTTCATGTGCAGGTGGATGTGGCCACAACCATCGCTCTGGAAAATATGATCCATAACACCAACCTCTTCGGTGGTAGGTTCAAGCAATACAGCAGCAGCACCATCGCCAAAGATCACACAGGTCTGTCGGTCGGTATAATCTACAATCGACGACATTTTGTCGGCACCTACTACCACCACTTTCTTATATCTCCCTGACTCAACAAATTGAGCTGCCGTAACCAGGGTGTAAATAAAACCTGAACAGGCTGCATTGGTGTCGAAGCTAAAGGCATTGCGGATTCCCACTTTATGACTGATAAGATTGGCAGTGGCGGGGAACTTCATATCAGGGGTTACGGTTGAGCAAATCAAAAGGTCTACCTCATCGGGGCTGATTCCTCTTTTCTCCAGCAATCCTTTTACGGCTTCGGCACCCATCACCGATGTGCCTTGCCCTTCACCCTTAAGGATTCTGCGTTCTTTGATACCTGTACGGGTAGTAATCCATTCATCTGAGGTATCAACCATTTTTTCCAATTCTGCATTGTTGAGAATATATTCGGGAACGTACCCATGAATTGCAGTAATTGCGGCCCTGATTTTTGTCATAATTTCGGGATTAAGGATTATTGGTCTTGGGGGGTGTCAGTAGATTTCTCGTTGAAAATTTTGGAGTGGGTGTACTGGCTGATAGCCTGAGCAATTTTTTCGGAAACTCCTGCTTCATGTACCTCCTTAGATAGCTTGAGCATGTTTTTGATGGCAGTGCCATTGGATATACCATGGCCAATTACAACAGTACTGTTGATGCCAAGAATTGGGGTTCCTCCGTAGTTTTCGTAGTTCATCCGGTCAAAAAACGGATCAGAAATGCCCTTCTTTTTGATCAGACGATACATGGCCTCGGCCTGTTTGAGCACGATGTTTCCGGTAAAACCATCACATACAATAACATCTGCCTTATCATTAAAAAGATCGCGGCTTTCGATGTTGCCAATAAAGTTATAATCGGGTGTGCCTTTCATAAGCCGGAATGCCGACTGGCAAAGCAGGTTGCCTTTCTCCTCTTCTTCGCCGATGCTAAGCAAACCTACTTTGGGGTTCTCAATTCCATAAACGTGCTGAGCATAGATAGAGCCCAGCAGCCCAAACTGATAGAGTACGTCGGGTTTGCTGTCGGGGTTGGTGCCCACATCAATCAAAACGCCCACACCTCCGTTTACTTTGGGAAGCACAGAAGTGGTGGCCGGCCTTATAATTCCTTGCACCACATTCACACTGTAAATTGAGCCGACAAGCATGGCTCCTGTATTTCCTGCACTGGCAAAAGAGTCGATCAAACCCTTTTTGAGCAGTTTGAAACCTTTTGTAATACTGGAGTTGGGTTTTTGTGTAAATGCTTTGGTAGGCTGTTCGCCCATACCGATTACTTCAGAGGCATGCACAATATCAAACAAAGAAACGTCCGATCCCATCTGGGTCAGCTTTTCCCTGATAACCTCCTCGGGGCCGATCAGAACAATCCGGTCAGAATCAGGTAATTCCTTTTGTGCAAGGATTGCACCTTCAAGGATTTTGTCGGGAGCAAAATCACCTCCCATTACATCTAAGCCTATTTTCATCCGAAAAAAGAATTTGCAGTTTATACCGGATGGAACTAAACGTCTGCTTAAATCAAGGGACTGATCTGCAATTCAGACAGATTTACCCATTGTAAATTCAGGCAGACGTTTACGTTTCATGATGTAGTTGCTGTGAGATGAATGGCCTCACAGGCCTGGTATGAGTTTAAACGGCAGCAGCTTTCTCAATTGCTACCTGTCCTCTGTAGTATCCACATTCAGGACAAACTCTGTGCATAAGTTTTAAGGAACCACAGTTTGAGCAAGCAGTAAGTGAAGGCTCGGTTGCTTTGTAGTGTGTGCGTCTCTTGTCCCTGCGGGTTTTAGAGATCCTACTCTTTGGATGTGCCATAATCTGAGCAAATATTAAATAAAACTATTCTAGTTATTGAATTTCAGGTTTTTAAGGGCGTCCCAGCGAGAATCTGCCGGTTTGTCCTCCTGGTTCTCTTTCGATGGATTATCAGACAAATATTTTTCCAGCTGGGCCAGGCTTTGAGCATCACAATTGTCTTCGGGTGCGGGCCCTCCCGGATGAATGCGTTTACCCGGCAACGACAAAATGATGTATTCGTAAAAATACTGCGCTACCTCCAGGTGGCTTTCGGTAGAAGGAATGATCACCACTTCATCGCTCTGCTCCTCAAACCGATCGCCAAACTTCACATACAGCATCTGTTTTACCTCAATGGATTGCCAGTAAGGGTCCAGACACCGGTCGCAGTTGAGTTCTACTTTGCCCTCCACAATAAACTCCAGATCCAGCATGTTGTTCTTTTTTAACAGGATTAGTGTTCCTTTTAATGCTGCCCGACTGATCTCCGATCCTTCAAAGAAGCTGAAAAAGTCGTCGTTCAGGTCAAAGGAAAACTCATGAACCCCGGTCGAAAGGCCTACAAATGCTATCTCAAATGGCTTTAGCGTTTTCAAAGTACTGTCTTATTTTTCAAAGGCTGCAAAGATACAACTTCTATCGGAAAATAAAAAAATAATTCCCTTTATAAATTTCAAATTCCCAAAAACCGTAAACACCCATGAACCAAAGCCTTAGGAGGATGCCCCGGGCTGTGTGCATGGGTGTTGAGAAGTTTCGGCGAGTGCTTTCACCCAAAAGGAGAAAAGCACTACCGTTTGTTATTTAAAGGCCTTCTCCAGCAGGGCATCGCCCTCCAGCTCAAGGCGTTTGAAATAGTCGGGCACAGGTTTGCCCATGAGTTTATCAACATACAACTTAGCCAGATACTGACCCAGCATGAAACCCTGACCACGCAAACCTAAAAACAAACCCTTTTCAACATCTACGATCATGCGGGGTTCAATGTAGTAGCCTGCCCAAAGCGCCTGGAAGCCCACCGCCGACACTTCGGGTATCCAGTCTACGAATATTTCTGATACAATCTCTGCAAACTCGCGCGAGTTGATCTTTACATCCTTATCTGTTTCCATGGGTTCGATGGCGGGCGATGCGCATCCGATGATCTGGCCTGTCTCTCCAAGCTGCTGGCCGTATACGGCAGTGAACCCTTTGTAATTGCGGCGATCGATGAGCATATCCAACGGATTGCCGTTTACTCCCAACATGGGAAGGCGCCGGGTGATGAAAGCCTGGTGTTTTACCGGGTACAGTCCTGTTTCGATATTGAGTTTGCGGGCAAACTGGTCGCCCTCTGCCCCCAGTGCATTGATAAACACAGGGGTATGGTATTCAACGTACTCTCCCTCGTGGGTTTTTACAATAGCTTTATAGAGATCGCCCGACTTTTCAATATCAATCAGGCGGGTATCCTCAAGCAGTGTACCTCCTGAAGCAAGCCCCGCTTTGCGCAGTGCATCGATAACTTTGCCTGGTGTAGCCTGCCAGCATTCGCTGGTTTTCAGGGCCGCAATATACTTGTTGTGGGTAGGGTTGAAGTAGGGTGAAATTTCCTTGCGGAATTCCGAAGGTTGTATCATCCGGGCTTTTTGCCATGCCATGGATTCCTCCAGCGCTTTATACATCTGCTCGTCATGGGCAAAAGTAACGTAGTTGATAAGCCTGAAATCGATATCATAACCCCTGGAGAGTTCTTCAAACATCTCCAGATTGTGGCGGGCAATGTCGGTAAGCTCGGGAAGGCTGAAAACAGGTCTTCCTCCGGCTATATTTCTCCAGGATCCACCATAACCATGGTTGATCATAGTGGGTTGGTAGCCTTCTTTGGCAAGGAACCGGAACAAAGAGCTGCCCCCTATACCCCCTCCGGCCACCAGCGACTTAACCTCGATGATTTTGCGGCTACTGCCACTGGTAATGACCTTATCGTGCAGACTGTTGGGATAGAGCTCTCCCATGCTGATCTGATTAGACATTGGGGCTCGCGGGGTGCTTCCTCCGATGAGGCGTATTCCCTTGGGGCGAAGATTTTGTTTCAGTCGTTGAATGCATCGTTTGCCACGGCAGGGGCCCATCCCCAGGTGGGTTGTGTGCTTGATCTCTTCTACCGAAATGAATTTCCGGTCGCCGATAACCTCCATTACCTGGTCAAACTCCACATCATCGCAATGGCACATAAACATGTCGGACATGAAGGATTCGGTATGGGGTTTCATTTCCAGCTCCTGGGGCATCTCATCTTTTATGATGAAACCTCTCACATTCGGCATTACCTCAGGGTTCATCCCTTCCGATTTGATACGGGCAATGTGAGTGAGATTCTTTTTTCGCAGTATCTTCTGAATAACTCCCTCGCCAAGTATTTTGGCATCATTATCCACAAGGAATACCTCAGCGCCTTCTTCCATATCAAATTCGATGGGCAGGAAAAAGGTTCCGCGTGGAATGTTGTAACCAAAAATGGCCAGTCCCGGACATTGATAAACGCAATCCATACAACCTACACATTTATCGAAATCGATATGGGGCACCGTGCTGGTCGAGGATTTTGTAATGGCTCCGTAAGAGCAGGCAAAAGCGCAAGGGTTGCAGGCAAAGCCATAGAGGCAATCGATGATTACGAAGGGCTTTTCCATCCTCTCTGCGGGGGGCATAAAGGGTTCCTCTATTACTTTATGCGGATGCTGCTGGGAATCGATATACTCTTTGGATACCAGAAGGTAGTCGTCGTATTGGAAGGGTTTCATCATGGTATCGAGGATCTCATATGCAACCTGTTTCCCTCTGAGTACGGCACTGGTTCCTTCGCCAATTCTTACTGCATCGCCTGCGCCCCAGCAGCGACGGCCAAACATTTCGCGGCCTTTGATCAGCAGCGCATCATCGGGCATCAAACCGGTGCAGATGTTGATTGCATCAATGCCATCGATTACTTTCTCTGTACCGGGAATGGCTTTAAAATTTTCGGCTTCAGCTACTACTGCAGCCCGAATTCCATCTCCCTTGGCATTGGGGATGGCCTCCAGGATTACATGCGATAACAGGATCGGGATGCCCAAACGGCGCACCCTGTTGGCTTGCACCGGAAAACCTCCTTCGTGCCCCTGGGCTTCTATGATGGCCTTTACCTTTGCTCCTGCCTGGGTGAGCTGATAGCTGGTCAGATAGCCAATATTACCCGCACCTACCGTAAGCACATTCTTGCCCAGCAGGGTAAGTTCGGTGTTCATCATTTTCTGAATTACTGCAGCAGTGTATACTCCAGGTAAGTCGTCGTTGTGGAATGTGGGAAGAAAAGGTACTGCGCCTGATGCAACTACGAAATAGCTGCAATCGATGTAAAAGACCTCCTGGGTTTTGAAGTTCTTTACCGCAACACGATTGTTTTCGAAGATATCCCAAACGGTTGAATCCAGCATGATACCCTCATGGTTGTCGCCTGCCAAAAGGCTTGAGATTTCAAAACCTCTCAACCCTCCGTATTTTTTCTCTTTTTCAAAGAAGAAAAACTGGTGGGTTTGCATGTTAAACTGGCCGCCGATCTCTGGATTGCTGTCTACAACAATATTGCTTACACCATGCTGATTGAGGATTTCGCGGGTGGCCAATCCTGCCGGGCCGGCACCTATGATCACAACATCAGTTCTGTAAATGCGGGTTGATTGTTCCTTGCGGAAGGGTGTGGGAGGCGCCACAAAATCATGAGGTATCTCTGCAACTTCTTTAACATTGTCGGCCAGGGTAATGCAGATTCTTTTGATTTCGCCATCCACAAGCATTTCGCAGGCTCCACATTTGCCAATACCGCATTCCAGACTGCGGCTGCGATGTTTCAAACTATGGCTGTGAATAGGATACCCCGCCTGATGAAGTGCCGCTGCAATGGTAAAGCCCTTTTCGGCTTCTATGGAAGAACCTTTGTAGGAAAAACTGGTTTTTTCAGTTTCCCTGATTGTGATAATAGGGTGATGCGTTATTTTGTGCATGGAAATTTTTGTGTGTTTGATATTTGAAAATGACAGCTTAATGAGCGTTTTGTTGTATTCATAAAATGCTCTGTTGCTTGAATAACAAGCCTTTCGAGAGCAAAGGTAAATTTTTTGAAATATTTTTCTGACCCTGCTTTCAATTTATAATCATTCTAAATATTAAGGGGTATCGCCGGTTTTATTCTCCTGTAAAGCCCGGATTAGCAGGATGCAAAGTTTTATAATTTCTGAGTTCATAAGTTTTGCAGGCATACTATAACCAGCTATTGATACTACCGGATAGTGTTGAGGCAACAGGTTCGTTTGGGTTAGAGTATTACCTGCCCCAGCATTTTCTGGATTTTATAATCTTGTTGCATTATCTTTACAATGCGGAGTATGTCTGCCAGGCTTATGTGTTTTTTTGGCAGCCAATCACTATTCAAAACCCTAAAACCAGTTGTGATGAAGAAATTGATGTATATTTCAGGAATTTTTGGTTTCCTGTTGATTATGGGGATCATTGCTTTAAGCCTTTTCCACCAGATAACACCTGCAGGTGAAGATAAACTCATGTCCACGGGCAATACAACTGAATTTGAAAACTCAGGAGATATGATACAATTACCACCCCCAAAAAAGAAAGGGACTGTAAGCATTGAGGAAGCTCTTCAGTTGCGCAGGTCCGTAAGAAGCTATGCTTCGCAAGCTCTCACAGTAGCTGAAGTGGGTCAGCTGCTATGGAGCGCACAGGGTATAACCCATGCCCGTGGGTTCAGAACAGCTCCCTCTGCCGGGGCAACCTTTCCGCTTGAGATGTTTGTTTTGGTAAATAATGTAGACGGGCTGCGCAAAGGACTTTATCAATACCTGCCTGCCGACCATCAGCTGCTCTGGGTTCATGGAAGAGAGGTGGCTTCAGATCTGGTAAGAGCATCGCATAGCCAGTCAATGATTGCAGAGGCTGGTGTAGTGCTGGTTTTCGGTGCGGTGTTTGAAAGAACCACACAACGGTATTCGGAAAGAGGTGTGCGATATGTATATAACGAAATTGGACATGCCTCGCAGAATGTTCATCTGCAGGCTGCGGCCCTCAATCTGGGTACTGTAGTGATAGGGGCCTACAACGATGAGCAGGTAGAGGAAATTCTGGGCCTCGATCCCGGGATCAGGATTTTGTATATGATGCCTGTAGGAAAAATGCCCTGAAGATTTATCCGGGAGTTACTAGAAATTGTATTTCATCCCCATGAACAGAGCATAATTGTAGGGATGTGTCTGCATGTTGTTTTGGGTATGGATGGGTGTAATGAACATGCTGAAAGTGGGCTCGAGAGATAAGTCCATGCGAGGGCTTACGGGATAGCTTAATGCCAGACCGCCTGTACCCGACAAACTCAGCCTCGAAATGCCAGTGCTTTCGCCAATGGGGTTGCGGTAGGCGCTGCCCTGCAGATACACATGGTTGTTTACCAGCAGATTGGCCGAAAAACCCGACTTCACAGATACATTGATGATGCTTCGCAGCAATTCATAATGCACCATTACAGGAACCTCCAGAAAGCCAAAATGCTGCACCAACCCAAAAGCAGATTTGTTGAGAAGGTTTACATTGCTTTCGTCGTAGCTGCCCTTGAGGGTAAAGATGCGTGTTGAAGCTATGTCTGCAAAATAAAAACTCTGGTCAGTAAAGTTGATACCCCCCATTGAGGTTGACATGCTCTGAGGATGACTGCTGATTTTTTCCCCTTTGGTTGAATAGAGATATGTCATGGAGGGATGGCTAAAGGCTGCAATATCATTGATTTGCTGGCCAATAAGGTTGTATGCCGCTCCTGTACGAAGTTCCATACGTTTGCCAAGCCGGTAGCTTACATGTAATCCTGCTGAAAACCCCATGATTTGGTTTTCAAGGGCCTCGAAGGGAATACTTGTAGCATTGGTTTGCAGTCTGTAAGATTGTTGCGGACTTAAAAAAGCAGTCAGGCCCCACACCTGACCTGCTGGCTCTTCAGAAGTTTCGAGCGCAAGTAGTCGCATTGGGGTTTGTTCCTGACTCAGCAAAAGGTCTTTTCCAGCCGAAGGGGCAGCCAGACCCGCTGGCATTGATACTTCAAGTGCCGCCAGGTCAAAAGCAGGGATCGGACGGGGAGCCTGATGACTTTCAACAGATTGCAGAGATGCTGCGGGCAATCCTGCCCGGGTGGCTGACCAAACGGGTTGATCCGGAATTGGATCTGCCGCAAATGCCAATATAGGATCAGCAGATACCGGTAATACCCCTGGGGTAGTTTCAGCGGCTGGGGTGGGTGCTTCTGTAGTTGATCCCGGGAGAGGTTCTGGTGCAGGCAATTCAACTACCACATCCGACTGCTTCAACCCTGGCAAAACCCAGATCAATGATGCTGCGGTTATCACCAAAAGAATCAGCGATGCAGCTATCTTAAGCCAAAACCAACCGCGATATTCTTTTTTATCCAGGCGGTTCTCAATGGCATCCCACACATGTACGGGAGGTTCCTCCTCATAATGTGATAGTTTTTCGCGTATATCTTTTTCAAATCTGTCCATTGTATCAAATGGCTTTTTCAATCCAACTTGCGTTGAACTGCAGTTTGTTTTTTAAAATCAGCTTGGCCCTGGCCAGGTTGGACCGGGAGGTGGATTCTGAAATGCCCAGCATTGAGGCAATCTCCTGGTGCGAGTGCCCTTCCATCACGTAGAGGTTGAAAACCAACCGATACTGATCGGGGAGTTGACGCACCACTTCCAGTATCTCTTTCTCCGACATATTGTCAAGTGCACTGGGTTGATTGTGAGCTTCTTCTTCTGTAAACTCATCCAGAGAGAGCATGCTGATCCGTGATCGGAATTTGTCAAGGGCAAGGTTTACAAAAATGCGTTTCATCCAACCTTCAAAGGAGCCCTGGGCTTTAAAATTCGCGATATTTTCAAAAATTTTCACAAACCCTTCCTGCAAAACATCCTGAGCATCATCACGACTGGAGGTATACCTCAGGCATACGGCATACATCCGTGAAGAAAACATCTTGTAGAGTTCTGCCTGCGACTGCCGTTGGTTTTTCTGGCAGCCCAGAATGATATGGTCGAGTTTGTCCACCAGCAAGGGGTATTGTGCAATAAACAAAAGTAAAAAAAATATCACACAACCCGACCCGTGGCAGTCGATCCCGGGCAAACAAACCTCATGCTATGAATAGGTGCAGGGTTTTTATGCTGATCTCAAAGAACGTTAGTATATTTATTTCTCCCAGGAAAGGGAGTGCTGTTACATTATATGTCTCTCACCCCGTGTGCTGAACAGGCGCAACTGAATATGAGAGCTGGTGTGTGTTGTTTCAAGGTATTCCTCGAAGGCCTGCACCAGGATAGAAATGTTTTGATCGAACCAAAGGGTGAACCCGCTGATCTCTTTGTCGAGGCGAAAATGGGGAAGTTCGTTTTCAACTCTGAAATAGTGATATTCTCCATCAGGAAGATTGATAACACTGGCCCCCTTGGCTTCAAAGGCTTCTATGATTTGAGCCGTGATATCGGATTTGTTTTGGTCGTCAGTAAGAATGTAACCCCATACGGTATGGTTGGGGATACGCATCAGCCTTTCTCTTGAGAAACTCAAACGGTTTTCAAAATGACTTTGTCTTTTGATCTGATAGTGGGTATCGTGCAGTTCAAGATCGAAATCATGACGGTTTTTGTTAACCCAAAGTGAGATGTTGCCGGGCATTTGGCCTGGAGCGCCCATGGAAAGGCTGCGGGTGGCCGGGCCTATACTGGTAACGCATAAGTTGGGTACCTCGATATTATCGCTTTTGATCCAGGTATGATCGGGAGTGTATTCTACTGAGGTTTGAATCTGAAAATTGCTGCAGGGAAAAGTCTCTACGGTTTCAAGAAAAAAAATCAACTCACGACCCTGAGGGTGAAATTGCTCGTAATAATTCAGGTGGAGTTGGTTAAATGCATTGTCTTTCTCTTCATCGCGGGTGCACGAAGAGAAAGATAAGTGGGAAATCACAAGTGTAATCAGTAACAGTAAAATCCGGTTCATCAGATACAAGGTAATCTTATAAGGATACTCGCAATTATAGGTCAAAAAAAAGACAGGCTAAATTTGGTTGTGCAGGGATAACCAAATGTAAGCCTGCCGACTACAGAATAAGTTTGACAGGGAAAAGTCTGTTTAGTCTTTTGATCCAGGGTTATGGCCGCTGGTTAGCTGAAAATGGTTAATGTTGATGGAGGCGGCCATTTTCACTAACCCTGAGATCAAAAGCGATGAGTGGAAAATGTAAGGAGAAACATAATCATTTATCTGGCAACATCTTGGGTTAAAGGCATAGGCTGTTGACTACTTTTCCCTGGTTTTTCCTTATTTCCAGTATGCAAAGAGCAATGTTTTTATATAAAGTATTGTTGATTGCAGAAAAAAAACCGGGACTACCTTCCAATGGACAAGCTATGATTGTTGGGGAGTCTTGGTTCAATTAAAAAGTCTGATATTTAAGGCAGAAAGGTGATACTCCCGGTTTTTAAAAGAGCGTTATACTACAAAGACGGGAAAGGCTATAAAAACGCTGCGTGAAAAAGTGTTTTTTTTTACTTTTTCACGCAAAAAGAAGTTAAATGACAGTATATCAGAAGCTAAGGCTTGCTATTTTTTTTGATATCCCATTTTCAGGTATTCCAGCATCAGATCCATATCGAAGTAAGATACCCCGTTGCGGCTGAGATGCTTTCTGTCTTCCAGAAAAGCCGCCTGGAATTCTTCAAAGTTCTTCATCCTCTGAAGGCTTTTGCCATAATAATGTAATGCCTCTTGGGTTTTGTTTTCGCACCAGGTTACGTGTGCCAGATTGAGAAGATCCCATGCATTTTCAGGGTCGCCTGCAAGTAAACGGTTGAAATAATCGCGGGCGGTATCCAATTTGCCAACCACCCACGAACACCATGCCAATGGACGACGGATCCGATGGTTCTCGGGCGCCAGTACTTCCACCTTGAAATAGTAATCAAGAGCCTCTTCATATCTTTCCAGGTGTATAAGACATTGGCCAATATTTGCCTGGATCTTCATGTCTTCAGGGCTTTGCTTTTCAGCTTCACGGTAATACATCAACGCATCCTCCCACTGGTTGAGGAATTTGGAGCAGTAGGCCAGTTTTTTCAAAATCCACAAACGACCTGTTTCTATGATCTCGGCACGCTTGTAATAATCCAGTGCTTGCGAAAAATCTCCGGTCTTCTCATAGCAAAAGGCTATTTTTTCGAAAAGCTCAATATTGCTGCGATCGCGCTCAAGCAACGACAGGAAAATTTTCAGAGCGTAAGGGTAGAACCCTTTGTCGAAATACAATTCTGCCAGGTTGCGGGTAGTGGCGGGGTCGGTTATCAGGGTTTGAAGAAATTCAGAACCAAAAATATCTGCCTCCAGGCCAAAAATATCTGTAAACTCACCTCTCCATGGGTGCAGCTTGAAAAACCGGTAAAGGTCTTGAAAATACTGAGTGTATACACTCCGGGTACGGGCAAAATCGTTGAGAATGCCTTCGCTTTTTTCGATCTCTTCCATGCTGCTCATCTCAGCAGTTGCCATATTCATCATCATGCTTTTTTGCTGATCGGGTATCATGGAGAGATTGATGCAGAAGGAATACTTGTCGCTGTTGCACATAAAATGAGTTTGTTCAAGCTTTTTTACCAGCGGAGTGAGATCAGGCCCATCGCCTGAGGATTTCAGGTAAGACCTTATGCTTTGATTCTCATGGTAAAAAGGAACAAACCAATTGCTGATCTTCTGAAAGAAAGGAAAATTTTTCAGTTGGGAGAAAGCACTCATGAAAACGTCCATCCCTTCCATCTGCATTTCGGTAAACTCGGTAAGTTTATCAAGCAGGTCGGGGGCATCCTCAAAAACGGTTTCCCAGTCAGGATTTTTCTCTTCTCCAAACTCATCTTTGAAAATGTTCTCCAGGTCGAGTTTCTGCTCAATCCGTGGACGCAGCTTCATCATACGTGGAAGGATTTCTTCCTGCCATTTTTTGCTTACACTTTCGGTTTCACGGGTTTTGGTAAATTGTATAAGCAGGGCCTCAATGTTTTTCTCAATACTGTCGGTCTCCATGAGTTTACGGGTCTGCTCATGAAGGGCCGGATACAAATAGTACCGGTCGTTGTAATGGAGCATACAAAGAAATAAACCCAACAGGGCTCTCTGCCATACATAATGCTCATGGGCATGAATGAAGCGAAACAACAGCAGGAATTTGTTTAGATCGAAATACCTGAGCAGGCTAAGGGTAAGGGCACTTACCAGCAGGCTTTTGTCGTGCCATGGCAACTGTTCAGACTGGCATGCTGCCTCCAGGAGTTCAATTTCCTCTTCGCTGTATTTGTCTGACAGCCATATGATATTGAATATTTTCACCAGAGCATCCTCACGAGGTATGGATTGTTGCGGATTTTCCAGCTTTACCTCCTTTAGCAGATCGGAGAGTTCAGTATCGAAGGTAAGCCTCTCGAGAAAGGCCATAGAATGTTCGGTAGCCCGCGATCTGGCCAGTTGCTTTTTCAAAGCATATATATTGTCGGAAGCATTGATGGTAAGCAAATACTCATGCAACTCGTCGGCCATTTCCAGCAAATTGCGCATCAGGTAGTGGTATACCTTCTGGCGCTCAGGGTCCTGAACCCCGGAGAAGGTATGCTTCAGCAGATTCTCGTAGGTGAGCAGGTGCTGGTTTAAAGTATCCTGATAATACTCTTTGCCCGAGGCATGGATCAACTTCTCAATGCCCCGGATGGCTTCAACCATACTGCGCTGGTGAAGCATTTTGCAAATGTCGTGGTATGTTTTTTTAATCTCCGGATTGTTCATAGGAGTGTTTTGACCCTTCCAATCGGGCAGCAATAGTTTTAGAGGATAATGCGTTCGGCAGAAAAAGGTTCATTCATATTGAATTTAATCACAGCCAGCCCTGGTCCTTCAAATGCAGCAGAAATAGCAATGGTGGAGTCTATTTTTTCTTTCCATACTCCTGTAAGTCTTGAGGATTCGTGGATGTGCCCGTGAAGCGACAGGAAGGGTTTCTTTTGTTCAATGAATTCGCGTATGGCTTTGCTGCCCACATGCACATCTACTGGTTGGTCATTTACCGTTACACCATCCAGTGCGGCTCTGTCCAGGCCACACTGATAAGGAGGCGAATGAAACATACAGATCGTTCTGGAAAAGTCCACTCCATTGGCCATTTTTTTCAGGTCCTGCCGTATGGTACTTTTATCCTGATTTTCGCCACTGTCCCATGTTCTGAAGCCTTCGGTGGGAGGAATACAGCCCGGCTGAACCTCCTTGCCGATGTCGTATCGCTCCCAATCTTTGAGCAAAAAGGGAGTGGGAGGCACATATGCATAGCCCATGATCTGATAATCGTGAAAAGTGCTGATATTACCATGTGCGTAATTCCAAAGCCCTTTTTTCTGAAAATTGATCAAGGGCACTTCTTCAATACGAGGATCGTCATTGCCCATTATAATATAAACAGCTGGATAATCAACTTCCATTTCCTGCTTGAGCTGCTGGAATTTTTCTGCCAGAAAATCAGTAACAAAATCGGGTTTGTTATCGCCTGCCCTGAAGCTGTGCATAATACTTGAGGGCAAAATGTCTCCGCCAATGAACAGGGCTCCGGGTTTTTCCTTCCGTATATACTTAAATAGTCTTTCGTACCGGTTTACCTTTCCATGAAGGTCAGATACAAATAAGCATTGTTTATTCATCCTTCTTTTTCTGTTGCGTAAAAATTTGACTGACAATCGAAAGACCCTGAACAATATACCGATTGGCCTTATCGATCCGGGTTTAAGCCTTTAGGGTTGTTGTACATTACAAAGTAAATGCTTTCCAACGGAAAATCCTGTATTTTTCGTTCCAACAGGCTGTTTTTTACATTCATCAGGGCTGACAATAATCACTTAATCAGGGCTGTAGTGTGTTTGTAATCCCGGTAAATCAAAAGCCCTGCTGTTCTGTGTGAGCGATCAGCAGGGCTTTTAAGATTATATAATTATTCTTGTACACCTGCAGAAGAGGCAGGATTTATGGTACATCACTATTGTTGGCTTTCGTCAGCAGGTTCCTGTATTTCTATGGCTTCTACCTGGTAGGTTTCGCCCACGGGTTGTGCTGTTGCCTCATATGCTGTTTCAATAGCAGCAGCCTCCTGTGTGCTGGGCTCAAAGTAGATGTGTCCTTCAACTCCCAATGGAATACCCAGTTGCACCCAAAGTACAAACAGCGGAATACGAGCTACCATGAAGGCAAGGGCATAGGGTAGCATCATGGAGATAAGTGTACCAATGCCTGCTGTTTTATCGTACTTCTGGGCAAAAACTATCACCAGCGGGAAATAGGGCAGAAGCGGAGTAAGAATATTGGAATAAGAGTCACCGATACGATAAGCTGCCTGGGTAACTTCCGGTGCGTATCCCATAAGCATGAGCATAGGAACGAAAATCGGTGCCAGCAGAGCCCATTTGGCCGAGGCGCTTCCCATTACAAGGTTTACCAATGATGAAATGAGAATAAAGGCAACCAAAAGGGGAATGCCGGTAAAACCAATCGCATTGAGCGCATCAGATCCTTTAACAGCAAGTACACTTCCAATGTTTGACCAGTTGAAGTAAGCCACAAACTGAGCTGCCACAAACGAAATTACGATGTATAACCCCATGGTCGACATGGATTTTGCTGTCATGTTGGCAACATCCTTATCATTTTTAAGGGTTTTGGAAACAATACCGTACACCAAGCCCGCTACAAAGAAGATGATGAACATAACCGGAACCAGCGAGTTGTAAAAAGGCTGCATGCTGGCTTTGCCACTGTTGGGGTCAATTTCGCCGCGTAGCAGTCCGTTTTCCGGAAAAACTGCCAGGAAAATCAACACCAGGATTGCAACAACCGATATTCCAGACCATCTGAGGGCTTTGCTTTCCAAAGGTGTAACTTTATTGTTGTTATCTTCGGCCAGCATTTCGCCATCAGGCTGATAAGCCCCCAGGCGGGGTACAATAATCTTTTCTGTTACCCATGTTCCGGCAAGACCTACCAATGGAACCGATGCAGCCATAATATACCAGTTGGAGAGTGGGTTTACAATGTAACCAGGCTCAATGATTTCGGCGGCCGATTGGGTAAAAGCGGCAATCATAGGGTCAAGGCTGGTAGGAATAAAGTTGGCCCCAAAACCTCCTGATACACCTGCAAAGGCTGCGGCAATACCTGCCAGAGGGTGGCGCCCCATACTCATAAACAATACGGCACCCATGGGAATCAGAACCACATAACCCGCATCGGCCGCTACAGAACTGATCATACCTGCTGTAACAATAGAGAAAGTGATCAGAGACTTGGGAACCTTAGATACAAACATACGCAGGGCTACTGCAATCATGCCGGTGTGTTCTGCTACACCAATACCAAGCATTACCACCAATACCAGACCCAGGGGAGGGAAAGTAGCAAAAACATGCACCATGCTGGTGAAAATTCGCTGAATACCTTCTTTGGTAAGCAAATTCTGCACTACAATAAACTCCTCAGCAATTCCACTGGTGCCTCCGGTACCTGGCTTGAGTACAGAAACTCCTCCAAATATCCATGACAATAACAATACAACGCCCATGAGCATTGCAAACAAAGTTACCGGGTGGGGCAGTTTGTTGCCTACAACCTCGATTTTGTCTAATATTTTCTTGAAAACACCTTCCTTTTTCCTGGTTTCAGTTTGGCTCATAAAATAGTTTTTATTGAATTTCAATGATTTAGTTTCCTGTTTGAGGGCCCAAAAATAAAGTATTCGGGCTTATCAGCAAAAAAAATATTTTCTTTTTAACCCATGGCTTGGTATAGCTTTAGGTTCAGAGCCCATCAAGGGACAAGCTTTTCCTGTATTGCCAGAAGGTTGCGGGGGTTATCGTACTATGGTTATGGCGCCATGCACCTGTTTGCGTATACCCTGTCGCACATAAGTCAATACATAATAGTAAGTGCCTTCGGGCTGATTGCCTCCATCCCACCAATTGCCGTAGTAATCGCTGTTTTCAAAAACTTTTTTCCCATGGCGGTTGTAGATAACCATTACACTGCCGGGGTAATTTTCCAGATTTTCAATCTCGAAGAAATCATTGATCTGATCTCCATTTGGGGTGAAAACATTGGGTATGCGCAGATCGCAGTTCCTGGTTGAGAGGGCAAGGGTGAAAAAGTCCTGGCAGCCGGTAAGGGTGTCCATCACCAGGGCCATATATGTCATGGGGTCTTTTACCCACAGAGTGTCATAGGTGCGGCCTTCCAGCGATGCACCTTCCATCATCCACTGATATACCCAGTGCAGTTGATCGCCCGCATTGACCGGAGAGATTCGGAATACTGCAGAATCTCCTTCGCAAAGGGGAAGTTCCGGGTCGGAGCTTATCTCAGCCTTGGGCAGGGGCAATACAACAACCTGAACGAGCGTATCCCAGCGGCAACCGAAATTATCTGTCGCCTCAAATTTGAAAGTATATTCACCGGCCTCCTGCAGCGTTGTATTGGCAGGATTTCCGCTTAATGTATTTCCCTGGTGGTCGTACCATTGTTCCTGCACAATCTGGGGTTGAAAGATCAGTGAATCGGGATAAAACGATTCTTCGAAAAAAAGGCTCCATCCTGTTATATGACCCGAGGTATTGCTGGTATTGTCGGTAACTCTCAGGGTCCAGGGGCCATTGAGCGGACAGCCCGCCAGGAAATTCAATGACTGTTGCGGGGTATAATCGCCTGCAGGCAGGTAAGGTTGATTGAAATAAAGTGTGCCCTCCAGGTCGGTGTAGTCATGGTAGCGGAAAGCAGTTTCGTTGAGCTTACCATAGGCAGGCGTTGGGGTAAAACAATAGGCATAGCCAATCCCTGGAAGTGCATCATTGAAAACCACAGGTTCTCCAAGATGGGCTCCTCCCTGGCTGAAATCTTTCAGAAAAATGCTGCTGCCACTGGGGCATTCAATAGAAAAACTTACATGCCCATGATTTACGTGCTCAATCTCGACACAGATCCTGTCAATGTCATTGCCATTCTGGATGGAAAATTCTTCGGGGAAAACATCAAACTCCAGCACCGAAACAAACGGATTGTCGGGGTTGATAAAGGCAATGGTATCCACCTGCGTGGGGAAGCCCGTCCAGATGGTTGTGTTGATGACTCCGAACAGGGAGAAAGGTTCGCGGGCACAAACGGTATCTGCTGAAGGTCGGGTGCCTGTAAAATCAGGAAAGGTAGCCAGGCGTAACGTTACGATGGTATCGGTTTCGCAGCCATTGGCATTGTCGGTTACCGTAAGCCGGAAAGGATATGCCCCCGGTCCGGGGTAGCTATGGTTTACCTCCTTGCCAAATTTGATTGTTCCATCGAAATTCCATTGATACACCCGATCATTGTCGCTGCCTTGCCAGTTGCCACCCAGGTAGGTTGAGCTGGCAAAGAAGGTGATGTTTTGCACCTCGGGGCAAAAATCGAATGAGCCTGTTTCGCTGGTAACAGTTGCTGTAAAAGCATCGCAAAGACTGAAACAACTGATCTCGCCCCACCAGCCGCGAGCCGGATCGGAGGCAGAAGAAACAAACTGAAAGTGAAGGGAAGTGCCCGAGGACCAAATCTGCTTACCCTTAAGGCTGGTGCCTGTGGCCTCGAAAAGTAACGGAGCTGTTTCGTCTTCGCCATCATAAACGGAGAGTACATCGCCGGCTCCCAGTTCGAAAAAGCGAAAAAAGACATTTAAATAAAGCTCTTCACCCTGATCCTGGGGCGCAGAAAAGGTAAGCTTGTAGTTTTCGTTGTTCTGATAAGGCGTAAGGGTATCTGCGCCGCTGTGGGTAAAGGCACCCGTGCAGGTCTCAATGTTTTCTCCCGTATGGATGTTGATGGGAAAGGTCAGCTTCTGCGCCCGGAGTGCATGGCCGGTAAACATTAACAACAGGAGTGCCAGCAGGCTTATGCGATGTATCATGTGCTCAAAGATGGGTTTTGCAAAGGGTCATGTAAGAAACAATACGCATAAAATGCGGCATTATTTTACATGTTGATAATTTAAGCTGCAAAGATAAAAAATTGTTTTACAGCCTACTGAAAAAGCATGGAGAGTATGCTTTTTAGTTGTAATTTTGCAGGCTATTAAACACAGCCTCGACGAAAAGAAGTTAAGTTGTTGAATTACAAAAGCATGGATTGCTTTTCGCGAGAAATTAATAACGTTATTTCAGCGGATGAAGAATATTCGTAATTTTTGCATTATTGCACACATCGATCATGGCAAAAGTACCCTCGCCGATCGGTTACTCCAGATGACCAATACCATCAGTGTTCGCGATTTTCAGGATCAATTGCTCGACAATATGGACCTGGAGCGCGAGCGTGGTATCACCATAAAAAGCCATGCCATACAAATGGAATATGAGCATGAAGGAGAAAAGTATATACTGAACCTTATCGATACCCCCGGGCACGTGGATTTCAGCTATGAAGTATCGCGAAGCATTGCCGCCTGCGAAGGGGCATTGCTTATTGTAGATGCCACTCAGGGTATAGAGGCACAAACCATTTCTAACCTCTATCTGGCCCTTGAGCACGACCTTACCATCATCCCGGTGCTCAACAAGATGGATCTCGACAGTGCCATGCCCGAAGAAGTATCTGACCAGATCATCGACCTTATTGGATGCGATCTGGAGGAAATCTTACCCGCCAGTGGGAAAACCGGTTTTGGGGTAGATAAAATTCTGGAAGCTATTATACATCGTATTCCGGCACCCAAGGGCGATCCCAATGCTCCGTTGCAGGCACTGATCTTCGACTCGGTGTACAACTCCTTCAGGGGGGTGATTGCCTACTTCAGGGTTTTTAACGGTAAGATTTCGCAAGGCGACCATGTAAAATTTATGGCCACCAAAAGAGAATACGATGCCGATGAAGTAGGGGTTCTGAAATTGCAGCAGCATCCGCGTAAAACCATTTATGCAGGCGATGTAGGCTATATCATCTCCGGGATCAAAGATGCCCGGGAGGTAAAAGTGGGTGATACCCTTACCCATATCACCGGTGGAACCACAGAGGCCATCGTGGGTTTTGAAAACGTAAAACCCATGGTGTTTGCCGGAATCTATCCTGTTGAAAATGATGATTTTGAGGAGCTTAGAAGCGCTATGGAGAAACTCCAGCTCAACGATGCTTCACTAACCTTTGAACCTGAATCATCTGCCGCACTGGGGTTTGGTTTCCGATGCGGATTTTTGGGCATGCTGCACATGGAGATCGTACAGGAGCGCCTGGAGCGTGAGTTTGAAATGACTGTGATCACAACCGTTCCCAACGTATCTTACCTGGCTTATACCAAAAAGGGAGAAAAATTTGTTGTGAACAACCCCTCTGATATGCCCGGGCCCAATGTGCTCGATTACATTGAAGAGCCCTTTATCAAAGCCCAGATCATTACCAAATCGGAGTACATCGGAACCATCATGTCGCTCTGTATGGATAAAAGGGGAGTAATCAAAAACCAGGTTTATCTCTCCACCGACAGGGTTGAGCTTTCTTTTGAAATGCCTCTTGCGGAGATTGTGTTTGACTTCTACGACAGGCTCAAAACCATTTCGCGCGGATATGCTTCCTTCGACTATCATCCCATTGGCTATCGTCAGTCAGATCTGGTGAAGCTCGACATATTGCTCAACGGTGATCATGTGGATGCCCTTTCGGCACTCATCCATCGCGATAATGCATATGAATTCGGAAAAAAGATCTGCGAGAAGCTTCGCAAGCTTATTCCCCGCCAGCAATACGAAATCGCCATACAGGCTGGTATTGGAGCCAAGATTATTGCCCGCGAAACCATTAAGGCATTGCGTAAGGATGTTACCGCAAAATGTTACGGAGGAGACATTACCCGTAAGCGCAAACTGCTCGAAAAACAGAAAAAGGGTAAAAAACGCATGCGCCAGGTGGGCAACGTAGAGGTTCCTCAATCGGCATTCATGGCAGTACTGAAACTTGATGAATAGTTTTGTTCGACTGTAATACCCAAAATTTCAAATGACCCCCGTAAACTTTCGGGGGTTTTTTTATGCACCTGCCACCACCAGGCAGATCTCCCCTTTGAGGGTGTGCGATTGGTAATAGGCGAGCAATTCCTGCAAACTCCCACGGATGTTTTCTTCATGAATTTTCGATAGCTCTCTGGAAACACTGGCCTGCCGTTCTGCCCCAAATATCTCAGCCAGATCGGCCAGGGTGCGAAGAAGTTTATGTGGCGACTCATAAAACACCATAGTTCGGGTTTCTGCTTTGAGGCTTTCCAGGCGGGTTTTGCGTCCTTTTTTTACAGGTAAAAATCCTTCGAAACAAAAGCGATCGTTAGGTAAGCCGCTGTTTACCAGCGCAGGCACGAAAGCGGTAGGCCCCGGCAGGCATTCAACCTCGATCTGTTGCCTTATACATTCGCGAACCAAAAGAAAGCCGGGGTCTGAAATGGCGGGTGTGCCGGCATCGCTTACCAGGCCTATTGTGCTGCCAGCCTGCAGCATGTCCATAATGCCCGAAAGACTTTTGTGTTCATTAAACAAATGGTGCGAAATCATCCTGGTTTTTATGCCCAGATGGTTGAGCAGTTGTGCTGTTTTGCGGGTATCTTCGGCCAAAAGGATATTTACTTCTGATAGTACTTTTATGGCCCGAAGGGTAATGTCTTCGAGGTTTCCGATGGGGGTTGGGATAATGTAGAGCTTCGACATGCAAGGTGGATTGTTCTGTGTGCCGTTCAGAGGTTGTCCATGTATCTGCGCTGCACCAGGTTGGCAAAACGCTCAATGGTATCGGCCGAGCGCTGTCCATCCCAACCAAATTTCGTCGTAAGCACATTAAGATAATCGAATGCCTCATGGATGGACTGAGAGGAATTCAGTTTTTCAACGGACTCATTGTACGACTTAAGGTCTCCATTGAAAAGCTCATTCACAAAGATGAACTTTTCATTGACGCCGATCGCTTCCCTTATGTTGCTGATGGGTTTTTGCTGCATCCGCGTTCCTATGCTTTTATCTTCCTTGATTCGGGTGAGCCTTTCATAAACACTGTTGCTATCGGAAGAAAACTTCTCAGCTACAAGTTGAATATTATCCACCTTAGCAGATGGAGCTTTTTGTCCGTTCTCGCGGGGTTGTGCGGGAATGGGTGACGGTTTTTCAGAACTTGTGTCCGCCTGAGGTATTTCTTGTTTTTCTGCAACAGGCTCTGGCGGAGTTGGTGTTTCATGGGTGCTGACCGGTTGTGTTTCTTTTGCCGGCTCTGGCTTCTGGGCAGATGGCTCAGGTGCAGGCTCAGGTTTTTCTACCGCACTAACTGGCGAAACATCGCGGGTTTCATCTTTTTCATTCGAGAATGATTTAGTTAAGTCATTGGTCGAATGCAACTTGCATGAATGATCATTTTCATTTCCTTTTGAGCGGTTAGTGCTCATGCAAGTTTCTTCTGCAATAACCTCCTGGGGTTTTACAGGAATATCTGAAGGTGGTGGTACCTTAGCCTGCTCTTTGTTTTGCTGTGTGGGTTGAGGCCTGGGTGCAGGTCTGGCAATGGATTGGGTTACAAAGGGGGCTTCAGAGGCAGCCTCCGATACATTGTTGCGGGTAAGGGTGCGCAAAAGTTCAAACTCGCGGTACAACAGGCGAATATCCTCCATGGCAAGATCAATCTCCAGCAGGTTGCGGCCACCAGACTGCTTTTCCATCAGCTCTGATCTCTTGATGATGTTTTCCAACAGATTTACAATGTTCTCCCGGGTTTCTATGATGCTCATGTCTTGTTTTATTTTAGAGGATGACTTCAAATAAAAGCGATAAAATTGAATTCTTATTGTGCCTGATCGGTTATCTTTGCATGGGAAAAAACTGAGCCCATTATCCGAAAACCTATTGGGTTTAAAACCTGTAAAATTAGCAAAGAAAAACCAATTAGCTGTTCATGTTTCTCGAAAAAGACAGAGACGGTTCGCAAGGGCGCGGCTGGATCGAAGTGATCTGCGGAAGTATGTTTTCTGGCAAGACTGAAGAATTGATTCGCCGGCTTAAGCGTGCAAAGATTGCACGGCAAAGGGTGGAGATTTTTAAGCCTGCCGTGGATGTACGCTACGATGAAGAAAAAGTGGTTTCTCATGATGCCAATGAAATTATGTCGACCCCGGTTCCTGCCTCTGCCAATATTCTTTTGCTTGCCAATGATGTAGATGTGGTAGGAATTGACGAAGCACAGTTTTTTGATGCCGGGCTCCCCGATGTTTGCTCACAATTGGCCGGCCAGGGGATAAGGGTAATTGTAGCGGGGCTGGATATGGATTTTAAGGGAAAACCTTTCGGACCCATCCCCAACCTGCTTTCGGTAGCTGAGTATATTACCAAGGTACATGCCATCTGTGTGAAGTGTGGCAGTCTGGCTCATTTTTCACATCGAACTATAGTTAGTGATAAACTGGTGGTGCTGGGTGAAAAAGAATCCTATGAGCCCCTGTGCCGGTATTGCTATACCCGGGAAACCAGCAGGTAAAACAGAACTCTCCTTATATCTTTTGAGAACCTGCCGGGTCGAGCACTGCCTCTATCAACCTGCGGGTATAGGGCTGTTGAGGTGAGAAATACAGTTTGTCGGCTTCTCCGCTTTCAACCACAACGCCTTTCTCCATTACCATGATTCGGTCCGACATGTACTTAACCACCGACAGATCGTGCGAGATAAAGATGTAGGTAAGGCCAAACTCTTCCTTTAGCTCATTGAGCAGGTTCAGCACCTGGGCCTGCACCGAAACGTCGAGAGCGGATACAGACTCATCGCAGATGATAAATTCGGGGTTGAGCGCAAGTGCCCTGGCAATGCAGATCCGTTGTCTTTGTCCTCCTGAGAATTCATGGGGATAGCGCTTATAATGTGCTGCTTCAAGGCCTACTCTTTCGAGTAATTCGATGATTTTATTTTTCCGCTGGGTGTCATTGTCCAGGATGTTGTGCACCTTCATGGGTTCCATTATGGCACTACCTACCTGAATGCCCGGTGTAAGGGAAGAGTAGGGGTCCTGGAATATGATCTGGATCATCGGCCTCAATCTTCTGAGTTTGCTTTCGCTAAGTGTGGCCAGATCGGTGTTTTTATAAACCACCTGCCCGGCAGCCGGTTTGAGAAGGCGCAGCAATGCTCGGCCCAGAGTGGTTTTGCCACAACCCGATTCTCCCACAAGGCCCAGGGTTTCTCCTTTGTAAACTTCAAAACTAACCTTTTGTACGGCACTAAACCATTTTTTGGGTTTGCCAAGCAAGTTGCGGGAGGTGATAAAGTTCACTTCAAGGTCCTTTACCTCAAGTACAGGGGGCTGGGCATAAATCTTTCGGTGTCTTTGCTCTCTCTGGCTCGGGGTTTCCCCCTCAAACAAAGCTTCGGACACCGGTCTGGCAGCATTTTCAAAATCGGCTACCACCGGCAGCCGAACCAGGCGAATATCAGTACGCGGCCGGCAAGCTACCAGTCCTTGTGTATAAGGATGAGCAGGCTGGGTGAAAATGCTGGTTGTGTTGCCTTTTTCTACAATATGGCCCCGGCGCATTACAGCGGCCTGATGGGCTACCCTGTGTATTACCCCCAGATCGTGCGATATAAACAGCATGCTCATCTGGTGTTTTTGCTGTATATCGGCCAGCAAATCCAGAATGCTCTTTTGAACGGTTACATCGAGAGCAGTGGTAGGCTCATCGGCAATGAGCAGGGGTGGGTTGCAGGCAATGGCCATGGCAATCATTACACGCTGACGTTGCCCTCCTGATAATTCGTGGGGATACTTGTTGAAAACGGTTTGTGGATCAGGGAGTTTCACTTCTTCGAAAAGATGCAATACCCTGGAGTGTGCAGCCTTTTCTTTGGCTATTCCATGCCATATCAGGCTTTCTGCCACCTGCCACCCACAGCGTTTTACCGGATTGAGAGATGTCATGGGTTCCTGAAAGATCATCCCGATCTGGTTGCCTCGTATGCGTTGCAACTGAGTTTCATCGAGCTTGAGCAGATCAATGACCCCCTGTTTGGGATGATTAAAAAGGATCTCTCCGGAAAGAATGCGTGCAGTCTTTTTGGGGAGCAAACGCATGATGGCCAGCGAAGTAACCGATTTTCCGCTGCCCGACTCACCCACCAGCCCAAGGGATTGTCCGGTTTGCAGGCTAAGGGTGATGTCTTCCACGGCAGGCACCATGCCCTCATCTGTTTCAAAAGCAATGCTAAGCTTATTGATTTGCAACAAGGGCATGGTGGTTGTCATGGGTTTCGGATTTATTTTATGCTTTCACCAGGTTTACGCCATCTTACATCGAAATATCCCGGACGCTCCTCAACGGCTCTGCGCTTAAAATCTTCAGGATATCCTACACCCTGTGGCCAGGGACGAAGCTTATCTTCAGTGCGGATATAGCGATCGTTGTATTTGGAGAAGATATGATAGCCCAATTCTCTCCAGCGCTGTACCGTATATTCGGCATTGTTTACACTGAAGTCGGTAAGGTATTCGTACATCATTTCGCGGTTGGTATCGTAGAGCGCTTTGGCAGCCACATCTACCGCCCTTGTCATCATCAATGAGCGGTTCTCTACATCCTGCTGCACCTTCTGGATGTCCTGGATGATGTAGCTGTAGAGGCCATAGGCGTAATTTGCCACCAGGTTGAACACCCAGAAGGCCGAGTTCCAGTCAAACTCTACGATGTTTCCGGTTGTAAGCGAAACGGGGGCTCTTTGCATACCCACATACAGAGGCATGTAAGCGTTGGAGTAAGTGTCGTCTACACCGTACCAGAAAATGCCTCCAATGGGGTCGGGCAACCAGTTGCGCGATTGTGAGATGAAGGAGAACCCTGTTTGGGGTTGAGAAATGGTTCGTGGCCATGCGTATTTTTGCCCGTCCAGTTCAAAATAAATGGGGCGCCAACGGTAGGGGTTGTTGAAAGGGCCTGCATCGAAGCCGGTTCCGGTATAGAAGGGAGAGTCGTGGAAATGGTCTCTTACGAACGAGAACATATCCTGCACGGTAACGGGGCGATCAGGTTTGATGAAAAGGGGATAAGGCTCAGCACCCTGCACACAGCGCCAATAGTCGGCTGGGAAGTTTTGTGAAGGGGCAGCATTACGGAAAATGCTCCACACACGGCCTTCGCAAAGGAGCAAAGATTCGCAGGTGAGGGGGTTGTAGGCATCAACAAAGCTGAATTCTTCTTTGGGGCCCTCGAACCATCCCATCTGGCGGGCAAAGTCTACCACATCTTCCGACCACATCCAGTTCTGGGTGTCGTTCCAGTCAATTTTTCTGATCCTGGCCTGGTTGGCATGGGCGGCGATGTATCCATCGGGTACGCGGGCGGCAACCCAAACGGCACCTTTTCCGTGCTCCCCTTTGCCAATGAACTCCATGATCCACACCTCGTCCTTGTCGGCTATTGAGAAGGATTCTCCGGTGCTGTTGTAGCCAAATTGTTCTACCAGGCCGGTCATTACCTTTATGGCTTCGCGTGCAGTGCGCGAACGCTGCAAGCCAATATACATCATGGCGCCATAGTCGATAAAACCGTTGGGAGTATGCAATTCGCTGCGCCCGGTAAAAGTGGTTTCGCCAATGGCAACCTGATGTTCGTTCATGTTGCCTATTACACGGTAGGTTTTCTCTACCTGAGGAATGCGGCCCAACAAATGACCGTGGTGCCAGCAAATGATATCGATGGAGTCGCCAGACTGGTATACTCCACCAGGGTAGTAATAAAGGGGGTCCATAAAGCCACCTGCATCGGCAAGGTAGCTGATCATAACACTTCCATCTGCACTGGCACCTCTGGATACCAGAACATTGGTGCAGGCATGAACTTTAGGTATTGCGGCCAGAAGCAGCAATGCCAGGAATGCGGTTGCGAAAAACTTGTTTTTTGTCATAAGTGGAATTACTATTTGGATGTTTATAATTTTCTTTGAAAAGAGCCAGATCGAGATTGTATTACCTGATAGGCTCTCCGGGCTGGCGCCATCTTACATCGAAGTTTCCGGGAGCTTCCTGTACGGCTCTTCGTTTGAACTCTTCCGGATAGCCTATGCCTCTAACCGTTGGACGCAGGATGTCTTCATCGCGGATATACCGGTCATTGTATTTCGAAAAGATCTCAAAACTGAAATCTCTCCAGCGGTTTACCACAAATTCAGCATGGTTTACGCTGAAATCGGTAAGGTATTCGCGCATGATATTTTTGTCAGCATGGTACAATTCCCTTGCTGCGGCATCAACTGCGAGGGTCATGGCCAGGGCCCGGTCTTCAAGTTTTTTTTGTTCTGCTTTTATATCGTCAATCACAATGCTGTACTGGTCATACGCATAGTTGGCCAGCAGATCGAAGGTCCAGAAGGCCGAGTTCCAGTCGAAGCGCAATGGGTCGGCGTTTCGGAGCGATTTTGGGGGTTGGGTCATACCCATGTACAAAGGCATAAACACAGTGGTATAGGTGTCATCAACGCTATACCAGCAAATTCCACCTACTTCATCGGGCAGCCAGTTGCGTGCCTGGGTTACAAATGAGAAAGCGGTTTGAGGTTGCGAAATGGGTCTTTCCCATGCATATTGGGTGTTGTCGCCTTCGAACTCAAAAAACACAGGGCGCCAGCGATAAGGATTGTTGAATGGGCCTGCTGCAATACCTGTTCCTGTATAATACGGGGTTCCGTGAAAATGATCGCGCACCAGGGCAAACATATCCTGCACAGAAATTTTGTTGTCGGGTTTTACAAACAGTGGGTAAGGCTCAGCACCTTCCACACAACGCCAGTAATCGGCTGAGAAGTTCTTTGAGGGAGCTGCCCGGTTGTAAACACTCCAGACCCTGCTCTCGCAAAGTAACAACGATCTTGGCGTAATGGGGTCGTAAGCTTCTCTGAAGCTGAAATTTCTTTTACGTCCGGAAAACCAGCCCATTTCTTTGGCAAAATCTACTACATCCTCAGCCCACATCCAGTTTTGAGTATCGCGCCAATTGATCTGGCGAATGCGCGACTGGTTGGCATGTGCTGCAATGTACCCTTCAGGTACGCGGGCTGCTACCCAAACAGCCCCTTTGCCGTGTTTGCCCTTGCCAATGAAATCCATCATCCATACTTCATCTTTGTCGGCAATGGAGAACGTTTCACCGGTGTCTCTGTATCCGTAAACTTCGGCAAATTCAGCCATAATTTTTATGGCCTCGCGTGCCGATGAAGCCCGCTGCAAGGTAATCCATATCAGGTTGCCGTAATCGAATACCCCCTCTCCACCATGCAACTCAGGCCGGCCCGTGAAGGTGCTCTCGGAGATGGAAACCTGCTTCTCATTCATATTGCCAATAACCCGGTAGGTACGCCTCACCTGGTGAATACGGCCCAGGTGCTCTCCTGCATGAAAACCAAATACATCCAGAGAATCTCCCTCTGGGTATTCGCCTCCGGGATAAAAATGAAGCGGTTGGGCAAAACCAGCCATATCGTATAAGTAACTCACCATAACACTGCCATCAGTGCTGGCGCCGCGCGAAACCAGCACATTGGTGCATGATCTGGAGGTGGTGTAAGAAAAAAGCAGAATGCAAATGGTGAAAAGGGAAGTCAGGAGAGGGGTTCGGATGTTCATATGTGTATGAAAAATATTGTGGCCAGGGCCGTGAATGATTTCGGATTCAGGATCCCGGAATTTTTCCGGTAACCCGTACAAAAATAATACTTTGAAGAAATAACCTTAATTGTTTGCGGTTGGGCTGTATTGTTGATAATGAAAAATACAGATAAAACGCTGAAAATCTACATTGAAAGGGCTTTTTAATGTGTGAAAAATATTTTTTTGTGCGGTTTTGTATGTGCTTTCCAAAAAAAAGACGTAGGTTTGTTGCGACCAAAAACCCTGGTCAGTAATATGTAACTTGCACAAAAACAGATTTTTGGAAAAAAGGAGGTTTTGCTTGGGGCTTAGATTGTTGTTTCGGCATAAATTTAACGTTTAATTTTTTTTAAGATTTAAGATATGAGGCTGATATTATTTGCAGTTTTTATTGTGTTCATGTGGGGATGCGGAGGTACAACGCAACAGGAGCAAGCCGCAGAACAGGAAGTTTCGGAAAAAGTTGCCTTTATGGAAAAGCTCAGATCTCTTTGTGGGATGGAACTGCAGGGAGAAATCTTTGCCGATGATTATCAACCTGCTTATGTGGGTTTGCCCATGAGTTTCACTTTCAACAGTTGTACTGAGAAAGAAGTGCGAATAGTAACCCTGTTGCCTTCGCAGGAGCAGTTTACCATTATTCTCACCCTGATTGACGAAGATTTGCTTCTGAAACATGATGTACGCGATGCAGATCTCTCTCCTCGCGAAATAACCATGTATGGCGGATTCGCCCACGATGGGGGCACTTCTGTAATACAGATCTTCCCTGTACACAATTTTGGAGGGGATATGTGGCCCGGATACGAAGACTACAGCTGGGAGATTTGCATGCCGGAAGGTGAAGGTAAATTTGAATATATCGAATATGCTGCAGACAAGGTAAGGAGGCATTTTACTGCCATTATTCCTGGTATTTAACTAATCATCCCCTCTACTCTCCTGATGGAAAACAAGAAAAATAAGTCCCCCAGATTTCTTAATCTTCCTCGTATTCATGGAGGCAAGGAGGCCCTGAAGGAGTTTATCAAAAGTGAGCTGGTGTATCCTCCGCTGGCGCTTCAAAAGAGGGTTCAGGGCGATGTGATTGTAAAGTATAAGATCTCTGACAACGGCGAAGTGCTCGACCCTCATATAGTAAAAGGGTTGGGGTATGGTTGCGATGAAGAAGCCTTGCGCCTGGTAAAACTGATCAGGTACGATGCGGTAAAGAACCGCGGTTTAAGAGTAACGGCAAATACCCGTATCAAAATCCCCTTCCGCATTACTTCACCCAAGATACAAATGACCTATACCCCGAAAAAGGCGGCCAATACACCCAAGGAACCTAATCCGTCCAAAGAAAAATCATCTCCTGAAACTTATCATTACACCATCCGGTTTTGATTGATTATTTTTGCAAATGTATTGCCGTTGGCAATCAGGCAAATTCTTAAAGCTAAAAAGATCAATCATATAAAGATGCCGAATACTAAAATCAGAATAACCAAAGAATTTCGATTCGAAGCAGCCCACGCTCTATGGGGCTATGATGGAGCCTGCCGTAATATCCATGGTCATAGCTATATCCTGTATGTAACCCTTCTGGGTGAGCCCGAAACCGATCCCGATCATCCAAAATTTGGAATGGTGATGGATTTTTCTGTGCTCAAAAAGATAGTCTACGATCAGATCGTGGAGCCCTTCGATCATGCTCTGATGGTTCGGAAGGGTACACCTCACAGCGATCTGGCCCGAACCTCAGGTCTTGTAGGAAAACTTCTGGAGCTGGAGTACCAGCCTACCTGCGAAAATATGGTGTCAGATTTTGCCACCCGTATTGCCCGTAATCTGCCACAGGGTATTATGCTCCACAGCCTGCGCCTGCATGAAACAGCTACGGCTTATGCGGAGTGGTATGCAGAAGATAATGCCTGATCAGGCATGTTGCAATAATCCATCGGAATCCGATGAGGGTCAGTCGATTCGTAGCTCCAGCTCAGCGGCAATCACAGCATCCCTGTCTCCATAGTCAACAACCCCCAGAATGGAATAGTTTCCTGCCGCCATGTTGGCAGGCAAAGAGAAATGTATTACCCTGCTGTGTCCGGGGAGGGTAGTAAAAGCCCTGGCCCGCTCACGGCTGGTTTGGCCGGTACGCATATTGGTAATCTCCAGATAAGCCGCAACATCAATGATGGCTTCGCCGGTGTTTTCAACATGCAATCTGATCTGGCGCAAACCCTCTTCATTTTTGCCGGCATCAGTAAAAGAAATGATCCTGGCATCGCGATGGGTTACACTGGGGGGGGTCTGGAAGATATGTATCACGAACTGAAAAGTGTGCATGATCCCAAAGCCCAATGCATTGTCGGCCATACCGGGAGGATCGGTTCTTTCCCTTGCCAGCCTTACCAGGGCTGTGGCCCAGATAACTCTGTTTGCCTCACGCACATTGGGCACCTGCATTACTATCTCCACGTCGCGAGACTCACCGGGGGCCAGCTCCAGCAGTGAGGGAGAAGCACTGAGCCATTGGGTTGCCGATTGCGGGTTGTCGGCCGGATCCTGCAGTTCGGTCTTGCCATCCTGGCCAGGAGAGGAAAAATCAGCAAAACTTACAGTGAAAACCTGTGAGGTTTCCGAATTGTTGGTAACCGTAATGCGGCGCGATTGGGTTTGGCCGGGTTCTGCATTGAAATAAACCCTGGAGGGAGATACCGCTGCACTTTGAGCCCAGAGGCCCGAAGAAAGTAAACTAAAAACCAGAATGATGATGATACGATTTCGCATAGCAAGTAAATTTTAAGGTTATTCGTTTTGTTGTTCCTGCTCCTGCTCGCGCGGTGCACGATCATTGGCAGGTTGTTGTATTCTGATCTGGCGGGCACGCTCCCTGGCCAGGAAGTTAATACTGATAATCTCTTGCGGATGCAGCACCTCAATGGGAATGTTGTTTTGCTGAAGCTGAAAATCCTGCCCGAAAACATTCTCGTTGATGGAGATCCGGTAACTGCCCCGCGGCAGATACAGACTGTATTGTCCTCCCTCACTGGTAAGAGTGGAGAATTGCTGCCCTTCATTGTTGGTAGCCGTAACCCGAATGCCTCCTAAAGGAAAATACTCTGCCCTTGTAAATGCATCCCGCTCCAGGCTTATGGATCCGGCCACTCTTGCTCCGCGGTCTATGGATACATAAAGGGTTTGATCCTGCGTTACAATTACCTCCATGGTTCGGGTTTCATGACGTGATGATGCCTGGGCAACAGGGATAAGAGAAAGCAGATAATGCCCCGGAGCAATGTTTACAAACATAGCTTTTCCATCTCTGCCGGTAATAGCTTCATAGGCCATACCGGTTATCCCGGGGTTTGATGACTCCCCGGCAACCTCCATTGCCTGCAACCTCACCCATATATCCGGCACTCCCGGATCATTGCGATCCATAGTGCCTGTAGCACTTAAGTCGCGATATACCACAACGTTCAGATCATAAAACCTTTTGCCGGAAACAGGCACATTAAAATCTTTACGAATGCTGAAACCAAATTCAAAGCGGGAAGAAGAAAAGGTTAAATCGCCTGGCGACAGATCCGGAATGCCCACCGAGGGTTGTTGTCCAGCTGATAATCCATAATATCGGGCGTATACCCCAAAACGCAACCCTGCCTGTGGGAAATAAAACACCTCCGGGCGCAATGATACTACACTCTGCTGATTGTAGGTGGTGTAATTGTAGAGAGTAGACAAGCGAAATAAAACAGTGCCCTGCAAAAGATCCTGGTCAAAATTGAATCCTGCACTGAATCTGTTGGAACGGATGTCTTCTTCTGCATATCTTCTGATCTCATTGGAGTAGTATGGGCCGAAATAGTATCTCAGGTTCAGAGCATACTGGAAGTACCTGAGGCTGGCGCGCACCCGGCCCACAAAAAACGGGTCTGGCAGGAGTTCGGTGTTTTGCAGTTGTGTAAAGCCGGCTGTAGCCCCTGAGAAAAAGCGTAAGTGATGAAAATCCAACAATCGGTATTCGGCTTCAATACCTGAATTGTGGTATTGGAGCCATGGGTCCAGATATTGTTCGTGAATGGGTTGTAAGCTAAGGGAGGAAAACTCTCCGGTGTTTTGCCAGCCAAGGCGGTAGATCTGCCTTTTGCGCAGCAGGTTCAGCTCACGCAGTTCTCCCCGGAAATACACCTCCGGGTCTGATTGATAATCAAGATAAGATACAAAGAGCTGGTTTTTTCTGTTCACACGCCAGCTTACCCGCGATGAAAGGTTTTGTGTGCCCCGTCTTACCAAATGAGAAGGTGAGTTTTGAGAGAACATTGCGTTGTAGGCAAATTTTCCTGCACGACCGGTATAATTGACCGTAAAACCCAATCCCTCGGTTTCGAAAATGCTGTCGGGGTTCCAGCGATGCTGCTGCTGGCTTACCGAGGCAGAAAGCCTTATAAATTGCGATTTCATAAAACGATAGCTTGCCCAGGCCCCTGCAATTTGATCGTCGGTTTTCTGCAGGAAATTCTCCCGTTGCTGCACCCAGGCTCCTGCCCGAAGGTCTGCCCCGGTGTAAAGGTATTCTGCAGCCATAGATTGCTGCATCTTCGACTGATCAAACAATCCGGGCATTGCCATATACGCAACTCCCAATCGATGAGGTCCGTAAGTTCCCCAAACTTTGGCTCCTTCGCCCGATACGTTGGCCCCTTCATTGTTCTGGCTAACATTTCCCAATTCTACCCCAAAGTGTTTGGATTGATAATGCAGATGCAGGTATTGACCCAGAAAAGATTGTGGGTTTAAAAAGGTACTGGTATAGTTGGATTGCAGGTAGTAGGAGAAGGCATCATTATTTGCAAAGACATGCCTGCCATACAAAGCCAAAGAGCCGTATGAGTTTTTGCCAAACAGATCGTAAGCCTGAAATTCTGCTGTAAGCGGTATGCTGCGATAGGGGGTCTGGTTTTGCTTCCATAAACTCTCCAGTCTCCTTATCTCAACATTGCTTCCCCAGGACTTGCTGGTGGTGGTTTCCGAATTTACAGAAATCCTTACCCTTAAAGGGGTTTTCCTTTGATGCGTTTGCTGCACCCCAGAGGCGCTGCGTTGTGGAAGTCTTATGTAAAGTGGTATCACCGTATCGGAGCGTGCCCGCAGAGGTATCCTGTATTCTCGTGTTTCCAGAACCTCACCCAGCGCATTGGTCAATGCCAGGTCGGGTGCCAGGTTTATCCGGAGGGTAAGTATCTCGTTGAGGTTGCCAGGGTTGGCTATTCTGACACGCAACATCACAGTATCTGCCTCCGAAGGAAGCAAAACCTGTTGCCTTGAAATTGCTGCGGTCCATTCTGATCTGATAATGGGTGTAATAAACCAGTCGGCAGTGGCAAGAAGACTTCCAAAACGAAACAAACTTGCAGTAATAGGTTGGGGGTCTGTCGATTGAAGCTGAGATGAAGGGATCACTCTTACGGGAATAAAAAGAGTATCTCCTGCTGCCAGAGTAAATGACCTTTCACGCTGGCCTAAAATCTGAAAGCCACTGGCCGCACTTATGCGTAGAGTATATTCCGAAGTTCTGTTGGATGTGTTAATGATGCGCAATACATTCGCTGACAGTATGCTGGGCTGGGCCTGCGATTGCCTTTGCCGGTAGGTCATGGGGCCACTTCCCGAAAAATCATCGGCCCGAACTTCACCACTACCTGCCCAGGGCAGAACCAGGATAATCAGTAATGTATATATCGCAAACCTCATTGTCTTTGTATTGCTTACATTGCAAATGCAACTCCTGCATCGCCCGGGTTGATAAGTGAATGTTTACATGTCTTCTACAATAATGTATTCGATTATCAGGAAGTATAGTCCTGGTTGCAAATCAAAGCCTGGCTTTATTCTAATATCTACCGAAAATCTGTAGCATTGAGGAGAGCTAAGGTAATCTCCGGGAGTATTGGTTCCCATGCCTGGGCAAGTAATATCAGGGTCGGTAGGGCTTTCAGAACCAATGATGTAAACCGGGTTGCTTATATCTGTTATGGGGAAAAAGCCCTGTACCTGCGATGTATTGGCCTGGTTGCGAAAATTGAGTTCCAGGATGCCTATGGGCGGTTCCTGGCCATAGTTGGCATAGGTGGTGATGGTATTCCATAGGCCGGGTGCAATAGTAATTGCCCCTACATATAAGTCCCAGTTTATACTATCTGCAATTATGCGTAAATCGGTTGCTCCAGGTACAATGATACCCGCCTGGTATTTTTGTAGGGTGTTGAATACAAAATGGATATCCTTCCCTTGTTTTAACTCGAAACTCAGCGATTGTGCCTGAAGAGGCATTCCGGCCATATACAGCCCTAACACAGCACAGAGTATTATTCTGCCTGGCAGTCCAATTAGTGCCAAAAAGTTTGGGTGTCCAACCATATTTTTCCTAAACTAACCCACTGATTACGGAATAAAGAAACCAAATTAAAACATATTTCAATAGAGTTATACGGGAAAATAAAAAAAAGGCTGCCCCCGGAGGCAGCTTTTTTACATAATAATGAAGAACGCAAGTAATCCGGGGGCAGAAATGTTTCTTACAAATCCTCAACCAGCGAGTAAACTACTTCGAGGTAGTAATAGCCTGCAGCAGCATACTCTTCATTGTTTCCGGCATCTGAAATCAATACAGTTGAATTGGGGAATGTAGCTGGAATGTCAGGCTTAAGTCTCATGTCCAGGCGGAAGCGGTGTGTTGTGGGGTTTCCGGCTGCAGTACCTGGAGCAAAAGATTCGCCTGCACCTGTTCCCACTTCACCGGCCAGAAACTGTGTTTCCACAGTGGGTATACCTCCCACTACTTCTGAATTGTCTAGTCCTTTGAGAGAAATCCATGTGTTGAGGTTTTCAGGAGCTGCACTGGGTACCGAAGATTGCATCTCAAGGATTTCAGCAGGCAGTGCTGCGTTACCGTTGGTTGAGTATTGCTCTACCTGCACCCAGAAATCCGTTTGAGCATATACAAACAGGTCCCAGGCCATAGTAGCATCTACTTCGAGCTGAACTGCGTTGAAACGAGTAATGCCCTGCATATATTCCTGCACGGTTGTAAATACAAAATCAACCTGTGGGTTGGTGGTCATGGTAAGGGTAAGAATGCCCCTGAGGTCCATGGTTACGTAGTTGTACTCCTGATCTGAGAGCTGAGCAAAGCTTTTCAGACTGAAAAACGACAGGGCTAAAGTACCTGCTAAAACAAATAAAAGTTTCCTCATAGTTTCAATTTTTAAGGTTAATAGATCCGGAAATATTCAGGCTTTTAGCTCCTTTTACATGATGAGTAATCAGCCATTTGATATATTGCCGGTTCAGTGCAATTATTATGAGGCTAAAATAGTATGAAAAAATCACCTGTTTGTAGGTAAAACACTGTTTTTCATGCTTTATGCGATCCGGGAAACTCGGAAACCCAAGCAGGTATTTTTACACAGTAAGCTTAGGTAGAATGAACGGATGGGAATCGAATCGATTATGTTGATGAGTTGAATGACACTAATTTGTAGTTTTTTCCTGCACAGGAATTGGTAAAGAGCTAAAATTTTGCTCATCTGATTGTATGCCTGTGGATTCGAAGTATCTAAGTGTGTCTGCCGGTATAAAAGCTTCTCTTTTTGTTGTAAACAATCAATCACAAAAAAGCCCGGAGAGTTTTCCGGGCTAAAAAGAAGATTATGCGGGAATGATTTTACCGTTCAAGCACTTCACCTACAATGCGGAAGATAGAGGTTGCGGGGTCGGCATTGGATGTTACTGTAACCGTTCTGCTGATACGGTGTGCCCTGGGTGCCAGTCGGAATTCAATCTGGATGGTGCCTTCCTGTCCTGGCATGATGGGCTGGCGTGGCCAGGAATGAACCCTGGTGCCACAGCAGGCTCTTACCTGCGATAAAACCAGTGGCTCATCTCCTTCATTCTTGAATTTGATGTCCAGCTTGGTTTCTGGCATATCATCGGTATATAAGTTACCATAATCGTAGCGGTCGAGTTCCCACTTGAGCACCGGACCTTTTTTCTCCTGGGAAAGTGCTGCCCCTGCCCCTAACATGATGAAAATAAACAATACAATGGTGTTTTTCATGGCCTATCTGGTTTGGGATGTTTGGTTAAAATGTTTTTATGCTTTTTTGATAACTAGTATTAAAAGGGAGATAAAGATAAAAAATCTTTCAGGGATTTAGACTGCAGCAGCTAGAAAAATGAGAATTTTTAACAATCAGAACAATCTTTAAGAGCTTAAATAATTTCGACAAACGATCAAATAACAAAGAAAAAACCCGGACAGAGGCCCGGGTTTTTAAATTATTCCCTTTTAATATATTACGAATGGCATTTGTTGATGCATTCGATAATCATATTAAGAGCATTTTCTCTGAGATAGTAAAAAGTCTTTTTACCACTTCTTCTTGAATCAAGAACACCTTTGGTTTTCAGGATGTTCAGGTGGTGAGACGCAGATGCCTGTTCTATCTTAAGAGCTTCATAGATTTCAGTTACGTTCATTTGCTCTTTCTTTTCAAGCATGTCGATAATCGCAATACGCATTGGGTGAGCGATAGCACGTAATTTGCTTGCTGCTTCCTCTAACTTCTTTGCATCTAATTTAGGTTGTGCCATAATAGTTCTTTTAAGTTTGCTACTTCAGTAATTAAATCGTGCAACAAATATATAAATATATTTTACAATGTAAGCTGATTCGGGAAAAAATTTTTTAAAAAATTTCAATAACCAATTAGCTTCTTATCAGATTTTTAGATTAGTTAACACCTTTTAAGAAATGACCAAAAGTGGTCAGAAAAAAACAAGCGTTTAAAACGATCTGGTTTTCAGCTAACTAAAAGAGGGGCATATGTGATATAGGCCCCCCTTTGGTTTAAACTTCTCTTAGATTTATTTTTTTGGTTTACATACTTTAGAAGAAAAGAACTCACGGTTCATCATGGCAATAAATTCAACTGAAATTCCTTTCGGGCAATCAAATTCGCAGGCATAGGTATTTGAGCAAAAGCCAAAACCCATTTCGTCCATTTTGTCAACCATACGTTCTACGCGCTCCGCAGCTTCTATTTTTCCCTGTGGGAGCATGGCAAATTGCGAAACCTTTGCCGAAACAAAAAGCATGGCAGATGAGTTTTTACAGGCAGCCACGCAGGCCCCGCAACCAATACATACCGCGGCATCAAATGCCCGGTCGGAGATGGTTTTGTTAATGGGAATGTTGTTGGCCTCCTGAGTAGATCCGGTATTCACATTAATGAAGCCACCGGCCTGTATTACCTTGTCAAAAGCCGAACGATCCACCACCAGGTCTTTGATCAGGGGGAACGCTTTACTTCTCCAGGGTTCTATCACGATGGTGGAGTTATCCTCAAATTCGCGCATATGCAACTCGCAGGTGGTGGTGTTGCGCAAGGGTCCGTGTGGCCTTCCGTTGATGTAGAGCCCGCAACTTCCGCAAATACCTTCTCGGCAGTCATGTTCGAAGTGCACGGGTTCGCCCCCACTTTCAATGATTTGCTGATTGAGGTAATCCAACATTTGCAGGAAAGACATTTCGGGAGAAACATTATCAAGGGTATAGTCTTCAAATGTACCCTTTACTGAGGCGTTTTTCTGACGCCATATTTTTAGTTTGAACTTCATATCCGGCTGCTTAAATTATTTATAACTTCTTTCCTTAAGTTCTACATTTTCATACACCAGGGGTTCTTTGTGCAGGATTGCATCCTTGCGGTTTCCGGTGTATTCATATGCAGAAACATGGGCATACTCAGCATCATTGCGTTGGGCTTCGCCCTGCTCGGTCTGGAACTCTTCTCTGAAGTGTGCACCACACGATTCTTTACGGTCCAGTGCATCCTGGCACATCAAACGACCCACTTCAAAGAAGTCGGCTACTCTTAGAGCCTTTTCCAACTCCTGGTTGAACTCATCTGCTGTACCAGGTACACGCAGCTCTTTCCAGAACTCTTCTTCCAGTTGCTCAAGCAATTCGATGCCTTTTTTCAGCCCCTCTTCACTTCTTACCATGCCGCAATGATCCCAGAGGATTTTGCCCAGGCGTTTGTGGAATGAGGTTGCCGTTTGAGTTCCATTGATAGACATGATTCGCTCAATGCGCTCTTTGGCTTCTTTCTCTGCACGGTCGAACTCGGCTGTATTTGTGGCAATGCGCGGAGTGCGGATATCATCGGCCAGATAGTCGCCAATGGTGTAGGGCAGGATGAAATAGCCATCTCCAGAGCATTGCATCAGTGAGCTGGCGCCCAGTCGGTTGGCTCCGTGATCGGAGAAATTGCTTTCGCCTACAGCATACAAACCCGGTATGGTGGTCATCAGGTTGTAGTCTACCCAAAGACCTCCCATGGTATAGTGGCCGGCAGGGTATATGCGCATGGGCTCTTTATAGGGGTTGATGCCGGTAATCTTTTCGTACATTTCGAAAAGGTTGCCGTATTTGTCTTCAATCACTTTTTCCCCTTGCTTGGCAATGGCATCTTTAAAGTCAAGGTAAACGGCAAGGCCTGTGTCGCCAACTCCGTAACCAGCGTCGCACCGTTCTTTGGCAGCACGCGATGCCACATCACGAGGCACCAGGTTGCCAAAGGCAGGATATCTTCTTTCAAGATAATAGTCGCGCTCAGCTTCGGGTATTTGGTTGGGATGGCGTTTATCATCCTTCTCCTTGGGCACCCATACTCGCCCATCGTTGCGAAGCGACTCCGACATAAGAGTAAGTTTCGACTGATATTCGTTGAGCACGGGAATACTGGTGGGGTGTATCTGGATGAAGCTGGGGTTGGCAAACAAGGCTCCTTTTCTGTGGGCTGCCCACGCGGCTGAGGCATTGCTCCCCAGTGCAAGGGTTGAAAGATAGAATACAGTACCGTAGCCTCCTGTAGCCAATACCACTGCATGGGCCGAATGTCTTTCAATTTCTCCGGTAAGCAGGTTGCGGGTAATGATACCGCGGGCTTTGCCATCTATAATGACCAGATCGAGCATGTCGCGACGCTCATACATCTTAACGGTTCCTTTGGCAATTTGCCGGCTTAGGGAAGAGTAGGTCCCCAGAAGGCATTGCTGACCTGTTTGCCCTTTGGCATAAAAGGTGCGCGACACCTGCACTCCTCCGAAGGATCGGGTTTCGAGCATTCCGCCATAATCGCGTGCAAAGGGAACTCCCAGGGCTGTGAAATGGTCAATAACATAGTTGCTCACTTCGGCCGCTCTGTAAACGTTGGCTTCGCGTGCTCTGAAGTCGCCCCCTTTGATCATATCGTAGAACAACCGATATACACTATCCCCGTCATTTTTGTAGTTTTTGGCAGCATTGATCCCTCCCTGGGCTGCCACCGAGTGGGCACGGCGAGAGGAATCCTGAAAGCAGAACACTTTTACGTTGTAGCCCAGTTCTCCTAAGGAACTGGCTGCAGAAGCACCGGACAACCCTGTGCCGACCACAATAACGTCAATTTTTCTTTTGTTGGCAGGGCTCACCAATCGCAGAGCCGATTTATAGTTGCTCCACTTATCTGCCAGAGGGCCCTGAGGTATTTTATTATCAAGTTTTATCATTGCTTTTCAGTTTTAGAACCTGGCCCAGATTTGCAAGGGTTGAAAAAAGTCCGAATAGATCAGATCCCTTGCAATATTATCAGGCCAATGAATTAACTAAGTTAAAGGTTGATCATTTATAGAGAAACATAAAATACAGCGGTATGATCGAAAAGCCCACTGCAATAATGATGGCATATAAGGTTCCAAACAATTTAATGGCCGGCATGTATTTGTCGTGGTTTAACCCAAAAGACTGAAATGCCGATTGAAAGGCATGTTTGAGGTGAAATCCCAGGAAAACAAAGGAAATAATGTAAATGATGCTGATTACAGGATTGCGAAACTGGTATACTACCATGGGGTAAAAATCATGTCCGCTTTCTGCTCCGCCATACAGGGGCATCCAACCCAGTTTAACAAAGAAAAAGTGATAGAGATGCAGCAACAGGAAAATAAAAATTATGATTCCGGTATGGATCATAAATTTTGAGAAGGTCGATGTGCCCGACTTTGGGGCCACATGGTAACCCACCGGGCGAGATCTGCGGTTGTGCAATTCGAGGATTACACCCACGATGATATGGATGATAAACCCTGCAAATAACACATATTCCATGATCTTAATGGCTGGGTTGGTAAGTAAAAATTCCACCGCCTGGTCAAATAACTCTCCGCCATCGCCAGCCAGCAACAACAGGTTGGTGGCCAGGTGCGATACCAGAAACAGCATCAGAAAAGCACCTGCTGCCGCCATTACGTATTTGTGGCTGAGCGAGGTTAAACTAAATCCTTTTTTACTCATAGGGTCTCAGATTGATGGGAAAATAACTGTTTTTAATTATCAGGTGATCAAATTTTGTGTAGGTTTGTAGTTGAAGCATTTTTGCATTAACTGCCCCGACACAGGTTTGGTCTATGTTAATGGACCGATAAAAGAACTTACTGCCCGTTTCTGATTTTGTCTGATTTGCCCAAATCAGTGCGTAATAGCAGAAAACAAATGTAGATGATTGGGGTATTATTTGCAAACGTTTCGCTAATTTGAAATAATTTTAAATAGCATATAATCCATTCTTATCACCCATAAAATCAAGATGTTTATGTTTAAGAAAGAAGTTTATGTAGAAAGACGCAGGAGGCTTGCGTCGATGATTAATGAGGGGCTTGTTTTCCTGCCTGGCAGTGTTGATGTGCCTATGAATTATCCTGCTAATATTTACAAGTGGCGACAGGACAGCAATTTTCTCTATTTTTTCGGCCTGGATTATCCGCGCATGGCTGCCATCATTGATGTTGACAATGGTACCGAGATGGTATTCGGTGATGATGTAAGCCTGGATGATATCATCTGGATGGGGCCTCAACCCTCTACCTCAGAATTGGCTCGACAGGTAGGGGTAGAGCAAACCATGCCCTATGCCGGTTTACGTGAAAAGATCGCGGAAGCTTTCGATAAAGGCAGGAAGATCCATTTTTTGCCCCCCTATCGTGCCGAAACCCAAATTCTGCTTGAGAGCCTCCTTGGGATACAGCCCGGCAACCTCAAAGCCAACGCCTCAGAGCAACTGATCAGGGCAGTGGTGCAGCTGCGATCCGTTAAGGATGAGTACGAAATTGCCGAACTGGAAAAGGCCATGGAGACCGCCTGGCTGATGCATACCACTGCCATGAAAATGGCACAACCCGGTGTTTGGGAGCGTGAGATTGCCGGCACCATAGAGGGAATTGCACTGTCGGCTGGAGGTATGCTTTCCTTCCCGGCCATTGTTACCAAAAGAGGGGAGACCCTACACAATCATTACCATGGCAACCTGTTGCAAAAAGGAGATCTGCTGCTGGTAGATGCGGGTGCCGAAACTCCCATGCACTATGCCAGCGACCATACCCGTACAACCCCTGTGGGGGGAAGGTTCTCTGAGAAACAAAAAGAGATCTACCAGGCAGTTTTCAATGCTCAGATAGCTGCCATTGAGGCTATTAAGCCAGGCGAAACCAATTTTAATGTACATATGCATGCTGCTCGTACACTGGCCGAAGGTCTGAAGAGTATCGGGCTTATGAAAGGCGATATGGCTGCAGCAGTTGAGCTGGGAGCTCATGCACTGTTTATGCCCCACGGGCTGGGCCACATGATGGGGCTGGATGTACACGATATGGAAGACCTGGGGGAGAACTTCGTGGGCTATGATGACAAAGTGAAAAGATCAACCCTCTTTGGAACTGCATTCCTGAGATTAGGTCGTGAATATCAGCCCGGTTTTGTACTTACCGTTGAACCCGGCTGCTATTTCATCCCGGCATTGATCGACCAGTGGAGGTCAGAGGGCAAATTCAGTGAATTTATCAATTATGATGCGGTGGAGAGTTATCGCGACTTTGGAGGTATCCGCATTGAGGATGATATATTGGTTACTGCCGATGGTCACCAGATATTGGGGAAACCCATTCCCAAATCAATCCAGGAGATAGAGGCCCTTTTCTGAACCAGATAAAAAACAGGAACCCCGTTGCTACAACGGGGTTCTTACCTTGGGGAGGCTGCTAGTTCCTGATACCAGGTACTAATTAATTTTGTATTGCGTAAATGTGGTAGCGGATAGATTTAGTTTTCCTCAAAATTGAATTCCTTTCTTCTGAGGCGCAGTTTTGCAGGCTCCTCGGAAGGTAATTTCAGAAACTCAATATCGTTCCTTTCGCACCACTGGCTGAAGTTCTCGCCGTTACCATTTACTTCTTTGAAGTCGCTCATAAGATGCTGCTCTAAACATACAATATCTCCCCGCGTTTTTAACAGTCTTAAAACAATCTCTTTGTAAGTCATAATTGAAAATAAAGTGTTAGTGGGTCTATTTTTTCCAGGTGTCATTCAGTTTTCTTTACTCAGTTGCAGTGCAACGAGTTGTCTTTGTATTTCCTTATAGCTCTTGATGAGCTTGGAAATGAGTTCGCATTCGCGGGTGTTCAGCAAGTAAACTACCTCTTTATTGTTTTCCAGTTCTTTCAAATATTCCAGTTCTTTGTCTGATAGCATCATGGCGGGTGAGATTGATTTGGGTTTAAGATGCAGACTTTTATTTACCTTGTTTTTTTGACAATAACCGCCTGGCACCGTTGGGTTCTACATTATGAAAAGGAACTGAAACAAAATTAAAAGATCAAATTCCAAATTCTGTTATGGAATTTACCTGTTTCCTCTAGGTGAAAAACATGGGTTTCATGTATTGCTATATGTGAAATGCGTTTAACGGGGGAAATGTAGCTGTAGGAGATAAATCTGTTGATGAAAAAGCCAAAACAGCACATTTAGCCAATTGCTGGGTTAATACGAAAATGGCTTTTTTTAGCCATCCCAAGCCTGGCTGATTTTCTGCTCAGGGCCATGGTTACAGCCTCTCAAGTGTACTATGTGAAACACGTAAAAAAAAAATCCCGAAGAAACTCTCCGGGATTTTAGATTTCAAACAAGTTGATTTACAACCGCTTTTTTATCTCCTGGGTTTGTTTTTCGAAGCCAGGTTTTTCGAGCAGCGCAAACATATTTACTTTATACGCTTCCACCCCTGGCTGGTCAAATGGATTTACATCGAGAATGTAGCCACTGATGGCACACCCCATTTCAAAGAAGTAGATCAGCTGGCCCATTACCTGCTCATTGATGCGCGGGAGAATGATTTCAAGGTTGGGTACTCCACCATCAACATGAGCCAGCATAGTGCCGGTTTCTGCCATTTTGTTCACATAGCTGAGGCGTTTTCCGGCCAGGAAGTTCAGGCCGTCAAGGTTTTCTTCATCCGAAGGGATACTCAGGGATCTGTTAGGTTCTTCTACCCTCACAACGGTTTCAAAAATATTCCGCAAACCGTCCTGGATGTATTGGCCCATGGAGTGCAGATCGGTGGTAAAGTTCACTCCGGCCGGGAAGATACCTTTCTGGTCTTTTCCTTCACTTTCTCCATATAATTGTTTCCACCATTCGGTAAGATACATCATATTTGGGGTATAGTTGGCCATTACCTCAGTGGTTTTTCCTTTGCGGTAAAGGATATTGCGCACTACAGCATAAAGGGCTGCAGGGTTTTTCATCAGATCGTCTTCCTGGCGGAGATATTGCTCCATGGTACGTGCTCCTTCTACCAGTTTGCGGATGTCAAATCCGGCAATGGCAATGGGCAGCAACCCTACGGGGGTAAGCACTGAATAGCGGCCTCCCACATCGTCGGGGATTACGTAGCTTTTATATCCTTTGGTATCGGCAAGGGTTTTGAGTGCCCCGCGGCTACCATCTGTAATGGCATAAATACGTTGGTTGGCTTCAGCCTCTCCATACTTGTTTTCCAGATGAGCTCTCAGCAGGCGGAAAGCGATGGCGGGCTCGGTAGTGGTACCTGATTTGGAGATCACGATAAGGGAATACTCCTTGTCGTTGAGAAAATCCAGTAATTCAGCCGTGTAGTCCTCTCCAATGTTCTGGCCGGCATAGATCACCAAGGGGTTGTTGCTGTTGTGGTATTGCAAAGTATAGAAATTGCTGCTCAGAGCATCGATAACAGCTCTGGCGCCCAGGTAAGATCCTCCAATCCCTATAACAACAGCAATCTGAGAGTTCTTTCGGATCCGGGCAGCGCTTTGTTCGAGGTCGGCCAGCATTTCTTCGTTGATTTCTCCCGGAAGGTCTACCCATCCGAGGAAGTCGTTGCCCGCCCCGGTCTTTTCATAGATCTTTCTACGCTGCAATGCCACCTCAGAGGCAAATAGTTTTATTTCCTCATTGCTGACAAAGCCCGCGGCGTTGTCAGTCTTTACTTTAACCTGTATCATGATTTTTTTGTTAATCTAGTTTTCTGGCAATTTCAATGGTTTCAAAGGCTTCGATAATGTCGCCTACCTTGATGTCGTTAAACCTGTCAACATTAAGTCCGCACTCATAGCCTGAAGAAACTTCTCTTACATCATCCTTGAATCGCTTGAGTGAGCCAAGATTTCCGGTGTACACCACAATGCCATCGCGGATTACGCGGATTCGTGAGTTTCGGTTGATCTTGCCATCCAGTACCATACAACCGGCCACGCTACCCACTTTGGTAATTCTGAATACCTCACGTACTTCAATATTGGCGGTAACCTTTTCTTCGATTTCCGGAGAAAGCATACCTTCAATGGCCGATTTGATTTCGTTGATAGCATTGTAAATTACGGAGTAGATCCTGATGTCGATCTCTTCGTTTTCTGCCAGTTTACGGGCCGCCAGAGAAGGTCTTACCTGGAAGCCCACGATGATGGCATTGGATGCAGAAGCCAGCAACACATCTCCTTCTGTAATGGATCCTACGGCTTTGTGGATGATATTTACCTGAACTTCCTCCGTAGAGAGTTTAAGCAAGGAGTCTGCGAGGGCTTCAACAGAGCCGTCCACATCACCTTTGATGATGACATTGAGCTCTTTAAAGTCGCCAATGGCAATGCGTCGGCCAATCTCATCAAGGGTAATATGTTTCTGGGTTCTGAGTCCCTGTTCGCGAAGCAATTGCTGCCTTTTGGAGGTAACAGCCTTAGCTTCCTGCTCATCTTTGGCCACATGGAAATTGTCTCCGGCCTGGGGAGCTCCGTCGAGACCCAGCATTAGCACAGGAGTTGCCGGACCTGCTTCGGTGATTCGTTGGTTACGCTCATTGAACATAGCCTTTACACGGCCATGATGATTACCTGCCACCAGGATGTCTCCCACTCTCAGTGTACCGTTCTGTACCAGGATGGTAGCAAGGTATCCACGGCCTTTGTCAAGCGATGATTCGATCACAGTACCCATGGCACGACGATCCGGATTTGCCTTCAGGTCGAGTAGCTCAGCTTCCAGGAGTACTTTCTCCAGCAGCTTGTCGATATTGATACCATTCTTTGCTGAGATTTCCTGGCTCTGGTACTTTCCACCCCAGTCTTCAACAAGAATATTGATCTTGGCAAGTTCTTCTCTTACCCGTTCTACATTGGCATTTGCCTTGTCAATCTTATTGATGGCAATAACAATAGGTACATTGGCGGCCTGGGCGTGATTGATGGCCTCAATGGTCTGGGGCATCACATTGTCGTCGGCAGCCACCACAATGATAGCAACATCCGTAACTTTAGCACCCCTTGCACGCATTGCGGTAAAGGCTTCGTGACCCGGAGTATCCAGGAAAGTAATCATTTTGCCATCTTCCATTTTTACGGAGTAAGCACCGATGTGCTGGGTAATACCTCCTGCCTCACCGGCAATTACGTTGGAGCGCCTGATCTTATCGAGGAGTGATGTTTTACCGTGGTCTACGTGTCCCATTACCGTAACAATGGGAGCTCTTGATCTGAGTTGATCTTCGGTATCCTCCTCGTGTTCAAAGCTATCCTGCTCGTCTACCGAAATAAAGCTTATGTCAAAACCAAATTCGTCGGCTACAATGGTAAGAGTTTCTGCATCAAGACGCTGGTTGATGGAAACAAACAGACCCAGGTTCATACAGGTAGAGATTACCTCGGTAACGGGCACATTCATAAGACTTGCCAGTTCATTGGCCGATACGAATTCAGTAACCTGCAGGGTTTTGGATTCTGTTTCGGCCCTCTCCATGTCTTTAATGCGCTGCATATGCTGCAGATCGCGTTTCTGACGGCGGTGTTTTGCACCTTTGGATTTTCCTGTTCCACTCAAGCTGGCCAGGGTTTCCCTGATCTGGCGTGAGATTTCCTCATCGCTGACTTCAGGTTTGAGGAATTCTTTTCGGGTTTTTTTGCCTTTGGCAGGCTGGGCCTTCGCTGCAGCCTGCTGTTTCTGACGCTGTGCATCGGGGGTGCTGGCCTGGTCTTTTGTAGCTGCCTGATCGGTAGCTGGGGCGCCTTCTGCCCCTTTTTCCTTGCGAATGCGTTTACGCTTACGCTTTTTAGGCTTATCGGGATCAGAGGATGAGGCTACGGGCTTTTTACTCTTATCGCGTGGATCGGGTAGTTCGATCTTACCCAAAATGGTAACCCCTTCCAGCTTTTTATACTCAGTTTTGTGATGGTTTTCCTTTATTGCTTGCACAGGTTGGGGTTTTTCTTCCGCAGGAGCCGCATGGGCTTCCTGGCTGGGGGGCGCAGGAGCCTGCTCAGTCTTACTTTCAAAGGGTTTTTCTTCTTTTACCTCTTTGGCTTCTTTGGCTTTCCCGGTTTTTTCCTTTTCAGCCCTGGGTTCAGGCTTCTTCTTTTCTGGTTTGGAAAGATCAATTTTTCCCAGGATTTTCGGACCCACACTTTCTTCCTTTACCGGGGTAGCAGCTTCAGCCTTTGGCTCGGCAGGAGCCGGAGTTTCTTCTGCTGGAGTTTGCTCTGCGGGTGTTTCCTCGGCTTTGGGTGGGGTGGGAACAGACTCTTCCTTCTCAGGCTGAGCAGCCACAGGTTCCTCTTTTTTGGTCGCTGGTTTGCCTGAGAGTTGCTCAGCATCCAGTTTGCCCAAAATGCGGGGTCCAGCCAGTTTGGCCTTTTCTTTTGCTTCCGAAACCTCTTCCTTCTTCTCTTCCAGGAAAGACTTATTGTCCTTGATGATCAGTTCCTTTTCTTCAGATTCTTCCTCTTCAAAAGCCTCTGCTGCTTTGCCAGCATGGGCTGCTTTGTCATCTTCAAGAGAGATGCTTTCGCGTTTGGCAAAACTCAGACTGGTTTTGCGAACTTCATCCTTCAGGCTTTTCTCTTTTTGAAATTCCTTGGCAAGGATCTGATAGGCCTCTGACGAAATCTTGGTATTGGGGTTGGGGTCAACAGAAATACCTTTTTTGGCAAGGAAGTCTACAATGGTTGAAATACCAATGTTAAACTCTCTTGCTAATTTACTTAATCTTAATATTTTGGTGCCCTCAGTCATACCGGAATTTTGATTTACTAGAAATTTTTGAAGCCTTTGAAAAAGGTTTGCAAAGTTATATAATTTATTCAAATTCTGCTCTTAATATGCTTATTACTTCACTGATGGTTTCCTCCTCAAGGTCCACTCTTTTTACAAGATCAGCAAGGCTCTGGTTGAGGATACTTTTGGCGGTATCAAGACCTACAGCTTTAAATTCGTCAAGGATCCACTGTTCGATTTCATCGGCGAATTCCTGGATGTCAACATCTTCAGTGTCCTGGTCGGTGTCGCGGTAAACGTCAATTTCGTAGCCGGTAAGGCTTCCTGCCAGTTTAATGTTGAATCCTCCCTTACCAATGGCCAGTGAAACCTGATCGGGTTTCAGATATACCTCAGCGCGTTTGGTGGCATCGTCAATGTTGATGCTTGAGATTTTTGCAGGGCTCAAAGCTCTGGAAATATAAAGGCTGGGATTGGTGGTGTAGTTGATTACATCGATATTTTCATTGCGAAGCTCACGCACAATACCATGTATTCTCGAACCTTTCATACCCACACAAGCTCCTACCGGATCAATACGGTCGTCGTACGACTCAACAGCCACTTTGGCTCTTTCGCCCGGTGCTCTTACAATTTTCTTGATGGTGATGAGCCCGTCGTGTACTTCGGGTACCTCCTGTTCAAAAAGGCGCTCCAGAAATACGTTGGAAGTGCGAGACAGAATGATCAGGGGATTGTTGTTTTTGATCTCCACACGCGCAACCACCGCCCTTACGGTATCTCCCTTGCGGAAGAAATCTGAGGGGATTTGTTCGGTTTTGGGCAGAATCAGTTCGATACCCTCATCGTCAAGGGCCAGCAACTCTTTCTTCCAGACCTGGTAAACCTCAGCGGTGATCAACTCGCCCACGCGCTCCTGGTACTTTTTGTAAACGCTGTCTTTTTCCAGCTCCAGGATTTTGGAGGCAAGGTTCTGGCGGATAGCCAGGATCTCGCGGCGGCCAAAATCTGACATCCGAACGGGCTCCGATACTTCCTCACCAATTTCAAAGTCGGGTTCGATCTTAATGGCATCCGAGTATTCAATTTCTTCGTTGGGGTCCTCTACGGCTCCATCTTCAACAATAATACGGTTGCGCCATACCTCAAGGTCTCCCTTGTCGATATTTACAATGATGTCGAAATTGTCTGCTGATCCGTATTTTTTCTGCAGCATGCTTCTGAATACGTCTTCCAGGATCAGCATCATGGTGGGGCGGTCAATGTTCTTGAATTCCTTGAATTCGGAGAACGATTCTACCAGATTGATGTTTTCCATTTTGCCCTGATTAATTGTTGATCTAATGAGTTATCTGTTTGTTAATTCTTTGGTTCTTTGAAAGAGACCTGCACTTTTACATCATTAAGTTGCTCATAGCCAAGTTTGGCAATGGGGTCGATGGCAGGTTCGTTCTTTTTCTTCTTTTTGGGGAGCTCCTTTTCTACGGTAATGCCTTCGTTGTCTGCACTGAGAAGCTTCGCTTTTACTTTCTTCCCATCGCCATCGGTATACATTATATCCCTGCCTACATTTTTAATAAACTGCCGGGGCATGGTCAGGGGTGTATCGATTCCTACAGAGGATACCTCCAGTTCGAAGTCTTCCTTTTCGCGGTCTAGCTGCGACTCTATATGCCGGCTTACCTTTACACAGGCGCTGATGGGTACTCCCTTGTCTCCATCCAGGGCCACGATGATTTTATTTCTGCCCGATACTTTAACACTTACCACGAACAGGTCGCTTTCCTGTAAATGCTCTTCAACGATTGTAATGATGCTTTCCTTGGATATCATGGGGTTGTATAATAAAAACCACAGCAAAGTGCTACGGAAGGGATGTGGTGGGATCCTCCACCGGCCACCAATGAAACGGGGGACTTATAGGCCCCCCGGTCATTCATTGCCGTTGCAATTCTGTGCAAAGGTAGATAAAAATTGTTACACTGCAAAAAATGTTCTGAAATTTAGCCCTTTAGCAGACTGCCAGCGGATCGTTTGCGAGGCCTGCTGTCTGTCGGGTTGGTCTGAATATCAGATTCCCTGCATGTACAGATCGTAGTAGTATTCGAAAATATCGCCCGATTTTTGCGCCAGCTCCTGCTGATTAAAAATTACCGTAAGGTGGCTGATGCGTTGCATGATAGCCAGCGATTCCTGCTTGTTTCCTTCCACCAGGTTGGCTCTTCGGCCTCTGAAGGAGAAGTAGTATCTCAGGTTTTGCTCTTCCAGTTCAATCATTCGCTCAAAAATGGCATTGCCTTTTTCGAAAGCTCCTGCGTTGTAATAAGTTTCAGCCAACAGCAGCGTAAAATAGTTGTAAGGCACATTATGCTCGGGCATGATTTCCATGGCACGGTCCAGAACCCCGATGGCCCTGTCAATCTGGTCCTCTTCTATGAGGGCATTGGCCAGGCGCTGGAAGATGTTACGGAAATTAACGGTCAGTCTTATGTTGTCTTCATTAAGGTATACCGATGGGTCATACATATTGCCCCATTCGAACCTGTTCATGATGTTGTCGTACAGGATTCGTGTATTGATACGGCCAATCTGACCATCGGTGCTGCGGTGGCGTATGGGCACCAGCCGGTAAGCCATCCCCTCAAGCTGGAAATATTCTTCCAGCCCGATGTAAGCCTCAGAGCCGGTGGTAATGGCAAAATACACCGGACGCTCCCAGTTGTTGGTGGCAAGAAAATCGAGCATCATGATGGTGTTTTTCTGCAATCCAAATCCATCTATGGTCCAGTCGATGTTATCCACGATCAGGTGTGCATCTTCAGGAGCAACGGTACCATTGGCAATTACTTTTTCGCGATCTACCGGCAAACGGAAGTTGCGGGTGGGGAAGAAGTTCTCGGAAGTGCGTCCAAAGCTTCGCTTGTTATTCTCGTTGGTGATAAAGTTGATGATACTTCTCAATGGAATATGCTGCCCCTCCAGCCTGGGATCTTCCATGATATAGAGGAAATCCCTGGTTCCATCGCGATACTGATGGGGCTCCATGGAAAAGGGAACAGGTTCGGCATCGTAAAACTTACGCCGCATCATGCCATCGATGTACCAGTCGGTATTGAGCAGGCTGAGGTTTACCACCTTTACATCGGTTCTTATGCCTTCTACCTCCTGTGCATACCACAGTGGGAATGTGTCGTTGTCGCCCATGGTAAATATGATAGCATTGGGGGCAGTCGACTCCAGGTAGTTTATGGCTACAGCACGCACGGTATACCTGCCGGAGCGATCGTGGTTGTTCCAGTTCTCTTTGGCCATAATGCCCGGCACCAATACCAGGCAGAGGCCCGTGGCCAGCACAGCAGGCAGCTTGCCTTTCATTTTGCGTTGCAACGCATCTACAATGGCCAGCACTCCCAGACCTACCCAGATGGAGAAAGCATAAAAGGATCCGATGTACGAATAATCCCTTTCCCTGGGCTGATGCGGGGTTTGGTTCAGGTAGATGATAATGGCGATCCCGGTCATAAAGAATAACAGGCCTACTACCCAGGCATCTTCGGGTTTGCGCGATGCCTGAAACACCAGGCCAATGATGCCGAGGATGAAGGGTAAGAGGAAGTATTTGCTATGGCCCGGGTTGGAGGTGATGCTCTCGGGCAGGTTGTGCTGAGGACCCAGGAAGATCTGGTCGATGGGTTTAATACCACTCATCCAGTTGCCGCGAGTGGGTTCTCCATGCCCCTGGATGTCGTTCTGGCGCCCTGCAAAGTTCCACATCAGGTACCGAAGGTACATATGCCCCAGTTGATAGGAAACAAAGAAGCGCAGGTTCTCTCCAAAGGTGGGCTTGTTGATCACCTGGAAACTGCCATCACGCTGCTGAACCCGCACCGGACGGCCGGTTACATTGCCCCAGCTTTCGTAAGCACGGATGTGATGCGGACGGTTGGAGTGCATGCGGGGGAAGATGGTTGTGAACTCCGGATTGTAAACCGGCACAGTGCCAAGGTTATGATTGGTAATAATGTATCGGCCCGACTCCGGATCCTTGCGCCAAACCGGCCTTCCATCGTCTATGCGCTCCAGCGGGGCATTGTAGTAAGGCCCGTGCAATAAGGGCCAGCTGCCATATTGTTCGCGACCCAGGTAAGCCCGCAGTGAAAGGGCATCCTTGGGGGCATTCTCATTGATAGGAACATGAGCGTTGGAGCGGATTACCAGCATCATAAAAGAGGTGTACCCAATCAGGATAAACATAAAAGCCAGAATAATGGTGTTGAAAAGCACCTTCTGCTTTTTATGAGTGTAGTAAAGGCCGAAAACGATCAGGGAAATTACGGCCACAAAGAAGAAAATGGTACCTGAATGGAATGGCAAACCCAGTGAGTTCACAAAAAATCTTTCGAACCACCAGTCGAGGGTCAATACACCAGGAATGAATACATTCTGGATAAACCCAAGCACAGCAATGGCAACAATACCGGTAATGATAAACCCTTTGCGGGTAGTTTTGAATTTCTTGAAGTAATAAACAAACACAATGGCGGGTATGGCAAGCAGGTTGAGCATGTGCACCCCGATGGAAAGCCCTATGATAAAGGCAATGAGCACAAGCCACTTAAGGGAGTCCGGCTCGTGTTCTGTGGCTTCCCACTTCATAATAGCCCAGAAAACAAAGGCAGTAAGGAAAAGAGAAGTAACGTAAACCTCAGCTTCTACGGCAGTAAACCAGAAGGAGTCGCTGAAGGTAAGGGTAAGGCCCCCTACGATACCGGCACCCCAAACGGCCCAGGTGGTCGGACTGGTTACATCGGCTGTAGCCTTAAGCAAACGATGGCCGAGCATGCCGATGGTCCAGAAAAGAAACATTACGGTGAGTCCACCGGCCACTGCCGACATAGCATTGATCCAGTAGGCTACCCGGGTAACATCTCCCATGGCCAGCAATGAAAACATCCGGGCCATCATCTGGTATAAAGGTGCCCCGGGTGGGTGGGCAATCTGTAATTTGAAAGAGGTGGCCAAACGCTCACCGGCATCCCAGAAACTGGCTGTGGGCTCGAGGGTAAGCATAAAAACGGAAGTTGCTGTAAGAAACAGCAACCAACCCAAAAGATTGTTTACGGGTTTATACGATTTCAGGTCCATGAAAATAGGTTATTAATGATTGGGTTTTGAACATATGCTGCAGCCATGCTCAACGACCCGCGAAGATAATAAGAAATTGAGCATGAATACTCTTATTTTCTCCTAAAACAATAACCTGACCTCTTGTATGCTGCAGCATCTCCTTTGTTGGCATTGTCCCACAACGGTTGTTTGCAGCATCTGTACAACCCAATCTGTCAATACCCCTGCAGGTAAGCCTGGTAATACCTTTCGAACGGTTGCAGGGCCTTGTTGTACAACTCCTCATGGCCGTAAACAGAGCTTACCTGAACAATGTGCTGCAGGTTGAGCAGAGCTTCCTGTTTGGCACTATCGAGCAAACGCGCCCTCCTGCCTCTGAAAAGGAAATAGTATGCCAGGTTCTCCGTCTCTTTGTCTATCATCTGCTCGAGAAGGGGAATGGCCTTTTCCGGCGCATCGGCCATGAAATAGGTCTCCAGCAGCAACAAAGCGAAGAAGTTTAATGGCACCTTCTCAGCAGGCATCTGTTCCATGGCACGATCGAGCACTTCAATGGCTTTTTCTGGCTGGCCTTCCTCAATAAGGCTTTGTGCTAACCGCCGGAAAATATTACGGTAGCTTACACACAACCTTATGTGGTCTTCGCTCAGATATACTCCCGGTTTGTTGATATTGCCCCATAGAAACTCGTGCATAAGGTGGTTGTAAAGAATTTCGGTGTCAACACTGCCGGTGTCGTAAAAATCCTCCCGGGTGGTGCGGATAGGTACAAGTCTGTAAGCCATTCCATCCAGTTGAAAATAGTCTTCCAGACCAATATAGCCTTCCTGACCCATTGTAATGGAAAAATAGACGGGCCTCTCCCATGCATTGGTAGCCAGGAAGTCGAGCATCATGATGTTGCTTTTGGTAAGTACCCGTTGCGGAAACTCCCATTCAACAGCATCTTCCACCAGGTGTGCCATGTTGGGATTGACCGTGCCGTTGGCAATCACTTTCTGCTTATCAACAGGGAGGCGGAATTTACGGGTTGGGAAGAAATTGTCGGAGAAGCTTCCGAAATTTCTTTTGTTCTGGTCCTGCGAGATGAAGCGTATGAGGCTGGCAACATTCACAAACTGATCCTGCAAGCGCGGGTCTTCCACAACATAAAGCTGATCGCGCACTCCATCGCGGTATTGATGGGGCTCCAGGGTGTAGGGCAGGGGAGGTGCGTTGTAGGTTTTACGGCGTGTCATTCCGTCGATGTACCAGTCGGCATTCAACAGGCTCAGGTTTACCACCTTAATGTCGGTGCGTATACCTTCCACCTCCTGTGCATACCAAAGGGGGAATGTGTCATTGTCGCCCAGGGTGAAAATGATTGCATTGGGAGCGCAAGCCTGCAGGTAGTTTATGGCCATATCGCGGGTGAAGTATCTTCCTGACCTATCGTGGCTCTTCCAGTTTTCGCGGGCCATGGTGGCGGGTACCAGCAGCAGGCACAGGGCGAAGGCAGCAATGGCAGCCACCCGTGCATTGACCAGCTTGCCCAGCAATCGTGCCAGGGGGAGCATGCCCAGCCCCACCCATATTGAGAAAGCATAAAACGATCCGATGTACGAATAATCCCGTTCTCTGGGTTGCCAGGTCTGGTTGAGGTACACCACGATGGCCAGGCCGGTCATCAGAAACAGAAGTGCTACCACCCATGCATCGCGGGCATTGCGGCGCGCCTGATACACCAGGCCTGCAATGCCCAGGATAAAGGGCAGCAGATAGTACCGGGTGTGGGCCGGATTGCCGGTAATGCTCCGGGGCATAGGCGATTGCGGGCCCAGGAATGCCTGATCAAGGGGTTTTATGCCACTTATCCAGTTGCCATAAACCGGCTCGCCGTGGCCCTGGATGTTGTTTTGTCTGCCCGAAAAATTCCACATAAGGTATCGCACATACATGTGGTTGATCTGGTAAGCAAAAAAGAACCGCAGGTTCTCAGCAAAAGTGGGTTTGTTGATCACCTCTGTTCGACCATCGGGGCCCTGAATGCGTTTGGGTACGCCCTGCACTCTGCCCCATTGCTGATAGGTACGGGCATGCACGGGCATACGATCGCTCCACATGCGCGGAAAAACCGTGGTAAACTCCGGATGATAACGCAGATCCATCTGGTAGCGGGCAATGGTATATCGTCCTGCCTGGCTGTCCTTCCTCCAGACCGGTTTCCCCTGCGACACCTCCACCAGGGGAGAGTTGTAATAGGGCCCATGCAACAAAGGCCAGCTGCCATATTGTTCGCGCCCCAGGTAAGCCCTGAGCGCCAGGGCATCTTTGGGTGCATTCTCGTTGATGGGAACATGGGCGTTGGAACGGATCACCAGCATCATAAAGGAAGTGTATCCGATAAGGATAAACATCAGCGAAAGGATGATGGTGTTCAGCACCACTTTGTGTTTTTTATGGGTGTAATAAAGCCCGAAAATGATGAGCGAAATCACCATCACGAAAAAGAATACCGTTCCGGAATGAAAAGGCAGGCCCAGGGTGTTGACAAAGAACCTTTCGAACCACCAGTCGAGGGTAAGCACCCCTGGTATAAAAATGGCTTGTATAAATCCCAGCAGTGCAATAGCCGAAATACCTGCCACGATAAATCCTTTTCTGCTGGGTTCGAACTTTTTGAAATAGTACACAAATACGATGGCAGGTATGGCAAGCAGGTTTAGCATATGCACCCCAATGGAAAGGCCAACAATAAAGGCGATAAAAACCAGCCACCGGTTTGAGTCGGGTTCGTGAGCTTTTTGCTCCCACTTTAGTATGCTCCAGAATACCAGGGCCGTGAGAAACAAAGAGGTAACATACACCTCTGCCTCTACAGCGGTAAACCAGAATGAATCGCTGAAGGTAAGTGTAAGTGCTCCAATGGAAGCAGCACCCCATAATGTCCATTGAGAGACGGGGTTTGCGGCCTGGTTTGCCACCATCTTTTTTCCCAGCATTACAATGCTCCAGAACAAAAACATAACCGTTAGCCCACCTGCAGTTGCCGACATGGCATTGATCCAGAATGCCACCCTGGCGGTGTCGCCCAGGGCCAGTAGCGAAAACATCCTTCCGAGCATCTGGTAAAGCGGAGCCCCCGGCGGGTGCATTACCTGCAACTTGTAGGCACAGGCAATGCGCTCGCTGCAATCCCAGAAGCTTGCAGTGGGTTCAAGGGTAAGCATAAATACAGTGGTGGCGATACCAAATATCAACCAACCCAGCAATGTGTTGAGGGTTTCGAAAGATTTTGGGTTCATGCAGTGTGGTTTTGGGATGTAAACAGTTCTGTTGATGGCTCAAATATTGGAGGCAGTAAAGATAAAAACAATTGTAATGTAATGAGTATCAACAAGGGTTTTTTCCAGGGGTCAGTCCGGCATGGTTTTTCTGTTGTGGCAGCCACAAGTGCAAGTGGGTAATGAGAAGGAGTGCCTCCCTGCTAAAGGCAGCCAGGGAGTAAATTCTTTTTAAAAAAAAGTTTTTCCAAATGTTGAAATGTGTATCTTTGCACACTCAAAAACAAGGTGCCAAACATAAAGTTTTTGAAGGGCCCATAGCTCAGTTGGTTAGAGTAGCTGACTCATAATCAGTTGGTCGCTGGTTCGAGCCCAGCTGGGCCCACCAATACAAAAGCCACTTCCGGAAAGTTCGGAAGTGGCTTTTTGCGTAAAGTAATGGTTCTATATTTTCAGGAACGTGGTTTATTCGTTTTTGTATCCGAAGTAAAAGTGGCGGATGGCAATATCATCTCCCCCTGGGTCTTCATCAAAATAAATCCTTCTGATGGGCACCGGTGAAACTATCCCCATGAAGCCGTTTGTGAAATTACTAACTTGCGCGGCGGTAAAGTAGGCTATCTGGCATTCGCCGTCACCATCTACCGCGTGTACCTCGAGAAACTCATCTTTGAAACTATCGTTATCTACCATGCGGGTACCCCATGCATAGACCTGGTTGCCTGTAACCCCCACTTCGAAATTATCGTTTTCAAAATCATTAATATCTCCAATGCTGATGCTGTTGGGCCATCCGTAGCTATTGCCTTCCTTATCTTCAAACACCAGGCCCAGATGAATTTGCGGGTGCCCCCAATAGAGAGCAGGGTCTTTGTTTTCAAGATAGAAATCGAAGGGAAGTCCGGTTACAGATGGACTAAAGGTTATTCTTTTCCCCATCCAGATCTGGGCATTGGTGGGATGTTGTGAGAAGGTTGCAGATTCGTTTGCCAGCCATACATTGGGGCGGGTAGTAAGCCATTCGCCATATTGCATTTGTTGCTGAACGAGATTTTTCCAATTTCCTTCAACTTTTGTAAAGACCACTTCTGCCGGTTCGTATTGCTCTATATCGTAGCCAACTGTTTGGCTTACTTTGGCAATGTCATTGTCGCGCAGATTGCGTAGGGTGTAAGATATGGGCACTGCAGTGGTAAGGGGCGCATTATGCCTGAAGAATTCGCCCAATTGGCCCGTTCTGAGGAAATTCAATGCGCTTTGGGCATCGCCTCCTATAGTAACTAATCGAATACTCGATTCTGATAGTACATTAAGATGCTCTATTTCGATGTGTCCGTCAATTCCTTTATAGGATGCCTCCAGGGCAGCTTTCATGGTGGTTTCGTCGTGGGTAGATGTCATGGTTAGGGTCATCATGCGCCCATATACAATGTTGGAAACGTAGACAGGCAAATTGTCGGGCCCCACCCGGCCCATATTGATCTGTTCGTTGAGGATCTCCTGGGTAAATGCATTGCTGAAAAGGTCTGCTGGTCGCTGAGGTAATTCCATGGAAACAGTAAACATTTTCTGTATGAAATAGGCCGAAATAGTATTGGTTTCACTTGTGCTTTGCCACTGAAGATTGGCCCTTGCACTGGCTACCATGTAGTCGGCAGAAAGGCCTAGCTCAAGGGCTGTTTGCTGCAAAGAATAACTGCTTTTCTGGTCGAAAAAGATGCTGCTTCCCGCGACGTGTCCTGAGTTTTGTGCCCTCTCAATAAGCTCTCCAACTGCTTGATTTACGCTGGTAAGGGTCGGATTGGGTACTTCCCGGCTATTGTTCGACATTTGGAAACTGATGCTTATACGTAAGGGCGCTCTTTGATAAATGGGTAAGGATTTCATGGAGGCCAGTCCCTTAACAAAGCCTTTGCCCTGGATCAAAGATCCGAGGTAAAGGATTTCTGAATTGGGATCGAACGTAACAATGTCTTCCGGAGTACGGGTCAGGGAACAAGACTTGGTTGTTTTAATCATGGGCAGTTCGCCGCATTTCAAACTTTGCGTAGTGTTCAATACTGTATCATGCTTGGGAAAGAATGGACTGAAATCATGCCACAACGGTAGGCTTAGCAAGTACTGATTGATTTCAGGATCAGTAGAATCAGGTCCATCATCTTTTGAACAACCCGTTGGAATTGCTATCCATAAAGATATTAGCAGCGTAAACCCCACCCACAGATGGGATACTTGATCGCTTTTCGTTCTCATAGCGCTTTGATTTGGTTTGATTGAGATAAGACTTGTACAAACATAGGAATTGGTAATCTTAAATGCCATATACTATCAATGAAACAAGAAATGCTTCAGTTGCAATATAGCCAAAAAGAGATTGTTTTTCCCATTTTTGGGGCGAAGGATACCAGATTTGTGGCCAATGTTATTGAGAGGGTTTTTTTGGTAATCCAACTCCCCTTTTTTGCGATTAGGGTACTTTCACTGGAAGATCAATAGATCAATATATCCATGGGCTTTGTTGTGGTTCAGATCAGGCAAGGGATAAGAAAGAAAGGCGCTCTTTCAGAGATAGATAATACTGTCGCGAAACAGGCAGATTCTCGTCAGAATCTTCCATTGAAAGGCTGCCATTGCTGCAATTACCATTGAGCCTTTTGATTTTATGGATGTTTACGATGCAAATTCTGTGGCAACGCATGAAGTTGGGGTGGGAGAGTAGGATTAACTCAACGTTTCTCAGGGTATTGCGAAGCAGTCTTTTTAGGGTTTGTGACCCGTCAGAATAGTGCACTTCCACATAATTGTCCGACGATCTGATAAAAAGAATGGAGGCATTTTCTACGCAGAATTTATCTGATTTATTGTCGGAGTAAAATTCAATCATTTTGTGTTGCGCTTCCTCTTTCTTTTGATCTAGTATTTCATGAAGTCTTCTGTTTTCTGATTGCAACCGCTTGTTCAGGCTTTTGAATTTTCGGAGTTTGTCGAAGAAGCTCAACGAAACCGAAGGGATGAGGGAAATTATAGATGCTTTGAAAGCAATCAGGAAGTTGGGTTTTACCGAAGCTGCCAGGTATAGAAAGAGTAGTAATGTTACAAAGTAAGAAAAGAATAAAATCAGATTGCCTGGCCAAAGAAATGAAGGTTTCTTTTTTCCGGGAGTATGAGATATGGGCATGTAGCAAGGAATAATAACCCTAACTGCAACCAGTAACGCATAAGTAATCATACCCCAGCTTGCTCCCACTATAATGCGACTGTCAAAATCCAGGTGCTCGAATGGGAAAGGCTGGAAGATGAGAATGAAAAGAGCCAACCCAAATCCGATACCCAAAAAAAGGATTTGCTCTTTGCTCGGCAGATCATATGAAATCCTCAGTTTCTGTTTCATAGATGCAATGGTAGCAATACTTATGATTCCTATCAAATTTCCCTGATCAGGAAAGGGCATTGGATAATATTGCAAAACCGGTCTCGGTATTGCGCCATGATGGCCAGTGCGGAAGAGCCTTGGGCAAATATACAATAAAATCAGACGACCGTTTAAATGTTTTGTGGTTTTCTTGATTTACAGTTGGTTTGCAGTTGATTTGCAGTTGGTTTGTAGTATCAAACAACGGGTAGGTGTGGCTCAAGACAACCTAAATACCTTTTTATAATGAGACTTACCCGATGTTGGTATCTTTTGGTCGGGCAGCAATTTGGACTGATGTTCTGTTTGTTTTTCGAGAACCTCATCGATTCCTGGTGCCCCCTGTGAATAACTTTGTTGTATTGTAATGGCAAGCAAATCAGTATTATATGATTTTTGTTGATGTGTTTGTGTGTTCTTAACGCAAAAATAACCTTGTGTTTGTAGGCGAAAAATGACATTTTGTCTGCATAAAACTATTATTGAACAAGCGTGTAAAGTGCAATATGCAGATAATCAGTTAGAACATATTCTTTCCCGGGTTTTTCCCGGATTGTAATGTACGTAATTGTACGTAGTAACTTTGTAGTGCGCAAAGTAATTTTGTAATGCAAAAATGTTCGTTTGACTTTTAAGAAAATCAATACAATATCCTTTAATCAATTAATCATTATCTCATGAAAAAGTTTTATCTCTTTTTTGTTGGTTTGTTTGTTTTTACCATGACTACTTCTTTGCAGGCCCAGGAGCAGTACAAGATGCAGTCGATGTTTGTTTACAACTTCACCCGCATGATTGCCTGGCCCCAGGCCTATCAGAGTGGCGATTTTGTTATTGCCGTTTACGGAAACAGCCCCATTATCAATGAATTCAATGAGATGGCAGCCTCCAGGCAGGTTGGAAGCCAGCGTATTGTTGTACGTCAGTTCAACAGTTTGTCTGACATCCAGAGATGTCATATTCTTTTTATCGGAGGCAACCAAACCCGCAACATTGCCCAGGTAGTTGCAAAACTCAAGGAAGATCGTATTGCCGCCTTGGTGGTTAGCGATGCTCCCAGCAGCCTTAACAACGGTTCTGTTGTAAACTTCGTAATGGATGGTGGCCGTCAGCGCTACGAACTCAGCGAAGGAAATGCCAGAGCTATGGGCCTTACCCTGGGTGCTGAAATGACCCGTCTGGCCATTGCTGTGAAATAAAATTGCCCGGGATAAAAGCTGTTTGTGAAGCCGAAAAAATGTTGTAGGTTTGCCAATTAAAAAAACCCTTACATTGGCAAAAACATCACAAAACGCAGTTGAAACTCCCTTGATGAAACAATACTATTCCATCAAGGGGAAATATCCCGACGCCCTGCTTTTGTTCAGGGTAGGCGACTTCTACGAAACCTTTGGAGAGGACGCCATTAAAACCTCAGAAATACTGGGAATCGTGCTAACGCGTCGTGCCAATGGTGCGGCCTCCTTTGTGGAGTTGGCAGGATTCCCTTTTCATGCTTTAGATACGTACCTCCCCAAGCTGGTGCGCGCAGGGCAAAAGGTAGCCATCTGCGAACAACTGGAAGATCCCAAACTTACCAAGAAGATTGTAAAGAGAGGGGTTACTGAACTGGTAACTCCCGGAGTAGCCTTCAGCGATAAAGTACTCGATCATAAGGAAAATAACTTCCTGGCGGGTATTCATCTGCAGGGTAATATGTGTGGCATTGCTTTCCTGGATGTTTCCACCGGAGAATTTTTTGCCGACCAGGGCAACCGGGAGTATGTGGATAAACTCATACAGACTTTCCGGCCCAGTGAGATTGTGGTACAGAAAAACCGCTTGCGCGAACTTCATGAAGCCTTCCCCGGAAAGTACTATACTTCTACACTCGAAGATTGGGTCTTTACCCGTGAATTTGCCGATGATCTTTTGCTAAAGCACTTCGGAACCCTTTCCTACAAAGGCTTTGGTATCGAGGAAACTGAATATGGGATCATTGCTGCCGGGGCAGCCATGCACTACCTTTCCGAAACCCGCCACGACAAAATTCAGCACATCAACCGCATTTCGCGTATCGATGAAAGCCGGTATGTATGGCTCGACAAGTTTACCATCCGCAACCTGGAGTTGCTGCACTCCATGAATGAAAATGCCACCAGCCTCATTCAGGTGCTCGATCATACTCTTTCGCCCATGGGCAGCCGTATGCTTAAACGATGGGTTATACTGCCCCTGAAAGACCGCAACCAGATTCAGGAGCGCCACCAGGTGGTGGAATACTTTTTTAAGAAAAAAGACTTTGCCGAAGATATCGAAAAGCACATCCGGCAGATTGGCGACCTGGAACGATTGATCAGTAAAGTGGCAGTGGGCAAAATCAACCCCAGAGAGGTGCTTCAGGTGCAACGCGCCCTCAGTGCCATAGAACCCATCCGCCAGCTTTGCCTGGAGAGTGATTCGGAAGCCCTGAAGGCAATTGCCGATCAACTCAATCCCTGTGTGCAGATCCGCGATCGTATTGCCCGGGAAATACTTCATGAGCCTTCAGCAAATATTGCCAAGGGAAACGTAATTGCTGCCGGTATCAGCACCGAACTGGATGAACTCAGAGAAATATCAACCTCCGGAAAAGAATACCTTGCACGCCTGCGGCAACGAGAGGTGGAACGAACCGGGATACCCAGTATCAAAATTTCTTACAACAATGTTTTTGGATATTACCTGGAGGTTACCAATACACATAAGGATAAAGTTCCCGAAGACTGGATTAGGAAACAAACTCTGGTAAACGCAGAGAGATACATTACCCCGGAACTGAAAGAATATGAGGAGAAGATCCTGGGTGCCGAGGAAAAGATCCAGCGAGAAGAAGAGCGATTGTTTCTTGATCTGGTAGCGGCTTTGGCCGAGTACATTGGCCCGGTTCAGCTCAATGCATCGGTGATTGCAAGGCTCGACTGCCTGCTGTGCCTGGCCCGCGTGGCCCGGCAATACAATTATACACGACCCGAAATAAACGACTCCTATGTGCTGGAGATAAACCAGGGGCGACATCCGGTAATTGAACAGCAACTGCCACCGGGCGAAGAGTATGTGGCCAACGATCTTTACCTGGATAATGAAAAGCAACAGATCAATATGATCACCGGGCCCAACATGTCCGGAAAATCAGCCCTGTTGCGCCAGACGGCCCTCATTGTGCTCATGGCCCAGATAGGCAGTTTTGTTCCTGCCGAAAAAGCACGAATCGGTTGGGTTGATAAGATTTTCACAAGGGTAGGTGCTTCTGATAATATATCATCGGGCGAATCGACCTTTATGGTCGAGATGAACGAGACCGCCAGCATCCTCAACAATATCTCCAATCGTAGTTTGATACTGCTCGATGAGATTGGCCGTGGCACCAGCACTTACGATGGTATCAGCATTGCCTGGGCCATTGCCGAGTTTTTGCACGAGCACCCCCTGTTCAGGGCCAAAACCCTCTTTGCCACCCATTATCATGAACTCAATGAAATGGCTGCGTCATTCTCACGGATCCGCAACTTCAACGTTTCGGTAAAGGAAACCCACAACACGGTTATCTTTCTGCGAAAGCTTGTGCCCGGAGGCAGCGAACACAGTTTTGGGATACATGTGGCACGTATGGCAGGTATGCCCAGGTTGGTGCTGGACCGGGCCAACCAGATACTGGCTCAACTGGAGAAAAGCCACAGCCACGACGAAATTTCCGGGCGTAAGGCGGGCAAACCATCTGCCAAAGCTACCAAAAGCCAATCGGGCGATTTTCAGCTAAGCTTTATCCAGCTGGATGACCCCTTGCTGATGCAGATCAAAGAAGATATCCTCAGTACCGATATCAATACCCTTACCCCTGTGGAGGCACTGATGAAGCTTAATGAGATCAAACGCCTACTGGGCAAATAGCCACACTGCATAAAAATCGTATCGCGGATACAAAAGAAAAGAGGCAGCATCCTTACCCGGATCTGCCTCTTTTTATATGGTTGGCTGAAAGTGCCTTCGGATGCTTATCTGCGATAGCCCATGCGCTGAAGTACCTGATCGCTGAGGTCGTGGTTGGTATCGGCATAGAAGATGTTTCCACCACCCGCCTTGTCGAAAACAAGAACATAATTGTTGCGGTTGGCAATTTCTTCTACTGCTGTATACACTTGGTCCTGTATGGGACGGATAAGCTCCTGTCTCCTTTTAAACAGATCCCCTTCGCGTCCGAAACGTTGCATCTGCAGGTTTTTGGCTTGCCGCTCGCGTTCAATGATCTCTTCCTCGCGCTGGCGTCTCAGCTCTTCGGGCAGCAACACGGCCTCTGCTTGGTAGCGCCTGTACATCTGGTCAATTTCGGCAAATTTGGCCTCCACTTCATTTTGCCATTGTACCGACAGTTGGTTGATCTCCTGGAGGGCAGCCTGGTATTCAGGAATGTTTTCCAGTATGTACTCGGTATCGATAAACGCAAAGCGTTGTCCTACGGCTGATAAGGTGGAAAAAGCAACCACCAGGGTCAGCAAAGCAAATTTCTTCATCATCATAATTATGTTTTTAAGGTTCATGATGCAATACCCAAATGCTATCTTCTGTTATTCGGGCGTTTTTCTGCCATCAGTGATTTCGTCATTAACTTCCTTCCCTGGTTTGTTGTAATGGGTTAATCTATGGATTGCCCAATGCTGAAGTGGAACCTTCCGCCGTTGTCGCCGGGACGTCCGGGAATTTCATCAAAACCATACCCCCAGTCGAGCCCCAGCAAACCAAACATGGGCAGGAATATCCTTACTCCAAACCCTGCAGAACGGTTAAGCTCAAAGGGGTTGAAATCGCGGAAGCGGCTCCAGGAGTTTCCTGCCTCAACAAAGGTAAGGGCATAAATGGTAGCCATGGGGTTGAGCGAAATGGGGTAGCGCAACTCGGCAGTAAACTTATTGTAGACGCTGGCACCCATAAACTGACCATTGGCATCCATAGGGGTTAGTGAGTTGTTGGCATACCCTCTCATGGCAATGATCTCCCGGCCATCAATTTCCCAACCTGTAAGACCATCTCCTCCCAGGTAAAATCTTTCAAAGGGCGAAACCCCAATGTCCGGGTTGAAATAACCCAGGAATCCCATTCGGGTGCGGGTACTCAGTACCAAATTCCCTGCCAGACTGCTATACCAGCTGGTGTTAAATTTCCATTTGTGGTATTCGAGCCAACGGTATCTTTCCCGATCATTCATCTGGGTGTAGTCCTTGTCGTTGAACAAAGAGAAAGGAGGAGTGATCTGCAATCCGATAGATACATCGGAGCCCCCTCTTGGATAGAGAGGTGCATCGGTTGAATTACGCCCGAACTCTATTCCATAACTCAGGTTGTTGGAGTTTCCTTCATTGATGATAAACCGTATAGGGCTGTTTTTAATGTCATATCGCTGGTATGTCAACGACTGGCGCAGGTAGAAGAAGTCGTCGGGAACCCGAAGCCTGCGGGCCAGACCCACAGAAGTACCCACAATACTATAAAACCCATAATCATCACTACTACGGGGATATTGATTCCTGTGAGTGGTCTGGAACACAGAAACACTCAAAGCATTGGGTTTTCTGCCTCCCAGCCAGGGCTCCATAAAAGAGGCACTGTAGGAGACATAGCCCCTGCCATAGGTTTGCGCTCTCAATGAGAGGCGCTGGCCATCGCCGGAAGGAAGCGGACGCCAGGCATCTTTGTTGAAAAAGTTGCGTGTAGAAAAGTTGTTGAACGATAATCCCAGTGTACCTATAATACGGTTGGCCCCCCAGCCTCCCGAAAGCTCAATCTGGTCAGAGGAGGTTTCCGATACAATATATTCAAGGTCAACAGTGCCGTCGGCAGCATTGGGTGTGGGGATGATGTCGATCTTCTCCTGGTCGAAATAGCCCAGCTGAATGATGTCGCGCTGGCTACGGATGATATCGCTTCTGCTGAACAACATACCCGGACGGGTACGGATCTCGCGCAGGATCACATGGTCGTTGGTTTTGGTGTTGCCGCTCACCGTTACCCTCGATATCTCTGCCTGCCTGCCTTCATAAATACGAAGCTCAATATCGATGGAGTCGTTCATTACATTTACCTCGGTAGGGGTGATGTTAAAGAAAAGATAACCATCGTCGAGGTAAAGGGAGCTGATGTCAAGGCTTTCCATATCCATAAAAAGACGTTTCTCCAGTAGTTTCTGGTTGTAGATGTCGCCAGTTTGTATGCCAAGCACCTGCGAGAGCACCTCGTCGGAATATACTGTATTGCCCACCCAGCTAATATTGCGGAAATAATAAGTGGGCCCTTCTTCAATGAAAAGCTCTATTACAATGCGGTTGTCTTCCACAAAATACATGGTATCGCGCAGGATCTGGGCATCTCTTTTTCCCAATTCGTTGTAGCGGTCAATGATCTTTTGCTTGTCTTCCAGAAAATCTTCTCTGACCAGTTTGGAAGAGTTGAAAATAAACCTGAGGCTTCTTTCCCGGGTGTTCTTCATCAATCTTTTGATCTGTCGATCGCTGAGCGCCTCATTGCCATGTACAATTACCTCACGAATTCGGGTGCGCTGACCACGGTCTACGTCAAATTCGAGAATGATACTGTTGGTTCGCGTGGTATCGGTGATTTGGGTGATGTTTACATCGGGTTTAAGAAAACCTTTTTCCACATAAAAGTCTTCGATGGCCGAACGCGCTCTGAACAACATGCTTTCGGTAACCACATCGCCCCTTACCAGGTTGAGTTGTTCTGTAAGTTTGGTAACATCGGATTTGCGCACCCCTGTGAACTCAAACCGCGAAAGACGTGGCCGTTCCCTGATTTCAATATCCAGGAAAATCTGGTTGTCCTGGATCGAAGTAACCGAGATGGTGACATCAGTAAACAAACCCTGTTTCCAGATATTGTTGATGGCGGTGGCAATGGCCTCGCCAGGCACAAGGATCCTGCTGCCCACTGTGAGCTGGCTTACCATGATAATTACATTGTGATCGATAAAACTGGCGCCGGTTACACTGATTCCGCCAATGGTATATTCGCGGGGGCTGTTGTAGTCGATATTGATCTGGCTTCCCGTTCTTACTGTTGTTTGAGCCCAAAGTGCAGGAGACAGGGCGAGAAGCATAAGAAACAGTGAGCTTGCAAGAATCTTTTTTGACATTATGTGGGTGGTTTTTACGATTATTGTTGTTGTTAGTGCTGAGACGGTAAGGTTTGCAGGATGGTTACTCAAGATTAGGGTTTTTTAAGTTTTTCCAAATCTTCTTTCCCTTCTCTGGTAATCCAGAACGGCCTGAAAGAAGTGTTTTTTGCGGAAATCGGGCCAAAGCACCGGAGTAAAGTAAAGCTCGCTGTAGGCAATCTGCCAGAGCAGAAAATTACTGATACGCAACTCGCCACTGGTTCTGATGAGCAAATCGGGGTCGGGTACACCCTGGGTTTGCAGAAAGCCTTCAAAGAGTTTTTTGTCAATCTCCTCTGGTTGTATTTTGTTTTCTTTTACTTGCTGAGCAATAGTGCGAACTGCGTTGAGTATCTCCCATTGCGAGCTGTAGCTCAGGGCAACCGTTACGGTGAGGCGGGTATTGTTTCGGGTCAGCTCAATGGCTTCATGAAGCTCTTCTATACAGGCCCCGGGCAGTGAATCAATATCGCCAATGGCTGCCAGCTTCACCCCTTTCTCCATCAGCTCGGGAGTTTCATTTTTAATGGCCTGCACCAGCAACTCCATAAGTGTGTTAACCTCATGTTTGGGGCGACACCAGTTTTCAGTGGAGAAAGCATAAAAGGTGAGATGAGGGATCCCCAGTTCACCTGCTGCTTCCACAGTTTCTCTAACAGCCTGAATTCCGTTTTCGTGTCCAAAAATCCTTTCTTTTCCTCTTTGTTTGGCCCATCGGCCATTGCCATCCATAATGATCGCTATGTGTTTGGGCAGTTTATTCAGGTTGATATTCTGTTTGAAATCCATTGTTGGTAAATCAGTTGCTCTTGCGAAAAAATAGGCACAAATTTCTCAAATTGTTTTAACAAATAAAAGAACCTGCCTGAATTTATGAAAAATTAATTGTAGGCCGGGCACTTGTGCCTGCTGATGTTTTTGATCCTGAAAGTGAGTACGATTCCGGCAAAGGAGTACCAATCGTTGGTGTTGGGATTTCCTCTTTGAAAGTCGATGTTCTCACCCCTGTTTTCAAGGCTGCGGTCGTACAGCTGTAAGGCCCGTGTGTCATCCCCGAAAATGATGGGGTTGGGGTACGTTGTACTTACATCATCCAGGTAATCGGTACCGGTTCGGCGCATACCCCATTCCAGGGCTGCCGAGAACTGGCGGTTTATATTGAATTTGTATCCTACGCCAAATAGAAAGCTGTGCGATGTGAGAGAATAGGGTTTTCGATCGGGGTACAACTCTGATCCCTGCCCTTCGGTGTTGAGGGGCTTCAGGTTATACCACTGACCATCGAGTTCTGCCTGCGGGTTAAAACGAAAAAAACCTCCTCCGAAAAACAGATAGGGGGTATAGGGGGTTTCAAGATCTCCTGGCTGGAAGTACAGAAAATTGATTTCCAGCTGGGCTGAGGCTTCAAAAATATTGGAGCGAAAATGCAGATTGCGGTTTTCATTGTACTGTATCACCGCGTCATCACCGGCAACACTCCCCCAGAAGGCATTGGCCCGCAGGGCCAGGTTGTCGTTTACATTAAACCGGTACAAAAGACCCACAGAGGGGCGTACCATGGCAAACTGGCGAGAGGGGTTGAGGTCTCCCAGGTAATAGGATCCTCCAAAAAATACACCCAACTCGTTTTGCTGGGCTTGGGAGGAAAAGGGGAGAGCAACGGTAGCAAAAACAAGGATCAAAGCAGAAAAAAAGCTTTTGGCAGTTGGTGTCAGGGGCATGCGTATGCTTTTGTGTCGGTTAAAATTTATTTCAGCGGCAAGCAGAATAATTGCAGGGCAAAAGGTGCAAAACTATCCGCCTGATACCTACAACGCACTTTGGCTGTGTATTATTGTTATGCCTTACAATGGCGGTCAGCGCCAGGTTTGCTGCCATCAGAAACGTGGCACACCATAGGGGCGTCGGGCCTGGGGCATTCGGTAGTACACGGTGATCATGGTAAACATGTAGGTGTCTGTGCTGTAGGGGTTTCCTCTTTGCTGGCCCGGAGCGGTTACCTGTTTGCCCAAATTGTGCAGCGAGGGATTGGCAAAAAACTCCGCAAGTGCAATCTGCTGCGGATTGGTAAACATTTCTGAGAAAATTGCCGGATCCACATACGTTGTGCTAACATCGTCGATATAATCTGTAAATGTTTTGCGGTACCCAAATTCAAGGCCAATGGCCATATTTCGGTTGATCTGCACCATAGCTCCCAGTCCAAAGGGAATAGAAACGGACACAGGAGAATATTTTTTCCGGGTGGGGAAAAACCCCTGGCCTTCGGTTCTGAGTGGGCGCAGGTTGTACCATCCGTCGGCAGGTAAGTCTTCGGGGGCAATGGTTCCATTGTAGCTGGCAGCCTCGAAATAGGCCTGTGGGTTAAAGTAAAAACCCGCTACCCCGGCAAAAACATAGGCATTAAAGTCGAAAGTGCCCCTGGTGCGGGCCCCTGTAGCCCTTCGATGTCTTGCTCCCTGCTGGGTGAAATTAACGAAATAATACTGCAGTTGGGGCGATAATTCGATGATGGGTGAGCGAAAGTGAATGTTGCGATTGTTGCGGAAGGGTTCGGCAGTATGCTGGTCATTGCCCGAAACATACCCTAAAGTAAGCTGTGTTGCCAGGGCAAGATCTTCGAGCAGCAGGTAGCGATGGCCCAGGGTAATGGCGGGCCGCACGGCAGCAAAGTCAAAGTCTCTTAGTCCCTGGGTTCCTATCTGATCGGCACCACCCAGATCGCCCATGAAGCCCGAAGCGCCCATCCCGAATATCAGGTGATGACGTTCCCTCTTCCATCGTTGGGCAAACGACTCAGCAGAAAAAGACATTAAAACAATCCAGAAAACAATAAAATACTTCATGAGGAACAGTTTTGCTATGATCTTACAGCCGTGCACAAGAGATAAAATCATGACATTTATAATCTTATGCAATTTGCAAATTTAGTTAAATTACCGGAAAACTGTTCCCGAATAATTTACCTGAATGCAAAATAGTGGGTTAATTGCGTTTGTCAAAACCCCAGGCTAGCTTATTTCGGATATTGGTGAAAAAATCTCTTTGACCGATACACACCAGGTTGATCTTGAAATCTGCTTTTTTCACCAATAGTTCAACGGGGTTCTCAAGGGGCACAGACCTGGAATCCATTACGATCAGATGGCTCTTCACACGTCCTTCCACCCTGATTTTAATCACAGAATTGTCTTTGATCACTATAGGCCTTACGGTAAGGTTGTGTGAAGCGATAGGAGTAATGATAAAATTTTCGCTGTCGGGCGATATTATGGGTCCTCCACAGCTGAGAGAGTATCCGGTAGATCCGGTGGGTGTTGCTATCATCAGCCCGTCGGCCCAATAGGTGTTCAGAAAAATATCATTGACCCAGGCACTGATGGAGATCATTGTAGTATTGTCTCTTTTGAGAACGGTAAGTTCGTTGAGGGCGTAAGGGAAAGCCTTAAAGAGCTGTTCTTCGCCGCTTTCGAGCAGTAGCAGCGACCGTTGGTCGAGCTGAAAATTGCCTTCCAGCAACTGGCGGATAGAGAGCTCCATGTCTTCGGTAGAAATGGCAGAGAGAAAGCCCAGACGCCCTGTATTAATTCCTAAAACCGGTATGCCCGAGTTGCGGATGTAAGGCAAGGTGTCGAGTAGGGTGCCATCGCCTCCAATACTGATCATGCAGAAACAATCGCAAGGTATTTGCCGGTAATCGCGAAAGGGTATGGCTGGCACATGAAACGCAATGTGCTGTTGCAGAAAGCTATGCAGATTGGTATGAATGTAAAACTTCTCCGCTTTGGTTTCCAGCATCCTGATCATCTTTTCGATATCTGGCAAAAAGTCAGGATTTAATACTCTTCCGAATAATGCGATCTGCATGTGTTCAGGTTTTGGGTGTGAGTTTTGGTATTACATCAATTCCAGGCGTTTGGAGTCCAGCTTCAGGAAGGTAAACAGGAAAATTGTGAATGCCCACAGCGAAGAGCCTCCATAGCTGATAAAAGGCAAAGGTATGCCAATTACGGGAATGAGGCCTATGGTCATGCCTATGTTTACCAGGAAATGGAAAAATATTACCGATGCAAGGCTATAGCCAAAAACCCTGCTGAAGACCGATCGCTGCCTTTCTGCCAGCAAAACCAACCTGATAAGAAGGGTTACAAACAGAATGATCAGCAAGGAGCTTCCCATAAAGCCCCATTCTTCGCCTACGGTGCAGAAAATAAAATCGGTGCCTTGTTCGGGCACAAAGCTGAACTTGGTTTGTGTGCCTTGTAAGAACCCTTTCCCCCACAATCCTCCCGAACCAATGGCAATCTTAGACTGGTGCAGGTTGTATCCTGCACCCCGCAGATCTACTGTGTCATCGATAAGCACAGCAATACGAAGTTTCTGGTGAGGTTGCAGCACTTCTTCGTATACATAGTCTACGGCATACACGTATACATTGATGAAAACCATTACCAGCAGCAACTGTTTCACAACACCAGGCTTTTTTCGCAGCACAATGGCTGCTGTGATAAATGCCAGGGTTAAAGCTCCCATGATATAGAATTCGTTGAAGAGCAGGGTGAGGATGAACAGAAAAACAGCCATTACTCCCAGAATGAGCATCCAGCCGGGGAGATATCCTTCGCGGTAGAGTACAAAAACAAAGGCAGCAAAAACCAGGGCGGTACCTGTATCGTTTTGCAGGAAGATCATCATTACGGGTATTGCCAGCAAAAGTGCGGGTTTGAAAAACTCGCTCAGGGTGCGGGTTTTGGATTTGCTGTCGTAGATAATCCTGGCCAATGCCAGGGCGGTGGCATATTTGGCAAATTCGGCGGGTTGCACCGCTATGGGGCCGATATGAAACCACGATTTGGAAGCATTTACCGTTTGTCCGAACAATAATACAGCCACCAGGCTTACAAGTGAAGCTCCGAAAATGAAATAGGCAAAGGCAGGGAAGAATTTCACATCAATAAAAAAGATTAAGGCAGCAATAAAAAGCGAGAGAACGATCCAGATAAACTGCATGCCGTATCGTGCATCCAAATTGAAAATACCATGCCTTGCCTCATTGTATTCTGCTGCATAAATGCTTATCCAGCCAATGATTACAAGGCACAGGTAAAGAAACACTGTAAACTTATCGATATTCTTGAAGAAATTAAACTGTGGCCTCATTGCAATGGGTGTTAGGTTCTTTTAACTTTTTGAAGAAGCATTTTTCTTCGGTGTTGTTGCACAGTATAGTGGGCAACCGTATCGTATTGTTAAAAACGAGCGTCGAGTATTCGTTGCTCAAACCAGGTGCGTTTTACTTCACCTGTAAGGTACTTCTCAATCATCAGACTGGTAATGGGTGCTGCCCATGCTGCACCACCGCCTGCATTCTCCACAATTACCGAAACGGCAATTTTTGGATTGTCTACAGGAGCAAAAGCGATAAAGGCAGAGTGGTTTTCTCCATGAGGGTTTTGTACTGTGCCTGTTTTTCCGGCCATGGGTATGTCGGGAATTCTTGAGAAGCGGGCTGTTCCGGCTTCTACTGTTTCATACATGGCTTCTACGATGGGAGGGAAATGTACAGAATCGATAGAGGTGTAGTTGGGCTGCAGGTAGGCCGGGTTAAGGTTGTCGGGTGTGCCAATGGCTTTCACCACATGAGGGGTATAGTAGTATCCGCGATTGGCTACAATGGCTGCCAGGTTGGCCAGTTGCAGGGGGGTGGTGCCGATTTCTCCCTGGCCAATGGAAAGAGAGATTACGGTAAGGGCGCGCCAGCCCCTCGGGCCGTAAATACGATCGTAATACTCCGGGCTGCCGATCAATCCGGGCAGCTCATGGGGTAAATCACTGCTGAAGGTTTTTCCGAACCCCATACTGAGCAAATGATTTCGCCAGGTGCCCAGCCCTTCTTGCGGGCTGTTGAATTTGCGAAGCTCCATAATATTGCGAAACTGAATACACGAAAAGGTGTTGCAACTGTATTGGAGAGCTGAAACAACATTTACGGGCTGAGGATGTGCTCTGCATCTTACCACGATACCTCCCGAGGCATAAAAGCCCGGGCAGCTGTAGCGTGAGCTGGTGGAAATACCTCCTTCCTGCAGCCCCACAAGGAAATTGGCCACTTTAAATACCGATCCTGGTGGATAACTTGCCATAAGCGCCCTGTTAAACAAGGGCTTGAGGGTGTCGTTTTGCAGGGCTCTGTAGTTCTGGCTGCGTACCCTGCCCACCAGCAGGTTGGGGTCGTAGCCCGGAGAGGTTACCAGCGCAAGGATCTCTCCTGATGAAGGCTCAATGGCAACAATACTTCCCCTTTTGTTTTGCATTAAAAGCTCACCATACATCTGCAGGTGTATGTTGAGAGAGCTGTACAGGTCAGTGCCTGCCTGTGCAAGGGTGTCGTAGCGGCCATCCTGAAATGATCCGATATTGCGGTTGAGTGCGTCCACAAGGATGATCCTGGAGCCTTTCCGGCCTCGCAACACCTCTTCATAGTGTTTCTCAATGCCCGAAATGCCTATGTAATCGCCCATGCGATAATAAGGGTCATTGGCAATAACAGAAGGCCCCACCTCTCCAACATAACCAAAAGTATGAGCCGCCGTTGGAAATGGATACTTGCGCAGGGTACGGGGCTGCACGTAAAAGCCTGGAAACTTGTAAAGCTTTTCCTGCAATACGGCATAGGTGTCCTTTGGGATCTGACGTTCAAAGACCGATGCAGTATGCCGGCTGTGACGTATGGCAGCCTGCATGCGACTTTCATATTGCTCCAGGGTTAGCCCAAGTAACCCCACAAATTCCAGGGTGTCGATATTTCTTACCTGGCGCGGTATCACCATCAGATCGTAATAAGGCTCGTTGTACACTACCAGCTCGCCATTGCGGTCGTAAATGAGACCGCGGGCCGCATAATCCGTAATGATACGCTGCACATTACTGCTTGCAAAAATTTTGTAGCGGTGATCTATCACCTGGAGGTGAAACAGCCGGGCGATAAAGATCAGACCGATAACCACAAAAAACAGAATAACAGAGTACTTTCTCCTGGAGTAGATATCGGAATTGGAACTTCGAAGCATCATAGTATTATACAGGTAACGGACAGCCAGGACTGGGGTTTGTAATTTTGTTCAGAAGGGTTTTACGCAGTTTGCCCAAAGGGGTTGCATAGGCTTTGTTTTCCTCAAAGAGATAATCTCTTCAGACTTATACAAAAGTAATGAAACTTAAGGGATTTGAGCTTTCTGCCAAAGCGTTGCAGGGCTTTGTATGCGCTATTCTTCTATGGGAATTCATTTTTAACAGGTTGCTATATTCTTTCGTCAGATAAAAAAGTTTTAGTTCCAATTACTTTTTAGAATTCTTAAGGGCAATTGAAATGATTTTGCTAATTTAGACCGCCTGAGCCAAAGAACCTTCCGTGCTGTCACGGTTTTGCATCCGGGGTATCTCTCCGGGTGCCTTAGGTGGATGGGTGCAGGTGTAATTCACCCCAAAAAACAACAAAACACACATAATTATGAGCAAAATTGTCGTACTGGGTGCCGGAATGGTTGGAAAAGCCATTGCCATTGACCTTAGCAAAAATCACCAGGTTACCTCTGCAGACATCGATGAGAAATCGCTGAAGTTTCTCAGTGAAAACTATCCCATCCATACCGTTGCGGTAAATCTAATGCACGATGAAATGATCCAGAACCTGGTAAAGGATTATGATCTTGTAGTTTCTGCAGTGCCCGGATTTATGGGGTATGATGTGGTGCGAACCGTAATAGAAGCAGGAAAGAATATTGTGGATATTTCTTTTATGCCCGAAGATTTCATGGACCTTAATGCCCTGGCAGCACGCCAGGGGGTTACTGCCATTACCGATTGTGGTGTTGCCCCGGGGATGCCCAATCTTATTGCCGGTTATCTCAACGAAATCATGGAAATTGAAAGCCTGGAATATGTGGTGGGAGGGTTGCCCCAGGTGCGCAAATACCCCTTTTATTACAAAGCACCCTTTTCTCCCGTGGATGTTATTGAGGAGTATACCCGCCCGGCCCGTTTTGTGGAAAAAGGCCAGGCTATGGTAAAACCTGCCATGAGTGAGCCGGAGCTAATGCATTTCGACAAGGTTGGAACCCTGGAGGCCTTCTTTACCGATGGTTTGCGATCCCTGTTGCACAACCTGTCGCATATCCCTGATATGAAGGAGAAAACCTTGCGCTACCCCGGCCATATTCATCTTATCCAGGCATTGAAAACCGCTGGGTTTTTCGATAAAGACCCCATCACCATAAACAATACAGCCATTCGCCCCATCGATTTTACAAGTAAAATACTCATCAACGACTGGAAACTTGAACCCCAGGAACCCGATTTTACCGTGATGCGCATTACCGTGAAAGGGCAGATGGAGGGTAAGCCCCGCACTGTTGTTTACGACCTTTATGATACCTGGGATCCGGTAGAGGGCCTCTCCTCCATGGCCCGTACCACAGGCTTTACGGCCACTGCTCATGTGGAGCTGATCTTGCAGGGCAAATTTACTGGCAAAGGAGTATTTCCCCTGGAGTTGATAGGGATGGATCCCGATGCCTACGAGTTTGTGCTGGACTACCTGCAGAAACGCAATGTAGTCTATACGCAAACTGATTATTAGCCTCTTCCGACAACCAAAACGATCCGCTATGTCTCAATCAATTGATGCCCGGCAAAATTATCGAAACACCCTCGCTGCCATTGGTTATGTTGAATTCGAAAAGGCTACCCAGGCCGACTACGACCGGATAGGATTTATGTCGGGTCTGGAGGTTCATCAGCAACTGAAAACCCGCAGGAAGCTTTTCTGCCGGTGCCCTGCGGGGCGTTTTCAGAAAGATCAGGAGTATGATGCTGAGGTGATCAGGCATATGCGGCCTACCCTGAGTGAGCTGGGCGAGTATGATGGTACGGCACTCATGGAGTTTAAGACCCGCAAAGAGATCATTTACCGCATCAAAAATGAAACAACCTGCACCTACGAAGTAGATGATACACCTCCTTTCCCCATCGATCCGGAAGCGGTTGCCATTGCCATTGAGATCTCACTGCTTAAAAAGCTCAATATTGTGGGCGAGCTGCATATTACCCGTAAGCAATACCTTGATGGCAGCATCCCTACAGGGTTTCAGCGCACAGCTATCATTGGGGTAGAAGGGGAAATCGAACTTCCGTATAAGAAAATCAGGTTGATTCAGTTGAGCATCGAAGAGGACTCGTGCAGGGAGATCCTCGATGTAGGGCACCAAAGGGTATATAAGACCGATCGCCTGGGGATGCCCCTGATCGAAACCGTTACCTACCCTGACATGCTGAATCCACAGGAGGTGGCCGATGCATGTCAGTTTATCCGTTTTCTCAACCGCAGTACAGGTAAAGTATTGACAGGGATGGGGGCTGCCCGGCAGGATGTAAACGTGAGCTGCCGGGGAGGTACCCGCGTGGAGATCAAAGGGGTGCCCCGGATCCGGCAAATTCCGCGTCTTACCCATAATGAGGCTTTCCGCCAATGGGCATTGCTGCACCTGAAGGAAACCCTTTTAAGGAAAATCAAAAAACCCGCTTCCTGGCAAATGCGCCACCTTACTGCCGATCCGGCATCGCTTACCCTGAGGCCCCGGCTGGCAAAGCTTGTAAAGGAGCATAACTGGCAGTTGCTCCTTGTAAGACTTCCTGGTTTTGCCGGTGCCCTGTCTCATTTTACCCAACCCGGAAAGTGCTTTGCCGATGAGATAAGTGACCGGCTTAAAGTGATTGCCTGCCTTGAAAAGCCCAACATGGACTGTAGCGAAAGCTTGAATCCGATACTGGGCAAGGAAGCCTGGATGCAGGTGAAGAAGCTGCTCGCGGCCCGGGCCGAAGATGCCATGCTGGTTTTCTGGGGGCCACAGGACGATATGACAACGGCCTTGGAAACCATTGAAGAAAGATGCCGAATGGCTTTTGAGGGGGTACCCAATGAAACCCGGAAAGCCATACCCGATGGTACTACCATCTTTGAGCGGGTTTTGCCAGGGGCCGACCGCATGTATCCGGATACGGACAGTGCCCCCATTCCCTTGAAAGATCAGGATATTGAGCAGATACGCAAAAATGTACCCCAGGCAGCCATTGAAGCCTGGCGACAAATGCAGCTCTGGGGGATGCCTCCCGATACCTATGAATATATTTTGAAGAAGAACCTTTTCTCCCTGGTGCAGAAACTGATCGTGGAGATGAAACAAGAGCCCGTATTTGTAGCCTCTTTGCTGGGGCATAAGCTCAAACGACTGGAAGGGAAATATCCTGTGAACCCCGATTTTCATCCCGCTCTGATTGTCATGCTTCTGAAAAAGATACATCAGCGGACACTCGATAACGGCATTGCGGATCCATTGCTTGCGCTGTTGTATCAACACCCCAAAATGGATTTCGACTCTTTGCTTGTGAGCGTCAATTACAAAGCCTTCTCGAAAAAGGAGATACTGTCAGATGTTCCTTTCCTGGAAAAGAAATTCAGGGCCAGAAGAAAAAATGCCGGAGCGGCCGCACGCAGAAACTGGATCATGGGGCATTTACGATCCAAAGCTATGGGTAATGTTTCATTCAGTGAGCTAAGCCAATGGGTGCAGGAGAGCCTCTGTGAAAAAAATAACTGAATTTTTGCATTCGTTCAAAAAAACAAAATCGATGGCTGAAGATTATTTTCAGGGATACAAGAACACTGCTCTGCAGGTGCTTAAAAAGTACAATGTGCGTGTATGGGGGCAATGCGAAATAGAAACCTCCAGGGGCCATTTCAAAGGTACTGTGCTGCCACGCGCAGAAAATGACGACGACAAACATATTGTGCTGAAAATTGCCACCGGGTACAATATCGGGATTGATGTAACTACCATTCTTTCAATGAAAGAGACTGGTTACAAAAAGGCCAATTACAAAATCCCCGAGAAGGAGTTTCCGTATACCGAGGGTTTGCCCAGGGTAAAGCTCATTGGCACAGGAGGCACCATTGCATCACGGCTCGACTATCGCACCGGAGCTGTTATACCTGCTTTCAGCCCCGGTGAACTTTACGGTGCGGTTCCGGAGCTTGCAGAGATCTGCAACCTTACCACAGAGAAGGTATTTGCCGTTTTTAGCGAGAATATGGGGCCTGAGCAATACAAAAAGCTTGCTGTTGCCATTGGACGTGAAATAGAGAACGGTATCCAGGGGATTGTGATTGGACATGGAACCGACACCTTGCATCATACGGCTGCAGCTCTCACCTACATGGTGCAAAATCCGCCCATACCTATTGTGCTGGTAGGATCGCAACGGTCATCGGATCGCCCTTCCTCCGATGCTGCACTCAATCTTATTCATGCCTGCTATACTGCTGCTCACGGGAATATTGCAGAGGTGATGGTTTGTATGTTTGGCCCTACCTCCGACGATTACGGTTTGCTGCATCGCGGTACCCGGGTGCGCAAGATGCATTCATCATACAGAAGTACCTTTCGTACCCTGGGAGATACACCTCTTGCCAGGGTGAGCCGTCAGGGAATCATCCCCATTAAGAAAACCTTCAACCCCCGACGTGTCGATGCGCAGGCAAAAATTCTTCCCTATTTTGAGGAAAAGGTTGCCATTGTATATTACTACCCCAATATGATGCCCGACATTATCGATGCATTGGTAGAGAACGGGTATAAAGGGATCGTAATAGCGGGTACAGGCCTCGGGCACGTAAATAAACCACTGTATCCTGCCCTGGAGCGGGCCTGTAAGCGAGGGGTGGCGGTATACATGACGGTGCAAACCCTCTGGGGGTACGTGCATATGTTTGTTTACGAAACCGGTCGGGAGCTCATGGCGTTGGGTGTTGTACCCGCAGAAAATATGCTTCCGGAAGTGGCCTATATTAAGCTGGGCTGGGCTCTGGGCCAAACATCCGATCCGGAAGAGGTAAAACGGATTATGCTCACACCTGTTAATGACGATATTACCTCTCGCGAGCCTTACAACGGATACCTGGTTTATCAGGGAGGCCTGCCCGAAGTTGAGGAGTTTGTCAGGAAATTCAGAAAATAGAAAGGCGAGGTTCGCTATGTGATGAATGATGGATTCAGTCAGATAAGATAGCCTAAGGATTATTCTCAGGGGTGAGCTGGGATTCTAATCCAAGTAGTTGCTCCCATTCTTTCTTCAGTATATCAGCTTTTTGTAAATCCTCTGTGTGCATCAAGGGCATCAGCAGTCTTTTGTTTTTGTCGAGCAAAACCAGCACCAGAACTTCTTCCCTGAAATCCATAGGGGCATTTCCCCGGCTATAGGCCGTCCAGACCTTGTTGGATCTTTTAATTGTAAGATGCATTTGGGGTGTAATGTCAATCCACTCTCCTGTAGGCAGGATGTTTAGCAACTTCCATCCATTTCTGGCTCTTTTATTTTTGAAATCCAATGTGGTTACTTCCCTGGTTAAACCGGTAAAGGCTCCAATAAAAACCGGGATCAGACCCGGCATCGACCTGTATACCAGGAGGATGATCATCCCTGCAAATACAAGGAACAGGCCTGCCCACCGACCTGCCGGTCCAAAGGCATAATTTATATGATGCTGGAGGATCATGATGAAAAATTGTGGTTCAGGAAACATACCCTTAATCACCTAAACCATATTGATCTATCTCAAATTTAACAAAAATATTTGTCTTTTGCCAGATTAAAGTGGTTGAAATTCATCATTTTTCATTTGTAAGGCTACCCGGAAACAGTCCTCCTGTTGGAATTGAGCAGGTTGCAGATGAGGCTTAAGCTTTGGGCAAAGCCTTTTAAGATGATCGTACGACAATGTTTCGACAGGGTTTTATGGTGTTGAAAACAACTAATCCCTGAGCGTTTCATCCATAAACTCTGATTGTAAGATGTGTATGGTATTGATGGGAAATTTTTTTGATATGGACTGTAATTTTTGATTAAATCAATCAACCTATTGACCATAATATCTTGCATGTTTTTTTCTGTTTTACTTTTCAGAGAAATGTGTGCAAAAGAGTAATCAGCTGTAAGTAAAACCCGGAACACCAGGAGCTGGTGTTTTTGATTAAACACAAATTGAACGATATGAAAATGAAACTGACAATTGTGCTGCTGTCATTTTTATTGTTGTCAGCACTGCATGCATCAGAAAAAACAGACTTTTCTGATGCTTTGAAGGTAGCCCGGAATTTTGTTGGGTTTAACCAGTTGGAAATAGATCTTGGTGAACTGCCTGATTTCCGGCCCATAGCAGGGAGCGAGGGAGAGCTTTTGGCGTGGGCATTTGAAGGCAGCAAAGGGGGATATGTTGTAGTTTCTGCCAGCCGCTACCTGGAGCCTGTTATTGCCTATCATTCTGTTAATAGGTTTCCTGGTTCCTCGTTACTCACGGCCCTGATCAGATCGGATCTTCAGCTTCGCATTCAGTATGCACTGAAAAATGCGGATCGCCTGAAGCAGTTGGATGAGCAGTGGCAGGCGCTCCTGGAGTATTCCGGAGCGGTGCGCACGTATCAGCAATGGCCTGAAGAGGGAACCACCCCAACCGGAGGATGGGTTGTTACACAATGGCATCAGGGAGCACCTTTTAACATGTTTACACCTGTGCGTTTGTCTGACCAACAGCGATCGGTTGTGGGGTGCCCCGCCACAGCCATGAGCCAGATAATCAATTACCACAGGGAGATCAACGGAACCCGCCTGAATGCCTCTGATCGCTATTACCATAACTATTTGCAACAATTCTGGATTGACGATGCCTGGGAAACTTACAAGTTCTTATCGTTCGATAGTCTTAACCATTACCTGCAATCAATAGAGGGTAAGTTTGCAGAGAATCTGCCTCTCGACAATGAGGAAAAGGCAGCACTCTCTCTTGCTACCGGGTTTGCCTGCAAAACTGTTTATACACCATCGGTGTCGGGTACATTTGGTGTTTCTCAGGCCTATGATGCCTACCAGCGGTTTGGGTTTCATACTGCAGTGCTGCTGGATCATGCCCACAGCGATGCAATAATCCGGGAAACCATGATCCAGAATATTAAGAAGGGCAAACCCGTGCATCTGGCTGTGGTTGACCCTCAATGGCAATCAGGACACAATATGGTATGCGATGGCTATCGCGACAACGGGTTTTTTCATCTTAATATGGGTTGGGGAGGATCGCTGGATGCCTGGTATAATTTACCACAAGGCATACCCTATAGTCTTACTGTATTTGAGGGCGTCATTGTTAATATCAACTTTTCACAGACTGAATTTGCTGTCAGTTTTAGTGTGGTACGTAATGATCAGCCTCTTGAAGGGGCTCTTATAAGTATAGCAGAATCGGGCCATGTCCTTACAACAGATCTTAATGGTACTGCTGCAGCCTCGCTTGAGCCCGGGAATTACTCCTATGTTCTGGAGTATCAAAATGAGGTTCTTCTGGAGGATGTATTTGTTGTGGAAAGCGATGATGTAACCATTGAGATCATTCTTAATTCGTTAAATGTTGCCATTAATAGCAAAGCATTAAAGGTGTTTCCCAATCCTTTTTCACGTTTAATAAATGTGGAGGTGCCCTCTGCTGTTCTTTCGGTGAAGGTGTTTGATCTGCAAGGAAAGCAGGTTTACCATCGGAGCCCATTGACCGATTCAGAACTTCTGACAATCGATATGCATGACCAGCCGGCCGGCACCTATCTGCTGGTAGTTGTGCTGTTGAATGGAGATGTATTTACGGGGAAGATCATCCAAACACTCCATTAAAATGGAAGCTTTGCATGAGTGTGCAGCAGGCAAAAGAAGATAAGCTGATTCCCATTCTGGTTAAGACGCAAATGAGGCATAAAAAAAGGAGGCTGTGACAACAGTCTCCTTTTTTCGTACCCGGAGCCGGGCTCGAACCGGCACGGCCGCAATGGCCACAGGATTTTAAGTCCTGGGTGTCTACCAATTCCACCATCCGGGCATGGTTAAGAGCGGGCGCCATACGACAGGTATGGCTAAAAAAAAACCTCTTTAACAGAGGTCTTTGAGCGGAAAACGAGACTCGAACTCGCGACCCCGACCTTGGCAAGGTCGTGCTCTACCAACTGAGCTATTTCCGCGTTTGTTGTTTGCGGTTGCAAATATACGCATGATTTTTTAACTGCAAAAAGTTTTTTCATGTAAAATTGCAGATTTTTCTGAAGTGGCTGATAGTGAGTGAGGATACATTGAAAAAAGCAGCAAGAGGTTGTTTCAGGAAAGGGTTTTTGCTTTCAGAACAGTGTTGCAATGCCCGGGGATTGTAAAAGAAACAGGCAGGAGCAGGGAAACAAAGGAATTTCCAGATGGGGCATAAAACAACCTTCAACACCCTAATTTCCTGCTATTAAATGCTGTTAAAATGAAGTTGGATTTGTTTTTAATTTTTATATTTGTGCCCCCGCAAAACCGGGAACCTTTTAACCCAATAAGCGTAAAAACCACTGAAATTAAGCATTTTCAGGGAAAACAACTAACCCTAAAACCTAAAAAATGAACAAGATTTTTCGCATCGCACTCATGATGGTGTTTTTTGTGGGCCTTGGCTCCATGGCACATTCGCAAAACAGATTTGGTCATATCGATACCAATGAATTGCTTCGTTTGATGCCTGGCAGAGAGGCCGCTGAGCAAGAATTGGAGAGATATGCCCGCGAATTGGAAGCTCAATTTGTTGCCATGCAAACCGAATTCCAAACCAAATACCAGAATTTCCTGGAAAATCAGGAGAGCTTTTCGCCTCTCATCCTTCAGGCACGTCAGCGCGAGCTGGGCAATCTGCAGGAGCGGATCATCGATTTTCAGCAATCTGCACAACAGGATCTGGAAACCAGAGAAGCACAATTGCTGCGCCCGATTATTCAGCAAGCACGCGCCGCCATTGAAGAAGTTGCCAAAGAAAATGGATATACCTATATCTTCGACATGAGCATGGGTACCATTCTCTATGCAGAGCCTTCTGATGATATCATGCCCAAAGTAAAATTAAAACTGGGAATCAACTAACCCCGACTCCTGATAAAGTATTGAACCCGGGTAACTCCCGGGTTTTTTTGTGCCGAACAATTGAACTCACGGCTTGTTTATCAGAGAAATTTCTAAACGATGTAATATGAAGGCAAATATGGGTTCAGCTGATAAGGCTATCAGGATACTTATCGCTTTGGCACTGGGTGTGGTTATCTATCTGCAGGTGGTAACCGGAACACTGGCGTTGTTGCTGGGAATTGTTGGAGGAGTGTTTGTTCTGACAAGCCTCGTGAGCTTTTGCCCCCTCTACAGATTGGTGGGCGTAAACACCTGCAAGAAGTAGTAAGTTCAAAAGGGTTATTCCTGTGTATCGCTCTCCTGCTTGTACCAACCCGCATACTTGATGTAGTTGTTGGAGATCCGATCGAGTAAATGACTGGTAAGTTCCTGGTTAATAGATTTTATCTTTTTGGCAGGTACGCCGGCGTACACACTTCCGGGCTCTACAATGGTGTTTTCCAGTACAACGGATCCTGCAGCAATAACACTGTTGCTGCCTATTACTGCATTGTCCATTATGATGGCTGCCATCCCAACCAATACGTTGTCGTGAATGGTACAACCATGCACTATGGCATTGTGGGCGATGGAAACATTGTTGCCGATGGTGGTAGGAGCTGTTTCGTAAGTGCAATGGATTATGGCTCCATCCTGTATGTTTACCTTGTTGCCGATACGAATAAAGTGTACATCGCCCCGGACTACCGCATTGAACCATACGCTGCACTGATCGCCCATGATTACATCGCCAATTACGGTTGCATTTTCTGCCAGGTAGCAGTCTTTGCCAAAAGCAGGAGTAAATCCTCTTACCGATTTTATGAGTGCCATAGAAATGCCGATTGAATGATTAATAAATACAAAGGTACGATGCTTCAACATTTCTGTGGCTTGCTTGTTTAGTTTTTTGTCAAAAAGATCCACAACCACAGCAGTATGCAAATACCTCGTTTATCCAATACACCCTTTATCCGTGATGCAGTATTTCTGATCCTGAGCAGTATTTTTATTACTGCCCTGGTGGTGGGTAACCTTATCGGGACTACAAAATTTATCCATCTGTTCAGTGTAGATATTCCCCAATGGTTGTTGCCACTGGTTCCTTCCCTGGTGCGCGATGGCAGCATTTATTCCATGGTGATTCCCGCCGGTCTTATTGCTTTTCCGGCAACCTTTCTGGCTACAGATCTTATATCGGAGCTCTTTGGCAGGCGAAAGGCCCAGTTGGTAGTATGGGTGGGTTTTGGGGTAAACATGTTTATGCTGATCCTGATGACTGTAAACTATCACCTGCCTGATGCGGAAGGGATCAGTGGCGGACTGCATCTTTTTGATGGGATTTACCATTACATGGTAGGCAATACCCTGGCCAGTATGATTGCTTATCTGACAGCTCAAACCATAGACGTACGCCTGTTTCACTTCTGGAAGCGAAAAACACGTGGGCGCCATTTGTGGCTTCGCAACAACGCCTCTACCATGGTTAGCCAGTTGGTGGATTCTACTGCCATTATCAGTATTCTCTATCTGTCTGGCAATCTTGGCGACAGTGTTACTGGTTTTTCAGCAGTGGCGATACTAATCCTCAATAGCTATATCTTTAAGTTTTTTGCTGCACTCATTGATACCCCAATCGTGTATGCATTGGTAAGCTGGCTCAAAAACCTTGATGAAGACACACTGGAGTATGCTGATCAGGGATAATCGAGAGAATAGTGCAATCCGGTGCTTTGCTTTCGTTCGCGGGCCTGCTTAATTATTATATAGGCAATGGTAATGATATTGCGCAATTCGCACAGTCTGGGTGTGAGCACCGATTTGATATATAGCTCTTCTGTTTCGCGGTACAACAGGCCCAGGCGATCAAAAGCACGCTTCAAACGCAGATCACTTCTCACAATGCCCACATAGTTGCTCATGATCCCTTGTACCTCCCTGAGGCTTTGGGTAATCAGCACCATCTCTTCGTTGAGCACAGTACCTTCAGCATTCCATTGGGGCACCAGGGTGCAGTGTTGCGATTGTTTAAAGGTTTCCACAGCATGGCGGGCTGCCCGGTGAGCAAACACCACAGCCTCAAGCAGAGAGTTAGATGCCAGTCGGTTGGCTCCATGCATTCCGGTTGTAGCACATTCGCCTGCCGCATAAAGATTTTGTATGCTGGTGCGGCCTTCGGCATCCGTTTTCACACCCCCACAGATGTAATGGGCCGCCGGCACAACAGGGATCATATTGCGGGTTATATCAATTCCTTTCTCCATGCATTTGATGTAGATATTGGGGAAATGATTTTTTAGTTCCCGCGGGTCAATGTGTGTGCAGTCAAGGTATACATGATCTTCCCCGCTGATCTTCAGCTCCTGGTCAATGGCTCTGGCCACAATATCGCGTGGTGCCAGAGAGCCTCTGGAGTCGTATCGGGTCATAAACTCCTCTCCCTGATGATTGCGCAGCACAGCTCCAAAACCTCTTATGGCTTCAGTAATTAAAAACGAGGGTTTCTCGGAGGGATCGTACAGGGAGGTGGGGTGGAACTGCACAAACTCCATGTCTTCTACTCTTGCCTTGGCCCTGTAGGCCATTGCCACGCCATCGCCGGTAGCAATTACCGGGTTTGTGGTAGTAAGGTAGGCCATGCCGGCACCGCCTGTAGCCAGCAGGGTTTTACGCGCAAGGAAGGTCTCTACCTGATGGGTGTCAGGGTTAAGAATGTAAGCCCCATAGCATGTGATATCTCTCATATGCCGGGTAACTTTTTTTCCCAGATGATGCTGGGTGATGATCTCAACGGTAAAATGATCTTCCAGTATCTCAATGTTGGGATGCTGTTGGGCTTTTTGCAGTAAGGCCCTGATGATTTCCTCGCCGGTGTTGTCCTTATGATGCAAAACACGATACTCAGAGTGCCCCCCTTCACGTCCGAGGTTGAAGTTTCCTGACTTATCGCGGTCGAACCGGGTTCCCATGGCAATCAGGTCTTTGATACGAGCCTGCGATTCCGACACCACAAGCTTCACAACACTCTCGTTGCACAATCCGCGACCACAACGCAGGGTATCTTCAATATGTTTTTCTTTACTGTCGGGTGGATACATTACTGCTGCAATGCCACCCTGGGCATACCGTGTGGCAGATTCCTGACTCTGGGTTTTGCTCACCAGGATTACTTTGCCGTATTCGGCAACTTTGAGGGCATAAAACAGGCCCGCAATACCACTGCCAATTACAAGGAAATCGGTGCTCTTTTGCATAGGTGCGTTTATAACCCAAGTAAAACTTCGCCGGGGTCTTTCTCCGGATGGATCATCCATGCAGGGTTTTCAAGAAACTCCTTAACCTTTACAAGGAATCCCACCGACTCACGTCCATCAATGATTCTATGGTCGTAAGACAGGGCGATATACATAATGGGTCTGATCTCTACTTTTCCATGGATGGCAACCGGTCGCTCCACGATGTTGTGCATACCCAGGATAGCGCTTTGTGGCGGGTTGATGATGGGAGTTGAAAGCATCGATCCAAAAACCCCACCATTTGTAATGGAGAATGTTCCACCTGTGAGTTCTTCAATGGTGATTTTATTATCGCGGGCTTTTCTGGCCAGCGCAGCAATCTCCTGCTCCAGCTCTGCCAGGGTCTTGCTTTCCGCATTGCGAATTACAGGCACCATAAGCCCTTTGGGGGTGGAAACCGCAATTCCTATGTCGGCATAGGAAGGTAGCAGGATGTGGCCATCTTCAATCTGGCCGTTTATCTGAGGGAACTGTGGCAAACTGGAGGTTACGGCTTTCACAAAAAAGGACATAAACCCCGGTTTGATGCCATACTTTTCCTGGAATTTTGCCTTGTACTTATCGCGCATGGCAATAATGCCCGACATATCTACCTCGTTGAAGGTAGTAAGCATAGCAGTTTCGTTTTTCACTGCCACCAACCGTTCGGCAATTTTTTTGCGCAGGGTGGTCATTTTTATTTTTTCCACCTCTCTCGATCCGCCCCAGGATGCTTCCGCAGGTATACCTGCCTTTGTCTTGCCAGATGCCTGGCTGGCTATGGCCAGCAGGATGTCTTTGCGGGTGATGCGCTTGCCATCGCGGGTTTCATTGAACTGGGCCGGGTCTATTTGCAACTCATCGAGTAGCTTGCGTGCCTGAGGGCTGAGAGTAACCTCATCGGCAGGTGAGGTATCGTGTATCGTTTCTGCTGTTGCAATGGCCTCCCGGGTTTCTCCAGCAGGCTTGCCAGCTTCAGAGGCTTCCGGCTGCTGTGCCTGTTGACTGCCCTGATCTTCGACACTCTTTTTTTCTTTCTTAACGGAATTGTCGATTTGCCCGATCACCTTACCGGGTTCAATGGTGGTGCCTTCTTCAATGATAATCTTTAGTACCCCGCTATCATCGGCATTGATGGTAAGGGTAGCTTTATCGGAATCAATTTCTGCTATTTCCTGGTCTTTCTCAACATACTCGCCATCACTCACCAGCCATTTGGCCAGTTCAACCTGCGTAATGGATTCGCCTGCTTCGGGTACTCTTATGTCAATCATTTTGGATTAAGTTTCGGTTTACGATTGGGTTATAGGAAGAAAATAGATGCTTAGCGTTGGTTTAGTAGGTTGATGGGATTCAGGTGACTGATGCAAAGCTGTTTGCATTCGCGGCAAACATTTTCGCAGTTGCAGTCTTCGAAAGCCTTCTCAACGATTTTGTTTTGCTGGATCTGATGGAATTTGCTTGAGCCACTTGCCGGGCTTCCACTTGCCGGGCGGGCAATCACGCCAGGATTCATGAAAGACAGTTCTTCCTTAACAAAAAACCAGGCTCCCATATTTTTGGGTTCTTCCTGCACCCAAAGCCAGCGGGTGGCATTACTATACTTCTCCCTGAGTTTTTTGATTTCTTCAACCGGCATGGGGTAAAGTTGTTCAAGGCGAATAATGGCAGTGGTAGTATGCTGATGCTCCAGCCGATGTTCGGCCAGCTCGTAATAAACTTTTCCGCTGCACAATACTACTCTTTCTATACTGCCGGGGTCTGGCACCTTGTCATCGATCAATGGCTGGAAGCTTCCTGTGGAGAGATCCTGCAGGGAAGAAACACACTGTGGATGACGCAGCAAGCTCTTGGGAGTAAATACCACCAGGGGTTTCCGGTAATTTCGTTTTACCTGGCGGCGCAAAAGGTGGAAGAAATTTGCGGGTGTTGTGCAATTAGCTACCTGGATGTTGTTTTCGGCGCAAAGGCCCAGGAACCGTTCCATGCGTGCACTTGAGTGTTCTGGCCCTTGTCCTTCAAAACCATGAGGCAGAAGCATAACAAGTCCATTCATCACCCTCCATTTTTCTTCAGCACTGGAGATAAACTGGTCGATGATGATCTGGGCACCATTGACAAAATCGCCAAACTGAGCTTCCCAAATCACAAGGCTTTGTGGGCTTGCCATAGCATATCCGTATTCAAACCCCAGTACGCCATATTCTGAAAGCAGTGAGTTGTAAATTTCGAAGGCCCCCTGATCTTCATTGATATGCTGCAGGGGGGAATACCTGTCGGCGGTATCTTCGGTGATGAGCATGGCGTGGCGGTGGGAAAATGTGCCTCGCTCAACGTCCTGACCGGTAAAACGTATCGGTATCTTTTCTTCAGCAAGGCTTGCATAGGCCAGCAGCTCGGCCATGGCCCAGTCAATGTTTTTTCCTTCCTCTACCATTCGACGACGTTCTTCAAGCAAACGGATGGTTTTCCGGAAAAAAACATGGTTGGGCGGAAGGGTGGTGATCTTTTCGCCCAACTCTCTTAGTTTCTCTTCTGAAACGGTGGTGTCGGTGGGCAGGAAGATCTGGTCCGGTGTGGGTTTTCGAAATCCTTCCCAGGTTTTTTCCAGGAAGGGGTCGATGTTGCCTTTCTCGATCTTTTTGGCTTCGGCAAGCTCATTGTCCAGTATTTCGTTGAAACTATCCTTCAGGCCACGTGCATAATCCTGGCTGATCACCCCCAGGGAGATGAGTTTTTGGGTATAGAGGGTAGCCGGATCGGGATGGTTTTCAATGATTTTGTAAAGCAGGGGTTGTGTAAAGCGGGGTTCATCGCTTTCGTTGTGACCGTATTTGCGGTAACAGAGCAGATCAATAAAAACATCGCGATGGAATTTCTGACGGAACTCCATGGCCAGTCTGATGGTGTATACCACTGCCTCCACATCATCGCCATTGACATGAAAGATAGGCGACTGGATTGTTTTGGCCACATCGGTGCAATAAGTACTGCTTCGTGCATCCAGGTAGTTGGTGGTAAAGCCCAGCTGGTTGTTGATCACAAGATGAATAGTGCCGCCGGTTTTGTAAGCAGGAAGCTGCGACATCTGAATGACTTCATACACGATACCTTGCCCGGCAATAGAAGCATCTCCGTGGATAAGAATGGGGGCTACTTTTTCGTAATTGCCCATGTGTTTTTTGTCTGCCTTTGCCCTTGCAATTCCGGCCACCACCGGATTTACAGCTTCCAGGTGGCTGGGGTTGGGCGCAATGCTCAGGTTGATGGTTTTACCCTTTGCGGTTTGGGTTTCCAGGGTGCAGCCCAGGTGGTACTTTACATCGCCAAGCAAAGTTTCGTCTTCGTAGGCCATGCTTTCAAACTCGCTGAATATTTTGTGATAGGGTTTGTGCAGGATATTGGCCAGTACGTTGAGCCTGCCACGGTGAGCCATGCCAATTACATACTCTTCTATGCCTGCTTCAGCACCCAGTTCAATAACAGCGTCCAAGGCAGGGATGAGGGTTTCGCCGCCTTCCAGAGAGAAGCGTTTCTGGCCCGGAAACCTTTTGCGTATGAAATGCTCAAATCCTACTGCTTCGGTGAGTTTTTTGAGGATCTGTTTTCTGGTTTCTGCATCAAAATGGGGGGTGTTTTGCGATGTTTCCATTTTGCTGCGCAGCCATTCCACAATTTCGGGGGTGCGGATAAACATGTATTCAACACCTACGCTTTGACAATAGGTGGCTTGCAGGTGATGAATGATCTTCTGCAAGCTGGCTTTCCCTATGCCGATTTCATTACCTGCCTGGAAGTCGTTGCCCAGATCTTCATCTGTAAGCCCAAAGTTCTGATGATCCAGGGTAGGGGTGTAGCTGCGGCGGGTGCGAACCGGGTTGGTTTTGGTAAACAGGTGGCCCCGCTCGCGGTAGGCATTGATCAGGTCTATGACATTGAATTCGTTGCGAAATACACGTGTTTCTTTTTCTGAAAGATGCGTGGTTTCGGGATAATGAGCCTGAGCGAAATCAAACCCTTTGAAGAAATGTTGCCAATCGGCACTTACGGATTCAGGATTCGTAAGATATTGTTTATAAAGATTTTCAATGGCTTGGGGTTCCGCATTCCCCAGGTACGAGAACTTTTCCATACATATTGGTTTCGGTGGCCTGTAGCTTGGTTAAAACAAAATTAATATTATTTATCGGAGCTGTTTAAACAATTGAGAAGAATAACCCACGAGCCTTGGTTTTGTTTTATAAATTTAACGAAAACGTTTGCATTTCGGTCCCGAAAAACGCACCCATAGGAGAAGCTGAAAAATTTCCAAAAAACATAAAAAAACAGAGGCGTTAAATAAAATTTTTTAATAATTAAAAGGTTATACGCAAACGCAAAAAATAAAGACAAGGATACGTAAAATGCAAACAAGAGCAAAAGAACGCCCTTGTTCTCTTTGATTAACATCTTCTTATATCAATGAAAATATGCTAATTGGAATTGTTTTATTCATTTTTGTGTTTTAATTTTAGCAGTTGAAGTATTTTATTTAAAGTTATGTCGAACCAAAGAAGGAGGACTATGAACTGAACAAAAGCCAATAATACAACCAAAAAATCACATTTTGAAAACCATTTTCAAACACAAACCAAATTTGAACTTATGAAGAGAATTACTTTACTACTCACAGCTTTATTATTCAGCTTTGCCACCCTGGCTCAGAGCTATATGATGGATCCTGAAACCGAGGACAAGATCATGCAGCGTCGCCAACTTGAGCAGGAGGAATCCTTGAAAGCTCTCAAAGAAATTTATCGCAACATTAATTTCCCCAAGGAAGACACCCAGGTGTTTACTGACTACTCCAAGGGGCTTACGTATGATGGCGAGATTAATGTGCTTCTGCTTTCTCCTGACGGAGGCAGCTGGGAACCTCTCAGAACTGCCCTGGATGCCTTCGCTTTTATCAATGCCACTTCCTTCCCGGTAGCCTCTCTGCCCTCTTTGACCGTCGGAGATTTGCTTCCCTATGAAGTTGTTCTTGTGTTCAACAACAATCAATGGTTGGCCGCAGGCGGTGTAAACCCCACAGTAGTGGGTGACGTGCTTGCCGCTTATATTGAACAAGGCGGTATGATTGTGGAGAATTCCTATGTAATGGATTTTGGTTCCAGCCTCTGGGCTATGCAGGGAGCCTATATTACCGGGAACTATTCAGCCTTTACCCGTGCGGTAAATGACATTTCAGGATCATTTACCCTGGGTACAGTACTGGTGCCCGATCACCCCATTATGACCGGTGTTTCGGCACTCTCTGGTGCTTCTGTCCTGATCCAGGATAATGGTATAGCCACCGGAGCTACCCGTATCGCCAACTGGAGTAACGGTCAGGTGCTTTTAGCTGCCAAAGACAATGTGGTGTCCTTTAACCTTTTGCCACTTGCCAATGGTGCACTTACCTTCACTGGTGATGGTATTACCCTTTATCGCAACGCCATCGTATGGATGATGCTCAACCTGGCTGATCCGGATGCACCTGCTGCACCCACCAACCTTACTGCCGTTGCTGGTGCAGAGGGAGCCCTCAGTGCTACTATCAGCTGGAACAACCCCTCTGAAACCTTTGGAGGTGAGCCTCTTACCGAGCTTACTTCTGTTGAGCTCTCAAGAGGAGGTACGGTTATTCATACTGTTGCCAGCCCTGTAATTGGTGGAGAAGTAACTTATGTTGACAATGATGTACCCGCTGCTGGCACTTACAGCTACTCTGTAAGAGGTATCAACACTGCCGGCGAAGGTTTTGGTGCTTCTGTCAGTATTTACATTGGTGAGGATGTGCCTGCTGCCCCCGGCAACGTTGTGCTGGTGGCCCAGGGCAACGATGGTTTCATTACCTGGGACGCTCCCACCACAGGCCTTAACGGAGGTTATATAAGTGGCACCGGCCTGGTGTATACTGTAAGACGTATGCCGGCCAACATTATAGTTGCTGAAAACATAACCGCTACGGAATATCTGGATAACCAGGTGCCTGGAATCGGAAACTATTTCTACAATGTAACTGTAGCCAACACCATTGGTACAGGTGGTACCGCTTCTTCCAATATCGCATTATTGGGTGCTGAAGGAGTACTGATGTATGAAACATTTAATTACCCAACGGGTGCCATACCTCCAGGTTGGGAACTGACGGGTGTTGCGCATGCCTGGACAGTGAATAACTCCAGCAGTGCAGGTGGTACAGCCCCAGAGCTTCGCCTCAACTGGAGCCCTGCCGCCACTGGTATGAGCCGACTGGTTACCTATCCTATCAACGTTGAAGATCATGCCGAACTTCGCCTGAAATACAGGCAGTTCCTGAGTAATTTCTCAACCAACGAAGGTGAGATTGCAGCCATTGATGTTTCCTTTGATGGAGGAACCACATGGACTCCCGCATGGGAATACGTTATCACTGCCAACATTCCTGTGGGTGAATATGAATTATTCATTGATGTTCCCCCCGCAAAGAGCACTATGCATCTGGGCTTCCGATTCTCCGGAAACTCTTACAACATCAACCAGTGGTACCTGGATAACATGATTCTTGAACCGGTTGCTGCTGCTGACCTGGTGGCTCTTTCCATAACAGGAAATACCACTCCTTCGGTTGGAATGGAAACCCTTTATACCATTAAAGTTCAGAATGCCGGTAACGAAACTCAGACCGATTATACTGTTAAGCTCATGAGAGAAGGCGGTATAGAGATCGCTTCTGCAGCAGGTACTGCCATTGAGTTTGGCGAGACCCTAAGCTTCCAGCTGGCCTGGACGCCTACTGAAGACGACGAAGGGCCCACCTTCCTTTATGGTTATGTTGATTTTGAAGATGATGGTGTGCCTGGCAATAACCAGACAGCCAACCTGAATGTGGTGGTGCAGCCTGAGGATATCATTGTGGTTACCATTGGTACTTCGGAAACCTTCCCGCCAAGCAGAATTCCTTTCGACTTCTACTTCAAAAACAGTCTTTCTCAGACCCTCTATTTTGCTGACGAAATTGGCCTGGGTGGTGGAGTGCTCACAGGTGTGCAGTATACCAACAACTTTGCTACCAACCTTCCCGGCAAACCTGTGAAGGTTTGGGTGGGTGAAACAGACCTGACAGATCTTACCGGCGGATGGGTGGATCCGGCTTCACTTACACTGGTGTATGATGGTGAATTAGACTTCCCAACAGGTGTAAACGGAATATTTGTTCCCTTCACTATGCCCTATGTTTATGGTGGTGGCAATCTGGTGATTTACACCCAGCGCATCTGGGAAGACCAGTATTTCAATTCACTGGATCGTTTCTACGGCACTGAATTCCCAGGGTCCAACAGAACCCGCAGAGCTTCTGCCGATGCTACGGTTTATGATCCCACCGCTCCTCCTGCAGGTAATACCATCAATTGGGCACCCAATACAGCCTTGTTCTTCTCTACCGCTGGTCTGGGTTCACTCACCGGAACTGTAACCGATGGTACCAACCCCATCGAAGGCGTACAGGTACAGGTAATGGGTACATTTATGAAGACTTTCACCGATGCAGATGGTGAATATGCATTCCCCTTTATGCTGGCTGATACCTACAACGTTGAGTTTAGCAAGTTTGGATTTGAAACTCTTGTTGTGGAAGGTGTTGAAGTTGAAGTAGAAGAAGAAACCATTCAGGATGCTACTCTTATTGCTATTCCTCAGTTTACCGTTACGGGTATCGTAAAAGGTAACGACGATGTGCTGCAGGAAGGTGCTGTAGTAACCTTTGTGGGCTATGATACCTACAGTGC
>ERZ869909.12-NODE-12-length-289331-cov-23.970372_pt1 | contig 289331 bp, 266 predicted proteins | sample MGYA00520892_ERZ869909 | MGnify/ENA primary metagenome ERZ869909 (study PRJEB32215, sample SAMEA104723947) | bioreactor metagenome | biome: bioreactor; feature: anaerobic bioreactor; material: water | place: China | collected 2015-03-12 ... | reverse complement strand
AAAATCGGCAGAAGAAAAACTGCAGTGGCACGTGTGTACTTGTCTCCCGGAAAAGGAAACATCACCGTGAACAAAAGGGAGTTTGACAACTACTTTACTACAGACACGCTTAAGTACAAAGTAATGCAGCCATTGACAATGACCAACAATGCAGAAAACTTTGACGTAAGGGTAAATGTATTTGGTGGTGGAATTACAGGTCAGGCTGAAGCTATCCGTCTTGCACTTTCAAGGGCAATGTGTGAAGTAGATGCTGAAAACCGTGCAACCCTAAAACCGGAAGGTTTATTAACAAGAGACCCAAGAATGGTAGAGCGCAAGAAATTCGGACAGAAGAAAGCGCGTAAGAAATTCCAGTTCTCTAAACGTTAATCCAATTCCGTCCCGATGGCTATCGGGATAAAGCGGAATCTCGTCAAGAGTGTTAACATACTTGACGAAAAAGTTCTAAAATTATTTATAAACGCTGTTCATCCTTTCGCTTAAAGCGAAAAGAAAATTAGTTTAGCATCTAAATGTAAAAGACCTCGTGCAAACGGCTACTTTTTCATTGCTAAATCAATAGAACGTAAACTATTAAAAAAATGGCAAAAAAAATCGAAGTAAAAGAATTACTTGATGCAGGTGTTCATTTTGGTCACCTTACCAGAAAATGGAACCCCAATATGGCCCCGTATATCTATATGGAGCGCAACGGGATTCACATCATCAACCTTTACAAAACTGCTGCAAAACTTGAGGAAGCTGCTGAAGCGATGAAGAAAATTGCAGCCAGCGGACGAAAAATCCTTTTCGTTGCAACCAAAAAACAAGCTAAAGACATTGTTGCTGAAAATGCAAAAAATGCCAACCAGCCCTACATCACTGAAAGATGGCCCGGTGGTATGCTAACCAACTTTGTGACTATCAGAAAAGCTGTTAAAAAAATGGCTGCTATTGATAGAATGAAGCAGGATGGTACTTTTGAAACACTTTCTAAGAAAGAGCGTCTTCAAGTAACTCGTCTTAGAGAAAAGCTTGAGAAGAACTTAGGTTCAATAGCAGATATGAGCCGTCTTCCCGCTGCACTTTTTATTGTTGACACATTACGCGAGCACATTGCCGTGAAGGAAGCACAAAAGTTAAACATTCCAATTTTTGCAATGGTCGATACCAACTCTGACCCCAGAGACATCGACTTCCCCATTCCTTCAAACGATGATGCTTCAAAGTCAATTGAAAAGATTTTAGCTTTTGTAAGCGCTGCAATTACTGAAGGTCTTTCTGAGAGAAAGTCTGATAAAGATGAAGATGAAAACGAAGATGAAAAGCCGGTAAAGAAAGCTAAAAAAGAGCCCAAAGCCAAAGCTGAAGAAGTTGCTGAAGTAAATGAAACAGTTGAAGCAGTTGAAGAAAATGAAGCTGAAGTAACTGAAGCTGAAGACACCAAAGGCAAAGAGGAATAGGTCATTCCATTAAATTAAGGAATCCTTTTCTATTCAAATAAAAAAATATTGATTAACAAGATCCCCGCCTTCGCGGGGATTTAAAAACACAAAACTATGGCAAACATAACAGCCGCAGACGTAAACAAACTAAGACAAATTACCGGTGCAGGTATGATGGATTGCAAAAAAGCACTGGTTGAAGCAGAAGGCGATTTTGACAAAGCAATTGAAATCCTTAGAAAAAAAGGACAAAAAGTAGCTGCAAACCGTGCAGACCGTGAGTCAAGCGAAGGCGCAGTAATTGCAAAAGTAAACGGCAACAACAGCAAAGGTGTTATTGTTTCATTGAATTGCGAAACTGACTTTGTTGCAAAAAACGAATCATTCGTTACTTTGGCAAACGACTTGGCTGAACTGGCGCTAAGCACTTCTTCAAAAGACGAATTGCTTGCACAAGATTACAAAGGCATTACCGTAGCTGAAAAATTAATCGAGCAAACCGGTGTTATTGGTGAGAAAATAGAGATTGGAGACTACAGAATTCTTGAAGCTCCTTACGTTGGATTCTATATCCATGCAGGAAACAAGATTGCTGTTTTAACCGGTCTTTCACAAGGAGGCGACAATGCTGCTGAAGTAGCTAAAAACGTTTCTATGCAGGCTGCTGCAATGAATCCGGTTGCTTTGAATGAAGCAGGGGTAGATCAGAATACCATCGACAAAGAAATCGAAATCGCCAAAGACCAGTTGCGTCAGGAAGGCAAGCCTGAGGCTATGCTGGACAACATCGCAAAAGGAAAACTAAGCCGTTTCTTTAAAGACAACACTTTGGTAAACCAGGACTTTATAAAAGACAACAAACTTAGCGTAAGTGCTTATGTGAAAGCAGAAGCCGGAGCAGAAGTTGTTGCTTTTGAAAGAGTAGCATTGGGATAATTTACCTTTAGGTTTTTATATACTAAAATCCGCCTCAATTTTTGGGGCGGATTTTTGTTTTTTATATCTTTAGAATTGTATTTCTATCGAAATGAACAGAAAAGAATTTCAGGAATTTTTTGAAAAAAACCGGGGAAAATTTATATCCGGAATCCACAACTATTGCGACCGCTGGTGTGAGCGTTGCCCTTTTACTTCAAAATGCAGCGTGTATGCCATGGAAGAGCAACGGGGCAGTAAAACTGACGGCGAGAACGCAGACTTCATAAATCACGTTAGCGAAAACTTTAAAATTGTCATGGAAATGCTCCTTGAAATGGCCGAAGAAAAAGGGATTGACCTTAACAACCTTGACGATGCCGAATATGAATTGGAAGAAAAGAAACGGGAAGAATTTGCAGACAATCATATACTTTCTATTCAAAGCAAAGACTATTCAGAACTATCACGAAGTTGGTTCAAACAGAATGAAGACGCCCTCAAAGAGGTATCAGAAAAGCTTAATCAAGAAATATCACTTGGTCTTGCAAACGATAGTACTATAAAAAAGATAGAAGAAATGGAAGATGCTATTGAAATCATCCATTGGTTTAACTTTCAAATCTATGTAAAACTGATGCGTGCTTTGCGCCACGGCGAGCCCGATTTGGATTATGAAGACCCGGTGCAAAACGACATGAACGGCTCTGCAAAAGTTGCTTTGATTGGCACAGAAAGGTCACTGGGTGCCTGGGGCGTCTTGCACAGGCAACTTCCCGAACAGGAAGATGAAATTCTGGAAATTTTGCTGCTGCTTGAAAAAATCAGAAAAGGGGTTTTTAAAACCTTTCCCGATGTCAACAAATTTATCCGGCCGGGGTTTGATGAGTAACTTAACTTCTTCTTTTTAAAACTAGAAAATGTAAAGATGCTTCCTTTTTAAACGACCCAACTGACGGTATTTACATTTTTTTCAATGAGCCAAACCTGTGAAAAACCTCTTGAATTTTCGGAGTGAGCCAGGTGAAGCCAAAGATTTTGCCGTTGTTGTAGTGCATTTTTTTTATTCACATTTATACAAATCCGAATAATATTTAATCGGATTATATTTTACATACTCTCTCCCACTTATTGAATTACAAAATTTCTCTTCATCCATTTTTATGATTAATTCTAAGAATTCGATAAAATCCTCTTCGAACTCTCCATCTGCAAAACTTATGAGCTTTAAACTCGGCAAATAAAAATCATCATTTTTTATAAAAGTCACTTGCTTAAAAATCAATCGAGTTGTGTCATAAAAAAAATCCGTTTTACTAAGTCTATGATCAGGGTTAGTTGTTTCATAATAAAGTTTAAATTCATTATGATTTTCAGGGACTAACTTTAATAAAACAGAATCAGGAATTTCTTTTTTCTCTGTGTATAATTCTGACGCGAGATTTAAATTTTCTTCATATTCTGATTGACTCAAAGCATTTAACTTAGCAGAGCTTTCTAAAGGTAGAAACGAAATGATTATTAAAATTGATATTAATAAAGTATTATTCATCTTTTTTTAAATGTGTTAAAACTCGTTACAAAACCCCAAATATAACCATTATCACCAAAAATTCCCCGGCAAGAAAATATTGCACTCTTCTTTAGCCATTTATACAACACCCTATCTTCTCGTAGTTACTAAAACACTAAATTCCTCACAAGCCCGCCTCCCAAAAATATTTTTGCCTATTTTTGCAGCAGTTTACAAAAAACACAACCCAAAAGTTCATTTCAAGGCTATGCAATACAAACGAATATTACTAAAACTCTCCGGCGAGGCCCTGATGGGCAACCGCCAATATGGCATTGACCCCAATCGTCTTGCCGAATATGCACAGGAAATAAAAAGTGTGGTGGACAAAGGCGTGCAAGTAGCCATAGTTATTGGAGGAGGTAATATTTTCAGGGGTGTGGCAGGAGCAAGCAAAGGTATGGACCGCGTTCAGGGCGACCATATGGGGATGCTGGCCACAGTCATCAACGGTCTGGCCCTGCAAGGTGCCTGCGAGGATGCCGGCTTGCAAACACGCTTACAATCGGCCATTCAAATGAACGAAGTGGCAGAACCGTTTATCAGGCGCCGCGCCATTCGCCATTTGGAAAAAGGCAGGGTAGTGATTTTTGGGGGCGGAACCGGTAATCCTTATTTCACAACCGACTCGGCTGCCGTGTTGCGCGCTATCGAAATCCACGCCGATGTGATTTTAAAAGGTACCAGGGTGGATGGAATTTATACTTCAGACCCTGAAAAAAATGCAGACGCCACCAAGTTTGACTTTATCACGTTTGAAGATGTTTTGCGCAAAGGATTGAAAGTGATGGATACCACCGCATTTACACTAAGCCAGGAAAACGAATTGCCCATTATCGTTTTTGATATGAATACCCAAGGAAACCTGCTGCGCATTGTTAACGGTGAAAATATTGGCACTAAGGTAAATTTATAAAATTGTATTATTTTTGATTTCCATTTTTAAAGAGACAAAGCGATGACCGAAGAAATAAAATTTTTACTGGAATCAACTGAAGAAGCCATGTTGAATGCCATCAAATATCTTGAAAAACAACTGCTGAACATCCGTGCCGGAAAAGCAAGCCCCGGTATGGTGGGTGGTGTGATGGTTGATTATTATGGAACCCCAACACCGCTTTCGCAAGTGGCCAACATAAACACCCCCGATGGTAGAACGCTTTCCATCCAGCCCTGGGAAAAAAGCATGATCCCTGAAATTGAAAAAGGAATCCTGAAAGCCAACCTTGGTTTCAACCCCATGAACAATGGCGATAACATCATCATCAACATTCCGCCGTTGACCGAAGAACGCAGACGCGAGCTTGCCAAAGTTGCCAAATCTGAAGCTGAAGATGCAAAAATAAGCATTAGAAATGACCGTAAAATGGCAAACAGTGAAGCCAAAGAACTTGAAGTTTCTGAAGACCTGTTGAAAATTGTTGAAACAGATATTCAAAAACTTACAGACAGATATATCGCCCGGGTGGATGAAGTCTTTGCTGTTAAGGAAAAAGAAATCATGACGGTTTAGTTAAACTTAAATCAACAAGCGGCTTAAAGGTCGCTTTTTTTAATACTTTTACTGCATATTTCGTTTAATATTACACTATGCAGTTAAGGGTTTTCCTTTTGATTTTTCTGATTTCCTTTTTGAGTTTTGGTCAGGATTACATCACTGATGCAAATGATATTATTCAGAATGCCCTGAGAAAGGTTCCGGAAAACAAACCTGAATTGGCTTTGGAATCCTTTCAATATAACACTTATACCAAAGGTGTTTTTAAAACACAGGATAAAGAATCTCTTGAGTTGATTCCTTCAGAAAGTGATTATCTTTTTGAAGAAGTCGCTCTGCACCGTTTTGATCAAAATCAAAAACATCAAAAAGAAATTTTGGGCGCACACCTTCCCGGTTTTGAAACACCTTATTATCTGCTTTTTAAGGAAAATTTTCATTCAAATTCAGTCTATGAAAAAGAGTATGAGGTATTTGACAAACGGTTTCATGGACCCCTATCCCAAAATGGTTCAAAGCATTATATTTTTGAATTGAAAGAAACGGTAACTCAATCCCAAAGGCCTTATTACATCATTCATTTTTCTCCGGCAAACAACAAGGCTGCTTATCAACTTTCGGGAATCTTGCATATAGATTCAAAAAGTTTTGCTGTACAAAAAGCACAGATAATCCATCAGGAAAATTTAGCGGCAACAATCACTCACGATTTTACATTTATTGATGAGAAGGAGTTTTGGTTTCCCGTAAAAACAACTGCAGAAATTTATCTTTTAAACGCCATTGAAAACTTCAACCTTTTTGGTAACAGGATTCCCCCCGCAAGAATGAACTATGAAGAAGGGAAAAGAATTTCATTCAATCTTGAATCCCACATCACAGCCATTGAGTTTGAAGTTGATGAAAATTGGGACAAAAAGCAAATTGATATTAGCGCAAAAATAGAAAGCAATGAAACAGATACCTCTTTCTGGAATCGCTTTCGCGAAAGCGAACTCAGCTCAGAAGAATCAGCAATAGCAAACAATGCTGAAGCCACAGTGAGAAACAACAATATTGAAAAAAGAATTGAACGCCTGAAAGATTTTGGTTTAGGATATTATGAATTGGGCTTTTTTGATTTTGACTTAAAGCTTTTAGTTAAATACAATGGATATGAAGGCTTTAGAACGGGTGTGGGTGGCATAACAAATGAAAAGCTCTCTGAACACTTCAGAGTGGGTGGTTATCTGGTGAGGGGGTTCAAAGACAAGGAATTCAAATATCAAATTTCAACCGATTTTAATCTTCACAAAAAAACAGAAACCGTTTTAGGGTTTACTTATACAGATGATGTGGCTGAGCTGGGGACTCATTCCTATTTGACAGACCGTAGAACCTTTTCATTGTTTGAACCCAGATTACTGAACATCATTCAATTTTATAAACACAAAACCTGGAGGTCAAATTTAGAACATCAATTGAGCCCAAAAGTAAATGCTGAAATTCAATTATCAAGAAGCCAAATTGAACAAACCCTTGGCTACCAATTTTTAAATGAAGGCACGCTGTTCTCAGAATATACCCTTAGTGAAGTGAAAGCTTCTGTAGTTTGGTCGCCATTTGGTAGATTCATGGAGACCCCAGCTGGCGTCAATGAATATGCAATGGGTTATCCAAGATTCACATCACAAATCACGCAAAGTTTTAAGGATGTTCTTGACGGAAATTTCAATTACACAAAAATTGATTTGAGGGCAGATTACATCTACAGTCATATAAACCGGTCATCAACAGAGGTAATAGTTGAAGGTAATTTAGGTTTTGGCGACATACCGTTGACACATATGTACCACGCTTATCCCAACAGCCCCATTAAAGAGACCATTATGGAACGCTTTTCGGTGGCGGGGATTAAAAGTTTTGAAACCATGTATTTTGGCGAGTTTTTCTCAGACAAGCTTGCAACAGTTCACGTCAAGCATCAGTTAAAACCATTTTTGATTGCACCGTGGCTCAAGCCGGAATTGGTGTTGATTACCCGCCACGCCATTGGCACAGCTTCCAATCTGGAAAACCATCAAAACATTACTTTCAATACACTTGAAAAAGTCTATTCAGAATCCGGTGTGGAACTCAATCAACTCATTTTTGGGTTTGGTTTAAGTTTCGCATACCGATATGGTGCCTATCAGCTTCCGCAATTTGAAGACAATGTTTCTTTCAAGTTTACTTTTTATATGAAACTCTAAATGAAATTCACAAAAACTTAACGACTTAAGGTTCATTTTGGAAGTGACTTCTTGTAAAAGATTTCTACCTTTGCAGCTATTTTTGAGAAAGCAAATGAACAAGCGCCTGAAAGCCCAAAAACAAAGTCCGTTCTGGAGTAAAACTGCCCGTATTATTCTTAGAAACAGAACCCTGTTTTTGGTTTTGATTGTATTGGCCACTGTGTTTTTTTCAACTCAGTGGAAAAACATGCGCTTTTCAAACACCGAAGCCAATTTACTTCCCGATGACCACCCCATAAACCTTGAGTATTTCAACTTTCTGGAAACTTTTGGCGAAGAGGGCAACCTCATTGTGATGGGTGTAAAAGACAGCAGCATTTTTACTGCCGAAAAATTCAATGCCTGGAACCTGCTTTCAGATAAAATCCAGGAATTTAAAGAAGTAGAATTTGTGATTTCCACCGGCAACCTAAAGGAATTGCAAAAAGATGAAGAACTGCAGAGATTTGACTTAGTACCCTTTCTCTCTGAAAATATTACTGCAGAAACAGATTTTGATAAAATTCAGTATGACCTGTTCAACCGCCTTCCCTTTTATGAAGGCTTGATTTACAGCCCCAATAAAGAAGGCTTCAGAACGCTAATTGCACTTGAAAAAGACATCGTAAATACCAGCATCAGGAAAGATTTTATACTTGACGAACTCATTCCGCTGATTGAGGCTTTTGAAAAAGAGCACGACATCAAAGTGCATACTTCGGGGATGCCGTACATCCGTACCCTGAATTCCAAAAACATCATTGACGAAATCAGTTTGTTTATTGCTGCTGCCCTGCTGGTGACTTCGCTGATATTCTTCTTCTTTTTCAGATCCGTCAGGGCAACCATAATAACTATGGTTACAGTGATGATTGGCGTGATGTGGTGTTTCGGGATTTTAGGTTTATTGGGATATGAAATTACTGTTCTTACAGCTTTGATTCCGCCGTTGATTATCATTATCGGTGTGGCCAATTGTATTTTCCTGATCAACAAATACCAGAATGAAATCAAATCCCATGGCAATCAGGCAAAATCATTGCAGCGGGTTATTACAAAAATAGGGAATGCTACTTTACTCACCAACGCAACAACGGCTTCGGGTTTTGCGACATTTACTTTTACGCAAAGCGAATTGCTGGTAGAATTTGGAACGGTGGCATCATTGAGCATACTGGCAGTATTTGTGTTGTCACTGCTCATCATTCCGATAGTGTACAGCTATATGCCCATTCCCAAATACAAGCATTTAAAGCACCTCAACAAAAACTGGGTGGGTAAACTGGTCAATTGGTTGACTCACATGGTGCGTCATCATCGATTTGCCATTTATACCACCACCGTAGTATTATTATGCCTGAGTATCGTAGGGATTTACAACATCAAAATTTCAGGTAGCGTGATTGATGATATGCCGAGGAATGCCGAATTTTTTAAAGACATTCGCTTTTTTGAGCAAGAATATGACGGCATTATGCCTTTGGAAATTTTAATCGATACCCAAAGGCCTGAAGGTGTCATGGCCGCTGCCAACCTCCGCAGGATGGATGAGTTGCAGAACTTTATCATGGAGATTCCCGAATATTCCAAACCCATTTCTGTGGTTGAAACCGTAAAATATGCCAAACAGGCTTTTTACAACGGCAACCCTGAGTTTTATGAATTGCCCACTTCGCAAGAGCGGAATTTTATCATGCCCTATGCCCGAAACAGCATTACTGAAAACAATTTAATGGAAAGCTATGTGGACTCCACCGGGCAATTTGCCAGAATTACCACTTTTATGAGGGACACCCCAATGGAAAGGATGGAACGCATCGAGGAAGACCTCTTGGCTGAAATCTCCAAAATTTTTCCTGAAGACCGCTATACAGTCACCCTTACCGGAAAAGCAGTGTTGTATCAAAAAGGCACCACTTATTTAATCAAAAACCTCATCATTTCGCTGTCACTTGCCATTCTGTTGATTGCCCTTTTTATGGCTTGGATGTTCCGTAGTTTCAGGATGATTATGATTTCATTGATTCCCAACCTGCTTCCGCTATTGATTACCGCGGGGGCCATGGGCTTTTTGGGCGTACCCATAAAACCTTCAACAATACTCGTGTTTAGTATTGCTTTTGGTATTTCAGTAGATGACACCATTCACTTTTTGGCCAAATACCGTCAAGAGTTAATCGCCAACAATTGGAAGATCAAGCGCTCTGTCTATGCAGCATTGAAGGAAACCGGGGTGAGTATGTTTTACACCTCCATCGTTTTGTTTTTTGGGTTTTCAGTCTTTATGATTTCGAGTTTTGGTGGCACAGTAGCTCTGGGCGGACTGGTTTCTGCCACGCTGCTTTTTGCCATGTTATCCAATCTTTTGTTATTGCCTTCTTTGCTCCTTTCATTGGAAAAAAGTATTGCCAATCAAAAGACTTTGAGAGAGCCTTCATTGGATATTATCGATGATGAGGATGAGGAGTAAATTGGGCTTGTAATACGCTGGCGAAATTTAAGCTTATTGAATCTTTAATTTTCCTACTTTGAGTACAAACACCATATCAAAAAAGTAAAAGACTTCTAGTACTTATATCCCACGTAGTATTAAGAGTCTATAATTATAACGTCTTAGTTGTAATTGATGTATTGTATCGTCATTGTTTTTTATACCCAATTTTTGGCCGTGGTTTTGAGTTTTCATTTTTATCAATTAGCTCATCAAGATAGTTGAATACTAATTCGATGTTTTTGCTATGATTAGAAAGTTTCTGCTTTATTTCTTCGATTTCTAATTTGAGAGAGAGATTGTCTGTAAGCATTTCTCTAATTTTAGTAAAAACTCTGATGATCCTTATGTTTACTGCAATAGCTCTGTCGCTGTTTAGGACACTTGATAGCATTAAAACTCCATATTCTGTAAACACTAAAGGCTCGCTCCGTCGTCCTCCCCATCTTGAGGTCGCATTTTGCGACCTCAAGTTTGCCCACTCTTCTTTGGTTAAATGGAACATGAAATCATCAGGAAAACGACTCATATTTCTTTTAACTTGTTCATTGAGGCGTTTTGTTTCAACTTGGTAAAGCTCTGCTAAATCACTATCCAGCATAACTTTTTTATCTCTAACCAGAAATATTTTACTTATGATTATTTCATCCGGTATGGATAACTCATTTTTCATTGAATTCCTTTTTGACTTTCTTTTATAAAGATATAAAAAAGTTCAAGGATTACTTCCAAAAAAATGTTGCGGCACTATTACTCAAAGCCCTGATCCCCCAACACCTCGATTAAGTTCAGTGCAAGTAGTGGCTTTACATTTATAAAGTTTTAAAGCTTATAAATAACCTTAAGCATAAACACTCTTGGGAAAATAAATGTTTGCGTGTCTGAAATTAGAAAATCTGAAAAGCTGTTTTGCTGCTTGAATGAATTGTTGAAAATATTTGATCCCACGACTTCAAACCCCCAGGCACTTCCATCCTTTTGATAAAAAAGCGATGCGTTGGCATTGTCAAAATCATTTGAAATCCCCAGTGCATTGTTTTTGTATAAACTATAATTATAATCTGCTTTGAAAATAAAATCATTCCAAAAAGCATAGTCTATGGATGCAAAAACTTGATTGTTTTCAAAATTCCTCGACCCCTCTGATGTTCTATAATTTGTATAATCTTTTGTGTAACCCAATTCTATTTTTGGGAACTTGTCAAACAAGGTTGTTGCACTAATTGTACCTGATACCCTTTTTGAAATATTGAGATTCTCTGTATTGTTTAGCAATTGGTAAAAATCTGAATAAGTATAACTTGCCCTTGTGGAAACCCGAATATTTTTGATTACTTGACTCAACTGTGCCATCGTGGTCCAATTATGCTCTGGATTGTCAAAAAGCATCACGGTATTGTATTGCTCAATACCACTCAACGCAGTGGTGTTTTTAAAAGAAGTTTCACTTTTTCTGAAATTTGTCGAAGCGTTAAAGTGAAACCCTTTAAACATTCTAAAACGATTGTAACGCAATGAAGCGGTATGATAGCGGTCGTTTTCCAAACTGGAATTCCCTAGAAAAACACTATTAAAATTTGATAGAATAAACCGGTCTGCAAGTTGGTTAATACTTGCATAACGCGCATTTAGGGCATAATTGAAGGTTAACTTTTCACTGCTGCTAAAAGTGACTTCAGAAAAAAGTTTGGGCATTAATATAAATTTATTGCTCTCATTTGAATCATCAAATTGAGTGTTTTTTAAATGGTAATTATGCAGGTAAAGCATCGGTTTAAAGACGGTTTTCCCTATTTGAAATTTGTATTCCAACCCGAGATGGGTATTTAAATAATTGCGTCCAAAATCATTGTTAAACCCTGCTTCAGAAAAGTTGTTGGTACTACCGTCACTAAGTAATTGACTGTCTTCATTTAGGAATTTTGATCCTGAAAAATGCACCCCTACACTGGTGTATAGGTGATGAAAACGATGCAACACCCAGTAATGTTTAAAAAGCCCTGTTAAGTTGTTTGTTTGTTGTTTTTGGGTTTGTAAAATGGTGTAAACATCTTCCTCTTCAAGCGGGATAAGGCTTTGGAGGATGGGCTGATTGGTCCTCCATTGGGAGAAGGGATTGTCTTTTTGATAAATGTATTCCAGCTCTGTGGTGATTGTATGTTCCCTTGAAATTCTTCTGCTGTAATTGAATGTATTTTTTAACTGTAAAGATTCTAAAGTATTTGTTGTGGTGATTTGGTTGTTTTGAAAAGGGCTTTGGGTAGTGATGCCCCCATTTGAATCTGTGTTTGTGAATTTAAAAAAACTCTCAAAACTGATGTCTTTTTCAATACTGGGGCTGTGGCGCAGTGTGGCCTTTCCCAATGTAAAAAAAAGTCCATTTTCACTATTGTTGGTACGGTTTTCAATAAATGAACCCTCAAGGGTGTTGTATTGATTGATGGTTTGGCTTGCTGTTTTTGTTTGATTATTTGCCGCGATGACATAGGCATTTACCTCTGTATTTTTGTTTATGGCCTGTCTTAAATTCAATGCGCCAAATTGTGACTCATTATGTGTGAAATCACGATTTGCTAAAAATTGGGCAATTTCACTATTAAAAAGGTTAAAATAAGCCCCGGCATTTTGCATCAGTTTACTCATGCCGCCTTCAAACTCCAGATAGTCCCTGAGGGTAAATGCTTTTTCTGCAATGTTGTTTATATCGCCAATTAAACTCAGGTTGGTATTGGGGCTGTAATAGAAAAGTTTTGGGTTTAAAAGATAACGGTCTTTAATGCCCGCTCCTACTTCTACATCACCAAAGACAAATTTTTTCTTGTCCTCTTTAAGGACTATGTTCATCGCCATATCGTCGCTTTGCTCAAGCCCTTTAAACATGGCAACCTGATGATAATCATCTATTATCTCAATTTTATCAGCCGCATCTGCCGGGATGTTGTTTACGGCCAGTTTACTGTCACCGGTAAAAAATATTTTCCCATCCACCAAAACATGGGTAATGCGCTTGCCGTTTGAAAACACATTGCCCTCCCGATCTACTTCTATACCCGGCAGGTTTTTGAGTAAATCCCTTAGCTTGCGTTCTGTGCCGTCCCTAAAAGAGTCTGCATTGTAAATAAGTGTGTCTTGTTTGACAATAACCGGTATTTGATGCCTTAGTATGATTTCCTCAAGCGTGCCAGTTTCTTCTTTTAATTCATAGTTTCTGGTAAAGCTTTCTTGATAATTGATAAGCTCTGTATATTTAGCATACCCCAAATAAGTAACGCTCAATTCATAAGACTTCCCCGCTTGAAGTTTTAACTCATAAAAACCTTTGTCATTGGTAATGGCAAAAGCCATACTGGTTCCATCTTCTTGAGGTACTGCCAAAAGGTTAGCAAAAGGGAGTGGGTTTTGAATGCTGTCTGTTACTGTTCCTTGAAGTTGTATTTGCTGAGAGAATAGACATGAAAATTGAATTAATATAAAGAAAAACAATAAAAAGAATCTATATCTAAAATTCATTAAAGAAAATCTATAAATTACTGGCGTCTTAAATTATTAAAAGCATTTATGAGAATTTGATTATACTCTTCTTCAGTAATTTTTTTTCCTCTTGGCATATTAATATCTAAAGATGGATTATCAAATATAATTTCCGTTGCAATGTATGATGTATTGTTTATTTGAAGTTCTAAAACTAATCCTGGGAGACCAAACACATCTATAGGCCCATATTGTAATGGAATATCAGGAGCAAACCATGCTATAATCTCATTTTTAGAATCTTTAATATTCGAATTAAAATCTGATAGTTTTACTATTTCTTCTGTCACTGCTTTAAAACATAAAAAACCATTAACTACTTTATATTCTTTAGTAATTGTAAAATTATATTTATTGCTAATAACCAAAAAGCGTTCTCCAAATCGTTTAATTTCTCTAATGCTTTCACTTTCATTTAGATCTGTATAATAGGTACCATTCCCTTTTGCTGAACTTACAGCTTTACGATCTAACTTTTCCACAGGACTCGACATTGAGAATTCTAAAGTAAATTTGGATTGCTGGTTATTAAATTTTAGCCTATAAACCATTCTATCCAAAGAATTTTGTATGGCTCTTGTAAGACTCCTATAAATAGGATCAGTATTATTTACATCAAAATCCATTGTTTTTTTATAGACTATTTCACCACTATTAAACTGTTGAGCAGATAATATGGTTGTGAAAGAAAATAAAACAAGTATGCTTAAAAAGTATAATTTCATTATGTAAAAAATAGAATTAAACAAAAAGTATCAACAATATTAAAAACTCATAGTTGATACTTTTTAAAAGGATAAGTAAAAAGAATGCTTCTATCTCTGCATATCTTCACAATTAGTATACCACACCTCAAAGGCTTCCCAAAACTCATCTGGACCATCAAACCCGCCAAACATCTGGGATTCATACATTGTATAATCCCAAGCTTGATGCCAACAATCTGTTGCAGATAAAGACAACGATGCTTTTAAACTTAATGTTGATGACAGAACAATTACCATAATTAGTAAAATTTTCTTCATAATAAAAACGATTTAAATTAAACATTATTTTAACAAATCAAAGTTTCCATTAAAAGTTTTGGTTTCCTATTCAATAATGAATAGTTTTAACCTACATTTAAATAAAACGTATGGATATTGGTTTAAAAATCAAAAAGCTCAGGGAAAACCTAAAACTCTCTCAAGAGGAACTTGCCCATCAATTGGAAATATCACAAACCAAACTCAGTAACATCGAAAACGGTACAACAAAAAAAGTGGGGGTTAAATTGCTGAATAAAGCTTGTGACTTTTTCAAGGTAGATTTTGACTATTTCTTTGATAAAAAGCAAGTCGCTACACCAAGCAAAATCAACGGCGCTGTGTGTGTGTGTGTGTGTGTGTGAACAAAGTTCAGGTACCCAGGATGATTCCCCGTACAAAATACTTGTACAAATCAAAAGCCTTATTTTAGAAAACGAAGAAAAGAACCAAACGATTCAATTGCTCAAAGAAGAAATTGAAAAATTAAAGAAAGGGTAAGTGCTTATTTTATTATTTTGGCTCCAATTTTCTATATCCAATCTTGGATTAGTTGGGCAGAAACAGAAAAAATCCTGTTAGGGTTAACAGGATTAAAAAAATGCAGAGTTTAACATTTTTGTACTTCATAAAAAATATTATCTCTTCACACCTCGTTTTGAAATAAGTTTTGAGAATTCTTCTTTTGAAATCTTAGTCCCTTTAAAATTGGTGTCCAAATCAATAGGATTTTCGAAAAACTGAATAGTTTTTGCACGATATGTGAACCTGTTATTTCGTGTTGCTTCTAATATCAACCCGGGTAAACCACCAAGACCGATTGGACCATAACTCACAGGAATGTCTGGCGCAAACCATACCTCATAAACCAACGTTCTTTTTTGATTTAGGATTTCGTTATACTCTTCTATTTCCTTATATGCTCTGTAACAGTTGTAGCCAAGTATAGTTTTAGTTTCATTTGAGACTGTCCATTCAACGTCCATTTTACCATCGTCAATCAAAAACTTTTCCCCTAAATAATCCAATGCCCTAAGGTTTAAACTTTCTGACAAATTAGTATAAAAAATAGTTTCAGCATTAGAAAAAACTTTTGCAGCGATTAAAGCAAGTTCATCACCATCTTTTATCATCTCATCCATTTCAGTCAAAAATATAGCTTCATTTGCATTATATGAAAGAATAAAAGTCATTGATTTAAATATGTTGTTTGTGTTCATGAAGGTAGTTCTCATATGAACATCACTTACTTCATTTATTGTGTTAAAATTTTCTGTAGCAATTTCATACTCAATAAGTCCTGAAGCTAAAGTGTTATTTTGCGAAGTAACAGTAAAACTTATAAATAGTATAAAAAACAGGTTTTTAAAATAATTCATACTGTACAATTTAAAAAAACTAATTGAAACTTACTGGTTGTCATTACAATATTTTGATTATTTAACTCTTCTTGAGCTATGATATTAAAAGGTTTTTTAATAATAAAGAATAAACTATTTTCTATTGAATAAAAAAAAGATTTGTACATAAATTTCATACTTACCCAATAAAGCGTGTAATTAAAAATTTAATTACACGTGCAATCAAATAATTTCTTATCTTTGTTTGACCTTTAATTCTATTATGGCTTTATATTAATATGCCCCGGTAAATACCGGGAATATATGAAAAAACTATTAAAAATGAACACAAAACTCACTTTGACGATAGAAGAAGAAGTCATCCAAAAAGCAAAAGAATATGCAAAAAATAAAAACAGGAGCTTGTCTGATATTATAGAAAACTATCTTAAGATGCTAACAAAAGAAGAAAAAGCAAAAGAAGAAAAAAAATTAAGCCCTGTTGTAAAATCATTAAAGGGTTCTTTTAAAATGCCTAAAAATATGGATTATAAAAATGAACTCAGAAAGCGTTTGGAAGAAAAATATTCATAATGGATACTGTTTTAATCGACACCGACGTAATAATGGATTTCTTTTTTGACCGGGAACCTTATGCAAAGTTTGCCACCGAAATTTTAAATCGTTGTGAAGAAAAAAAAATTAAAGGATACACCACTCCCGTTATCATCTGTAATGTTTATTATTTATTACGAAAAGCCGCAAAGCATCAATTGATTATTGAAAAAATCAAACAGCTTTTAAGTATTATAGAAATAACTGAAATGGACAAAGAGGTTGTTTTAGATGCCCTAAATTCTGAATTTAAAGATTTTGAAGATGCATTACAAAACTCCTCTGCTGTTCAAAATGGAAAAATTAATATCATTTTGACAAGGAACATCAAAGACTTTAAGAAAAGTAATCTGGCAGTACTAACTCCAGAAACCTATCTAAAAGGAAAAGCCGGCAGCTAATACCAACCACAGCCAATAGAATAGCTTCTATAAGATATTTCACAATTAGCTCACAACAGCCTACTTGAAGCCGGCAAGTTCACATCACTCGTGTTTGTAACATTTTCAAAAAGTATGAATCTCTAAAACATCTCTTCCTGCCGAATATGAAACATAGTAACCAAGTAAAATCACTTGTATGCTTTAAATCTTCAAACTATCTTTGCACCTCAAATTTTCAACACATGCTAAAGAAAAAAGTACTTGAGTTATTGTATTCAGAACCATCTTTGATTGAGATGAACGTGAAAGGTTGGGTAAGAAGTTTTAGGAGCAACCGCTTTATTGCCTTGAATGACGGTTCTACCATAAATAATTTACAGTGTGTTGTTGATTTTGAAAATTTTGACGAGGCACTTTTGAAAAGGGTCACTGTGGGTGCTGCCATTTCCGTTTCCGGGAATCTGGTGGAGAGTCAGGGACAGGGACAAAAAGTAGAATTGCAGGTTGCTAAACTTGAAATCCTTGGTGATGCCGATACTGAAGATGTGAAATTGACCATACTTTCGCCTAAGCGTCACTCGCTGGAAAAACTAAGGGAACAAGCCCATTTAAGAATAAGAACCAATACTTTTGGCGCTGTGATGCGCGTGCGGTCGGTACTGTCATTTGCAGTTCATGACTATTTTCGTAAAAAAGGATTTTTTCATGTCCACACCCCCATCATCACCGGAAGCGATGCCGAAGGTGCCGGTGAGATGTTTCGCGTAAGCACTTTAGACCTGCACAATCCTCCAAAAAATGAAGACGGCAGCATCGATTTTAAAGAAGACTTTTTTGGCAAGGAAACCAACCTGACCGTAAGTGGTCAACTTGAAGCAGAAACCTATGCGATGGGTCTTGGGCAGGTTTATACATTTGGCCCCACTTTCAGGGCTGAAAACTCAAATACTTCAAGACATCTTGCCGAGTTCTGGATGATAGAGCCCGAGGTGGCTTTTAACGACCTTGCCGCCAATATGGATTTGGCAGAAGACTTTATCAAATATGTCATCAAATATGTGATGGAGCATTGCAAAGAGGACATGGTTTTTCTACAAAACCGTCAGATAGAAGAAGATAAAACAAAACCCGAAGCAGAACGCAGCACAATGCCGTTGTTGGAAAAATTGCACTTTATACTTGAAAACAACTTTAAGCGCGTGAGCTATACCGAAGCCATTGATATTTTAAAAGCTTCAAAACCCAACAAGAAAAAGCAGTTCAAATACCTTATTGAAGAATGGGGTGCCGATCTGCAAAGCGAGCACGAACGTTTTTTGGTTGAAAAGCACTTTAAATGTCCTGTGATTTTGTTTGACTATCCGGCAAAAATCAAGGCGTTTTACATGCGTTTGAATGACGACAAAAAAACCGTAAGGGCGATGGATATCCTATTCCCCGGCATCGGTGAAATTGTGGGAGGTTCGCAACGTGAAGAGCGCTATGACGTGCTCAAACAAAAAATTGCCGATATGGGCATAGACGAAGAAGAATTGTGGTGGTATCTGGAAACCCGAAAATTCGGCACATGCATTCACAGTGGTTTTGGTTTGGGCTTTGAGCGTCTGGTGCTTTTTGTTACAGGCATGACTAATGTGAGAGACGTTATACCCTACCCGAGAACCCCTCTTAATGCAGAGTTTTAACGGAGAGTATTTAAAGTAATACTTCTTTTGCCTCTGCCTGTCGGCAGACAAGTCTGCCCCTTTGCGAGACCCACACAGTTAATTTTCTCGCAAAGACGCTAAGTCGCAAAGAAAAAGTAGTTAAATTTGGTGTAATCATTTTAAAAAAAACTATTGGCTTTTATAAGCAAAATAAAATGCAGAGACTGTGGTACGTTCAATACCAACAAGGACTACTGTGAAAATTGTGGAGCCCTTATCAACCCCAAGCTTAAACGGGAAAAGAGCGACCAAAAAAGGATTGATGATCGTGAAGAGGAAGAACGCAATCGGGAAAAGGGAAAATTTGAACTTTTTATAGAACGCAACCGCAACCACAAAAACATTTTTATCCGTCTGTTTTTTCAACTGCTTTACGGCATCTGGTTTATCGTTATGGCCATCGGCGCTTTTATCGCGTGGTTGTTTGCAGCAGTAGCCGCATGATACTTCTAAGAAAACCTTTAGTCTGGCTGATTTTTGCCACCGCAATTGTAGTTTACATCCTGCAACAACTCGATGTTGACCTACCCTACTTAATCAACAACTACTTAAACAATTTGTTATGCATGCCTGTAGTTTTGACGCTATGCCTTGTAGTTTTACAATTTATTAAGAAAAACTATAGCCTAACAATCCCTATATTTGTTATTGCAAGCATCACACTGTATTACATAGTTTACTTTGAATGGTTTTTACCTAAAATAAACGAACGTTATACAGCAGACCCCATAGACGCCGTTCTGTATATTATCGGTGCAATTGTGTTTTATGTAATGCAAAAAACTTGGGTTAAAACAGCAGGATAAAAATATTTGCATAAAATCACAAACTCTTGTAATTTAAGGATTGCTATTAAGGTATCATTATGCTGAAACAATTTTTACAGTTTAAACTTTCGCAAAAGCTTTCTCCACAACAAATCCAGTTGATGAAGCTCATTCAATTGCCCACCCAGCAATTTGAGCAACGCGTGGCACAGGAAATGGAGGAAAACCCTGCACTTGAAGGAGGCAAAGATGAAAATGAAGACTTTGATGACGACTTTAACAATGAGGAGTATGACGACGGTAACGAGCACATTGATGCTGATGACATCAACATTGACGAATACTTAAGCGATGACGACGTTCCTGATTATAAACTTCAGGCAAACAACTATAGTGCCGATGATGAAGACAAGCATGTGCCGTTTGCTTCGGGAATATCTTTTTCAGAATACCTGCAATCACAACTAAACACCGTTCAACTCACCGAAGAAGAACAAGAAATTGCTGCATTTATCGTAGGAAGCCTTGATGAAAGTGGTTACCTAAGAAGACCTGTAAAGGATATTCTTGACGATTTGGCATTTACACAAAACATTTACACCACAGAAGAAGCCATTGAAAAAGTGCTTCTTGAGGTTCAAGAACTGGATCCGGCCGGAGTTGGTGCCCGCAATTTACAAGAATGCCTGATTCTTCAAATGGAGCGAAAAACGCCGACAGCTTCAGTTGAACTTGCCCTTCGCATTTTGGAAGATAGCTTTGACGCCTTTTCCAAAAAGCATTATGACAAATTGATGCAGAAGTTTGAAATCACTCCCGATGAGTTGAGGGATGCTATCAATGAAATTGAACGCCTCAATCCCAAACCCGGTGGTGCTTATTCCGGCAACACCAGAATGATTGAGCACATCGTCCCAGATTTTAACATCCGCATTGTGGACGGCAAACTTGACCTGACCTTAAATGGAAGAAACGCGCCGGAACTTCACGTTTCAAAAGAATACACCAATATGTTGAAAGGCTACAAAGAAGCCAATGAAAAATCAAAATCTCAAAAAGAAGCCGTTCAGTTTATCAAGCAAAAACTTGACGGTGCAAAATGGTTTATTGACGCCATCAGGCAACGGCAGCAAACACTTTATGTCACGATGAATGCTATTATGCACTATCAGGAAGAATATTTCCTCACCGGTGATGAGCGCAAACTCAGGCCTATGATTTTAAAAGACATTGCTGACGAAATCGGGATGGATGTTTCCACGGTTTCAAGGGTGGCCAACAGTAAATATGTGGACACGCCCTATGGCACCAAACTCATCAAGGAGTTTTTCTCTGAATCTATGAAAAACGATCAGGGCGAAGATGTTTCCACCAGGGAAATTAAAAAAATACTTGAAATCACAATCGCTGAGGAAAACAAAAAAAAGCCTATGACAGACGATAAACTGGCAAAAATCCTTAAAGAAAAAGGCTATCCCATTGCCCGTCGCACCGTTGCAAAATACCGCGAGCAACTTGATATTCCGGTAGCCAGAATGCGAAAGGAAATTTGATGAATTACTTCCTGAAATTAGCTGCCTGGGTTTTTCACCCCCTTTTAATGCCATTGCTTGGTGTTGCCCTTTACTTCAGAATTACCCCCCGCTATGTGGTTCCTGAATTGATGTATTCAAAATTAATCGTCGTTTTTATACTCACTTTTTTAATTCCTATTTTACTTTTTTTCCTACTGAAAACTCTGGGAATCATTCAGTCCATTCACCTAAAAACTGTCAAGGAAAGAAAAGTCCCAATAATTCTGCAGTGCTTATTGGTGATATTGGTACTTAAAATGGTTTTTCAGCCCAATATGTATCCGGAACTTTATTTCTTTTTTGTGGGCATCCTCTTTTCGCTCATTACAGCATTTGTATTGGTGTCTGCTAAATTTAAAGTGAGCTTGCATATGATAGGCATTGCAGGAGTGACCATGTTTTTGATTGCATTGAGCATCCATTTTAAGATAAATGCACTGGTGACAATTGGATTTTTACTTTTTGTTAACGGGTGGGTTGCCAGCTCAAGACTGCACACCAAATCTCATAACAACATCGAATTGATTTTTGGCTTTTTTGTGGGTATAATTCCTCAGCTGTTATTAATCAATTATTGGTTATAGCAAATAAAACATAATCCCAATTTTTATAGCCGTCATATTGATGGGTTCGCCGTTGATTTGGGCATTGTTGTTAAAAAAGGAGTTGATATTATATTGCACCTGAAAGTTAATGGTGTTGTAACCAAAATTTAAAAAAGCGGTATATCTCAAACGATTAAATTCATCTATATCACGATTTCTGATTTTAGTATTATCTTCCCTGTAAACCGATTTAAAATAGAAGGTATAACCCAATTTCACACCTCCATAAATCCTCCAAAATCTGTATTCTGTGGGTGTTGATGTGCGCCATCTCAGCTCTATGGGCAATTCAATTTCGTGGGTTTCAAAACGGTTTTTATCAAAACTAAAATTATCGTCTAATACAATAAAAGCACTTTCGCCGTTTTCATCAGTACCCACAAAGAGGTTATGCCCATAATTGTTATAAGCATAACCAAGTCCTGCTGCAATTGCAACATTTCGTCTCATATTGATGGGCATATCCCTCAAAAAGCCAAAACTCAACCCACCAACAAAACTTTCAGTAACCACGTCTTTAGGGCGTTCATTAAGAAAGTTAACAGTGATTCCAAAATATATCTGATCTTCACGATAGAGGGAGTCAACAGTTTGCGGAGGCAACATAGTTTCCTGAGGCAATGCAAAAAGTGGTATTAAAAATAATATGAAAAGGTTTAGGGCTTTAGAATTCATACTTTTCAGCAATAGTTTATGCTAAGATACTTTATTTTTAAGCAACAAAAAACGCCTTGATAAAAATATCAAGGCGCAAAGTTTTAAGCATTAAAAAAGGCTTATTGAAGGTTTGCCGCAGCATCACCCTCACGTGTTGTGTAGTTTACTCTTAGAGCGTTAACTTTTCGTAATTCTTGTTTAATATCTGAAACTAAGCCCATGTTGGTTTCACCATCAACCTTTAAAGATGTTGTAAGGAAAGGAATCAATTCTTCCCTTCTACTTGCACGTTCAGCTTCAATAAAAGCCTGTACATCGCTTACTTCAGCAAACTTGTCATTTAGTTGTATTCTACCTTCTGTACCATATTGCTCCTGATATCTGGGAAGCGGCTTTCCCGCATAGATATACATCACACGATCCTTTTTTTCGAGTTTCTCTACCTCATCTGCATAAGGTAATTCATTTTCAATTAATGGCGTGTTTTGCCTCATTACTGTAATCACCATAAAGAAAAACAAAAGCATAAATACAATATCGGGTAATGATGCTGTTGAAATTCCCGGTGTTCCACCGCCTGACTTTTTCTTAAACTTAGACATAGTCTTCTTAAATTGATTTTTTTATTCTCTTCTTCTTGGTTCTGCTTCAGAAAGCACCTGAGGATACATGGCTCTAAGCACATCCAACTGTTCTTTTAACTTGTCCCTGTCACCTCTCCAGGTTTGATCTGCAAAGTTCTTTTCCATTTCTCTGTAACGTAAGCCAAATAACCTTTGTGCTTCTCTTTCCCGCAAGTCATTATAAGCAGCTACTAACTCATTTTGAACAGCGATGTACATCTTATAGCTTGTCAACCTGTCGTTTTGTAATGAGATTACAGCTTTTTGTGGATTCTCTGAAGATGTTGGGTCTCCTAAACCCTGGCAGTAATCACAGGCATCTTCTCCTGTCCCACTACCATTATCAATAAAATCCATTGCAGTTTGTCTTAAGTTTTTCAACTCTAAAGGATCATCGTTGACTAATAATTGGTCATCTTTATTTACCAAAACAATGAGAATATTTCTCTTTCTCATATCAACTTGTGGTACATCTGGATCTATTGGAGGAAGTCTTCTTGTAATACCACTATCTGTCTCAATGGTTGTGGTAACCAAAAAGAAGATGAGCAGCAAGAAGGCAATATCTGCCATCGACCCTGCATTTACTTCCGGTGCTGATCGTTTAGCCATAATTAATTTTTAACTAATTTTTTAACTCCTGATATAACCATCAATCCTATGGCAATTATTGCCAAGAAATAAAACGTTCTTAAACCTGTATCAACCCATTTTGAACCACTTTCTGAAACAATAAGTTCTCCTTGCTTGTAAATGTCTTCACCGCTTGAAAGCACATAAGAAATTACAATAATCAAAACGAAAGCCGCAACAGATATCAACGTCTTCTTTAGGGTTGCCTTGTTTGCAAATAGTTGGGCAATTGAAAACAAAAGTGTAAAAGCAATTGCCAATCCAAGTATAAAATAAGCAAGATTCATATAGAACGAAATTGTTCCAACGTTGCCAGAAAGAATTGTAGCAAGTAGAACTATACCTATGAGGGCTATAATCAAGACTACAATACGAATTATTTTGTGTAAAGCCATAATATATTATTAATGGAAGTTATTATTTGTTTTTGTGAGCCACTAATATATCAATCAAAGTGATTGATGCATCTTCCATATCATTAACTATTCTGTCAATTTTGGCGATGATATAATTGTAGAAAATCTGAAGGATAATTGCCACAATCAAACCAAATACCGTTGTCAAAAGTGCTACTTTAATACCTCCTGCTACCAGTGAAGGCTGAATATCACCTGCTGCTTCAATTCTATCGAATGCAATAATCATACCGATTACTGTTCCCATGAAACCAAGCATTGGTGCAAGTGCGATAAAGAGTGAAATCCAAGATACATTTTTCTCCAATTGTCCCATTTGAACACCGCCATAGGCAACGACTGCTTTTTCAGCAGCATCAATACTCTCATCTGCTCTGTCAAGTCCTTGATAGTAAATTGATGCTACAGGTCCTTTGGTGTTTCTACAAACTTCTTTAGCAGCTTCTACACCACCGCTTCTTAAAGCATCTTCTACTTCTTGCGCAAGTTTTTTAGTGTTTGTTGTAGAAAGGTTTAGATAAATAATCCTCTCAATAGCAATTGCAAGACCAAGTATCAAACACAAAAGAACGATTCCCATAAATCCGGGTCCTCCTTCAATAAAGCGCTTTTTTAATTCTTGGTGGAACCCAAGTGACTCTTCAGGCTCGGGCATTGCATCCTGAAATGATGCAGTAGTTGTTGTAGTTGTGATGGTTTGAATGTCTTCAGAGAAAACCTGAGATTCATTGTAAGCATTTGCATTAACTGATACAGTTAGCGCTATTGCTGCAACTGCTAAAATAGAAAATAATCTTTTCATTGCGTATGGACTTAAAAGTTTGTTTTTAGTTAAGGGTTTAAAGATATAAAAATAATTATTTAAAAAACAATTTAAAATTTTTGCAGAGAGGAAGGGATTCGAACCCTCGATACGCTTTTGGCGTATACACACTTTCCAGGCGTGCGCCTTCGACCACTCGGCCACCTCTCTAATTCATCAAACTCCACCGATATGGCTGAACGTTTTTACAGCGTGCCAAATAACAAAAAAAATCTTACACAGTGAAATAATATCACGTTAATTTTATGTCATTTCTCCTCTTAAGGATGTTTCAAAAATGGTTTTAAATACATTTGATGAAACTTTTTGACCCAACAAATACATAAGTTTGGCGATTGCCGCTTCGGTTGTGATATCTTTTCCTGATATCATTCCTGCCTTTTTTAACTTTATACTGGTTTCATATTGCCCCATTGCAACACTCCCACCTGAACACTGTGTAACATTTATAATAGGAATACCTTTTTTAATGGTTTGAGCTATTAAACCAATGAACCACTCTTCGTCTGTGGCATTGCCTGCACCATAAGTTTCAATTACAACACCTTTTAATCCTTTTAAGTTGAGCATCTGGCTGAGCACTTCTTCAGATATTCCGGGGAAAAGCTTGATTAACAAAACACGGGTCTCAAGTTCAAAATGTACCTTGAGTTTTTTTCTGCCTGCAAGCCTTAAGAGTTTTTCCTTATTTACAGAAAGATGAACACCACTTTCAATCAATGCAGGATAGTTGAGTGAGGCAAAGGCTTCAAAATGTTCGGCATTGATTTTTGTGGTTCTATTGGCCCGGTACAATTTATACTCAAAATAAAGACCCACTTCAGTAATAATGGGCTTGTTGTTTTCGCGCAAGGCGGCAATTTGAATACTTGTGATTAAATTTTCTTTGGCATCTGTTCTTAAATCACCTATGGGTAACTGTGACCCTGTAAAAATCACAGGTTTCTGTAAGTTTTCAAGCATAAAACTCATTGCTGATGAAGTGTATGACATGGTATCACTGCCATGCAAAACAACAAATCCGTCTATTGTGTTGTAATTATGATGTATAATTTCGGCAAGTTTGACCCAGTATTTTGGTTGCATATTTGAACTGTCTATGGGACTTTCAAAACTAACCGTTGTGATGTTGCAATCCAGCAGTTTCAATTCGGGAATGTGAGCGAGCAGTTCATCAAAATTGAAACTCTTTAGTGCACCTGTTTCAAAATCCTTGATCATCCCGATAGTTCCGCCGGTGTATATGAGTAATATGTTGGGTTTTTGGTTCAAAGTATCTGGTTTCTGGTTTCAAAAATATAAATCTCAAGTTTTAAATGACTAAACACCAAAAACATCTTTTGAGTTTTGGGTAGTGATATCAGCAACTTCTTCTGCAGAAATTCCATAAAGCTGAGCCACTTTTTCAGCCACCAGCATCAAATAGCTGCTCTCATTTCGCTTTCCGCGAAATGGGGCCGGGGCCAGATAAGGCGAATCGGTTTCCAGAACTATATGTTCTAATGGAATTTCATTCAAGAATTGGTCAATTTTTCCGTTTTTGAATGTAACCACTCCTCCAATACCCAATTTCATGTTGAATGAAATGGCACGTTCTGCCTGAGCTTTTGTTCCCGTAAAGCAGTGAAAGATACCAAAAAGTTTGTCATCTTTTTCGGTTTCAAGCACATCAAATATTTCATCAAATGATTCCCTGCAATGAATCACTATGGGAAGGTTATAGCGCTTTGCCAGTTGGATTTGCCTTTTAAAAGCATCCTGCTGAATGGCCAGTGTGCTTTTGTCCCAATAGAGGTCAATGCCAATTTCGCCCACGGCCACAAACTCCCTTTCGGTAAACTGTTGCTCTACAAAAGCGAGTTCTTCTTCATAATTTTCCTTGACCGATGTGGGGTGCAATCCCATCATCAAAAATACATTTTCGGTATATTGCTTTTCCAAATCAAACATTGCAGCAGCATAACTTTTGTCTATGGCAGGAATAAAAAACCGTTTGATATTTAAATCAAATGCCCGTTGCATCATAGCATCCCGGTCTTCGGCAAATTGTCTGCTGTATAAATGGGTATGGGTATCGGTCAAAATCATAAATGCAAAACTAATTGATTTTGTTGAGTTATCTTTGCTAAAAAAGAAAAGACGTGAACAGCCTCAGACAGTTTTTAGAATCAAAAAAATTTAAACGAATCTCCTTAAAAAAAATAAATTCCAACCACTTTGAAGTGATTGCTAAAGTAAATGGCATCAAAGGCACTTTTATTCTTGATACCGGTGCCTCAAACAGTTGTATTGGGCTTGATAGTGTAGATTATTTTAAGTTAGAAGTAGAAGAAAGTGAGGTTAAGGCTGCCGGCGCAGGTGCAATTGGGATGTTCACCCAGATTGCTGTGGGATACCCTCTAAAAATTGGTGAATGGTCAATAAAGAAGGTTGATTTTGTGGTTTTTGATTTGGCACACGTCAACGAGGCATTAAAAATTGCTGATGCCGAAGCGGTCAATGGTATAATTGGTGCAGATGTTTTAAAAGAATCCAGAGCAGTAATTGACTATGGCAGAAATTGTTTGTATCTAAAACAATGATTTTCAGTTTATTTTTTTTATATCTTTAGGAAAATTTACCCCTAATGTCAAAATTTTTATTCGTTGTCATATTTCTAATTATCTCTTTATCAACTTGGGCTCAGAATGATTTTGACCATTACAAACAAATTGTTGAAACCACCAATGACAAGCATCTAAAACTGGCCGCTCTTGATTCAGTTTTGGGTATCACTTGGAAGGAGCGCAATTTCAATGACTTTATTGATTACTCTTTAATTTATGTTGATTTAGCAGAAAGTCTGGGTGAATATGATCAAATGGCCAAAAAGGTGATGAATGCCAGTCATCACATTACTACTTTCAGAAATGACCCTCAACTGGCTGTACAGCTAATCGATAAAGCCATTGTATATGAATCAAAATTTAAAGACAGCCTTTTAAGAGGTGGGTTATATTTGAGGAGAGGTCGTGCATATGTGCGGTTTGATACCCAAAAAGCCATAAACGATTATGATAAAGCACTGGAAGTTTTTGATGAACAAGACGATGCCTATAAAGCTGATGCTTATTTATTCAGGGGACAGGCCTATTCAAATCAAGGACTTTTTGTACAGGCAAGTGATGATTATAAAAAGGCCTATGACTATTATGAAAAAGCCAATATTCCTGAGTATATGCTCCACGCAAGAAGCGGTGAAATTATTATGTACAGCAAAAACGGATTTATAGAAAAAGGAATTGAACAAAGGGAAGCACTCATTCAGGACATCAAAAAATTAAATCTTTACCAATATTTGAGCATACATCTATACAACCAATCGATAGATTATAAAAAACTAAATAATGATAAAAAAAGGTATGAGCTGCTGATTGAAGCATTAACATTTGCCGATTCTTCAAACAATCCAACATTTAGTTATACAGCAATTTACAGTTCACTTTCAGAACACTTTTCTTTGAATAATAATCTTGAAAACGCCAGAAAATTTTTATCAAAAACAGAAGAATACCTCCCAAAAATACCCAATGACAGGTATGCCAATTCAATCTACTTAATGGCTGCAATTAAGTATCACATCAAAAGCAATAACTTGATTTTAGCCAAAGAAAAAGCCGTTGAAAGACTTGAAGTATTGGAAAACCTTGGCCTGGATGAAGAAACCATCAACACTCACCAAATACTCTCAGAGATCTATTTAAAGTTGGGTGACAAAGAAATGGCCTTTAATCATTTAAACCTACATACCACTTTAAAAGACTCGATTTTCAATCAGTCAAAAACAAATGCTTTGATTTATTATCAAACCCTTTATGAAACCGAAAGAAAGCAAAAAGAACTTTCTGAAAACCGCAGTAGTATTGCTCTTCTGGAAGAAAAAAACAGTTCATTGAGGCGGCAATATGTTTTTGGTGGAATAACAGTAACACTTGGGTTTGTTCTTTTATTCCTTTATAAAAATCAAAGGGATTTGAAGCTCAAAAAGGAATTGAATGAAAAATACACTCAGGACCTTCTTATAGCACAAGAGGATGAGCGAAAAAGGGTTTCTAAAGACTTACACGATGGGATTGGTCAAAGTTTATTGCTCATTAAAAACAAAGTGGTATTAAATAAAGATGACAGTACCAAAAGCCTTGTTGAAAATGCTATAGAAGAAGTACGGTCCATATCACGTGCACTCCATCCTTTTCAGCTTCAGGAACTGGGGATTACCAAAGCTATTCAGAATATTATTTATCAAATAGACGAATCAAGCGAATTATTTATCACTTCAGAAATTGAAAATATTGATGGCCTGTTTAACCTTCAACAAGAAGTAAACATATTTAGAATTGTTCAGGAAAGTTTTAATAATATTCTAAAACATTCTGAAGCAACAGGGGTTAAAATTGAGATTAGGAAAATGGAAAAACACCTCCATTTATTAATTAAAGACAATGGGAAAGGTTTTGATTTTTCTGAAAAATCCAATGATTTTAAGAGTATAGGGTTAAAAACACTTAAAGAAAGAACAAGGCTATTAAAAGGAACGATTAAAATTGAAAGTCAAACCAAAAAAGGGACTACCCTTGAATTTAAAATTCCTTTATAATGAAAAGCAAAACCATAATAACAGCCGATGATCACCCCATCTTATTGAAGGGCCTAAATGATTTTCTTCTGGAAAAGGGATACACCATTATTGAAAGCGCAAGCAATGGTAAAAAAGCTTTTGAACTTATTGAAAAACATCATCCTGACATTGCAATCCTTGATATTCAAATGCCCGGGCTCTCAGGTTTGGAAATTGCAAAACTTTGCAACAATCAAAAAATCAAAACAAAAATTATCATAATTACTTTTCACAAAGAGGCGTCTCTTTATTTTGAAGCAAAAGAGTTAAACATTTATGGATACCTCCTTAAAGATTTTGCTATAGAGGAAATAGAAAACTGTATTTCATCTGTTTTGGAAAACAGGCCCTATTTCAGTAAAAAAATCAAAGACCTGCTTCAATTAAAATCTGACAGCAATCAATTCCTTATTGACCTTACACCATCTGAAAGAAAAATTTTAAAGCTTATAGCAAGCGATAAAACCAACAAAGAAATAGCCGACTTACTCTTTATCTCTCCCAGAACTGTTGAAAAACACAGAAGCAACATTATTCAAAAGCTAAATTTAGAACCCAAAACCAATGCCTTACTCATCTGGGCAAAGGAAAATCAAGAGCACATTAAACTTTAACAAAATTACGTATATCTACGTAGTTGTTCTTAAGATTTCCTTCTTATATTTGTAGGAATAAAACTCATTTTATTAATCCCCGCCCCATAAAATGTTAACTATTTTCGACAAACTACCTACTGGTTGTCGGTTTAACAAATGATTTTTCCCAAGAATCATTGCTGAATTTTAAGTTTATTATAAGCTTAATTAAAATTCTTTATACCTGTTTATAAAGTAAATTTGAATTTTATGATGTCTGGAAACAAAATTAACAACCCAAAACTTCTCATTAGTAGGTCAATGCTAATTGCCATAATTATTGTGGCAATTCTTGTGATATTGCTGAACATTATAGCATTGTTTTAACACCGGCTTTTGTTGTTGAATAAAAAAACCCGCTGGTTTTTAGCGGGTTTTCAGAATCAACGTATGTATCTCTTTAATCATGAATGACCCTTACTTTTGCTGCAATCACTCCTTTTCTGCCTTCTTCTTCTACGTATTCTACCCTGTCGCCTTCATTCAGCGCTTCACCATTTAAGCCTGAAGCGTGTACAAAGATGTCTTTTCCTGTTTCATCGTTTGTGATAAAACCATAACCTTTTGATTCGTTAAAAAATTTTACTGTTCCTTCCATTGTAATAATAAATAATAAATTAATAAAGCGTAAATATAAAAGATTATTGGCTGAAATGTTAAAAAAAACCAAAAAAATTTAAGCTTTTTTTGCATTTTATCCTTTGTTAAGATGCATACTATTTCAAAAGAAACATTATTTATATTCTATATTTCAGCCAAAACGTGTAATAAAAAAATAGTAAGACGTTTTATATTTAGTAAAAAAATATTCCTAATTTTTTATTAAATGAACCTTCAAAAATCATTTTGAATGGTAACTTAGAGCCAAATCTTAATAGAAAAATAGTATGCAAATTCAAATTAATTCAGACAAGAACATAAATATCACCAGTGAATTAAAACAAGATTACAAGGCTAAAACGGAGAAAAGATTAGGGCGATTTGAAAACTTCATTACGCGAATAGAAGTTCACTTTAGTGACGAGAATAGTGAAAAGTCAGGATTGAATGATAAAAGGTGTTTGATAGAAGCCAGAATGGAGAACAGACAACCAATCATTGTAACAGACACATCTGATGTGATTGAAAAATCATTTTCTGAAGCTTTAAATAAAATGAGGAGAAAACTGGACTCTATCGTAGGAAAGATAAGGGATCAATAATCACGCATCTTTATTTTCTTTTTTTCTTAACTCAGCCTTCTCCCTGTCTCTGTTAGCTTCATACTCCCGCATTTTTTTAAAGCTTTCATTGGTAAGCATATAATCTTTAGCGCTTTTTCCTTTCCACCTGTGGTATAAAAACAAGGGCATCCATAAAAAAAATCCCACGGCCACCCCAAGTCCTATAAAAAGTTCGCCGGATTTTAAATCCTCAGCTTTAATATAGAATCCATAGCAAACCAATGCTGTAGCAATTAAAAAAGCTAAAATGATTAAATACCTCATCAATTCTTGACTTTCAAATCCAATTTTAAATTCAGCTCTTTAAGCTGTTCTTCATCAATGTTTGCAGGCGCATCAATCATCACATCCCTTCCTGAATTGTTTTTGGGGAAAGCGATAAAATCCCTGATGGTTTCCTGCCCGCCTAAAATTGCAACAAGCCTGTCCAGTCCAAAAGCAATCCCGCCGTGTGGTGGTGCTCCATATTGGAAAGCTTCCATTAAAAATCCAAACTGTGCCTGTGCTTCCTCAGGTGTGAATCCCAGATAATCAAACATTTGTTCCTGAATTTCACGGTCGTGTATTCTTATAGAGCCTCCTCCAATTTCGTTCCCGTTCAATACTAAATCATAGGCATTTGCTTTCACCTCAGCAGGATTGGTTTTGAGCAACTCCATTTGTCCGGGCTTGGGTGATGTAAACGGGTGGTGCATGGCATGGTAACGTTGGGTTTCTTCATCCCAATCCAAAAGTGGAAAATCAATCACCCACAACGGAGCAAATTCATTTGGCTTTCTTAACCCCATTCTTGTGGCGACTTCCATACGTAAAGCGCTGAGTTGTGCACGCACTTTATTAGTTTCGCCGGAAAGGATGCAAATTAAATCGCCCACATTGGCTTCTGTGGCTTTAGCAATCTGAAACAAATCATCCTGGTCATAAAACTTATCGACTGATGATTTGTGAGTGCCGTCTTCATTGCATCTTATGTAAACCATTCCCAATGCCCCAACCTGTGGTCGTTTTACCCAATCAATAAGTGCGTCAATTTCTTTTCTGGTATATGCAGCTCCTCCCGGAATAACTATCCCCACAACCAACTCTGCATCATTAAACACTTTAAAATCCCTGTGTTTTGTAACTTCATTGAGTTCAGCAAATTCCAGTCCAAATCGAATGTCGGGTTTATCATTTCCATACCTGCGCATTGCCTCATCATAAGTCATTCTGGGGAATTTTTCAATTTCAACCCCTTTGATTTCTTTTAAGAGGTGTCTTGTAAGCCCTTCAAAAGTGTCGAGGATGTCTTCTTGTTCCACAAAGGCCATTTCGCAGTCAATTTGTGTAAACTCAGGCTGTCTGTCTGCTCTTAAATCTTCATCTCTAAAACATTTTACGATTTGAAAATACTTGTCCATTCCGCCCACCATCAAAAGCTGCTTGAAGGTTTGCGGTGATTGTGGAAGGGCATAAAATTGTCCTTCATTCATTCTGGAAGGCACAACAAAATCACGGGCACCTTCAGGAGTTGACTTGATGAGGTATGGAGTTTCTACATCCACAAAGCCTTTGTCTGAAAGGTATTTCCTTACTTCCATGCTTACCTTGTGACGGAATATTAGATTATTCCTCACCGGATTACGACGAATGTCCAGATAACGGTACTTCATTCGCAAATCATCACCACCGTCGGTTTTGTCTTCAATAGTGAAAGGCGGGGTCAATGAATCGTTGAGAACTTCAAGGTTTGTGACCAAAATTTCGATTTCGCCAGTAGGCATTTGCTCGTTTTTTGATTCACGCTCAATGACCTTTCCGGTGATTTGTATCACATATTCGCGACCGAGTTCCCTGGCCTTGCTCACCATTTTTTTGGGAGTGCGTTCTTCATCAAATATGAGTTGGGTGATGCCATAACGGTCTCGTAAATCTACCCAAACCATAAAACCCTTATCACGGGTTTTTTGAACCCAACCGGACAGTGTAACTTCCCGGCCTATATGTGATGCTCTTAATTCGCCACAAGTGTGTGATCTGTACATGCTTTTGCTGTTTTGAGGTGCAAATTTAATACAAAAAAAATCCCCAATAGAAGTTGGGGACGTTTTCTTGTTTCATGAAGTAAGATTTATTTTTTTATAAACTTTTTGGTTTGTTTATTTCCGTTTTCATCTTCAATTACTAAAAAGTACACTCCTGCATTTAGGTTGTTGATATTTATTTTGTTTTCTAATAGATCCAATAGTTGATTGTGCATCAATGTTCCATTGATTGAGTAAATACTTAAGGAGACCTCTTGAAGTTTAATTAAATGAATATTCAGTATGTTTTGGGCCGGATTGGGAAACAATGAAAAATTCCAATTCAAAAAAGTTTCGGTTGACATAGTTGGTTGATTGCCATAAAATGCCTGATCTCCATTGTCATTTGTAATAACAAGAAAAAAGTCTTCACCATTTTCACTTATTTCATAATTAAATACTTCTTCTGCAGTACTAAAAAAGAAATTAAAATAAATTCCCTCAAACACGGCACTCTCATAAAGGTCGCATTCAATTAAAGTTTGTGCTATAAATTCAAAAGTAAAGCCGTCAACTCCAAAATACTCCAACTCACCAAACAAACTATTGCATACATTGGTTATAAAAGGCTCTTCCTCATTTTCATTAAAATGGAGCAAAACATTATTTACTTCAGCATTTGACACAGCAAAAAACTCTTCATCATCAACTACCACTTTTTCCAAATACCAGGTGTGATCAAAAAGCACAGGGTCTTGAGAAAATGATTTAAGTGTAAAGAGAAAGAATAACAGGATTAAGTAGTTGTTTTTCATTGCAATAGCATTTAGATTATAAAATTACAAAAAATCCCCAACTTTAGGTTGGGGACATTTTCTTAAGCGATTTGCTCAATCGGCTTTCCGTTCTTATCATTGTAAAACCTGATTTTTGCCCGATTCAACAAATAGAACATCGTGGGCACTATCACCAATGTCAGGAAGGTGGCAAATGTCAAACCAAAAATAATGGTCCAGGACATCGGCTTCCAGAAAATATTGTTATCGCCACCAATATAAATTTGTGGGTCAAACTCGGTAAACAAAGTAAAGAAATTCAGGTTTAATCCCACGGCCAATGGTAGCAATCCTAAGATAGTTGTAATAGCTGTAAGCAAAACCGGGCGCAACCTGTTTGTACCTGCAGCTATGATGGCTTCCCTGTATTGTTCACGGGTAAGTAGCTTGTCTTCGGGCACGCCCAGTTCAGCTTTTTTACGGTCTATGAGCAATTGGGTGTAATCAATCAAAACGATGGCATTATTGACCACTATCCCTGCAAGGGAAATGATTCCCATCATCGTCATGAGTACCACAAAATCCATCTGGAAAACCACCAATCCAAACAAAACTCCAATAAAACTCAGAATGATGGCCACAAATATAATGATGGGCTTTGAAATGGAGTTAAACTGACCAACGATAATAAGAAGAATCAGCATGAGTGCAATGACAAGTGCTCCCGACAAAAACTCCATAGTCTTGGCCATTTCTTCCTGTTCACCTGTAAATGCATAAGTAACGTTTCTTGGCAAAGGGTAATTTTCAAGTGCTTTTTGTATCTTCTGAACAGTTTCTGTAGGGTTAAATCCTTCCAACACATTGGAATAAACAGTAATCACACGTTTTAAATCTTTTCTTTTTATCGAACTGAAAGTTGCCAGGTTTCTGGTAGTCACCAAAGTAGAAAGCGGTATCTGCTTTAAATTCCCCTGGTTGTCCCTAAATGTGATATTTTGGTTGAACAAGGCACTTTCGTCATAACGGCTGTCGCTGTCAAATCGCACGATAATGTCATAATCATCATCACCATCTTTAAAAGTAGAAGCTTCAAATCCGTAAATTGCTGAACGTAATGCCTGCCCCACTTGAGCTGTGGATACTCCCAGTTCACCGGCTTTCATACGGTCAACAATCACTTCCATTTCGGGTTTGTTTTGATTTACGTCAAGGTTTAGCTCTTCAATACCGGGAATGTTTAATCCGTTGATATATGCTTGTACATTTCTGGCTTCTTCTATCAATTGTTGATAATCATCCCCTTTCAGTTCCAGGTTGATGGCATATCCTGCCGGAGGTCCTGCCTGGTCTTTGTCGGTAATGACGCTGGCACCGGGAAAGCCTTGAACAGCGTTTCTAATTTCGGTCAGGACATCAGAACTGCTTATTTTATTTCCATCTTCATCAAAACGGTATTTGTATTGCCTGAAAAGCACGGTTACTTTTCCCTTGTGAGGCATTTCATTTTGTGAAGGCCCGTCAACCATTGGGTTTCCTGAACCTTCACCCACCTGTGAAATGATGGATTCTGCCATAAAATTATAAGTTTCACCATCCCTTTGATACTGATACCTTTCCAAAACATCAAACACCTGTTGCTCAACTATTTTGCTGAGCTCGTTGGTTTTTTCAATGTCAGTTCCTTCAGGATACTCTATATAGACTATGGCCTGGTTGGGTTGATTTTCAGGAAAAAACAATACCGGAGGTGTAAACAACATAAATATTCCAATAGCTAAACCTAACAACCCAACAGTCCCAAAAAAGAAACGATAGGCATTTCCTCCTTTAAGGGCATAATTCAAGGTTTTTTGATAAAACTTTTCAATTCTTGGAATTGTTTTGAATTGAAAGCTTTTGGACACCGGAATGAGTATGTATTTGAAAAACCATAGCGAAATGGAAACAAAAATAAACAGGTTTCCAAAACCTATTAATGCTTTCGGGCCACCCACAAATCCTAAAATGGCAAACAATACGCCTACAGCAAAAATTCCTAATCCTCTTCTAAGTAATGCTGTTTTGCTCCTGTTTTTCCATCCGATGAAAATCATCACAAAGGAGGCAAGCAAAATTATTGGCCCTAAAATCTGGAAAATAATATGCGTATTAAAAATACCCGAGACAAGCAACAATACCCCAAAGACAAGCAGTGCGATACTGATTTTTACCAATGTTTTTCTGGGAATTTCTTCCTCGTGCGTTTTCATAAATGTAGATGTGAGCATGGCATTGATTACCAAAGCCACAAACAAAGAAGAAAACAATACAATAGAAAGCGTAAGCGGAAAGAAAATCATGAATTTTCCCATAATCCCCGGCCAGAAACCTAAGGGTAGAAATGCCGCCAGAGTAGTTGCCGTTGAAGCAATAATGGGCCAGGCAATTTCCCCCACTCCCTGTTTGGCCGCCTCCATTCTTGGCACGCCTTCATCCATCAAACGATAGACATTTTCTACCACCACAATTCCATTATCCACCAGCATCCCCAGCCCCATCACCATTGCAAAAAGCACCATGGTATTCAATGTGAGGTTAATGCCGATTATATCACCGGCAACCGGAAGGATTAAAAACGAAAGTAATATAGAAAGCGGAATGGCAATCCCCACAAACAGTGCATTTCTAAAGCCCAGGAAAAACATCAGTACACTGATTACCAATATTACCCCAAAGATGATGCTGTTTTCCAATTCTGCTACCTGATCTTCGGTTCTTACAGATTCGTCACTGGTTATTGTAATTTGAAGATTGCCCGGCAAATAAGTATCCAGCGCCACCGGAATATGCTCTTTTATTTTTTGCATCGCCGTAATCATATTCTCTCCGGCTTTTTTCTTGATACTTAACATAACTACCGGCTCTCCATATTCACGGGCATAAGTAGTAGCATCTTTTGGCCTGAAATTAATGGTGGCGATGTCCCTTAAATACACTGCGCCCTTGTCTTCTTTGACAACGATGTTTTCCAGTTCATTCGGGCTTTTGATTTCACCAATCACCCTAATATTTCTGCGTAAGCCATTTTCAATAATATTACCTCCTGAAATGGTGGTGTTCTCATCTTGTATAGCAGAAATGATTTGACCAAAACTCACTTCAGCAGCCATCATTTTATAAACGTCAACGGCTACTTCCACTTCCTTGTCCTGAACACCAAGCAGAGTGGCTTCTTTAACTTCATGAAATTCTTCCAGGCGATCCTTGAGGTCTTCAGCAAACTTTTTTAATTGCTCTTGCGTAAAATCACCTTTTAGGTTAAGTTGAGCAATGGGCATGATTTCAGAAATATTGAGGTCAAACACATTGGGTTCAACCTTAACACCACCGTCAAGTGTTGGCCATTCCTGTTTTGCTTTAACCGCATCTACCTTGTCTTTTACCCTGATTTTTGCTTCTTCAATGGTGAGTTTTTCTTCAAACTCAACTGTAATCATAGAAAAATCCTGCAAAGAGTTTGAACTAATTTCTACTACACCAGATATATCATTAAATTCGTCCTCAAGTGGTTTAGTGACACGCCGCTCAACATCCTCAGCTGAGTTTCCGGGAAGAACTGAACTCACATACACCTTATTTTCAATGACCTCCGGAAAAGACTCTCTGGGCAAATTAATGTAAGAAAGCAACCCTCCCATCAGCACGATACCAATGAGTACAAAAACGGTCATCCTGTTGTTGATGGACCAGTTTGAAAGTCCGAAATACTTCAATTTTTTTTCTGTCATGGGGTTTTAGTTTACATTTTGAATCGTTACTCTGGCACCGTCTTTCAAGGTAAATGCCCCATCTTTTACAATAATTTCTGAATCTGACAGACCGCTTAAAACCTCAACCAAACCGCCACTTTTTTTACCGGTTTCAATTTGGGTTCGCTTAACTGATGCTTGGTTGCCCTCTATTTCGTTTAAAACGAAAACAAACTTATCACCCACTGCGTTTTCGATAATACAATTTGTTGGTATAGCAAAAGTATTTTCGCTTGTATAGTCATTTATCTGAAGGCTTGCCATGAGGTTGGGCTTTATTTTTTCTTCGGTATTTGGAATTTCGACTTCTATCTGAAACGTCCTGTTTGTGGGGTTGATGTAACTTCCCACTGCCGAAATTTTACCATCAACCACCGTTTGTATAGCCGGAAAAGTCACCTGAACCGGAGCTCCTTTTGAAACACTTTGCAGATAGTTTTCAGGAACAGCAGCCTTCACACGCATATCTTTTAGATTGACCAGGCGCATTAAAGCATTTCCCCCCGGGCCTACTACCTGACCCTGCTCTGTAATGATTTCGTCGATTACTCCCGAAAACGGAGCACGAATGTTGGTTTTGTTCAATTGTGACTGTAATTGTTTCACAGAACTTTCAGTAGCCTCCATATTGGTTTTTGCCTGAAGCAATTGGATTTCACTCCCAATTTGCTGATCCCAAAGTCGCTGTTGTCTTTCGTAAGTGGTTTTTGCTAAAGCATACTGAGTCTCCAACTGTGCCAACTGGCTCGACAAGCCACCATCGTCAATTCTTGCCAAAATTTGTCCTCTGGATACCTGCTGACCCTGGCGCACATTCACACTGGAAAGTACTCCCTGATATTCAGGGAAAATCAGGATGTTTTCAGAGGTTTCCACATTACCTTGTATGGCAACAGATCGCGTAAAAACAGTATCTTTTACTTCAAAAATTGTGACCAAGGGATATCTTAAAGTCGTGTCTTTTTCGGCTATAGCCAGCTCAAGACGGGAAAGAATCCTGCCAATGCTATCAAATGATGCTTGCACCTCGGTTCTCTTGTCTTGCATTTTCTGAAGGTCACCTGATTCAATAACTTTTTCTACAGATTCAAGCTTTTTATTATTTGAACAGGCCGCCAGGGTTATGACCAAAATTGTGATATAGAGTATATTTTTCATTGTAAAAAAGTGTTAGTTGGTAGAGTTTAAAATGCGTTCCAGCTCTGCTTTTTGCAAGATCACATCCAGCATTGCCTGAAGGTATTCTTGTTGTGCGGTGTAAAGCTGCAACTGTGCCTGACGCAATTCAAAACTGCTGCTGAGGCCTTCAAAGAATTTGATTTGGTTTTTGCTCTCTATGCGCTCAGCAAGATTGAGATTACTTTTTGAGTTTTCATATTTTTCAATTGCAAACTGGTAGTTATTTTTAGCTGAATTGGCCTCAAGTTTTATTTTTTGAACCATTTCGTCAAATTCGGTTTTGGCCTGATCAAAAGCAATTTCGGCACGTTGGGTTCTGGCACTTCTTCCCAGAGAGCTGAAAATGGGCACCTGTAAACTCACCCCAGCCACAGAGGATTGAAACCAGCGCTGATCAGACTCTAGAAACGTAAATGAATCACTGTATGCACTGGTTCCATAATTGACAAAAGCACTAAGTGTGGGCAATGCTTTGTATCGTTCCAGTTTTAACTCTAAACGGCGTTGCTCGGTGAAGTTATTGGCAATCCTGTAATCTATATTGTTTTCAAGGGCCAATTCTTCAGTGAGCAGTTGCAAGTTGATATTTTCTGCAATGAGTTTGTCGAGGTTATCAATCAAAGTTACCCGGGCATTCAGGTCAATGCCCAAAGTGATATTGAAGAGTTGTTGTGAAAGTTCAAGCACGCGTTTGGCATTGTTGAGCTGGATTTCGACGTTAGTCAGGGTTATTTGAAGTTGCTCCACATCTTCTTCTTCGGCCAGGCCGTTTTTGAAAATTTCTGAGGTTTCCCTCAGGTTTTTTTCAAGAGTGGCTTTATTGCTTTCAAGTATATCTATATTTTCACGTGACAGCAATACATTTCCATAAGCATTGACCACTTCTTTTCGAATCATTGAATTTGTTTTTTGTTCCATATTTCTGGAATATTCCAAAAACGTTTTTGATGCCTGAAGTGCAACAATATATGACCCATCAAACAACAGCTGGTTTAATGTTGCTGTAGCCGACATAGTTTGCGGAACTCCAAAAATCACTGGCTCAAACGAGCCGGCTTCACCGCCAAAAAACTCAGCAGGCACAAGTGTTACCGGTTGTTTGATGTTATTGATGTAGTCTACACCGGCAGTGATTTGAGGTAGCCCGGTTGCAGTGGTTTCCCATTTTTGTTTCAATGCTGCCACAACATCCCGTTGTGCATTGATCACTGTGTAGTTGCTGTCTAAAGCAAATGTAATGGCTTCTTCCAAAGAAAAGGAATAGGATTCCCTTTGTTGGGCAAAGGTCATTACACTTACAAACAGCAAAACTGTTGAAAATAATTTGAGCATGATTAATTTTGATTGATGTGTTTCATTAGTTCTCTTTCTCCTTTGGATGTTACAATTCCGCGCAAGTGATATTCCAAAAACATATCGACCACATCATTGGGACTGTAAATATCAGGCGGAAACAAATCCTGGTTTTTTATGCCGGTAGCTCCCAGGAAATGAAATCTGCCAATAACTTCCGGGTCAATTTCCTTTCGGTAAACTCCTTGTTCAATCCCGCGTTTCAAATTTCCGATGACACATTCGTGCATAATTGAAAATTGACTCTCCTTAAGCTTTTTGTAAATGCGCGGATAATATTTTTGCAATTGATGTTGTGGTGAAGCTTTTTCATTTTTAAGCAATTGCTTAATAAAAGTGTTGATTTGAAAAAGTTCTGCAATGGGGTCATTGTTTTCTGCTCTGATGCAATCTATTCCACTACACACAAAATGAAAAACAAAATCGGTTGTAGCTTCAACCAGTTTGTTCTTATTGGCAAAATGCTGGTAAATGGTCTTCTTTGAAATACCCATTTCATTGGCGATATCATCCATGGTGACACTTTTAAACCCTAAGTTTAAAAACATCTCACTTGCTACTTCTAAAATTTTTTCTCTCATAAAGACCGCAAATATAAATCGGAAACTTTTAAAACAAAAATAGTTTCCAAAGTTTTGCCAAAAATTAACATAGAATATCCATCACATATATACGGATTGTATAGAAAAAAGTATTTTAGCAAAAAATATAACCTTTCATGACATCACTTGACGCTTTAAGGACAGCTTTTTTAACCCACCTCCACACCCGGTTTTCTGTTCCCAAAGAACCCCAAAATCTTTACTCCCCAATTCATTACATACTTGATTTGGGCGGAAAACGTCTTCGGCCTGTGCTAACACTGATGTCTTGTGAACTATTTGGAACTCCTTTTGAAAAAGCACAAAATGCCGCATTAGCCGTTGAATTATTTCATAATTTTTCACTCATCCATGACGATATTATGGACAATGCCCCTTTGAGAAGAGGCAAGGAAACCGTTCACGAAAAATGGGACATCAACACCGGGATACTTTCAGGTGATGCCCTTTTAATTTTGGCTTATCAACTGTTTGAAAATTATGACCCGGAAACGTTTCAAAAGCTGGCAAAGCTTTTTAGCAAAACAGCAATTGAGGTTTGTGAAGGACAACAATATGACATGGATTTTGAAGAGCGGGACAATGTTTCGGTGGAAGAATATCTGCATATGATTAATTTTAAAACTGCCGTTTTGGTGGGTGCAGCCATGGAAATGGGCGCCATTGTTGCCGGGGCTTCAGAAAAATCACAAGCGGCTATTTATGAGTTTGGGCGCAATTTGGGCCTTGCCTTTCAGCTTCAGGATGATTATCTGGATGTTTTTGGTGACCCTGAAACTTTTGGAAAGCAAGTGGGCGGGGATATTATTTCCAATAAAAAAACCTACTTATTCCTCACGGCACTTAATGACACTTCTGCTGAAGACTCTAAGGAGCTGGAGCATCTCTACAGCATTCAACCGGAAAATCCCGAAGAAAAAATTGAAGCCGTCAAACGTTTGTTTATTCATTCAGGTGCTGAAGAGAAAACCAAACAAAAAATCAAAAAATTTACAGAGATCGCCATTCAACTGCTTGACGATTTGGACATAAGTGAGACAGGTAAAAAAGAGCTTACAGATTTTGCCAACCAATTAATCTTCAGGACGGTTTAAAAATAAACCCTTACAAAAGGCATCAAAGCAGAACCGTAAATATTTCTGTTTTTGTTATAAAGCACATTGTATCTCGCACCGATGGTAACATTCCCGGTTCTAAAACCCAGGCCGAGGAATAATGCTTCCTGAAAGTAGTTGTCCTTAATATTCCCTTCCGTAAATAAAAAAGTCTGGTCTACCTGCAATCCTTCCAGTTCTGCCGACAATTGAATTTCCCTGATGGGGTTAAAAAGGGCTATGATGCTTCCGCCATAGGCTGACACCCTGTAATCATTTCGATTGTCGTTCAAATAGGCATAACTCAGGCCTAAACCTGCACTGAAGTATTGGTTAAAATTATAAATGGCACTGGGGGAAATGCTTCCATAGAAAAATCCGTTGCCAAAATTCAATCCCAGTCCACCCCCAAAACTCACATTTTCCCAAAAAGGATTGGATTGCTTTTGGGAGGAAGGAGAAATTGCCTGAGCATTTAAATTGGCAGAAACTACAATGGATAAAAAAACAGTAAAAATCAGTGATTTGAACATAATTTTTGCTTTAATAAATGAATCTTAAATATAGTAACATTTTTTCACTATGATTTGGAAATATTGTACTTTTGCACCAATTTATTTGAATCGTACAAGAACGTACCTAAGCTATGGATAAATTTTCTTTCTTAAATGCAGCACATTCTCAGTTTTTTGCTGATCTCTATGACCAATATTTAGACAATCCCGATAGTGTTGAACCCAGTTGGAGGGCCTTCTTTCAAGGCTTTGACTTTGGTCAAAACGGGAGTGAATCCTCAACTGCTTCGTTTGAAGATCCGGATTTATATTGTGACCCCAAACTTCAGAACCTCGAAAAAGAATTCAGGGTGGTTCAACTCATTGAAGGTTACCGAAAAAGAGGTCACCTTTTCACCCTTACAAACCCGGTAAGGGAACGCAGGAAGTATTCCCCTACTTTGGAGCTGGAAAATTTCGCTTTAAGCGAAAATGATCTGGACACCGTTTTCAATGCCGGTGAGTTAATTGGGATTGGGGCTTCTTCCTTAAGAAACATCATTGACCACCTTTCAAAAGTATATTGCCAATCCATTGGTGTGGAGTATGCCTACATCAGAAACCCCAAAGAGGTTCAATGGATTCAAGACTGGCTGCACGTTAATGAAAATCACCCCAAGTTTAGTGCAGACGAGAAAAAACACATTTTAAAAAAGCTCAATGAAGCTGTTTCCTTTGAATCTTTTTTACACACCAAATATGTAGGTCAAAAACGTTTTTCGCTTGAAGGTGGTGAAAGTTTCATTCCCGCTGTTGATACCATCATTGAAAAAGCAGCCGATATGGGTGTTGAACAATTTGTGATGGGAATGGCACACCGGGGGCGCTTAAGTACCCTGGTGAATATTTTTGGCAAAAACGCTCAGGATATTTTCAGCGAATTTGACGGAAAAGATTACGAACAGGAAATTTTTGACGGCGACGTAAAGTACCATCTGGGCTGGACCTCAAACCGCGAGACCAATAGCGGAAAGAAAATCAACATCAACATAGCTCCCAATCCCTCACATCTTGAGACTGTTGGTGCCGTTGTGCAAGGAATTGCCAGGGCAAAACAAGACAGACACTACAAAGGTGATTTGCAAAAAGTACTCCCCATCGTTGTTCATGGGGATGCCGCGATTGCCGGTCAGGGAATTGTTTATGAAGTGGTTCAAATGGCACAACTCGATGGTTACAAAACCGGAGGAACCATACATATTGTCATCAACAATCAAGTGGGTTTTACCACAAACTACCTCGACGGCCGCTCCTCAACATACTGTACAGATGTAGCTAAAGTAACGCTTTCACCTGTTCTTCATGTAAATGCCGATGATGTAGAAGCGGTGGTACATGCCGCCACATTTGCACTCGAATACCGCATGGCATTTGGTCGTGATGTTTTTATCGATTTACTGGGGTATAGAAAATACGGGCACAATGAGGGTGACGAACCCCGTTTTACTCAGCCTAAACTTTACAAAGCCATTGCAAAGCATCAAAACCCAAGAGACATCTATGCTGAAAAGCTTATTAAAGAAGGTGTAATAGACAAAAAATTTGTTCAAAATATAGAAGAAGAATACAAAAATCTTCTTGAGGAAAAACTGGAAAAATCACGCCAGCAGGATAAAACCATTGTTACTCCCTTTATGCAAGATGAATGGGAAGGCTTTGACTATGCAGACCAGGTTAAAATGAGAAAAGAAGCTGACACCTCTTTTAACCAAAAGAAGCTTGACGAAATTGCAAAAGTTATTACACGACTGCCAAAAGACAAAAAATTCATCAAAAAAATTGAACGTCTCATTGAAGCCCGTGAAACGATGTATTTCAAAGACAACAAGCTGGACTGGGCTATGGGCGAACTTTTGGCTTATGGCTCTCTACTTGCCGAAGGTTTTGATGTGCGCATCAGCGGTCAGGATGTCGAGCGTGGAACATTCTCTCACAGGCACGCCGTGATAAAAGTGGAAGACAGCGAAGAAGAAGTGATTCTACACAACGAAATTACCAAAAAGCAGGGAGATTTTTACATTTACAATTCGCTTCTTTCAGAATATGGCGTCGTTGGTTTTGACTATGGTTATGCCATGGCAAACCCAAATACACTTACAATCTGGGAAGCACAATTTGGAGACTTCAGCAACGGAGCACAAATTATGCTCGACCAGTACATCTCAGCTGCTGAAGACAAATGGAAACTTCAAAATGGTTTGGTAATGCTGTTGCCTCACGGTTATGAAGGCCAGGGAGCTGAGCACAGCTCTGCGAGAATGGAACGCTATCTGCAACTTTGCGCCAGGGATAATATGTTTGTAGCCGATGTTACAACACCGGCAAACCTGTTCCACTTGTTGCGCCGCCAGATGAAAACAGACTACAGAAAACCGCTCATTGTTTTTACACCAAAGAGTTTGCTACGCCATCCAAAGGTGGTTTCAACCCGTGAAGAAATGGCGAGTGGAAGTTTCCAGGAATTGATTGACGACCCAACAGCAGATGTCAAGAAAGTAAAATCACTGGTGTTCTGTACAGGAAAATTCTATTATGACCTGCTGGAAACTAGGGAAGAATTAAAACGCGATGATGTAGCACTGGTGAGGATTGAACAATTGTTCCCTTTGCCGGCAGACAAAATGAGGGCAATCATCAAAAAATACAAAAACGCTGACGACATTGTCTGGGCTCAGGAAGAACCCAGGAACATGGGAGCTTACAGCTTTCTGATGATGCATTTTGAGGAGGCGAGAAGCTTTAGGATTTGTAGCAGAAAAATGTACAGTGCCCCGGCAGCAGGAAGTGCCGTAAGGTCAAAATCAAGACACCTGAAAGTAATTGAAAGTGTTTTTGATAAATCCTTAACTTTAGAGGAATAAAAAGCTAGTTGACGTTCTGAAAGAAAATGGAACTACAGAAAATTCAAAATAAAATCTATACAGTCAGAAATCAAAATGTGATGCTGGATTTTGATTTGGCTGCACTTTATGATGTGGAAACCCGTGTGCTTAAGCAGGCTGTAAGGAGAAATCCAGACAGGTTCCCTGAAGATTTTATGTTTGAATTAACGTGGGATGAATTTAACAACTTGACATCACAAAATGTGATCTCAAGTCATGGAGGTATGCGATATTTACCCTTTGCATTTACAGAACAGGGAGTGGCTATGCTGTCTAGCGTTTTAAAAAGCAAAAAGGCTATTGCCATCAACATTGCCATAATGCGGGCATTTGTTTTTATCAGGCAATATGCATTGAATTATAAAGATTTAAATGAAAAGCTCGATAAGCTGGAGAACAAATACAACAAGCAGTTTAAAGAAGTTTCAGAAGCTATTCGGTTTTTGATTACAAAGGAATTAAGCGAGAAAGAAAAAACAGAACGTAAAAAAATAGGTTATAAATAAAACGATCACAGATGATATTAGAAATGAAAGTTCCCTCTCCGGGAGAATCCATCACCGAAGTAGAAATTGCACAATGGCTGGTTGCCGATGGCGATTATGTTGAAAAAGATCAGGCCATAGCCGAAGTTGACAGCGACAAAGCCACCCTTGAACTGCCTGCAGAAGCCAGTGGTATCATCACGCTTAAAGCGGAAGAAGGCGATGCCGTTGCTGTGGGTGAAGTGGTTTGTTTGATTGACACCTCAGCCGCAAAACCTGAAGGCGATGTCAAAGAAGTGGAAACTTATACAAATCCGGGTGACGAAGGTTCAAATGATGATGACGATGCCTCCAAAAGATTAGACAGAGAAGCTGCTAAATCTGAGAAAACCAATGAGAAAGCTCCTGCAGAAACCAGAAAATCTGAAGATAAAAAGTCCTATGCTTCCGGAGCTCCTTCACCGGCTGCCAAAAAAATACTGGATGAAAAAGGCATTTCGCCATCAGACATAGTTGGTTCAGGTCGTGGCGGACGCATCACTAAAGACGATGCCCTTCAGGCAAATAAAGCGTCTATGGGAACTCCAGGCCCCGGTAAACGTGGCGAATCCCGTCAAAAACTTTCAATGCTGCGTCGCAAAGTAGCTGAACGCCTTGTAAGTGCTAAAAATGAAACGGCCATGTTGACCACTTTTAACGAGGTGGATATGAGCGCCATTTTCGCTTTACGCGACAAGTATAAAGAAGATTTTAAAAACAAACACAACGTGGGCTTAGGCTTCATGTCATTCTTCACTCTTGCCGTAGTAAGAGCACTGGATATGTATCCCGATGTGAACTCTATGATTGATGGTGATTTTAAAATTACTTATGATTATAAAGACATCAGTATCGCCGTTTCTGGTCCCAAGGGATTGATGGTTCCTGTCATCAGAAATGCTGAGAACCTTTCTTTCAGGGGTGTGGAAAACGAAGTAAAACGCTTGGCCATTCGTGCAAGGGAAGGTGAAATCACGGTTGACGAAATGACCGGAGGAACCTTTACCATCACCAATGGCGGTGTGTTTGGCTCGATGCTTTCAACGCCCATCATCAACCCGCCACAAAGTGGTATATTAGGGATGCACAACATTGTTGAGCGACCCATCGTGAAAAATGGCGAAATTGTTATCGCTCCCGTGATGTTTGTTGCACTTTCCTATGACCACCGCATCATCGATGGCAGGGAATCTGTAGGATTCCTTGTGGCGGTTAAAGAAGCCCTTGAAAACCCGGAAGAATTGCTGATGAACAACAACGTGAAAAAAGCATTGGAGCTTTAACAAAACGAAATTGATAAATCAAAACTGAAACCCGAAAAGCAATTCTTTTCGGGTTTTTTTGTTACTTTTAAGTTCAAAATTTATTAAAAATGAGAACTATACTTTCCCTTTTCATTCTAATTTTGGTGTTGGTCTCTTGTAAAAACACCAATGAAGAAAATTCCAACGTTGAAAATCAAAACCAAAACGACCTGATATTGGTGGCCAATAAAACTGACAACACCCTGCACATCATTGATGTTGAGACTTCTGAAACCCTACATATACTGGAAACAGGGCTGGAGCCTCACGAAGTTGATCTCACAGCAGACGGTAAACTGGCTGTAGTGACCAATTATGGTAATCAAGAAAACCCCGGCAATTCACTTTCAGTGTATGACCTGACTGAATTCAGGCTTTTAAAAACAATCGATTTAGGCGAGCATACCCGCCCACATGGTATTCAGGCTTTCGGCGAAAGCAATAAAATGCTTATCACCACCGAAGGTTCCAAAAGTTTGTTATTGGTCGATCTCGAAAGCGGTTCAATTGAAATGGCTGTCAATACCACCATAACCGTTTCACATATGGTGGCCGCCACACCTGATTTCAATCGAGCATTTGTCCCCAGCATCAGCACCGGAAAAGTTACGGTTATTGATTTGGAAAACGAAAAAGTCATTGAACAACTCTACTCAGGCAAAGGTGCCGAAGGCATTGACATAACCCCTAATGGTAAGGAAGTTTGGGTGAGTAATCGCGATGACAACACCATTGCCATTTTTGATACCGAAACCTTGGAGTTGCTGCATACACTCGATTGTGAAGATTTTCCCATTCGTTTAAAGTTCACCCCTGATGGCAGTAAAGCCCTTGTAAGCAATGCCCGCACCGGTGATGTCGCTGTTTTTGACGCCAACAAAAAAACACTGCTTGCCACCATCAAAATGGACGTACCCCTGCCGGAAGAAGTGGATGATGAGCGTTATTTTTCAAGACAATTTGAAGGCAGTTCCATTCCCATTGGCATTGTGGTGCCCAACAATCAGAAAGCCTATGTGGCCAATACAAACGCCGATCTGGTGAGTGAAATCGATTTGGAAACCTATACCATCACCCGCCACTTCCCCACAGGAAAACAACCGGATGGAATTAATTATTTGACTAAAAAATAAAAAATGACCCACGGCACCCATAACGCACTGGAAGACCCGCGCAATAAGGACATCAAAATCTTTATTAACGGGCAGCTACACCCCCGTGAGGAGGCAAAAATATCAGTATTTGACAGTGGTTATCTCGTTGGCGATGGCGTTTGGGAGGCCTTTAGAGTGCATCAAGGGAAAATGATTTTTGTGCACAAACACCTCGACCGTCTTTGGCAATCGGCTAAGGTGGTTGGGATTTCTATTACTTTCAGCCGGGAGGAATTGTTGCAAAACATTCAAACCACGCTGGATGCAAACGGAATGAAAGACCACATCCACGTGAGGGTAATGCTCACAAGGGGCATCAAAAAAACACCTTCACAAGACCCTCGTTTAACCATTTCAGGGCCCAATCTGGTCATCATTGCCGAACATAAAACCGCTTCACCCGAAACCAAAACCAAAGGCATCACGCTGTTCACCTCAACCTTTCGAAGAGGTTCGCCAGATTATCTCGACCCGCGCCTCAACTGCCACAGCAAACTACACGAAGTGCAAGCCTTGATGCAAGCCCTGGAAGCCGGAGCCGATGAAGCCCTGATGCTCGACATACACGGTTTTGTGTCCACCTGTAATGCCACCAATTTTTTTATGGTGAAAGACGGTGAGGTATGGACCTCCACAGGTCAATACTGTATGAACGGCATTACACGAGGCAATGTTATTGTCCTTTGCGAGCATAATAACATCGTTTGTAAACAAAAGAATTTTTCGCTATTTGATGTGTATGGAGCCGATGAAGCTTTTGTTACCGGCACCTTTGGCGGACTCACCCCCGTCGTGAAAATTGATGGTAAAACCATCGGCGATGGAAAACTAAGACCACTTACCGAAAAGTTGAGCTGGCTCTATCAGGAATTGATTGAAAACGAAATTAAATCCCAATAAATGGAAGCTCCCATCACTCGCATTTCGTTATGGTCAGGTCCGCGTAACATTTCTACCGCAATGATGTATTCTTTTGCACAGCGAAAGGACACCAAAGTGTTTGACGAGCCGCTGTATGGTTATTACCTAAAAAACAGCAAAGCCAAAGAGTACCACCCCGGTGCCGAAGAAATCATAAACACTATGGAAACTGATGGCCGCAAAGTGGTGGATATGATGCTTACAAACAGAGAGAAACCGGTGTTGTTTTTTAAAAACATGACACATCACCTCCTGCCCGGGCTCGATCGCTCTTTTTTAAAACATTTAGTCAACGTCATTCTCACTCGCGACCCGGTGGAAATGCTTCCTTCCTATGCCGAAGTGGTTGAAACCCCCTCGCTCTATGATGTGGGTTATAAATTGCACCTCGATATAGTTGAACAATTACAAGCTGAAAATTTACCGGTAATCGTCTTGGATTCCAAAGCCGTTTTACTAAATCCAAAGGAGCAATTACAAAAATTATGCGACGCCATCAACATCCCGTTTGACCCGGTCATGCTGAGCTGGTCACCGGGTGCAAGACCCGAGGACGGTTGCTGGGCAAAATACTGGTATGGCAACATTCATACATCTTCAGGCTTTATATCATACCATCCCAAGACCACACCTTTCCCTGAAAAACTGAAGCCTTTACTGGAGGAATGTTTGCCGTTTTATGAGAAGTTGGAAAGGTTTAAATTAAAAACGTAAAACTAATTATATGTTGACCATTTTTATTAGGCACTATTTATTTTGCTTTTTAGGTGTTTCTGCACGATACCTTTTTATAAAAACAAAGGCCCTATTTGTCAATATTAAAACACCTAGATTTAAAGAACTTTTTAATTACAAAAAATACCCTGAAAATGAAATTATGGATGCTATCTTAGGGTTTATAGTTATCGGAATTATTTTAAGTTTGATTTTTTATTAATTCAAATTCCGTTTTTCAATGAAGAACCGTTTCAATAACTCTGAAGCTTCTTCGGCAAGGATGCCGCCTTCCATTTTGGTTTTGGGATGTAGTTGAGTTTTCATAGTGATACAGCCGCGTTGCTCATCACGTGCCCCAAAAACCACCCGGTCAATCTGGCTCCAAAACAATGCTCCTGCACACATCTGGCAGGGTTCAATAGTAACATAAAGCGTGCATTTTTTGAGGTATTTCCCGCCCAGGTAATCGGCGGCGGCGGTGATGGCTTGCATTTCAGCGTGAGCAGTTACATCGTTTAATGTTTCGGTGAGGTTGTAAGCGCGGGCAATGATTTTGTTTTCCACAACGATAACGGCACCTATGGGAATCTCGCCTTTCGCATAAGCAACTTCAGCTTCCTGCAAAGCGCGTTTCATGAAATATCTGTCATCAAATGGTTCAATCATCAGGTCTAATATTTATTGTCTTAAGTCTATATTTCAAAAATACAACTTCAATTGATTCTTTTTATAGTTGGCAAGAAAATTGATAAAATTATGTTAAACCAGTCTGTCATGAATAAATTCTATTCCCTAGCAATCCCTGAACCTTGCAATGAAAATTGGGCCTCAATGACTCCAAATGAGAAAGGTCGTTTTTGTAATTCCTGCTCAAAAACCATCATTGACTTTACTCAAATGAATACAAAAGAAGTTCAAGAGTACATACATAAAAATAATGAGCAACGTATTTGTGGACATATTAGACAAGACCAGTTAGATGCCATAAACCTAAAAATTCCTGAGCGTATTTTTCATAAAAAAATAAGTTTTCATAAAGCATTTTTACTGGCTTTATTGCTAACAATGGGAACAACCTTATTAAGCTGTACTAGTGGTAACGGTAAATTAAAAAAAATAAATTCAGTTGAAGTTGTCTGCAGTATAAACAACGAGGTACTACTATCAAAAGATTCCATTGAGGATAACCCTGAAAACACCGTTTTGACTGAAATAAAAGGTGCCCTTGAAATTGATTCAACCAAAACACAAGAAATAATTGAGCTTGATGGAGAAATAGTTATAGAAGTGGTAGGAGAAATAGCCTTTGAAGAGTATGATCATACACTGCCCATTCCTTTCTCAATTGTTGAAAAGCTTCCTGAATTTAAAGATATGCCTCCCGGTTTATCCATACAGGAAAAAAGAGATTATTTTTCAAGCAAGATTGGGGATTTTATAAGAAGTAATTTTAATATGGAAACTACAATAAATTTAGGTTTAAAAGGTATGCAGCGAATTTACACACAATTCACAATCGACAGTTTGGGCTATGTAAATGATATTTTAGTTCGCGCTCCGCATCCTAAAATTGAAAGGGAAATAAAACACATCATCAGCCTTCTGCCACAATTTATTCCTGCAAAACAGGATGGCAAAAACGTTGCTGTAATCTATTCTTTACCTGTAATATTTAACGTAGATAATTAATAATACTGTGAAATAGTTTAGTTTTGTTCCTATGCAGAATAAGCTACTTCAACATATCATTTTTCCCGAAGATTTACGCAAACTGGCTCCCGGGCAACTCCCCGAGCTTGCCAAAGAGTTGCGCAAGTTTATCATTGATATTGTTGCCACTAAAGAAGGTCATCTGGGTGCGAGTCTAGGTGTCGTTGAACTGACCATTGCACTGCATTATGTTTTCAATACTCCTGATGATATTTTGGTTTGGGATGTGGGTCATCAGGCATACGGGCATAAAATTCTTACCGGGCGCAAAAGTGAGTTTCACACAAACAGGCGTTTGAACGGCATCAGCGGTTTTCCGAAAAGGGAAGAAAGCGTCTATGATGCTTTTGGGGTGGGACACAGTTCGACCGCCATTTCTGCCACGCTGGGGATGGCTATAGCAGCCGAACTCAATGGCAATACAAAACGCCAACACATTGCCGTGGTGGGCGATGCTTCCATTGCTTCAGGGATGGCTTTTGAAGGACTCAATCACGCCGGTGTCACCAACACCAACCTTTTGGTGATCCTGAACGACAATGCCATTGGAATCGACCCGAGTGTGGGTGCTCTAAAAAAATATTTGACCAAGGCTACCTTAAAAAGAACGCCCAATCAGGATAACATTTTTGAGGCCTTGAATTTTGATTATTCGGGTCCGGTCGACGGTCATAATCTAATGGAATTGCTTCAGGAGCTGGAGCGTTTAAAAAAAGTGCCGGGACCTAAACTGCTTCACGTGATTACTAAAAAAGGGAAAGGCCTCCGTCAAGCGGAAGAAGACCAGGTAAAATACCACGCCCCGGGAAAATTCGACAAAGATACCGGTGATTTACTGCCAAAATCTGCTGTTTTACAACCCCCAAAATTTCAGGATGTATTTGGGATTACAATGGTTGAACTCGCCAAACAAAACCCAAAAATAATGGGTATCACACCGGCTATGCCCACCGGGAGTTCGTTGAAATTTATGATGGATAAATTTCCTGCAAGAGCGTTTGATGTGGGTATTGCCGAGCAGCATGCCGTTACCTTTTCTGCGGGGCTGGTAACACAGGGAATGGTTGTGTTTTGCAATATCTATTCTACTTTTTTACAGCGTGCTTATGACCAGGTGATTCATGATGTTTGTTTACAAAAGCTTCCGGTGATTTTTTGTTTGGATCGTGCAGGAATTGTGGGCGAAGATGGTGCCACGCATCACGGTATTTTTGATATTTCTTATTTGAGGTGCATCCCCAATTTGATTGTTTTTGCTCCGCGAAATGAAATAGAGCTACGCAACATCATGTTCACAGCTTCACTGGGGCTTGACTTACCCATTGCAATAAGATATCCCCGTGGTAGAGGCAGAATGATTGACTGGAAACAACCATTTTCCAAAATTGAAATTGGTAAAGGGGAACAACTTAAGGAAGGGAATTCTCTTGCCATAATTACCATTGGAACGATTGTCAACAATGTTAAGGATGCTTTAGAAACAATGAATGAAAATGATATTGCCCTTTATGATATGCGGTTTGTAAAGCCCATGGATGAAGGATTATTACACCGCATTTTCAAAAAACATCAAACCATCGTCACTGTTGAAGACGGTGTCAAAGCCGGGGGTTTTGGCAGTGCATTGCTTGAGTTTGCTACTTTACACAACTACAAAAACAACATCCACCTACTAGGGGTTTCTGATGATTTTCCGGAGCAGGGCACCGTTGAAGAACTTCAGGATTTGTGCGGACTTTCATCAAAAAAAATAGCAACATTTTTGAACAGCCTGCAATAAAAAAAGACTGCCATTACTGACAGTCTTTTATAAATATAATTAAACTTAATTTTATCTGATAATAAGTTTAGCATTGTGAGTATAATTCTCACCTTTTATTTCAATAATATATATTCCCGTTTTAAGGCTTCCGGCCTGAATATTAACCGTTCCATTCATGATTACATCCTGATTGAAAACCATTCTTCCGTTTATATCATAGATTGAAATAGTGCTACTTCCCATATCTTCTCTTGAAACTATGTAAACATCGCCCTGAGATGGATTGGGGTAAATCATAAAGTTATTGATTGACTGGCCTTGAGTTCCCAGCAAACAATCTTCAGGTACATCAAATGCTTCAACCTGGTCAAAACGGTTATTTGAGCTACCTTGACTGGCGCTTAATCCTAGTCCTCTTCTGGCAAATGCATTCCATATGATACAGCGATTTTCTCCATTATTAGCAAGCTCATCAGCTAAAAGAATTGCATCACGACCATTTACAAAACCAGGGCTACAAGGCTGAAGCTTTAAAGCATCAACTACAAGTTGCAAGGCAATGTTGTTGCCACCAGTACCCTCATAAAAATCAGGGTCAAAACCATAAACATCAATGAGGTCCCAAGTAAGGTCCCAAAGCATGGTTGCCCAAACAAATCCAATACCGTGAGGTTGTGAAAGTCCCGGATTATTTGTTGCACCGTAAGTGAAATTGTTAATTGCAAAATTTGTACTATAAGGTGCAGGTCTGATTCCGTTACCGTCAATGGGTTGTCCAATAGCAAAAGTTCCTATTCCTCTACGTTGACCGGGTGTATCCCCTTCTTTCATAGTTAAAATCAATCCAAAGTAATCACTCCAACCTTCACCCATTTGCTCAGCATTGTTTAAACAGCCGCTATTGAAAGCTCCACCAGTAAGGCGAATCGAAATTCCATGACCATATTCGTGAGCAATAATCCCGTTATCCAGCGTTCCATCAATCATAAATGGGCCCGATTCTTCAATAGTAGCATTCATTGTTTGACCTCCTTCAAGGGCAGCAATAATTGCTTCACCATTGGCTTGGTTAATCATTAAGGAAGGAATAGTTACTTGTGCTCCAACATCGCCTGGTCCCATTGCAATGGGGGCTCCGGGAGCATTATCGGTTACAATTACAGCAACAGCACCTTGATTTTGTGCCGCAAGTACCTTAAATCCAAATTGACAGGTTCCCCTTCTAACAACAGCAATTTTTCCTGCGATAGCAGAGCCATTAGTAATGTTATCACAACCATCATATGGGTCAGTTGAAGCGCCGGAATTATCGTCAGTAACCAATACCAGATCGGCTGTAATGGCGGGATTTGGCAGTCCGGGACCAAAAGAAGCCCCAACACCGATGTAAGAACCGGCCAGTGGGCCATTATTGATAGTTAAAGGCTCACCCGCAGGTCCCTGAGCACTCCACAAATACATTTGCATTCTGGGTCTGAGTCCTTCAGGGGGGGTTGCAAAGTTAGCATTATTCATACCGCCACCATCTTGGGCATCGGCATTTACTGAGTCGTTTCCTAAACCTAAACCTGAATAGTTTGTTTCCTGAAAATTACCACTTGGTTCATCAAAACCATATCTTACAAATACATCATGAATAATGTTGTTCCAGTAGAATAAGTTAGTCGTTGAACCATCAACATAACCAATGGGTTGCTGGTTAAAATTGAAAGGGAAATCAAAATTTAAATCTGGCCCACCCTGTGCTGATGCTCCCTGATTGTTTCCTAAAAGGTCAGCCCTGGCCCTAACATTATTGCCTCGTGTTACAGTAAACTCTGGCCCGGGCACTCCGTTTGTGTCGTGCCATCCAAAAGGGGAAGCAATTGGGTCTGCTGGTTCAGAAACCAATTCATCAGCACCATGATTTGGGCTTTCATTTGGCATTGCAAAAACACGATATTGTGATCCATCATTGGGTGACCTAAAATTGACTGTTCCCATTTCGAGCACACTTTGCTCAATGATTCTGGATGCTGCCAAATTATGTTCTGTCAAATGAGCCTCGCCAAAATTACAACTAGAAACCCAATCGTGGGTATCCAAAAGTACTCCTGTTAGGGCATCAATTCTAACACTATACCAATGACTACCGTCAAGAATATATATATCCAAATCCCAAGCAAGACGGAGAGATGTTTGCTCTTGGTTCGGCTGAAAAACAAGCTTGACGTTGATATTTTCCTGAGAAATGCTTCCGTTACTAAAAACATATTTGTTGGTCTCAGGGGTTTCAATCAACTGAAGCTCACTTGGCGCATTAAGTCCCAATTGTGATGCAGCCTGATATATAGCCTGTTCAGGGGTTAGTGTCGGGCTAGTTGAATTAACCTTTTGAGAAAGATAAGGAATAAACCCAACCTCTGCATTTTTCACTTCATTGTTGTTTGAAATAGCAAAGTTTGAAATAGCATTAAAAACCTCAATACCCTGATGAAGTTGTACAATATAAACGTGATTTACACTTGTACTCGTTGAAAAATGCTGGTTATATATGTGAAGATCAGAAACATCCTGCGAATTCAGTCCAAACTGAGTGCGATTCTGATTAAAAAATGAGTCTATAACCCCCGAAAAATCTTGAGCATAAATAAAATTCATGCAAATTAATAATGCAAATAGTAAAGTTTTTTTCATTTGAATAAGGTAATAAAGGCATTTTTGCCTTATGTAAGTTGATGATTTAGAAATATTAAAGTCCTAAATATAATAAAAAAGAAATAAAACTAACAAATGTTTGTTTTGTTTTAACTTTTTTAAATTAAGCTAAACATTTTTCCCTGAAAGTTTGTTAAAAGTCAAAAGAGCATTACCGTCTGTTAATCCTGCGATATAAGAGCAACAATCCATCAGGGGGTAATATAGTTCAGAAGATGAAAAATTTACCGAGGATTTTAATTCTTCAAGAATTAAATTGTCATAATGTGTGGAGTTTCCGTTGTATTTATTCTCTATAGCCTGAGTAAAAGCTTCCAGAAGTGTGGTTAATATTTTGTACCCTGCGATTTCTTTATCAATTACTTCCTTGCTTTTGTAGATTTTTTCGATACTTATTTTGATAATATCCTTTATCTGTGCTTTAAATTTGCTTTTATCCATCAGGGAAACAGAAAATTCACCTTTTAAAATTTGCTCTTCATTTTCAATGAAAATAGTAACTGCATCCTGTATCAATCGGTTTATGGCAAGCGAGCGCAGATAACTTATCCTGTCTGAGGTGCTCTTTAATTGGTTGTATTTGGTAATATTGACCGTATCTTTTATCAACTTAGAGAGATATTCCAACGCAAAAGATTCATCGATCCACCCCAAGTTGATTCCGTCTTCAAAGTCGATGATGGTGTAACAAATATCATCTGCCGCTTCAACAAGAAAAGCCAGCGGGTGCCGGTTGTAGTGAACATCCCCTAAATTTCCTCTTTTTATCAATCCAAGTTCAGCAGCAACTTCACTGAAAAAAGCAGCATCTGTTTGAAAAACCCCAAATTTTTTATCACAAATATCGGTTGTTGGTCTTTTGGGCAGGGACTCTTTGGGATATTTCATAAAAGCCCCTAATGTTGCAAAGGTTAAACGCAAACCTCCGGCCACTCCCTCCCTGCTTTGGGTAAGGATTTTAAACCCATTGGCATTACCTTCAAAATCTATCAAATCCTGGTATTGCTTTTCAGATAAATGTTGCTTGAAACGTTTTCCAGTTCCGTTAAGGAAAAAATCACCAATGGCTTTTTCTCCACTATGCCCAAAAGGGGGATTGCCAATATCGTGTGCCAAAGAAGCAGCAGCCACTATAGCTCCAAAATCATTAGTATTATAACCCAAAGAATCTTTCAACTGTGGATGCTTTTGCAGTATTGCCTTTCCGGCTTGTCTTCCCAAAGAGCGTCCAACAACTGAAACCTCGAGGCTATGGGTTAATCGGGTGTGAACAAAATCTGTTTTTGAAAGTGGAATCACCTGGGTTTTGTCCTGCAGGCTCCTGAATGCAGATGAAAATATGATGCGGTCATAATCTACCTCAAAGGCAAGGCGGGTTTCATCTTCTTCAACTCTAATTCTTTTGGTTTTATCTCCTTGCTTTCTAAGCGAAAGCAGTTGTTCCCATTGCATCATAGTATGACAGATTTTTGAAGTTGCAATATACCATTTAAAGGGTAAAATTTTTAATGTAAAGAAAAAGAAAAGGCGTTAACAATTATCTAACCTTAAGGTGACAAAGTGTTAAATTTCATCTAACATCAACTTTACAACATAGGGGTTTCTTTGCATCAAAATTATCTAACTAAAAAATGAAGAAATTAATCCCGGCTATTCTTTTATTAATTGCAACATCAGCTTTTGCCCAACAAACAGGAACAATTGCAGGAGTAATAAGCGATAAAGAATATGACAATGAACCCCTCTCTTTTGCCACAATTATTATCAAAAACACACAAACCGGAACTACATCAGACATTGAAGGAAGATTTTCTCTTCGGGATGTAAGAGTGGGAACTCACACTATAGTGGTAAGTTTTGTGGGTTATGAAACCGTTGAAATCCCCAACGTAGTAGTAGAAGCAAACAAAACGACTGAAGTAAATGTAACTTTAGGTTCAAGCAGTGTAAGTCTTGATGACATCGTTGTAAGAACTGCCAGAAGAACCAATACCGAAAGTGCAGTAGTACTTGAAATACAACAAGCCAAGCAGGTTGTAAGTGGAATTTCCAGCGAGCAAATGGCAAGATCGCTTGACAACAATGCCGCCCAAGCTGTACAGCGTATTCCAGGTGTTACTATTATAGAGAACAGGTTTGTAATGATTCGTGGACTAAGCGAGCGTTATAACAATGTAATGATTAACAACACTGTTGCACCAAGCACAGAAGTTGACAAACGCACCTTTTCATTTGACTTAATTCCAACGAGTGCTTTAGACAGGATGATGATATACAAAACGGGGTCAGCAGACCTCCCCGGTGATTTTGCCGGCGGGGTCATTAAACTTTATACCGTTGAAAATGTACCTCAAAACTATACCAATGTAAGCTTTGGCTTTGGGTACAGAGCAGGAGCTTCATTCAACCCTTACTTTCAAAGTGAAGGTTCAGGAACTGATTTTATTGGGTTTGACAATGGTTTTAGAAAACTCCCAGGCAATTTTCCAAGCACCAGTGTCATTGCAAATTCACCCAGAAACTCAATCATTAGACAAGATGCCGGTCGTTCATTGACCAACAATTTTAACCCCACAGAAAGCACTGCTTTACCGGATTTTAGCATAGGCTTCAATATGGGAAGAAACTTTGATTTTGCAAACGGAAACAGATTGACGATGATCAATTCCATTTCTTACTCAAACTCACACCAGTATAACGAAAGAACCTTTAAGCGCTACCTGACTTGGGTTGACCAGACTCAACCCATACTTGAACGATTCAGTTTTGTGGACCAGAACTACGAGAACAACGTGAGAGTTACTGCGATGTCAAACTGGGTGTACCGTTTTGGAAAATACAACAGGATAAAGTTTAAAAACCTGTTTAACCAGATTGGTGAAAATGAAACCACTATCAGAAACGGGATGGACTTTATTCAACGTCCCAACGATGATTTAAGAAATTATATGTTGGGTTATAAAAGCCGCTCGATATTTACCGGACAACTGGAAGGTGAGCACAGGCTTGCACCAAACCAACTTATCAACTGGGTAGCCGGTTATAATTTACTCAATGAGTCTGAACCTGATTTGAGAAGATTTAGAACTTATCGCTCAAAGGATGAACCAAACGGTCCTTTTACAATGCAACTCCCTCCGTCATCCAACTTGTTTGAAACGGGAAGGTATTTTGGTGAATTATCTGAATACTCTGTCAATCAAGGAACCACTTATACTTATGAAATACAGCGTGAAAATTTTGACCCTCTAAAATTTAGGGCAGGATATTATGTTGATTATAGGGACCGGACTTTTGATTCCAGGTACTTCTCCTATTTGTATCCCGGTTTTAATGACCCAAACATTGGTCAGGAACTATCACAACTACCGTTATCAGAGATTTTCAGCCCAGAAAACATTCGTACCCAAAACGGCTTTGTGCTGGAAGAAGGGACCAGACCCATTGACTCATACACCGCTTCAAACCTTCTTGCAGCAGGATTTGTTGGGTTTGAATTGCCCTACAAACGATTTGACATTGCAGGAGGTGTTCGTTATGAGTACAATTTACAAAAACTGAATACCAGAGATGATATACAAGAAATCAATGTGGAGTCACCAATTGGCTCAATACTACCCTTTGCAAACATAGGTTACAGTCTTAGTGAAAGATCAATCCTTAGATTGGGGTACAGCCGTACAGTAAACAGACCTGAATTTAGAGAATTGGCACCTTACTTATTCTATGATTTTGAATATGAAGCAGGCAGAATTGGTAATCCCGAGTTAGAAACTGCAACAATTGATAACATAGACTTTAGATATGAATTTTACCCAAGTGTGGGAGAAACCATCAGTATTGGTGCTTTTTACAAACAGTTTGACAACCCAATTGAAACAAGAAATATCATTGTTACAGAACAACCCCTTTTCAACTACATCAATGCCGATGAAGCAACCGTTTACGGCTTTGAGTTGGAGTTTAAAAAGTCATTCAGAGGGTTGACAAACAGTGCCTTTGTTGACAGGTTTTCAGGAAACATCAACGCCTCCTTAATCTTTTCTGAAGTGGATTTGGGGGAAACAGCAGTTGCTCAAGACCGCGTCAGGGATTTGCAAGGGCAATCTCCTTACATCATCAATGCATCTATCAACTATGCAGATGATAAAGATCTTATTGTAAATGCAGTATTTAACCGCTTTGGTGACAGGATATTTGCTGTGGGTGACGATAACTCGCCCACCATCTATGAACTTGCCAGAAACAGTTTAGACCTTTCAATTACCAAAAAATTTAATGAGAGATATAGCATAAAACTTGGTGTTCAGGATTTACTTAATGCCGAATACCGATTTTTTGAAGACTCAAATGGCAACTTTAAAATTGACAAAAACGACAATCCCATATCCACTTTTAAACGTGGCCAGCTATTTAATTTCACAATTACCTATTCAATTTTATAACCTTAACACATTAATTAACAACAAAAACAAACAATCATGAAAAAGTTTTTTAAACACGCAAGTCTTTTAGCCCTTGCAATTGCTATAGCTTCTTGTTCTAGTGATGACAATGGCAACCCAATTGATGACGATCCGGGATCTGAATTTATTGAATTGACGGGAAATCTTTCTACCCAAACACTTACTAAAGATAACAAATACCTTTTAAAAGGTCAGGTTTTTGTAAGAAGTGGTCAAACTGTAACTATTGAACCTGGAACAGTTCTATTTGGTGATAAAGCCACAAGAGCTACATTAATCGTAGATGTAGGTGGTCAGCTTATTGCAAACGGAACACTTGCTGAGCCCATCGTAATGACTTCTAACCAGCCTGCCGGTATTCGCGACCGTGGTGATTGGGGTGGTTTGGTGATTCTTGGAAGAGCAAACACCAATCAAAACAATCCTGCTATTGAAGGTATTACTCCAGAGGTAAACTTTGGAACTTTCCAAAGCAATCAGTTTGATAATGAGTCTTCAGGAATCTACCGTTATTTAAGAGTAGAATTTGCCGGTATTGAACTATCTCCAAACAACGAAACCAACTCGATCACTATGGGTGGTGTTGGCCGTGGAACTCAAATGGAATACTGTATGGTTTCCTTTGGTGGTGACGACGGTTTTGAGTGGTTTGGTGGAACCGTAAACGGTAAGTATTTTATTTCTCACGCTATGTGGGATGATGATTTTGATGTTGACTACGGTTACTCAGGAAACGTACAGTATGGAATTGCTATTCGTTACCCCGGTTTTGCTGATCAATCACAGTCAAACGGCTTTGAGTGTGACAACGGTCCAAATGACAACGATGTTGAGCCATACACTACAGGTACATTCTCAAACTTTACCATCATTGGCCCAATCAAAGAAGGATCAAGCGTTTCAAACGGAAACTTTGCTCACGCAATCGATTTGAGAAGACGTACTGCTGTTTCTATCTTTAACTCTGTTTTCACAGGTTTCCCAAGAGGACTTAGAATGAACCAACCGTCTGTTTATGATCAATATGTGGTTCACGAAAGAGGTGTTTTAGCACATAATATTATGGTTACACCCAATAACGACAACCAATATCTTGCAGGTTCAGGTGTAGATGCTGCTTTAGTAGGCGCATACTGGTTAGCTAACAATGAAACCATTGACGGTCCCGCATCAAACGCTATTCATCAAGCACTTGGCTTAGACCCAAATCTTTTCTTTGGCACAAACCTTCCTGATCAATACCCTTCAAACCCTAACTTTAGTGTTACTTCGGGTACATTGACCTCAGGCGCAAACTTTAGCAATCCTAAATTCAGTGAGCCTAACAGAGTAGGTTTCTTTGACAATGTTCAGTTTAGAGGAGCTTTTGGTTCAAACAACTGGGCAGCAGGATGGGCAGAATTTGACCCGGTAGACAAAGAATATTAATATAAGTATTAGCTGTAAAAATGGCTTGCTTGTTAAAATAACAACAAGCCATTTTTTCAGTTTACAAATTCCCCATATAACTATGAAAAACATCTTTCTATTTGCATTAATAATTGTTGGATTCCTTTCGTGTAAACAAGAGAAAGAGACCAGGGATTTTTCGGCAAAAAACATACTATCAACAGCTGAAATCGACGAATTTAAATATGAAATTATTCGTTATGCCGGAAAATTAGCCGGAAGGGCAAATCATGAAACCAAATTCAATCAAGAATTTGACATACATTATTTGGAATTGGCGGCTAATCACCAATTGCCTTTTTATTATGTAAAACAAGATACCGGTGAAATCTATTTTATGTTAACCCGCATTGCACCAAGCATTCACTACAGAAAAGTAGCTATAGGCGGCATGCTTACGCGAAATGAATCAGGTGAAATCACTTATTATGAAGAAGCCTTCAGAACTTGGAAAATGGAGGAAAGTGAATTGCTTGAAAAATCACACAAAATTTTTAGTGATTATGTTGACGGAAAAGATCTCAGCAAATATTATCCTGAAAATTCTGGTGGTGAGGAATACATTGAATTTCCAAATGAAGAAGTTTACTATGATGCTGAACAAAGAATCTGGATTTCTTTAAGGGAAAACCCAATGCAGTATCTTTATGAAGGAAGAACTGAACACGTTCAGGACTCAATCAATTAACAGTGCTTTTATACTACAAAAAAAGGCCTCCCTCGGGAGGCCTTTTTTTTTATAACTTTTTCTTAGTTGCTCACAACCTGCGTTTCACCTTCTTTCCATGTGGTTACTTGAGCCACTCTGTTTTGAGAGTATTTCACTTCTTTTAGCACATCACCCTCATAAAAAAACCAGGTTCCGGTTTTTTCTCCGTTGTTGTATTGTGCAACTGCAGTTTTATTTCCGTTTAAATCAAAACTGGTCCAAACCCCGTGAACTTTTCCTTCACAGTTGTATTGACCAATCTGACTGATTGTTCCATCTTCATGAAAAATCGTCACTTCATATACATCTCCTTTTTTTACAATTTCCCTGTTTGCGGTATCTTGAGCTATCACATGGGTGCCCAAAACCACAAAAACCAGCATTAAGACAAAATTTTTCATAGCGATAAGTATTTAATGATTTATAAACAAATATAATCAATATTTTACATTTTAGAAATGTTTACATAACGTTTTGGTAACATTAAAATTATAATATATTGTTTTTTAATTACTTAGCAACTATAAAAAATCGAAAATTTAACATTGGAAATCAAAATTTCGGCTCAATTAAAGCTTTTTAATGGTATTTATAATAACACTTTTTACCTAAATAGATAACATTAAGGTAACATAGGATAATAAAATTTATAGGAATTTTGTGGTCTAAAATCAGCTTCATTTCATGAACGATATGTACCTTTATATGCTGATAGCGTTAGCGCTTTTAGCAATAGCAGATTTGGTTGTAGGAGTTGCCAATGACGCCGTAAACTTCTTAAATTCAGCCATAGGTTCAAAGGCTGTTTCTTTTAAACTTATTATGATTGTTGCCAGTGTCGGGATTTTCTTTGGCGCAGTGTCTTCCAGTGGTATGATGGAAATTGCCCGTAGTGGAATTTTTGTGCCCACGGAGTTTTACTTCAACGAAATCATGATTATTTGTATGGCGGTAATGATTGGCGACATTCTGCTATTAGGTTTTTTCAACAATATGGGGATGCCCACCTCAACCACAGTTTCGATTATATTTAACCTTCTGGGTGCTGCTGTTGCTGTATCCCTGTTTAAGATTTACAATAGTGATGATAGTTTTTCCAATGTAGGCAACTACATCAACAGTGCCAAAGCACTTGAGATCATATCCGGTATTCTCCTCTCCGTGGGAATTGCCTTTGTAGTGGGTGCCTTTGTACAATATGTCACCCGATTTCTGGTTGGCTTCAATTTTGAGAAAAAACCAAAAATAGTACCTGCAGCTTTTGGCGGTGTGGGTATTACTGCCATTTTCTATTTTATTGTTATCAAAGGTTTAAAAGGCACTGCGGTTATGCCTGAACAACTAGAGGTCTGGGCTGCCAGTAACCTTGGCATGTTCCTACTTTACAACTTTATTGGCTGGACAATTATTTCGTTTTTATTAGATCTCTTGATCAAGCTAAATGTATATAAGCTCATAATTGTTCTTGGTACATTTGCATTGGCGATGGCCTTTGCAGGAAACGACCTTGTAAACTTTGTGGGTGTTCCCATTGCAGCCTATCAGGGCTGGGAAGCTTGGGTAGCTTCAGGAGTGCCTGCCAATGAATATAAAATGGGAGTACTTGCCGATAAAGTGAGCACCCCGGTTTTGCTTCTCCTTCTATCCGGATTGATTATGGTGCTTACCTTATGGTTTTCAGAAAAAGCCCAACGCGTTCTTAAAACATCAGTTGATTTATCCAGACAAGATGAGGGTAAAGAACGGTTTCAGCCCAATATGCTGTCACAAATTTTGGTAAAATTTTCTATGTTCTTAAATGCCGGAGTTACAAGAGTGCTTCCGCGAAAAATAAATGAGTCTATTGAAAAAAGGTTTAAAAAGAACGATGTATTGTCAATAGACAAAAGAATTGATGCTCCTGCTTTTGATATGATCAGGGCATCTGTGAACTTAATGGTAGCCAGTTTATTGATTTCGTTTGCAACCTCTTTAAAACTTCCGCTCTCTACTACTTATGTAACATTCATGGTTGCTATGGGTAGTTCTTTGGCTGACAGAGCCTGGGGAAGCGACAGCGCGGTTTATCGTGTTGCGGGGGTATTGAATGTCATTGGGGGTTGGTTCATGACTGCTATTGTGGCATTTACGATTGCAGCAACCCTTGCCTCTATAATTTCAATTATTGGTGAAATTGCTTTAGTTGTTTTATTTGCAATAGCGGTTGTATTTATTATCCGAACTTATCTTATCAGCAAAAAAGTAGCTGAAGAGTTTAAGGAAGAAGAACTTTTCAGAAAAGCCGAAAGCACTTCAATTAAAGGTGTTATTACTGAAAGCTCCAGCAATGTTTCAACCATTATGAAACGCGCTAGTAAAGCATATGCCGCTACTCTTGAGGGTCTGGCAAAACAGGACACTAAAAAATTAAAGAATGCAAAAAAATATACTGAAAAACTTGATGTAGAAGTTGAAGAGTTGAAAGATCACATCTTCTATTACATCAAAAACCTTAAGGGCCATGATGTGGGTGCCAGCCGTTTTTATCTCCTGGTACAAGACCACCTTCAGGACATTACCCAATCTTTGGAATTGATAACCAAGGTGAGTTTAAAGCACGTTAAAAACAACCACAAGGGACTCAAATTCAATCAAATTAAAGATTTGAAAGAAATTGAAATGCAACTTCTTGAGTTATTTAACAGAACGAAAAATGAGTTTGACAACAACACGCTGGACAATATAGGTGATATCCTGAACGAAAAGCAAAACCTGCTCAACAAGGTAACCGAACATATCGAAAAGCAAATTGCCAGAACCAAAGATCCTGATTCAAGCTCGAAAAATACAACCTTGTATTTCACCCTTTTACTTGAGAGCAAAGACCTCATTATGTCAACACTTGAAATGCTTGAACTTTACTACGTCGAGCATAAAAAAGCAAAAATCATCAAGGAGGAATTTATATAAAATAAAAAAAACACTACAAAAAAAAAGGAAGGCGCTTGCCTTCCTTTTTTATTATTAACAGTTAAAATTTAAGACCCACACATCAGGCAATCATCATCTTCAGCTGCGGTTTTGGATTTGGCTAACATTTCACGTAATTCCTGTGGACTTAGCGGCTTGTCATTCACTCCGGTTGCTCCTTCAACAACTGCTTCTTTTGGTTGTGGCTCTTCTTTCTTTTCGTTATTTAAAGTAAACTTAATGGCATCTACGGCTGACTTGGTTCTCAGGTAATACATTCCTGTTTTCAAGCCACTCTTCCACGCATAAAAGTGCATTGAAGTGAGTTTTGCCATATTTGCATTTTCCATAAATAAATTGAGCGATTGGGATTGGTCAATAAAGTACCCTCTGTGGCGCGACATATCAATAATGTCTTTCATACTGAGTTCCCAAACGGTTTTATAGAGCTCTTTCAAGTCCTGCGGGATGTTGTCAACTTGTTGTATGGAGCCGTTTGCACGCATAATTTCCTGCTTCAAATCATCATTCCACAAGCCCAACTCTACCAGGTCTTCCAATAAGTGTTTGTTCACCACAATAAACTCACCTGAAAGCACTCTTCTGGTGTAAATATTTGAGGTGTATGGCTCAAAAGCTTCGTTGTTTCCAAGTATTTGAGAAGTTGATGCTGTGGGCATAGGGGCGACAAGCAGCGAGTTTCTAACTCCGTGTTTTTTAATGTCTTTTCTAAGTTTCCCCCAATCCCAACGACCGCTCAATTCTTCATCTTTAATTCCCCAAAGGTTGTGCTGAAATTCTCCCTGCGAAATGGGTGAATCTTTATAAGATTGGTATGGGCCATCTACTTTTGCTTCTTCCATTGAAGCAGTTACTGCAGCAAAATATAAAGTTTCAAATATTTCCTGATTCAGTTTTTTGGCTTCATCGCTTGTAAACGGAAGTCTCAACAGGATAAAAGCATCTGCCAAACCTTGCACTCCCAAACCGATTGGCCTGTGGCGCATATTTGAATTTTCTGCCTCCTTTACCGGATAGTAATTTCTATCAATTACCCGGTTAAGGTTTTTGGTAACTCTTTTGGTTACCCTGAAAAGCTCTTTGTGATCAAATTCGCCGTTCTTCACAAACATGGGTAAAGCAATGGAGGCCAGATTACACACAGCAACTTCATCGGGAGAGGTGTACTCCATGATTTCGGTACACAGGTTTGACGAACGGATAGTCCCCAGGTTTTTCTGATTGGACTTTCTGTTTGCGGCATCTTTATAAAGCATGTAGGGTGTTCCGGTTTCAATTTGCGACTCCAGGATTTTTTCCCACAACTCACGTGCCCTGATCGTTTTTCGGCCTTTGCCGGCTTCTTCATATTCAAGATACTTGGCATCAAACTCTTCACTGTGAATGTCAAAAAGACCCGGACACTCGTTGGGACACATCAATGTCCAGTGGGCGTCTTCCTGAACGCGTTTCATAAACAAATCGGGAATCCACATAGCATAGAACAGGTCACGAGCGCGCATTTCTTCTTTACCGTGGTTTTTCTTCAAGTCAAGGAAGTCAAAGATATCTGCATGCCAGGGCTCTACATAAATGGCAAAAGAGCCTTTACGTTTTCCACCACCTTGGTCAACATAGCGAGCCGTGTCGTTAAACACACGTAGCATGGGTACAATTCCGTTTGAGGTACCATTTGTTCCGCCTATGTATGAACCCGTTGCGCGAATGTTGTGAATTGAAAGACCAATCCCACCGGCAGATTGTGAAATTTTTGCGGTTTGCTTCAGGGTGTCATAAATGCCATCGATACTATCATCTTTCATTGCTAAAAGAAAACAAGAGGACATCTGGGGCTTAGGCGTTCCTGAATTAAACAAGGTGGGCGTTGCATGAGTGAAGAACTTTTTTGACATCAACTCATACGTTTCCTTAACGGCTTCCATGTCGTTCAGGTGAATACCAACAGAAACACGCATCAACATATGCTGGGGGCGTTCTGCCACCTTTCCGTTGATTTTCAACAGGTATGAACGCTCCAATGTTTTAAAACCAAAATAATCATAATTAAAATCACGGTTGTAGATGATGGTTGAGTTGAGTTCATCGGCATTTTTCTGAATCACTTCATAAACCTCATCACTTACCATGGGTGCTTTTTTGCCTGTTCGTGGGTTGACATATTCATAGAGGTCTGTCATCACTTCTGAAAAGGACTTCTTGGTATTTTTATGCAGGTTTGACACCGAAATGCGTGCAGCCAACTTTGCATAATCAGGATGTGTGGTGGTTAATGTGGCTGCTACTTCTGCTGCCAGGTTGTCCAGTTCGGGTGTTGTAACACCATCATAAAGCCCCTCAATGACTCTCATGGCAACTTTCACCGGGTCAACCAGCTCGTTTAAGCCATAACACATTTTTCTTACCCGCGACGTAATCTTGTCAAACATTACGGGTTCTTTTCTGCCGTCTCTTTTTACTACAAACATAATTTTTTGGTTTTAGTTGGGTGATTAATTTATTGGTAAAACATCCCTTGCATGCCCTTTCAAGCACACTTTATATTATTATTTTTAATTCTTATTTTCTGTAACTATTAGCTCCTAAAAGTCTTCGTCAAAGCTAATTTTGTTGGTTTCCTTGTCTTTGTTTGTCACCCCTGCCTTTTGATATTCAGAAACGCGTTTTTCAAAGAAATTGGTTTTCCCCTGCAGGGAGATCATATCCATAAAATCAAACGGATTAGTGACATTGTACTCTTTCTCACATTCCAGCTCCACGAGTAATCTGTCTGTAACAAATTCAAGGTATTGTGTCATGAGTTTTGCGTTCATCCCAATCAAACTTACCGGAAGGGACTCAGTGATAAACTCACGTTCAATGTTGAGTGCATCAATGATAATTTCCCTGATGCGTTCTTTGGGGACTTTATTAACCAGGTGATGGTTGTGCAGGTGTACTGCAAAGTCACAGTGCACACCTTCATCACGAGAAATCAATTCATTGGAAAAGGTCAATCCCGGCATCAGTCCGCGTTTTTTCAACCAGAATATAGAGCAAAACGCTCCGGAAAAGAAGATGCCTTCCACCGCTGCAAAAGCAATCAAGCGCTCAGCAAAAGAGTCTGAGTCAATCCATTTTAAAGCCCAGTCTGCTTTTTTCTTAATGGCAGGAAAGTTTTCTATGGCGTTGAACAGCTTGTCTTTTTCTACTTCGTCTTTCACGTAAGTATCTATCAAAAGGGAATAGGTTTCAGAGTGGATGTTTTCCATCATAATCTGAAAGCCGTAGAAAAACTTGGCTTCGGGGTATTGCACCTCATTGACAAAGTTTTCTGCAAGGTTTTCATTCACTATGCCGTCTGATGCAGCAAAAAATGCCAATATGTGTTTTATGAAGTAGCGTTCATCGTCATTCAACTTGTTTGCCCAATCTGTTAAATCTTGGTGTAAATCGATTTCTTCTGCGGTCCAGAAACTGGCTTCGCTTTTTTTATACCACTCCCATATGTCGTGGTGTTGGATTGGAAAAATAACAAATCGTCCCGGATTGTCTGTCAAAATTGGCTCTGCTGCATTCATAATTTCATTTCAGTTTTTATAGATTTTTATACGTGTTTTTTTACTTAGTGTCGGGACTAACAAATATGAAAAATCACTATTGATTTTGAAAGGGAAATTATGAAACGTTGTCAACAAAGTTTTCAACATAGCCATGAATCAGCGTTCATGAATTTTTGTTAAAATCGAGATTTATACAACTGTTTTTCAGTATTTTAAAAATTGTTTGCTGACTTTATCAACAATAAACATTTAACCTTCGTAAAGTATCAATTTTAGTGAGTTACAGCCTGATTTACCTCTTTATAAAAATCATCATTTTTATAAAAAAAATCGTCAAAATGACGATTTTTTTATTCTATTCTTAAAGTAATTTAAACTTTTCTGAAAACCGTTACCCAAGATTATCCAGTTCCATTTTATCAATTAGACCCCAAACTTCATTTATTTCCATGTTTTCACCTGTAGCTTGAACATAAAACCGACCGTTGTGAAAGAGTTGAACTACTGACCTGTTTCTTCTTTTGTCATATTCTTCAATGGCTTTAACTCCATTTTTTGTTACAGTTTTTCTGGTTTTGGTTTCAGTTTCTTCTTCAAAATCCATTGAAAAAGCCATTCTTAAGCCTACTGTTGCCATAGCACCCATTTCTCCGGCACCGTCAAGAACTTCTACTTTAAATGATCTGCTTCTGTCTTCAGAGGTATAAGTTGCTTCTACTGAGGCAATGTTCATCATGCCCATCGCTCCGGTTTTGAAGGCGGTGCGCTTCATACCATCAACCTCACTTGGGAGCCAGTCTCTCATTTCGTCATTTGTGAGCGGTGTGGTTTCAGAAAGGTCTTTGATATCATCCTGCATTTTTGTGGACTCTTTGATGATTTTTTGTGTATTAGAAACATTTTCTCTTGCTTTATTAACTTTTTTTACCGCCGGATTGTCTTTACAGGCAAAAAGTAGCAAAGCGATTGTTAGCAATAAGATTGAATTTTTCATACTAAGGTGATTTTAGAATATTGTATTTATTTGCTAATTTACAACTATTTAGATTAATAAGAAAGAGGTGCATCCCCATACACCTCTTTTTGTTTTCATTAAATGGTCAATAAATAACTTCAGGTGGCTTTTGAAAAAATGAATGCCAAATAAACTGCTTATTGACTTCATTTTTTCCCTGAGAACTTAAATGATATTAATGAAATTTAAAAACGGGTTAATTCTGAAAAAGTGTCATAAACCCTTTAAAAGAACTTGATCTTAGTCCGTCGTTTTCGTCGTAAGGCCACTCTGTAGCTTCAGAAAATTGATCTCCATCTTCAAATGATCTTCCGGTATCATTGGGTATTAATCCTGAGTTTCCGGCATTATCGAGCATTATTAAGGCATAATAGGCATTTGCAATACCTCCATCAGCAAGTGTTCCTGAAAAAACATTCATGCTTAACACAGTGCCTTCAGGATAAGTGGATTCTTGGGGGCCAAAAACGGTAAAGCTGTTTCCTTCACCAATGATAAATGAACCTTCCCCAAAGTGAGGCTCCGGGTCTACATCTTGCCCTCTATCAAAACGGATGGTGTAGTTTTCGCTATTATAATTGTGCATTCTGATATAGGCATCATCAAAAGTTTGCCCGGGAAATGCAAAATCACCCGGCACATTGGTCGCCATTAAAACTGCGGGTGAAAAGAGTATAGTAATATCATCGATATTTGGCGGGTTTTCTCCTCGATGAATAATCATTTCAAGGTCATTTTCTATCATATCAATGTTTTCTTGACCCATTATTTGAATGATAGTATTTAGAATTCCGTCTGTAAACGCATCGTTGCTCATGGAATCATCATCGCTACTGCAGGAGGCTAGTCCTACTAATAAAAATGCTAAAAACGCTCCTTTAATTGTCTTTGAAAACTTTTTGAATGTTTTTTGATTTGTGTTGTTTAAAATTGTTTGAATTTTCATAATCGTTGTTGTTAAAAATATTTAGTGTTAATTGGTTTTTAAGTTTTTTTAAAACATATATCCTGCGGAGATTTGAATGGCCAGATTTTGATTTTTAAAATCGTCTGTATCATTAACATTGGCAAAGCCCATAGTTGCCCTTGCTTGAAAAAATATCCCCATTCTCATTTTGAAAGTTGCTCCTGCACCCAAACCAAAATCAAGGTCTGAATGAAATTCTTTTACATCTACTGTGTCATCAACGCCTATGGGCACCCCAAGGTTTACACTTACTGCTTGTTTAGCAGAAAGCAAATAAGATGCATAGGGTCCGAAGTCGAGTCCGAAATTGTCTGATATATAATATCTAGCCATTAGTGGAACCGTTAAATAATTGAGTCTTAATACTGAGCTAACTCCAAATAAACCACCTGTTCCAAAGTCTTCAGATTCATCAAATTTTGCTCCAATGGAGCTGTAAACAAGCTCGGGTGAAAAGTAGAAATCCTGCGCTATGGGTATTTCTGATGTTACACCTATATGAAATCCTGTTCGCATTTTTAATTCTTCTGAAAAATCGCCTAACAGCGTTGCAACATTTAGACCCGCTTTCGGGCCTATGCTAAATTCTTGTGCATTGATCGTTGTTATTGATAGCGCTATAATGAAAGTAAAAAGAGCTTTCAATGTTGATGATTTTAATTGTTTGTTTTTTGATAATGTTGTTGTTTTCATTGTATAATAGTTTATTGTTTGTGGTTTCAAGGTTATAGGTGGCAGGTATCTATTTGTCAAAATTTCCATTGCCCTCTCTCTACTTGTCTCCCCATCTCCCCACCACCTTGCCTCCTTGTCATAATGGTTCTTGAATCTATCAGGATGTGATTACTAATACGAAAAAGGTTGTATTACCACTTTCCCTGTTCCTTGATAAGTGATTTCATTTGACACATCAAAAAATACCCCTTCAAAATTCATTGTAAAGCTTACGTGGCTTTCCGGCACTGATGGGTCACTAAAAAACTGCAAATTTGAAAGTGTTGCTGAACCGGAAGTTGCTACCAAAGGAACACTTGTACTACTCCCGGGCGTTATAGATAAAAGAGAATGTGTTCCTTCACCGTATCCCTCAAATGACAAAGGCAAGGGCTGTTGACTGCTGTTCAATAAAAAGCCGGACTGAATGGCAATATTACCGTCAAATAGTTGCATTACAATACTGTCATAATCAAGATCATGACTCTCAGCACCCACATGAATTGCCAAAACATCTGTAGAGCCCGCATCCCTTATCACAGAACCTGAAAGCTCAATGGTTTGCTGATCGCTTATCAATTTAAATTCATAAGTGTGATTACTTACAGGGGGTTCTCCATTGTCATCGTCGCTACTACAAGAACTCAGGGTTATTGCTATTAAAGCAGCTGTAAAAATTGTGTATGCTTTTTTTAATTGTTTCATTGTTTATAATTTAATTGTTATTGGTTTATAGTTTGTTATTTCAAGGCGGTAGGTTTCTATTTTCAAAATTTCCATAACTCTCTCTGCTTGTCTCTCTATCTCCCTGTCGGCTCCTCATCGGTCATCGGTTTATTTTCTATTTCTTTATCACTTGTTTTGTCACGACACCGTCTTGGGTCTTTATTTTTATCAAATACATTCCGTTGGCATAGGCTGAGAGGTTGATGTTGCTTTGGTTTTCCCAGGTTTGTAAACGTTGCCCGGTAATGGAATAAAGTGTTAGGGTTGTTATTTCCTGTTCTGTTTGTATGTGCAGCACGTCTTTTACCGGATTGGGGTAAATGCCTATATGTGCTGCATCCACATCTTCTATCGATAAATTTTCAGTGCTAAGTTTCCATAATTCTTGGCCATTTGCGTCGTAATTAGCTGAAAAATAGAGGGATCCATCAAATTCTAAAATTTGATAAGTATTATTTAACGGGTTGGGATTTGGAGAAACAGCTGGCTGTATTTTTTGTGTGCCGGCTGGTGTGCCATCACTTTCCCAAAGCTCCCATTCGTCTATGGTTTCTCTTCTTTCACTTTTAAAATACAACTTGTTGTTGTATTTGGTTAAATGGCGAATATCAAAACCATAATTAGTAGGAAAATTATTAGGCTCGATTATGGTTGCCATTTGTGTGCCTGCGGTGGTTCCGTCAGTTTTCCATAATGAAGTTTCAAAATCATCTCTAACACCAAAATATAATTCTCCATCATACTCAACAGCCGGCTGGTATGGAGAAGACATCAAAGGAACTACACTATGAAGGATTAGCGTGCCGGATGCCGTACCATCGCTAACCCAAAGACTACGCGTGTTATTACCGTCATGTTCTCGGCCGTTGAAATATAGTTTGTCGTTATACACCGTCATTCCATCAGCTACAACATCTTTAAGAAAATTGGTGCCGTCGGTAGTTCCGTCAGACTGCCAAAGTTGCCATTGATCATCAGAGTTCATGATGTTAAAATACATCTTGCCATTATACTGGGTAATTCCTTCGTTGGAATGAAAATTATTATATTGAGTAGCATCAAAAGTTTGAATAATCTGAGTCCCGGCAGTGGTACCATCACTTACCCAAAAGTGATGAATTCCGTCTTGTTGATCATCATAGAAAAAATATAGTTTGTCGTTATAGACCACAGCAGAATTACCATGAATACCTGAACTTTGACTTCCATTAGTACCCACTATTTTAAGCATTTGTGTCCCCCCCACAGTTCCATCTGTAATCCATAGTTCACGTTGCGACGATCCGCGAACCTCAAAAAACAGTTTATTGTCATAAACTTCAATAATATATATATATCCTCCTTCTTTAAGCAGCTCTGTGCCGGCAGTGGTACCGTCACTTTTCCATAAACCTGAAATTGGGTGAGTAATGGGTGTTATGAAGTATAGGTTACCATTGTACTCGGTGAGCGTAAAAGGGTCAATCCCTTCATATACTTCTACCGTACCAGATTCGGAGCCGTCAGTTTTCCATAGAGATCGCGTTGAACCATCATGTGCTGTAAAAAACAATTGGTTGTTAGACTCTGCAAATTGGCGAGGGTGGCTATCCCCTGTCGGGTTAATGTCCTTGACCATTTCAAAGTCTTGTGCTGTTACCAAAAGTGCGGTAAAAGCGGTGACAAATAATGTTGTAATTTTTTTCATTTTTTAATGTTTATTCGTTCTTCTGTTTTTTTCATTAAGGGATTCTCCCTCCGTTTAGTTATAATTGAATAGATTGCAACCATAGTTTGGCATATCACAATCCTATTTTCTATAGTCCTTCTAATGCATCTTCGTTTATAGCTATAAATTCACCGTTGACATTTATTGTTCTGTCATCGCCCTCATCTATATGAATTGCTGTGAATTGGAAGCTTCCTGTAACCTTTTCGTTGGAAGATGATTCTATCACCAGAGTACCGCCAACATCGCTGGTGGTTCTGTAACTTTGGTCATCATTTAACCCACCTTCAATATTACTATAACCGGCAGAGAAAAATGGTGACATTTCTGATCCAATCTCATATGTACCTGGTGTAGGTCTGCTTACCGGAGAATTAAATGATGTTGTATTAATACTAAAGATAAACGTGTTATAATCGCCTGTTTCAACTGCCCAGGAGTAGATTGCCGTGTTTCCTGCTTCAGTTACATTTTCGCTAAAAACCACCACACAACTGGCTCTGTTTTCACATTCGTGAGTCGCCTCAATCGCTCCAGTTATTGTTACTGATATGTATCCAAACATTTCATCTGGATTAGGAGTTCCGCTACCATTGTCATCATCACTGCCGCAAGAACTCATGGTTGTTGATATTAAAGTAGCTATAAGAATTGTGTATATTTTTTTTAAATGTTTCATTGTTTTATGTTTTATGTTATTCTTAATTTACTTGTTTCATTAAACTCCCTTAAACCATTCAGAAAATTTTTCACCTAAAAAAGGAACCGGTTTTTCTTTTTCATTGATGGCATTTACCAGCCCGACTATCCACATATACAGCAGTACAAAAACCCCTATGATATAAATAATCCAACCTAAAAAGGGTATCATACTGACAACCCCCAACGCAATACCGGTTATGCACAACCCTAAGGATTGCCTGATATGAAATGCCGCAAAAGCATTTTTTTTATCATTATTCATCACAAAAGCGATAATAAGACCTATGATAGTGATATAAGCTATTATGGCTGTGTTCTTTCCTTCGTTTAAATGGGTTGCTTGTGTTGTTTCTGTATTTTCCATTTTTGTGTTTTTAGTGTTTACTAGCTATTTAGTTAATTGCCAAAGCTTTAAATGACACTTCAAAAGTGGGGTTTATATTTTAATCAAATAGCTGCAATTGTACCATTGGCAGTTAAAACCTTATAACTATCCGTTTTTTTTAAAATAAATATCACAATCGGTTAAAAAAGAAGTATAAAGTGTGTTGTATAAATTATGTTTAAATATGATTGAGCTATACAGCATTTAGGCACTTCTATACATTTATGACTGGCAATTGGTTATATTTTTATAAATTACCGAGTCATTTAATCAATGCCATGTTAAAAATCATACTTATAGACGATGAGCCAAAATCCATCACCAGCTTAAAGTGGGAGCTCACCAATTTTTCAGAAGAACTAGAGATTGTTGACACTTTTACAAACCCGAAAAATGCAATTACTTTTCTCAAAAAAAATAAAATTGACTGTGTGTTTTTAGATATTGAAATGCCGCAAATGGATGGATTTCAGTTTTTAGAGTTTTTTCCTGACCGCACTTTTTCGGTTGTTTTTACAACAGCTTATGACCAATATGCCATCAATGCCATTAAAGAAAAAGCTTTGGATTATTTATTAAAACCCATTGACAGTGACGATTTAGAGTGCACTATTGAAAAAATAAAACATCAAAAAACAAACTTAGATTTTTCTGCTTCTATTGAAAACAGTTTACTCTCTTTATCCAAAAGCAAGGAAGCGGCTTCCAAAAAAATTGCTATTTCAGTAGATGGCAAATTGCTATTTTTTAAGCCTGAAGAAATTATATATTGTGAAAGTGATGGCAACTATTGTCATATTTTTTTAGAAAATGACGAGAAGCTGTTTGTTACCAAAAAATTAAAAGAAATTGAAAGCCTTTTGCCTCAAAACAATTTTTACAGGGTGCACCATTCTTTTGTTGTAAACCTTGACAAGGTGAGAGAGTATTTAAAGGCAGACAGCTATTTGGTTTTAAACAATCACAAAAAAATTCCGGTTTCGAGAAATAAAAAAAATTCCTTTTTAGATAAAATATAGTTGAATCACTCCATTTTATACACGATACTTTGGTGTTTGGTGTTTTCAACATCAATATTGTTTTTTTTGTTTTGTATAACAATTTATACACAATCAAAACAGAGAGAGTTTTTGTATTATGGCTTTTATAAGCTTTTTCTTCTGAGTTATATTTTAATAAAGACACCCTTTTTTTCAGAATATATTATTGAGGTTTTTTATTATTCTCCTTTCATACACTACAACTGGCTTTCACAAAATATATACTTAACTTTTTTAGTGTTTTTTTACATGCAGTTTTTGGATATGAAAATTCATTATCCAAAGATCTACCACGTTTTCAGCAGGTTTATGCTCATTAGTTTATCAATTGCCGTTGTGCTTTTTTTGATAGAAACTTTTGTACAAAACCAGCCCATCCTGTTTTTCTTTTTTATCTATATTTTTATTCCGGCGCTTTTTATCATTACAATTTTTGCCATTTATTTTGCTTATAAAACACCCAAAAAACTGGGCTTTTTTATCATTACAGGCATTCTTATTTACAACATTTTTGCATACATCGCTCTTTATAAAACTTTGTTTCAAGATGTCGCAGAACCTTTAGTATATTTCTTTATAGGCATAATATTAGAGTCGCTCGTGTTTATGTTTGGCTTGTCTTATAAAATCAAACTGATTAATGATGAAAAAATACATGCTCAAAACATAATCATTAAAGAACAAAATGAAAACCAGCAACTTAGAGAACAACACCGCTTAGAGCTTGAAAAAAAACTGAATGAGCAAGCCGAAGAATTGATAAAAGCACAAGAAAAAGCAGAGCGAGAAAAATTAAATCTATTAAAAATAGGGTTTGAAAGTGAACTCAAAGACATCCATCTGGCATCCCTTCAAAACCAAATGAACCCCCACTTTATTTTTAATGCGCTCAACTCTATCAAAGTTTTTTTAATAGAAAACAACAAAGAAAAAGCCGTTTACTATTTAAACAAGTTTTCTAAACTCATTAGAAAAATACTCGAAAGCTCCCGAATAGAGAGCCATTTACTGGAAGAAGAGCTGGAAATTATTTCTTTATACCTTAGCATTGAAAACATCCGCTTTGAAGAAGAAATTCAATACTCCATCAAAAAAGAACCTTCTGTTACTATTTCAAAAATAAAAGTGCCGCCGTTAATTTTACAACCCTTTGTTGAAAATGCCATTTGGCATGGGCTAATGTTAAGCCCAAAGGAAAAGAAAATAGTTATTAGAGTATATAACGATAACGGAGTCATAAAACTTGAGTTAAAAGACAACGGCATTGGCAGGGAAGCATCTCAACAGCTTAAACAAAAAAAGTCGTTTAAAAAGGAGTCGTTTGGACTAAAGCTCACCGGTGAAAGGCTGTCATTTTTCAATCAAAAAAACAAACTGAATTATAAATTTGAGTTTATAGACTTAAAAGATAAAGAAGGAAATCCCACAGGAACAAAAGTGCTTTTTAGCTTTTAGAAGTTTTCAGCCTGTTGGGGCCGGCTTCCAGACCAACAAGATAACGAGTAGGGATGGTTTAACTTTTTAACGCAGAGGAAGGAAAAAAGCCAAAAACACCCATATGTTATTTCACAACAAACCCTAAGATAAAATATAACCCCGCTGACCCATGTTTCAGATAAATGAAATGCTTCAGATACTACAAAACTCACACTACAACGGCATAGCATGGGGGATTACTTGTATTTTATTTTATCTGTCAATTTATCACTTGATTATTTATTTTAAAGCAAAAGACCGTTTTTTTCTTTTTTACAGTGTATATGCATTTATATGTGCATTAAATATTTTAAAATATATTAAAAATGTGTTTTTTGAAAATATGGATTATAGTATCCTCATACATCTTCATTACCCCCTTCAATATGCCAGCTATATCTTTTTTGCCTTGTTTGTTCTTGAAATTTTACCGTTCAAAACAAAATATCCTGTTTTTTATAAAAATGTATACAAATATGTCATTATTCTGTCTATACTATTCTCACTCATTGTAATTGGGAGATACGCCTTTGATGGTTTCACCATTTTATGGGGTTTTTATTTTTATTTCTTCACTCCGTTGTCACTTGTTATAACTATTTATACTATTTTTTTAATATTAAAAATTGAAGAGCGTGTAAAACATTATATCCTTTTAGGGATGATTATCATATCATTTGCGTCATTAAGCGTAGCAGTATTAACCGTTGGAGGCGGTATTGCGGCGATAAATAAATACTATTCTATATTTTACATCGCTTTGCTTGTCGAAAATTTACTTTTTACCTATGCACTCTCCATAAAACAACGGGAAGTAATTGTTGATAAAATCAATCTACAGAAAAAATACTTAAATCAACTAATCGAAAATGAAATTATTAAAACTCGCCAAAACAAACAACTTGCAAAAGAACTGAAAAGAAAAGAAAAAGAGATTAAATTGATTTCTGCCAAAGCCGAAGAAGAACGTATTGCCAAGCTAAAATCTGAATTTGATAGTGAAATTCAATATTTACATTTGGCCTCTTTACAAAGCCAAATGAACCCCCATTTTATATTCAATGCACTAAACTCCATCAAAGTTTTTCTTATCGAAAACAACAAAGAAAAAGCTGTATTTTATCTTAATAAATTTTCAAAATTAATAAGAAAAATACTGGAAAGCTCCCGAGTTGAAAGTCATAATCTGGAGGAAGAACTGGAAATTATTTCTTTATACCTGAGCATTGAAAACATCCGCTTTGAAGAAGAAATTCAATACTCCATCGAAAAAGAACCTGCTGTTACTATTTCAAAAATAAAAGTGCCGCCGTTAATTTTGCAACCCTTTGTGGAAAATGCGATCTGGCACGGATTAATGCTTAGCCCAAGAGAGAAAAAAATTGAAGTAAAAGTGTATGAAGAAGCAGGAACTATTAAGATTTCACTTAGAGACAACGGAATTGGCAGAAAAGCATCAAAGGAATTAAAACAAAAAAAATCCTTCAAAAAAGAATCTGTTGGATTAAAAATGACCGGGGAACGTCTTTCGTTTTTTAATCAAAAAAACAGCCTGAACTACAGCTATGAATTTATTGATTTAAAAGCTGACGACGGCAATTCGGTTGGAACAGAGGTGCGGTTCAATTTTTAATAGTGGTAATTTTAGAAGCTTCTTCCAACTCTTAAAAGCAAGCGCCAAATTCATTTTATTAGAGAATCAATTAATGGAGATGGATTATTGTTCCAAAAATTTCACAGTCATTATCCTTCTTCATTTACCGATTGCTTATTTAAAACAATCCAATCACCTGACAAAAGTATCCTAATATTTAAATTGCCAGGCATTTATAAGTGAAACGTTTTTAGAAGAAAAAAGGGAGTAATAGATTTTACTCCCTTTTGTTTCTATCACTAAATAAAATTAGTCTTATTTTTTGATTATTTTTTCAGTTATTATAGAATTATTTCCTGTTATCTTAACATAATACAGCCCCGATTTCAACTCTGATACATCATAAGTCAATTTATTTATATTGGGTTCAAAATCAATTACTATTTGTCCCAAATTATTTAAAATCACTACTTTTTCAATTGCAAATGAAGCCTGAAAATTGATTGCATTTGAAGTTGGATTTGGAAAGATTTTTAATTCATCCAAATTATTATCCACAGTGCCAAGCAACTCTGTCTCTGCATCAAAATAAAGTCCTCTGCCAAATGCCCCTGAAGTTCCCGCAAAAGCAACACAAGGCAATCCATCAAGGGTTTCACCTACAGCTGTTGCAATGCTTGCAAATGTATTATTCCCGTTATCAGATACCTGTTCTCCAACGGCTCCCATCTTTTGAACAAAAACAAAATTGTTTGCCCCGTTAGCCTCCACACCAACAGAATAAGAAAAGGGTGTTTGTCCGCTTTCTTTTTTTATCCAAAGGTCTGGTAGCCTAAATTCAAAATCTGTAAACCCTTGCAAAATCATTGCAAGTGGTAGAGGCACATTATTTTCTATGGGATAAGCAAGCAAGTAGTTATTTCCCAGATATTCTGTATTTGTAAATATATATGCAATGTCACCTGGTGCTTGATGTCTTTCTGCAATAATGGATGCTTCCCGGATATTAAAATCGGGGTCTGCTTCAATTTCTATTCTGGGACTCCAAGATGCCGGATCATTGTAATTGTTGTTTGCATTGTAGTATAAAATATTAATGCTTTGGCCACGATGTGATGTATAAACGCTACCATTCAACCCATAAGCAACACTCACATCAACGCTGCACGTATTTTGAACAGTCACCTCATCTACCCAATTGAATCCATAGGTGCCGTTTGTTGATCGAGCACTGTAAAGTCTATGACAACCACTACTTGCTGAATATTTATCATAAACCGCAAAAACTCGTTGCAAATCTGTATTTGAATTTAAATTTCGGTCCACATCAAAATAGTTTACCTCTGTAGCAATAACTGTTGCATCAAAGCTTCCGTCATTGAGTCCCCATTTTAGTGCCTGAAAATTGTTTGTTTCTGTCAAAAAATAGACATTTATATAATTCCAGGGTGATCCCGGTCCATCAATAGAGATTAACTTTGCTCTGGTAACCGGAGCAGTTATATTTGCTGTTTTCCAAAGTTCAAAAGTATTTCCACCATCGAGAGATCTGTGGACATAGATAATATCAAAAGGGCCTCCAAAAACAATGTCATTTTTATAGTGAGAAATGTAAATATGGCCTTCATGTGTAACTTCCAAATCAATCCCTCCATCTACCCAATCGTCAAGAAGGAGGTTGTCTGGACCCCAATCTCTTGTGGGTGCAGGTTGTTCTCGTTGTATAATTTCAGATGGAATAAAAATACCATTTATATGGATGTTTTCTTCTATCTCCGGTAATTTTCCACCATTTTCAACGGGCTTGTACAACGCAGATATAGTGGGGTTTACTTCAAACCAAGCGTTTTTTATTGCTAGCCTGTTTTGTTCCATTTCTTGAACGGTGGTTTGTGGGTTTCCCTCAAGTTGTTTGGCTTGTGAATATAGAGCCTTTAAAAGCGCTGTTTTTTGAAAATTTAATAGATCAGTATTGCCTGTATTTTCTGTATCGATGTTTTGAGCCTGGCTCAAAAAACTGAATACTAAACAAATAATTAGAAATGTCTTTTTCATTGTAATTGTTTTAAATTAATATCTTCTTGATTTTTTCTATTGATAAATTGTGAATGCTATTTATTGAGACTACAAAAAGTTTTACCGGTAATCAATCCTATAAGGTATTCCATTCCTCCCATTGCTGTGCCAGCATTTCCATACATTCCTAAAACAATGGTTTTATAAGTTTCACAAGCCAGCTCTGCGAGCGCTTCCCTTATTGCTTCATCCATTCCTGATGTGTCCATTACTACCAATGCTTCAGAGGCCAGCGCATAGAGTTTTACAAGTGTTTTTCCATAACCTCCCACAATTGCAAGCGGCACACCACTTCTGGCAGACATCACTCCTAAAAGCAATAGATAGGCATCCATCGCTTTTAAAATTTCATCCAATTGTTTTTGAATGCGCTCTATGCCCCCTGCAGTATCATTGGGCAATATGCCATATAGTTCACCGGTTATGGAATTGATTTCCCAAAAAGCTTTGGTTTGAGCAGCTTGATCAAAAATTTTGAATGTGCCGCTCCCTTTAAAAATTCTTTCCCTCCAGAAAAACTGGTCAACCGGGTCTTTAAAATGATCGTCAAACCATTTTAATTCTTTGGCTTTTTGACTTTCAATTAAGGGTTGATTTTTTAACAATGAAATGGTGGACTCCTCAAACATTCCATTTTCAAGCAACGCCATTTGTGCCGTCTTTTGCATATTGATTCTGAATGCTTCTAGAGGATCTGCCGCTAGTGTTACAAAATTTGATGTTTGTAAATAGTCAAAACTCACTGATGAAAAAGGCATTCCAACACCTATTTTATTTTTGATGATTCCAATTCTGGGTCCGGAAGCAAAGGTCAATGAGCGATTGGTCACTTGGTTTTGAAGCGGCTGCATCAAGGAAGCTAATTTGTCATCATAAAAATAAATGCCTTTTTCATAGGCTTCCCTGGCATTTTGAATCTCATTCTTAATGACAGCCTCTCCCAAGTTCCTGTTACTCAATTTGTATTGAAGCAGGTCTGCCATTCGGTTTGCCAAGGTAGCTCCCTGACCCTCTACACTAATCAATGCACCACCTAACAAAAGACTACGCACATCCAGAAAATCTGATTGGTTTGGCTCTCTGCTTTTGTGTAAAATGGCATCATAGCCGGCAAGTGTTTTCTTTATCGTTTTATTATCGTAGGAAATACTGAGGTACACGCCGGAAAGTTCACTACCCAAAGGAGTGGTGTCATTAGGAAAAAGGCTAAACTCAAAAGAAGTTTCAGCGCTAATTCTTTGATTATCTAATGAAACGACCGTGTTATAAATTTCCTTATTTTCAGACACGTTACTATTAAAAACATAAGGTGGAATATCCAGTTTTTTTAAATAGTCAACTATTTTCTGCTTGGTTTCTTCCTGATTTTCAGCGTTTATGACAATTCCGTTTGTTGATTTTGCCATCGTTTCAAACGTCGTTAAATGATGAGGTCTGGAGCTGTTTTTTACGTTTAAAATAATTGCAGGAGCTCCGGACTGGTAAGATTCCAGCCATTCCTCTTTAAAATCATCTTTTTGGTCTCCATCTGTTGCAAAAATAATGAGGTCGCCGTTTGATGCTGAGGCTTTTCTTAACCATGTATATAAGTTTGACGTTGTTGCCCATTTTTGAACATTTGCCGCCGGATAGTTTTCTAAAATCTGAGTTTCAAGTTGGTTGACAAATTGAGTCATGTTTTCTCCGTAATAACTTTTAGGCATACTTAAGGAGGCGTCATAAAGAAGAATCACCTTGGGTGTTTTCCTGTTATTCTGCATCAACAAATTCACCGGTTCACCATCAATTTTTAAACTAAAGTCTGCTGCTGAAAGCCCCTCAATCATTTCACCTTGTCCATCTTTCGGACTTATTTCAAATTTTACAAAGGGGTATTTTCCAGGGACAGCATTTATGGATAGCTCTGTCACATTTTTTTGAAGATCTTTATCAGGATGTATCGAAAGCGGAATTCCATTGATTTGAATTTCTTCTTTTTCTGTTTCGATGAGGTCTCCTTGGAGGCTAATAGTTTTACCGATGTAGCTGTTTTCAGCCATCTCCTCTCTTTTTATTGAAAAAGACTGAAGTGCCAATAAAGGAGTGAAGGTCTGTAAGGAGCCTATGGGTGTCATAAGCTGCTGAAAAAGGTTTAGACCGGAATCAAACTTTAAAACAAGTTGATTTCCAGCAAGTTCCTCAATCGGCCACTCGCCTTTAACAAGTTCTATTTCTTCAATATCACCTTTGGAAACGGATAGAGTAATCTCTATTTTTTTATCGGTAAAAATCGGTGAATCTGCAGGTTTTGTTTTAGCTGAATCGCCTTCTTTTAAGCTTCCGAAGGGAACAGACGAATCAAATAAATGGGCATATTTATTTTCAATTTCTTGTGTTAGTTTTACACAAGGTGTTCTTCTATTGTCCCAGTTGAAATTAAATTTGTGAACTCTGTCAAGTTGCTCTTTGGGTATAAATGTAAAAAGATGGTTTGCCAAGTCTTTACTTTCTCGCTCTGTTGTGTCGATTTGAAAGATTTTTTCTTTGTTTGGGGTAACTTCAAGCTCCTCTCTCCAGCGATCCAAGATTTTTTGATTGACCAGTGGCTCAAATTTTCGCTCAAAAGTTTTAAAAAATAGGTTTCTTACTTCTTCATCCTTAAAATTTGTTTCTTCATAGACCACCTCTGCTTCAATTCCGGCTTTGTTTAGCATTTGCAAGAGTAGTTCTGCTTTTTCCCTGGGTGTTGCAAACCCACTTCGCAAGACTCCGGGAATACCATAAACCATTATTTTTCCCATATTTCTTAGTGAACCTGAATCCGGGGGTATTAAATGAATTTCATCCCTTACAAAGGCAAGCATTTCATTTGGATCTCCATTTTTTACTAAGGTTTCCATTCTTCCTTCAAGATAATCAGGGCTGGTTTTAACGGCCATTAACATTTCTTCCCAGATTTTGAATGGAGCAAGACCTGTTCCTTGATAGTCGATATCCGGGGTGTCTTTCCCACAACTAAAAAACGATAAAGGAATAAATGAAGCCATTCCCAACAATGACATTTGCTGAATAAATTCTCTGCGGGAAGTGGCTAATTCAATTTTTGACTTCATTTATTTTGGTTTTTTAGACTAGAAATATTTTGCTATCCATTTTATTTTTGATGGATCATTCACATTTTTAATTAAGACTTTACTGGGCTTTGAGGATGTTTCGTTTGGGTTTGTTTTATAAATCTCTTGAATTTGATATTCTAAAAAATTAAACCCTTTTTGGAGAGAAAATTCATAAGTGTGTGTGGCTTCTATTTTTTTATCTGTTAAATGCCAGGTGTTTGTACAGGAAGTATTTATTTCAATGGGTTCAGATACATATATGAATTCATAATAAGAGCCTAAAACCGGCTCAATATAAGCTTCGTCTTCCAGCCAATGCATTAGTTCTTCATCAGAAACAGTGAAGATTGTTCCTGCCCAACGGTTTTTATACCATAATCCAATATACCCGCCTCTTTGTGCTTTGAAGTTTTCAGGTTGTTGAAGATTATTTGAACTATCACATTTCAATGAAAGGTTCTCGTTTAAGTACTCACTTAGGAACATTTCAAAGTGTTCTTGAGGGATGTTGCTTAAGTCACTATTTGACAAATCAAAAGAAAGTGTCCCATCTTTTTTTAATACCCCTATTTTAAAAGGGTAATCCATCCCAAAAGGAAGTAACACCACATCCATTTCAGGCAAGCCGGGTAGTGGATTATTTAATTTTGCACTAAAAGTTTGTGCTTGTGCATTGATAAAAAAAATGCAAAAAATGATTTGAATTATGAGCAGTTTCATCTCTTTAAAATTAAAATGGGTTGTATTCAAACTCCCCGGTTAAAATGTGTATATATTCCTCATTTGTTGCTGAATCTATATAAACTACTGTTCCTGTAAATGAGCCTTTTGCTGAAAATGTGCCGCTAATACCACTTAAAATATTTTCCATTTTTTTAAACTTTGTAATATTAAGTGACACCAGTTTGGACACCAGTATTAGTTCTTCACTATTGAATGTAATTGAGATATACTCATCAGTTTCATCAAATAAAAGTTCGTTTAGTCCCTTTTTAGCAGGAAAGACAAATCCTACTGTTAAATCTTGATCGAAGTCTTGAAATGTTACTAGTGCAGTATCTTCGTTTGTTTCTTCATTGGGTATAAATAAACCTGTAGCGTTTTGAAAAGTGTCGGGGTCGTCGACTCCCCCTGTTTCAATTTTGAAGGTTCCGTTCTTTAATGGCCCTGCAAGCTCAATGATTACAAAGCTTTTTTTGTTTGTAAGCACATCTTTGATTGTGCAACCAGAAAAGATTAAAAGCAATAAAATTCCTGGAATAATAAGTAGTAGATTTTTTGTTTTCATGTTATTAATGGTTTCGGTTATTGAATTGATCTAGAACTTCTAAAGACGAGAGTATGCCCACATCAAAAAGCTCCCATAGTTGGTCTGGTGTCATTTTTTTCCCTTCAAGGGTAATCATAAATCGGTTCAGGTATACAAATATGATTTCGCTGTTTTCATTTTGGTAAATGCTTTTGGTTTTTATATTCTCTCTTTCTTTGTAAATTATTTTTGAACCTAAATTCATGTCATAAGTTTCAATGAAATAAGTAATAGCAATTGCTTCTGTGCCTGCAAAATCCTGAATAGTCAACTTTATTGAATTGCCAAAGCTTCCTGTTACCATCGCAATTCCCGGGACTACTTTGACATTTTCTGAAGAATGTTCTTGAATTCTGAATGGGAAAATATCTAATAGCTCTTGTTGATTAAGCGGTTGTTTATCCTTTAAAATGACTTTTATTAGGTTTTTTTCATTTTCATTCTCTGAAAGTTCCTTCCCTAAACTTTTATCGTTTGATTGTGATAAGGTGTGCTTATGTATCTCATTGCTGGTATTCTTCTCAGAAAAAACACAGCTAAAGGAAAGTGTTGCACAAACAACACAAGTGGTTATATTAAAAAAGCTTCTTTTCATTTTATTTGGGAAATTTTATTTTTTCAACTGAGTCAAGTACCTCATACAATTCATCAGCAGAAAAGTTTCTCGCAAATATTTTTATATGATAGCGACCATCTTTGATGAACTCTATTTCTGAAATCAGCTTTTCTTTGATTCTTCGTTGTCTTACCAGGATTTTTTGTTCATTTCTATGAAATATTTTCAAAATATTATCTCCTTCTTCCTTATTAGAAGGAAACTTCATCATGTTATTAACTCCATTGATATGCTGAAAACCCCTTTCCCCGGCACCATCAATAATTCCCAACTCTATTTTTGTACTGTTTAAATCTGGAACTTTATCATTGCTATAAGTTACTAGGATGCTTGTTGCTCCTTGTGAAGGCACTTCATTACTTTTTACCTTTGGAAGATCTTTTAAACTTGCGGGAGCAACCTCCTCCAGTTGTTTAACTGAAAGAGGTTCTTTAGAAGCCAAAATTTGTAACCAATTTCCATTTATTTTAATTTTTTCAGAAATTTCTTCTGTTTGTTCTGTTCCTTCTTCTTTTTCCTTAACTGTTTCATTGCATGAAACAAAAACTATAAAAAAGAATAGGGCAAATAAAGATGCTTTATTAAAGTTCATATCTATGGTTTTTAATTTGTCCCTGTTCTTTCAACCTGAAACTCACCATTAGTAATAACCACCTCTTCCCCGGTAATTGGGCTCACTAGTTTGCCGGAGAATATTCCTTTTATAATTGAATTATTTATTGTTGTAAAAGTTATTGACGATTGGGGATCGTCTACATTTGTATTGTAAACTATTTGCTCGACTTGATCAACATAAAAAAATCGTACCCCATAAAAAAAACCGCCGTTTTGAAATTCCTGATAACCTGAGTATGTTTGAGTTCCTATAGGTTCATCATCATAAACATAAATCACAAATGTCCTGGTATCACCCCCCGATGTTGTAATTGTTTGTGCGACTATTTGTGAGCCATAATATGTAAAATCAGGAGTTGATATGGTCTCAACAAAACCATCGAGCTGCTCTTTGTTGGTGTTGTCCACTTCAAAATTTATGTTGCCAAATGAAGCTTTAAAGTATAGTTCGTTACCTGAAGAGTTTCCGTTGTCATCATCGCTACTGCAGGATGTTGTCAACCCATAACTAAGCAAAAGTGTAAATAAAATTGCTATTTTTTTTAGTTGATTTTTTATTGATCGTTTCATAATTATTTCTTTAGATTCTATTAAATTCCTTTAAACCATTCTGAAAATTTATCGCCTAAAAAGGGTACTGTTTGTTCTTTTTCATTGATGGCATTCATCAAGCCCATTATCCACATATATAGAAGTGCTAAAATCCCAAGTAGATAAATGATCCAGCCCAGATAAGGAATCAGACTAAGTATTCCAACAGCAAGACCTGTTATTCCTAAACCAAGCGATTGCCTGATGTGAAATGCAGCAAATGCATTTTTCTTGTCGTTGTTCATCACAAAAGCAATTATAAGTCCCACTATGGTGATATAAGCAATTATGGCAATGTTTTTTCCTTCACTTGGTGTTGTTGTTGTCTGTGTATTATCTGTGCTTTCCATGTTACTTCAGTTTTTGATTATTTATTTTGTTGCATTTTAGAAATCAGGCAACTTACATCATCGTGTATCCTGCTGTGCTAAAGTTGAATTTCTTGGGCTGTAACAAGGTGCACTCCATTGTAGCAGATGATGATTTTTTACCCTTATTCTTTTTATCAATCATATCCATATACATCATTAATGCGCCATCAGCAGAGTTAAAATGTGCCTTCATAGCATCAGGTATCTGGTCGTTTCCGGATTGAAAAACATCGTTAAAACTTATTCCTGCTTTTGTGGTATAATACATTTTAATTAGGTATTCATCATTTTCCATTTGTTTACCAATGCAGTTGTATCCTAATATGGTTTTGGGAGGCAAATCTGTGATGGTATAATCATTATCGTTTTTAGAAGCGTTTATAATTTCATTTCCATTGATAGATGTTGCAGTAGCTATTTTATTTCCGCCGGAGTCCATAAACATGTAGTTGGTATTTGAATCACTATCCATTATCATGAACATTTCCACTCCTTGATTCATTTTTGTCCCCAAATATGATGCTCCCGGTTTTAAAAAATAGTCTATATCCATTTTACCTTGGGTGGTGGTCATTGTTAAGCGGTATTGATAATCAAATTCGTAGCTGGACCGCAGCTGTTTTGTAGTAGATGTTGTCTTTGATTTTTTTGTATCCTTGTCTGTGTTTTTCTCAGGCTCAAGCACTTTATCTACTGCTTTTCCTGTTTCTTTCCCCGCTTTGTTGGAAGTCTTGTTGATTACCGTGTTTTCAACTTTATTTTCTACTTTTTTACCAAGCTTTTTGAGAAATTGTGCTTGTAGATTTGCTTGTGAAAGAAGGAAAATAGATAAAATCAGAATAGTTACTTTTGTTTTCATACCCTCAATGTTTTAATTTGACAATTAATTGAGGGACAAATATTTAAATAATCACGGCTGTATAATATCAACAATGTAACAATTGATATAACTATTGTAACAGGGTATTAATTTTAGGAAATTTTACCTTTTCAAGTACTCTTTAGGGGGCATTCCATAAACTTCCTTAAAGCTTTTTATAAAATAAGAAGGAGAGTTAAACCCGGATTCATAAGCTGTTTCTGAAATAGAAGCATCTGATTTCTTGAGAATTTGAAGCGCAAGTTTTAATCTTTGGGACTTAATAAAATTTGAAGTACTCAATCCGGTTAGGGCATTGAGTTTTCTATGAAGTTGCATTCTGCTCATTCCCACTTCCTTACTGAAGGATTCTGCATTAAAAGCAGGATTGGTGAGATGAATGTCAAGTATTTTCTGTAAACGTTTAAAAAATTTCTCATCGGTAGAGGTTATTGCAATATCTTTTGGTTTTAAAAGCACATTTTGCTGGTATCTGTTTTTGAGATTGTTTCTGATTTCAATAAGCTTTTGAACTCTAATTATTATTTTTTCAGGATTAAAAGGCTTCAATATATAATCATCGGCACCGGTTTTTAATCCTTTAAGTTCAAACTCTTCACTGCTTTTTGCAGTTAATAAGATAATGGGTATGTGAGATGTTTTTTCATCTTCCTTAAGTGTTTTACAGAGTTGAATACCGTCTGTTATGGGCATCATTATATCAGAAATAATTAAATCTGGGATGTTTTGAAGTGCTTTTTTTATTCCTTCTTCCCCATTTTCTGCCTCCAAAACTTTATACTGATTAATAAACAATGATTTTAAAAAATGTCTTAAATCTTTATTGTCTTCTACTATTAAAATGATGTTATTAGACGGTGTTGAAGTGTCATACTCTGGAATGGTAAATTGGCTTTCTTCATTGTTTTGAACTGCATCTATGGGTTTAAGTTCATGAGCTGCAAAGCTTCCTTTAGTAATGGGAATTTCTAAAGTAAATGTGATTTGGTTTTTATCATTTTGAGAAGCCCTTATAGTCCCGTGATGCAAAGTGGTTAGCTCTTTCACTAAAGAAAGCCCAATTCCAAAACCTTCTTTTTCAGAATTTTCCTGATAAAAACGCTCAAAATATTTTTGTAAGTCTAAGGTTTTTGGTTCTTCATTTTCATTTGTGATTTTAACATTCAAATTATCGTTATTGACACTAGCTTCAAATAGAATTTCGCTTTTAATTGGCGCATATTTTAATGCATTTGTCATTAAGTTATTAATTATTTTTTCAATTGCATCAACATCAATCCAAGCAAATTGCGGAGCATTTATTTGAATTTTTAGACTTACAGGTTTCTGTGTAGCAATGGGAATATATGACGCTGTAATTGATTTTAAGAGTAATCTAAGGTTTTCATTTGACACCTTTAGGTTGATATTGCCTGTTTCCAGTTTTGAGAGTTCAAGTAACTGATTTACAAGATTAATTAGTAAGGTGGAGTTTCTCTCAACAAGCATTAAATCATTTTTTGCTTCAATGGGCAGGACATCATTTTTTAAGTGCTTTTTTATGGGTGCAGAAATTAACGTCAAAGGTGTTCTAAATTCGTGGGATAAATTTGTGTACAACCTGGTTTTGTATTCATTGAGTTGCTTAAGGCGCTTAGAACGATCATATTCCATTTTTAATTCCAGCTGCATTTGCCATTTCCATTTAAAATAGCTGTAGACTAAAAACATAAAAAAGAAAAAAAGAAAAATATAGAACACATAAGCTAGCCTTGTTTTATACCAGGGGTTTAAAATGGAAAAGTAAAAAACCTCTGGTGTATGGTTCCATATACCATCATAATTGCTCGACTTTACATAAAAGGCGTACTCTCCCGGCGGGAGGTTTGTATATCTGGCATAATCCATATTGCCGGAAAATATCCAATCTTCTTCATATCCATCCAAACGGTATTGGAAATGATTTTTTTCTGGTAAAGCATATTGTAAACTTGAAAATGTAAATGATATGGTGTTTTGATTGTGTTTTAAAACTGTATTTTGAACCAAATTAAAAGGGTTGTTATAAACCTCAAAACCTGTTATTGCTGTTTTAACAATTACTTTATTTTCAGAAATATTTGAAGGGTTAAACCAATAAAATCCTTCTAAGCCTCCAAAATACAGATCTCCATTTTTAGCTTTGAAATAAGCTCCAGTATTAAATTCTGTTGCCAATCCATCATAATTGGCATAATTCTTTATCTCTGGAGTATTCAAAAGGTTTTCAGGAGGAGAAAACTTTGTAATCCCTTTGTTTGAACTAAGCCATAAATCTCCAGATTCATCAGGAAGAATCGCATAAATAACATTATTTGACAACCCATCATCGGTAGTAAAATAGTAATAGGAATCAGAATTCAAGTCAATCACATTCAACCCTCCACCATTAGTACCCACCCAGAGTCTGTTAAATACTTGATCATAATAGAGGGATTTAATTGCGTTACTAGTAAGCCCCTTCTTTTCTATCGGGCTATATCCATAAACTTTATGGTTCCCTGTTTCAGTATTTAATAAAATGACTCCTTCCCCTTCGGTCCCAAGCCACAAATGATTTTCATTCTTTTCAATAATCACCCTAATATTATTAGTAGGTAAATCTGAATAATCAGCGTGATTCATAAATTGCTTTTGGACACCTTCTTTTTTATCATATAGAAAGATTCCTTGATCCCGGGTTGCTAACCAAATTTGACCTTGACTGTCCTGAAAAATATTCCATATTGTACTGTTTTTCAGTATGTCTTCATTTAAAAGCCTAATTTGTTTAAAATCTTCATCTGGAGTCAATATTTGTAAACCTCCCTCTTGGGTACCAATCCAGATGTCGTTTTCATCATCTGTAAACAAACTCATTATCCTGTTTGATTGCAACCCACTGTTTTCGGTTAAAAGCGTTTGCCAACTTCTAGATTCCACTTTGTATTTTGTAAGACCTTTACCACTGGTACCTATCCAGATATTATTTTTTTTATCAATTGTAATTGCTCTGACTACATCAATATTAACGCCTTCAGGAGTTTGGTTATTTGTAAAAGAATTGAATTTTTCAAGGTATTCATCATAGTAACTCACTCCTGCTCCATCTGTACCAAACCAAATAGTGCCGGTATAATCTTCATGAATTGAAAGAATATCATTATAGTGGATTGCTCGTGGGTCATGTTTTCTGATTTTAAATTGATTGATTATGGAATCATTTGGATTAAATTTAATTAAACCATCCCCATAAGTCCCAATCCAAAGTCTTTCTTTTGAGTCTAAAAAAAGATCCAATGTATATAAGTCATCAGGAATTTCTTGAAACTTAAAACCTAAATCCTGAACAGCCGTAAAATCTGATTCCCCATTTTTTCTATACCATAGTCCTTTTCCAAAACTTCCTACCCATTGATTGCCCTTTTTATCAAAAACCACATCGCTGTAATTCACTTCAAGTTTGTCATTATGTGGTTTGAATTTTGTTTGATTCAGTGTTTCCTTGTCAATTTGAATCAGCTTTGAATTTGTGCTTATCCAAATATTTCCAAAAGGATCTTCAGTTATATTAAAAACGGTGCCTGTCTCATTACTATTTAAAACCTGCACTATTTCTCCTGTATGTTTTGACTTTTTAAATAGTCCCAAACTGTAAGTGCCAAACCACAAATTGAGTTTGTTATCCTGAAATATAGCACTGACATCGTTGATTTTTTCATACTCAATAAATGAATCTGAATCAACATTATAGAAGTAAGGAATACGATTTATGGGAAGAATCCAGAGTATATTTTCTCTGTCCAAATAGATTTTTCCTAAAAAACTATAATCAGGTTTAGTGATATCAACAAAATACTGATTGTAAATGGTGAATTTCTTTCCATCATATTTGTTAAGACCATCTTGAGTAGCAAACCAAATAAACCCAATGCTGTCCTGAGCAATAGAAACAACGCTATTCTGGGATAAGCCCTCTTTTACAGAAAGTTGTCTGAATGTAACATTGGATTGTGAATTTACAACAAGGGGAGTCAACAATGTGACAAACAGGTAAAATAAGCAGATTAGGGTGTTTTTATATTGCATTTTTCACCGTCAAAATAGTTTTACGTATAAAAATACAATAAAAACTAATCTAATTAACTCACACTTATGTTTTTAATCTTACAGCTATTTCTTCCAACTCCATATACCAATCCTCACCAAACTTCCTGATTAAAGCATCTTTTACAAACTTGTAAACAGGTACTTGAAGTTCTTTACCCAAAGTACAGGCGTCATCACAAATGGGCCATTTGTGATAGTTTACGGCGGCAAAAGTGCTGTAGTTTTGGACTCTTACGGGATACAAATGACAAGAGATGGGTTTGCGAAAATTGACCTTCCCGGCATTGTAAGCATCTTCTATGCCGCAGCTGGCGATTCCTTTGTCTGTAAACGTGACATAAGCACATTCGGCACCATCAACGAGAGGTGTTTCAAGGTCTCCTTTTGAAGTTTGAATATGAGTACCTTGTTTTTCGATGGCTGCAATGCCTTCGGGACGTAAAAAAGGTTTTACATCCTTGTAAATTTCCTTTAAAATAGCTACCTCATCTTTTTCCAAAGGAGCACCGGCTTCGCCCGCAATACAGCATTCGCCTTTGCAGGCACTCAGATTGCACACAAAATCTTTTTCGATTAAGTCTTCAGAAACGATGGTTTTTCCAAGTTGAAACATAGGGCAAAGATAGAAATTATACCTTCCTTTTTAGGTTAAAAAACAATGCGGTTTTTCTTTGTGAAAATATTATGGAATTATTGCATCAAGAAGTCGTTTTTCTATCTAATTTTGCAGCCTTAAATTTCTGAGTATTATTTAACTGTAAAAAGGAGGTTGCTATGTTTTTAGGTTTTGACTGGAAAGAAATGCTTTCGGCTACTATGGTGCTTTTTGCCGTGATTGATATCATTGGCAGCATTCCTATTATTGTTGATTTACGCAAAAAAGTGGGACACATTCAAAGTGAAAAAGCTTCCATCGTTGCATTAATTTTGATGGTTGTTTTTGTGTTTGTGGGTAAAGAGCTTTTAAACCTCATTGGCATTGATGTTAATTCCTTTGCAGTTGCGGGCTCATTGATTATCTTTTTCCTTGCTATTGAAATGATTTTAGGCATCAGGCTTTACCGAGATGACACACCAAGTACCGCATCTATAGTTCCGATTGCTTTCCCATTGATTGCAGGAGCGGGGACTTTGACAACTATACTTTCGCTTAGAGCGGAATATGAAGTCATCAATATTATTATTGCCATTCTTTTAAATAGTATCTTTGTCTACGGAGTACTCAAGTCTTCAGCAAAAATTGAACGCCTGTTTGGCAAAAACGGCATCAATGTGGTGAGGAAAATATTTGGAGTTATCCTGCTGGCCATAGCGGTTAAGCTTTTTGCCTCAAATGCTATGGGACTGTTTCAACAAAATATGATGTAATTTATGAAGGTTTTTAAAATGATACTCGCAGTACTCGCTGTGGGTCTACTTATCTACAATGTGACTATTATTGACTTTTCAAACCCTTTCAACAAGGAAAGTACTATTGCCATCATTGGTGTAGTGGCATGTATTTGTGCACTTTTGCTTTTGGCAATTCTAAATCTTTCGGGGAAAATCGACAGAAAAATAAAAGAGAAAAAGAACTAATCCCTGTTTTCAAGTTCTAGCACCATTTCAATCATCAAATCATTTTTTGAAATGATTTTTTCGTAATAATCACCCCCAAAGAGTTGCTCTGCCATTGCTGCTTTGATGTGTAGTTTTAATAAACTTTCATACTCCTGTAGCCTGAAATTACTCTCATTGAGTCGTGAATAAACTATAAATTCCTCGAGAAGTTCCTCACTAACTTCATACCTCTCATAAAAGCTTTCAGCAGAAAACTGATTGTAATCTTTACGTTTAACATCAAGATGTTCAAAAATAAAATAGTTTACAAATCCTGAATGTGACACAAAATTGATGAGCTCGTTTTCTTCACTCAGGTCTTTGGCAACAAATATATCGGGTAGAATTCCACCACCACCATAGACTATTTTTCCTTTTGGGGTAACAAATTTCAGTGAGTCATTCACTGCAATACTATCTGCACTGATGAGTTCGCCGTTTTTATAGCGTTCCTGATATTCCCTGAAATAAGAGCGGTCGCCGTTGTTATACGGCCGCTGAATGGATCTTCCTGTTGGAGTATAATATCTGGCTACAGTAAGCCTGACGGCGCTTCCGTCACCAAGTGCCATCTCGCGTTGTACAAGTCCTTTGCCATAAGTTCTTCTTCCTACAATGGTTCCAATATCATTGTCTTGCAGGGCTCCAGCAACAATTTCACTGGCTGAGGCCGAATTTTCATTCACCAGTACATACACATTTCCATTTTCAAAAAGCCCGCGGCGTTTGGTCACGGTATTTTCCATTACACCTGACTTGTTTTTGGTTTTAAGAATCAGGGTCCCTCTGGGAAGAAGTTCGTCAAGCATGCGCTCAGCTGCAAACACATATCCGCCGGGATTGTTACGCAAATCTATGATGAGCGATTCCATCCCGTCATCTACCAGCCTTTTGAGTGCGGTTCTAAATTCATCATAAGTAGTTTCGGCAAAACGATTGACTTTGATATAACCCAGCTTTTCGTTGATTTTAAAACCGGCATCAACGCTTTTGAGTGCTACCTCTTTTCGCGTAAGCCTGAAATCGATTTCGCGCTTTTCGCTGTTGCGAAAAACTTTTAGGTTTACCCTTGAGTTTAGTGCACCCCTTAGGGTTGAGGTTATGGTATCTCTCTCGCTATATTCACCATAAAGTGGTTTGTCATTGGCATATAAAATGCGATCGCCGGGTTTGATTCCGGCTTTTTCAGCCGGGCCGCCGTCAATGGTAGAAATTACAGCCACCGTGTCGTTGTAAATGTAAAAGCTCACGCCAATACCCACAAATTTCCCGCGCATATCTTCAGCAACCGACTGGTATTCGCTAACTGGGATGTAAACAGAATGTGGATCGAGGTTCTTGAGAATACTATTCACGGTAACATCAACGATGCTGTCTGTATTGATGCGATCAACATATTCAAAATCGATGTAATCAATCAGCCTATTGAGCTTGTCTTTTTTGGAATTGGTGGCAAAAATACGCTCGGTTGTATCACTAAAATTGAGTTTTGATCCAATAAAAATACCTGCTGCCAAAGCAACACCCAAAAGAAGGGGAACATATTTAAAGGATTTTTTCATTCTCTATATTAAACTTCAACCGATTCCAGATGGGCAAGTTGTACTCCGGCTCTTTCCAGAAAATCCAGACCGGAATTGTCTTTGTATTCTATTTGATACACCACCCTGATAATACCTGCCTGATGAATGAGCTTGCTGCACTCTTTGCAAGGCGACATCGTGATATAAAGTGTGGCCCCTTTACAGGATTGGGTAGATGATGCTACTTTTAAAATTGCGTTGGCCTCAGCGTGAAGCACATACCATTTTGTATAACCGGCTTCATCCTCACAATAGTTTTCAAAACCCGAAGGTGTGCCATTGTAACCGTCAGAAATAATCATTTTACCTTTTACAATAAGTGCGCCAACTTGTCTGCGCTTGCAATGTGAAAGTTTTGCCCACTCCAATGCCATTCGCATATAAGCGATGTCATATTTTTTTTGTTTTTCTTCTGACATTGAACAATTTAAAATCTCAGTTGCGAAGATAAAATTTTATCGACTGATAAATTATGAATGTTACGTTAAATATTAATTCCTTAAAAAATCCAGTGATTGAGCAATAATGGGATGGCAAGACCAAGAATCACAGATGAAATCACCAAAACCCAGTCGCGTTTATTGAACCTGAAAACTGTTTGAACCAGTGTGCCGATAATCAATACAATCACAGCCACGATGATTTGCCCGGCCTCAACACCTAAGGCTACTTCAAGAATGGGTAATATTTTGCTTTTTTGCCCAACTGCACCAAGGAATTGAGGTGCAAATTCCAGACCCCTTAAAAGTCCCAAAAAGATGGATAAAGCAAAAAGAAGCCCCATTTTTTCCCTTCGTTTTTCCTTTCCGGCGGTGAAAATATTAAATAAAGCAGTAAATATAATTACTACGGCAATAAGGAAGCCCACCATTCCTAAACTCACGCTAACTACTCCATAAGAAACCATTAATACAGCCAGTAAATGCCCCAAAGTAAAAAGCGTTATCAAAAGCAACAGTCGCTTCCAGGCATTGAACTGGTATGCCACCGTAAGCAAAATGATAAATAGTATATGGGCATAATTTTGCCAGTTGATCACGTGGTCAAGACCCATTTTAAAATAAAACCAAAATTCATTCATTGTTTTGGGGATTAAGTTGGTTGAACCAAAGTTAGTAAATGTTGCTATAAAATTATACCTTTGGTTAGTTTATATTGCTTGAAAATGAAAATATTCCTCCCTGCATTTATACTAATAGCATTCAGTTTCAATATACAAGGGCAAAATCCCGATTTGTTTCAAACTTGGTATCTCACTTCCTATACCAATGATCAAAATGAGGTTTTTTATGTGTCAGAAATCAGCCCTCCCATTTCAATAACACTTGAGATTTCTGAATCACTGGAATTTAATGGTGTTGTTTGTAATGAGTATTTAGGTCAATTCATGTATGATTCTGATGAAGACTTACTATTGCTGGAATTTTTTGACCTTTGCCTTTGCGGTGCCTGCAACAATCCACCACCCTCTCATATTTTAGTTGAAGATGATTATTTCAACTATTTTATTGTTGATGAATATTATCACTATGAAATCATTTCAGATTCAAGCGGCAATTATTCTGAACTTATTTTATACAGTGAGCCCGGCTTTGAACTTCATTACAACAATACTCCTCTTAGCCTGAGTGATTTTAATTTTCGCCCTTTCATAACTTTTCCTAACCCTGTTACTTCAACTTTGAACATTCAGCCTACAATGTCCAACCTTGAAAAAATCTTTGTGTATTCACCTTCAGGGAAGTTACTGATAGAAATGCCCTTTAAAGAACAAATTGATGTTTCTCATTTAACCCCCGGGATTTACTTTATCGAAATTTCTTCCCCTGAAGGAAAAAGTGTTCAAAAATTTGTGAAGCAATAAAAAAGCCCCAACGTTAAGTTGAGGCTTTGTACCTTGGGTGGGAATCGAACCCACACGTCCGAGGACACAGGATTTTGAATCCAGCGCGTCTACCAATTCCGCCACCAAGGCATTTTCTTGAATTGGACGACAAAATTATAAAAATATTTATACAATCAGCGCAAATAAGCAGGAATAATATGATGGTGATTGAAAATATTTTCTAAATTTGCACCTCGTTAAAAGAAACAGTAAGCAAAACCCTATTTTACAACCAATTAACAATGGCAATACCCACACCGGAACCTAAAATTTTTGCCTGTACACAGAGCATCGTTCTTGCAGAAAAAATTGCTGAAGCTTTCGGTATGCCTTTGGGCAACGTGATTACCTCACATTACAGCGATGGTGAGTTTCAGCCTTCGTTTGAAGAATCAGTGAGGGGAAGCCGGGTTTTTATTATAGGCTCAACCTTTCCAAGCAGCGATAACCTGATGGAAATGTTGTTGATGATCGATGCTGCAAAACGCGCTTCAGCCAGACACGTAACCGCTGTGATTCCCTACTACGGTTGGGCAAGACAAGACAGAAAAGACAAACCCAGGGTACCCATTGCGGCAAAACTGGTCGCCAAAATGCTTGAAACAGCCGGCGCTACACGCATCATCACTATGGATCTGCACGCTGACCAGATTCAAGGATTCTTTGAAAAGCCGGTAGATCACCTGTTTGCATCCACCATCTTTTTACCCTATTTGAGAAGCCTGAACTTGGAAAACCTAACCATCGCTTCACCCGATATGGGGGGTTCAAAAAGAGCCTATGCCTATTCAAAATTTTTGGAAAGCGACGTAGTTATTTGTTATAAGCAGCGTGAAAAAGCCAATGTGATTTCCCACATGGAACTTATTGGTGATGTAACCGGAAAAAATGTAGTACTCGTTGATGATATGGTCGATACCGCCGGAACACTTACCAAAGCCGCCGATGTGATGATGGAACGCGGTGCATTGAGCGTAAGGGCCATTTGTACACACGCTATCCTTTCAGGAAATGCTTACGAGAAAATCGAAAATTCAAAACTGGAGGAATTAATCGTTACCGATTCGATTCCATTAAAGAAAGAAAGTAAAAAAATAAAGGTATTAACTTGTTCTAAACTAGTAGCAGATGTAATGATAAGTGTGAATACCAATAAATCAATAAGCACAAAGTTCTTGATGTAGTTTGAACGTTGCTCAACTACAGCAAAACATAAAAACAAAACGCCCAAAACATAATTTTAATCTTAAGGCACCGATGATAAAAGGGCGTATCACCGAAACCTTAAAAAACAAAAAATAATGAAATCAATTACAATCAACGGATCTCAAAGAGAAAGCGTGGGCAAGGTAGCGACCAAAGCCTTACGTAATGCTGGAAAGGTACCTTGCGTTATATACGGAGGAGACAAAGCACTACACTTTTCAGCTGATGAATTAGCATTTAAAAACTTGGTGTATACTCCGGATGTACACACAGTTGTAATTGCCCTTGATAATGGCACTAAAATCAACGCCATCCTTCAGGACATCCAGTTTCACCCGGTGAATGACAAAATCATTCACGTTGACTTCTACCAAATCTTTGACGACAAGGAAATCACTATGGAAATTCCTGTAAAACTTCAGGGTGTGCCAAGAGGTGTAAGAAACGGTGGGGTTTTGCGAATTCCAAACAGAAAGCTTAAAGTAAAAGGAATACCTGCTAACCTTCCTGATTACATTGAAGCAGATATTACTGAACTTAGAATTGGAAACAAATTGTATGTTACCGCACTGGAAACCGAAAACTACAAAATTATGCATCCTGAAAACACAGTTGTTGCGCAAGTGAGAAGATCACGTGTCGTAATTGACGATGTAGAAGATGAAGAAGAAGGTGATGAGGCTGCAGAAGGTGAAACAGCAGAAGCTGCAGAAGGAGCAGCTGATGCAACAGAAACTCCGGCAGGCGAATAATCATTTTCAAAAAATAACCATACCAAAACATCCCGCTTTTAAGTCGGGATGTTTTTTTTATATATTTTTACAAAAAAACCAATGCTTGCATTTTTTGGACGCATACTGGCAAAAAAGAAAAGAAACACCCTTGAAGAAACAGACCCCATGAAGAAATTTCTCATCGCCGGACTTGGAAACATTGGTCCCAAATATGAAAACACCCGCCACAACATTGGTTTTAAAATTCTCGACCGCCTGGCAAACAATGAAAACCTGATTTTTGAACCGGCCAAACTGGGGGATATCACCACATACAAAATCAAAGGCCGAAGTTTACTCCTGCTAAAACCCAGCACTTATATGAACCTGAGCGGAAAAGCAGTACTCTATTGGCTGCAAAAAGAAAACATCCCACTTGAAAACCTATTGGTTATAACAGACGACCTTAACCTGCCCTTTGGCACAATCAGGGTAAAAACCAAAGGAAGTGACGGAGGCCACAACGGCTTAAAAGACATTCAGCTGCAATTGGGAACCACAAATTATAATCGTTTTCGCTTTGGCATAGACAATGAATTTGGCAGAAGAAATCAAGTAGATTTTGTTTTAGGCGAATGGGAACCCGAAGAAGAGGCCAAACTCCCCGAGCGTCTGGACAAATCCATTGAAGTGATTAAATCTTTTGCTCTAGCCGGAATAACAACCACTATGAATACATTTAACGGAAAATAAAAGCCTGTGCAAGTTCACCGTTCCATAGAAAATTTTAATAATAAAAAGCCAACCATTGTTACCATTGGCACGTTTGACGGCGTGCATATTGGCCATAAGGAAATTCTGAAAAAACTCACTTCTGAGGCTGCGCGGTTGAATCTCGAATCGGTGATACTTACTTTTTTTCCGCATCCGAGAATGGTGCTGCAAAAAGAAAGTGACATCAAACTCATCAACACCATAGACGAACGCATTGCCATTTTTTCAAAAACAGATTTAGACCACCTCATCATCCATCCTTTTACTAAAAGGTTTTCAAACCTTTCAGCGGAAGCTTATGTTAAAAATATCTTGGTTGATGGATTAAACGTAAAAAAAATCATTATTGGGTATGACCACCGTTTTGGTAAAAACAGGACGGCAAACATAGACGATTTAAAACGTTTTGGTAACGAATTTGGTTTTGAAGTTGAAGAAATTTCTGCTCAGCAACTTGACGATGTTTCAGTGAGTTCGACAAAAATAAGGCGTGCATTGGATAACGGTGACCTTGAGACTGCAAATAGCTATTTAGGTTATCCATATATGCTATGCGGCAGAGTTGTAAAAGGCAAAGGCATCGGTAAAACCATAAGCTTCCCAACTGCTAACCTTGAAATATGGGAAACATACAAACTCATTCCCAAAAACGGGGTGTATGTTGTAAAATCAACACTCGACGACAGTGAAACTTTTGGATTAATGAGCATTGGCACCAACCCCACTGTGGGCGGAACCTCCAGAACCATCGAAACTTATTTTCTGGATACTGAAAAAGACCTCTATGGCCAAACCATAGAAATTGCCCTGCTTACCAAAATCAGGGAAGAAGAAACCTTTGACTCACTGGAATCCTTACAAAAAGCCATAAAAAACGACGAGGCTTTCGCCCGAAAATACATAGCCGACTATGCTTAATAAATTCTTATTCAAGCACATTGATAACAGCGCCCTGGTTGTTTTCAGGATAATATTTGGTTTGTTAATCACTTTGGAAGCATTTGGTGCCATAGCCACCGGCTGGGTGAGGCAGGTTTTGATTGAACCAAATTTTACATTCTCATTCATTGGATTTGAATGGCTGCAACCGCTTCCGGGCAACGGGATGTACTATTATTTTGCCGTGATGGGAGTGTTTGGCATAATGCTGATGATAGGCTACAAATATCGCCTGGCCGCAATTGCATACACTATTATGTGGGCGGGTGTTTATTTTATGCAGAAATCGGCTTACAACAATCATTATTACCTGATGCTACTGCTATTGGGTTTTATGAGTGTATTGCCCGCAAACAGGTGGTTTTCGCTTGACGCAAAACTCAACCCGGAAATCAAAAACCCCTCCATGCCGCGTTGGTGTGCCTTAGTGATTATCCTTCAGGTATGGATTGTTTATACCTATGCCTCAGTTGCCAAGTTGTATCCCGATTGGTTGGACGCCTCAATGGCTCAGGTCCTGATGAGCGGCAAGGCACATTACTGGCTTATTGGCGACCTCTTACAGCAAACCTGGGTGCATTGGTCAATTGCCTATACCGGCATCCTTTTTGACCTGCTCATTGTCCCGTTATTGCTTTGGAAACGAACCCGAATGTTTGGGTTTGTCATTTCGATATTTTTCCATCTGTTCAATTCCATCGTGTTTCAGATTGGGATTTTCCCATATATGTCTATTGCTTTTGCCTTATTTTTTTTCACGCCAAAAACAGTCCAACGGCGCTTTTTGCCTAAAAAGGATTTCTATGACAAAGGAGAAGTCATCGTTCCCGGTTATAAAAAAGTGCTGGTCTCCCTGTTTTCCATTTACTTTGTCATTCAGATAGCATTGCCGGTGCGCCACTGGTTTATAGAAGAAAATGTCTTGTGGACAGAAGAAGGCCACCGCCTGAGCTGGCGGATGATGCTGCGCTCCAAATCAGGAACGGTTACCGTAACCGTAAAAGACAAAAAAACCGGTTTCGAACATAAAGTCAATGTGTATGACGAACTCACACCCAAACAAAGGCGCGGTTTGGCAACAAAGCCCGATTATATGTGGCAATATGCACAACGCCTGAAAAAACGGTATGCGGCAAAAGGTCAGGATGTAGCGGTATATTTTGACGCACGAGTGAGTGTCAACCGACGACCGCTCGCGCCATTTATTGACCCTGAAAGGGACCTGGCAGCAGAAAAATGGAGCCATTTTAAACACCACGACTGGATTTTGCCCGCGCCGGAGGGGTTGAGGTAAAACTATGTTCAGCATTCTATTTAAAATAATTCAATTTATTTAAAAACACATCACATCTACTTTAAATAGACCGCGGATGACGCTGATCAAACGGATATCAGCGGATAAGAAAATCAAGATAAAAAAATCAGTGAAAATCAGTAAAATCCGTGTCATCTGTGTGCTACCATCTTTGGCTTAAAAAATAACATTTATCAACTCAAAATTCCAGCCCTTTACTTCTATTTCACTAAATTTGCCCTTTCAAAACCACACTATGCTACAAGTTACTGACATACGCGACAATAAGACCGCCTATATAGCCGCATTAAAAAAAAGAAACATCGATGCCGCACCGCTTTTTGATGAAGTATTGCAAACCGACGAACTGAGAAGAAGCACCCAGGCCAAACTGGATAACATTTTGGCAGAATCCAACAAACTCTCCAAAGAAATCGGGCAGTTGTTTCAATCTGGGAAAGCACAGGAAGCCAATGTGCTAAAAGAAAAAACCTCACAATACAAAGAAGAAACCAAAACACTTCAGGAAGATTTAAACGCGGCGGTTGAAAAATTGCAACAACTGCTTTACAACATACCCAATATTCCCAATACACTTGTTCCTGCCGGGAGCAGTGAAGACGACAATGAAGAAGTTTTTCGCGCAGGCGAAATCCCAAAATTGGCTGAAGGTGCACTCCCCCATTGGGAACTTGCAAAAAAATATGACATCATCGATTTTGAACTGGGCAACAAAATCACCGGTGCCGGTTTTCCTGTGTATAAAGGTAAAGGCGCACGACTGCAACGCGCTTTGATCACTTATTTTCTCGATAAAAACACTGCTGCCGGCTATACCGAATATCAGGTGCCGTATTTGGTGAATGAAGCTTCAGGTTTTGGAACGGGTCAGCTTCCGGACAAAGAAGGACAAATGTACCACGTGACCGGAGACAACCTCTACCTCATCCCAACGGCTGAAGTGCCGGTGACCAATATGTTTCGTGACGAAATACTACAAGCAAAAGACCTCCCGGTTTTATGCACAGGCTACACCCCCTGTTTCAGAAGGGAAGCCGGAAGTTATGGTGCCCACGTGCGCGGGTTAAACCGTTTGCATCAGTTTGATAAAGTGGAAATCGTCAGGATAGAGCATCCTTCAAACTCATACAAGGCGCTGGATGAGATGGTTGAACAGGTAAAAGAAATACTCAATGAACTTCAACTGCCCTACCGCATTTTAAGGCTTTGCGGCGGCGACTTGGGCTTTACCTCTGCCCTGACTTATGATTTTGAAGTGTTTTCAACCGCCCAGGACCGCTGGCTTGAAATTTCTTCAGTGTCCAACTTTGAAACTTTTCAGGCAAACCGATTGAAACTGCGTTTCAGGGACGAGAACAACAAAAACCAACTGGCACACACCCTTAACGGAAGTGCTTTGGCATTGCCCAGAGTGCTTGCAGGAATTCTGGAAAACTACCAAACTCCTGAAGGAATTAAGATTCCGGAGGTCTTGGTTCCTTATTGCGGCTTTGATCTTATTGATTAACATTTTTTAAATAGTGCTACTATGCACATTTTGCTATATTTACCAAAAAGTAACTCTATGCGTTTTTGGATTTTCACTATTTGTATCTTTTTAAGTTTTGCAGGTTTTTCACAAAACGAAACCCTTGCCAAACACTATTTTGATCGTGGTGATTTTGAAAGGGCACTGCCCATCTACAAATCGCTTTCTGAAAGCAATCCCAATAACAACAATTTATTTTTAGGGTACGTTGCCACTTTGCAACAACTTGAAGACTTTGAAGAGTCCAAAAGATTATTGGAAAACAAACTCAAAGCCACCCGAAATCACCCCATTTTTTTAATCGAAATGGGCAGAAACTACCTCATTGAAAGCAAACCCGAAGATGCCCAACCTTATTTTAAAGAAGCCATTGCGGCAATTGATGAAAACCCTCGATTGACCCACACCATCGCCAGTACATTTGAAAGACACAGCCTCCTTGACCTGGCAATTGAAGCTTATGAAAAAGGGATGGCACTCGACCCGCAACAAAATTTCAATCACCAATTGGCAAATATTTACGGTGAGCAGGGCAATCTGGAGAAAATGTTTGAAAGTTACCTGACTTTGATAGAATCCAATCCGGGGTTTTTGATTACAGCTCAGCGAAATTTCAGCCGGTATGTCACCGAAGACCCGCAAAATGAAGCCAACGATTTACTGCGCAGAGCGTTACTCAGGCGTTCACAAAACAACCCTGACCTCTTTTACAACCAGTTATTGAGTTGGCTGTTTATCCAGCAAAAACAATATGACCGGGCATTTACACAGGAAAAGGCCATTTTCAGGCGCACTCTTGAAGGGCTGAACGAAATGATGGACCTTGCCTATATTGCTATGGACAACAACGATTACCCCATAGCACGTGAAATTCTCAATTTTATCGTCGAAAATTCTACCTCAGAAAACTCAAAACTGCAGGCCTATCAAAACCTGATGGAAATCGATGTGCGCACAGCCACCAAAGCCACTTATCCCGATGTTCAGAAAAAATTTGAAAACCTCATCAATATGTATGGTGCTGACGGTCGCACTTTTGAACTTCAACTCGATTACAATAAATTTCTTGCATACAACAACGACAAGAAAAATACCGCGATTGAAAACCTGAGAAAACTAAGCAATGAAAACCTGAGTCGCTATCAGGAAGCTCGTGTTTTAATGCTTTTGGCAGACATACTGGTGTATGACGAAAAATTCAACGAGGCTTTGATCTATTACTCACAGGTGCAAAACAAGGTAAAAAACGACCCCATCGCTCAGGAAGCCCGATTTAAAGTGGCCAGAACCAGTTACTTTAAAGGCGATTTTGCCTGGGCACAAACCCAATTGGACATTCTCAAAACTTCAACATCACAGTTGATTGCCAATGACGCTATGGAATTGAGTTTGCTGATTAGCGACAACTCCCTGGAAGACACTTTGCAAACCGCTTTAAAAAAATATGCCCGTGCAGACCTGCTTGATTTGCAAGGAAAACATCAGGAAGCCATAGCCATATTGGTTGATATATTGAAGAATCACCGTGGTGAATCTATCGAAGATGAAGCCTTGTTTAAACAAGCCCTGATTTTTGAAAAAACCAATCAATATGAAAAGGCCATAGCCAATTATCTAAAAATCATCGAGTTTCACAAACACGACATACTTGCCGATAACGCCTATTTTTATCTGGCCGAGCTTTACAACAAAACTTTAAAAGAGCCCGAAAAAGCCAGAGAGTTTTATGAACAAATCATTTTTAACCATCAGGACTCCATCTTTTTTGTAGAAGCCAGAAAACAATACCGAAGCATCAGGGGAGACGCGATTAATTAGAAAAACTCACCTCTCATCTCTCATTACTATTTACTATACACGACCATGCATATCTACAACGTCACCATCAACATAGAAGAAGACATCCACGACCGCTGGCTGGACTGGATGAAAAATGAGCATATCCCCGAGATGCTTGCCACAGGAAAATTCAGTGCTGCAAAAATTTGCCGGGTATTGGTAGAAGAAGAAATGGGCGGACTCACCTATGCTGTGCAATACACTACAGACAGTAAGGAAACCCTGGAAAAATACTACAGAGAAGACGCAGAACGCCTGCGTTCAAAAAGCAAACCCTTTGAAGGCAAATTTGTCGCTTTCAGGACAGAGCTGCAAATCATCAGTGAACACACTACCCGATGAGAAAATATTATAAAAAGGACCTAAGAGCTAAAGAAAGAGAAAACACCTTAACCGAAAACAAAGATCAGGAGGTTAGTGCGAAAAAACACCTCGGTCAGCATTTCTTAAAAGACGAAAACATTGCCAAAAAAATAGCTGACACCCTCACTTTGCAGGGTTATAAAGAGGTTATCGAGATTGGCCCCGGTATGGGCGTGCTCACCAAATACCTCATTCAAAAGAACATTAACCTTATTGCGATGGATATCGACACAGAGTCTATTGCTTATCTAAAAACCACCTTTGTTTCTCAACATAGCGAGCTGCTCAAGGACAAAAGCTTTCAGGTGGTGGAAGCCGATTTTTTAAAAATTGACCTGTCAGACTATTACAGGGACACCCCCTTTGCCATCACCGGGAATTTTCCTTACAACATTTCTTCACAAATCGTTTTTAAAGCCTTGGAATGGAGAAATCAAATCCCGGAATTCACCGGAATGTTTCAAAAAGAAGTCGCCCAACGCATCTGTGAAAAACCCGGCAGCAAGGCTTATGGTATCCTTTCGGTACTGGTGCAGGCGTTTTATCAGGCCGAATATTTATTTACCGTCCCTCCAGGAGTTTTTAACCCACCCCCAAAGGTTGACAGCGGGGTGTTGCGACTCATCAGGAAAGAAAATTTCACCTTGCCTTGCAATGAAAAATTGTTTTTTACCGTAGTGAAAACCGCTTTCGGCCAGCGCCGAAAAACACTGAGAAACAGTTTAAAATCTTTCGCTTTAAGCGAAAATTTAAAAGAAGACACTATCTTTGACAAACGGCCGGAGCAACTGAGCTTCGAAAACTTTATCGAGCTAACTCAAAAGATAGAAAACAATGCAATTTCAACTTAGCCCGGAATTAATCCAAAAAATAGAACTGCTTGTCGAAGAACGCAACGACAAGGAGTTGCTCTTGCATTTACAGGATTTGCACCACGCCGATATAGCCGAAATTATCGAAGAGCTTTCTCTCGACGAAGCCACTTACATCATCAAACTTCTCGACAGTGAAAAGACGTCAGAAGTACTTATGGAGCTTGACGAAAGTGACCGTGAGAAAATTTTAAACAACCTTTCTTCCAAAGAAATTGCAGACGAGCTGGAAGAAATGGACACCGATGATGCCGCCGATATTCTCGCCGAACTCTCTGAAGAACGCCAGGAAGAGGTCATCGCCAGCCTTGAAGATGCAGAACATGCCAAAGACATTAAAGAACTTTTGCGCTATGACGAAGACTCTGCCGGAGGTTTGATGGCCAAAGAGCTTGTGAGGGTGAGGGAAACCTGGACTGTCGCCGGTTGTGTCAGGGAAATGCGCCGACAGGCCGAAAATGTAACCCGGGTACATTCCATTTATGTGGTGGATAAAGACGACAAACTCATTGGAAGACTTTCTCTGAAAGACCTTTTGACCGTGCATCCCAAAACAAAAATTTCTGAAATATACATCCCACGTGTGGACTATGTAAACGTGCACACCGAAGGGGAAGAAGTGGCCAGAATCATGCAAAAATATGACTTGGATGCCATTCCTGTAGTGGATGAAATAGGTCGTTTGGTGGGTCGGGTCACGATTGATGATATTGTTGATTTTATCAAGGAAGAAGCTGAAAGAGATTATCAGTTGGCTGCCGGTATATCCCTGGATGTAGAAGCAGATGACAGTTACTACAGACAAACACGGGCAAGGTTGCCTTGGTTGTTTCTGGCACTCATTGGAAGCTTTATGGCGGTTATCATCGCCGAAGGTTTTGACAGTGCATTAGAAAACTATGGCGCATTATTCTTTTTTACCCCACTCATAGCCGCTATGGCCGGAAACGTGGGCGTTCAATCCTCTGCCATCATTGTGCAAGGTATTGCCAATGGAAGTTTAACCGGATCCCTCTTCAAACGATTAGTCAAAGAGGTAATGCTGAGTTTACTTAATGGTATTTTATTGGCTTTGGTGCTTTTGGTAGGCTCCTATTATATATTAGGACACGACTATCTGATTGGTTTGACAGTTTCTATCGCGCTGCTGTCGGTGATGATTATTGCTTCCCTTATTGGTACTTTTGTACCCATTACTTTAAACAAATATGGCATTGATCCTGCTTTGGCTACGGGGCCATTCATCACAACAAGCAATGATATTTTTGGCATTTTGATTTACTTTTCGATTGCCAAATACATGCTCGGATTTTAGAATATAAAAAGGAAAAGCTTATACTAAATACCAACAGGTTTGAAAACTTTTCAAATAGAAATAACCGTTCCTGCCGAAGCTATAGATGGCCTCAATCATGTGAATAATGTCTCTTATCTGCAATGGGTTCAGGATGTGGCAGAACAACACTGGAAAACAAGCACCGACCCCGCTTTACGCGATAAAATTGTCTGGGTGGTGGTCAATCATTTTATTGAATACAAAGCCCCGGCCCTTGAAAATGATGTTTTGATTTTGAAAACCCGGGTGGAGAAATACAGCGGTGTGACAAGCGAACGCCACACCGAAATCATCAGAAAAACTGATCAAAAACTACTGGTTCAAGCCAAAACAGTTTGGTGTATGATTGACAAGACCACCGGCAAACCGATGCGGATTACCGAAGAATTGATAGCTAAATTTCCATAAGTATGTTATTTAGAAAACAAAATATTTTTTTGATTGTTCTTTTTGCCTTCTTAGCTATTCTGGCTTACGTGCTTGTGCCAAATGGCTTAAAAACCCCTCCTAAATATTTAAAGGCAACAGAAATTTCATCAATTCATTCAATTACATCATTTGACAATGATACTATCAGATTGGATGAGTATGATTTAAAATTTTGGAGTAATCTTGAGTTTGAAATTGCCGAAAATAATTTTCCGGGAGAAACAGCAGATCAAATCATAAAGCTAAATACCTTGAAATATAATTTTTCTGCAATTTATTTTAAACATAGTAAATATCTATATTTTAGTTTTATACCGGAAATAAAGTTCGGATTCTTAAAAGCCCCACCTCCTGGCGGATGGATACAACCGATTTATAAAACTCCTATTAATCCAGATTTATTAGACTTTTTAAGAATTAATAGATTTGAATTCAACTTTATTTCCCATAGCAAGGAGTTTGAACTTGAAGTGACTGAGTTTTATAAAAACACATTTTCATGTGCTACTGAGGTCGTTCCTTATGCTTTAATAATAGGCAAGACCTTTTCAGAATCATTACCTGATGAAATATCAGTGCTTTCTTATTGTGAAAAGAAATCTTTTGATGTTGGTATGAATCTTATAATCAAACCGGAATCTGAACCGTCATTATTGAAGAGCCCAAATCCAATGGGCTTAATCTATTTTACAAAAGATTCTATTATCAATGGCGTTTTAACAGATTGGGTTATTGGTTCAGAATTTAAAGCGATATGGGGTAAACCAATTAGAATAATTGATTAATTGAATTTAGAATTATAGTAAAAATGAACTTTTTAAAAACCACTATACTTTACTTGTTTTCAATTGTATTGTTATCAGGGTGTGCCGAAACCCGTGAAAACCAGGAAAAAACAACCCCTTCAACCGAAGTAAAAATCTCCGGGGAGATGAAAAACGTCATGCGGTTGGGAAAACTGGAAGGAACAGTTTCATTGGACACCTTATCCAAAAAAAACCTTTACGGTATTGGCCCGGTTGAATACCTGCAAGGTGAGTTGATGATTTATGACGGAATTTCCTATATCTCAAAAGTGGAAACAGACAGCACCATGACCGTCGAAACCTCTTTTGATGTGAAAGCACCATTTTTTGTGTATGCACAGATTGATGATTGGGAAAATGAAATATTGCCCGATTCGATTACCAATCTTGAAACGCTTGAAATTTACCTGGATGAAAAATTCAAAGACAGGAATGAACCCGTTGTTTTTAAAATTGAAGGGCAAATCGATTCAGCAACCATTCACATTGTAAACCTACCGGAGGGCACAAAAGTAAGCTCAAAGAAAGAAGCCCATCGGGGCATTGTTTATTATCCCATTACACAAGAAAATGTGGATATTTTAGGCTTTTTTTCCAGAAAGCATCAGGCGGTTTTCACACACCACGATACCTTTATGCACTTGCATTTGATTACCATAGACCGGGAAATGATGGGACATTTGGATGAAATAGACTTTGGTTCAAATCAGCTTACTTTGTATTGGTCAAATTAACAAAACAACCCTGTCATGAAAATCCTCCACATCGATAAAAACCACCCGCTGATTATACAACAACTGGCAACAGCCGGTTTTCAAAACGATGAAGATTATACTTCTACTAAAGAAATCGTGGAGGCTAAAATTAGCGATTACGAAGGCATCGTCATCCGCAGCAGGTTTGACATTGACAAAGCTTTTCTCGATGCCGCCAAAAATTTAAAATTCATCGCCCGTGTGGGTGCCGGATTGGAGAGCATTGATGTGGAATATGCCAAAAGCAAAAACATCACCCTTATTGCAGCCCCTGAAGGCAACCGTAATGCCGTGGGCGAACACGCTTTGGGGATGTTACTCTCCCTGTTTAATAAACTCAGCCAAGCTGATAAAGAAGTTAAACAAGGCCTTTGGAACCGCGAACCCAATCGGGGTGTGGAACTCGACGGAAAAACTGTGGGCATCATCGGGTATGGCAATATGGGTAAAGCCTTCGCCAAAAAACTACGGGGATTTGAAGTTGAGGTTCTTTGTTATGACATCAAAGAAAATTTGGGCGACCAGCGTGCCAAACAAGTGTCGCTGGAAGAACTTCAACAAAAAGCAGATGTGCTGAGCCTTCACATTCCCTGGACGCTAGACACTGATAAAATGGTCAATGTCGATTTTATTTCAAAATTCAAAAAACCGTTTTGGCTACTCAATACCGCTCGTGGCAAATGTGTGGTAACTTCAGATTTGATCAAGGCCTTGAAATCAGGTAAAATTTTGGGAGCGGGACTGGATGTATTGGAATTTGAAAAAGCTTCGTTTGAATCGCTATTTAGCGAAAATCATATTCCAGAAGCCTTGCAGGAATTAATCAAAATGGATAATGTATTGTTGAGTCCGCACATCGCCGGTTGGACAGTGGAAAGCAAAGAGAAACTGGCACAAGTTATCGTAGATAAAATAAAGGATTTGTATGGTTTAAATCCCAAAAAAACAATGCTCCCTACACAGGAATTCGGGGTTTCCGGTTTGGGTGGGTTTTTCTTCAAAACCAAAGATCCAGATGCCTTCAAAGCCTGGTATAAAAAGCATCTGGGGATGAATACTGACCAATACGGCTGGACATTTTGGTGGAAAGACAATGAGGGCAATGACTGCTCCACCCAATGGAGTCCTTTTGATGAGGAAACCAACTATTTCGCTCCAAGCGAAAAACCTTTTATGATGAACTTAAGGGTAAAAAACCTTGAAAAGCTACTGGAAATCCTTAAAAAAGAAGGCATTACCATTGTGGGTGAAGTGGAAGAGTACAGTTATGGTAAATTTGGCTGGATCCTCGACCCCGAGGGAAACAAAATTGAACTTTGGGAACCTATGGATAGAGCATTTTTATAAAAATTTGTTTACTTTTATTTCAACTAATTAACAACTAATCAAATGGAAAACACTAAACAAGAAAGTTGGAACCAACCTCAACAACACAACCCGGAAAACAAAAAACTAATTTGTGGTATTCTGGCAATCGTTATTGGCTCACTAGGTATCCACAAGTTTATTTTAGGCTACAATCAAGAAGGAATTATTCAAATTGTAATTTCTGTTTTCACTTGTGGAATAGGTGGTATTATAGGACTCATTGAAGGCATTATTTACCTTACAAAAACAGATGAAGAGTTTTACCAAACCTATCAGGTGAACAAAAGGCCTTGGTTTTAAAATTGCTTTTCTAAAGCCAAATTTTATCAAGTTTGGCTTTTATTATTCATCTATTAATCGTAATATTGCGATATATAAATACGCATCATTATGACAACTCAAGAATTTTTAGAACTATTAGCAGCAAACCAGGATAAATCCTTGTTGTTTGAATATACCCCGGGAAAATTGGTGGGCGCCAATTACCACATTACCGAAGTAAAACACATCTCGATAGATAGTGTAGATTGTGGAGCTGGAACCGACTCATGGAAGGAAACCATCATTCAGTTGTGGGAAAGTCCGATGGAAAAAGAAAAAAAGGAATTTATGTCAACCTTCAAGGCACTTTCCATTCTTAAAAAAGTAGGGCGCATCAAACCTTTAACTTTGGAAGCGGAAGTAAAATTTGAATACAGCAATATAAACTTCAACACGGCACAATTATTTGTAAATGATTATGAAATGATGGGCAATCAACTTATTCTCAAATTGGCCATTCAAAAAACCGATTGCAAAGCCAAAGAAGCTTGTGGGATACCAGAAGTTAAAGAGGCATCACTAGAAGCGTGTTGCTCACCGGGAGGTGGCTGTTGTTAGAAATTCTTTAAAATATTAAAATCTGCACACACTGCGCCTCTACGGTGAAAATTCAAAGCTTGTAAGTTGGATTTTTAATCACCGTAAAGTCGCGAAGGTCTCAAAGATTTTAGTCTTCAACCTCGCCGGCTTTGAGGTTGTATTTCTTTTCCATTTCTTCCTGAAACTCTTCCAGAACCGGCTTTACGGTACTTTCGGGTAGGTCTGCAATGCGAATATACATCAAGCCATCCACGGCATTGTTGAAGAGCGGGTCCACATTAAACGCCACCACTTTGGCGTTTTGCTTGATGTATTTTTTAATAAGTACCGGCAACCTTAATTCACCGGGTTCCAGTTCGTCAATGATTTTGTCAAACTTATTGAGGTCGGCTTCACTTTCGTCAAAAACAAAATCTTTATCTGCATCCTTCAGTTTTACTTTAAACTCTTTTTTAGGGTGTATAAACTGCGCCACATAAGGGTCATAATAATTGGACTTCATAAACTCAATCATCAGCGATTTTGAAAATTCTGAAAACCGGTCGCTGATGGTCACACCGCCAATGAGGTATTTGTGTTCGGGAAAACGAAGGGTGGTATGAACAATTCCTTTCCAAAGCAGGAACAAAGGCATCGGTTTTTGCTGGTATTCTTTAATGATAAATGCCCGCCCCATCTCGATGGACTGGCTCATCATTTTATATAATTCGGGTTCAAACCGAAACAGGTCGTGCAGATAAAACCCTTCAATGCCATATTCGGCAAAAATCTTTGAGCCCAGACCCATTCTGTAGGCTCCTGCAATTTTTTTGGTCTCATTATCCCACAAAAACATATGGTGATAATAAGCATCATAAACATCAAGATCAATTGCTTTATTTGTGCCCTCGCCCACCTCTCTGAAAGTGATTTCGCGCAAGCGACCTATTTCCTGTAGTATATTGGGAATATCTGTTGGGTGTGAAAGAAAAACCTCATAATTTTTACTAATGAGTAAACGCTTGTCCAAATCTCTCAATGTTTCTACTTCATTTTCAAGAATTTTGGGATTGACAGGAGTAACAATTTTTTTAGGGGGTTTTGGAAACTTGAGCGTTTTTGGAATGTTGTCCAACAGTTTTTTCTTGTTGAAGGTGTTTGCAAGCATATAGGTTTTTTTACGTAAAAAAGCTGTAAAATCTTCTAATGATTGCTGTTCTTTTTGATCGTTGACCGAAATGGGGTTTCCAATTCTAATTTTTATAACCCGTTCGCCTTGCGAAAGTAACTCAGAAGGCAGTTTTGCCGTTCTGAAAGTTGGATTGAGTTTAGAGAGTTTATAAAAAAGCTGACTGTTTTTGGCGTGAAAATAAATGGGTACCACCGGAACTTCGGCTTTTTGAATTAGTTTCATAGCCGCTTCTTCCCAGGGCTTGTCGGTGATGCGCTTGTCCTCTTTGTAAGTGGATACCTCCCCGGCAGGGAAAATCCCTAACGGATAACCATCCTTTAAGTGTTGCATTGCTTGTTTAAAACCTGTAAAGCTCGATTTTACCTCCTTTTTATTTTCAAAAGGGTTGACCGGCATCACATAAGGTTTTAAAGGCTCGATGCGGTGCAGCAGAAAATTGGCTATGATTTTATAATCGGGGCGTTGTTCCAGTAAAAGTTTCAACAATAAAATACCATCTATCCCGCCCAGCGGGTGGTTTGACACTGTGATAAATGCGCCACTTTTTGGGATACGCCTCAAGTCTTCTTCAGGGATTTCAAACCGCACTTCAAATTCGTCAAGCAGCGCATTGATAAAATCGAGTCCCTCAAGATGTTTGTGTTTGTCGTAAATGCGGTTGCAAGATGATATCCGCAGGGAATTCATCAATGTCCACCCGATAAATGTACCCAGAACACCCAACTTATGAACGTTAATGGCCCGGGCAATCTCTTTAGATGTAACAAGTGGCATGCTTGGTTGTTGTTTTTAGTGACTGGTAAATATAGTAAAATTGAAAATACAATTAATTACTTCACCACCAATTGCATAGTGTCACGGCTCTGTTGTTTTAACAGTACTTCAAACCCGTTTTCCAGCTTTTCCACTTCTTTTTCTTTAAAATGACGAATGGTATAAAGGGTTACGTTTTCATTATACCGAACTTTAAATTTTGAGCGCAATTGTATCAACAATTCTTCCAGTTTGTTGTACTTATTATCCACCACAACTGTAAAGCTAATGGCCGAATTTTGAATTTTATTCACCTTCATTTTGTAGGCATGCAAAAGCTTAAATACCTCACCGATATTGTCTTCCACCATAAATGAAAAATCTAGTGAGGATAGTGAAATCAACACCTGTTCTTTTTTAACGATATAACAAGACACCGCAGGAACCAAGTCCTGTCCTTTAGCTACTGATGTGCCGGGCTGTGTAGGGTTTAAAAACGACTTGACAAAAAGAGGGATTTCCTTTCGTTGTAGCGGCTGTAATGTTTTGGGGTGAATGACTGATGCGCCATAAAATGCCATTTCTATCGCTTCCCTGTAGGAGATTTGCTCTAGCAGTACTGTGTTTTGAAACTCGCGCGGGTCGGCATTCAATACACCGGGAACATCTTTCCAGATAGTGACGCTTTCAGCACCCAAACAATAAGCAAAAATAGCAGCTGTGTAATCACTTCCTTCTCGACCTAAAGTGGTGGTGAAGTTGTTTTCATTGGAACCCAAAAAACCCTGAGTAACTGTTAAGGTTTTAGTGTTTACTTTTTCTTTTATTTGGGTTTGGGTTTGCTCCCATTCCACACCGGCGTCGCGGTAGTTGTTGTCGGTTTTGATGCACTCACGGCTATCCAGCCAGTTGTTTCTAATGTTATTCTTATTTAAAAAATGGCTGATAATTTTTGTTGAAATCAACTCTCCAAAACACACCACTTGGTCATACACATAAGCATGTGAAGTGGATTTATTCAGTTCAAAAAAGGATTTTAGTTCTTCAAAAAGGGCATGGATTTCACCATACACCGGATGGGATTTTTCAGGAAAAAGCTCCTTAAGGATTTGGTAATGATAATCTGCCACAAAAGCCAGCGAAGCTTGTAGTTCAGGTGATTTGTCAAGATAATTTGAAACCACTTTTTCAAGTGCATTGGTTGTTTTTCCCATGGCAGAAACCACAACAACCAGGTTTTCTATTCCGGTGGTTTCCAAAACTGTTTTTACATTGTTGATACTTTCGGCGTCTTTGACTGATGCCCCTCCAAATTTGAATATTCTCATCAATTAAAATCTAAAAAATTTGTAATTCCTTGTTCGTCCATATGTACGGTGCGCCAGTCTTCTAAAATCTTAGCACCACTGCGTTCATAAAATTTAATAGCTCCTTCATTCCAGTCCAATACCACCCATTCCACGCGTTTTACGCCTTGGGATTTGGCATATTTCAACACTTCTTGATACAATGCACTTCCCAATCCGGAACCTCTCATTTTTTCTTTAACAATCAAGTCTTCCAGATGTATGGTTTTTCCTTTCCAGGTTGAAAAACGAAAATAGACCAAAGCCATACCCACAATCTCGTTGCTAACTTCAGCAACAAAACATTTAAAAAGCGGGTGCTCGCCAAAACCTTCTCTTTCCAAATCATCTACAGTAACAACCACCGCTTCGGGTTCCCGTTCAAAAGCTGCAAGTTCCTTGATTAATTCAAGAACCTGTGGCATATCTTCTTTTTTACTTTCTCTTATATTCATAATCAAACCCGTTAAATTGATTCAATATCCTAAATTAACCGCTAAGTTCGCAGGGAACACGCAAGGGTCGCAATGAAATTAATCAAACTCGTTGCGGCCTTTGCGGAATCTTAGCGCTCCTTGCGGTTAAACTTTTATAAATCATTTACAACTCTCCTAAACCCATTCTTAATTAAGGTTACATTGAAATTAATAAGTAACCCCAATCTACAATCTAGCAATTTTAAATATGTAAGCACTTGTGCCAGATGAATATCATTTAGGGCTTCAACTGCTTTTACCTCAACAACTACCTTATTTTCAATAAGCAAATCAACCCTATAACCCAATTCTAGTTTTACCTCTTCATAAACAAGGGGTAACGCTTTTTGTTTTTGCACATAAAGTCCGGTTTTGTCCAACTCATAAAACATACAGGCTTCATAAGAGCTTTCCAATAGGCCCGGCCCTAAATTTCTATGAACCTTTAAAGCACAATCAAATACGATTTTAGATATTTCATTTTCGCTCATTTCAATTGTATTTAATATACCTTTTTAAACCGCTAAGTTCGCAATGAGTTCGCAAGGTTCCCAAAGAATAAATTAATTAAAAAATCCTTGCGGCCTTTGCGGAAACTTAGCGTTCCTTGCGGTTAAATTTTATGTTCAATAAGTCAATTTGATTTCAAAAGCCGTTTTCATTCTTTGTAAAAATATCGATAATTCCTATGTAATGACTAAAATTAGTATCATAAAAAATTCAAACTTTAGCCTTACTTCTTGAAAGTATATGATTTTTTCCAATCTATTTAAAAAATTTAGAATGGAAAAAAATCATGTACTTTTGCAAACACAATCACATCTTTACATTAAAAATGACTGACCACAACAAAACCCTCGGCGAATTTATCATTGAAAACCAAAAAGATTTTGCATACTCTTCCGGAGAGCTTTCGCGCTTAATCAACTCGATCAGGCTGGCCGCAAAGGTAGTAAACCACGAGGTAAACAAAGCCGGTTTGGTAGATATTTTAGGCGCGTTTGGCGACAAAAACATACAGGGTGAAGAGCAACAAAAGCTTGATGTTTTCGCCAATCAGGCATTTATTAAAACCCTCACAAATCGTGAAATTGTCTGTGGGATAGCCTCAGAGGAAATGGATGATTTTATCCGTATTGAAGGGCGTGAAAAAAATAACCAAAACAAATATGTGGTGATGATTGACCCGCTTGACGGCTCGTCAAACATTGATGTAAATGTTTCAGTGGGGACTATTTTTTCAATTTACCGACGTGTTACCCCCGCCGGAACGCCTGTTACCATTGATGATTTTCTTCAACCGGGCATCAATCAGGTCGCAGCCGGTTATATCATTTACGGAACATCGACCATGATAGTGTACACAACAGGTCACGGGGTGAATGGTTTTACATTAAACCCGGCCATCGGAACTTATTATTTGTCGCATCCTAACATGTGTATTCCGGAGGATGGTCGCATTTACTCTGTGAATGAAGGAAATTATATTCATTTTCCTCAAGGCGTAAAAGATTACATCAAATACTGCCAGATGGAAGAAGATGACCGCCCATATACTTCGAGATACATTGGCTCATTGGTTTCTGACATTCACCGAAATATTTTAAAAGGCGGAATTTATCTTTATCCGAAAAGCTCCAAAGCGTCAAACGGTAAATTGCGTTTGCTTTATGAGTGCAACCCAATGGCTTATATCGTTGAACAAGCAGGAGGAAAAGCCAGCGATGGTTTTAACCGCATTATGGAAATTCAACCCAATGAGCTGCATCAACGTGTTCCGTTTTTCTGTGGAAGTAAAAATATGGTGGAAAAAGCCGAAGAGTTTATGGCAAAAAACGCATAAAAAAAGCCCTGAAATTCAGGGCTTTTTATTTATTTCTTTTTGAGCAGGTATTCATAATCATAAAAATCAAGACCACCGGTAAAAATATCAATCGAGCGTTTGATAATTCTTGAAGCTTCTTCTTCCTTAAAGCCTAAAACAATGGCATATCTATTTAAAAACTCAGCTTCTTCCTGATCAATTTCGCCATCGGCAAAAATAATCCTGAAAATATCGTGCAACTGTTTTAATCTGATTTCCTGGGAATTGGTTGGATAAATGGGATATTTTTTTGGGTTTTTCAGGATTTCGTTGTATTGCAGTTCATTGATATCCAGCTTTCGTGCAAAACGAAGTAAAAGGAATTCTTCTTCGGGAGCAAGGGGGCCGTCTATCAGAGCAACATTTACCAGTGCTGAAAAGTGCCCTAATTTTCTTTTTTGGCTTCCGCCTTTAAATAAATCTTCTAATGACATATTCTTGAAATTTTATGCAAATATAGGTTTTCACTAAGATTTTCTGAAAATTAATTCCTCCTTTTTTGTATTTTGATTTACCTTTAGGATTCAACAATTTCACAATGAAAAAAGCTCTTCAAATTTCTAACGGAATCGCATTTATTGCAATGATTTTTGTCAATTATTTGTCCAATACCGGGCTCATCAACAACAACACCAATGCCACCGTTTCACAAGCTTATGAAAACCTGTTTACCCCTGCCGGTTATGCTTTTTCCATTTGGGGAATCATCTATTTACTGCTTTTGGGTTTTGTGATTTATCAGGGTATTGGTTTATTCAGTAAAACAAAAGACAACAATCTTGCAACACAAGTGGGTTGGTGGTTTGTGATATCGTGTGTGGCAAATTCCTTATGGCTTTTTGCCTGGCTGTATGAACTCTTGTTTATTTCTTTGGGTATTATGCTTATTCTTCTTTTTTTCCTAATAAAAATCATCCTCAGGACAGGGGCTCAAATCAGCTCACAACCTTTTGAAGTGCGGTTTTTTATCTGGTTGCCATTTTCCATTTATGCAGGATGGATTTCTGTAGCTACTATTGCCAACATTGCAGCTTTACTCACACAGTTGCAGTGGAATGGTTTTGGGCTCTCAGATACTTTCTGGACTGTCACTATGATTTTTATAGCCGGTTTGCTAAACCTCATTGTTTCCTGGAAACGCAATATGTCTGTATTTGCAATAGTTGGCGTCTGGGCTTTGGTTGCTATAGCGGTGGCAAACCAAGAGGAAAATAGTTCAGTTTTCTATAGTGCTATTGTCGCCTCTGTTGTTTTACTGCTGAGTTGTGCTTTGTTGTTTTATAAAAATTGGCAAGCAAGAAAAACTTATCTTTAAAATCTGATCTACATTTATTATTGAAGTGATTTAGACTTTTTTCAATTGGCTAAAAAAATCTTTATTTGGGACGCTCTTTATTTTTAAACGCTATTGTGGAGGTTTTCTGTTAATCTTATCTTTGCCGCCAATGAGTAAAGCCATAGTCGATTCGCTTTTTACAAAGTCTTCGGAAACCCGAAAACTAGGGGAATCTATTGCCCGTTCTGAAAAAGAAATTCAGCTTCAAGGACTTGTGGGTGCTGCAACATCGCTGGTGATTGCACAAACATTCAAACAAACGGAACTTCCATTTTTGCTGATTTTTAATGACAAGGAAGACGCCGCTTACCACCTCAACGATTTGGAAGCTTTGCTGGGCGACAAAGACGTACTGTTTTATCCCGGAAGCTACCGCAGGCCCTACCAGATTGAGGAAACCGATAATGCTAATGTTTTGCTCCGCTCAGAAGTGTTGAACCGCATCAATTCCCGAAAAAAACCTGCCATTATTGTCACCTATCCCGCTGCCCTTTTTGAAAAAGTGGTGACCAAAAAAGAACTGGAAAAAAGCACTTTGAAAATAAGCGTGGGTGACCAGCTTTCCATCGATTTTGTGAACGAAGTGATGTTTGAATACCAGTTTCACCGCACCGATTTTGTCACCGAACCCGGCGAGTTTTCAGTACGCGGCGGCATTTTGGACGTGTTTTCCTTTTCCAATGACGAGCCCTATCGCATCGAGTTTTTTGGCGACGAGGTGGAAAGCATCCGCACTTTTGATGTGGAAACACAACTTTCTCTCGAGCAAGTGAAAAAAATCACGGTCATTCCCAATGTGGATACGGCAACTTCAACCCAGGCACGCATCAGTTTTTTGGAATACATTTCTTCAAAAACGGTGGTTTTTATAAAAACCCCTGAATTACTGTTCAGCAGTGTTGATTTGCTTTACGCGAAAGCGGAAGAAGCATTTTCAAAAATAACCGAAGGCGTTAAGCAACTAAAACCCGAAACCCTTTTTTGTAGTTCCGGCCACTTAAAACAGGAACTGGAGGCATTTACTCAGGTAGTTTTTCAAAAGGGATTAACTGAAAACCCCTTTGATTTTAAAACCACTCCGCAGCCTTCTTTCAACAAGCAGTTTGACCTGCTCATTCAAAACCTCAATGAAAACACGGCAGACGGTTATCAAAACTATATTTTTTGCTCCTCACAACAACAGGCCAAACGCTTTCACGATATTTTTGAAGATGCAGAAGTTGACGTAAAACAATTTGAAACAGTAGTTTTTCCGCTTCATTTAGGTTTTATTGATCACATTCAAAAAAATGTGTGTTATACAGACCATCAAATTTTTGAACGCTACCACAAGTTTCAACTTAAAAACGGTTATGCCAAAAAGCAAGCCATCACTCTAAAGGAACTGACCAATTTGGAAATTGGTGATTATGTCACCCATATCGACCACGGAATTGGGAAATTTGGCGGACTTCAGAAAATTGATGTGGAAGGAAAAAAACAGGAAGCGATTAAACTCATTTACGGCGAAAGGGACATTCTTTATCTGAGCATTCACTCCTTACACAAAATCTCCAAATACAACGGAAAGGACGGGAAGCCTCCCAAAATCTATAAACTGGGCTCCAATGCATGGAAAGCTTTAAAGCAAAAAACCAAAACCCGGGTCAAGGAAATAGCCTTCAACCTAATTGAACTGTATGCAAAACGAAAACTCCAAAAAGGATTTGCCTTTGACCCCGATTCTTATTTGCAACACGAGTTGGAATCTTCATTTATCTATGAAGACACACCTGATCAAATCACATCAACAGAAGACGTTAAGCGTGATATGGAAAGCGAGCAACCCATGGACCGATTGGTGTGTGGCGACGTGGGCTTTGGTAAAACCGAAGTGGCTATTCGTGCTGCTTTTAAAACCGTTGACAACGGAAAACAAGTGGCAGTTTTGGTTCCCACAACCATTTTGGCCTTTCAGCATTACAAAACATTCACTGAACGATTGAAGGAAATGCCGGTTACGGTGGATTACCTCAACCGCTTCAGAACAGCCAAGGAGCGTAAAACAACCCTTGAAAACCTCGCCAGCGGAAAACTGGATATCGTTATTGGGACACATCAACTGGTGAACAGCCAGGTAAAGTTTAAGGATTTAGGATTGCTTGTTATTGACGAAGAGCAAAAATTTGGAGTGGCCGTCAAAGACAAACTCAAGCTCATCAAGGAAAATGTGGACACCTTAACCTTAACTGCTACTCCCATACCACGTACACTGCAATTCAGTTTGATGGCGGCACGTGATTTGTCGGTCATTACTACGCCACCGCCCAACCGCTACCCGATTGAAACTCAAGTAATTCGTTTTTCGGAAGAGGTGATTCGCGATGCGATTAGTTATGAAATCTCACGTGGTGGGCAGGTTTTTTTTGTGCACAACCGCATTGAAAACATCACCGAAGTCGCCGGTATGGTGCAACGTTTGGTGCCTGATGCTAAAATCGGCATCGGTCACGGGCAGTTGGACGGCAAGAAACTGGAAAACCTGATGTTGGCGTTTATGACCGGTGAGTTTGATGTGTTGGTTTCTACCACCATTATCGAAAGTGGCCTTGATGTTCCAAATGCCAACACAATTTTCATCAACAATGCCAACAATTTCGGCTTAAGTGATTTGCACCAAATGCGTGGCCGGGTGGGTCGCAGTAATAAAAAAGCGTTTTGTTATTTCATCACTCCCGAATATTCAGCAATGACCGATGACGCCCGAAAACGCATTACGGCACTGGAACAATTTTCAGAACTGGGCAGCGGGCTGAATATTGCCATGAAAGACTTGGAAATTCGCGGGGCTGGGGATTTACTCGGCGGAGAACAAAGCGGGTTTATCAACGAAATCGGGTTTGAAACCTATCAAAAAATCCTTGCAGAAGCCATTGAAGAACTCAAGGAAAAAGAATTTAAAGACCTCTACAAAGCCGAAAAAGATAAAAAATACATCAAAGAAACCGTTATCGATACCGATTTTGAAATCCTCTTTCCCGACGATTATGTCAACAACATCACTGAAAGGCTTAACCTGTATAACAAACTTTCCGATTTAAAAACCGAAGAAGAATTGCAACAGTTTGAAAAAGAACTGGAAGACCGCTTTGGCGAATTACCGTTACAAGTGGTTGATTTACTCAACAGCGTGCGCGTTAAGTGGATTGCCATTCAAATGGGTCTCGAGCGTGTGGTGATGAAACAGGGCAAGTTTGTGGGGTATTTCATCGCCGACCAACAATCAGGGTTTTACCAAAGCGATGCTTTTCAAAAAGTGCTGGAGTTTGTGCAGTCGCAATCCGGTTTAGTGAAAATCAAGGAAAAAGAAACGCGCATTGGCTTGAGGTTGCTTTTGAGTTTTGAGCATGTGAATTCTGTAAAGCAGGCTTTAAAGGTTTTGGAGCGGTTTTAAATTTTTAACCCTAATTCCCTTTTATCCTGTCCCATAATTCAGACAAAAGTTCTTTCGCATCATCTCTTGTTTTAGGTACTTCAGTTGCATGGATCTCTCCGTCTTTTTCAACCAATTCATAGGAAAACGCAAACTCAGGGTTTGAGGGATCGCTGTTGAGTAAGCCAAACCTTAAATCGTTTAAAAATATGCGCCCGTCTTTTTCAGTGATGGTGTACCAGTTTTCGGTTACGCGAATCAGTCGTTTAACATTATGGTCATTTTTTAAATCCCCCAATAAGTGATGGTTTTTCGCAAAAGCGTGAAATTGTATCGGTTGGGTGTCAAAAAAGGAGTAATCGCCAATTAAAAAAGTATCTTCGGTTTCTACATTAGCATACCACAATACAATGTTTAAAGGTCCCGGTTTGTTTTGCATTTCTAAATAGGCAATGTTTTGCTCTTGTAGTGCATTAGTGAATTTTGCATAAGTAATGCCTTTTAAAACAAGGGTAACCAACAGGTAACTGCTGCTGATAATCAATCCCAGACGGTTGTATTTTCTTCGTTTTGGCGAAGTGCGCTTTTGAAACATGGCAAGTATCACAAAAACCAAAAACGGAAGCGTGTACAAAGGGTCTATCACAAAAATGCTCTGTATGGCCACCGGATAGTGGATGGGCCAAAACAGTTGTGTTCCCCAAGTGGTGAAGGCATCCAGGAAACCGTGTGTCACCAGTCCCCAAAACATCAATAAAGACCAATCCTTCCAGTTTGCGGGTGATTTTCGTTCAATTTTGGAAATGAGCCAGCCAAACACCGGGGCCATCACCACGGCAAAAAGTATGGAATGTGTCACCCCGCGATGGATTTCAATGGCGGTGATGGTGTCTGTGAGATAGCTGGCAAGTACATCCAAATCAGGAATAGTACCTGCTATGGCTCCGTATAAAATGGCTTTGTTACCCACTTTTTTGCCCAGTACCGCCTCTCCTACTGCAGCCCCTAAAACGATTTGTGTTAATGAATCCATTTTTTTAGTTTGTGAGTTTGTGAGCCTTTGAGTTTGTGAGATTGATTTTTTATGTGTTCAGGAACTCACTAACTCAAAAACTCATCAACTATTTAAGGTGCCGGATTGGGTATTTCTTCGTGAATTTTATTGATGTCCCTTAAAGTTTCTTTTGAAAGCATCACATCTTTGCTTGCTATGTTTTCTTTTAATTGCGCTACGGAAGTCGCTCCGAGAATCGTACTTGTTACAAAGGGCTGTTGTCTCACAAAGGCCAAGGCCATATGGGTCAATGAGATTCCGCTTTGTTTTGCAAGTTCGTTGTATTTTCGGGTTGCAATAAAACTATTGGGTTTGTGATAGCGGTTGTAATTGGGGAAAAGCGTTACCCTTGCATTTGCAGGGGTATCCTCCAGATATTTTCCTGTGAGTTGCCCAAAACCTAGGGGTGAGTAAGCCAGATAACCCACATTTTCCCTAAGCAACACTTCAGTCATCCCGATTTCATCTTTTCGGTTTAACAGGCTGAAGGGGTTTTGAACGGTAGCGATTTTACGTTTTCCTTTTCGGGCTTCTTCAATATAGCGCATCACCCCAAACGAACTTTCGTTTGAAACACCAATATGGCGGATTTTTCCTTCCTTGACAAAATGCTCCAGGTTGTCGAGAATTTCGGCGATGTTGTCCTGCCAGTTTTCATGCTCCCTGTGGTTGTAGTTGCGTTGCCCGAAATAGTTGGTGTTTCTTTCCGGCCAGTGGAGTTGGTATAAATCAAGGTAATCGGTTTGCAGGCGTTTCAGACTTTTGGTAATTGCATCGTTGAGGGATGCTTTAGAAAAATCAAGCGGGGTGCGGATGTGGTCAAAATTCCTGCTGGGTCCGGCTATTTTTGAAGCAAGTATCACTTTGCTTCGGTTTCCGGTTTTGGCAAACCAATTGCCAATGATTGTTTCAGTACTACCCTGAGTTTCCTTTCGCCCGGGAATGGAATACATTTCTGCCGTATCGATAAAGTTGATGCCGTTTTCAAGGGCAAAATCAAGCTGCTCAAAAGCTTCTTCGGGAGTGTTTTGCTGCCCCCAGGTCATGGTGCCCAAGCAGAGTTCGCTTACTTCTAAATCGGTGTTTGGTAATGTTTTGTATTTCATAACAAATTCCCGTCCCGATAGTTATCGGGAGGAATCTCATTTTTTTATAAAAATTTGATATTGCACGGCTTCCATTTAATCACCACAAAAGTAATAAAGTTACCTTCAAAACTGTGAAAGCTTAAGAGATGGTTAACAAAAAAAATAATTCGGGATTTATTGATTATATCTCATTCAGCAATCTGTTGATTTCATCGAGTTTCGGCGTGAGGATGACTTCAATCCTTCTGTTTTTGGAACGTCCATCAGGATTGGTGTTTGAGGCAATGGGGGCATATTCCCCTCTTCCGGCTGCTGTTAGGTTTTCTTTTAGGATATTCGGATTTTCAGTGAGAATGGTCACTATGGCTGTGGCCCTTTTGGTGGAAAGGTCCCAGTTATCCCTTAACGGCCCGCTTCCGCCGTAAGGCACATTGTCTGTATGGCCTTCAATTAAAACAGCAATTTCAGGATTTTGAGCTAGGACATTCCCCAACTGCACTACTGCCTGACGACCGTTAGTGTTTACAGCCCAGCTTCCGCTTTCAAAAAGGAGTTTGTTTTCCATAGAGACATACACCTTGCCGTCGCGCTGCTCAACGGTGAGGCCTTTGCCTTCAAAATTGGTCAAGGCCGCAGAGATGGCTTCCCTGAGGTTGTTCATCTGCGCTTCTTTGGCAGCGATGATACCCTCCAACTCGTCCACACGTTTTGAACGGGCGGTCAATTCGCGTTGCATTTGCTCAAGCCTGGCCTGTTCTGCGGCAAGCGCACGTTCTTTTTGATCCAACTGGCCGAGTAACTCACGATTTAGCGCCAGGTTTGATGTTAAATTTTCTGAACTGTTGGCTTCCAGGGCGTCATAAGAATCCTGAAGGCGTTTCAAATTATTTTGAACTGCCGCATAGTCTAAAGCCAAACGGTCGCGTTCTGCCTGAAGGCGGTCGAAATCGCGTCTCAAATTTTGTAAGGCATACTGGTCTGTACTTCCCTGCCTGGTATTGAGTTGATCCATCAAAGATGCATTTTCAGCTTTAAGGGCATCATAATCAGCTTTAAGGCTGTCATACACTTGCGTGGAAACACAGGAGGAAAAAGTGATGAGTAAAAATAAAATTAGGATGGGGTATTTCATAGTGATTTTTGATGTTATTTTAATTTTATTAATATATTTTTCTATACTCTTTTTGAAATGCCTTTCTGTTGATTATTTGGGAACGAACTATATAAGAAAAAAAGTCCATTAATTCTTTTTTATAAGGAGAGTCATTTGCTAACATGTCATTTAATTCTTCATCAAAAACTTGTACCCATAACGAAAACCCTAATCGCTTTCTTTCTCCATGAGTAACGACATAGAATTTTTTATCATTATTAGGTAAAAGCTCGACGTTTTCCCATATCAAAGCATTATGTCCCGGACATTCAATACAAACGTTGTCTGACCACATACCAAATTTTTCAAACATATTCTTTTTAATTTGAAAAAAATTATCAACACACTTAAATGCCATTTGGTTGAGATAAAGGGTGTCTTCTTCAACTACTGATTGAACCTGTTCTATAACAAGACTTGAAAAATCGTTTTTTAATGGTTTCCTACACTCATCTTCTGATATGTTATGCTTTGGTGCACAGGCAAAAACAAACAGTAGCATTAAAATAATTAAACTATTTTTCATATTAAAAGTTAATCAATTATCCCCCATCTATCCTCTATTAACTCATTATTTATAGGGTTCCAATTTCAATTTCTTCACCTAAAAATCGGGGCTGTTTACTAAATATAAGGTCTGAAAACATTTTCACACGGGCTAAATATTCCCTCATTTGAACCTTAAAACCACTTCGCAAATTAACATCTTTTGCGTTATAGCCAATAGCTTGAAGGCCTCTTTTTTCGGCCAAATAAATGGCCCTTTCATTATGAAACTTTTGCGAAATCACCGTGATGCTATCCTGCCCGAAAACTTCTTTGGCACGCACCATGGAGTCCAAGGTTCTAAAACCGGCATAATCGAGAAATATTTTCTCGGCAGGAATTCCCTTTTTGACCAAATCGTTTTTAAAAGTCTGCGGTTCATTGTAACTGTGATGCCTATTGTCTCCACTCACGAGTATAAACTCCACTTTTCCCGAGTGGTATAATTCTGCTGCTGCGTCTATCCGGAATTGATAATATTGATTGATGTGCCCGTTTACAAGGTATTTTGAAGTTCCCAACACCACACCAACCTTGTTTTTGGGTACAGCATTCACTTCTGTGTACAATTTGTCTTTGGCAAAGCTTTTTATAAGTGCATCAGCAATGAAAACGGAAACCACCATGAGCAATAGCAATGCTATGAGAACATAAAGTGTTTTTCGTAAAATCATTTTGATTTTCATCTTACCTTTCAATTTCCACCAACAGCGGGCAATGGTCGCTGTGTCTGGCTTCAGGTAATATAACGGCGCGTTTCAACTTTTCTTGTAATGGTGGCGTAACCATGTGATAATCGATGCGCCAGCCTTTGTTGTTGTTTCGGGCGTTGGCGCGATAACTCCACCAGGTGTAATTGTGCGGATTCTGGTTGAATTCACGGAAAGAATCCACAAAACCACTGTCGACAAATCGTCCCAACCACTCACGCTCTTCGGGTAAAAAGCCCGAAACTTTTGCATTTCTGATAGGGTCATGAATATCTATGGGCTTGTGACAAATGTTGTAATCACCGGAAATAATCAGGTTGGGAATCTCTTTTCTAAGGTCTTTGGAATACTCCAAAAAGTCATCCATGTACTTGAATTTGAACCCGAGACGGGCATCGTTGGTACCGCTGGGCAGGTATAAACTCATAACTGAGAGACCATCAAAATCGGCACGGAGGTTTCTCCCTTCAAAATCCATATAATCGATACCGGTGCCAAACTCAACGTGATTGGGTTTTACTTTAGAAAGAATCGCCACACCGCTGTAACCTTTTTTTTCGGCAGAAAGCCAGTAATTATACACATATCCCGCATCTTCAAACATAGCAAGTTCAAGTTGGTTTTGATGGGCTTTAGTTTCCTGTAGGCACACCACATCTGGGTCTGTTTGCTTTAGCCATTCAAAAAAACCCTTGTTAATTGCTGCCCTGATTCCGTTGACGTTGTATGATACTATTTTCATAAGCCTCTTCGCTTTGTCGCTAAAGCTTTTAAGCGTCAGCGACCTAACCCTCTCCACACTTCGACTTCGCTCAGTGACCGGAGAGGGAATATATTATTTAATGATTCTGATTTTTAACAAATGCTAAAATAAATATTCTCAAACACTTTCTCTCAAAGAAAACAACAAAGATTTCTATACATTTATCAATAAAATAAATAGGGCTGCAATAAGTTTAAGTAATTGATGAGATTTTTACTAACTGTTTTGGGAGTATTGACCGGGTTTTTGGCATTTTCGCAGGAAACTTCGGGCAACTTCCGTTCGGTTAAAGTGGCGGTTAAAGATACCATAGTGTTGGATTCGGTGAGTATCAACCCTGTGCGGTTTGAAATTTTGGATAAAAATAATGTAGCCGTTGACCCTTCCGCTTACAGCGTAAATTTTGAAAAAGGCTATGTGGTTTTATCGGAAGAACTTTTGATTGCTCAGGATTCCATTCATATTAATTATGTAAAATACCCCAGTTTTCTTACGAAAAGGTATTCTTTGCTTGACCCGAAAATAATTACCCAAAGCACCGGAGCTATGGACCACCTCTACTCGTTGCAACAATCCACACGCGAGACAACTTTCACCCCTTTTGACGGCCTCAACACCAGTGGGAGTATTTCGCGTGGCATCACGCTGGGCAATAACCAAAATGCTGTGGTGACCTCTGAGCTTGACCTCCAAATCACGGGCATGATTAGTGAACGTGTGGGCATCAGGGCGTCGATTCAAGATGCCAATATCCCGATGCAGGAGGGCGGTTATTCACAAAACCTCAACGAGTTCGACCAAATATTTATAGAGCTTTTCAGTGACAGCTGGACCATCAGGGCGGGTGATATAGATTTGGTAAACCGAAACAGTTATTTCGGAAATTTTGAAAAGAAAATTCAAGGGGTTTCGCTAGGTGGCACTATCAAATCTGAAAATTCTGAAACATCGATGTTTATTTCGGGGGGTGTGGTGCGCGGGGTTTTTGCCCGCAGTCAGTTTGTGGGTCAGGAAGGCAATCAAGGCCCGTACAAACTCATTGGGCCTAATGGCGAGCTTTATATTTTAATCATCTCGGGCAGTGAGCGGGTATTTGTTAATGGACTTCAGTTGCAGCGTGGCGAAAACAGGGATTATGTGATTGATTACAACGCCGGCGAAGTGCGTTTCAATTCTACTTTTCCCATTACGGCAGATATGCGCATCGTGGTAGAATATCAATATTCAGACAGAAATTACACGCGATTTATTGGTTATGGAGGAGGAAATTATGTGTCTGAAAAGCTGGAGATTGGTGCTTATGGATATATCGAAAGCGATGCAAAAAACCAGCCGCTACAGCAAAACCTTACTGCCGAACAGGTTCAAGTGCTTCAACAAGCCGGAGATGACCCCACACAAATGGTGGCACCTTCTGCAGTGCCGGACACCTATTCTGAAAACAAAATTTTATATCGAAAAGATTTTTTTGACGGAATGGAAATCTTTGTCTTTTCAAACGACCCTGAAGATGAACTCTTTCAAGTCAGGTTTTCGCTCGTAGGAGAAAATCAGGGGAATTATGTGATTGCAAGCACATCGGCCATCAGCCGGATTTTTGAGTTTGTCCCTCCCCTGAATGGTGTGCCACAAGGAAATTATGAACCGGTTATTCAACTTTTTGCGCCCACACAGCTTCAAGTGGGTGGGGTAAACGGAACTTATCGTCCCTCAGAAAAAACAACCATTGGCTTTGAACTGGCCGCCAGCAAACAAGATTTAAACCTGTTTTCAGACATTGATAATGAAAACAACAACGGTTTTGCCGCTCGGTTACAAGCCAGACAAAATTTATTAACACGGGAAGGAGGTCTTAAAGTGGACGGTTTTTTAAACCTGGATTATATTGACCAAAATTTTAATACTGTTGAGCGTTTGTATAATGTGGAATTTAACCGCGACTGGACCCTGCCTGACAATCCGCAAGGGAATCAAAGTTTGATCATCACCGGGCTTCAGTTGACAGACAGTATAAGGGGCTTTGCAAATTATGAATTTCAGAAACTGGATTTTTCTGAAGACTTCAGTGGAAGCCGGCATGTTATCAGCTCATTATTAAAAACCGGGAAACTACAGACAAACGTCAATGGGAGTGTGCTTAATAATTCGGGAGCACAACAAGAATCAGACTTTTTGAGGTTAAATGCCCGAACGGTTTATGACATCAGAGGACAAGCCTGGGTGGGAGGTAAAATAGCCCTGGAAAACAATCAACAGCGCATCCTTGCCAACGACAGTTTGACACCCATCAGTCAGAAATTTTTTGCCTATGAAGGGTTTGTGGGTGTGGGTGACAGTACCTCAGTTTTTGTTGAAGCGGGCTACAGGAACCGGGTAAATGACAGTTTGCGTTTTAATGCTTTGGAACGCGTTAGCCGTTCAAATACGTATTATCTTAAATCACAGCTCATTCAAGATGAAAATACCCAATTAAGTGTTTTTGCCAATTACAGGATTTTAAAAGATGTTTACGGAAGCCGTGAGGATGAACAATCGTTTAACAGCAGGTTGTTGTACAACCAGCGTTTTCTTGATGGCGGAATACAATGGAACACCACCTATGAAACCAACAGCGGGGTTTTGCCCCAACAGGAATTTACGTTTGTTGAAGTAGAGCCGGGCCAAGGAACCCACGTTTGGATTGATTACAACGGCAACGGAATTCAGGAGCTGGAAGAATTTGAGATTGCACAGTTTCCCGACGAAGCCAGATTTATCAGGGTATTGTTGCCCAGTCAGGTTTTTGTGAAAATCCATCAAAACAAACTGGGGCAAGTGCTTACCATTAACCCCGGGTTTTTTACGGAAAACGAAAAGGCAAAAGCAATCCTGTCAAGGTTTTACAACCAAACCACCTATTTGATTGATCGAAAAACCAGAAGGGATGGAAGTACATTTGACATCAATCCGTTTGCGAGTGATGAAGAAAATCAGCTGGGCCTGGCACTTAACTTCAGAAACATACTTTTTTTTAACCGGGGCAGGCAGCGCTACACCACCAGTTATACATTTACTGATTCCAAATCAGAGAATTTACTTTCAGTGGGTTTACAAAGAAATGCCCTAACTGCACACCAATTAAATTTTACCCATAAAATGGCTGAAACCTGGCTGTTCAATTTCAAAGCCCAGTTTAGTGAAAACGTTACCACCTCAGAAAATTTTGAACAACGCAATTTCACCATTGAAAGTTATGACCTAGGACCAAAGGTTTCTTATTTATTCTCTGAAAATGCTCAGTTTTCATTACTGTATCATTATGCCAACAAAGAAAACCTTTTGGGAGAGCGTGAGCTTTTAAAACAACAAAAAATGGGTGCACAATTTACATTTAACAAGGCAGAAAGCTATTCTATCAATGGTGAATTCAATTTTATTTCCAATGATTTTACCGGGAGTGCCTTTTCTCCTGTCGCTTTTCAAATGCTTGAAGGCCTTCAACCTGACAAGAACTTTACCTGGAGTTTGTTGTTTCAACGCAGTATCACCAAATATCTGGATGCCAATATTTCCTATTTTGGAAGAAAGAGTGAGAACTCAAATACCATTCACACGGGAACGGTGCAACTCAGGGCTTATTTTTAAATGAAAAGACCCCGCCACAGCGAGGTCTTTCAGATTGAATCAATAGTTGAACATTACTTTAAAATCAATTTTTTAGTGGTTGTACTGTTGGTTTGAGTATCCACCAGTTTAACAAAATACAAACCGGTTGCGGCTTGAGATAAATCCATTGAAAAAGTTTGATTTTGATTGTTTCCAGACAGCATTAATTGTCCAAGCATATTGTAAACTTCAAATTTCAGGTTATTCCCTGTGGCATTTGAAATGTTTACAACACCCGTTGACGGGTTTGGATACATCACAATTTGAGAATCAAGTACAAAGTCTGAATTACTCAACACATTGTAATTACTAAAGGTAGTTTCTTCAGCTGATCCAAAATCACCACCTTCAACGATGATTGTTCCATCTGTAGTTTCTAACTTATAATTACCTTCACCAAAACCGCAGCAAATACCATCTCCCCAAGAATCATAAATCGTAAAGGTATAACAGTCTTCATCGTCAATATCAAAGGTTGCGGTAATTGTTGCTCCCGGCTGTCCGGTATAAGGACCTCCGGAATACAATACAGTTCCGGAAGAGTTGACAAATTCCCAGGTTGTTTCACCGGGGTAGTTGTCTAGCAGCAGTGTTAGGAAAACCTGAGTGGTTTCGTGTGTTTCAGGAGTATCAAAACTTACACTTGCTTCATTATTTGCCGGAAATTCATCAGGCTCGCCATTTGGATTATCAATAGAGGCATGGAAAGTCCCTCCTGAGGTAATTGTTATTGGATCAAGTAAAATCTGATCTTGCTGACCAGTTTCAAGATTTCCTGTCCATTCAATTAAAATTGGGGTTTGACCATCCAGGTGGTAAGAAACATCAGCTGAAACCAGAGTTTCAGAACCAAAGTTCCTGATAGTTAAAATGGGCTCAATTTCATTAGTACACAAAATAGATTCTATATTAGAAATAGAAATAGCAGCATTGTGACTATAAATCTCAAGCGGCGGGAACGGGTCTAATGAGGTCGCTCCTGTATCATCGGGGTCAAGCCAGTCTTTAAGTCTTGTTGCTGCTGTAGTACCTGTATCCCACGAAATACCAAATCTACCATAGTAGTCATACTGACCATTATTTACTGTTCCGCTACAAGCAGCAAGACCTCCCCAGAGTTGCCCAATAATTCTACCATTATCATCAAAAAGCGGTGAGCCGGATGAACCGGGTTCTGTTACACCTAAATCCCAAGAATCCAACCACCAAACTTGTCCGGGACTATTTGCATGATATGGGGGATCATTATCAACACATACTTTCATTATATCTCCAGATGGGTGATGAATTCCAAAGGTTTTTGAAGGAGGCACATCGCTTCTATCCCATCCGTTCCAAACCACATCCCAGGCGCCCGGAATTGGGTTATTGATTTCCACAAGATGAAAATCAGATTGTTGTCTATGTGCTCTGCTTTGTGCTCCACTGATTGTTTGAGTGGTGGGTCCGTTTGGACTATTTTGAGTTGTTGCACAAACAGGATTTGGGCTTATCCAGTTAAAGCGGAATGCCCAGTTTGTTGGGTTGGTTCCACAATGACGGGCAGTTAAAACATAAGGAGTGCCATCATTTGATGTGTTATTGATAAGTGACCCTGAGCAGAAACCACTGCTTCCGCTAATTAGCATTACCACCCCTTTTTTGTTATGGTTTTTAAATGATTCAAGGTCAGCGTCAATTTCACAATCTACATCAAGATTACAAGGTCCTGAATCATTTAAGCCTCTGTTTTGTGCAAATTGAGCCTGACTTCTGTAGCCATGAACTACACGACCAATTTGAAGAATTCCTCTTCCGGCTTCTTTGGCGGGTTCAAAATACTCAATCCACACGTCATCACCATCAATAAGCCATGTTCCCAAAACGCGTTCATTGTTGTTTTGTGCATAGTCATAAGCGCCAAGCAAGGCAGACCTGTCGTTGTTGTATAAATAAATCGTTCCACCTCTTGGCAAATAAAAGTCTTCAAACAAAAAGTTCATGGTAACTGCTCCTTCAGATTGAAAGCGTATTCTCCAAATTCGGTCGCCATTGTCTAGCGTTGTCCACTGACCGGAATTATTGAGATCAAAATTTACCATAAATTCTTTACCAAACCTCCAGGGTCTGTCAAATTTATAATCATTAATGGCATCTTCAGCTTGCATAGCTTGAAGATCAAAAGCGGGCATTTTTATACTTTCAAGGCTTTCAGCAGTTCTTAGATTCCAGCTTGCAGGTGTTCCTTCATTGGTAACCTGAGCAGAAATAACAAACGAAAAGCACAAAAATAAGTACAGTACTGTTTTTTTCATTTTAATGTTTTTAGTTAATAATTTAAGAACCGGCAATATAATTTTTACTTCAGAGAAAAGCAAAATTTAGATTACTGAGTTTTCAAAATTGTATTTTGCTTTGTAAATATTTGTACATTTAATGTGAACTATAAACTAGAAGTATGAAATTTATTAATCCATTTGTCGTATTTATTTTAATCTTGGCAATTCATTCGTGCCAAGGAAATAAAGCAGTATCTGAAACCATGAAAAAATCTGAAGAAAAAATGATTGAAGAGGGCTTTAAAAAGGCAACAGTTGTTTATTCATCACTTCCAAATGATTGTGAATACACACTTGCAATTGAAGGAGAAAAAACCTTATTTGACCCCATTAATCTGGAGGTTAAATTCAAGAAATCTCAAGAGAAAGTTTGGGTAAAATACACCCCTTTAAGAATGCCAAACCGTTGTGAAAAGGCAAACCCTGTTGAATTAACAGATATCTATCCAAGAAAATAAAAAGGGAGGCAAATGCCTCCCTTTTTACTGATATTAATGGTAATTATTATTTTACTATTATTCGCTTGGTAATTCCATTTGAAGCAGATCCAACCCTTACCAAATATACACCAGATGCATATCTATTTAGGTTAAGATCGTAAGTGTAATTTCCATTTTCATTTTTCATTTCACCTGAAATAATCTGCTGGCCTAAAACACTATAAACATGAAGCTGAACTTCTTCTGTATTCCAAGGATTATTATTTAATATGGCTCTAAACTGATTGTCTCCTCTTGAAACAATAATCAAATTTGAATCATCAATTACAGGATTGCTTGTGCTTAATGTTCCATTAATGATGTTAACTTTAAAGTCAACTGTTGAACCATATTGAAGGTCTGCGCAAGGATCGTTTAGGTTTCCTGAGCCTGTTGCCCATTTACCTCTCACTCTTAATGTGTGTTCGCCATTAAGCGCATCAGCTGGAATATTAAAAGGCACATTAACATCTACGTTGGCTGTAGGCACAGGAACATTGACAAAAATTTGTTCAGATGGTTCAAAAACACCGTTGTCATTGAAGTCTATCCAGGCAGAAAACTGCTGATTTGAGAATCCAGATCTAACAGTGGCTGTGTAGTCTCCCACTTCTGCATCAAGAGTAGCCATATGATTAGTCATATCCATATACCCATTTCCGCTACAAGTTATATTGGGCAAATTAATTTCCTCAAGTATAAATCTGGTTAAGCCATCACCATCACCACAATCTGATTCTGGCATACAAATGCTGTGGGTGATAGTTACTGTAATAGAGTCGTTTGATGGGTCTGCATCACCCGGAAGATTGGTAGATACAGTCAATTCATAGTCGCCCAAATCTGAAAAATCTGCTGTTTGAGTGAACGTATATTCAATCGTTTCACCCGCACCAATTGGCCCGGCTACAGTTTCATTAACAGTTGGGTTTGCATCTAAAGTATATGAAACAGGAAAATTTGATTGAGCGATACCTCCGAAATTTGTAATTTCAATGGTAATGCTTTCTGTACTCGTTAAACCATCACCTGTTTCAGGAGATATCACCTCAGTAACACCTAAATCATCTGGGAATAAATGTGTGACTTCTTTTGTGAAGGAGTCATTATTTGTGTCTTCATCATTTGTCAAAGCAGTAAAAGCAGTGATTGAATAAGTTTGACCAACAGTGCTTAAGTCTGCTGTTGCAGAGAATGTGAAGGTCTCATTTGTTGCAGATTCAATGGTGCTTGTGAATGTTTCAGTAATTACAGTTCCTCCATCAATTTGGTAAGAAACACTAAAATTTGATTGTGAATTTAAACCAAAATTTCTAACGGTAATCTCGATGGTTTCATTTTCACTCAATAAACCGTCTTCAGGCTGAGTGATATTAATTACACCTACATCGTTGTCGTTAACAACACAAACAGCATCCATTAAAATATCAATAGCATTTTTGGAGTTGATTCTTCCACCTGTAATGACGCGATCCATCAAGTGAGCTGATTGATCCACACCGTCATAAAGCGCCTGCATCACAATATCTGCGGCTCCCTGTGGGTCATCTTTAACAATGGTCATAAAGCTTTCGCAGGGAATAGAATACATCAATCCAATTACTCCTGCGGTTAATGGACTTGCAAAAGACGTTCCCGAAGTTGTTCCATAGCCACTATTGTTTGTTGTAAAAATTCCCGTGCCGGGTGCAGCGACATTAATAGTGTTTGGCCCATAACCGGATGCGCTAATGTCGTTTATATTTGTTGCTGCAACCCCTACCATATAATCACTTGCACAGGCAGTGGGAACATCACCTACTATATCAACATTAACATTTTGATTTGTGGTTGCACCACAATTAATTATTCCGGCTTGTCCTAAATCGTCATAAAATCCGCACCAGATAGGGTAATCATTTGGATTTCCAAAATCGACTCCCCAGGATGCATTAGTTGCTACAACAAATGCACCTTCTGCACCGTTTGAATCGTTCCATATTTGTCTTTGGACTAAGGGGTATGTATAAGCTTCAACAATATTGGCTTGCGTAAATGGTTGTGCATAGCCCGCTACAACCATCATCTTTACGTCCCAGTTGGCTCCTGCTACACCAACTCCATTGTTTCCAACAGCACCCATCATACCTGCTACAGAAGTACCATGATTTCCCGTTCCAATGTTATGATTATTTGTGCTCACGTTCCAACCGTTAACGTCATCTATATATCCATTACCATCAGTGTCTGTTCCGTCTAGTACTTCAGCAGTATTGGTCCAGTGGTTTCCAACAAGGTCAGGGTGTCCCATTACATTGGCACTTTCAATAATACAGATAACAATTTCATCACCGGTTGCTGATGTGCCTCCTGTGGTAATTTCCCAGGCATCTTCAGAATCGATGTTTTGGTGGTGCCACTGGTTGCCATATAAAGGATCATCGGGTGCTTCACGAAGATCAACCAACGTGTTTACCTGAGCCTGAAACACGGCATTCAGGTTTTTAAGGTCTCTTATCACCTGATCCACATCTACAACTTGATCATTAAATTTAAACAACCAAATGTCAGTGGGTGCAGAAAGCAACCTGTCAATTTGAAATTCATAATGTGGCGGCATTTGATCAACAACACGTTGTGCATTACCGTTTTTTTGAAGCCTTACGATGACTTCATTGGGAATTAAAATGTCTTCAAAAGATTTTGGAGCCTCACTGCGTGTTTGGTCATTGGTTTGAGCAAAACTTGTTGAAGAAGCTAATAAACAAAATCCGAAAAATAGAAAAGTAATTGATTTAAACATTGTATAAAATTTTGATTTTTTCAAAAATAGGGTTTTCATATACAATAAAAAAAGGGTTGAAAGATTTTAACTTTCAACCCTTTATGGTAAAAATCCAAAAAAATAGGTATTTATCTCACGATAATTCTTTTTACCAAGCCTTGTTTGTCGTTTCCAATTCTAACTAAATAGACACCTGAAGAGGCATAAGACATATCAAAGTTATAAGTATATTTTCCATTGTTGTTCTCAAGAAGGTTATAAATAACTTCCTGCCCATTAATGTTATAAACTTTAATAAACACCCTGCCATCAATGTTTTGATTGGTTGTTAAAGTAGCTTCAAATTGATTGTTTCCTTTATTCAACACAATCAAATCTGCGTTTTGTAACGGAATATCATTGATATTAAGAGGCTCGTTGGTTACATCTTTTGTGATTTCATCATTAGAAGGGTCTTCATCACCAACCAATGCTGTACCAGACGCAATAGTATATGTTTCGTTAACAGTGCTCAAATCTGCTGTTGCATTAAATGTAAATTCAGCATTTTGAAGCGGATCCAGTGTGCCTGTAAAAGTTTCAGTAACATTTGTACCTCCGTCAATGTTGAAGTAAACATTGAAGTTTGACTGAGGTTCAGTACCAAAATTTCTGACAGTAACAGTTACTTCTTCTTCAGAACCTAGTGGACCTGTGACAGGTGTGATGATTTGGACTACTCCTAAATCATTTTCAAAATTTGGGGCGATTCTAAATGCACTCAATACATTTCTTCTGCTCGGATCAAAAAACTCATTGTTGTTATAGAAGGTTTTTTCATCTACTGGGTCAATTACTGTATGTGAGTAATCTGCATAACGTCCACTTGGGTGTGTTGCGTTAGCAGAGCTCAAAGCAATTTGCGTTTCAGCAACGGTCATTTCACCTAGTGGGTCATCGGCAAAGCGACCCGTATATTTTATGGAGATACGCTCTTGAACATCACGGGTTCCAATTGTAGAATATGCCATACCAATATTTCCGTCAATATCGATAGCCATACTTCCATTGAAAGCACTTTTTTCACCCGGGGAAGTATAAGTACCCTCCTGATGAATGGTCCAAGGACCACCACCCACATCCTGCCTTAGTTCATACCACCTGATACCAGCTTGATTGGCTCCACTAGTATTAACCCTCACAACAAAATTGAAAACCGCTGAGTTGTAAGTTGGGAATTTTCTCAATTGTGCCTGATTCATCACTGTGGCTTGCAAGGCATCAAGTAAGGGCCCTCCACCAAAAGGCTGAGGCAAATTATTAAAACTTCCTCCATTAAATACACCGTTAAAAGCGGTTACAGGCACTTGAACTGCAGAAGAAATACCTGAATTTCCGGGTGTAGCCCAGTCAACAGTAACTGTCCAAAGCTTTAAATGATCATTAGCAACACCACCCCAAGAATCGTCTTGTTGATATATTACAGTCGCTGGTGTTGTTGGCAAGTCTGTTCCCATAGCACTAAAAACCTGAGGGCTGTAAAAACCAGATGTTACAATGCCCGGAAGTTGAAAAGCCTGAAACTGTGCCGCTTGTCCTAAAAGCATTTTTTCCCTTTCAACAACAAAAAGCCTGTTGGCACTTCCAATGTTTGCGGTCACATAGTAGCCATCATGCCAAATGGAGAATTTTGTATAGTCAGGAAATGCACCAGTGTTAAACTGACCTTGATATACAAACCAACCATCTGTCAAAGGGTTTGGGCCTTGTGAAACGGCTACTTTAAAACCATTTGGGTTGTTGCTGAACTCAGTGATGATAAAACGGTCAGCCTCATGATCATACAAAAAAATGGGATCTCCAATTACATTTCCACTAAAAATCGTGTTTAAAGAAGCAGAGTTTGTCAAAGGGTTTAAGTCCTTATCAAAAATCCTGAATCCGATGTTCCATCCACCAATCACGTGGTTTGGACCAACAGCGATGGTTGGGTCAGTTGGTGTAAATGAAGCACTATTGTTTCCGTTTAAGTTAACTACAATCGGATCTCTACCTGGGTATTTTAACTGGTTTTCTACAGCTCTCACCAAAGGATCAGGCATGCCTTCAAGTGGAAGTCCTTTGCCTGGAACCACATTATTTACATGCTTGTGTCTTGGGTTGATCTCGGGGCTTTCACCAAGCGGTCTACCTTCTCGGCCACTTAATCCTTCAATAAAAGTGCCATTTGCAATTTGCTCAGCAACGCTGGGCACTATTGTTGGGGTTGCAAAAAACCCATAATCTTCCGGCGGAAATGTTTCAGTATCTTGGGCACTAACAAAGCCAACAAAACACACAAAAAGCATTAAGCCTAAGTAATTTTTGAAATTCATTTGTAATAAGTTTTAGTTAAGGAATATAATTTAGAAAAAAATAAGAGGCTAAAAATACTCAATTATGCTGTATAATTAAAATTTTTTAATGTTAAATTACTTATTCTATATTTCTGACATTAAATTCATTAAAGTATTTCAAAGTTGTCCTTGTCTTTCAGAAATTTTAATTTATTCCTTACTTCTGTTAAATGCCCTTTTTTGATAGTTGTAAAAAATAAAATTTCGTCTTCAAAACTCAGAGGAGTAATTAAATCACCTAAAGCATCATAAACAGCCGAATGCCCAATATAGTCAAAACCTTTACCGTCTTGCCCCACCCTGTTAACACCAATACAATAAGCCATATTTTCAATGGCGCGAGCTTGCAACAACACATCCCAGGCTTTGGTTCTGATTTCCGGCCAATTAGCTACATAGATTAGCACGTCATAATCCTCCACATTTCTGGACCAAACGGGAAACCTCAAGTCATAACAAATCAAAGGGCAGATTTTCCAGCCTTTGTATTCCACTATAAGTTTTTTTGTGCCCGGGCTGTAATGAACTTGCTCATTGGCAAGTGTAAAAAGGTGTTTTTTGTCATATTGAAACAGTTTACCTCCAGGTGTTACAAAAAGAAGCCTGTTGTAATATTTTTCATCTTCTGTTATAATAATGCTTCCTGTTATTGCTGCACCGCTTTCGGCAGCAATTTCTTTCATCCAGTTAATGGTAACACCTTCCATTGTTTCAGCAAGCGGCTCTACATTCATTGTAAACCCGGTGTTGAACATTTCGGGAAGGACAATCAGGTCTGCCCCTTTGTTGATTTCTTTTATTTTCGCTGAAAAATAATCCCTGTTGGCTTGGGGGTTTTCCCAAACCAATGGGGCTTGTATTAACACTACTTTTAACTCTTCTTTCATCTGTAAATGTGCTTTTTATATTTTTCGTAATATTTCTGTGGCATTTTCAATCACCTCATCAGTTTTGGCAAAGCAAAAACGCAACATTTTGGGGTCTGTTTGATTTTTATAAAATACAGAAATGGGTATGGATGCTACTTTGTGTTCAATTGTTAGCCGTTTTGCAAATTCTGTATCTTTTTCGTCTGTTATATTTTTAAAAGACAACAACTGAAAATAAGTCCCTTTTGCAGGGCAAAACTCCCAGCGGGAACCTTTTAAACCTTCAAGAAACAAATCCCGCTTTTTTTGAAAAAATGAGGACAGTGATAGGTAATGTTCCTGCTTTTCAAGATATTCAGCTAATGCCACTTGCACAGGATGATTGACACTAAATACATTAAATTGATGCACTTTTTGGAACTCTTTCATCAAGGGTTCAGGGGCAACACAATAGCCCACTTTCCATCCGGTGTTGTGGAATGTTTTTCCAAAAGATGCCGTGATAAAAGACCTGTTAGCAAGTTCCGGAAAACGGGCGACGCTTTGATGAGTACCGCCGTCAAAAATAATGTGTTCATACACCTCATCGCTCAAAACAATACAACCTGAATTTTTAACCAATTCCTGAAGCTTCAGCATATCAGATTTGGAAATTACAGAACCACCGGGATTGTGCGGGGTATTGATAATAATCATTTTGGTTTTAGCAGAAAACTGTTCCAAAACCGTTTTCCAGTCAATTGAAAATTCAGGGAGCTTAAGAGGAATGTTGATTGGTTTTCCGCCGTTAAGAATAATTGCAGGTTCATAACAGTCATATGCCGGTTCAAAAATGATGACTTCGTCTCCTTTGGAAACAAACGCTGAAATGATGGTGAAAATAGCCTGGGTGGCTCCGGCGGTAATTGTGATTTCAGTTTCAGGATTGTATTGGCTTCCGTATAGGGTGTTTATTTTTTCACAAACCCTTTCGCGTAAAGCGAAATGGCCCGCCATGGGGGCATACTGATTGTGACCTTCATTCATGGCATTTGAAACCAGGTCTATCAGCTTTTTATCACTCTCAAAACCGGGAAAGCCCTGTGAAAGATTGAGCGCGTTGTGTTCCTGTGCCATTTTACTCATAATGGTAAAAATGGTGGTGGATACATCTGGTAATTTTGATTGGATTGAACTATTCATCGTTTTTGGGTGAGTTGTAAATTTCGTTGAAAAATAACGAAACTGAAACTATTTACCCAAAAAGATAACTGACCACTTCTTCTATTTTGGCCACTTTTACTATAGAAATCCCTGAGGTAAGCTTTGGGATTTTACAGTATTTTGATACCATGATGGTTGCAAAACCCAGCTTTTCGGCCTCAAGAATGCGTTGTTCTACACGGGCAACAGGTCTTATTTCACCGGCAAGGCCAACCTCAGCAGCAAAACAAATATCCTTTTGTAGCGGAATGTCTTCATTACTGGAAAGAATGGCAGCCACAACTGCCAGGTCAATAGCCGGGTCGTCAACCGATATTCCTCCTGTAATGTTTAAAAATACATCTTTTGTTCCCAAACGGAATCCGGCGCGTTTTTCCAAAACGGCCAGTATCATATTGAGCCGTTTGGCATTATACCCGGTGGTGGTTCGCTGTGGTGTTCCATAAACGGCTGTGCTCACCAGCGCCTGAATTTCTATTAGCAGTGGCCTTATTCCTTCCACTGTGGCGGCTATGGCCGTGCCGCTTAATTCTTCATCATTTTTTGAAATCAGGACTTCGCTGGGGTTGGTTACTTCTCGTAAACCTTCAGAGCGCATTTCATAAATCCCTATTTCATGTGTAGAGCCAAAGCGGTTTTTGTTTGCCCGTAAAATTCGGTACACATGGTTTCTGTCTCCTTCAAACTGTAGCACGGTATCTACCATATGTTCAAGGATTTTTGGTCCGGCGATGTTGCCGTCTTTGGTGATGTGCCCGATGAGAAGCACCGGTGTTGCTGTTTCTTTGGCAAATTTGATGAGCTCTGCAGTGCATTCTTTTATTTGCGAAATGCTTCCGGCGCTGCTTTCAATATAGTCGCTGTGCAGTGTTTGTATGGAGTCGATGACTACAATTTCGGGTTGAAGTTCTTCAATTTGTCGAAATATATTTTGGGTTTTGGTTTCTGTGAGTATGTAGCAATTATCTGTTGTTGAGTGTATGCGTTCTGCCCGCATTTTGATTTGTTTCTGGCTTTCTTCACCGGAAACATACAGCAATTTATAAGGCATTTGCAAAGCGATTTGAAGCAAAAGTGTTGACTTCCCGATTCCGGGTTCGCCACCAAGTAAAATCAATGAACCGGGCACAATGCCTCCACCTAGAACACGGTTAAGCTCTGTGTTTTTGGTGTCCAGTCTTTGCTCAACAGAAGTATCAATTTCATTAATTTTTAGAGGTCTTGAAGTTTTTGATTTGGAACTTTCGGGAGATTTCCAGTTTACTTTTTCAGGTTTTTCAATGATTTCTTCTGTAATGGTATTCCACTCTTTGCAGGCGGTGCATTGACCTTGCCATTTGGCAAACTGAGTGCCGCAATTTTGGCAAAAAAAAGCTGTTTTTATTTTTGCCATCAATACCCGAAATCAAGTTTAATTTTATCTGCCCTGTCTAAAAGCAAATCAATGGTTATAAAACCCACTTCTTCCAGCTCATATGCTGCCTGATATGTGCGCATTGCTCTGCGGGGCTCTCCGGTCTCTTCATAAAATCGAGCTAGATAATAGGGGCCTAAAACGGTATTGGGATGCTCTCTTCTAGCCAGTTGAGCCACTTTCTCCAGAGAGGCCCAATCTTTTTTACGCTCTGCTGCAGTGGCAATAGCAAAGATGTCATTTTCCCTAACTGTGGTTTTAAACCCAAAGAGGTCTTCAATGGTTTTATATTTGTCCTGCAAATAATCAAAAACCGGGGTTTCAAGTTTTAATAATATTTCATCAAAGTCTTTTTTACTGATAGGTCTAAATATTGAAAAAATATCTTCCAATGCAGCAGGAATTGCTTTACCAACAAGTGAATAATGAGAAGCCCCTTCAAAATCATCAAAATAATAATGAATGTTCTCTCTCTTAATTGCGCTCATTCCTTGATTTAGTTTTAGAGTAACATCTCTAATAGGTTTTAAATCGTTTGATCCTGTTGCCAGATAATAGAATATTTTATGACGCATCGCAGCGACCCTTTCAGGAATTCTGTTCTCCTGAAGGGGGGCAAGATCTGGACTAAGAACTATGTATCCATTAAATAGTGGCGGGTCTTTAAAAAGGTAATAATTGATAAAATTTGCTGTGTATTCGTGACCAACAGCCAGTATAAATTTTGCGGTTCGGTATTTTCTGTCGATGTAAGGCATTAATTCCAAACCGATGAATTCAAAAAAGTTAGCTCCGGTATCTTCAGGAAAATAACTATCGCCATAAAAGCCATCATCATCTCTGGTTCTGTCTTGCATAATGCCAATGACAATTGCCTCTGGCATTTCTTCCCAGTATGAATAATAATCGACGTTACCGGCAACAGGTTCAAAAAGATAGTCGCCGTCTAGTACAAGTATAATTGGATATACTTTTTTAGTGTTTGTCTCATAATTTCGCGGAAGCTGGATTTTGAGTTTTCTGGCCTCACCCAATTTTGTTGAGTTGAACTCTTCATAAATCACCTGAGAGGATATGTTGGTAACCATTAGTAAACACAGGGCAAAAAGTAGGCTTTTACACATGATTGTTATTTTTTAAAATTAAGAATGGAAAGGTATAAATTATTTTGCTTTGTTTAAAACCGGAAGCAATAGAAATGACAAACCTCCAAGAATAATCACCATTACTGTTTGTGAAGTCCACACCAGCCAACCGAAAGCAGTGCCTGCAGTTTCCGGCACTCCAAAAAGAAGAAGGATTCCTGCAATAAAGAAAGGATAAGACCCAAAGCCGCCATTAGTAAATGCTATAGTGATACTCCCCACAACAAAAGCAGTGATGATGGCTGCAAAAGAAATTTGTGATGTTTCATCCAATGCAAAAATCATCAAATAGAACATAATTACATACATCGCCCAAATAAAGACAGTGTGACCAATAAAGGCCCACTTTTTTTCCATTTTAAAAATACTTAGGATTCCTTCTTTCAGTCCAAGTAAAAAAGTTTTGATTTTCATACTTAGTGTTGAGTTAGACTTTTTTAGGAAATAAAAAAATAAAAACACTATGGGAACAGCAACACCAATGAGAATGTAAATTTTAAATAAATCTATACTTTCTAAAAGATAATCTGTAATTAATTGATATTGAAGTAAAAGGGTAGTGGCTATAAACAGGAGTAAAATAATAAAATCTGCTACCCTTTCTGAAATGATGGTTCCAAATGCTTTGTCAAAAGGTACATTCTCATATTTATTAACTACCAATGCCCTTGAAATCTCACCACTTCTGGGGATGAACAAATTCATTAGATAAGTGATATAAACCGCCATAATGTTATTTGAAAACTTGGGTTTGTATCCCAATGGAGCCAGCATATAGTTCCAGCGGTAAGCCCTGGAGAGGTTACTTAAAATCCCAAAAAACACTGACAGTGCCACAAAGCCATAGTTGGCTTCCTTGAATTGGTTTTTAATTTCCAGGATTTGCTCCGGGGTGAATTTATTGTATGAGTACCAAATCAGGAAAATCCCCAGTAAAAGTGGCAGGGCGATTTTCAGGAAATTGATAAACTTCTTTTTCACTTTTTATTTGAGAAGATTGGTTTCTTCGTCAGGAAATATGAGTGCCGGTTTAAATGTTCTGGCTTTCTCAATGTCCATCATAGCATAGGTAATGAGTATGAGAACATCCCCCACGGCCACTTTTCTGGCAGCGGCTCCGTTTAGGGTAAGCTCACCACTGTTTCTTGGACCGGGGATGGCATAAGTTTCAATGCGTTCACCATTGTTATTGTTTACAATCTGGATTTTTTCGCCTTGAACAATATTTGCAGCATCCATTAGGTCTTCATCAATGGTGATACTGCCAATATAATTCAGGTCTGCTCCTGTAACTTTAACCCTGTGAATTTTAGATTTTACAACGTGTACAAACATTTTGCAAAGATAATTAATTTAGTGCGATATTATCAATCAGCCTCACCTCACCGGCAAAGACGGCAATAAACGCGCGATATTTTTTATTATTTTCCTTTTTAGCTATGGGTTTTAATGTTTCTTCATCAGAAATCTCAAAGTATTCCAACTTGAGAAATTTATTATTTTTAAATTCATTTTCAACCCATTGGGCAATTTCTTGGGCATTTTTTGTGCCAAAATCAATTTGAACCTTTTTAAGCACTTTAAATATGAAAGAGGCCTCATCAAATTGACTTTTAGTCAGTCTTTTGTTTCGCGAACTCATGGCAAGTCCATTGGGTTCTCTCAAAATGGGACAGCCCACAATATGTACAGGCAGTTTTTCAATTTCAATTAATTTCTTGACTATTTGCAGTTGCTGAAAGTCCTTTTCGCCAAAATAGGCTTTGGTTGGTTGTATAAGGTTAAAAAAGGATTTAAGTACGGTTCCCACTCCATCAAAATGTCCCGGACGGAACTTGCCTTCCATTTCATTTTCTATTCCTCCAAATTCAAAGTGACTGGAAATGAGTCCGTTTGGATAAATATCTTTAATTTCTGGCACATAAACCAAAAGGTTATCGGCAAAGGATGTTAATTTTTCTAAATCACTATCGATTGTGCGGGGGTAGGTATCAAAATCAAAACTACTATTAAACTGTGTGGGATTGACAAAAATAGTGAGTATAGCCAGTTCATTTTCGCTTAAAGCGAAATCAACTAAAGAGAGGTGGCCACGATGCAAGGCTCCCATTGTGGGTACAAATCCAAGGGTTGCATTTTGGGCTTTTTTGGGCTCTAAGGCTTTATTCAAAGCTTCAAAATTGTAATATACCTGCATACCTGACATTTAAATGGGGTGCAAACTTAAGATAATCCTGCCAATCTGCATAAATTTTCGTAATTTTGCGTGTTTTTTAAATCCTAACTTGAATAAACAATTTCTTATGAAAGATAAAAGAGTCTTGTATGTGTCTTCGGAAGTAATCCCCTATTTACCCGAGACCGAGATTTCTTCGATGTCGTTTGAGGCTCCCAGAGCAGTAAACATTAAAGATGGACAAATCAGAATTTTCATGCCGCGTTATGGCAATATTAATGAAAGAAGGCATCAATTGCATGAAGTAATCAGGCTTTCAGGAATGAATTTGGTAATAAATGATTTGGACATGCCTTTGATAATTAAAGTAGCTTCCATTCCCAAAGAGCGCATGCAGGTTTACTTTATTGAAAACGACGACTACTTTAAAAGAAAAGCCACTTATGCCGATGAAGATGGCAACTTTTATGAAGACAATGATGAAAGGGCTATCTTTTTTGCAAAAGGAGTCATTGAAACAGTTAAAAAGCTCAACTGGTCACCAGATATTATTCACGTTCATGGCTGGCTAGCGTCCTTTCTACCTTTGTATCTTAAAAAATACTACGGCTCAGAGCCGCTTTTTGAAAATAGTAAAATAGTTACGTCTATTTACAATCAAGGCTTTGATGGAACGTTAGATAAAGAAGTTATAAACAAAATTGCGTTTGACGGAATTGAACAAAGTGACATAAGTGAGCTTGAAAACCCAACATATGACAATTTGATGAAAGTAGCAATCAATTTTTCAGATGCAATTATTGAAGGCTCAGAGACAATTCCCGTTGAGCTGAAGTCTTATCTTAAAAGTTTAGATAAGCCGGTGTTAAAGTTTCATAATATGGAAGAATTTCAGGAAGCTTATATCGATTTTTACACCAAAAAAGTTTTAGTATAATACCTACAATTATTTTATCTCAAAATTAAAAATGAATTTAAATAAAGCATTTCTCACTTTTATAGGTTTTGCCCTTATAGTATTATCATTTAGTGCCTGTCAAGAAGATTTCAATTCTGTGGGCAGTGATATAATCAACGACCCAAACTTTGAATTTGACCTCTATAATGAAGCCACTGTCGTTGCTTACAGCAGAAGGGCTCATCCTGTTCAAACAAACAATTTGCCGGTTTATCAACTTGGTGTGTACAACGACCCTGTTTTTGGAAGAACAGAAGCCAGTATTCTTGCTCAGGTAACTATGCAACAGACCAATCCCTCTTTTGGAGAAAATCCTGAAATTGAGCGTGTTATTTTATCAATCCCTTATTTTAGCACTTCAACCGGAACAGGCGAAGATACTACATACACCCTGGACTCTATATATGGCAATTCACCCATTAAACTTTCCATATATGAATCAAAATTCTTTTTGAGAGACCTTGACCCAAATTCTGGTTTTAGTGAGCCCCAAAAATATTATTCCAATCAAGGGCCTTTATTTCAAAATTTTTTGGGGGAATTATTGTATGAAATTGAAGAATTTAGGCCATCTCCAGAGGCAGTGGATCCGGACGAAGATGATGATGAAAAACTTTCACCACGACTTAGGGTTGAACTAGGTGCAGATGCCATAGATTTTTTCAAACAGAAAATATTAGACCAGGAAGGGAGTGATGTTTTACTCAACAACACCAATTTTAAAAATCACTTTAGGGGAATCTACTTTATTGCTGAAGCTTTAGGAGAAGGAAATCAGGGCAACACCATTTTGCTCGATATGGCCAGACCAACAATTGAGATTATTTACTCCCGAGATGACCCAAATCCGGGTGGTGGAAACCGCTCTACACGTGATGAAGGTGAGCGCATCGAGTCTTCATTTTTTTTGAACTTTGATGGAATCAGAGTAAATACTTTTAAAAACAATATGCCTCCGGAACTTGAGGAACATTTAAACAACCCCAGTTCAGCAGGTGCTGAGAATCTCTATGTCAAGGGTGGAGCCGGTACAGTTACTGTTATTGAGTTGTTTGGAAATGACATGGACGGAAACAATGTAGCAGATGAACTTGACAATTTAAGAAGTAAAAGGTGGCTGATTAACGAAGCCAATCTTACAATACAAGTAAACAAAAATTTAGTAAATGGAGGCCCTTCAGAACCGGAAAGACTCTTTCTCTATGACTTGAATAACAACAGGGTATTAATTGACTACCAGCTGGACAACTATACCCCTGCCGGAATTCCCATTGATTTCAAAACCAACCATTTGGGAAGGCTACAAAGAGATGCAAGTGGAAATGGAGAAACTTATCGCTTTAGAATTACCAGCCATATAAGTAATTTAATTAATAAAGATTCGACAAACGTTAGGCTTGGACTCGTGGTATCTCCAAACATTACCGTGCTAACCAATCAAGATTTGCAAAATGTCACTTCTCCAGGAATTAAAAAAATTCCAACATCCAACATTATCTCGCCGGAAGGAACAGTAATCTATGGTTCAAATCATCCAGATCCTGATAAAAGAATAAAACTGAATATCTATTACACAGAAATCAATAATTAATATCTTATGTGTGGAATTGTAGGATACATTGGTGAAAGAGATGCATATCCAATCATCTTAAAAGGATTGCAGCGACTAGAGTATAGAGGCTATGACAGTGCCGGTATTGCTATATTTGACGGCAACCATATACAGCTAAGCAAAACTAAAGGTAAAGTAGCCGATCTGGACAACAAAGCCAAAAAAGAATTAACTTCAAAAGGTAATCTTGGAATAGGTCATACCCGCTGGGCTACACACGGTATTCCCAATGATATAAACTCACACCCACATTATTCAAATTCCGGAGATCTTGTAATCATTCACAATGGAATTATTGAAAATTATGACACCATCAAAAAGGAACTTATCAAACGGGGTTACACCTTTACATCAGAAACCGATACAGAGGTCTTGGTCAACCTTATTGAAGATGTCATTATTAAGGAAAATGTAAAGCTAGGGAAGGCAGTTCAAATTGCTTTAAACCAAGTGGTTGGAGCATATGCAATAGTTGTTTTTGACAAAAACAAACCCAATGAACTTGTAGCTGCAAAATTAGGAAGTCCCCTAGCTATTGGAGTTGGTGAAAATGAATTTTTTATTGCCAGTGATGCCTCCCCATTTATTGAATTTACAAACAATGCCATTTATCTTGAAGATGAAGAAATGGCCGTCATTAGACGTCATAAAGGAGTGAAAATCAGAAAAATCAAAGACGATACTTTGGTTGAGCCATATATTCATGAGCTTCAATTAAATCTGGAGCAAATTGAAAAGGGTGGGTATGATCACTTTATGTTAAAGGAAATTTATGAACAACCCAATGTAATTAAGGATACCTATCGCGGAAGACTATTGGCAGACCATGGAATTATCAAACTTGGTGGGCTTGAAGATCACATCCAGAAATTTGTAAACGCTAATCGCATCATCATTATAGGTTGTGGCACTTCTTGGCATGCAGGTCTTGTTGCTGAATATATTTTTGAGGATCTGGCTAGAATTCCGGTTGAAGTAGAATATGCCTCAGAATTCAGGTACAGAAACCCGGTTATCACCGAAAAAGATGTTGTAATTGCCATTTCTCAAAGTGGTGAGACTGCAGACACTCTTGCAGCTATCAAACTTGCCAAATCAAAAGGAGCCTTTGTCTATGGCATTTGCAATGTAGTGGGTTCTACAATTTCAAGAGAAACTAATAGCGGAACATACACACACGCAGGTCCTGAAATTGGAGTTGCTTCAACTAAAGCTTTTACAACACAAATTACTGTTCTTACTATGATTGCACTTAAACTTGCAAGCATTAAGGGAACCATTTCATACAGAGATTATAATATATTTTTAAGGGAGTTAGAACTTATTCCAGAAAAAGTCAAAACTGCTTTAGAGGCCAATGAACATATTTTGAGTATTGCCAAAGTATTTAAAAACGCCCGAAACTTCTTATATCTCGGAAGAGGATATAATTTTCCTGTTGCTCTTGAAGGTGCTTTAAAACTAAAGGAGATATCATACATCCACGCTGAAGGCTACCCAGCCGCTGAAATGAAGCACGGGCCAATTGCACTTATCGATGAAGAAATGCCCGTTGTTGTAATTGCGGTTAATAGTAACCACTATGACAAAGTAGTGAGCAACATTCAGGAAATTAAATCACGAAAAGGAGTAATCATCGCTGTTGTAACAGAGGGTGATACAACTGTAAGAGAAATGGCAGATTATATTATTGAAGTTCCAAAAACCCCAGAATCTTTAAGCCCTTTAGTCACAACAATACCACTACAGTTGCTTTCTTATCATATTGCCGTATTACTCAATCGCAACGTTGACCAACCCCGTAATTTAGCCAAATCGGTGACTGTAGAATAAATTCTAAATTGAAAAATATTTTTTGTCATATCTGATGAAAATTAGCTATATTGTTATCGCTAATTAATAATCAATATGATATGAAAACATCTTTACCTTTTTTACTTCTATTATTTTGTTTTACCGTTCATTCCCAAACAACAATTACAGGAAGTGTGGTTGACAATAATGGATTGCCAGTTCTAGGCGCCAACATTATCGCAACCGGCACTGCTCAGGGAACTGTAAGCGATTTTGACGGTAACTTCACACTTACAGTCACTCAATCCCCGCCTTTTTCAATTGAAATTAGCAGTATTGGATTTGAGTCGCGCACATTTCAGGTGACTACAAACAATCAGGTAATCAATGCCGTGCTTGTTGAAGGAACCTCACTTGATGAAATTGTTGTTTCAGCTTCAAGAACACCCGAAAGAATCTTTGAATCACCGGTTACGGTCGAAAGATTTGGGTTAAAAGAAATTAGGAATACTGCAGCTGCATCGTTCTATGGCGGCCTTGAAAACCTTAAAGGAGTTGACATCAACGTCAACAGTTTAACATTTCAATCCATTAACACAAGAGGTTTTGCAACTTTCGCAAACACACGTTTTGTTCAGTTGGTTGATGGTATGGACAACTCAGCTCCTGCATTAAACTTTGTTTTGGGTAATCTTTTAGGCATGACTGAACTTGATGTTCACAGTGTTGAATTACTACCCGGTGCTTCCTCTGCACTTTATGGAGCAAACGCTTTCAACGGTATTTTGTTTATGACCAGTAAAAACCCATTTGATTTTGAAGGGATAAGTGCATATTACAAACAAGGGATAACTTCTCAGGAAGCCGCCGGTGACAATAGCTTTTTTGATTTTGGAGTAAGAGTAGCCAAGAAGTTTTCTGACAAATTTGCTGCAAAAGCCAATTTCTCTTACCTAAAGGGAACAGACTGGCATGCCGTAAGCGAAGTAGATGTATTGAATCCCGGCAGAGATCGTTCCCACCCCAATTATGACGGTTTGAACATCTATGGTGATGAAGTTAGCACAAACATAAGAGGTGTAGGTCAGGCATTGGCCAATATGGGCATCATTCCCGCAGGTGCCGTAAACCTGTTGCCAAGTGAGAATGTTAGCCGTACAGGTTATCATGAAAGAGACCTTACAGATTATAATGCTGAAAGTGTAAAGTTTGATGCTGCTCTTCATTACAGACCTTGGGGAAATGATTTTGAGATTATCTATTTAGGTAAAATTGGTGTTGGTTCGACCATTTATCAGGGAGCTAACAGATATGCCATCAAAGATTTCTTCCTTCAGCAACACAAACTTGAAGTTAAAAATGATAACTTCTTTGTAAGAGGCTATATAACTGATGAAAGCGCAGGAAATTCTTATGATACCAGATTTACAGCCATCAACATCAACAGAATGTGGAAACCCGACTCACAGTGGTTTGGTGAATATGCAGGTGCATTTATACAAGGAACCTTAATGGGAATGAGCCCGGAGCAAGCTCACGCCTTGGGAAGACAAACTGCAGACACAGGTCGCTTTGAGCCGGGTTCTGATGCTTTCAACAGTGCTTTCAACACTGTAACCAACGACCCTGACTTAGCCACAGGTTCACAGTTTAAAGATGCTTCTCAATTGCGTCACGTTGATGCCAATTACAATTTTGCACATTTAACTTCAGACATTGCAGAAATTCAAGTGGGTGGTTCATTCAGGGAGTATAAATTAAACTCTTTTGGAACTATTTTTACAGACTTTGACGGTCCCATCACTTATAATGAATATGGTGCATATCTACAAGTTCAGAGAAAATTGGTTGACGACAGGTTGAGATTAACAGGATCTGTGCGTTATGACGAGTCTGAATTATTTGATGGCAACTTCTCTCCACGTTTTTCTATTGGATATACTGCAGGTGAAAGAAGAAACCACAACATCAGGGCATCTGTTCAAACAGGTTTCAGGAACCCTACTACTCAAGATTTATTTATTGGTCTTGATGCTGGTAGAGCCATACTTGTAGGTTCAGCTGAAGCCAACCTAGACCGCTATGTAAGAACCTTTACAATCAGTGGAGCTGGTGCAGCTGCAACCGGAAGCCCTACAGCTACCATTTCAGGTAGGGATGCTTATGAAAATTCATTTTCGTTAAACTCAGTAAATGCAGGCGCACCTGAAGCTGCTAATGTAGATTTAGTTAAGCCGGAGCAAGTCACTGCTTTTGAGGTGGGTTACAGAGCTCGTTTAGGCCGAATAATTGTTGATTTGAGTGGTTACTTCAACCAGTATCAGGATTTCATTTCAAATGAAACCGTAATTGTTCCATTGTATGGAGAAGTTGGAGACAATTCACTTTCATTACTTGCTCTTCAGCAAGGTGACTTTAGGGCATTCCAAACTTACACCAACTCTGATGCCGATGTTAAATCCTATGGAGCTACAATCGGTTTAGGTTCAAGGGTTTTTGGGAACTTTGACCTTGACGTAAACTACACCTTTGCCGAAGAAGATTTTGATCAAGCTTCAGCCCCTGATTTCAGTACCAGTTTCAACACACCCAAGCATAGGGTAAAAGCAAGCTTTGGGAATACCGAAGTGGTTAAAAACCTAGGCTTTAATGTGAGTTACAGATGGAGTGATTCTTTTGAATGGCAAGCCTCTTTTGCTGATGGCTTTGTACCTTCATTTGCTGTTGTCGATGCCCAAATCAACTATTCTATTCCGGTTATCAAGGCAAACTTAAAAGTGGGTGCTGCTAACATTGGAAACAATGAATACTTTACTGCTTTTGGAACCGGTCTCATAGGAACTCAGTACTATGTTTCACTGTCTATTAATAACTTATAATAATTTAAAATTTACAGATATGAATATCAATAAATATAAATGGTTAATGCTTTGTCTCGGTGCTGTGATTATATCTTGTACCGGTGACGAAAAAGATCCTTCTGCTGAAGAGGAACCGATTGTAGTGGTATCCGGTGAAGCCGACTTCTCAAAATTTGTTTCAATTGGAAACTCATTGACTGCAGGATATACTGATGGCGCTTTGTTTATTGCAAGCCAGCAAAATTCTTTTCCAAATATACTTGCAGGTCAATTTGCCCTTGCAGGTGGAGGTGAATTCAATCAACCTTTGATGAATGATAATCTTGGAGGGATGCTCCTTGCCGGAAATGTGATTGTGCAAAACAGGCTTTATTTTAACGGTTCTGCCCCTGTACGTGTTGAGGGTATGCCCACAACAGAAATTACTGCTACTTTAAGTGGCCCTTTCAATAATTTTGGTGTACCTGGTGCTAAAAGTTTTCATTTTATAGCTCCTGGTTACGGTAACGTAGCAGGAGTACCCATTGGGCAGGCAAACCCATATTATGTGAGATTTGCAAGTAGTACCAACGCTACTGTTTTAGGTGATGCAGCAGCTCAGCAAGCGACATTTTTTTCACTTTGGGCAGGAAATAACGACGTGCTGGCCTATGCTACTAGTGGTGGAGCCGGTGTAAACCAAGCGGGAAATTTTGACCCAACCACTTATGGTGGAAACGACATCACTGACCCCAACGTTTTTGCACAAGTTCTAAACGGAATGGTTGATGCCCTAACAGCCAATGGAGCAAAAGGGGTTATAGCCAACATTCCAAATGTGATGACTATACCTTATTTTAATACGGTTCCCTACAACCCTGTTCCACTTGATGCCGCAACTGCCGGCATGTTGAATCAGGCTTATGCCCCTTACAATGGAGGTTTGGCACAAGCAGAAGCCGTCGGTTTAATTAGTAGCGCAGAACGACAGGCCAGAACTATAAACTTTGCTGCCGGTCAAAATGCAGTTGTACTTGAAGATGAATACTTAACAGATTTGACTGCTTTAGGTCTGCCTTCCATAAGGCAAAGTACATCGGCTGATAAAATCGTACTTCCGGCTTCAGGTGTAATTGGAACTCTGGTAAACAACAACCCGCAAATGATCAACGGACTTACTGTACCGTTGGCCGATCAATGGGTGCTTGTTCCTCAAGAACAGCAGGAGGTTATCACAGCTACAGCCAATTTTAATACTATAATTGAAAGTGTGGCCAATCAAAGAGGGCTTGCTTTTGTTGATGCTTTTGAAATTCTCAATGAGGTAGCCAGTACAGGGGTGCAATTTGATGAATTCACTCTTAACGCCAGTCTTGTTTTTGGAGGTGCTTTCTCACTTGATGGAGTTCATCCCACTGCAAGAGGTTATGCTTTTATGGCCAACAAATTTATGGAAGCAATCAACAATCAATATGGTTCTAATCTTCCTTCTGTTAGAGCAAGAAACTATATTACACTTTACCCGGCTTCAATGTAAGCTTTGTCATTCACAAAAATTAAATCCCGCTTTTTGCGGGATTTTTTTTATTCCAAAACAAAGGTTTCATTTAGTGTCCAGTTGGCTCTTATATCCAGAAGTTTTGGAAAGTAAACAACTTCTTCCGGTTGCCTGCGTTTTAAGAAATTGCCGGTATCCCATTTGCCGTTTTCATTTTCGTCATAAATAATCCTCACATAATAATTGCCGGGAGTGATGTTTTCAAAATAAAATAAGGTTTCATTATTTTGAGCATAGATTTCTTTTCTCACATCTTCCCTTTCAGTAACTAGTTGGACAATGATAGGATAAGATTTAGGGTTAACTATTGAAAATGTTAAAAACCCGTAATCTGCAATAGTTCTGGTGCTATTTCTAAAAACAATGGTATCATTCACCACACCAAAAAAATCAGTAACTGCTTTGGGTAAAAAGGTTATTGTATATGCCTGACGTTCCTCTTTCACAAAATCGAGCGCAATAATGTTGTGCAATGAATCGACTTGTAAATCAAAGTTTACAGCAGTTGAATCTTTATCAATAATTTCTATGTTTTCCTTCAATACGGTTTTAATAGGTGTATTTGCGCCAATTTCAACTAATTCATCAAACGCTATTGCCCCTGTTTTTAATGCCGAAAGACTTAAACTGTCAACCGGCGCTCTTGAAAGCCTGACTTTTACAGTGTCAACCACATTTAAGTTAGTAACCTTAAAAAGCAATGAATCCCTCTCAAATTTTTGATTAAACCAGTATTGCAGTGTATCTTTTTTTGGCTCTCTAATCAGGGTGTGTCTAAAATCTTCAGATGTTTCAGACAACAACTCTATCTTAATAGAGTCTCCCATTCCCTCATATCCAAATTGTATTTTTTGACTGTTAAGCGAAGCCGCTCTCACAAATTGGTATTCCGGAATTTCCTTGAATAAGGTAAGGTGAAATGTATCGTCAGTTGGCACGTTTACAAATCCTTCAACAAAACCAATTTTATCCACCTTAGGTTCAAAAGTGTAATTGTTGTTGTTGTCTTTTAATGCAATGAGGAGATATTTTCCTTCCTTAATATTTTCGATTGAAAAAAATCCGGGATTCCTTTGGGTATTGGCTACATAATAGGGTTTCTTTTTGAATATAATGGAGTCTGTATAATTTTCATCGACTTCATAGAGCATCACTGTGACATTATCTTCGGGCTTTAATTTTTTTGCATCACTAATACTCCCAAGCACTTTTAAACTATCAATATAACTTCCGGTGGAGAATACATATTTAAAAAACTCAAACGGGTTTTCTTCGTTGTTGTCAACAATGCTATTCCCAAAATTGATGCTGTAAGTGGTATTGTCCCGAAGGGAGTCATTGAAAACTATCCTGATAAACCGAGCTGTTGAAAATGGTTCAATAGTAGGAGGATTGTCAAGTGGTGGTGAAATAATGAGTTGTTGCTGAAGGTTTTTCAGTTTGATGTACTCATCAAAATGAATCCGGATTTCATTTCCTTTAAACTGGGTAGAATAGTTTTCAGGAATTGACCTTACAATCACCGGTGGAATGGTGTCTCTTGGGCCTCCTTCAGGATTTCCGCGTTTTGCACAATCAATAAACGATAGTGAAAACAAAACCAAAAAAATGATGTATAAATAATTGCCCTTCATCCTGCAAAGATGCAAAAAATATCACTTTGTTATTGCAATAGCAGCAAAACTCAGTTTTACACCTTCGGTTCGCAGTAGTTTTGACCCACATGACTCCAATGTTGCACCTGAAGTAATAATATCATCAACCACCAACAAATGTTTTCCTTTAATTTTTTGCTCATTTTGTGTTGTGAAAACTTCTTGTTGACTGAATATTCGGGCAACACGCTCTTTAAACACCTGAGATGTTGTGGGTGTTATTTTAACTAAAACGTCATCAATATATTCTACATTCAGGGCTTTTGCGATTTCCGTTCCAAAGCCTTCAACTTGATTATACCCTCTTTGCCTTAGTTTCTTTTTATGAAGTGGAACAGGAATAACGGCATCTATTTCCTGATAGTTTTTGATATCTTTTAATTCGCTGCCAAGCCATTTTCCAAATTCATTGCCTATATTTACCGCACCTTTGTATTTCAAAGCATGTACAAATTTTTGCACAAGACCGTTCTTTTGAAAGTATAGTAGGGCAGTAGCATTTAGAACCGGAACCCTACCATAGAATATTTTTTGCAATTCATCACTGCCATTTTGATGAAATGCAGTCAATGGCAATTGATGCCTGCAAAAAGTGCAAATTTCAACTTCGTTGGCAAGCAATTCATTGTCACAGCCCCGACAAAGCTTTGGAAAGAAAAGGTTTAACATAAATTTGATGCGATTTATAATTTTTTAAACACTCTCATAGATTTTGTTAGCCTACTTTAGCTTAGTTTTAACAAGATACAAATTAAACACCAACCATAAATGGAAAAAGAGAAGAACAACGACCTGAAATTAAAATGGCTAATTGGAATTCTAGCGTTATTGTTTGTAGCACTGACCGTTTTTACTGTTAAACTTTATCAGGATTCGCAGCAAACCACAACCAACCTTGAAATCCAGAAAATGGATATCGAGCAGGAACTTGAAGAATTGTTGGTAAACTACAACATTGCCCTAGAAGAAAATGAAATTAAAGACCGTGATTTGTTGGCCGCCCGTGACAGGATAGAACGTCTTTTGGATTCTGTGAAAGATTCTCAGGCAAACGTTGACCTCATTAGAAGGTATCGTGCAGAAATCAACCGGCTGAGATCAGAAAAGGAAGTGCTTTTCAGAAGGGCAGACAGTTTGCAAATTGTTTCTGAAATGTTTAGAACCCAAAGAGACAGTACTATAGTGGCTTTAGACGAAACAGTCAAAAAGGTTGACTCAATTTCTTTACAAAATGAAGCTCTGGCTCAGGTGGTCGCAAAAGGTGCGGTTTTAAAACTTTCCAGACTAAAAGGCGAAGGAGTTTTGGTTAGAAATAACGGAAGGATTGTCGAAACAGATCGTACACGCAGGGCAGACAAAATAAGAACCTGCTTTACCATAAACGCCAATGAAATAGCAGAAAAAGGTGACCGAATTCTTTTTATCCAGATAATCAATCCAAGAAACAATGTGATTGGCGAAAAATCAACAGTGTCGTTTGAAGACAAAATACTTACTTACAGTGCTACATCAAATATATTTTATGACAATGAAGAACTGGATGTTTGTGTGCTTGTGAATGCTGCAGAAGCCGACCTCGTTCCCGGAACTTATTACATCCATGTATTTGACGGACCCCGAATGGTTTCCAGTTCAACACTCGATTTAAGATAGGTATTTAAATTTACCTAAAAATAAAAACCACTTCGGCTTGTTTCGCAGTGGTTTTTTTTATTTTTGCGGAATGATAAACAGAGAGGAACAATTCAAAAAAGTAGTTTCACACGCCAAGGAATACGGATTCATTTTTGGCTCCAGTGAAATTTATGACGGGCTCAATGCCGTTTATGATTATGCCCAGAATGGTGTACTACTTAAAAACAACATACGCGAATACTGGTGGAAAAGCATGGTGCAAATGCACCAAAACATTGTGGGGCTTGATGCCGCCATCCTCATGCACCCCACCACCTGGAAAGCCTCGGGCCACGTAGACGCCTTCAATGACCCGTTGATTGACAATAAGGACTCTAAAAAACGCTACCGCGCCGATGTGCTGATTGAAGACTATGCCGAAAAAATCAACCAAAAAGCCGAAAAGGAAATTGAAAAAGCCCGCAAACGTTTTGGCGAAAGCTTTGATGAAGCCCAGTTTGTCACTACAAACGAGCGCGTTGTTGGCTACAGAACTCGTCAAAAAGAAATCATTGAGCGCATGTCAAGGTCATTGGAAAATGAAGACCTGGCAGACGTAAAAGCACTTATTGAAGAACTTGAAATTGCAGACCCCGATACCGGCTCAAGAAACTGGACAGAAGTCAAGCAATTCAACCTGATGTTTGGCACCAAGCTGGGTGCCTCTGCTGACAAAGCCACAGATTTATATTTACGCCCAGAAACCGCACAGGGAATATTTGTCAACTTCCTCAATGTGCAAAAAACCGGAAGAATGAAAGTGCCTTTTGGAATCGCTCAAACCGGAAAAGCCTTCAGGAACGAAATTGTAGCCCGTCAGTTTATCTTCAGGATGCGCGAATTTGAACAAATGGAAATGCAATATTTTGTGCGTCCCGGCGACGAAATGAAATGGTATGAATACTGGAAGGATGTGCGTTATAAATGGCACCTTTCTCTGGGCATGGGAGAGGAAAACTACCGCTTCCACGACCACGAAAAATTGGCTCATTATGCCAATGCCGCCACCGATATCGAATTTGATTTTCCTTTTGGATTCAAGGAACTGGAAGGCATCCACTCCCGTACTGATTTTGATTTAAAAGCACACGAAGAATTTTCAGGAAAAAAGCTTCAATTTTTTGATCCTGAATTGAACAAAAGTTATGTGCCTTATGTTATTGAAACTTCCATAGGTCTGGACAGAATGTTCTTGGCAGTTTTCAGCAAAGCATTGGAAGAAGAAACCCTTGAAGACGGCAGCACACGAGTGGTTTTAAAAATTCCGGCTGTAATTGCACCAACAAAAGCCGCTGTATTGCCTTTGGTTAAAAAAGACGGTTTACCCGAAATCGCCCAAAAAATCATTGACGATTTGCAATGGGATTTCCAGGTGGCCTACGATGAAAAAGATGCCATTGGTAAAAGATACCGCCGTCAGGATGCTATTGGCACCCCTTTTTGCATTACTGTTGACCACGATACCGTTTCAAACAATACAGTAACCATTAGACACCGAGACTCTATGAAGCAAGAGCGTGTTGCTGTTGACCAACTTTCTGAAATCATCAAAAAAGAAGTTGCTATCAGGAACTGGCTGAAATAATTCTTTTCAGAATAAATCATAAAATAAAGTCAGGTTTTACAAAAAGCCTGACTTTTTAGTTGGCTGACTGTCAATTTTATTGCCATTTTTTTTAAACAAATAATCTTTTCGGTTCAAAAAAAATTAAAAAACATTTATCTGGTTATTTTTTAATGTCTTAGGGTTGTTTTCTTGGTTTTAAAATCCTTATATTTGCGGTCTTGTAAAAAAAATTAATTTTTAATCCCTTAAATATTTAGTAATGACAAAAGCAGATATCGTAGCTAAGATTTCAGAAAAGCTAGGAATGGAAAAAGGAGATGTTCAGGCAACAGTTGAAAGTTTCATGGAAGAAGTAAAAAATTCTTTAGAAGGTGGAGACAATGTTTACCTAAGAGGTTTCGGAAGTTTTATTATCAAAACCAGAGCTGAAAAAACAGGTAGAAACATTTCAAAAAACACAACTATTAAAATACCTGCACACAACATTCCTGCATTCAAACCTGCAAAAGTATTTGTTGAAGGCGTAAAGGAAAACGTTGTAGTTAAATAGTAACTTAAAAAATTGACACTATGCCAAGTGGTAAAAAAAGAAAAAGACACAAGGTAGCTACCCATAAGCGCAAGAAAAGAAGCCGCGCTAATCGCCATAAAAAGAAAAAGTAGTTTTCTAACTACTTTTTTCTTTTAAAAAACACAATGTTCTTTGAAATGAAATTGAATTTATTTTCGGGGTTTTTGGGTAAAGCTTCCGTATAAAAAATATCAATTTCGCCGGGTATTAACCTGCTTTAGCAAGCAGGTGCCTGTGAAAATTATTGTTTAATCCATCTGTCCTGAAAGTGCCCATTTCAAGTGCACAAAAAAACAGGGCGGATATAAATTACGAAGAGTGAACTACGAATTATTTATTAGGTCCGGTTCCTCAGAAGTTGATTTTGCCCTTCTTAAAGATGGAAAACTAGTAGAATTACACAAAGAAGATGACGATAGTGAATTTGCTGTTGGTGATATTTTTATTGCCAAAACCAGAAAAACTGTCCCAGGGTTGAATGCCGCCTTTGTTAACGTAGGATACGAAAAAGACGGATTCCTGCATTATCAGGATTTAGGCCCTCAACTCCCTTCACTGTTGAAATTCACAAAACTTGTAAGCACAGGTAAACTTAAAGATTACTCTTTAAAGAATTTCCCATTTGAGAAAGATATTGACAAAAATGGCAAGATAAACGATGCCATCAAGTCAAATCAATCCATCTTGGTTCAAGTAGTTAAAGAACCTATCTCCACCAAAGGCCCCAGAATAAGTTCTGAGTTGTCGCTGGCTGGGAGATACATCGTCTTGGTGCCTTTTTCAGACCGCATTTCTATTTCACAAAAAATAGAATCCAAAGAAGAAAAAGAACGCTTGAAACGACTGGTTCAAAGCATCAGGCCAAAAGGCTTTGGTGTAATTATTAGAACCGTAGCAGAGGGTAAAAAAGTAGCTGAACTGGACAAAGATTTACAAAACTTGCTGGACCGTTGGACAGCAATGTGTAAAAAGCTATCCCGGGGAACCACCGGGACGCATCATCCATCAAAAATAATGAGTGAAATGAACCGTGGTCTTTCCCTAATCAGGGATTTGCTCAACGACACTTTCACTGCTATTCACATTGATGATGAAGCGCTTTACATTAAAATTAAAGATTATGTGCATGAAATTGCACCGCAAAAGGAATCTATCGTTAAGTTGTATGACTCCAAAGTGCCTATTTTTGAAAAATTTGGTATCGAAAGACAAATCAAAACCTCTTTCGGCCGAACAGTTTCAGGAAGCAAAGGTGCTTATCTGGTAATTGAACACACAGAAGCCCTTCACGTGGTTGATGTGAACAGCGGCAATCGCTCAAACAAATCAGACAGCCAGGAAGCCACCGCACTTGAAGTCAATTTAATCGCAGCAACTGAACTGGCACGCCAGCTTCGCCTGCGCGATATGGGGGGGATTATTGTCGTCGATTTTATAGATATGTCAAACCCCAACCACAGAAAACAACTTTACAATCACTTGCGTGATGAAATGAAAGATGACCGGGCAAAACACAAAATTTTGCCACCCAGTAAATTTGGATTAATCCAGATTACACGACAACGTGTTAGACCCGAAAGAAACATTAAAACCCGTGAGGAAGATCCAAACGGTGAAAACGGAGAAATTGATGCTCCCATTTTAATAATTGACAGGATTAACAGCGATTTAAAAAGATTATTAAACAAAGGCTATAAAAAAATGACGCTTAATGCGCATCCATTTATAGCAGCCTTTTTAACCAAAGGCATTCCATCTATTCGTTCTAAATGGTTTTTAGAACACCAAAAATGGGTGAAAATTCAACCAAGAGATGCTTACACTTATCTCGAATACCACTTTATTGATAAGGATGGTAAAGAGATAAAATAACAAAAGCGCACAAGAACTGAAATTCAGATCTGTGCGCTTTTTTGTTTTAAATACTTTAATAATTACCCCTTCAAACTCGCACTCAAATATTCCCGGTTCATACGGGCGATATTTTCAAGCGAAATGCCTTTGGGACACTCAATCTCACAAGCACCGGTGTTGGTACAATTTCCAAAACCTTCTTCGTCCATTTGGCGCACCATGTTCAAAACACGGTCAGTCGCTTCTACCCTTCCTTGTGGCAATAATGCAAATTGAGATACTTTAGCCGAAACAAATAACATCGCCGAAGCATTTTTACACGCCGCCACGCATGCCCCGCAACCAATACAAGTAGCCGCATCAAAAGCAGTGTCGGCATCGTGTTTGTTTATGGGAATGGCGTTAGCATCAATCGTATTTCCGGACGTATTTACCGAAATAAAACCTCCTGCATGCTGTATGCGGTCAAACGAGCTCCTGTCAACCACCAAATCTTTAATCACCGGGAAGGCAGTGGCGCGAAACGGCTCAATAAAAATAGTGTCACCGTCTTTAAAAGTGCGCATATGCAACTGGCAGGTGGTAATCAATCGGTCGGGACCATGCGGCTCACCGTTGATTTGCAATGAGCAGGAACCACAAATACCCTCACGGCAATCGTGGTCAAAGGCAACTGGCTCTTCACCCTTGTCATTCAATTGCTCATTGAGCATATCAAGCATATCCAAAAAGGACATATCAGGTGAAACATCATTGATTTTATAATCAACTATTTTTCCTCTTGTGTCAGCATCATTTTGACGCCAAATTTTAAGGGTTAAATTCATAATTTTAGACATTAGTGGTGAGTGGTGAGCCGTTAGTCAAGTGTCTAACATCTCACGTCTCAAATCTTATTTATAACTTCTAGTAACCAATTTCACATTTTCAAATTTCAACTCTTCCTTGTGCAACACGGCATCACTGGGTTTTCCTTTGTACTCCCAGGCAGCTACGTATGCGAAATTTTCATCATCACGCAAGGCCTCTCCATCTTCTGTTTGGTATTCTTCGCGGAAGTGGCCACCACAAGATTCATTTCTGTGTAATGCATCTTTCGCGAAAAGCTCTCCAAGTTCCAGAAAGTCAGCTACACGTAATGCTTTTTCCAGCTCCTGATTAAATCCGTTTGCTGTTCCCGGAACTCTTACATCTCTGTAAAATTCATCACGCAATGCAGCAATTTCTTCAATGGCTTCATTCAATCCTTTTGCATTTCGGGCCATACCTACTTTGTCCCACATTATTTTTCCGAGACGTTTGTGGAAATGGTCAACAGTTTTAGAACCTTTACTGTTCATCAAGTGTTCTATCTGAGTACGCACATTGTTTTCAGCTTCTTCAAACTCGGGCAAGTCGGTTGGGATTTTCCCGGTGCGTATGTCTTTTGAAAGGTAATCCCCAATGGTATAGGGCAATACAAAATAGCCATCAGCTAAGCCTTGCATCAAAGCAGAAGCTCCCAAACGGTTGGCACCGTGGTCTGAGAAATTGGCTTCCCCAATGGCATAACAGCCTTCTATAGTGGTCATCAAATTGTAATCCACCCAAATGCCTCCCATGGTGTAATGCACGGCAGGATAAATCATCATAGGGGTTTCATACGGATTTTGGTCCACGATTTTTTCATACATCTGGAAGAGATTTCCATATTTATTGGCCACCACTTCAGTTCCTAATTTCTTTACCAGTTGAGGGTCATTTTCATCGAGGTGTTTCACCCTGGCCTGTTCTTTTCCGTAGCGTTCTATCGCTGCTGCGAAATCAAGATAAACAGCCTCTCCGGTCTTGTTCACACCAAATCCGGCATCACAACGCTCTTTGGCAGCTCTGGATGCCACATCACGCGGCACCAGATTTCCGAAAGAGGGGTACCTTCTTTCCAAATAGTAATCCCTATCCTCTTCGGCTAAGTCGGTGGGTTTTAATTTTCCTTCACGGATGGCTTGTGCATCTTCCAGTTTTTTAGGCACCCAAATTCTTCCATCGTTTCGAAGTGATTCAGACATCAAAGTCAATTTTGACTGGTGTTCCCCGGAAACGGGAATACAAGTGGGATGAATTTGTGTGTAACACGGATTGGCAAAATAGGCTCCTTTCTTATGGATTTTCCAGGCGGCAGTCACATTGCTTCCCATGGCATTGGTGGAAAGGAAAAACACGTTTCCATAACCACCTGTTCCCAATACAACGGCGTGTGCCGAATGTCTTTCAATTTCGCCGGTAATCAAGTTTCTGGCGATAATTCCCCGGGCTTTTCCATCAACGATTACCAGATCCAGCATCTCGTGGCGGTTGTACATTTTAATTTTTCCGCGACCAATCTGACGGTTCATCGCAGAATAAGCACCCAACAATAATTGCTGACCGGTTTGTCCTTTGGCATAAAATGTTCGGGAGACCAAAACCCCACCAAAAGAACGGTTGTCCAGTAATCCGCCGTACTCACGGGCAAAAGGAACGCCTTGCGCCACACACTGGTCGATGATATTGGCAGAAACTTCGGCCAGACGGTGCACGTTGGCTTCACGCGAACGGTAATCGCCCCCTTTTACGGTATCATAGAAAAGTCGAAACGTTGAATCACCATCACCCTGATAGTTTTTTGCGGCATTGATTCCGCCTTGAGCGGCAATAGAGTGTGCACGACGCGGTGAATCCTGAAAGCAAAACGCTTTTACGTTATAACCCAGCTCTGCCAGAGTCGCAGCAGCTGAACCCCCGGCAAGTCCGGTTCCCACAACGATTACGTCAATGTTTCGCTTGTTGGCCGGGTTGACCAGGTTGATTTTATTTTTATGATTTGTCCATTTTTCAGAAATAGAACCTTCGGGAATTTTTGAATCTAAAGTTGCCATAATACGATTACTGATTTAAGTGGTGATACAACGCGATGAAAATAAACCCAAGCGGAATGATGATGGCATATGCGGTTGTAAAACCTTTTAAGGCTTTTGAATATTTATTGTTAAACCCAACCGACTGAAAAGACGACTGAAAGCCGTGCAAAAGGTGCAAGGCCAGAAAGACAAAACCAACAACATACAGGGCTGTTCTCCACACCGGTTCAAAAGCATGCACCACGTGGTCATAATAGCGGTAGTTTCCGGCGGTATCGAGCCCGCTCATATCGCCTTCAATAAATTTGATGCTGATTTCGGGTACCCAAAAGTCAATAAAGTGAATCACTAAAAAGATCAGGATAAAGCCGCCGCTGTAAATCATATTGCGGGACATCCAACTGGAGTTTGACCCACCATTGTATTTGGCATAAGCAATTTTTCGGGCATTCCTGTTTTGGATTTCGAGTACAAAACCCATAATAAAGTGGAACAATACCCCAAAAATAAGGATTGGTTGTGCCACATACTGCACTACGGGATTGGTGCCCATAAAGTGTGACAGCTCATTGAAAGTGTCGGCACTGAAAACCGAAGTTAAATTGATAAAGAGATGCTGTGCAAGAAAGATGACCAAAAAAAGGCCGGACAAAGCCATCGCTACTTTTTTGGCGATGGATGATTTTAGAAATCCGCTCATTTGAAGTTAGTTTACAAAAAGGTACACAAAAATACAATGCATAAGAGACTTAAGCAATATAACACGTCGTTAATATTCTCTATTTAGAATGGTTATAAAGTGGTTGGTTAATCTAAAACTCTATTGTGGTTTAAAGATCCCTGCTGGGTGGGTAGAAGTTGTGGATAATCACCTATGCTTTGGGTAATATTTATTCTATTAGGTTTCTTTTTCTCAATAATTTTTCAATCAGAGGTTTAGTATATTTTTCCGCTGGGTCAATATTTTCATCATCATCTTTTCTATAATATTCCCCAGAATCAAATGCCTCAAAACATTCCCACGCAATGTCTGAGAATCCGTAATTTTTACAAAAATATTCATTAGTTACCCAGAAATCGTAAATATTATTCATTATACAATCTCCCTCTTCAAAACCCATTTTTCCATTCCAATATTTTAGGGCAGTTGCGAGAGATAACTCTTCAATAAGTTCCGTTGGAAACTCAATTGGATTCCCTAATATTATTGAAACTTCAGTTGCTTTGAAAATTTCTTTTGATAATTCGGCAAGAATCTTTTCTGTGTTTGAGTTTAGATTCATCAATTATTAATTTAGAATACAAAAGGGAGTTTTTAAAAAGTACCCCGCTACCTTACGATTGCATCGTGTTGTTTCCCTCACTTCATTAAAATGCCTATTCCATCATTCAAAATACTGAAAAACAATAACATTGTGTCAGTTAAATTTAATGTTTGAAAATTTAACTGTCCTTGAAAGTATAAATCTAAGGTTTTTTAAATCAGACCCCTCACTCCGCCACCAACTCCCTAGACTTTTTAACCCCGTTTAAAGTTACTTCTACTGTGTAATTGCCTTTGGGTAAATAGTACTTCCCGTTTGAACTTTTATCCATTTTGGCATCTTTATTTTCTTTTAAATAGGCGTTTCTTCCATTTTCAGTGATTGCTAAATCGTAAGCATAGCTTTGAAATCCTTTTTCCACTTGCAAGGTGTTGCTGTATAGTGTTGCGCCTTTGGCGGTTTTTACCGTGATGGTGGCATCCCCGGGATTGCCTGCATAAAAAGAAACGGTTGTTGCCGGTTCAAAAGGGTCGCGCCAGCTACTCCAGCTACTGCCCCAACGCGGGGAATGTCGCACTTTCTCTACCTCAAAAACGATGAGGGGTTCGTTTAATTTTGAAGGGGTCATTTCCTGCAACATCGCGATGTTTGTTTTATAAATCGACCGGCCGTGGGTGCCCAAAACCAAATCTTTGGCCTCAGCTTGTATGCGTAAATCATGCACGGCCACACTGGGCAAATTGGCTGAAAAACGCTCCCAGCTTTCTCCCCGGTTGAGTGTGACAAACGCACTGTTATCAGTTCCCAGATAGAGGATGTTTTCATTGGCCGGGTCTTCACGAATCACGTTTACCGGTGATAAAGGCAAATTGCCATTGATGCTTTTCCAGGTTTTCCCATAATCCTCACTCACATACACATAAGGCTTAAAATCATCCCAGCGGTAGCCGTTCAGGGTGACATACACACGTTCCTTTTTGTGCTGTGAGGCAATCACGCGCGACACCCACAAATCCTGAGGGAAGCTGTTTGATATTTTCTCCCAGCTTCCACCACCATTGTGAGTAACGTGCAACAAGCCGTCATCGCTTCCCGCATACAACAACCCAAACTGAAAAGGCGATTCATCTATTGAGGTCAGGGTGCCGTAAGCCACATTCCCTTTTTTACCGCCTTTGGTTAAATCGGGCGAAATGGCGGTGTAATCATCTCCCTGATTCATAGAGCGCATCAGCTTGTTTCCGCCATAATACAAGATATCCTGATTGTGTTTGGAAAGTAAAATGGGTGTTTGCCAGTTGAAACGGTAAGGCGATTCACCCAACTCGTGTTTGGGCTGGATGTAAGTATAGTTGTTACTTACGCGGTCAATCCGGTAGTAGTTTCCAAACTGGAACCCGGTATAAACGATATTGGGATTGCGTTCATCCACTTCAATATACATCCCGTCACCGCCCAAAAGTTCCTGATAGGGGTATTTACCTGTGTTTTGCCAGTGGGTGGAATAGGTATAATTACTGGGCCCCACCCAAACCCCATTGTCCTGCGAACCGGCATAAACGTTATAAGGATTTTGCTTGTCCACCTGAAGGGCATAGACTTGCTTTACCGGGGTGGAGTTTGCTTTCAACCAGCTTTTGCCATAGTCAAAGGTGATATTGACCCCGCCATCGTTTCCGTTTACTAGGTGTCCCTGGCGAAGCGGGTTTACCCAAAGCGCGTGATGGTCCACATGCACATTGGGTGCATCTATGGCTTCAAAAGTTTTTCCGCCATCGCTTGACATCACCAGTGGCACCCCAAGGAGATATATGAAATCGGGATTGTATTGCGCTACGCGTATTTCGCCAAAATAATATCCGTAAGAATAATAAATATCATCCAGAAAATCATCGTGGGTTCGTTTCCAGGTTTTACCGCCGTCTGTGGATTTATAGACCTCAGCACCAATCACGGGTGTGTCAAACAACATGGCATTGGCATCTTCGAGGTATTTGGCTAAATCTTCGGGTTTAACGGTGCCGCCGCTCACCATTTGTTTTACGTTTTCTGCCCGATATTTTTCCTGAAAATTGTTTTCACGTAAAAACCGGTTCAGTGTGCTGTTCTCCAATGCCATAAATTGTGCAACCGTCATATTCTTAAAATCGTCTTTGGTGAGGATGCCATTGGTTTTGGAACGTGTTGAAGCCGGTCTGAGGTCCTGATTGTCTAAAAATGCATAAACGGTATTGGCATCATAAACGGCAAGGCCAATGCGCCCCACACCCTTTCCGGTTGGGAAACCACTGCCTTTCACCGAAATTTTGGTCCAGGTATTCCCGGCATCTGTGCTTTTATAAATATCAGACCCTTCTCCGCTACCCTCAAAATGCCAGGCCTTGCGGTCTTTTTGCCATGAAGTGGCATACATCACATTGAAGTTATTGGGGTCGGCTTCCAAGTCAATCACACCGGTTTCTTCGTTGATATAAAGGGTTTTGTTCCAGGTTTTCCCGCCATCGGTGGTTTTGTAGATACCGCGCATTTCGTTTGGGGAATACAAATGGCCAATCACCGCTGCCAGTACCTCATCAGGGTTGTTTGGATTGATGATGATGCGTCCAAAGTGATGGGAGTCGTGTAACCCCATATTTTGCCAGGTTTCCCCTTTATCTGTCGATTTTAAAACCCCTATCCCGGAATAGGAAGAGCGCGAAGCATTGTTTTCACCGGTGCCCACCCAAATGGTTCCGTTTTTCCAGTCCACGGCAATATCGCCCATATTTTGTGTGGGGGCATTGTCCATCACAGGTGTAAAACTGGTACCGTTGTTATTGGTGTACCAAAGCCCGCCACTGGCATAGGCCACATAAAACTCGTTGGGATCATTGGGATTAACATCCAAATCCACCACACGACCGCTCATCACGGTGGGGCCAATACTGGTAAATGAAATGTTTTTAACCAAAGAGTTTTTTGTGAGGGCTTCTTTTTGTTCCAGTGCCTGAAGCAATTCAGCGGCTGTGGTGGCCGGGGGCTGGGCAAAAGAGAAGGAAAAAAAGAAAAGGGTAACGAGGGTGAATAAGGTGGATTTCATTGTTGTTGATTTTTTAGCGAGTTGAAAGTAAACATTTAAGAGAATGTTTCAAAATTAATTTTAGAGATTCCTGTGGGTTCTGTTTTTCGATTCAATGGCTTTGTGTAACTTTGTTTTTTTCGCTTTAAGCGGAAGGATTTAATGGAAATATGAACTTACATTAACGAAACCCCGCATCAAGTGAGGGATAGATATGAAATACGAAACAATCAACAACGCCCTCTACATCAAAAACCGCAAAAACTTTATGGCTCAAATGGCCCCCAAAAGTATTGCGGTGTTTAATTCAAACGATATATACCCCATTAGTGCAGACAGCACCATGCCTTTTCAACAGCATCGGGATATACTGTATTTAAGCGGTGTTGATCAGGAGGAAAGTATTTTGTTGCTATTCCCCGATGCTGTTGACCCAAAAAACCGCGAAGTCCTTTTCCTAAAAGAAACCAATGACCACATCGCCGTTTGGGAAGGTGAAAAACTCACTAAAGATCGCGCCTTTGAAGTGAGCGGAATCAAAACCGTTTACTGGCTTCAGGAGTTTGACAAGGTGTTTTTTGAGTTGATGACACAGGCTGAAACCATCTATTTAAATACAAACGAGCATTACCGCCAGGCGGTGGAAACCCAGACACGCGAAGACCGTTTTATTGCAAAATCCAAAGAACAATTCCCCGCACACCGCTGGGCAAAAAGCAATCCGATTTTACAACGTTTGCGCAGTGTCAAAGACCCTATCGAGCTTGAGTTAATGCAAAAAGCCTGTGATATTACCGAAAAAGGTTTCCGCAGGATTTTGAGTTTTGTAAAACCCGGCGTGATGGAATACAACCTGGAAGCCGAGTTTATGCACGAGTTTCTAAACAACCGCTCCCGCGGATTTGCCTATACCCCTATTATTGCCAGTGGCAACAATGCCAATGTGTTGCATTATATCGAAAACAACCGGGAATGCAAAGCCGGCGATTTGATTTTACTGGATGTGGGTGCAGAATATGCTAATTACAGTAGTGATATGAGCCGAACGATACCGGTTTCGGGAAAATATAACAAGCTACAAAAAGAGGTTTACAATGCGGTGCTTCGTGTAAAAAATGAAGCGACAAAATTGCTTGTTCCCGGAACAATCTGGAAGGAATACCACGTGGAAGTGGGTAAAATCATGACTTCAGAGTTACTCGGTTTGGGGCTATTAGACAAAGCCGATGTAAAAAACGAAAACCCCGACTGGCCGGCCTATAAAAAATACTTTATGCACGGCACTTCCCATCACATTGGTCTGGACACCCATGATTATGGCATCCTTTGGGAACCTATGCTGCCCAATATGGTCTTTACGGTAGAACCCGGAATTTACATCCCCGCCGAAGGTTTTGGAATCCGTTTGGAAGATGATGTGGTTATTCAGGAAAAAGGTGAACCATTTAACCTGATGCGCAACATCCCGATTGAGGCTGATGAAATTGAGGAATTGATGAATAGTTAGTGATCAGTGGTCAGTAGCAGTGGTCAGATGAATAAAAAAAGAAATGTTGCTGAATTTTAAATCCTCAAAGTTTAATTATAGCTTACAAGGAAACGGAAAAGCTCTGGTGTTGCTTCATGGGTTTCTGGAAAACCAAACTATGTGGGAGCCCTTTACTTCCCGTTTATCAGAAAACCACACTGTTATCACCGTCGATTTGCCCGGGCATGGAAAAAGTGACTGCATTGGTTATATTCACTCCTTGGAGTTAATGGCTGAAGTTGTTGAAGCTGTTCTTAAAAAAGAAAATATCAAGTCAGCAAAAATAATAGGACACTCTATGGGTGGCTATGTGGCTTTGGCTTTCGCCGAAAGGCACCCTGAAATGTGTACTGAAATTGTACTTTTAAATTCCACCCCAAAAGCCGATTCTGCAGAGCGAAAAAAAAACCGCGACCGGGCCATCGCTTTGGTCAAAAAACACAAAGATGCCTTTTTAAGTATGGCCATCGCCAATTTATTTGCTGAAGAAAACAAGGAAAAATTTGCTGATGATATCGTTGTTCTAAAGAAAGACGCCCTAAAAATGAAAACTCAAGGCATTATTGCTGCACTGGAAGGAATGAAAATCAGGAAAGACCGCACACGCCTACTAAAAAAGCTATCTATTCCCAAAACCATTATTGCCGGGACACTTGACCCCATTATGCCTTTGGAAGATTTAGAAAAGATTGCTTTGAACTGTAATTGTCAATTTATAAAATGGGAAGGAGGGCATATGAGCACCATAGAAAACAGGGCTGAAATGTTAAAATATATGCTTTTCATCGAATAAATATACATTTTGTCGGATTTTACTTACATTTTTTTACTTTTATGTTAACTAACCAAAAAAACTCCGACTCATGCACAAAGCTACTCCCAAAGCAACCTCATCACTCGGAAAAATTGTATGTGCCACAATTGGGCACAATTATAAAAAAACTAGTAAAATAAATGAATTGATTTCTGAATACAAATGCACTTGTTGTGGCCATGAGGTTACAGAAAATGTAAACGGCTATCTTGAAACCCTCACCCCAAAAATAAAAGACATCAATGCTTGTCTATCGGCATTTGTAGAAAAGAAAATGAGAAGGGCAACCTTTTCTCAGGCATCCTGAAACGAATTCCACCCTCTTGCTTTTAAAGGAATTTTAGTGTTTGCCCTTGTAATGAGGTGCGTTCCTTCTTTTATATCTGTCATATGACCTATTACCGTCAAATGTGGGTTGCCCTTGATTTTAGGATAATCTTCTGTTGAAATAGTAAAAAGTAATTCATAATCTTCTCCGCCATTTAAGGCAATTGTCGTACTGTCAAGGTTGAACTCTTCACAGGTGGAGATTACTTGTTGGTCCAATGGAATTTTTTCTTCAAACAAATTACATCCCACACCGGAGTTTTTACACAAGTGTAATATTTCAGAAGACAAACCGTCACTAATATCAATCATTGAAGTGGGTTTTACATCCAATGCTTTTAATAGGGGTGGTATATCTTTTCTGGCCTCAGGTTTTAACTGGCGTTCCATGAGATAACTATAAGGCTCCAAATCCGGTTGATTGTTTGGATTGACCTTAAACACCTGATTTTCACGCTCCAAAACCTGATAACCCAGATAAGCTGCTCCCAAATCGCCTGTTACCACCAGTAAATCGTTGGGCCGTGCCCCACTTCTGTAAACTATATCTTCCTTTTTGGCAAATCCAATGGCAGTGATACTTATGATTAAACCGCGGGTTGACGAAGTTGTATCTCCGCCCACTACGTCAATGTTGTAGATTTTTGCTGCTGTTTTGATACCTTCATACAGCTCTTCAACAGCTTCCAAAGGAAACCTGTTTGAAATGGCCATCGAAACCGTGATTTGAGTGGCTTCGGCATTCATAGCATACACATCAGAAAGATTGACTACCACCGCTTTGTAGCCCAGATGTTTTAAAGGCATATAACTCAAATCAAAATGCACGCTTTCAATAAGCAAATCGGTGGTAACCACCATATGACGATCATTATCAAAAATCACAGCAGCATCATCACCCACCGATTTAATGGTGGATTTCTGAACAATTTTAAAGTCCCGGGTCAAGTGGTCGATAAGGCCAAATTCGCCTAAACTTGCAATGTCTTTTTCAGGTTTAGAATCTTCCTTTTTCATATTTATGTTTTATAGTGGCAAAATTAAGCTTAAAAATTGAATCGCATCAATAAACACAAAACCACATTATAATCAGATATTTTAACACGGTGATATTCATCATTCTTTTCAAAAAAATTGTAGTATTGTATTGTTAATGTATATCCATTCAAAAATGAAAATAAAACTTCTCTTGTTTTTATTGTTAAACAGCATGTTTGTATTCTCACAAACCCCTTGTGTAAACGGCTTTGCGGGCCCCTACCCCTGCGAGGGGTATGATTTACAAGCACATTTTGATTTAAGCGTTTTTGGTGCAGACCGTGGTAATGACTCCTGGGGCTGGACAGATCCTGTTACCGGAATTGAATATGCTATTATGTGTCTGGGTGATAGTACAGCTTTTATTGATATTTCAGACCCTGTTAACCCAATTTATCTTGGCAAACTTCCCACACATACAGACAACAGCACCTGGAGGGACGCCAAAGTGTTCAACGATCACGTGTTTATAGTTAGTGAAGCTTCAGGCCACGGCATGCAGGTATTTGACTTAACTCGTTTGCGCAACGTTAGCAACCCACCGGTAATTTTTAACCACGACGCACATTACAGCGGGTTTGGGCGTGCTCATAATATTGTAATCAATGAAGAAAACGGTTTTGCATACGCCGTGGGAACCCAACAATTTAGCGGTGGCCCTTATATAGTAAATATTGAAGACCCCATTAATCCCTTTTTTGTTAACGGGTATAGCTTAGTAGATTATACACACGATGCTCAAGTGGTATTCTACTCTGGACCTGACCAAGACCATGTGGGCAAAGAGATTTTTATTGGCAGCAACGAGAATGAAGTCGTTATTCTGGATGTGACCAATAAAAACAACATTCAAATCATAAGTAATGCTCTATATACAAATGTGGCTTATTCTCATCAGGGTTGGCTTACTGAAGACCATCGCTTCTTTCTGATGGGTGATGAAATTGACGAACTTAGTTTTGGGTTCAACACCCGCACTGTTGTATTTGATTTTACAGACCTCGATAACCCATTTCAATCTTTTGATTATTTTGGCCCCACTCCCGCCATTGATCACAATGGCTATGTAAAAGGCGATAAATTTTATTTGGCAAATTACACTGCCGGTTTAAGGGTGGTTGACATTTCAAATATTGACAACCAACAAATGACAGAGGTAGGATTTTTTGACACTTATCCAGAAAACAATGACGTCGGGTTTAGCGGTGCCTGGAGTGTGTATCCATTTTTTGAAAGTGGAAACATAGTAATTAGTGACATCAATCGCGGTTTCTTTTTGGTTAAGGACCCCAATTATATGTCAACAGAGACTTTTGATAAAGTAGATGTGACGCTTTTCCCTAACCCGGCAAAAGATTATTTGACAATCAAATCTAAAGATACAACCTTAAACTCCATCAAGATTTTAAATACTTTAGGTCAGGAAGTGCTTTATTTTGAAGGAAGAAATACATTTTCAAGAACAATTGACGTTTCACAATTAAACAGCGGAATGTATTTTGTAATCCTTAACGGAAATACTTCTAAAAAATTCATTAAAAACTAAACATGTCAACTTCAACCTATGCCAACAAATTATTAATTATTTTTATTTTTTTTGCTATAGTAGCTTGCAAAAAAGATGATGGCATAGTTACTGACGATACCCCACCAATAGTCTTCACAGGCGAAATTGAATGGGCAAAAACTTTTGGTGGTTCCCGGGAAGATGATGCTAATTCAATCATAGAAACACCTGATGGTGGCTTTGTGGTTTTGGGCTATACACTAAGTAACGACGGTGACATTACTGATAAACTCACCACCGATGCCGATGTTTGGGTCTTCAAACTCAATAGAGATGGTGAATTGCAATGGAGCAAAACCTATGGCGGCTCAGCTGATGATCGCGGCACAAAAATCATCAACACAACTGATGGGGGCTTTGCCGTAATTGGCTACACACGCAGCAATGACGGTGATGTTTCCTTCAACAACGGCTTTTACGATTTCTGGCTGTTAAAACTGGATGCATCCGGCAACCTGCTTTGGGAAAACACCTTTGGTTTTTCCGGTAACGATCAGGGTCAGGCGTTGTTACAAACTCCAGATGGAGGCTATTTTCTCACCGGTTTTATGGATTTTGACGGCAGGGCAGTGCAACAACCACAATTAAACAAATCCGGAAATTGCCATGGTGTGGGCGAATTTTGGGCTGTAAAAACAGACCCTTCAGGAAATGAAGAATGGAGTCAATATTACGGCGGGACAGATAACGACCGCGCCTATGATGTCGTTCAAACCCCGGACGGTGGATTTATGATGGTTGGAAATACAGAAAGTGATGATTTTGATATCACCAACCCGCTTGGAAGTTATGACTACTGGGTAGTGAAAATAGATGCTGTTGGCAACCTGCAATGGCAAAAAAATTATGGTGGCTCAGGAATAGAGATTGCATATGCTATAACACCAACCATGGACGGAAATTACCTTGTTTTAGGAGACACCAGAAGCACTGACAATCACGTTACTCATCCCAAAGGCAATGCCGACGCTTGGTTGATAAAAATTAATCCCGCAGGCGACTTACTCTGGCAAAAAAGCTATGGGGGCTCACAATTTGACACCGGTAGAAGCATCACTGAAAAACCCAATGGCAATTTAATCGTTTTCGGAACTTCAAGAAGCAACGACCAGGATGTGGGAAACAATTACGGGCAAAGTGATTTCTGGCTCGTTTTGGCGAATGCAAACGGAAACCTTATTTTTGAAAAAAATTATGGCGGTAGTTCAACCGATTTTGGAAATGATGCCATACTCACCTCCTCCGGGCAAATCGTCTTGGCCGGTAGTTCAGAAAGCAGTGATTTTGACGTGTCCAATAATCAGGGAGGAAAAGACGTTTTAATAATAAAACTAAAAAATTAAACAACATGAAAAAGATACTTATTTTATTAATTGCTATTCCGGTTTTTATTGCTTGCAGTAGCGATGACGATGTAAACACTATTCCCGCAACCCTAACATTTAAATTTGACCATAACTGGGATGGCGAACCCTTCAATCAAGACGATTTAGGTTTAACCACTTTTGTTAACGCAAACGGCGATGAGTTGATGATTGAACGACTTCGCTATCTTGTTTCCAACATTAGACTTTATAAAGAAAATGGCTCTAGCACACTTCTGCAAGGTTACCAACTAGTGGATGTTTCCAGTACAGGCTCACTTACATTTTCATTAAACGAAAATATTCCGGATGGCGATTACAATTTTATCTCTTTTACTTTCGGTTTTTCTGAACAATACAATACTAGCGGTATTTATTCCGATTTGAATTCCACCTCCTGGAACTGGCCCGAAAATCTTGGAGGCGGTTATCACTTTTTACAAATAGATGGCCTCTATGAAACAGTTGAAGGCCCTCAGCCATTTAATTTCCATATGGGAACAGCACGAATCAGTGAAGGTATGTTTGAAGCCAATTATGCTGAAATATTTTTTGCTCAAGACTTTACCATGGATGGAAACAAAACCTTTCCCATAAAGATGAATGTTGCCGAATGGTTTAAAAACCCCAATACCTGGGATCTCAATGAATTTAATACAAATCTTATGGGTAACTATGAAGCCCAAAAAATGATGAATGAAAATGCCGGAAGCGTGTTCAGTCTCGGTCCGGTTACTTCACCCTAATGATAAAAAAGACACTATATTTGCTTTGGCTTGCCGTGATTTTGGCAGCCTGTTCATCAAGCGATGAGAGCCAAAGTTATGTTGCAACTCCACTACCACTTGAAATCCCCGATGTTTTTGCACTTTATTTGTCGGCACCTTCTATTCCGGCAGATAATCCACAAAGTGTAGAAGGAGTGGCGTTAGGAAGAAAGTTGTTTTTTGACCCCATCCTTTCCGGTAACGGCACCCAGGCCTGTGCCGATTGCCACCGTCCACAAAATGCATTTTCAGACCCCAGACAATTTAGTGTCGGCATAGCTGGAATAGCAGGTTTTAGAAACTCCATGCCGCTTCAAAACCTTGCCTGGAATTTTTCCGGTAAATTCAACTGGGACGGCAGCGCATCTTCACTGGAAGAACAAATTTTTGAACCGGTAACCAATCCCATCGAGATGAACAATACTTGGCCCAATGCCGTGGCGAGTCTGCAAGGCCACCATCAATATCCGGAACTATTCAGGGTTGCTTTTGGCACCTCAACAATTGATTCGGTTTTGGTGACCAAAGCCATTGCACAATTTGTCAGGACACTCATTTCAGCCAATTCACGTTTTGACCGTCATGTTTTAGGTGAAAACATTTTAACCCCTCAGGAACTCAACGGCTTCAATGTGTTTATGGCTGAAGAAAAAGGAGACTGTTTTCACTGCCATGGCAATTTTTTCAATCCGTTGTGGACAGACAACACTTTTCACAACAACGGGCTTGATGAGATTTTTGAAGACATTGGGCTAGGCGGAGTTTCCGGCGACCCGCGTGACAACGGCAGGTTTAGGACGCCGTCTTTGCGTAACCTGCTTTACACCTCGCCCTATATGCATGACGGGCGTTTTGAAACCCTGGAAGAAGTCATCAACCACTACAGTGAAGGACTGGTGTTTTCTGAAACCATCGACCCGCTTATGAAAGCTGTGGCACAAGGCGGCGTGCAACTTTCTGAAGAAGACAAAGCAGATCTGAAAGCTTTTTTACTGTCACTTTCAGACCCCGGATTTATTAATAATCCCGATTTTCAGAACCCGGATTAATTCAATTTTATTTATAATTCTTTTCCAAATTTACTCACCACAGGCTATCACAAAACACTATAATACCATCTAATTTTATAATATCCCTAACATAGAAAGACAGTATAAAAAATTGTATATTTGCAGCTCTATTTAGAACAAATCTATTTAAGATGATTAAAGTAAGCGATACTGCAAAAATTAAAATCTCCCAGCTTATGGCCGAGGAAGGTTTTAATGTTACTAACGACTACGTGAGAGTGGGCGTAAAAAGTGGTGGCTGCTCCGGTTTGTCTTATGAACTGAAGTTTGACAATTCATCCCGTGAGGAAGACAAAATTTTTGAAGACAACGCCGTGAAAATCATCATTGATAAAAAGAGTTTTTTATACCTGGTGGGCACCACCCTGGAATACAGTGGTGGCCTTAACGGAAAAGGCTTTGTTTTCAACAACCCAAATGCAAACAGAACTTGTGGTTGTGGAGAGAGTTTTTCGTTATAACGAAATAAAAAAATTATGAGTAAATATACAGAAGACGACTTACAGAAAGAACTGGAAACCAAAGAATACAAGTATGGTTTCTACACAGACATTGAGTCTGACACCTTCCCTGTGGGTTTGAATGAAGAAGTGGTAAGGGCAATTTCCAAAAAGAAAGAAGAACCCGAGTGGATGACTGAATGGCGCTTGGAATCCTTTAGATACTGGAAAGAAATGATTGAGCCGGAATGGGCAAATGTGCATTATCAAAAACCCGACTTTCAGGCAATATCCTATTATTCAGCACCCAACTCAAAACCAAAGTATGACAGCCTTGATGAAGTGGATCCCGAACTTCTGGAAACATTTAAAAAACTGGGTATTTCGCTTGACGAGCAAAAAAAATTGGCCGGGGTAGCTGTTGACATCGTGATGGACTCTGTTTCAGTAGCCACTACCTTCAAAAAAAACCTGGCAGAAAAAGGGATTATTTTCTGCTCAATTTCAGAAGCAATCAAAGAGCATCCGGAGCTGGTAAAAAAATATTTAGGCACAGTTGTACCGCAACGTGACAACTTTTATGCAGCACTCAATTCAGCGGTGTTTAGTGATGGTTCTTTCTGTTACATTCCAAAAGGAGTTAGATGCCCTATGGAGCTTTCGACTTATTTCAGAATCAATCAGGCCGGTACAGGCCAATTTGAAAGAACACTTGTCATTGCAGATGAAGGCAGCTATGTGAGTTATCTTGAAGGCTGTACAGCACCATCCCGAGATGAAAACCAGTTGCACGCCGCTGTGGTGGAACTTATCGCTCTTGACAATGCCGAAATCAAATACTCAACCGTTCAAAACTGGTATCCCGGCAATAAAGAAGGAAAAGGAGGCGTTTACAACTTCGTAACCAAAAGAGGCCTTTGTGAGAAAAATGCAAAGATTTCCTGGACACAAGTGGAAACCGGAAGTGCCGTTACCTGGAAATATCCAAGCTGCATTTTAAAAGGTGACAACTCCATTGGTGAATTTTACTCCATTGCGGTAACCAATAATTTTCAGCAGGCAGACACCGGAACCAAAATGATTCACTTGGGCAAAAACACCCGAAGTACCATCATTTCAAAAGGAATCTCGGCCGGGCAATCACAAAACTCATACAGAGGTTTGGTTCACATTGGCTCAAGGGCAGAAAACGCGAGAAACTTTTCACAATGTGATTCGCTTTTGATGGGAAATAAATGTGGTGCACACACTTTCCCATACATTGAAGCAAAAAATAAAACTGCAAAAATTGAACACGAAGCCACCACCTCAAAAATTGGTGAAGATCAAATTTTTTATTGCAATCAGCGTGGAATTGACACAGAAAAAGCCATTGCATTAATCGTAAATGGTTTCAGTAAAGAAGTCTTAAATAAATTACCGATGGAGTTTGCCATTGAAGCACAAAAACTCCTTGAAATCAGTCTTGAAGGTTCTGTAGGATAATAAATTACCAACTAATAATAGATAACCAAATGAAAAGAACAATTGTTTTATTTAGTGCAGCCATGTTTTTATTCACAAGCTGCAAAAACAACGAAACCTCTGAAGAAAATCAGGAAGTTCAGGAAATAAAAGCAGAATTCATTTATCTTGAAGACGCTGCCGTACTCAAAGGCACAGACTTTATTTATGGAGTTAAAATTGACGACATGGCAAGAGAGCTTGCAGAACGTGTTGAACCGGTTAAATTAGAAGAGTATGATATGGTTCCTGTTATAGTTAAAGGTGTTGTTACTCAAAAGCCAGAAAGCGAGGAAGGATGGGAACAAGTAGTAACAATAAAAGAAATTGTTAGAGTAGGAACAAGACCTTCTCAACCAGATGTAAAACTAGAATAAAAATTATGTTACAAATCAAAAATTTACACGCAGGTGTAGAAGAAACAGATATTTTAAAAGGCATTAACCTGGAGGTAAAAGCCGGTGAGGTGCATGCTATTATGGGTCCAAACGGCTCCGGTAAAAGCACACTTGCTTCGGTAATTGCCGGAAAAGAGGAGTTTGATGTCACTGAAGGTAGTATCCTGTTTGAAGCAGAAGATATTGCTGAACTCGCCCCGGAAGAGCGTGCCCACAAAGGCATCTTTCTTTCATTTCAATATCCTGTTGAAATACCCGGTGTGTCTGTTACCAACTTCATTAAAACCGCCATCAACGAAAACCGCAAAGCAAAAGGTCTCGAAGATATGCCTGCCAATGAAATGCTGAAAATGATCAGGGAAAAAGCAGAGATGTTTGAAATGGATAGAAAATTTCTATCACGTTCCCTAAATGAAGGCTTTTCAGGTGGTGAGAAAAAAAGAAATGAAATTTTCCAATTGGCGATGCTCGATCCAAAACTGGCCATACTCGATGAAACTGACTCAGGACTTGATATCGACGCCTTAAGGGTAGTTGCAAACGGAGTAAACAAATTGAAAAGTGATAAAAACGCTATAGTTGTTATCACCCATTACCAAAGACTTCTTGACCACATCGTCCCCGATTTTGTACACGTGCTTATGGACGGTAAAATCGTAAAAACCGGACCCAAAGAACTCGCTTACGAGCTCGAAGAGCGCGGTTACGACTGGATCAAAGAAGAGGCAAAAGCCGTTTAATTGTTTATGGTTCATTGTTGAACTTTAAACTTAAAACATTGAACTTAAAATTATGAGTTTAAAAGATAAATTAGTATCCTCCTACCTTGCATTTGAAGACTATATCGATGCAGACTCACATATTCATGATATACGCAATTCGGCTATTAAGTCTTTTGAAGAGGCGGGGTTTCCAACAAAAAAGGATGAAGCCTGGAAGTACACCTCACTGAATTCTGTATTGAAAGAAGACTACTGTATTTTTCCCAAAAAAGACAATACCATTGAGTTTAAAGAGGTAAAAAAATATTTTCTTCACGAAATAGACACTTACAAAGTGGTGTTTATAGACGGTGTTTATAATTCTTTCCTTTCAGAAACCACTCACGACAAGGTGGATGTTTGCCTAATGTCTTCGGCATTGACCAAACCAAAATACAAGGCAGTGATTGAAAACTACTTCAACAAAGTGGCAAAAAGCGACAGTATGACTTCGCTGAATACCGCTTTCGCGAAAGAAGGGGCTTATATCTGTATTCCTAAACATCGTGAAGTTGAAAAACCCATAGAAATCATCAATTTTGCCACCGGAAACGAAGCAGCTTTGCTCTTACAGCCCCGAAACCTTATCGTTGCCGAAGAAAATGCACACGTTCAAATCATTGAACGCCACCAAAGCCTCACAGAAAATGCTGTTTTAACCAATGTGGTTACCGAAATTTTCGCAGAGAAAAACAGCTCTGTCGATTACTACAAAGTGCAAAACGACAACAAAACAGCCACCTTGATCGACAACACTTTTATCTCTCAAAAACAAGGCAGTAATGTGAGTGTTCACACTTTTTCCTTTGGCGGGAAACTCATCAGAAACAACCTGAATTTCTATCAGAAAGGTGAGCGCATCAACTCCACTTTAAAGGGAATCACAATCATTGAAGACAAACAACACGTGGACCACAGCACGCTGGTCAACCACATCGAGCCCAACTGTGAAAGCCATCAGGACTACAAAGGCATCTTTGCAGGAAACTCCACAGGTGTTTTTAACGGAAGGATTATTGTTGAAAAAGAAGCTCAAAAAACCGATGCCTTTCAGCAAAACAACAACATTTTGATTGACGACAAAGCCACCATCAACTCAAAACCCCAGCTGGAAATTTTTGCAGACGATGTGAAGTGTTCACACGGCTGTACCATCGGGCAATTGGATGAAGATGCCCTGTTTTATTTACAGTCTCGCGGCATTGCAAAAAAAGAAGCCCAGGCACTTTTGATGTATGCCTTTGCCAGCAATGTACTTGAAAGCGTCAAAATTCCTGAAGTAAAAGCGCGAATCACCAAGCTTATCGCCAATAAAATTGGTGTAAAGCTAGGATTCAATCTCTAAGATAACAGCCATTTAGGCCACAAAAAGTTTCTACAATGAAGACGGATAATAAAAGCCTCGCTTTTGATGTCGAAAAAATCAGAAAAGATTTTCCCATACTTTCGAGAAAAGTTAACGGGCAGCCTTTGGTTTATTTTGACAATGCCGCTACTTCACAAAAACCCCGGCAAGTAATCGATGCTATCGTAGATTATTATTCAAACTACAATGCTAACATTCACAGGGGTGTGCACTCACTGTCCCAAGAGGCAACAGATGCTTTTGAGCAGGCCAGAGAAAAAATAAGGGCACATTTCAATATCAAAAACACATACGAAGTCATCTTTACTTCCGGGACAACCCATGCCATTAATCTGGTGGCTTCAGGTTTCAGAAAAATTTTAAACCCCGGCGACGAGCTTGTTGTTTCTGCATTAGAGCATCATTCAAATATTGTTCCGTGGCAAATGTTGTGTGAGGAAACTGGAGCCGTTTTGAAAGTGATTCCGATGAATAATGAAGGCGAACTCGACTATGAGTCTTATCTGAATTTGCTATCAAATAAAACAAAACTGGTCTTTCTCAATCACATTTCAAATGCATTGGGAACCATTAATCCCATTGAAAAAATTATCGAAAAAGCACATCAGGCAGGTGCTGCTGTTTTGATTGACGGCGCCCAGGCCTGTGCACACATCAAACCCGATTTACAGGCGCTTGATGTTGATTTTTATACCTGTTCTGCCCACAAAATGTGTGGTCCAACGGGTGTGGGTATCCTTTACGGAAAAGAAGAATGGCTCAACAAACTTCCTCCATATCAGGGTGGTGGTGAAATGATTAAAGAAGTGACTTTTAAAAAAACCACTTATGCCGATTTACCCCATAAGTTTGAAGCCGGAACACCCAATATTGCCGGGGTTATTGCATTTGGAGCAGCATTAGACTATTTGAATACCATCGGTTTTGAAAACATTCAAAACTATGAAAACCAGCTGCTGGAATATGCCACTAAAAAGCTGCTTGAAATAGAAGGTTTAAGGATTTACGGCACTTCGCCACACAAGACATCGGTTATTTCATTCAATATAGAGGGAATCCACCCTTATGACATTGGCACAATCCTTGACCAAATGGGGATAGCCGTGCGTACCGGACACCACTGTGCACAACCCATTATGGATTATTACAAAATTCCGGGAACCGTGAGAGCCTCATTTGCATTTTACAATACATTTCACGAAATTGATGTGCTTATAAACGCCCTAAAAAAGGCAAAACAAATGTTAATCTAACAAAATAAAATATTATGAAACCAATTTATTATAGTCTTGCAGTTCTACTTTTAATGTTCACTACCTCTTGTGATGAAACTCAAAGAGTAATAAATACAGCCGGCAACGTGCAACTGAACGGAAATTACACCATTAACGAAGTTAAAGGAAAATCATACACCCCTAAAGGGTTGGAGATAACTTTTGATGCACTAAACAGAGGTGTAAACATCACAACTGAATGTAACAACATGTTTGGCACCTACACTTTGGATTTGTATGTCATCAACTTCAGCGAAATGGCCAGCACAAAAATGTATTGTGAAGGTAAAATGGATGCCGAAAAGGAAATCGGTGAGGCATTGTCTCAAACCGGTTCCTATACTTTGGAAGCTGGAGTTCTTAAACTTTTTTCCGCTAATGACCGTAGTCTTTTGCTAACGGCAACAAAAGTGAGGGATACCAATGAAAATTAAAGACATCCAGGAAGAAATTATTGAAGAGTTTGCCTTTTTTGACGACTGGACCCAGCGTTATGAACATATGATTGCCTTGGGGAAATCATTGCCCCTTATTGACGAAGCCAACAAAAAAGATGAATACATCATTAAAGGGTGCCAGTCAAAAGTGTGGGTTTTCCCTGAAATGAAAGACGGAAAAGTGATATTCACGGCAGACAGCGATGCTATCATCACTAAAGGCATCGTGGCATTATTGCTCAGGGTTTTTTCAAATCAAACACCCGAAGCCATTTTAAAAGCAGACACCGGTTTTATTGATAAAATCGGCCTCAAGGAACATTTGTCACCCACACGTGCAAACGGCTTGGTTTCTATGATTAAACAACTTAAAATGTATGCTTTGGCATACCAGTCACAACTCAATTAATTTGCAACAATGGAAACAGAAAACACGATAGACACCGCAGAACTTGGCGAAAAAATCGTCAAAGTTTTAAAAACCATCTATGACCCTGAAATTCCGGTTGACATCTACGAATTGGGACTCATCTATGATGTCTTTGTCAATGAAGACCGCGATGTTAAAATTGTGATGACGCTCACCACTCCCAATTGCCCCGTGGCAGAAAGTTTACCACAAGAAGTTAAAGACAAGGTAGCCTCTTTAAAAATGGTCAATGATGTGGAATTGGAACTCACTTTTGACCCGCCCTGGACTCAGGAGCTCATGAGCGAAGAAGCCAAACTGGAACTCGGTATGTTATAAACCTTATGGATGAAATCATTAACAAAGTAGCCAACAGCAAACTTGTTGTTATTGACCTGGAGGATTTTTATCCTGAGGGGCCGCGTGTTGTTTTTGACATCAAAGACTGGTTGTTCATGGAGCTGGTTTTAAAAGAAAAAGACTTCCGTGAAAAAGCCAAGAAGCACGACTGGAGTCAATACAAAAACACTTATGTTGCACTGCACTGCAGTTCAGATGCCATCGTGCCCGGTTGGGCTTATTTGTTAATCACAAGTTGTCTTGCACCACATGCCCTAAAAGTTGTAACAGGATCGCTGACCGATTTGGAAAACATTTTATATACTGAAATTCTTAATCAAACAAATTTTTCAGCTTACAGGGATGTTCCGGTAATCATCAAGGGTTGCTCAAACAAACCCGTTCCCGAAAACGCTTACACACTTCTTATTCAAAAATTACAGCCCATAGCAAAAAGCATTTTCTATGGCGAAGCCTGCTCCAGTGTGCCCATTTACAAAAGAAAATAGCTTTTGTCCATAAAAAATAAAAGGACTAATTTTGTTTCCTTATTTTAAAAAAACCATATGAAAAAATTAAAATTAGCCTTAATGCTTTTTGCATTTTCAACTGTTTTGTTTGCACAGGAAGAAGAAGAACCTGTTGAAGGTTGGAAAGGTTCAGGAAACTTTGCGTTGCTTTTCAATCAATCGGCTTTTAACGCTGAATGGACAGGTGGTGGAACTTCAAACATCGCCGGTAATATTGCCATCACTTATGATTTGAATTACAAAAAAGGAAAAGTAAGCTGGGACAACAGATTTATAGGTGATTATGGTTTAACCAAAATCAAAGGCGATGAATTTGAAAGAAAAACAAATGACCGTCTTGAAATCAATTCAATCGTGGGCTATCAAATCAGTGACACAAACTGGTCTTACTCATTCTTTACTAATTTCAGAACACAGTTTGCAAAGGGATATGAATTTGGTCAAAATGAAGAGGGCAACACCATTCGCACTGAAACTACTCGATTTATGTCTCCCGGCTATTTACAATTGGGGCCGGGTATGTTATGGAAAAAATCTGACAACTTAAAAGTCAATATTGCTCCTGCAACCTCAAGATTTATTTTCGTAAATAGTCGTTTTACCGATGTTGGTGACGACCCGGATGCCATAGCAGCTTTCAATGAGAACCCCTATTTTGGTGTTGAGGCCAATGAAACTACGCGGTTTGAATTTGGTGCTTCGGTTTCAGCTTACGCGAAATTTGAAATCATAGAAAATGTCACGATGGAAAACCTTTTGAATTTGTATTCAAACTATCTGGATGAACCAAAAAACGTTGACATTGATTACACAATGAATCTGGTGATGAAGGTCAATAGTTTTCTATCTGCCAATGTAGTTTTTCAAGCCATCTATGATGACAATGCGGCTAAAGGGTTTCAAATTAGACAAGTTTTGGGTGTAGGTATTAATTTTTCACTTTAGAAAATAGAAAATGAGATTAGAAGGGTGTTTTTAACACCCTTTTTTTATTACCCAACACAAAGCTACTGAATCAAAATACAATTTTACTATCTTGCGATACTAAAACCGCGTTATCTTGAAAAAAACAATTGGAAGAATAGATAAGGCCGACTTTCCGTTATTTGAACTTTATGAAATTGCCGTAAAGATTGATACCGGAGCCTATACTTCTTCGATTCATTGCAAAAATGTGGTTGAAGAAAATGGTTTGCTAAAATGCAATTTTCTGGATGAAGAACATCCCAATTATCATGGTAAGGAAATTATTTTTAAGGAATATGAAACCGCTCAAGTCAAGAGCAGTAACGGCATCGTGCAAACACGGTATAAAATTAAAACCAAAATACTGCTTTTTGATGAAGAGTTTGATATATCACTAACCCTTTCAGACAGGGAAGAAATGAAATTTCCTGTTTTACTGGGAAGAACATTCTTAAGTAAAAATTTTATAGTTGATACCAGTTTAACCAATCTTTCGTTCAAACGAAAACAAAAAAAATGAACATAGTAATCCTTTCTTCAAACCCAAACCTTTACTCCACAAAAAGACTGGTTGAAGCTGCAAAGCAAAGAAAACACAACGTAGAGGTAATTGACCACGCCAAGTGTGAGCTTGTCATCGAAAAGAAAAAACCATGTGTCTATTACAAAGGAAATCTGGTTGCAAATACTGATGCCGTGATTCCAAGGATTGGAGCTTCAGTTACTTTTTATGGTACAGCAGTTGTCAGGCAGTTTGAAATGATGCGCGTCTTCACCACAACTGAATCACAATCTCTGATGCGCTCTAGAGATAAACTGAGAAGCCTTCAGGTGTTATCCAGAGCGGGGTTGGGGTTGCCAAAAACAGTATTTACCAACTACTCCCGAAATACAGCCGATGTTATCAAACACGTGGGTGGCGCTCCATTAATCATCAAACTGCTTGAAGGAACTCAAGGCTTGGGTGTTGTTCTGGCAGAAACCAACAATGCAGCAGAATCGGTGCTGGAAGCGTTTAACGGATTGCAGGCCCGCGTAATCGTTCAGGAATTTATCAAAGAAGCCGGAGGGGCAGATATCAGGGCTTTTGTTGTTGATGGCCAGGTGGTGGGAGCAATGAAACGACAAGGCAAAGAAGGTGAATTTCGCTCCAACCTGCACAGGGGTGGTTCAGCCACCGTGATTGAACTTTCTGATGAAGAAGAAAATGCCGCCATCAAAGCTGCCCGGGTTATGGGTCTTGCCGTTGCCGGTGTGGATATGTTACAGTCTTCCAGAGGTCCGTTAATTCTTGAAGTAAACTCTTCACCCGGACTGGAAGGTATAGAAGCCGCCACCGGAAAAGACATTGCAAAAAGCATCATCAGGTATATTGAACGCAGTCTTTAAACCCATTCATATTGAAAATATTAGGTGAAAATATAGCATTAGGCGAAAGCAAAACCATACAGTTCAACATTGCCAAACTCTATACCGCCACCAATGTTGAAATTCCAATTATCATTGAACGTGCACCAAAACCGGGCCCCACAGTACTGATAACCGCCGGAATTCACGGTGATGAAATCAATGGTGTGGAAATCGTGAGACAGCTTATTGCAAAAAAAATAAACAAGCCCAAAAAGGGAACCATTATTTGCGTCCCCATTCTAAATGTATTTGGATTCTTATCAATGAGCAGGCAGTTCCCGGACGGACACGATTTAAACCGCGTTTTTCCCGGCACCAAAAAAGGTTCACTCGCCAGCCGTGTTGCTTATCATTTTACCAACGAGATATTACCTCATGCCGATTATTGTCTGGACTTCCACACGGGAGGAGCCAGTAGGTTTAATGCAGCTCAAATCAGGGTTTCGCCCAATGATTATGTAGCGATGAAATATGCAAAAGTTTTCAATTCGCCTTTTATTGTTATCTCCAAAATTCTTGAAAAATCATACCGTCAAACCTGTCTGAAAATGGGGATTCCTTCTTTGCTCTTTGAGGGCGGAAAATCCATGAGCAGCGATAGGGACATTATTGATTATGGCGTACAAGGCATTTTGAGATTTTTAGACCACCACGAAATGTTAAGCCATAAATTCAATGCCCCGAAGCCAAATGGCCAACCGGTGGTTATAGAAAAAAGCACCTGGATCAGGGCTCACAAAAGCGGCTTGCTGCACACCAAAGTGCCCATAAACAAATTTGTTGCAAAGGGAGAAATCCTCGCTTCGATTACAGACCCTTACGGCGAAATGAAGGTAAAAGTAAAAGCACCCAATGACGGCTACATTATCAATGTCAACCAGTCACCGATTGTACATCAGGGAGATGCTATATTTCACATATCAACGCTGGTTTCCTAATTTTATAGCCATGCAAAAAGCTGAATTGCGAAAAAAATACCTTAGTAAAAGAGCCAGACTTTCGCCAACTGAAATAGATTCCCTTAGTCTTGAAATAGCCAATCAGATTCTTCAGCTTCCCATCTGGAATTTCTTAAACTTTCATATTTTTTTAAGCATCACCGAAAAAGGTGAAATAAATACTGACTATTTATTGCATATACTCCAAGGAAAAGACAAAAACATCATAGTGCCTAAAACCGATTTTGAAAGCAATACCCTCTCCCATTTTTTGTTGACAGACAATACCGTTATCAAAAAAAACAAATGGGGTATCCCTGAGCCTGAGGACGGCATTCCCTTTCCGGAAAACAAAATTGATGTTGTGTTTGTTCCTTTGTTGGCTTTTGACAAAAAGGGACACCGTGTGGGCTATGGTAAGGGTTTTTATGACCGTTTTCTTAAACTTTGCCACCCTGATGTGATTAAAATCGGGCTTTCCTTTTTTGACGCTGAAGATTTTGATATCAACGCAGAGGAGACTGATGTACCTTTAAACTATTGCATCACACCAAAAGCACTTTATCGCTTTTAGAAATTTTTCTATCTTAGTCATTCACTAAAATAATCAGCCTAATTATGGAAAATCTAAATGCAACACCACCTGACAATTATCTTGTTTGGGCTATAGTAACAACGGTGTTATGTTGTCTGCCATTAGGTATAGTTGCAATTGTCAAGTCATCTAAAGTAAATACCCTATGGGCTCAAGGAGACTATGAAGGGGCTCAAAAGGAGTCAGCTTCTGCAAGATTGTTTGTTATTTTGGCTGCATCTATTGGCTTTATTGTACAACTACTCATACTAGTGCCATTTTTAATCTTTGTAATGGGAGATATTCTTGCAAACTACTAGGAAAAATATTCTCAAAGCCCTACTTCCCATACTAGTTTTGGGAGTATTGGCTTTTATTTACCATTCATACAACCCATCACTTGCAACTTTCTACCTGCCCTGCCCGCTTTATTACACCACAGACTTGTACTGTGCCGGTTGCGGGTCGCAACGGGCTCTTCATCATTTGATGCATTTTGAAATAGGAAAAGCTTTTGGTTACAATCCGTTTTTGGTGATTTCGATACCGTTACTGATATATGCTGTGGTCGTGCAGTATGTCAATTTTGTATGGAATACAAGATTTCGCGTAAAGCTGTTTTACAGCAATACGTTTATTGTCATTTATTTTGGCTTGGCCATTTTATATATGATATTGAGAAATATTGAAGTTGAACCGTTTAACTTTCTTGCTCCCCGGTAGTTGTTTCGGGCTCTTTTTTCTCTTCTTTAGGGAAAGCTTTTTTGTTAAAAATAATCAACAAACCCACGCCTGTACTAATAGCCATATCGGCAAAATTGAATACCGGGTCAAAGAAGGTAAAGTAATCTCCCCCCCAAAAAGGCAGCCATTCGGGTAGGTAGCCTTGATAAAGCGGGAAGTAAAGCATATCAACTACCTTTCCGTGAAAAAGGGTTCCATATCCTCCTCCTTCGGGGAAAAGTGTTGCCACATTGCGTAAACTATCGTCAAAAATCACCCCATAAAAAACAGAATCGATGATGTTACCCATTGCTCCGGCAAAAATAAAGGATATGCCCACAATAAGCACCCGCGACATCTTCTTTCTCACCGAATCCCATAGCCAGTAACCAATAAAAACTATGGCCACCAGCCTGAAGAGCGTAAGGATAAGTTTACCGTACTGTCCGGGGATTTGGGCACCCCAGGCCATCCCTTCGTTTTCAATAAACATGATTCTGAACCATTCAAAAACTTTGATTTCTTCACCCAACATAAAATGGGTTTTGATATAAATTTTTGAAACCTGATCTATCAGTAGTATAATGAAAATAATGAGTCCGGCTTGCTTAAGGGTCATTGTGGTGGGATTAAAAGTGTAATAAAGAGGCTGTATAAAAAGGCGTGTTTTGCTACAAAGACACCAAGGCTCTAAGTTTCACTAAGAAATAAGGTTTTATTTATCAATACTTTGTGCTTCTTAGTGTCTTAGTGCCTTCGTGGCATTTTTTCGTTCAGTAACTTTTTAAACAGCACTTTTCAATTTTACATTTGCATATTTTTCGCCTCAATGCTCAGTGTGGCGTGTGGAACGAGCTTTAATCGTTCTTTGCTAATAAGTTTTTGAGTCACGCGGCAGATACCATAGGTTTTGTTCTCAATGCGAATCAACGCATTTTTCAAATCCCTGATGAACTTTTCTTGCCTGATGGCCAACTGTGAATTGGCCTCTTTGGACATCACACTGCTTCCTTCTTCAAATGCTTTGAATGTGGGCGAAGTATCATCTGTGCCGTTATCTCCGTCATTCATATAGGCACTTTTTATTAACTCTAATTGTTCTTGTGCTTTTTCGATTTTTTCTAAAATTATAGCTTTGAACTCTGCTAAATCTGCATCGCTATACCTGGTTTTTGTTTCTTCGCTCATGTTCTATACTTTTTTAATTACCATTTTGGTTTCTACGTCATCAAATTTTATTTCCAATCCGTTGTTGATTTGTTCAATCAGCAAGAGGTTGTCAGTCAATGTTTCCGTTTTGATGTAATCAACATTGTCCCGAAGTGCAAATTCTAAAATCTCACTTTTCTGAAGTTCAATCTCTATGCGGTCTGTCACTTCAAAGCCGGAGTCTTTTCTCAAATTCTGAATACGGTTGACCAACTCTCTGGCAATGCCTTCATAACGCAACTCTTCTGTGATTGTTATATCCAGCGCAACAGTTAAATTTCCACTGCTTGCCACCAGCCATCCTTCAATATCCTGAGAACTGATTTCTACGTCTTGGTTCTGCAAAATAACACTTTTTCCGTTAATTTCTACTGATATTTCACCTTCTTGCTCGATTTTTTTTATCTGGCTCTGATCAAACTGATTCACAGCATCTGCAATCGCCTTCATGTCTTTACCAAAGCGGGGTCCCAGCACTTTGAAGTTGGGCTTGATTTGTTTGACCAATATGCCCGAACCTTCATCAATCAGGTCGATTTCCTTCACGTTCACTTCGTGCTTTATCAAATCGGCTACGGCAAGGATTTCTTGCTTCTGTTTTTCATTCAATACCGGTATCATAATTTTCTGAAGCGGTTGGCGCACTTTGATTTTTTCCTTTTGGCGTAAAGAAAGTACCAAAGAAGAAATGGTTTGTGCATTTTGCATTTTGCTTTCCAGAATTTTGTCAACAAAAGCAGCATCAAACTTCGGAAAATCAGCCAAATGCACCGATTCTTCTCCCTTTTTCGCTACAGCGGAAGTCAAATCTTTATAAAGCCTTTCCATAAAGAACGGGGCAACCGGTGCACTCAATTGAGCCACATTCACTAAACAGGTATAAAGCGTTTGATATGCCGAAATTTTATCGGTACCATAATCCCCTTTCCAATACCTGCGACGACTCAATCTCACAAACCAGTTGCTCAGGTTTTCCTGAACAAAATCTGAAATGGCACGCGTGGCTTTGGTGGGTTCATAGTCGTTGTAATATTCATCCACTTTCCGAATGAGTGTGTGCAGTTCTGAAAGTATCCAGCGGTCAATTTCAGGTCTTTCCTCCAGCGGAATATCTGCCTCAGAATAATCAAAATTATCCAGATTGGCATACAGGCTGAAAAAACTATAGGTATTGTAAAGCGTTCCGAAAAACTTACGTCTCACCTCAGCAACGCCTTCTATGTCAAATTTAAGGTTGTCCCAGGGGTTGGCGTTGCTAATCATATACCAACGCGTGGCATCGGGGCCATAAGTGCCAATGGTTTCAAAAGGGTCAACGGCATTGCCCAATCGCTTGGACATTTTTTGTCCGTTTTTGTCTAAAACCAGTCCGTTTGAGACTACGTTTTTATAAGCCACATCGTCAAATGTCATCGTGGCAATGGCGTGCAAAGTATAAAACCAACCTCTTGTTTGATCTACTCCCTCTGCAATGAAGTCAGCAGTCCGCCATGTATTTTCTACTTTTTCTTTATTTTCAAAGGGATAGTGCCATTGTGCATATGGCATACTACCCGAATCAAACCAAACATCAATCAGGTCGCTTTCGCGCTTCATAGGTTTTCCGCTTTCGGAAACCAGAATGACTTCATCAACATAGTTTTTATGCAGGTCGATGTTTTCATAGTTTTCTTCAGACATGTCACCGGGCACAAACTTGGGGAAAATATCTTTTTCCATCATACCGGCGGCGATGGCTTTTTGCATTTCGGCTTTCAGCTCTTCAGCAGAACCGATGACTTTTTCTTCTTTGCCGTCTTCGGTTCTCCAAATGGGCAACGGGATTCCCCAGTAGCGTGAACGAGAAAGGTTCCAGTCGTTGGCATTGGCCAGCCAGTTGCCAAAACGGCCTTCACCGGTGGCTTTGGGTTTCCAGTTGATGTTTTTATTCAACTCAAACATGCGGTCTTTAAAGTCGGTGACTTTGATAAACCAGGAGTCGAGCGGATAGTATAAAATGGGCTTGTCTGTACGCCAGCAGTTCGGGTAGCTGTGTGTGTATTTTTCTACCTTGAATGCTTTGTTTTCTTCCTTGAGTTTGATGGCGATTTCCACGTCCACCGATTTTTCAGGAGCCTGCCCATCGTCATAATACTCGTTCTTCACATATTTTCCCGCCAACTCGCCCATTTCAGGACGGAACTTTCCTTGTAAATCCACCAAGGGCACCAAATTCCCGTTTTCGTCTTTCACGAGCATAGGCGGCACTTCAGGAACTGCCAGTTTGGCCACCATGGCATCATCTGCACCAAAAGTGGACGCGGTATGAACAATACCGGTACCGTCTTCAGTAGTGACAAAATCACCCAAAATCACCCGAAAAGCATTTTCAGGATTGTTGTGTGGCAAGGCATAAGGCAGCAATTGCTCATAGCGAATGCCTTCCAGGTCTTTGCCTTTGCAATTGGCAGCAATAAAGAAGGGTATTGTTTTATCCCCCGATTTATAATCCTGTAATTCACTTTCAGTTTCAACTTGTTGAAACTTTTTGTCAAATTGTTTGTTGATCAAGGCTTTTGCAAGCACCACATTGATGGGTTCAAAAGTGTACTGATTAAATGTTTTTACCAACACATAATCAATTTTTGATCCAACAGTCAAAGCGGTATTACTTGGAAGCGTCCAGGGAGTTGTGGTCCAGGCCAGAAAATGAACATCTCCAAAACCTTGTAAGGCTTGAGGCAAAGTGTTGTTTAAGGCTTTAAACTGCGCCACCACGGTAGTATCAGTAACATCCTGATAAGTCCCGGGTTGGTTCAACTCATGCGAACTTAAACCCGTTCCCGCTTTTGGTGAATAGGGCTGTATGGTATAGCCTTTATAGAGTAAATTCTTGTTGTAAATTTCTTTTAACAGCCACCACACCGTTTCCATATACTTGGATTTGTAGGTGATGTAAGGGTCGTCCATATCCACCCAGTAGCCCATTTTTTCGGTGAGGTCGTTCCACACATCGGTGTAGCGCATCACAGCTTTTTTACAGGCGGCGTTGTAATCTTCAACGCTTATTTTCTTGCCAATGTCTTCTTTGGTGATACCCAGTTCTTTTTCAACACCCAGTTCGATGGGCAAGCCATGGGTGTCCCAACCGGCTTTTCGTTGCACCTGAAAGCCCTTTTGGGTTTTGTAACGGCAAAAAATATCCTTGATGGCACGTGCCATCACGTGGTGAATACCGGGCAAACCATTGGCAGAAGGCGGCCCTTCAAAAAAGATAAAGGGTTCGTTTCCATCACGGGTAGAAATACTCTTTTGAAAAATGTTTTCCTGTTTCCAAAAATCCAATACATCATCGGCTACTTTGGCCAAGTCAAGTGCTTTATAATCAGGAAAAATTTTGCTCATGGGGTACTGCTTTTTTATAAGGTTGCGAAAATAAGCATTTTAAGGGAATTATCCTTGTTTAAAATGAGTACTTCACCGCAGCAATAAAATTCCTGCCGGGAGCAGCAATTCCAGAAGAATAAGTACGGTAGCGCTGGTCTGTTATGTTTTCCAGTGAGGCTGAAACTTGCCAGGCATCAGTGATTTGGTATTGGCTCGCCAAATTGAGGGTGTACCAGCCAGGAGAATACAAGTCGCCGGCGCTGTTTGCCGGGTAAATTTCCGGTTTATTGGCTTCTGAGGGTGCTAGGTTTTCGGGGCTTATTTGTCCGCTGTAACGGGCAAAAGCATCTATTTTGAAAATTTCGTTTTTCCAAACCAGATGTGTATTTCCAAATTGTGGCGGGGCATGTCTTAGCGGGGCTTTATCGCCATTGTCCAGTTCTTCATACCCTTTGGCAATGGTATAATTTGAATTCAGGCTTAAATTTTCGCAGAAGTTGATTTGAACCGCGGCTTCAAATCCATACACCCTGGCATCGGCGGCGTTTTGAATGGCTTGTACATTGCTTAACTCGCCCTGATACATGATTTCGGTTTCGCCGTTCAGGCTAAAATCCCGACGCACGAGGGCATTGTCGAGTTTGGTGTAAAACGTGGCCATTTCCACTTTTAGGATATTGTCAAAATTGAGGGCGGCACCCACTTCGCCGTTATAGGAATACTCGGCTTTTAATTCGGGATTGGGCACGACCACGCTTCCGGGTTCTGAGTCAAATATTTTACCAATATCGTCGATATTGGGTGCTCTAAATGCAGTAGAAAAATTGGTTCTAAGCCCAAGTATTTTTGAGGCTTGGTATGTGAAACCTATACTCCCTGTAAGATTACCGGTATTGATCTTTGTGTCTTCAAAAGGAAAATCATAAAAACGATTGTCAAAACTAGCATCAATTTGAAACCGGCTGTATCGCAAACCAGATTGAAATGTGAGTTTGGGTGACATTTTCCAGAGTAAACTGGTATATGCAGCATAGGACTGCCAGATAGAGCCATCAGGATATCTGGAGGCGGTTTCCTCAATTTCCTGAGTTTCAATGTTTGTTCTTATGCCTGTTGAGTTTACTTTATTATGCACATATTCAAAACCATAAAATAAATCAATCACATTTATTTTTTTGGTAAAATCGAGATTTGCAGATAGGGCATCAACTTGTTCCTCAGTATTAAAAAGATTTGTTGAATTTACACTTCGGTTGTAACGGCTTTCTTCAAAAAACTGATACCCAACAATAAGTTTTGAGTCGTCATAGAACAGGCTTCTGCTTTTTCGCTCCAGCTGTAAATTTCCCGAAAACCACACTTGCGGCCCATAATACCACTCAGCATCGCGCAAGTTACCATTGGGTCTAATGCGGGTAAGACGATCATAACGGGAATAGTCTGAAGTTTCAGAATAGAGCAGGTTTAGTGTAAAATCCCAAACTTCATTGGGCATAAACCGCACCTTTTGAGCCAGGCTCAATTGGTCATAACCTGTAGGCTTTTGAATCAGCGGGTTTGAGTTTGGGGTTTGTATGTCCTCACCGTCTACGGTTTGGATGTAAAAATTACGCAGATAATCATCCGGGCCATGTTTTCCCATTCTTAAATCGCCAAAATCACTATAGGAGATACTGCTTAAAAAAGCCCATTCCTTAAATCCGAAATTCAAGTCAATGTGTCCGGTTTTTTCTTCATTGGCCGTTGCATAACGGGTGATTACATTCCCGGAAAATGCCATGCCTTCCTCAAAGGAAAACCTGGGTTTCAGCGTATAAAAATTCATTACACCACCCACGGCGTCGCTGCCGTAAACCACAGAACCCGGGCCCAGAATGACTTCGGTATTTTCAACTACAAAAGGGTCAATGGAAAGTATGTTTTGGATGTTGCCCCCTCTGAAAATAGCCGTATTCATGCGCACACCGTCAACAGTCAATAAGAGTCGGTTTGTGGAAAAACCGCGAATCATCGGGCTGCCACCGCCCAACTGGCTTTTTTGCACAAAAACCCTTCCGCTGTTACTCAACAGGTCGGCGGTGGTTTGGGGTTGTGTGAATAGTGCATCCTGAGTATTAATACTCACCACAGACTGGGCAATATCTTTTTTATTTTGACTGAATTTTGTGATAGAAAGTACAATTTCGTCAAGTTGACCGGTACCGGGCTTGAGAAAAACGACGCCCTTGTTTTTTAAAATTTGAGCTTTTGAAGTGGAAAGTGTTTCAAAGGAAGTGTGTTGAAACTGAATGGTTTCATTATCGGAAAAACTATCGAGAGTGATTTTTCCATTTATATCTGAGATTCCGCTTTTCGTTTTGTTAGAATTATAAAATAAAACCCCCGAAATGGCTTCTTGATTTTCTGAATTGATTAGTGTAGCTTGTTGCCCATAGGTAAGTGCCGCTGATACAATCATCAGCATTAAAAATAATTTTTGTTTCATAGTTAGTTAAATAGTTGGTTAAAAACTTGAAGCGACTTGGGTTTTTTAAATCCTTGAATATGCAATTCATAGTACAATAAAAGGATTTCTAAAGTTTCTTTTCGCTCCTTTTTGGTTAATTTGACAGCATTTATTTTATCAAATTTTATGCCCAAAATCGTTAAAAACCCACTATTTTCAGGAACAGAAATACAGTAGATATGGGTGCTTTCATTTTGAAAAACGCCTTCTAAAAGATTGAAATAAGGTAGTTTACTTTCGCCAGTATCGGGATAGAACCCTAAAAAGTCTGAAAGTTTGAGCAGAAAGAGCAAATGAAAATTGGCAATCTTTTCACTTTCATCCAGCCAGAGGAAGGATTGTTCAAGAAAATCAAACAGTTTTTCGTTTTTTTCTTCTTCAACAATGCATTGTTTCAGTACTTCCGAAAGGAATAGAACGAGGGATGATTTTATAACATGGTTGTGAAGTGTATTGTATGCACGGGAAACTTTCGCATCAAGCAAGTACTCAAGGGTTCCCTTGTTTTTGTGGTTTGCAGAAATTTCCAATAAAGTGAGTGGTTGAAAATATGCAGTCCTTAGTTTTCCCTTTTTTGATTTTAAAATACCTTTTAGAATGTAGCTTTTAAGGCCTTCGGCTTTGGTAAAACATTTTACAATAAGGTCTGCCTCACCATATTTTACAGTAGAAATCACTATGGCGGGGGTTGTGATGAGCATTATCTTACGATCATTACTTTGGCAATGTTGGTTTCAGTACCGTCTGAAGTGGTAGCCATAATAAAATACACCCCTGAAGAAACCTTATATCTGCCAAATGCCCGGGTATCCCATTGAATGCTTCCTCCTTCGGCAACTTGTTCAAAGACAAGATTTCCATTAACGTCTGTGATTTTCACATTGGCTCTTGCGGTAAGTCCATCGATGGTTACATTTCCCGTAAAATTAGGCCTAACAGGATTTGGAAAAGCCCTTAGAGATCTCAGGTTATCGCGAGGTGCAGTGGTGGTGCCTTTATAAGCCACTAAACCGTTTCCGGTTGCAAAATAGACTACCCCGCTATCGGGGTCGATAGCAATGTCCAACACGTTGTTTGAAGGAAGCGGTGAATTGTCTTTAGTAAATCTCAACAAAGTTTCTTGGCCATTTGCAGACACATAAAAAACCCCGGAAGATGCCGTGGCAATCCATTTGTTATTGGCGCCATCCACTGCAATGTCTGTAATTGATTGTTGAAACAGTAATTCCTGTGGCACGCCGTCGTCATCAAGAATAATAATGGGCTGGGCATCGACATTGGTATTTTCCTGAAAAAACCCACTAGTGTTAAACAATACTCGCAAACCGCGCAGTGTGCCAATCCAGACTTGATTTCTGTTGTCAACAGCGACGGCCCTGACGTTTCTGTCAGGAAGGTTTCCGTTCCCTAGATCTTCACCTATTTTTCTGAATTGATTTGTGGCAGGGTTAAACCCTATCAAACCGTTTATACTACTAGCAAAAAAAACATTGCCCTCTCTACTTATGTCTAATTTGTTTAGCCCTGTTTCAGATGTGGGTTGTGGAATCACGCTGGTAATGTCAAAACCCTGAACTTGTCCGCCGGTTGTTAATTTCTGTAAGCCATTAACAGCCCCGGACTGTACAAACCAAAGGTTTCCGGCATTGTCAAATTCAGAGCCGAAAATTCTTATGCTGTTATCTCCATAAGCTCCCTGTATCGCACTGTTTGTGTCATTTAAGAGCACTGTGGGTTGTGAGTCTACAATTTTTAAAAGCCCGCTGAACATTGAGCTGGCATAGGCCTCGGCTGTGTTAAACGGATTGATTTTAATGTGTGAAAGTGCTACTGCTCCAAAAACGTCTTCATAGGGAATATTTTTCCATTCATTGTTTACAAAATGGCTCATTCCTCTTCGGTTTGGGTTTAGTGGGTAAGGGTTAAAAAACAATGACACGGCACCATATACCACCCATAGTTGACCCGGTGTTGCGTCAATAGCAAACGGACTGTTTAACAAAGGCCCATCAGGCAGGATTTGATTGGCTTGATTTGTGTTAAACGGCACCTCTAATATTCCATGTTGTTGTGTTGCCAGATATACTTTTTCATTATAAGCCAATGAGTTTGAAAGTGTATATTGAAAATCGATTACATTATTGATAGTTGACACTTGATTCATTAAAACATCATACACAGTAGAACGTGTTTCTGAAGTTACAGTGAGATAGTTTTCAGTGGAATAAATGTTTTTGTTAGCCTGCGGAAAGGTAGCCACAACTGTAACTGACCCGCCTGTAAGCCGAAGTAGTCTGGAGTTAAAATCAATACCATAAATGTCATTGGCAAAATTTTGAACACCTATAATCCCAAAAGGGTAAAAGACTGACCATTCTTGAAAATTAATCAGGTTTGGATTATTAACATCAGCTCTTTTCACTTTGTCATTCATTGCCGCATATACAAATCCATCGAGCACAGCAACCTGGTTCACCCTTTCCTGTGCTCCAAAATCACCAATAAAATAAGTGTCTCCAAACTCGATTCTCGTCAAGTCATAAACTGAAATACCAAAATCTGTTGAAATATATACATTGCCGTTAAACTCATAAAAGTGATTGATGCGTTTTTGATTTGGGGGAATTGTGGGTTTATTTAAAATATCAATGACCCTTAAAACAGCATTATCATCAAAAATTAGTTCAATAAGCCCATTCTGGTAGCCAACCATAATAATGTCATAATTCGCGCTATAATATACCTTAGAAATTAAATCACCAGACAGCCCCTGGATGGTTGTTATTGTGTTGATTTCAGTGGTTATTAAATCATATATGAAAATGGCATTTTCAGAAGCAGCGATAATTTTATCATTACCGGTGGCTATGTCAACCACATTTGAGTATGAGAAATATCCTGTCCATTGATTTTCAAAGTTCTGCATATAGCCGTTGAAACTTAAAAACAGGATAAAGAATGTTGTCAGTCGCTTCATATAATTGATACTCACTTACAGTTTCATTAACACATTTAAAAAGAAAATATTGCGAATGCCAAGAACAAAAAACCACCCGTTATCACGGATGGTTTTATAATTAATTTTAGTGATTGGTTTAGACAACACCCTGTGCAATCATAGCATCTGCTACTTTTACAAATCCGGCGATGTTTGCTCCTTTGACATAGTCAACATAACCATCACTGTCTTTTCCATATTTCACACAAGAATCGTGAATATCACCCATGATTTTGAATAGTTTCTGGTCAACTTCTTCTGCAGTCCAGCCATATCGCATTGAGTTCTGCGACATTTCCAGACCTGATGTTGCAACACCTCCTGCATTTGAAGCCTTACCCGGAGAAAATAATATTTTTGCTTTCAGGAATACTTCAATTGCATCAGGAGTGCTAGGCATGTTGGCACCTTCACCCACACAAATACATCCGTTTGCAACCAAAGTTTTTGCTTCTTCTTCATTCAACTCGTTTTGAGTTGCACATGGCATAGCTACATCACATTTCTCGCCCCAGGGTCTCTTTCCTTCTACAAATTTTGCATTGGGATATTTGTCAACATATTCACTAATTCTTCCACGTTTTACGTTTTTGAGATCCATGACAAAAGCAAGTTTATCATCATCAATTCCATCGTTGTCTACAATGTATCCGCTTGAGTCTGATAGTGTAATTACTTTTGCTCCCAATTCAGTTGCTTTTTGAGTGGCATATTGAGCGACATTTCCTGAGCCGGAAACTACCACTGTTTTACCTTCTAGAGTTTTACCCTTGGTCTTCAACATGCTTTGAACAAAATATACATTGCCATAGCCTGTTGCCTCGGGACGCATTAATGAGCCTCCATAAGAAATTCCTTTTCCGGTGAAAACCCCTGTAAATTCATCTTTTAGCCTTTTATACTGGCCAAACATATATCCCACTTCTCGTGCTCCTACACCAATATCACCGGCAGGAACATCTGTATTGGGGCCTAAATATTTATGCAACTCATTCATTAAACTTTGACAGAAACGCATGACTTCAGCATCAGATTTTCCTTTGGGGTCAAAATCTGACCCTCCTTTACCACCACCCATTGGCAATGTTGTAAGTGCATTTTTAAAGGTTTGTTCAAAACCTAAAAACTTCAATACACTCAAGTTAACTGATGGGTGGAATCGCATCCCTCCCTTATAAGGGCCAATGGCCGAGTTGAACTGAACACGATATGCTTTGTTAATCATTATTTCACCATTATCAGCCGTCCAAGGCACCCTGAAAATGATTACTCTTTCGGGCTCTACCATTCGCTCTAAAAGCTTATAGCCCTGATATTTTTTATTTTCTTCAATAAAAGGCATTACTGTTTCTGCAACTTCTCTAACTGCTTGCAAAAACTCTGGCTCATTGGGGTTTGATTTTTCAACCTGAGCAATGAAGTTTTTTATGCTTTCTGTCATTTTGAATAATTTTACGTAAACGTTTTCGTTAATTAAAGTGCAAATATAAAGTAAAAGAAATTATTACTTTTTGAGAAAAGTCATTATTCCCATTTTTTTATTTAACTTTCATCTTAATTTAGTTTTTATATATTTGTCTTGTCTCAAACAATCTTTATCCCTATGAAAACCAAATACTTTGTCTTGGTATTTATTTTTTGTTTTTTCTGCTCAAGCTCTTATAGTCAATTTGGGTTTTCACATGAAGTTGGTATTATTACCGGTCCTGTTGTTTTTTACTCAGATTATGGACAAAGAAGCAACATAGAAACAAACATGAATAATGTGGGTTTTGGCGTTGGCTTGATTCATTATTTGAATTTTGCTTACCGTGCAGATTGTAATTGTTACACCAGAGATACCTATTTTAACGACCACTTTAAATTAAGAAACGAGATATCTTACCATAAAACTGAGTTTCAACATTATGGCAGATGGGTTGATCCTTCCAAAACCTCGTTAATTGCTGAACAACTTAGAGGTATGAGAGGTTCTACTTCTGTTTTTGATATTGGTTCACAATTAGAGTATTTCCCATTAAGCATAAGAGATTTTGTTGCAGGTAGTTATAAAATTGCACCTTTTGTAAGTTTGGGTGCACATTGGGTTAACTTTAGCCCTGATGCCTATACTATTTTTGAACCGTTTGAACTTGGACAATCCTTATACCCGGATAAGTATGACGAGTCTTCCAGAAGAACAGAACCCGGTTCTACCTGGTCTGTGGTTTGGAGCTTAGGGTTTAGATACAAACTGACCCCCATGAGCGATTTAATGCTTGATGGGCGCTGGCAGTTTTATTTTTCAAACTGGGTAGACGGTCTTAATCCCGATGTGCCTGAAAATCTGGCTAACGACTGGATTTATTGGCTAAATGTAGGGTATATACTTTATCTGGACTAGGCTAAAGCTTGTTTTAAATCTTCAATCAAATCATCTGCATCTTCTATCCCAACACTTAGGCGGATAAGCGAATCTACAACCCCTGTTTTTTCACGTTCCTCTTTTGGTATGGAAGCATGAGTCATACTCGCAGGGTGTCCTGCCAAAGATTCCACTCCACCCAAAGATTCTGCTAACGTAAATATTTTCAGTTTTTCAACAACTTTTACAGCATCTGCAAGTGTGTTGCCTTTCATAGTAAAGGAAATCATCCCACCAAAATCTTTCATTTGTTCTTTGGCAATTTCGTGATTGGGATGTGAAGGAAATCCGGGCCAGTATACTTTTTCAACTTTGAGATGGGTTGAAAGATATTTTGCAATAACCGCTCCATTTTCACAATGCCTTTGCATTCTGAGGTGAAGTGTCTTGATACCTCTTAAGACCAGAAAGCTGTCCTGGGGGCCACAAACAGCACCACTGGCATTTTGAATAAAATAAAGTTGTTCTGCAAGGGCATCGTCATTGACAATGAGCGCTCCCATAACTACATCGCTATGGCCGCCAAGATATTTGGTAGCAGAATGCATCACAATATCAGCTCCCATATCCAAAGGTTGTTGCAAATAAGGCGTTGCAAACGTGTTATCAACAGCAAGCAGGAGCTTGTGTTTCTTTGCAATTTTTGAACAGGCTACTATGTCAATCACATTCATCATTGGGTTTGTTGGGGTTTCCACCCAAAGCAATTTGGTGTTCTTATTGATATAATCTTCAATTTTTGAAGCATCCTGCATACCAATAAAATGAAACTTAATCCCAAACTTTTCAAACACCTTTCTGAATAGTCGGTAACTGCCTCCATAAAGGTCGTTGGTTGAAATAACTTCATCACCCGGATTCAATAGTTTAATCACCGCATCTATAGCAGCAAGACCTGATCCAAACGCCAAACCGTGTTTCCCATTTTCAATACTTGCCAATGATCTTTCAAGGGCTGACCTTGTTGGGTTCCCGCTTCGTGAGTATTCAAATCCTTTATGACCGCCGGGGGTGGTTTGTGAATAAGTACTGGTTTGATAAATGGGAGGCATCACAGAGCCGTAAGCAGGATCTACATTGTGCTGGCCGCCGTGAATGGTCTTGGTGTTAAACTTCATAAAATGGAATTTAAATTTTAAAAATAATCACAAATGTAAGGGAATATTCGGTCAATCTTAAATCAAAATGTATATTTAGCGGCTGTTTAACAATTTACTTTTATGTTTAGAATCATCCCCCTGCTTCTTGCCGTTTTTCTGGCAAGCAGTTGCTCGTTCAACGCCCCTTTAAAATTTGAGGAAACCAGTATTTCTGCTGAAAACTTTGATAGTTGTCTGTCAACTAATTGCCCGAGTATAAAAATTCATTACCTAAAAGCTTCCGGTAACAATCAAAAATCCAACAAAGTTAACAGACACATTGAAGATGTGCTGATTGACATTGTTGCTGCCGCTGAAGATGACCGAAATTATATCACACACGTTTCTGAAGCAGTTCAGTTTTTTATTGATGATTTTAAAAGATTTCAGGAAGATTTTGGCAATAATTATATAGACTATGACGTGGATACTTTTATGCAAGTATCTTACCAATCTGAAACTTTGGTGTCAATTGAATTAAATTATTATTTGTTCACAGGGGGTGCTCATGGTATTAACGGCACAAGATTTATTAATTTTAATGCCAAAACCGGCGATTTGCTTCCAAACGAAACTCTTTTTAATTCATCAGAAGAGTTTATCGCTTTTTGCGAAAACAAATTCAGGGCTATGTTTCAAATCCCTGAAGATCGAAGCATCAACGCTACCGGTTTTTGGTTTGAAAGAGATTCTTTTCAGTTACCCGAAAATATTGGCTTTACAGAAACCGAAATGATTCTTCACTACAACCAGTATGAAATTGCCAGTTATGCAGAAGGCCCTATCATTTTGACAATTCCCATTGAAGAAGTAGAACAATATCTTGAGTATTACTAACTTTGCCAAAATCTTAAACTAAGCCGGTTTGAAAAAGTTTTACTACCTATCCAGTTGCTCAACCTGTAAACGTATTATGGATGAATTGTCTCTTCCGGGTGATGTTGTTCTTCAGGATATTAAAACACAACCCATCTCAGAAAAAGAATTGGAAGATTTGCATCAACTTGCAGGTAGTTATGAGGCGCTTTTCAGCAAAAGGGCACAGTTGTACAAGGAGCGCGATTTAAAATCCAAAAACCTCTCTGAAACCGATTATAAAAAATTAATCCTTGAGCATTACACCTTTTTGAAAAGACCTGTACTGGTTTTAGGGAATCAAATTTTTATTGGCAACTCCGCCAAAACTGTCCGGGAAGCACAAAAAACACTTAATGGATAGCCGAAGCAAAGCCCTGCTTGCGGCAACGGCAGCCAGTACAATATACGGCATCAACCACAGCATTGCCAAAGGCATCATGCCTTATTTCATAGAGCCATACGGATTTATTGTTTTAAGGGTCATCGGGGCTTGCTTGCTTTTCTGGATAATTTCTTTGTGGTTTCCCAATGAAAAAATTGACCCAAAGGACTGGAAGAAAATATTCTTTTGTGCCCTCTTTGGAATGTCCATCAATATGTTGATGTTTTTTAAGGGATTAAGTCTTTCCACTCCTATTAATAGCTCTGTAATTATTACACTTTCTCCGGTTTTACTTTTAATCCTTTCAGCAGTTTTAGTCAGGGAAAGAATCACTTTTTTAAAAGCCGGGGGAATATTTATCGGGCTGGCAGGAGGATTGGCTTTGGTACTTTTTGCTGAGAAGGAACAATATAATGCACCAAATATTCCGTTGGGCAATGTTTTGTTTATTATCAATGCCATTGCCTATTCCATTTACCTTATTCTTGTTAAGCCATTAACGGCAAAATACAGTTCCATCACCTTGATGAAATGGCTTTTTCTCTTTGCGGTTTTTATAAACCTTCCGGTGGGTTTCAATGAATTTATAAAAGTTGAATGGAGTACCCTACCGCTTGATGTGATTCTAAAAATGGGTTTTGTTGTGGTGGGCACTACCTTTTTGACCTACCTGTTTAATATTTATGCGCTCAGGCAATTGCGCGCTTCGACCATTGGAGCGTTCATCTATTTACAACCGGTTATAGCAGTAATGTTTGCTGTAGTGATTGGCGCAGATTTTCTGACTCCAATCAGATTCCTGGCTGCCTTAATGATTTTTACAGGTGTATATATGAGTTCGCGTAAGCCAAAAGATTTAGCTTAAGTGCTTAGGTATTTTACCAAATTTTCGGGTGTCTTCTTTGGTTAAAACCCTAAAGTCTTCGGTTTTTGAGAGTCCGCTCAATCGCTCTAAAAGTTCTTTTGGAAGGGCAGTTAGTTTTCTTTCTTTCATGTCAATCCACCCACCCATAATTTCACAAGTGGCAAAGTTTTTTCCGTGTGAATCGTAAAAATTATGGAGAAATTCAAAGTACATACCATCTTCAGACAGGCCTTTTAGCTGTAAAGAAACCGTGATGGGCTTACCCACAAACACTTCCTTAAAATAATAGATGTGTTCATAAAAAACCACAGGGCCGATGTTGTAATGAACCATTTCACGTTGCCCTAAACCCTTTTCCATCAAGAAACCCATCCGAGTGTGGCTCATAAAATTGATGTAAGCACTATTGGCCAAATGCCTGTTGGCATCTATATCACTCCATCTAATATCAAATTCTTTAGTGTACATTGCAAAATATTTTTACAAACTTAACTAAATTTGCTGTGCGCGCATAGTATTTTAACGTAAACGTTTACTCTTTATGCCACTGATTTCATCCATATACAAACCACCGGCACTTTTTAGAAACGGGCATATTTCCACAATATACTCGTCAAAACTGCGTGTGCCGCCAAAAGTAATTCAATCACGGGAACGCATTTTTCTCCCCGACGGCGACTTTATGGACCTCGATTGGAGCTATGCCTCCAAAGAAAGCCGGCAACTGGTTGTTCTGTTGCACGGTCTGGAGGGCAACGCTCAACGCACTTATATGAAAGGAATCGCCGGTCATTTAAACCGAAAGGGCTGGGACACTGTTGCCGTAAATTTCAGGGGTTGCAGCGGCGAACCCAACAAACAATTTAAATCATATACTGCCGGTGCCACAGATGATCTTGAAATGGTAATTCAGCATATACTCGAAAAAGATATTTATGAAAAAATAACTTTAAACGGCTTTAGCCTGGGCGGGAACTTAATGCTGAAATATCTGGGTGAAAGAAGTTCCATTCCAAAAGAAATAAAAAAGGCAGTAGCAGTTTCCACTCCGCTTTCGCTGGAACATTCGCTGGAAGAACTCAACAAAAAACACAATTTTATTTATTCAAAATTTTTCCTGCTCAGTCTAAAGAAAAAATTCAAGGAAAAAAGCATGCAGTTTCCTGATGACATACATCCCGACGACCATAAAAAAATTAAATCATTACTCGATTTTGACAATATTTACACCTCAAAAGCACACGGTTTTGTTGATGCTTATGATTATTACCGCAAAAACAGCTGCCTGCAATTTTTACCTGAAATAAACATTCCGGTATTGATTTTAAATGCCCAAAACGATAGTTTTTTATCCCCTTCCTGTTATCCGGTCGATTTGGCCGAAAAACAAAAAAAGCTTTTTCTCGAAATTCCGCTTTATGGCGGGCACGTTGGTTTTTATGACAAAAACAATGTGTATTACAACGAAAAACGCACGGCCGAGTTTATCGGCGGGCTTTAAGCCATTTTCTTTACCTTTGCAAAACTTTAATGTATAGCTATGATACAATCCATGACTGGATTTGGGAAAGCCATCAAACAACTTCCCAACAAAAAAATTACCGTTGAAATCAAATCGCTTAACAGCAAGAGCCTGGATTTGAATGCCCGAATTCCTTCAGCTTACCGCGAAAAGGAACTTCAGATCAGAAGCATGCTCGCCAACATACTTGAACGAGGAAAGGTGGATTTTGCTCTATTTATTGAACTCACCGGTGAGGAAACTTCGTCACAAGTCAACATTCCAGTTGTGGAAGAATACATCAAGCAACTTAGCCTTGTGGTGAACGGCGACCGCACCGAACTACTCAAAATGGCCATCAGAATGCCCGATGCATTAAAAACTGAACGGGAAGAAATCGATGAAACCGAATTTCAGCAAATTACCTTAGCAATCGAAGAAGCACTAAAAGAAATTTCTAAATACCGAAGCGATGAAGGCGAAATCCTGAAAAAAGATTTCAAAATGCGGGTGCAAACCATTTCAGATTTATTGGATAAAGTCATTGCCATGGATCCTGAACGCATTCAAGGCGTTAAAGAACGTTTGCGAAAAGCCGTCGCCGAACTGAAAGAACAGGTGGATGAAAACCGCTTTGAACAAGAACTCATTTACTACCTTGAAAAATATGACATCACCGAAGAAAAAGTGCGGTTGGAAAACCACCTAAGCTATTTTATTGAAGCACTAAATTCCCCCGATTCCAACGGAAAAAAACTGGGGTTCATCACTCAGGAAATCGGTCGTGAAATCAACACTATTGGCTCCAAATCAAATTATGCAGCCATGCAGCAACTTGTTGTTCAAATGAAGGACGAGCTTGAAAAAATCAAGGAGCAATTATTAAACGTTTTGTAATGGAGGGAAGCGGCAAACTTATTGTTTTTTCAGCACCTTCCGGTTCGGGAAAAACCACATTGGTGCAACACCTGCTCAAGCAGGAAGACTTAAATCTTGGTTTTTCGATTTCGGCCACTTCTCGAGCACCCCGTGGTGACGAAAAACACGGTGAGCAGTATTATTTTATGACTTTTGAAGAGTTTAAAAAACACATCAAAAACGACGATTTCCTGGAATGGGAAGAAGTGTACCGCGATAATTTTTACGGCACCTTAAAGTCTGAAGTGGATAGACTATGGTCGCAAGGAAAACACGTAATTTTTGATATAGATGTAGTTGGCGGATTGCGGATAAAAAAGAAATACCCCAATGAGACTCTCGCCGTTTTTGTAAAACCCCCTAGTGTTGACGAACTCAAACGCAGGCTCAAGGAACGACAAACTGAAAGTGATGATAAAATCAATATGCGCATCGCCAAAGCATCCATTGAACTGGCTACAGCACCACAGTTTGACTATGTGATTGAAAACAACGATCTGGAAACAGCCTTGCAGGAAGCACACGATTTAGTGGCCCATTTTTTAAATAATAAAAACCCCTGACCGTGAAATCAAAAAAAGTCGGATTGTATTTTGGTTCCTTTAACCCCATACACATCGGGCACATTATTATTGCAAACCATTTGGTGGAATACAGCGATCTGGATGAAATCTGGCTGGTGGTTTCACCACACAATCCCTTTAAAAAAAAGAAAACCTTATTGGAAGATTATCATCGTTTTGAACTGGCACTTATGGCTTGTGAAGCTTATGAAAAACTAAAAGTAAGCGATATTGAATTTAAACTTCCGCAACCCAGTTATACTATCAATACATTGGTGCATCTTTCAGAAAAGCATCCGGACATTCAGTTTTGCCTGTTGATGGGCGAAGACAACCTCAACACCTTCCACAAATGGAAAAACTATGATGTGATTTTGGAGCAATACCCCATTTATGTGTATCCCAGAAAAACCGATAACGGCCACGAAAACCAATTTACCCATAACCCGGACATTGTACATGTGATTGCCCCCATTATGGAAATTTCTTCTACTGCCATCCGGCAAGCAGTTAAAGAAGGAAAAGAAGTTAGACCGTTGCTGCCAGCAAAGGTTTGGGAATATATTGATGAAATGAATTTTTACCGCAAATAAAAAAATAATTGGTACTGTTTTTGAGAATCTTACATTAAAAACTAACAATTATGGCCAAAAAATTACTTTCTATCCTTGTTTTTTCATTCCTTTTTTTCTCCTGTTCTGATGAGAAAGAAATAACTCCATTAGACCGATTCCTTGAAGAGATTAAGATCGAACCTCAGTTATTTTATGCTTCTACAGATTCCATAATTAGGGTTAAAGGGCAAAAAGGCACCATTTTAACTATAGACCCCAATAATATTGAATTTCAAAACGGCGAAATACCAAAAGAAATAAGGGTTGAACTTATTGAGCTAACAACAACAGAAGAACTGTTAAGGAATAATGTACAAACTGTTTCTAAAGGCAAATGGCTAATCTCTGGAGGCTCGTTCAAGATTAGCCTTTTTGATAGAGAAAAACCATTATCATTAAAAAATGGTAAAACCATTTCAGCAGTTTTTCCTAAAATAAGAAATGAAAATATGCAGCTATTTTATGGGGAAAGAGGTGAGCAGGGTGAAATGAATTGGGAACCGAAACAAGAATTTTTTGAAGAGGAGTTGTATTATGGAATTCTTAATACGCTTGAAGTCTATACAGACACTTTAAGAAATGAAATATATAAAGTTTCCGGTTATTATTTGATAGATACAATAGTTGATTCGTTGGGTTATTCTAGTATGGAAAATCATAGGCAGTTTTTTGAAGATCAAAATGTTGAATTTATTTCAATCAATCAAGACACTATAAAAGGATATTTGGCTGAAGTTGCAAGTGATTCAACTCTTTTTAATCTTTCAGATTTGGTCTTTACAAATGTTTACAAATCTATTGAAATCAATAAATTAGGATGGATCAACATAGATGCTTTTTACCCCGAAGTTGAAGACCGGGTTACCTATGAAGTTACCTTTGACATTCCTATAAATCATGTTAAGTTGTTTGTAGTTGACAAGTCAAATAACACGGTTGTCAACATTTTTTCTAATAATGATAAATACCTTATTGATTTGCCGGTTGAAATGGAGTTTACTTTTATCGCTTTGGGTATTAAAGGTGAAGAACTTTATTCCTCCAAAAAAACGGTTCAAGTTAAAGACTCAAAAGTTTTGCGAATGAAAGTAGAAATTATATCCGAATCTGACAAGGAATATATTTTCAAATAAAAACCGCCCTTGTTGGGAAACAAGAGCGGCTTTCAAACTAAATAACCAACCAAAAAACCTTTACTTCATCTCCCGGTTTTACTAGGGAGACTCACTTGGGTTTCTTGATTACAAGAACGCCATTTTTCTATTTTTAATTGTAAAAGATTTGCTAATCTGTTGTTAAAGTTTTTTGCCAAATTTTAAGTGTTTCTCAAAAGGATTAAAATATGTACTTTTGGTATTACCAAAAATTTAAGTTGAATGAATGAACATCAAAGTTTTGCAGTTATTGGCGGAGGGAGCTGGGCAACAGCCATCGTAAAAATGTTATGTGAAAACCTTCCCAAGGTCAACTGGTATATGAGAAGCATCTATGCCATTGAACACATTAAAAAAGAAGACCACAACCCCAATTATTTGAGTTCGGTTGAGTTTGACACCAAAAAACTCAATTTAAGCAATGACATCAACAAAACCATCAAAAATGCTGATGTGGTTATTTTTGCAATCCCGTCGGCATTTTTGAGTGCAGAGCTTGAAAAATTAACTGAATCCCTTGAAAATAAAATCATCATTTCTGCCATAAAAGGGATCGTGCCGGAAAGTGGTTTGATTGTGGGCGAACACTTCAATAAAAAATACAATGTCCCTTTTGAAAACATTGGTGTAATCACAGGCCCTTGTCACGCCGAAGAGGTTGCCCTTGAACGCCTTTCATACATCACCATAGCCTGTGCCGATGAGGAAAAGGCTAAAATGGTTGCAACCCATTTGAGTAGCGACTACATCAAAACCACCACCAGCGACGATGTGATTGGTACTGAATATGCCGCTATGCTCAAAAACATCTATGCCATTGCTGCCGGTATTGCACACGGTTTGGGTTATGGCGACAACTTTCAAAGTGTATTGATGAGCAATGCCATCAGGGAAATGAAAAAGTTTATCAGAAAGGTCTATAAAATGAAGCGCAACATTAACGACTCGGCTTATCTGGGTGACTTGCTGGTGACCGGTTATTCCACCTTTAGCCGCAACCGGATGTTTGGTAATATGATTGGAAAAGGATATACCGTAAAAAGCGCCCAAATGGAAATGAGTATGGTAGCAGAAGGTTATTATGCCACCAAAAGCGCCTGGATTCTCAACCAGAAAAAGAAAGCCAAAACGCCCATCATCAATGCGGTTTATGAAATTCTTTACGAAAACAAAAACCCTAAGAAGGTGTTTAAGAAGTTGACTGAGAAGTTGGATTGATAAATTATTTTAACTAAAAACGTTTATTGTGAAATAAAACAACTTTTTCTTTGAAAGTTTTTTTTGCTTTGTGAGATTAGACTTGAAATATCAACCTATACTAAAACCTTTGAATTCTTTCAAACCATCTTAATCTATTTAAATGAAAAAATTAGTACTACTCTGTATAATCATCAACATAAGTACAATAAATTATGCCCAAAACAATTTTGGAGTATTTGCTGGTGCCAATTATTCCTATTTTACTGACGGCTTTATGGAAAAAGCATCTACAGAACGTTCTTTTGGACTACAAATAGGAGTGCTTTATAATTTTGAACTTACTAAAAAAATTAACTTTAGACCCAAATTATCCTTTTCGCAGCAAGGCGACAACACAAAAACAGATCAAACAAATTATTTTGAATTAAGTGAAATTGACTATAAACTTACATATTTAAATGCCTCACTCGATTTCAAGTTTTGGAATAAAATTTATTTACTCGCCGGACCGCAATTGGGTTTTTTAATTGACCAAAAACCCTTAAGCAGGGATATGGGAAAATTTGATAAAACTACTGACTTTGGTTTAAATTTAGGCGGTGGGTTTAAGGTTAATCAATTATTTTTTGAGCTTGGTCTCTATCAGGGTTTGACAACCCTTTTTGAATATGAAAGCCCTCTTTTTGAAGGTACAACCGTTGTTAAAAATGGACATGTAAAGTTTACAATGGGGTACAACTTTTAAAAAAATGAAAATATTTATTCTAAGTTCATTGCTGCTGGTGTATTGTTTTTCACATTCTCAGGAATTTGAAATTGGCCCGATGTTTAACTATGAAGCAACCACACTTGTAATTCCTGATAATTCATATTTTATAGTTGGTGAAATGGGTGGACAAGGGACAAAATCTACAGGATTTGAAACAAATTTTAGCATTGGTGTGTTTGCTCAATATTTTCTAGAAGAACGAATAGCAATAGCAGCTGAATTGTTCTATGGAAAAACCACATCAACTGACCTAAAAGATACTGAGTTCACTTCAGTTAGTTTTATTCCTTACAGTTCCATGTCATTAATAAAAAACAGTGAATTATATTTGAATTTTGGGGCCGGAATTGCTTATATGCTCAAAACACCCGATTTTGAAAATGAGGAGTTGAACAATAAAATACGAAAAATCGATGTGCCTTTTAAAATTGGATTGAATTATAGGTTTCCAAAGTTATTTATTATTGATGTTGGAATACATAATTCATTTACTAAAGTTGTAAAGGACGAACTTTTCAGAACATCTTATTATGTAGGTGTCAAAATGCCTTTAAATCAAATTTTAGATCGATAATACATATGCAAAAAAACTTTTTTATTTGTTTACTATTACTAATTAATACTAATTTTTTAATTGCTCAAAAGGTATCTGTTGGTGATAGTTTAACTATTGAATTAAAAAAAGCAAAGATTGCACCTACTCTTTTTTATACACAACAGAATGTAAGGGTAAAAGGTGAAGGCTTGGAAAAAATAATGATAAGGTCTAGAATTAGGTCGATAATCAAGAAGAATGTTGATGTTAATCCTTTTTCATTGCTTGATACTGTTAATAAAGTTAGATATAAAATGGTAGAGTTTGTCGGCTACAAACCGTTTTCAATAGGAGTCCCTACTTATCAAGGCAAAGAGTTGTTAAAGTCTAAATTATTGAATAATAGAGGTCGCCCTTATCAAAATGTTCCTGATTATGATCCAAGCATAAAAGACACATTTTATGATTTCAGCTTTAATAAATATGAAAATATAGCTTGTAAAATAAATTTTGGAACCAATAAAAACCCGATTGTTTCTGAAACTTATTATGCCCCAATTACTATGACATCATTTATAGCTGATGCTTTTTTTGCTGTTAAGAAATTTGAGAGAGAACCCTTCTTTATTTTATATTATGGTAATGAAGAAGTGGGTCATATTAATAAAGATTGATTTTAATTTTATTCAGCCAACACTCCTTCGCTCTCCATTACCGGGATTGCTATTAAATTTTCTTCCTTAATACTGTAAGGCTCAAATACAAAAGTGCGGTCATAGAGTTTGCCGTTAGCGAAAAAGGTAAGTAAAAATTCGTTTTTGAACGGAAGGACTTCTTCGGCAATAAATTCTACTTTTCGAAATGTTTTTGGCTCAATAATCCCAAGTCCGTGACGCAGGGTGGCTGTTTTCCTGTCATCTTTGCTTCCCCTGGAAACCACTATGGTGACTTCCATCGTCAGCTTGCTGTTGTTGATGAGGTAAATGTTCCAACTTTGGTTTAAAAAGGCTTCATCCCACTCTTTGACAGCAGCTATGTGAATGTCTTTGACTTCAGGAAATTCAATGTCTTTACGCATTAAAGTGCACTTTTAAATTGCTCCAGAAAACGGATGTCATTTTCATAAAACATTCTGATGTCACCTATCTGATAGAGCAACATAGCGATACGCTCAATACCCATTCCAAAAGCAAATCCGGTGTAAGTCTCCGGATCGATGCCGCAGTTTTTCAACACATTGGGGTCAACCATACCACAACCCATAATTTCGAGCCAGCCGGTTCCTTTGGTGATGCGGTAATCGGTTTCGGTTTCAAGGCCCCAGTAAATGTCCACTTCGGCACTAGGCTCTGTAAAAGGGAAATAAGACGGGCGAAGCCTGATTTTAGATTTGCCAAACATTTCAGTACAGAAATAAATCAAGGTTTGCTTTAAATCGGCAAATGAAACGTCTTTGTCAATATAAAGTCCTTCCACCTGATGGAAAATACAGTGTGAGCGTGCAGAAACGGCTTCATTTCTAAAAACCCTTCCGGGAGAAATGGTGCGAATGGGCGGTTTGTTATTTTCCATATAACGCACCTGTACCGATGAGGTGTGGGTGCGCAACAATATATCCGGATTGGTTTGAATAAAAAAGGTGTCCTGCATATCGCGTGCGGGATGGTATTCCGGAAGGTTCAATGCGGTAAAGTTGTGCCAGTCGTCCTCAATTTCGGGTCCTTCGGAAACATTGAAGCCAATGCGGGAAAACACTTCAATGATTTGGTTTTTTACAATGGAAATGGGATGCCTTCCGCCAATGGTGATGGGGTCTCCCGGACGTGTCAAATCTCCATAAATTCCTTTCTGAACTTCTTTGGATTGTAGTTCGCTTTTCAAGGCATCTACTTTTTCCTGAGCAAGTTGCTTTAGGGTATTGATGGCTTGTCCAAAATCTTTTTTCTGGTCGTTGGGCACTTCTTTAAATGCTGCAAAAAAGTCGTTGAGCAATCCTTTTTTTCCTAAGTATTTTATTCGGAAATCTTCTGTTTCCTGAAATGAAGTTGCTGTGAATTTCTCAACTTCAGCGATGGCCTCTTTAATTTTTTCCAGCATTTTTTTTCGATTTATCAGTGGGCAAATTTAAAAATATAACTTTAGAAGTGAGAAGTTTTAAGTAATGTTATTTAATCTCACGCTTCATGTTTTTCTCGCAAAGGCGCAGAGACGCAAAGAAAAAATTCTATGTAATAAGTTTTTTCTCGAGAAAATACTGCACAATGGCTTCTTTCATTAAAACGCTTTGCTCACCGGCTTTGAGTGGCGGCAACTGTTCTTTTATTGTATAATGCGGCCAACCGTCTTCATCTTGGTAGTCAAATTCGTAATATCCATAGGGCTCAAGAAGTCTGCAAATGGCGATGTGCATCAGGTCGAGTTTTTCGTCTTTTTTAAATTTTCGCTTAAAGCGACCCAATTCCTGTATTCCTATTAAAAAAATTATGGCATCCAAATCAAGTGCTTCACCATCTGCAAAGGAGTTGCTGAGGTGCTTTACCAAGGTTTCCCAGCGTGCTTTTAATTCTTCGTCTCTTGCCATTGCATTTAAAAATCTGATTTGAAGTTGCAAAGATACAAACCCGAAACGAAGTTTTAGTATATTAGCCTGACTTAACCCGATAAACATGAATGTTCTCGATATTGTTTTAGGTGTATTCCTGCTTGTGGGCCTTTTTCAAGGATTTAGAAAAGGCTTTTTTGTTGAATTGGCCTCGCTCCTCGGGTTGATATTGGGTGTGATAGGAGCCATTTATTTTTCCCATTTTGTTTCGGGCTTTTTGATAAAATTCTTCAGCTGGAAAGAACAAACGGTTAACCTTGTTGCATTTGCAATTACTTTTATAGGCATAGTGATTTTGGTTTCCATGCTTGCCAAAGTGCTTACACAAATGGCCGATATTGCGGCGTTGGGATTAATCAACAAGTTTTTTGGCGGGGTGTTTGGCTTGTTGTCTTCGGCGTTTTTCCTGAGTGTTTTACTTTTGTTTTTTAACTCTTTTGAGCAGGATTTTTCAATTTTGGAGGAAGAAAAAAAGGAAGCATCCATATTGTACAAGCCGATTTCTTCGCTTGCTCCTATGGTGCTTCCCAAATTGATTAAAGAACTGAATGAATATATCGAGCCGGCTGATTAAAAGTCCAACTGATAGACTTCATCCAGTTTTGAATTGTTGTCAACTCTTGAAACTACTTCCTGAACTACTCCTTTTTTGATGGAATATACCCAACCGTGAAGCATCAGGTCCTGATTGTTTCTCCAGGCGTTTTGAACAATGGATGTTTTGGCAAGGTCAAACACCTGCTCACTAACATTAAGTTCAACAAAACGGTCAAAACGCTTGCCTTCATCTTCAATGGCATCAAGTTCTTTCTGATGCAGACGATATGTATTTTTAATATGCCTGATCCAGTTGTCAATGATTCCATAAGATTTATTTCCCATCGCTGCCTGAACGCCACCACAACCATAATGACCACAAACAATGATGTGTTTCACCTTTAATACATTTACCGCATAATCGACAACGCTTAGCATATTCATGTCTGTATGTACAACCAGATTGGCGATGTTTCTGTGAACAAAAACCTCGCCGGGCTGTGCGCCAATAATTTCATTTGCCGGAACACGGCTGTCTGCACAACCAATCCACAATAGCGGTGGCTGTTGCCCTTTTGCCAGTTTTTCAAAATATTCGGGGTCTAAGTCTAATTTGCTTTGTACCCATTTTTTGTTGTTGTCCAGTAATGATTTATAAAATGTATCCATAATACTAAAATTTATAAGGTTTGTAAAGTTAAAATTTAATTGTGTTATTCCATGCGTTAAGCAGATTCTTTTAATCCAAAAAACTCCCTGTAACTCTTCGGGTTTTCCACTATGCCCCGTTCTGAAATCAGTTTGATGGTAATATTCCTGTTTTTGGCTTTGATGGCAAATTCGTCAAGAATTTCGAGTACATCATAATCAAGCACTCTTGTTTTTCTTACGTCAAGTTCCAAGAAAGTGTTGTTTGGCAAAGCGCTCAACTCTCTCAAAATGGCTCCTTTGTTTAGGAAAGTTACCTCTTCTGCCAGTGTCATTTTGATTTTGTGCTGGCCATTGCTCACATCCTCAATATGCAGGAAGTGTGAATTTTTATAATTGTTTATCAAAATGGTAATAAACCCTACGGTTAAACCAAGAATAATTCCGGTTAACAAATCAGTAACCACGATGGCTATTACAGTAGTAATGAAGGGAACAAATTGTTCTCTTCCTAATTTGTATATCTGAACAAATTGTTTTGGGTTTGCCAGTTTGTACCCAATAACCAAAAGTACTGCTGCAAGAACCGCCAGCGGAATCAGGTTTAAGTATTTTGGAATTAATATAATACTTACCATCAGGAAAAACCCGTGCAGTATTGCAGATAATTTGGTTCTTCCACCGCTTTGAATGTTGGCCGAGCTTCTTACTATCACCTGAGTGATTGGGAGACCACCTATAAAGCCGGAAACTGAATTCCCCACACCTTGAGCAACAAGTTCCCTGTTTGTCGGAGTAACACGTTTTCTGGGGTCCATCTTGTCTGTTGCTTCTACACAAAGCAAGGTTTCCAGACTGGCAACCACAGCCAAAGTTATAGCAACAATATAGATGTCAGGATTTAAAATAAAGGTGAAATCAGGAAACATAAATTGTGCGAAAAATGAGCTTATGCTATCAGGAATGGGAACGCTCACCAAATTGTGTGATTCAATAGCAAGGTTTGAATTTGAATTTCCAAATACTACCTGATAAACAATCCCCATAATTACCGCAATAAGTGGCCCAGGAACAATTTTAAAGATTGGGCTTTTCTTTGCCAGCACATTTTCCCAAATCAATAATATCGCTAATGAAACTACTGTCACAATAACGGCACCTATTGAAATGACTTCAAGCATTTTTTGCAAAGCAGTTACCAGTGATTCCTGATCTGAAAACAATGAGCGCGTATCACCGGCATAGGCCCTGTTATAGCCTAAAGCGTGTGGCAATTGCTGAACAAAAATTATGATTCCAATTGCAGCCAGCATTCCTTTAATGACAGACGACGGGAAATAATATCCCACAACCCCTGCTTTTAAAATACCGAGAATCACCTGAAAGATTCCGGCAAATACCACTGCCAGTAAAAAGGCTTCATAAGAACCCAGCGTTTGGATGGCTCCATAAACAATAACTACTAATCCGGCAGCGGGGCCACTAACGCCAAGCGAAGAACCGGAAATAGAGCCAACGACTATGCCGCCTACAATACCCGCAATCAACCCTGCAAATAGTGGCGCACCACTCGCAAGCGCAATTCCCAAACAAAGGGGAAGCGCAACAAAAAACACGACCACACTGGATGGTAAATCTTTTTTAATATGTTTAAACATAGCAAAAACAGTTTTTTACTTTGAATTTTTAATTTCAAAGAAAGATTAAACTTAATTTTTTAAATAGGGATAAAAACTAAGGTTAAACCTGTTCCGGTGGGGGGGAATGAAGCTCAAAATAAACCGTATTCCAATTAATCAAGTGAAAATCCGGAATATTTTTGGTAGCTATGATAGAAAGGTTTGGTGTAAACGAAAAGAATTTACTCAGTAGTTTGGTGGGTTTTTCACCAAACTTTCGCTCTTCACCATTTTGTTCTTCCTCTGCAACTGAATAGATGTATGAATAATCAAACCCGGAATCCAATAAGGTTACCACTGTGGGAGTAACCATATAGGCCATAAAAAGCGAAACTAAAAATGTACTGATAGTTTTTGCCATTTGTTTTGATTGACTGGCACAAAATTAAAATGAAGAACTTTTATTTTTTGTTAAGACATTATTAAAAGTGCTGCTATTAGAGCTCTTTCAGGTGTTCTTTTAGCATCCACCCTTCTTTGCCATCTGCAAGTTTGATGCGCTTCCAGTCATCTACTTCGTTGATAATTTCCACTTTAGTGCCCTCATGAATGGTAAAGGATACTTCGCTTCTCATAACAGGTTCACTCCTCACCTGGGTGGAAGCTGCAAAAACAATTCCGGCTCTTTGTTCAACCACGGTATCATAATTTTTAAAGGCAAAGAATACACTTAGTAAACCAATAAATAACGCCAGCATAGACCCTGAAAAATAGATTCTTTTTCTGGATGAGGACCGGGCAAAATAGTAGAGTATAAATAATACACTGAATAACACCGTAAAGATTACTGCTGCAATTGCCCAACCATCATAGGAGTACATTTGCGAAGTGTTTGCAATCCAGGTGTTGAATAAATTCTTTGGCAGTGGCTCTATGATGTCCACAGTGTTGTTTTGGGCAATTGCCAAATTGTTCCTTATTTCAGCATCTCCCGGGGCGAGCTGCAGAGCCTTTTCATAATAATAAATGCTCTCGGCGAGGTTTTCTATTTTGTAATAGGCATTCCCCAAATTAAAATACAGTGCGGCAGAATGCTCTCCCCGCTCCAAAACAGTTTCCCACGTGGAAATGGCTGCTTCATAATTTCCGTCTCTGTATTGGTTGTTTCCTTGCTCAAAAAGGGCTTCGTTTTGTCCAAATGACAACAATCCGCAAAACAATAAAAGGAACAAAAACCTGCTCTTCATAATTATGAAATTTGCTTATCAATTTTAGACAATACTTCTGCTGCTTTTTCATAATCCAATTGAATGGCACCCTCAGTAGTTGGGGTATATCGGGCATATTCACAGCTTTTTAGCAAGCTTATAAATTCTGAACTCACTTCTGCCGAAACTTTTCGGTCAAGCAAAATTCCTTCAATGCGTTCTTTTGAAAATTCTGAAGTTTCTATGGAAAGTTTTGCTTTCAGGTAATTGTGCAGCGCGCGTTCCAAAGCATCATAAAACTGCTTTTGGTCGCCCTGATTCCTTTTGGCTTCAGAAAGGTATTTCTTGGCCAGTCTGTTTGCTTTTTTGAGTCGTTGACCGGCAACATCACTTTCCATTTCCTTTTGTTTTCTTCCAATGAAAATTACGAGAGGAATCAACAGTAAAGGTCCCGAAAACAACGTCCAAAAAACAGGTGATTTGAAAAAAGCTCTTTGGTCGACAGCAACAAGATTGGTCTCGAGTTTTATATACTTAAATTGTTCATTAGCTTGTACCACAGGCTGCCTGAAAGCTCCTTGAGGTGACGCCGGCATAGACCCTGCAACCGGGCCACCTTCCACTTGAATAAAAATTTCATTGGAGGTGATTGTTTTGTAAGCGCCAGTTTCAGGGTCAAAATAGCTGAACGAAATTGGCTCAATAGTGTATTCACCCTGAAATTGCGGGATGATGGTATAACTTTCTGATATAGAACCCCGCATTCCGCTTATGGTTGTATTGGTGCGGTCCCTGAATTCCGGCTCATAAACTTCAAACGCTGATGGCGCGACAAGACTTGGTGGCCTGAAAAGTTTCAGGTTACCTGTTCCGGTAATATCTATAGTGAGATCAAGAGACTCACGGGCGGCCAATTGATTTTTATTTGCGTTTACTTTCAAGTCAAATTGACCCACCGCTCCTGAAAAATTTGCAGGTTGACCGGCAAGTGGAAGTGGTTTGACATCTATTGTTCGGGTTCCTGAGGTGAGTGTCCTGTTGATACGGGTCATAAATGGCCTTCCAAAAATATCCCTTCTGTTGGTTCTCACTTCCACCTGAACATCGAGTGATAAAGGTTCAATTTCCACTTTTCCTGATTTTTGAGGATAAAGCACAGTACTTCTTAAAATAGCATAGCGATAAGGCCTGCCCTGATAAGTTCCTTCCTGAACATTGAGTTGCGGGTTATCAATATTCTGGCTCCAGAAATCAGCGAAGTTTGGATTATCGATTACTCTCCAGCCACTCACTGAAGTTTCAGGTGAAACATAGAGCTTGTAAGTAACTATTATGGCTTCGTTGAGATACGGATTTGCTTTTGAAATTTCGGCAACAAGGTGAATATCGCCTTCTGATGCTATTACATTACTATCACCGTCGCTTGGTTGGTCAACAGCTGCCACAACTTCGACGTCTATGGGAACGGTCTTGTAAATTTCCCCATCAATTTCAATGGAGGCCTGCCCAATAGTAAATGTTCCTCTGGCTGTGGGTGAAAGAAAATAAGTAAAGGTTTTTGAGTATGTGCGCTGTCCGTTAATCCACATATTGCTCACCGATTGGTTGGGGCCTGCCACCACTCTGAATCCGGCAAAATTGGGCGGCTGAAAATTGTCGCCATCTTTATTCATCTCAAAATCTACCCGCAAACGCTCATTGACACCAAGTTTATCCTTACTCACTTTGGCAACAAACGTTACCTGTGCAAACACGGGGCTTGCAAAGAGAAAAAGCGCAGCGATAAGTACCAATTTTGCTTTCATCCTGATTAGATTACAGTTGCGAATTTAAACTTTGTTTTTACTGATTAGTATTAATCTTTACTTAAAAAAAGCAAAAAAATTTCTAAACACTTTATTACCAGTCTTTTTCAGGACTCACTTTAACACCTTTTTGCTTTTCGGCGTTGATTTTTTCCTGAACTTTTCGCTCTTCATTATTCATAGCTTCCAGTAAACTCTGGATTTGCTGTGGTGATAGCCTTCCTTCCCTGGGTTGAGGTTCTCCCTGGTCATCAGATTCCTGAGGCTCTCCTTGATCGCTTTGGTCTTGTGATTGTTGTTCTTCATCACCTTCATCGCCTTTGTCTTCACTGTCGCTATCCTGACTGCCCTGGTCTTGCTCTTTCTGACTGTCACCCTCCTGCTCGTCCTGGTTTTCATCTTCCTGTTCGTCCTCACTTCCGCCGCCTTCATCGCCATGTTCTTCGAGCATTTTTTTGGCTAAAGCCAGATTATACCTTGTTTCTTCATCACGGGGGTTGTTACGCAAAGCATTTTTATAGGCTTGCACGGCAGCGCGGTATTGTTTTTCATTCATAAACACATTGCCCAGGTTGTGGTAAATCTTGTGCTTTTCTTCTTTGGTTTGGGCTACTTCAGCAGCTTGTATATAGCGTTTTCCGGCTTCGGCGTTTTTACCCATACCGTAATAGGCGTTCCCAAGATTGTACTTGGCTTCGGTATTTTTGGGATCACTGGCAATCACCCTTCTCAATTTTGCTTCCGCGGAAGCGAAATCTCCACCATCAAGGTTTTTTTGTGCTTGCGACAACAACTGTTGATTTTCTTTAGCACGCGCCAATTCCTCCTTTGATTGTGAAAAACCAAAAGCTGAAAACAACATCGCTATGATAAGAAACTGTAGCCTCATTCTTTATTTTCGTTAAACAAATTCAGTTTATCGAGCCAAAGCGTTTTTCGTTCCAACAGGAAAATATCCAAAAACAGTAGCAACAACGCCACTCCCAAAAACCATTGGTATTGGTTTTTAAATTCTACAAACTGCATGGTTTCAAACTCTTCCTTGTCAAGGGTATCCAAAAATTTTACGATTTCATCCACAACCTGATTTGTAATGTCGCCATAGAGGAAAATTCCTCCTGTGGTGTTTGAAATTTCCCTTAAAACATCTTCTTCCATTCGGGTGATGACTCGCTCGCCGTTTCGATCACGCATGTATTCCTGAAGAACGCCGTTGCGCTTGATGGGTATAGGCCCGCCGGTGGGAGAACCTACCGCAATGGTGATTATTTTGATGCCTTCAGAAGCAGCTTCGGCAGCAGTGGCTGTTACATTTCCCTCATGATCTTCCCCGTCTGAAATAATGATTACAACCCTACTTGTCTCATTGCCATTGGTGAAATAGCCTTTTGAAAGTTCGATAGCCTCTGAAATCGCTGTGCCTTGTGAGGAAACCATATCAGTGTTCATGGCTCTTAAAAACATTCTTGCGGCATTGTAATCTGTGGTGATGGGAAGCTGTGGAAAAGCGCTGCCGGCATAACCTATGATGCCCACCCTGTCGCCACCCAACCTGTTCAACAACTGATTGACGATTTGTTTGGACTTTTCAAGCCTGTTTGGCGCAATGTCCTCTGCCAGCATACTTTTGGAAACATCAATGGCAAAAACCACATCGACTCCTTCGCGTTTGATTTCTTCAGTTCTGCTGCCCATCCTTGGGTTAACCAATGCGCCTACTAAAAATGCAAGTGCCAGACAGAAAAATATGATTTTTAAAACGGGCTTGAAGTTTGACCGCAACGGGCTCAGCCTCTCTAGGGCTTCTTGATCGGCAAAACGTTTTTGTGCTCTTCTTTTCCAGAAATGGACACCCAGAAACAAGAGCAACACCAGCGGGATTATCGCCAGAAAATAAAGGTAATATGTTTCTTCAAGTTGATACATTTTAAACAAAACTTCTAAACAAGGTGAATCGCAATAACAATTCAAACATCAGCAATACTCCCGCCCATAAAATCAACGGGCGAAATTTTTCTTCATACGAAGTATATTGAAACTCTTCGATTTCGGTGCGTTCCAGTTTGTTTATTTCTTCATAAACTTCTTCCAGTTTGGAGGTGGACCCGGCCCTGAAATACTTTCCGCCGGTTACCTTGGAAATTTCTTTTAACAATTCTTCGTCAATTTCGACGGGCATATTTGCATACCTGAATGTGCCGTTAGGGTTTATCGCCACCGGTGACATGGCCATTCCGGTGGTGCCAATGCCAATACCGTAAACCTTAATGTCAAAAGCCAGCGCCAATTCTGTAGCAATCATTGGGTCAATAAATCCGGCATTGTTCACACCATCAGTAAGTAAAATCACAACTTTACTTTCAGAAGGGCTGTCTTTGAGTCGGTTCACTGCTGTCGCCAATCCATCACCTATGGCGGTCCCGTCTTCAATGGCAACACCGTAAGTGATGTTGTTTATGGCATTGACTACCACATTTTTATCAGATGTAAGTGGCACTTGGGTGTAACTTTCCCCGGCGTAAATCACAATACCTATGCGATCATTGGGTCTGTCCATCACAAAGTTTGAAGCTACTTTTTTTAGAGCTTCCAACCTGTTGGGCCTTAAATCCCTGGCCAACATACTCCCTGATACGTCAATTGCCATCACGATATCAATCCCCTCAGTGGTTTTGATTCTGGAAGTGGTGTCCACATTTCTGGGTCGCGCCATGGCTACTATAAGTAGGGATATTGCTGAAAGCCGCAAAACAAAAAGCAGCGGTCTTAATTTTGCCAGCCAGTTTGAACTTTTTTTAAACCCTTTAATCGCCGAAAGCTTTACTGATGCAGTTGTCTGATTTCGTTTCCATAAATACCACGCTATGGCCACCGGCAGTGCCAGAAACAGCCAAAAAAACTCGGGATTTACAAATTCAAAATACAAGGGTATCATCGTTGTTGTATTAATTCAATTTCTACTGAGTTTAAAACTCTTTCTTTTATTTGCTGAGAATATATATCGTCCTTCTTGTTTATGATAGACAATGTTTGTGTTGCTCCACTTTGGCCAAATAACAAGACTTGATATTCTACTTTTTTCGGACTGATTTTTCCGTTGGGCAACCTCATGTTAAACTCACCTGAAGCCTTAATGCCCCTAACACCTTTTTCTGTTGAGAACCACTCTTTTTTAACAATCATATTTACTGCTCCTTCACTTTCAATCCCCATTAAGGCTCCTTCTAATATAGCGTCAAGATCCTCATCATCAAGTTCAATTGGTTCTCCCTTAAATTTTAAAATAGTCAAATTTACATATAGAGCTTCACCATATACACCAAATTCAAAATGTTCAACTTCACCAATAACATCTGTATTTGCTTCATCTGTAGGCAAATCCTTTCTAACAAGAACATCTGGTGTTTCAAGAATAACTGCTGGACTGCCATATTCACTTTTAATCCACTCTCCCTCAAGAAGCGATTTGGTGTAGTTGCCAAATACCTTGTCTTTGACCGTTTCTACTCCAAAAATGACAGAAAGGGCAATTGCTGACAATAACAGCACAGAAGCAATCGATGCCAGTATGATTTTAATTTTCTTCCTTTTCTTTTTCTTTAAAAGTTCTTCCTGATACAAGGCATCTTTAAGTTTTTCTTCCTCGCTGGGTTCCGGGATGGACTCGTGTGTAACTTTAATGATTTCTTCAATTTCTGTTCTGTCAAGTTGTGCCTGACCGCTTTCCATTTGCATTTTTGCAAACTTGATTAAATCTGCACGTTTTAGGATTTCCCTTAGTTTGTGGATGGTGGTCTTGTCAAACTCCAGTTGGCCGGCATCTTTTTTAAGTTCCAGTGTGGCAATGAGTTCGTCTGTGGTACTTTCTAGAGCAGCTTCATCGACTTCACGATCGAGATAGCGTTTTACGATTTCTGTGAGTGAGGAATAATAATCTTTTACCCTGTTTTCTTTCAAAAACTCTGAGCTGTCAAGTGTTTGCAGTGCCACCAAAGCTTCTTCAAACGGTGGCAGTTGTCGTCTGGCTTCTTCCCTCTTTTTCTTTTGGTGTAAAATCAAATAAACAATTCCTGCAATGATTGCCAAAATCAATAACACCCAAAGCAAATATTTCAGCCAGTTGGTTTTTACGGGCGGTACGTCTAAAAATGGCTTGATGTCAAACATCGGTTGCACAAGTGTGTCCACAACTACATCTGCAACCTCAACCAGTAAAGTATCTGTATAAAAAACTCGCTCATTGATCAAAACCCGCTGTTGCGGAAGGACATACCTGCCGGAATCAAACTGGGTAAGGCCATACTTTTTAATTAGCCTTGTTCTATCACTTTCAAAAGTGGTGTCTGTGGGATAAAATTCAATCACTTCCAAAGGAAGGAAGGTTTGCCCTTCAGGAAATTGCACAGTTTCTGTGGAATCTATTTTTACTTCAATGCTGTAGATAAATTCTTCCCCGATTCTGAGCGAAGTTGTATCAAGCGTGGCCTTAACCTGTGAAAAAGCCTGAAAAGAAAAAAACAGCAAAAACAACACCATCAACATCGAAAATCTTAGTGCAGGGAAGTTGTTTTTAACTAAATATGGCATTTTCACTTTATCCATTTATGCTCTTTGCTTAAAATAGTTCATCAGTTTTTTTACATAACTTTCATCTACCCGGCAGTTCATAATTCCCGCACCACTTTTGCGAAAGCTTTCCTGAAAAAAACTTACTTTTTCAATGTAAAATTTGGAGTAATTGGCCCTCACTTTTTTTGAGGTAGTGTCCACAGCAATGGTTTCTCCGGTTTCTTCGTCTTCTGCAAAAATTACACCAAGGTTGGGGATCTGCTCTTCCCTTTCATCATAAATGCGAATACCGGTAAGGTCATGTTTTTTGGCGGCAATTTTTAATGCACTCTCATAATTTTCATCAGTGATAAAGTCAGAAATCACAAATGCGATTGCTTTTTTCTTTTGCACGTTGGCCAAAAACTGCAACGCCTGTTCAATGTTGGTTTTTTTGCTTTTTGGCTGAAACTCTATTAGCTCCCTTATAATTCGTAAAACGTGAGGCTTTCCTTTTTTGGGCGGAATGTAAAGTTCAATCTGGTCTGTAAACAACGCCAGCCCTATTTTATCATTATTCTGCAACGCCGAAAATGCCAATGTGGCGGCAATTTCGGTGATGATTTCATTTTTAAACTGTTTGGTAGATCCAAAAATTTCTGAACCGCTGATATCCACCAGTAGCATCAAGGTGAGTTCTCTTTCCTCTTCAAATACTTTCACGAATGGCTCATTGTAACGGGCTGTCACATTCCAGTCGATGTTTCTCACATCATCCCCAAAATAATATTGTCTCACTTCGCTGAATGTCATTCCCTTTCCCTTAAAAGCACTATGATACTCCCCGCCAAAAAGGTTGTCACTCAACCTTCGGGTTTTGATTTCAATTTTTCTGACTTTTTTGAGAAGTTCTTTGGTATCCATAATCGGTTTAAGGTTCAGTCACTAAATTGTAACCTTTTAAGGTCACTAATTTACTCACCACTATTAACTAACAACTATTAACTAACTATGGGACTTCAATCTGATTGACAATTTTATTAATCAAATCTTCGGAAGTGATGTTTTCAGCTTCGGCTTCATAAGTGACCCCTATTCTGTGGCGGAGTACGTCATGTACAACGGCCCTGACATCTTCTGGAATCACATAGCCTCTACGCTTGATAAAGGCATAACATTTTGAAGCAATGGCCAGATTGATGCTTCCACGTGGTGAAGCACCATATTGGATGAGTGGCTTGATTTCGGCCAGATTGTATTTTTCAGGATTTCTGGTGGCGAAAATGATATCGAGGATATATTTTTCAATTTTTTCATCCATATACACTTCACGAGCAGCACTTTGAGCACGCAGAATTTGTTCTAAAGTCACCACTTGATTGACCTTGCTGAAACTTTCTTTAAGGTTTTGCCTGATGATGAGTTGCTCTTCTGCCATTTGTGGATAGCTGATGACCGTTTTTAGCATAAAACGGTCCATTTGTGCTTCTGGAAGCATATAAGTTCCTTCCTGCTCAATGGGGTTCATTGTGGCCATAACCAGAAACGGCTGGTCAAGTGTGTAAGTTTCTTCACCAATGGTCACTTGTTTTTCCTGCATGGCCTCAAGCAAAGCAGATTGTACTTTTGCAGGAGCGCGGTTGATCTCATCAGCAAGGATAAAGTTGGCAAATATGGGTCCTTTTTTGATGCTGAAGTCGTTGAGTTTCATGTTGTAAATCAAAGTACCTACAACATCTGCAGGGAGTAAATCCGGTGTAAATTGAATACGGCTGAAAGTTCCGTGAACAGCTTGTGAAAGCGTATTGATGGCAAGTGTTTTTGCAAGACCGGGAACACCTTCCAGTAAAATATGTCCTCGCCCCAACAAACCTATAAGCAATCGTTCAACCATATATTTTTGGCCAACAATTACCTTATTCATTTCCATAGTGAGGATGTCTACAAAAGCACTTTCTTTTTCGATCTTTTCATTTAATGCCCCAATGTCAATTGTTGCGGTATTTTCTTCCATAATCATTGATTTTTAGTAAAGTATTTTGCGAATGCAAATTCAAAAATTATAATCATTTATCTTGTTAATGATAGGTTAAAAATAAAAAGACAGCACTTGTTAGTGCTGCCTGATAATTTATTAATGTTTATTAACACAAATTTTAAAACAAAGTAATTGTTCCAAGTGCTGTGACGTTACCGGTAGTCACAATTACGTTTTCAAGAACCATTACCTGCAATCCAGATGCAACTTCTGGTTCAATGGTTACTGTGTAAGTTCCTTCAGGTACTCCATGAAGTACAAAATTACCTTCTGCATTGGTATATGCAGATATAGTGTCAATTCCATTGGTTGCAGTTACTAAGGCCTGGATTCCAAGAGGCAAGACCAATCCTGAAATTGAACCAGATTCTGCGGCAGTGCTAACCCTAATTACCGGTTTTAACAAGTAGCCACCGTTACCTTGTACAACAATAGACTCTGCCACATCAAAGTCAAGCATAAACTCATACAATACTCCTGCTTCAAGGGTTTGATTTATATTTAGCTTTAAACCTGATTGTTGAGCACTTGGGGTTTGTAAAGGATGAGTTTCGCCATTAACTACAATTGAGTTTTCAGAGCCTAATATTAAACGCATTTGAGTTATGTGCCCAGAAGGAATTTCTTCATCGGCCAACAATACACTCACTCCACCTGTGAGCTCTAGCAAATCGTAAATTCCGGCATTAATTTGACCAAGTGAAACTTCATTTTCACTGCCACTATATTTCACAACTACATCCTGCACATCAACATAAACATGTTCATAGTCGCCGGGTGCATCAGTCAAACTCACCATTATTCTTGAAGTTTGCTCCTGACTGTTGTCATCATCACTGCTGCAGGCAGCAAAAAAAACTGTTGCTAAAGCCAATAAACTGATTTTAAATAAATTTTTCATTTTTTTGTTTTTATGGTTAATCGTTATTTGCTAATTTAACTTCAACTACAACCTAAAATTATTTTTTTAACAAACCTTAACTCGTAGCTTAACTAAAAATTAACTGCAAGTGTTCCCCAAAAAAACATTAATTTTAAGTCTTATTTTTACAATAAAATGACACAGAAAACCGCTTTAATAACAGGTGCTACATCAGGAATAGGAATGGCTGTTGCAAAACTTTTTGCCGAACAAGGATATCGTCTAATTCTTTGTGGAAGAAGAACCGAAAGACTTGAAAAATTGAAAAACCAATTAATATCAAAAACCGATGTTTTCATCTTGAGATTTGATGTGAGGGACCAAAAGGCGGTTCAAAAAAGCATTGAGGGTTTACCGGAAACGTTTTCAAATATTAACATCCTTATCAATAATGCCGGAAATGCACACGGGCTTGATAATTTTCAGGAAGGGAATATTGATGACTGGGATGCTATGCTGGATATCAACGTCAAGGGATTGTTGTATGTAACCAAAGCTGTTTTACCGGGAATGCTTGATAGAAACTCGGGTCATATCATTAACATTGGGTCAACGGCCGCAAAGGAAGTTTATCCCAAAGGAAATGTTTACTGTGCCAGCAAAGCCGCCGTTGATGCAATCAATCAAGGTTTACGCATCGACTTAAACGGAACAGGAATAAAAGTGGGCGCCATTCATCCGGGACTCACACAAACTGAATTCAGCGAAGTGCGCTTTAAAGGCGACAAAGAACGGGCAGACAAGGTCTATCAAGGTTATCAGCCCCTCTTGCCTGAAGATATTGCAGAGATTATCCTGTTTGCCGTTACCCGCCCAAAACACGTGAATATTGCTGATTTGGTGGTTATGAGTATTGATCAGGCATCAAGTACAATTGTGAATAGAAAACAGGAAATTTAATAACGAGATTTCCGCCTACGCAGAAATATTATAATGATTAACAAACGCTTACTTATCAAAAACTTGCTTGCTCACAATGATGAGTGCAGTTTTTATGACAAAAAGTTGCGGTTTGATTTCAGTAACAAAGAGGGTAAGGCCAAGTTTTTAAAACACATTTGTGCATTGAGTAATTCCAACCCCAAAAACAACTCCTATATTGTGGTGGGGATTGATGACAGTACCAATGAAATTCTGGGTGTTGACTTTTTTGACGACAGCAAAATCCAAAATCTGGCCAATGCCTATTTGGACAATGCCCCATTAATTTCTTATGAAAACATTCCTTTTCCGCATTTGCCAGAAGGAAAAGTTGTGGGCCTGGTTACCATTAGGCCAAATAATAAAATCACCTCACTGAAAAAAAATATCTGGAAATACTGGGGAGGCAGTGTTTTTTTCAGGGACGGCAGCATCTCTATGCCCAAAGTGTTTGATATCGAAATAAATGATATCAACTCAAAAATAGTTGCCGAAATTGAAACTAATGCCAAAAACAATATTCAGCTAACCCTGGACGGGGTGATGGATTTTATTGTAAACAGGCACAAAGACCTTGAAGCACATTACAAGGTGTTTAAGGAGGTTTTTGTGGTTTGCTGGGCGGGAATTCCTAAAAAGGTAAAAAGCAATATCTTTTATTCCAGGGTGGATATTGAGCTCATAAACGAGCAGGTTAGGCTATTTTATTCGGCATTGGATGAAATCACCATCGACTATACCAATGATTATTTTAAAATTGTGGAATATGTAAAACTGGGGTTGCATTCAGACGCCAAATATTACCCACTGGAAGAATTAACCATTAACTTTAACGAAAACGGCTCTTACAGTATTGACAGTAACCTGATATTTGAGCCACCGAGATTTGACAAAAAAACCTTGTTTCATATTTACAACAGCAACAATACCCTTATTGATAAAATAAAAAAAAATATTGCCTTAACTTCGCGTGAAGTAAAAGATATGATTAACCTGCCGGCGACCTATCTGTTGTGTTACCTCAACGATTTTGAAGATGCAAAAACCAAACTTGAAGACGCAAAACCATATATAAAGGATTATAATGAAAAAGTCTATTCCTCTTACAAAGAAGTGATGAGGATTATGAGAAAAGTAAATTACAGTTAACAATGAGAACCCTAGTAATTGGAGACATACATGGCGGATTTAAAGGTTTAAAGCAAGTACTTGACAGGGCAAAAATAACCTTTAAGGACCAATTGATTTTTTTGGGCGATTATGTGGATGGATGGAGTGAAAGTGCAGAAACCGTTGCATTTTTAATTGCGCTTTCACAAGAAAATCAATGTATTTTTATTCGTGGCAATCACGACGATTTGTGCCACAAATGGCTCGCTCAAGGCGAAAAACCTCAACTTTGGGTACATCAGGGCGGGCAATCCACTATTGAGAGTTACAGTAAAATGGGTGACAAAGAAATTAAAAACCATGTGCCGTTTTTTGAAAATCTTAAAAGCTATTTCATCGATAAAGAAAACAGGCTGTTTATACACGCGGGATTTCAAAACCTAAAAGGCCCACAATATGAATATTATGACACTGCCGCTTATTGGGATAGAACACTTTGGGAAACGGCACTCGCTCTTGACAAAAATTTAACCCCCGAAGAAACCCTGTATCCTGATCGTCTAAAAATTTTTGAAGAAATCTATATTGGGCATACCCCTGTTACCCGTATCGGGAAAACAGTGCCCGTTAATGCCGCATCTGTATGGAACATTGATACCGGAGCCGCATTCAAGGGACCGGTGACTGTCTTGGACATCAACAGTAAAGAATTTTGGCAAAGTGACCCGGTCTGGATGTTATATCCCGACGAAAGAGGAAGAAATGTCTATTAAGTATTTAAAATTAACTATTTTTGAAATCTGTTTTAAAAACAATTCCTATGAAGAAAATTGTCCTACTGTTTGTTGTATTTGTTTTTTCTTTTAATCTAACCGCGCAAGAGTTTCCCAACAACGAAATCAAACTCAATATTGCCAATGTAATAGCTATTGCCTCAGTAGAAATTGGGTATGAATTCTTATTTGATTACAGTCAATCTGTCGATGTAGAATTACTGATTAACGACCGAATCAATTTTCATAGTGAATCAGGCTCAAGAAAGTTTAATACCAACAGTATAAAAGTGGGTTATAATTACTACTTCGGGACTGAAAACCCCGGTTCGGGTTTGTATTTTAATCCTTTTGTTAAATACCGTTTTGGGGATTTTGAAGAAGTATTGCCTATTGAAATCGCCCCAGGAGTTACTCAGGAACAAAAAGTTGAAACTGATATGAACTCCTTTATTATCGGGTTGGGATCAGGTTATAAATGGAATTTCAGTAATTCATTTGTTGTTTCTGTATATGGAAGTATTGGCAGAAATTTTAGCGAAGATGTGCAAGACCGCTTTCAAGCCATCGAGTTTCACGGTGGGGTTGGTGTGGGATATCGCTTCTAGGCCTTATTCAGGTTGCAAAGCAATTTCCACTTGTTGAGGTATCACATGGCACTCATCTGAAGTCACTGTAATTGTTTCAGAAACATAAGTAACATACTCTTCAGCAGAAACAGTAAGTATATAATTCCCTTCCCTTTCCCAGGCCCCGGCAAAGGTTGGAATGATGCCCTCCATATATTGTAAAGTTTCAGAATAATTGCCGTCTGTTGCAATTACTGTTACCCCTATACCCAAATAATTATTTGTAACAGCATCTTTTACGGTGATGTTTAGTCCGGCACGAGCCTCCATCGTGCAATTGACTCCATCGTCTTTTTTGCATCCTAGGATGCATAGTGCAACAATAATTAAAAATATCTTTTTCATAAAATCAAAAGTAGTTGATTTATCGACATCAAAATTAAGACCATAAAAATAAAAAACCTCCTCAAAATGAGAAGGTTTAGTACAAATTAGATATGTTTAATATTTACAAATCAAACTTAATCCCTTGTGCCAAAGGCAACTCAGTGGTATAATTGATGGTATTTGTTTGTCTTCTCATGTAGATTTTCCAGGCGTCACTTCCGCTCTCGCGTCCTCCACCTGTATCTTTTTCACCGCCAAAGGCACCACCAATTTCAGCTCCTGAAGTTCCAATATTGACATTGGCAATCCCACAATCGCTTCCAGCTTGAGATAAAAAGGCTTCTGCCTCTCGCAAGTTGTTGGTCATAATTGCAGATGACAACCCTTGATTGACTCCGTTTTGGATTTCGATAGCATTGTGCACATCGCCGCTATACTTTAGAAGATACAACACCGGTGCAAATGTTTCATGTTGTACTATTTCAAAATGGTTTTTCGCTTCAGCGATAGCAGGTTTCACATAGCAGCCACTTTCAAAACCTTCGCCGCTTAACACACCACCTTCAACAATCACTTTACCACCCTCTTGCACCACACGATCCAAAGCTTCCTGATACATTTTTACAGCATCGGTATCGATAAGTGGCCCCACATGGTTGTTTTGATCTAAAGGATTTCCAATGCGCAATTGCTTATAAGCAGCAACCACGGCATCTTTTACTTTATCATAAATGGATTCGTGAATAATGAGTCTTCTGGTCGAGGTACAGCGTTGTCCTGCAGTACCCACTGCACCAAATACAGCACCGATAACGGTCATCTTGATATCGGCATCCGGGGTTACGATGATGGCGTTGTTCCCTCCCAGTTCCAGCAAGGTTTTTCCAAGTCGTTCGGCTACAGTTTTGCCTACAATTTTTCCCATTCGGGTAGAACCTGTGGCTGAAACTAATGGTACACGTCTGTCTGTGGTCATCATTTCGCCCACGCGGTAATCACCGTTAATCAAGCAGGAAATACCTTCCGGCAAATCATTGTTTTTAAATACTCTTGCTGCAATTATTTGGCAGGCAACTCCACAAAGCGGAGTTTTTTCACTGGGTTTCCATACACAAACATCGCCACATACCCAGGCCAATGCTGTGTTCCATGCCCAAACCGCTACCGGAAAGTTAAAAGCAGAGATAATTCCCACTACACCCAGTGGATGGTATTGTTCATACATTCTGTGTCCCGGACGCTCACTGTGCATGGTCAAACCATGAAGCTGTCGCGAAAGGCCCACAGCAAAATCACAGATATCAATCATTTCCTGAACTTCGCCCAAGCCTTCCTGATAGGATTTTCCCATCTCATAAGAGACCAGCTTACCGAGTGGTTCTTTCAAACGACGCAATTCATCACCAAATTGACGCACTATTTCTCCACGTTGCGGGGCAGGTTTCAAGCGCCAGGTTTTAAAAGCCTCTGTAGCAGCAGTCAAGGCTTTTTCATAATCTTCTTGGGTGGTGGTTGTTACCTTAGCAATCAATTGACCATCTACTGGCGAGTATGAAGCCAGTTCTTCCCCGGAAGAAAACCAGTTGTTCCCTGTAGAAGTTCCTTTATTTGTTGATTCAATTCCCAGTTGTTTTAATGCTTCGGAAATACCAAAGGCAGCAGCTGTTTTTGACATATGTTTTGAATTTTATTTTAGAAAATAATTTTTGCGAAGGTATGAATTTAACACCCTTTAGAAAAGAAAAGCTAGCATATAAATTATTACTCCGTACTTGTAAACCTCGGGTCAGTTTCCATCACGGTGCCGCATTTATTACAAGTGCGCAAGTCCTTAGAATTGTAAAAGGTTTTAAAATGTGGTAAAAAGTCTTTTTCTACATCGTGGAGTTCAAAATAGACTTCGTGTATTTTGTGATTGCAATTGTCACAAAACCAAAGCAGACCGTCTGTATATCCTTTACCCGCGCGCTTCCGCTCAATAACAAGACCAATTGATCCGGCACTTCTTGCAGGTGAGTGCGGCACTTTGGCGGGATGCAGGTACATATCGCCGGCGTGAAGCTCCATTTCTTTTCGTTTCCCATCTTCCTGAATAATCACTTTAATCGAGCCTTCAAGCTGATAGAACAGCTCTTCGGTTTCGTTATAGTGATAATCCTTTCGGGCATTGGGTCCGGCTACAATCATTACTATGTAGTCGCCTGCTTCTTTGTAAAGGTTTTTATTTCCTACCGGGGGTTTGAGGAGGTCTCTGTTATCTTCAATCCACTGATTGAGATTAAAAGGAGATTGAATAGCCATTTCCTGTACTTTTAAGGTTTACGTAAAAATACAGGAAATCTCGCTATTCAAAAAACTTGGGGGCAAAAAAAGTATTTTTATTTCAAATAGAATAGTTGAGTGAAAAAGTAACGGCCTTGCTCATTCTGGAAAACACCAAAACCACTATGTGTAAAGTTGCCTTCGATATTTTCTCTGTGGGCAGGACTGTTTATCCACCCATTGACTACAGATTCTGCATCATTATATCCATAGGCAACATTTTCACCTACCCTAACAGCACCTCTGCTTTTTAATCCTTCAGATCGAACGTGAAAGTTATGATGGTTAATTTGGCTTAAAGAAATCATGTAATCAGTATGGTCAACTGCATATGCAGAAGCATAAGCCTGATCCATAATCAACGGATTTAAACCAATGGACACCCTGTGGTCGTTTACTAGGTCTAAGATTTCATTTGACATTTGTGCATCATTCTTAAGAACAATACTCAGGTCAATTTCATAGTTAATAGCATCCTTTGAATCTATTTCATCTTTTGAGCAAGATGTAAAAAGTACAAGAACAGTTAGGACTAATAGTCCGCGTAGTTTTGTTTTCATAGTATGTAGGTTAAGTTTGGGTACTTAATTTTGTATTAACTTTGGGAATTAATACATTTCAAATGTAAGTAAAAAAACAACACAATCTACACTTTATCCTATTTTTTATGTATTTCATCGGATTTTATCATATTTTAAACTACATTTTTCTTACAAATTCGACGACATTATCATTTGGAAACATCAGTATTCATGCAGAATTGTTAACTTTGAAAAACAAATCAGATTTTTATGAAAAAAATTAAAATTTTAACATTTATTTTATTGGTTTTTATTGCATGTAAGGATAAAATGAGCAGTAATTCCGATAAGGAGACGTCAAATTCTCACACAATGACTCAAAAAAATGAATTTGGGATCATACTTCATGGTGGAGCCGGAACCATTTTAAAAGAGCATATGAGTGATTCTCTGGAACTTGCATATAAAGAAGTGTTGGAAATGGCCATCAAAACCGGTTACACTATTTTGGAAAATGGTGGCACCAGCCTTGAAGCGATAGCAGAAACTATCAAAATAATGGAAGACTCCCCTTTGTTTAATGCAGGGAAAGGAGCTGTTTTCACCCATCATGAAACCAATGAACTCGATGCTTCTGTAATGGTGGGAAACACTCAGGATGCAGGCGCAATAAGTGGGGTTACACGTGTCAAAAACCCCATTGACCTTGCGATAAAAGTAATGACCGACTCTCCTCACGTAATGCTTAGCGGTGAAGGTGCAGAACAATTTGCCTCAGAACAGGGAATTGAACTGGTAGATCCTTCTTATTTCTTTACCGAAAACCGTTTCAGATCTTTACAACACATAAAAGATTCTGAAAGAACAGCACTCGACCACGACGGGAAAACATCTTCTGTAACCCCTGAAATTAAAGATTCAAAATTTGGAACCGTTGGTGCAGCCGCGCTAGACAAACACGGCAACCTGGCTGCGGGAACCTCAACCGGCGGGATGACCAATAAGCGATGGAACCGCATTGGCGATGCCCCCATCATTGGAGCAGGAACCTATGCAAACAATGCCACTTGTGCCGTTTCTTCAACAGGCTGGGGCGAGTTTTTCATAAGAGCCGTTGTGGCACACGACATATCAGCCTTGATGGAGTACAAAGGACTTTCGCTTGAAGAAGCTGCCCGCGAAGTCATTCAGAAAAAAGTTCCGGCTTTGGGTGGTGATGGCGGTATTGTCGCCATAGATAAAAACGGACATATGGTAGCAGAATTCAACACTGCTGGCATGTACCGTGCCTCTATGAACGCTCAAGGCGAAATAACAATTGGTATTTATAAAGAGTAATGAAAACAAATTTTCAACCCTATTATACCGTCATATTTACTTCATTAAAAAATGAAGACGATACCGGCTATACCGAAATGGCTACCAGAATGGAAGAACTCGCCAAGAAACAACCCGGTTTTATGGGTATTGAAACCGCCCGAAACGAAATTGGAATAACGGTAAGCTATTGGGAAAGCCCGGAAGCCATCGCCAATTGGAAAAAAAACAGTGAACACCTCATCGCTCAGCAAAAAGGAAGAAGAGATTGGTATAAATGGTATGATGTAAAAATTTGTAAAGTTGAAAGGGAATATTCTTTTGGACAAAAAGATGTTTAACGCAACTTAAATCCCTTTGCAGCCCACCAGGGTCTAATTTCTACTGCCAATCTTCCTGCCTGTACCATAGGGTCAAGATTTGCCAGGCTATCGGCAATTTGTAGTGTGGGGACATTGTAAATGGTGATTCCGCGTGTTTCCCCATCATCACCAAAAGGACCTGAAATGTCTGCAAATCCCTCATTATACATTCTGCCCAAATGTTCCAAATGCAGTTTTTGAAGGCTGTCTGCTTCGGTTTTTGATTGCATACGGTTTTCGCCCAATTTTAAAAATGCCATAAAATACTTTTGCATAATCAAGGTGTCCTTTGTTTCAGGGTCGATAACTTCAAAAATTTGAAAGCCATCCTCAATAAGATGCTTTTTAATTTCCGAAATAGATGGAGCTTCTTCCTGATGAGAATGCGCATGAGCTGGAAAATCTTTGTGGTGCTTTTCTTTGCAAGAGACAAGTAATGCTATTGTAAAAAGACAGATTAGAGATTTCATAATGAATAGTGTTTTGGTTTAAAGCCAGACCTATCAGGTTTTTAAAGCCTGACTGGTCTAAAATGTTAGAATCACTTCCAGTTTTTAAAAGGGTTTAAACTCAATTGCGAATTGTAATATTTTACCTCTCCGGTGACTTCTTTTCCCAGCCAAACCGGTTTTTCAAATGCCTCATCTTCTGAATTTAACTCGACTTCTGCGACAATCAATCCCTCATTTTCACCTAAAAAGACATCAACTTCAAAAGTATGGTTTCCTGCCTTTATTTCATATCGGGTCTTTTCAATGGCACCGGGTTCACACAATAGCAATAAGGCTTCAGCATCAGCAACTGAAATTTCTGTTTCCCATTCTGTTCTGATGGTTCCTGCTTTGTTGGAAATTCCTTTCACGGTTAAAAAACCTTGGTTTCCTTTGATGCGCACCCTCACGGTTCTTTCAGGGTGGGTGTTGAGGAAGCCTTGCACTATACGGATTTGCTTAAATGCCTCTTTTTTAAATGTTTCAGAATTGACTAAAAATTTACGTTCTATTTCAAGCATCTTTTGCGATTTCTTTGATGGTTTGATTTTCAATACGTTTTTTTGAATGTCCTTGGTTTGCAAGAATGACCATCGCTTTTGCAATGGTTTCAGGCGGGATGGTGCGGTAGTTTTTTGGGATAATGGGGTTCAGTATTTTGAAAAGAAACTTGGCTATGGATTCGCCAAGCCGTATTTCACTCCTATTTCCTCCAATTAATCCGGGTTGTAAAATGTATGTATTTTTAATGTTTTGTTTGAGAACATCGCGCCCCATCTCGCCTTTAATCTTGTTATAAAACACTTTACTGCCCGGGTTGGCGCCCATTGCCGAAATGATAATAAAGGTGCTGATGTTATTCTCTTTACATATTTTCGCTGCAGCGAAAGGGATGCCATAATCAATTTTTCTATAAACCCTATTATCCGGGGTTTTTGACTTGGTAGTGCCTATACAACAAAAAACTTCATCGGCTTGAAATAGTTCTTTATGATTTTCCAGCTCAAATAAATCAATGAGATGTTCTTCAAGCTTGGGGTTTGAAATGCCCACACTGCTGCGGGAAAACAATTTTATTTTTTCATAGCGGTCATCATTCAACAAAAAGTCAAGCAAAATGCTGCCTGTTAAACCTGTCGCACCTAAAATGATTGCCGTTTTCTTCATAGACCTAAAATTACAGTATTTTTGTGTTATGCACGACGAAATTCCCATCAGAAAAATTATTCACGTGGATATGGATGCTTTTTTTGCTTCTGTAGCGCAACTGGACAATCCTGAATTGAGAGGAAAACCCGTTGCCGTGGGTGGTCCTTCAGATAGGGGCGTGATTTCAGCTGCCAGTTATGAAGCTCGAAAATTTGGAGTGCGCAGTGCGATGTCAAGCATTGTGGCTAAAAAGTTATGCCCTGAGTTGATTTTTGTGAAGTCAAATTTTGAGCGTTATAATGAAGTTTCCAAAAAAATCAGGCAACTATTCCTGGAATATACTGATTTGGTGGAACCGCTTTCGCTTGACGAGGCCTACCTAGATGTGACCGAAAATAAAAAAGGAAATCCAAGTGCCACGCTTATCGCGAAAGAAATACGTCAAAAGATTTTTGAGCAAACCGGCTTGACTGCTTCTGCCGGGATTTCCATCAATAAGTTTATTGCCAAAGTAGCCAGCGACATCAATAAACCCAACGGACAAAAAACCATCGCGCCTGAAGAGGTGTTGGATTTCATTGAAAATCTGGACATCAGGAAATTTTATGGCGTAGGGAAAGTCACCCAGGAAAAAATGTACAATCTGGGCATTTTCACGGGCAAGGATTTAAAAACCAAATCGCTGGAATATCTCACGGAAACCTTTGGAAAAAGCGGGGCTTATTACTATTATGTTGTGCGCGGTATTCACAGAAGTGCTGTAAAACCAAATCGCATCAGAAAATCCCTGGGCGCCGAGCGCACTTTTTTTGAAAACATTTCTTCAGAAATTTTTATGCTGGAACGTTTAAATGACATCGCCGACGAAATTGAACGCCGGATTAAAAAATCAAAAGTGGCCGGAAAAACCGTGACTTTAAAAATTAAATACAGTGATTTTACATTACAAACCCGCAGTAAAACCTTGCCTTATTTTATTTCAGATAAGGCTTTGATTCTTGAAACTGTCAAAGAGTTGCTTTTTCAGGAAAAAGTATCAAATTCTGTGAGATTGCTGGGTATTTCACTTTCAAACCTAAATACAGAAATCACCGGAGAAAAGAATAAAATTAAACCTCAAGAAGTTAACGCACAATTAAAGTTTGATTTCTAAGAAAACAGCTTATCAAATTTAATCCTAATTCCTATTTTTTTTTAACTTTATAATATCACAGGATTTAAAAAAGAGTCCCAAATCTCTAATTAAATGTATCAAGCTTTCTATCCATCAAAAGCACTTGAACATTTTGTGGCATTTTATTATGTGATGGAAAAAAATGTTGCCAATTTAAGCTCACAAACCCCTGAACTTATTATGCCTTCAGGAGCTCCTATCCTTGGTTTCCACTACTCAGGAAATTATAAATTGGATTATAAGACAAGACAAGTAGAAATAAAAACCACTTTGCCGGATTTTTATATTGCAGGACAACAAACCGTTAGTTACCTCCTTACGGTTTCAAAAAAACACACAGCAATATTTGGCATTGTACTAAAACCAAAGGCTCTTTGGTATTATTATGGGGTAGATATGAGAACGATAAATGACAAAGTTGAGAAAATGGAACATGTGCTGGGTAATGAATGCAATGCCCTTTTTAAAAAATTTAAAAACACCAAGACAAATGTGGAAAGGGTATCCTTGATGGAAAAACATTTTAAAAATAAAGTCAAAGAAAAAAATTATATCCCATCCCTCATCGACACAGCGCTGGACTTTATATATAAAAAAAGAGGATGTACCAATCTAAAAGAACTTATTAAAGAAACAGGCCTCTCTGAGCGAACTTTACAGAGACAGTTTTCTGTTCAGGTGGGTGTAAGCCCAACACAATATGCAAGACTTATAAGGTTCAATAATCTTTTCACTGAAATTGCTAAACCTGAAAATACTTTAGACATTTCATTCCTGACCTCATTTTATAATTTTCATGACATTTCCCATCTCAACAAAGAGTTTAAAAAATATTGTGGGGAATCACCGTCTGATTTTTTGATTGATAAATTTGTTTTATTAAAAGAACTTATCCAGGACCAACCTTATCTCTTACAAATACAAAACACAGGCAATCAATTACCCTAGACTGATTTGTCGGGTTTTTACAAGCCTTTTTTTGCTTCCTTCTTTAAATTTATCAAAATTATAAGTCATGAAACCCAACTTTATACTATTGATAATAATTAACTTGATTTTATTAGGATGTAATGAAAACAAGAAACAATCTGAAAACCTCACTGAAGATGCCTCTAACCCTAAGTTTGAAGAAAAACAAACAAATAATACATCGCTAAGACAAAATGGTGATTACCAATTGCTCTTTCATAGTACCAGGGATGCCAGCCCTTTAATCTCTACTTCTGAAATTGAATCCATTCTTTTACTCCCTCAAGGGAGTGTTACTCAAACCAACACAGCAAATCTTTGTGCTTATGAAATCGTTTTTACAGATGGCACAAAAACCGCAATTACAATTTCGCCGGAAAAAATGAGTAGAAGTGCCATCGCTGTCGAAATCGAAAATTTTAAAAAAGACAATACCGGAATGTTACAACATCAAATAAGCACTACAGGTGATACATATTTGTGTTTGGCAAAACCACAATCCCGTCTTATGCTTTACAACGATAATTATGACGGCTATGTCCTCATTGGGTTTTTATCCCAAATGGTCCCAAAAAACGAACTTGCCCCTGCTGAAAAAAGAAGGGAAAATGCCATCTTGATTGGCAATGCGCTGTTGGAAAAATATAAAAATTAAGGCACTATGAAAAACTATCTTTATATATCTGTATTATTTCTATTTACCATTTATATTGGTCACAGTCAACCATTTGAGCTTGATCCTAAAATCACACCCATAAAACTTGAACTTCAGGAAAACAAAAAATATAAAGGTGAGAAAGGAATTGCCACGCTGGGCACAGTAAAAGATTCTTCAAAGTATTATTTTGTGAAGGGACATTCCATGTTTCAACTCATTGATGTATTTATTTTTGGACACGGTAACAAAAACCCCCTTGAGGCAGAATTGGTAAAACATACATGGAATGACGTTGCCGACAAACAATCCACAAAATCAGCTAAAAACGGAATGATCCATTTTAAACTTCGGTCTTACGGTGATTTTGGAATAAAGGTTAACCCGACTTCCGGGGAACAGATTAATTATTCTATTGTAGTTAAAGCCGGAGCACCCAAAAAAGAATACCTTGGCGAGCCTTTTACAAAAATAAAAGAGAGTGAAATGAATGCTTCCGTTGCAGGAGGCGCTTCAAGTAATAGTGGAGGCTCAAATACACATTTATACGTTTTGCTGGGAATTGCACTTCTGGTAATAGGTCTTCTCGCCGGAAAACTAATGGGCAAAAAGTCTGCAACACTTATACTATTGCTTTTTGGAACAACATTTTCATTACTGGCACAACCACCTTCAGGCACCACCGGATTTTATTCAGACGGCCAATACTTCAACCCTCAGGATCTGGATAATGGAAATTTTGAAAGAGCCATCAGGGATCAAAGTGGCTATGATCCTACAAGTGATATAAATAATTTACAAAATTCCTATAACAGAGTTAGGAATCAAACTCGTGAAGGAAAAGAACTGATTGAGGAATACTTGGCCTTAGGGGATTGCATGACTTCTGCACAACTTCCCAATAGCCCGACAATTCCATCTTTTTGTGATGCAGAAAATGAGGATGATGATTGTTCTTCATGTTTTTTAAATGCCCGGAATGAGTTTAACCAAACCCGTTATTTATTGGAAGAGCTAAGAACCATTTATAATTGTACTAAATCCTTTAGTGGAAAAGCGATTTCTTTTGGGGACAATGTTTCAGGGATTCACGGAGTATCAGGATTGGTCTGGCAAGAGCAACGCAGGGGAATTGAAAAATCACTCAAAGACCTCGAAGCAGCTTATGACCAAAAATATGAAGAACTTAAGAAAAGACTTAAAGAGTCCATGATGGAATTGAATGCTTGTGAAGCCCAATTTGGTGTGGAAGACTGGTATGACCGTTTTGGATATATGTATTACGAATTCATGGCAGCTGCATACAAACGGGCAAATTAATTAATGATGTATCGACTTTATTGTTTACTGTTTTTATTCTTGTTTGTTTTTTGTTCAGACAAAAAAAATGCTGAAAAAAATGAAGCGGAATATTTTACAGATTTGGAGATTATTGAGCCTGTGAAAAAGGATAAAAAATCCCCTTCCCAAATTTCAAAAGTGAATGTCAATGATCCTCTTGAGGTGTCCTCATTTTTAAGTGGGGTGCAGCAAGACGAATCAGTACTCGAAAGCTTTAAAGCTAATCTTCAAAAAGGCATTTACAGCGAACTTGAGCTTAAGCAATTGATTCATGAAATTGACAAAAGTTCAATTTCAGATTTTAATGCTGATTTTGACAACTCATCTTTAACCAATGAGGTTAAAAACAGCACTCAGCAACTATTTAACACTGTGGGAGGCTCCATCGATAAACTCATGTTTGCAACTAGTGACAATCCTGAACTAAACAGTGTGAAGCAAATGATACAAGGTCAGTTGAAGCGCATTGAAAATTCAAGATCAAACAATGCAAACAGGCTCACCAATCAGGGCAAAGAAAACCTGAGATTGTTTCTTGCAGACAATCCCGAAAGTATTATCTATGAAAAATTGACCGCATTTACCCTTTACGGAACCGGCAAACAAATAACTGCACTGGAAAACCTTGCGCAAGTTGATGATGAGGAAATTCCCGGGCTGCTTTCAGAATTTTTTAATATGCCTGAAAATGAAGTTTTGTTGCTTAAAAAAGTTCCTATTTTCCTAAAATATGCCACTGAAAAAGACGCCATAGAGAACAATGCCTTCAACCTTCATCCTGATATTGAGAATCACCTGAAAAACGGAAATGCATCAGAAAACTTTAAAAAATTCATTTCCAATTATCAAAAAGGGATTGATGTAAACAGCAGATCTGTTCAAAACAAATCAAAGCGCGCCCGAAACGAATTTAGAAAGCTAAATCCTACATGGTATGGCTCTGATGAAACATCTGGCAATACATATTTTGACGAAAAAGGGAATGCAGTTTACCTCCCTTTGGGAGACAAATCTTTTGCAGACCGGGTAGTGAGTCATCACGTTGGAAACCCTGCAGGTGGATTTTCTGAAGGCGCACTTGGCCCTCCTGACATGTCAAACTTACCTTATGACAATTTTGACCCAAGAGTATGTAATATTGGTGTAAATGGGGTCTTAACACTTGAGTTTATTGACAATGTCATCGTTGATGTGAATGGTCCGGATTTGTATGTGTTTGAACTGGGAGCCATTGAACCAACCAAACTGGAAATCTCAAAAGATGGTGTGCATTGGATTGAAATTGGTAAAATTCAGGGTGGTACTGCGGCTGTTGACATCAAAGATTTTGTAAAGCCCGGAGAAACTTTTCATTTTGTAAGGTTGACAGACTTAAATACCCCAAGTGCACTTCCCGGTGCAGATGTAGATGCTGTTGCCGTTATTGGAGGTGCTGTGAGATTTCAACTGGACAGTGCAATACTATTTGAGTTTGGAAGCTATGAGTTAAAAGAAGAAGCCATTGAAGCTCTTAAAACCCTTGTTCAGGAGATTTTGCAACTAGAAAAAGGAACTGTAATAATCGAAGGGCACACTGATAATGTGGGAAATGCTTCTGCTAATTTAAAACTTTCAGAACAGCGTGCACAGAGTGTTGCCACGGCTTTAAAAAAGCACATGGAAGCTTCCCCTTTTAAATGGCAAGTGAAAGGTTTTGGACAATCATCACCATTAGCACCAAATGACACTGATCAAAACAGACAAAAAAACCGTCGGGTTGAAATTTTGGTTTTACCTTATTAATCTGCTATGCCTGTGAAACCCTGAGCGTATTCACCATCCCTTTATCAACAATAGGCATCGCAGCAAGGTTGATTAAAAAATCCCCTTTCTCCACAAAATTTTTCTCAAGGGCAATTTTGTTGACATCTGCAACGGTTTCATCTGTAGTAACATATTTATCGTAATAAAAAGCCCTTACTCCCCACAGTAAATTCATTCTGGTAATGATGTTTTTGTTTGAACTGAACACCAAAATATGTGCATTGGGCCTCCAGGCTGAAATTTGAAAGGCCGTGTATCCACTATTGGTGAGTGTGCAGATGGCTTTGGCTTCAATTTCGTTTGCCATCAAAGCAGCATGATAACAGACTGATTTGGTTACATATCTTATTGTTTTTATTTGTGGCGGTTCCTGGGGAACCCGAATGAGTGATGAGTTTTCTACACTCTTTAGAATTTTTGCCATCGTTTCAACCACTTGCACGGGATAATTCCCAATAGAAGTCTCGCCCGAAAGCATCACAGCATCGGCACCGTCCATGACAGAGTTGGCAACGTCATTGACTTCGGCACGCGTGGGTGTCAGTGAAGTAATCATGGTCTCCATCATTTGAGTGGCAATGATTACCGGAATCCTGGCATTTTTTGCCACAAGCACCAATTCCTTCTGAATGAGAGGCACTTCGTGAGCAGGGATTTCAACACCCAAATCGCCTCTGGCAACCATCAGCCCGTCACAGTGGGCAATGATTCTCTTGATATTTTTAACTGCTTCGGGCTTTTCAATTTTTGCTATTACCGGTATTTTGTGTTTTGAATGTTCTTTGATAAGCTCATTTAAAATTTTTAAATCATCGGCATCTCTTACAAATGAAAGTGCAATCCAGTCCACTTGTTGCTCTATGGCAAAAATGGCATCTTCAATATCTTTTTTGGTCATCGCCGGCAGCGATATTTTTGTATTAGGCAAGTTAACACCCTTTTTGGAGCGCAACGGCCCGCCTTGAACAACAACGGCTTTGACTTCGTTCTCTTTGTTTGTTGATACTACTTTAAAATGAAGTTTACCGTCGTCAAGCAATATCATTTCCCCGGGCTTCACATCTTTCGGGAAAGTGTCATAATTCATATAAACTTTATGGGCGTTACCTTCAAATTCTTCTCCTGTACAAAAAAGTATTTCGTCCCCTGGTTTAACGATTACCTCCTCTTTCATCATACCAACCCGCAGTTTTGGCCCTTGTAGATCGGCCAGGATTGCAGGTGTAAAATCTAGTGAACTCCCTATTTCCCTAATGGTTTCTATGCGCTCTTTAACATTGGTATAGTTTGCGTGGGAAAAGTTGACTCTAAACACATCAACCCCTGCAAGTATCATGTTTTTGATGGTTTCCCTACTTTGAGTGGCGGGCCCGAGAGTGGCAACTATTTTGGTTTTTTTTCTTTGCGGCATTAGTCAAAATTTAAATTGTTTTTGGACTTTAATTTGCTTTGATCCACTATGTAAGCAGTATTTAAGAACTGTATACTGTTCAGTTGAGGTAAAAGATTTATTTTGTAATACTCAGGATAATCTGTTACGATTTTTAAAAAGTATTCTGTTTGTTTGTATTCCGGAATTAAATAATGTGTTATCTCCTCACTGCTACTGTCAAAGAGGCTACCGGCACTTGTTGTTTTTTCAGTTACTGTTTTGACGGAATTATTAATTAAATAAATAATATCTTCCTTTTCAGTATCATAAAACTCAAAAACCGAAAATGAAATATGCCCCTCTTTTTTGAATAAATCCAGGTCTGTTGTTGTTCTTTTCAGGTTCAACTTTAAGTGTTTATTGATTAAAAAAGCAAGTTTAAAATCCTCAACATTGCTATGGATGGCAATGAGCAGGTATTCGCTCTCCAAGATGAGCCCCAGATTGTGGCGTTGCATAGTTTTTCAAAATCATTAAGATGTAAAGATAAAGGATACTAAGGGATGTATGAAACTGCTGATGTAAAATTTTTATTAAATAACTCAACCACTAAGTCAGTCAGCGTCTTTTTTGATTTTGTTCTGAAGTTTATAATAGGCTCGTTTTGCGGCGCGCTCCTCGGCTTTTTTCTTTGAGGTTGCGCGAGCTTTTGCGGCTATGGTGCCTTCAATTTGAAGTTTTACGGCAAAATGTTTTATGGTATCATTTCCGGTATCATCATAAACGGTAAACTCAAATTTTTTCTTGTTTTTTTGGCACCACTCGATTAAAAGACTTTTATAACTGGTGATTTTCCCTTCGAGTTTTTCGATGTCAACATAAGGTTTGATGACGCGTTTGTGAATAAATTTTTCGCAGTATTTGAAGCCTTTGTCGAGATAGATGGCTCCCACCAAGGCTTCAAAAATATTTCCATGAATATTAAGCCCAAAACTTTCAAGAGGTATGGCTGACCGCACAAACCGAATTAAATCCAAATCCCTCCCTAACTCATTGAGATGTTCACGACTCACGACCTTAGACCTCATTTTTGTGAGGTACCCTTCGTTTTCTGAAGGCACCTTTTTAAATAAATGAGCAGCAATAACAGCTCCCAACATTGCATCTCCCAAAAACTCAAGGCGTTCATAGTTTAAAATATTTCCTTTTTTATCGGTAATATTTGTGGAACGATGCGTAAATGCCATTTCATAGATGGCAATATCACCTGGCCTGAAGCCAATTATTTTTTTTATTTCATTAAAAAAATTCCCGTTCTTTTCAGTACGGGAATTAAATATGTTTCGAAAGGAATTCATTAAATCTTACTGTTCAATCTTTCTGAAAAGAATACAGGCATTGTGACCACCAAATCCAAATGTATTACTCATAGCCACATTAACTTCTCTTTCTTGAGCTTTGTTGAGAGTTAAGTTTAATGACGGATCGATATTTTCATCGACAGTAGTGTGATTAATGGTTGGAGGGACCAAACTGTGTTTCATTGCTAAAATAGATGCAATGGCTTCAATGGCTCCTGCAGCTCCCAGTAAATGCCCTGTCATTGATTTTGTTGAATTGATATTGATTTTGTTGGCATGTGCTCCAAAAACTCTGGAAATGGCTTTCAATTCAGCAACATCTCCCAAAGGTGTTGATGTTCCGTGAGTGTTTATGGCATCTACTTGATCGGCAGTGATACCGGCATCATTTAGGCAGTTTAACATCACGCGTTCTACACCAATTCCATCAGGGTGTGGTGCTGTTAGGTGATAAGCATCACTCGTCATACCTCCACCAAGAACTTCGGCATAAATTTTTGCACCGCGTGCTTTTGCGTGTTCATATTCCTCAAGGATTAATGCTCCAGCGCCTTCACCAAGAACAAAACCGTCTCGTGTAGCGTCAAAAGGTCTTGAGGCTGTTTCGGGAGTATCGTTCATTGTTGATAAAGCATGCATGGCGTTAAATCCGCCCATACCTGCCTTGGTTACTGCCGCTTCTGAACCACCGGTAACTATTACGTCACAGTGTCCCAAGCGGATGTAATTGAGTGCATCAATCATCGCATTGGCAGATGAAGCGCAAGCAGATACCGTGGTATAGTTTGGCCCCATAAATCCATGTTTAATGGAAATGTGACCCGGCGCAATATCTGCAATCATTTTAGGAATAAAAAAAGGGTTAAACCTTGGCGTGCCGTCGCCAGCAGCAAAGTTTAACACCTCATCCTGGAAGGTTTCAAGCCCTCCTATTCCTGCTCCCCAAATAACCCCGACACGAAATTTATCCAGCTTTTCAAGTTCAAGCCCTGCGTCCTGAATGGCCTCATCTGAAGCGACAAGTGCATACTGAGCAAACCTGTCCAGTTTTCTGGCCTCTTTTCGGTCGAAAAAATTGTGGGGGTCAAAATTTTTGATTTCGCAAGCGAATTTTGTTTTGAACTTTTCAGTATCAAAATAGGTGATGGGCGCTGAACCACTCCTCCCATTCTTCAATCCGTCCCAATATTCAGAAATATTGTTCCCAATTGGAGTAAGAGCACCTAATCCGGTAACAACAACTCGCTTTAAAACCATTGTGGAGAATTTCTTATTTTGCGTTTTCTATATAGGAAATTGCCTGACCCACAGTTGAAATGTTTTCAGCTTGATCGTCCGGAATCTGGATATCAAATTCTTTTTCAAATTCCATGATTAGCTCAACTGTGTCAAGGGAATCTGCCCCTAAATCGTTTGTGAAGCTTGCTTCAGTTACAACTTCGTTTTCGTCTACACCTAATTTGTCTACGATAATCGCTTTTACTCTTGATGCAATGTCTGACATAATTTTAGTTTTTTAATTTTAGTAAGTCGCAAAAATAAAATATTTTAATTTAAAACAACACGATACTTGTAAAATGTGGCTCTAATTTAGTAATTTTTAGATTAACTCCATTCTATTTCTTTTACTTTTGTCATCTAAAATCTTTTACATTGAACGATATCAGCCATTCAAACACTAAGAATAAAATTGCCATTTTTGCTTCGGGAAAAGGAAGCAATGCAGAAAACCTGATTAAACACTTTAATAAAAGCACCTCAGCTTCTGTGGATTTGGTGCTTTCAAACAATGCTAATGCAGCTGTTATTGAGCGCGCAAAAAATTTGGAGGTAGAAACCTTTGTGTTTGGCAAAGATGAACTTAACAACTCTACCATAGTAATAGATAAACTAAAAGATTCACAGATTGACTGGATTGTGCTTGCAGGCTTTTTACTCAAATTCCCCGAAAATATTTTAAAGGAATATTCCGGAAGGGTGGTCAACATTCACCCCGCCCTGCTACCAAAATATGGCGGAAAAGGAATGTATGGCATGAATGTCCACAAAGCAGTGGTTGAAAACAAAGAAAAAGAAACCGGAATCACCATTCATTTTGTCAACGAAAATTATGACGAGGGGAAAATTATTTTTCAGACCAGAACTGAAGTTTTACCGTTAGATACTGCTGAAAAAGTAGCTTTAAAAATTAACTTGCTTGAACAGGAACATTTTCCAAGAGTTCTGGAAGAATTGATTACCAAAAACGGGAATGGCTAAAAAACAGAAATACTATGTGGTTTGGTTTGGCAACCCAACAGGAATTTTTGATTCCTGGGATACTTGCAAAAAGGCTATCGCAGGTGTTACGGGGGCTCAATACAAATCATTTTCCACATTGGCTGAAGCCAAAAAAGCTTTTGATGGTGAATACAAAGACTTTGCCGGGAAAAACACAAAGAAAAAGACACTTTCAGCAACCGAAAAAGCAAAATATGGCGAGCCCAACCTTTATTCAATAGCTGTTGATGCCGCCTCCAGCGGAAACCCCGGAATTATGGAATACCGTGGCGTGGATACACAAACACGCAAACAATTATTCCATCAAGGCCCATTTGCCGAAGGAACAAATAATATAGGTGAATTTTTAGCATTGGTTCACGGCCTGGCTTATCTGAAAAAAAACAACAGCGACCGCATTATCTATTCCGACTCAAAAATTGCGATGGGTTGGGTCAAGGTGAAACACTGCCGCACCAAATTAAAACAAACTTCAAAGAACAAAGCCCTTTTTGAACTTATTGCCCGTGCAGAACAATGGCTAAAAACCAACACATACACGACCAAAATTGTAAAATGGGAAACCAAAGCCTGGGGGGAAATCCCGGCAGATTTTGGGAGGAAGTAGGAGTTTACCATTGTGAATTGTTTTATTTACCTATAAGATAGTTTTTAAAATTTATGAAAATTAATATGTCTAAGTTTTTACTTGTCCTATCTATTTGTGTTCTTTTTATTTCCTGCAGCAATAACAATTGCAATGATGGTTTTAGAAGTAAATTCACACCTATATGGTATGAAACATATTTTGAATTGCTCAAACCCGACGGAAGTAGCTATGGTAATCAAGAAGTTAAAATCTCATCTTTAAGAAAGTTTGTAAATGGCGAGCTTGTTCCTTCAAACCCAAACTATGATGAATGGTATGACCTCTATGAAGTAAGTTATTACGACAGCATACCTGATATAAAAATATTTGGCCTAAGTTGTGAAACCTGCCTTTACAACTCGGGCTTATTTTATGCCGGTGGTCCGGATGAATGTGGATATGGCTATTTTGAAAACTGGAATAGAGAAATGTATTATCTCATTGAATTTCCCGATTTGCAAATAGATACGCTTCTTATAAATGATTTGCTTGAGCCTGGAGGAAAACGAAGTTTTAGATTCTACATCAATAATGTCGAAGTTGAAATGAATAATTTTCTATATTATCGATACCTTCAAATTATTCATTAAAATGCACCTTATTGTTTTACAAAAGATTTGTTCTATTTATCACATCTGTTTTTATTTATAACAACTCTAAATCTTTCCAAAAGCATTTTAAAGAATAACATCAAAGCCGTATATTTGCATCTTCATTCTAAACGCAGAAAATGCACAAATTAGTCATTGTGGGCACCGTCGCTTTTGATGCCATTGAAACCCCTTTTGGGAAAACCGACAAAATCCTTGGCGGGGCAGCCACCTACATTGGTCTGGCGGCTTCACAGTTTCAGGCTGATGCGGCAATAGTTTCTGTTGTTGGAGGTGATTTTCCCAAAAAATACATAGACCTTTTTGAACAGCGCAATATTGACGTTTCGGCACTTGAAGTAGTTGAAAGTGGCAAAACATTTTTCTGGAGCGGCAAGTACAAAAACGACCTCAACTCCAGAGACACTTTGGACACCCAACTGAATGTGCTCGCCGATTTCAACCCAAAAGTGCCTGAAAATTTTAAAAATGCAGAAATCGTCATGCTGGGCAACCTACATCCTGCAGTACAGCTTAGTGTGATTGAGCAGATGGAATCCCGTCCAAGTCTAATCATACTGGACACCATGAATTTTTGGATGGACAACACTTTGGATTTGTTAAAGGAGGTCATCTCAAAAGTAGATGTCATCACCATCAACGATGAAGAGGCCAGACAACTCACAGGTGAATATTCGTTGGTTGTTGCTGCAAGGAAAATTCAGGAGATGGGACCAAAGTATATTGTCATAAAAAAAGGAGAACACGGGGCATTACTCTTTCATGATGAACAAATATTTTTTGCGCCGGCATTGCCTTTGGAAGAAGTTTTTGACCCTACCGGCGCAGGCGATTCTTTTGCCGGAGGTTTTGCAGGATTTCTATCAAAATCAGGTGACTTAAGCTTTAACAATATGAAAAATGCCATTATTTACGGTTCTACCCTGGCTTCATTTTGTGTGGAGAAATTTGGAACCGAAAGAATGCAAACATTGACCCAGGCCGAGTTGCAAAAAAGATTGCATCAGTTTAAAAGCTTGACTCAATTTGAAATCGAATTAGCATAAACACGCGCTCCGAAATTTGGAGCGTTTTTTAATTATATTAAACACACCAGTCAGTGTTATGAGTGACCAGTTAAAACACGAGTGCGGAATTGCATTAATCAGGCTTTTAAAGCCTCTTGAGTACTACCATCAAAAATATGGCACGGCTTTTTATGGTGTCAATAAAATGTACCTGATGATGGAAAAGCAACACAACCGCGGCCAGGATGGTGCCGGTTTTGCAAGCATCAAACTGGATGTAGATCCCGGCAGCAGATACATTAGCCGAAAACGTTCAAATGCAGCCCAACCCATTCAGGATATTTTTACTCATATTAATAATGAAATCAATGCTTATTTTTCTGAAAATCCGGAAATGAAAAACGATGTTGCGGAACAGAAAAAGAACCTGCCCTACATTGGTGAACTTTTACTGGGTCATGTGCGTTACGGGACTTTCGGAAAAAACAGTGTGGAAAATGTTCATCCCTTTTTACGTCAAAACAACTGGATGCACCGCAATTTGATTATTGCCGGAAATTTCAACATGACCAATACCACCGAACTTTTCAATAATCTGATTGATTTGGGTATGCACCCCAAAGAAAAGGCCGACACGATTACGGTTATGGAAAATATTGGTCATTTTCTGGATGACGCTGTTAGCAAACTTTACAAAAAAGCAAAGTCTAAAGGTCTTTCCAAGGTGGAAGCCTCGCCTTACATAGCCAAAAAACTTGACCTGCAAAAAATCCTAAAAAAATCATCCAGGGAATGGGATGGTGGTTATGCTATGGCCGGGCTTTTGGGACATGGCGACTGTTTCGTTCTTAGGGATCCTGCCGGAATCAGGCCAACATACTATTATAAAGATGATGAAGTAATTGTAGTCGCTTCAGAGCGACCGGTTATTCAAACCGTTTTTAACGTGCCCTTTGAAAGCGTTCACGAACTCGACCCGGGCTGTGCGCTTATTGTGAAAAAATCGGGGAAATTCTCCATTGAGCCGGTTATAGCACCGCTTGATAAAAAGTCTTGTTCTTTTGAACGCATTTACTTCTCCAGAGGAAGCGATGCTGAAATCTATCAGGAACGAAAAGAACTTGGAAGACTTTTGATGCCAAAGGTACTCCAGGCAATAAATTATGATACCCAAAAAACCGTTTTTTCATATATCCCCAACACAGCAGAAACTTCCTTTTTTGGAATGGTAGAAGCGGCTCAAGATGAGCTCAACAAACAAAAAAATGAAGCCATTCTGAGAGAACAAGGAAATTTAACAAACGAGAAGCTGGAAGAAATCCAGTCTTATAAATTGCGAACAGAAAAAATCGCGATTAAGGACGTTAAACTGAGAACTTTCATAACCGAAGACAGCAGCCGGGATGACCTGGTGGCTCACGTTTATGATGTTACTTATGGTGTTATCAAACCGGGAGACAACCTGGTGATCATTGATGACAGCATTGTTAGGGGAACAACACTTAAAAAAAGTATTTTAAAAATTCTGGACAGATTAAACCCCAAGGAAATTATCGTTATTTCTTCAGCACCACAAATCAGGTATCCGGATTGCTATGGTATCGACATGGCTAGACTGGAAAATTTAATTGCTTTTGAAGCTGCGCTCGAACTCCTTAAAGAAAACGGCAGACAACATATCGTTGAAGATGTTTACAATAAGTGTAAAAGTCAGGTAGATTTTAATGATTCAGAAGTAACCAATTTTGTCAAGGAAATTTACGCCCCTTTTACTGATGATGAAATTTCTGATAAAATTGCAGAAATTCTGAAGCCTGACGACATAAAGGCAAATGTTAAAATTATTTTCCAAACAGTTGAAAACCTACACAAGGCTTGCCCAAAAAATTTAGGTGATTGGTATTTTACCGGAAATTACCCTACAGCCGGGGGAAACCGAGTAGTTAATAAAGCCTTTATAAATTTTTATGAAGGAAACAAAGAACGTGCTTACTAAATTTTCAAACCAATTTTTTCTTACTTAATTCTTATTAATTTAATCGTTTAGTCGATATTATTTGTCTTTAATCTAAAATTTTATTTTGTAAGTATCTATTAAAAATAATTGAAATATATTTGACTATACCATAGCATAAGTAGGTTAAGTTCATGGTAGATTTGGGGCAAAAAAAGGTAAACTCTCGTTTACCTTTTTTTATTTTATTTCATTCCAAATATTCCAAAACAAAAACATCTTTTTTTCTCTCATTTTTGTGCCTTTTATCGGATATATAAGGTTTTTGTCTAAAACTTAATATTGCAAAGCTGCATTCATATATATTTGGCTCACCATAGCATAAGTAGGTTAAGTTTATGGTAAATTTGGGGCAAAAAAAGGGAAACTTCCGTTTCCCTTTTTTTATTTTATGGAATCAATTCTATTCCTCGTTTTGAACATACCTCGCTCCCACTTCTTTCCAATCAATTACGTTAAAAAATGCATTGATATAGTCGGGTCTTCGGTTTTGGTAGTTTAAATAATATGCATGTTCCCAAACGTCCAAGCCAAGTATGGGTGTACCCTCACAACCAACTTCCGGCATTAGTGGGTTGTCCTGATTTGGAGTTGCACAAATTTCAAGCTTACCGCCCTTGTGAACACAAAGCCAGGCCCAACCTGAACCAAATTGTGTTGCAGCTGCTTGTGAAAATTTTTCTTTAAAATTCTCAAAGCTTTGGAAGTCGTGGTTAATGGCTTCAGCCAATTCGCCCGTGGGTCTTCCTCCGCCATCGGGAGACATGATTTCCCAAAACAAGCGGTGATTATAAAATCCACCGCCATTATTTCTAACAGCTTTGTTTTTCATATCCAGATTGATAAGGATGTTCTCAATAGTTTTACCCTCCATATCGGTTCCTTCAATAGCTTTATTCAAGTTTGTTGTATATCCGGCGTGGTGCTTACCATGGTGGATTTCCATAGTTTTGGCATCAATATGTGGCTCTAATGCATCGTAAGCATATTTTAATTGTGGCAATTCAAATGACATAATTCTAGTTTTTTTGGTTAATATTGAAACCCAAATTTACAAAATCTTCTTATGAATATCTGTTATAAATAACATAAAGAGTTAATAGCCAAATAAATTAAAACTATACCTAAAGAGTATGAAAAACTAACCCGATGTTAGTATATTAGTGAAAATTATTTTGATGATTCAACATCCGTTTTTAATTTTTAATGCTTCAGCAGGTTCGGGAAAAACATTTACCCTTGTCAAGGCATACCTATCCATCTTATTAGCCTCCAACAAACCGGACTACTTCAAACACATCCTGGCTGTCACATTTACCAACAAAGCTGTAGGGGAAATGAAACACCGCATACTGGAAAGCCTGATTGCCTTTTCAAAAAACCCAACCCCTGATAAGCACCGGGCAATGTTTAATCTTGTTTGCAAAGAGACAAACCTCAACAATAGTGAAATCACGCTCAGGGCTCAAAAAGCAGTTCAGTTTATTCTTCACCATTACAGTTTTTTTGACGTTGAAACTATTGACAGGTTCAACCACAGGCTGATTCGCACTTTTGCAAGGGATTTAAAGTTGGCTTCTAATTTTGATGTAGAGCTTGAAGTTGATGTTGTTTTAAATGAAGCCGTTGACAAAGTGATTTCACAAGTGGGAAAGGATGAGCAACTTACAAAAGTGATTCTTGATTTCAGTTTTGAAAAAGCAGATGACGATAAAAGTTGGGACATTTCTTCAGACTTAAAAAAAATTAGTCAGATACTAAGAAACGAAAACGACCTGAAACATTTTGAACTGCTGAAATCCAAAACCATCGCCGATTTTATTCAACTAAAAAAGACCTTGTTAGCCAAAAAACAAACGACAGAAAATCATTTAAAGCAACTGAGTGTAGAATTTTTTGATGTGCTTTCAAAAAACAATCTTGATTTTTCAGACTTTACTAGAAAAAGTTTTCCTAACTATTTTCAAAATATTGCAAATGGAAAATACGATATTTTTAAAGGAAGTGAGTGGGAACAAAGTTTTGGTTCAGGTTCATTATACCCCCAAAGAGTTAAAGAAGAAGTTAAAAACATAATTGATGGTCTTGAGCCTGGATTTGTAACTCTTTACGAAGAATCCGCCCAACTCCTCTTAGAACTTGGATTTTTGAATTTACTTTTACAAAATGTCAATTCGATTTCGCTAATAAATTCTATTTATACAGAATATCTCCATATTCAATCTGAAAAAAATATTTTACCCATTTCTGAATTTAACTCCCGAATCAACAACGAAATTAAAAATCAACCTGCCCCATTTATATATGAGCGTTTAGGCGAAAAATACCATCATTTTTTTATAGATGAGTTTCAGGACACTTCACAAATGCAATGGAACAATTTAATTCCCCTGATTGAAAATGCGCTTTCACAATCCGGAGGTGACCAACTTTCAGGAAGCTTATTGCTTGTTGGTGATGCCAAGCAATCCATTTACCGTTGGCGCGGAGGCGACCCCGATCAGTTTATAAATCTGTATGGACACTATAACCCGTTTTTATCGGTAAAGAAAAATGTAGAAACACTGGGCACCAATTTCAGAAGTTATGATGAAGTAGTTAATTTCAATAATTCCTATTTTAATTTTGTGGCGAAGAAGTTTTCATCAAAGCTACACTTAGAACTTTATGAAAAGGGTAATTCTCAAAAAACCACAAGCAAACAAGGTGGTTATGTTTCCATAGAATTTCTTGACCCTAAATCTGAAGAGGATAAAAACACCGTCTATCAGGAAAAGACACTTGAAATCATTGATAGTCTTATTTCTCAAAATTATGCTCTAAGTGACATCTGCATCCTGGTCAGGACAAACAATCAAGGCGTCGCACTTGCAGAGTTTCTCTCTAAAAACAATATAAAAATAATCTCGTCTGAAGCATTGTTGCTTGAAAGCGCCCCCGAAATTGTTTTTATCATTAACCTTTTAAAAACCATTCAAAATTTTGAAGACAAAAAAGCACGTGCAGCTGTGTTTTATTTCCTTCACAACCACCTTGAAGTCCGTCAATCACTTTCGGATTTTTTGACGGAATGTCTAAGTTATTCCAAAATCGATTTCTCAAAAAATCTAAAAATGTTCGGGATTGAGTTTAGCTTGGAGTTTTCTTCCGGCATTCCGCTATTTGATTTGTGCGAAAATATCTGTGCCTCATTTTCTTTGTCAAAAAAAAGGGTGGCATACATCCAATCGTTTTTAGAACTTGTATTTGAGTTTTCTTCAAAAGAATCTAATACCATCACATCATTTCTGGAATTTTGGGAAGACAAAAAAACAAAAAGCAGTGTCGAAATTTCAGACAAAATCGATGCCGTTACAATAATGACTGTGCATAAATCAAAGGGACTTGAATTTCCTGTAGTAATCTATCCGTATGCAGACGATGAAATCGTTACTGCTCACAAAGAGAAAATCTGGTTGCCCATAGATGAAAATGAGTTTAACGGGTTTTCTGAGATGCTGGTTCCAGCAAAAAAAGAACTTGAAAACTATGGTGAAGTCAGCCGTGAACTTTATGAGGAAATCAAAATGAAATCTGAGCTTGACACCCTAAACATTGTGTATGTAGCGATGACCAGAGCCGTTGAGCAACTCTATGTTTTGACAGACTTCAACTCAATTACAAAAGAAAACAGAACAGGCTCTGTTTTTCATCATTTTTTAAATGAAACCAACCTTTGGGATGACACAAAAACTTTATATCAATTTGGCAAAGCCGAAAAGCTTTCAGATGATTTAAAAGAAGATGATGTCATAAACACAATTACAACAGAAAAATTCCCGGAAAACAACCCCTATACAAATGTCATAAAAATTGCGACCAAGAAAGCCCTGCTTTGGAATACCGAAAAAGAAAAAGCCATTGATAAAGGCGACCTATTGCACGATATACTTGCTGAAATTTTCACTGTAAATGACAAAGACCTTGTATTGCAAAAATTTATTCTTGCGGGTGTACTCTCAGAACTCCAGGCGAAAGATTTGGACATCATCCTGACCAATTTGATTTCTCATCCCAATTTGTCTGAATATTTTAAGCCTAATGCCGAGTCTTTAAACGAAAAAGAAATTTTTACGCAAACCGGAGAAAGCTTAAGGCCGGACAGGATCAATTTTATTGGAAACAAACAGGTTGCAATAATCGACTACAAAACCGGTTTGGAAAATACCGAGCACAAAAATCAAATTAAAAAATATGGTGAAGTGCTGAAAGCTATGAGTTTTAAGGTTCAACAACAGCTATTGGTCTATATCAAAGAAAAAGTTGAAGTGGTGGTTGTCAACCAAGCTTCATAAAAATAAATACCTTTGCAAAAAACATTGAATATATGTACGGTAAAATCAAAGAACATTTAGAAAAAGAATTACAAGAAATTAAAGACAATGGTCTATTTAAAAAAGAAAGAATAATCACATCTCCACAGGATGCAGTAATAAAAATCTCCACCGGTCAGGAAGTGATTAATTTTTGTGCTAATAATTATCTCGGGCTTTCATCAAACAAAGAAGTCATTCAGGCTGCCAAAGACGCTATGGACAGTCACGGCTTTGGGATGTCATCTGTTCGTTTTATATGTGGAACACAGGATATTCACAAAAAACTTGAGCAAAAAATTGCAGACTTTTATCAGACTGAAGACACCATATTGTATGCGGCAGCCTTTGATGCCAATGGCGGAGTGTTTGAACCCCTTTTTGGTGCTGAGGACGCTATCATTTCAGATTCGCTCAACCATGCATCCATAATCGATGGAGTAAGGCTTTGTAAAGCAGCCAGATACCGTTATGAAAATAGTGACATGGGAGACCTTGAAGCTAAGCTTATTGAGGCAAATTCTAAGGGCGCCCGTTTTAAAATCATAGTCACCGATGGTGTTTTCTCAATGGATGGCCTTGTAGCCCCCTTGGATAAAATTTGTGATTTGGCTGACAAGTATGATGCAATGGTTATGATTGACGAATGTCATGCAGCAGGTTTTATTGGTGATACCGGCCGTGGAACGCTGGAAGAAAAAGGCGTTATGGGCAGAATAGACATCATTACCGGAACCCTGGGAAAAGCCCTTGGAGGTGCAATGGGAGGTTACACAACGGGCAAAAAGGAAATTATTGAAATGCTCCGTCAGCGATCAAGGCCCTATTTATTCTCAAATTCTCTTGCTCCGGCAATTGTGGGAGCTTCAATAAAAGTTTTTGAACTGCTTGAAAACGACACAACACTTAGAGACAAACTTGCAGAAAACGCTTCATTTTTCAAAAAAGGAATGATTGAAGCAGGATTTGACATCATAGATGGCGACTCTGCAATTGTGCCAGTAATGCTTTATGATGCAAAATTGTCACAAATCATGGCCGAAAGACTCCTTGAAGAAGGAATTTATGTAATTGGTTTCTTTTTTCCTGTAGTGCCAAAAGGCAAAGCCCGAATAAGAGTACAGCTCTCTGCCGCTCACACTAAAGAACACTTAAACAGGGCTTTAGCGGCTTTCATTAAGGTTGGAAAAGAGCTTGAAGTGATTTAGGCAACGTAGTTCTAAAAAAAATATTGCTAATTATTATAAAAAATTTAGTAGCTTTGGTTTTGTTAATTATATTTAACAACTTAATTTTGCCACAATTAACACTTAAAATTTAAATTATTGAATATGAAACATCTTAGTAGATTATTAGTTGCATTTTTACTTGTCTCTGGATTAAGTAATTTAAATGCTCAAGACGAGTTCAATCGTTGGGCCGTTGAAATCGGTGTCAACGCAGTTGATGTATTTCCAGTTGGTGAGGTAGATGATAGAATCCCTGCTACACTTCGAGGTGAAATCTTTGATGAGTTTTTTAACGCTGAAGACCACTGGAACATCATGCCTTCAGTTTCTAGGCTTGCCATCTCTAAATACATGGGTGGTGGTTTTATTTTCACAGCTGCCGGTTCTGTAAACAGAATTAAAAAACTAGGCGATCTAAATGTAAGTGACATAGGCTTTGGTACTACCAGTGACCTTACTTACTATGCAGCAGATGGTGAAGTAAAATACAGCTTCAAAAAAGCCCTAAACAGTTCTTGGTTTGACCCTCAATTAGGTATTGGTGGTGGTTACACTTGGGTTGATGAAATTGGATTTGGAACTGCTAACGTTCTTGCCGGTTTAAAAATTTGGTTCTCAGAGTCACTTGCTCTTAACCTTCAATCTACTTATAAGCATTCTTTTGAAGAAGACTATGGTGTTAAACACTTTCAGCACTCTGCTGGTATAGTTTTCCAATTCGGAATGAAAGATCGTGATGGCGACGGTATTCCTGATCACTTGGATGAGTGTCCTGATACTCCTGGTCTTCCAGAATTTAACGGATGTCCTGATACTGATGGTGACGGAATTCCAGATCATTTAGACGAGTGTCCTTTTGAACCAGGTCTTCCAGAATTTAATGGATGTCCTGATACTGACGGAGACGGCATCCCTGATCACCTAGATGAGTGTCCAACAGTACCTGGTCTTCCAGAATTTAATGGATGTCCTGATACTGACGGAGACGGTATCCCTGATCACCTAGATGAGTGTCCTGAAGTACCTGGACCAAAAGAAAACCAAGGTTGTCCTTGGCCAGATAGAGACGGAGACGGTGTGCCAGATCACTTAGATGAGTGTCCTGATGTACCTGGAACTGTTGCAAACAGAGGCTGTCCTGAAGTTACTACTGAAGTAATCAAGCAATTAAACGAATTCTCTAAAACCATCTTGTTTGACATAGGAAAAGCAACTATTCGTCCGGAATCTTATGCTGCTCTTCAAAGTATTGTAGATGTAATGAGGCAGTATCCAAATGCTAAATTCCACATTGAAGGTCACACCGACAATACAGGAAGCAGAGCGTTGAACGAAAGACTTTCTAAAGAAAGAGCTGCTTCAGTTATGAACTACTTAACCTCTATAGGAATGGATGCAAATAGATTGACTTCTGAAGGTTATGCCTTTGACAGACCAATCGCTCCAAACACTACAGCAGCAGGTAGACAACAAAACAGACGTGTTGAAATTTCTCTTCAGAAATAAGAGAACTTTTAAATAATTATATTGGAAACGCCACTGAAATTTCAGTGGCGTTTCTTATTTTTATGGTATGACCACATACATAAATGAAATTGTTACTGAGCTTCTGAAATCAAATCAAAATCTATCCAATTTTGTTTTTGTATTACCCAGTAAAAGAGCCGGTACTTTCCTCAAAAGAGAAATTCTTTCTCAAAATTCCCACGCACAATTTGCTCCTGAAATTTTGAGTATTGAAGAGTTAATTGAAAATATTGCCGATTTAAAAATTGCTTCATCAATTGAACTCCTGTTTGAATTTTATGATGTTTATTTAAATGAAAAGTCAATTTTTGAGAAAGAGAGCTTTGAAAGCTTTTCAAGTTGGGCATCAGTATTGGTAGATGATTTTAATGAAATCGACAGAAACCTGATTGACCAAAAACGCTTTTTCAATTACCTCAACGAAATCAAAGAAGTTGAACATTGGTATCTCAATGACCAAAAAACACCTTTAATAAAAAACTACCTTTCTTTTTGGAATTCCCTGCCCGGACTGTATAATAATTTTTCAGAAAAGTCAAAACAAAAAGGGTTTGCCCATCAGGGATTGGTTTACAGGGAAGCCGCCGGTAATATTGAACACTATATTCAATCCAAAAAAAACAAGCCCCATATTTTCATAGGCTTTAACGCACTAAATAAGGCAGAAGAAGTCATTTTTCAGGAAATGTTGGATAGTGGAAGCACATACGTTTACTGGGACGCTGAAGCTTACTTTATGAATAAACCCTATCACAGTGCTTCATTGTTTTTAAGGCAAATTAAAAAAACCTGGAAACACTATAAAGACAATCCTTTTCTCACTGTATCCAATTACTTTGAGCAACCCAAATCCATCAATATCACCGGGTGCTCCAAAAATCTGGGTCAGGTAAAATGTGCTTCTGAAATTTTAAAAACCCTCCCAGAAAATGAACTGGTAAAAACAGCACTTGTCCTCGCAGATGAAAATTTGCTTATTCCAATGTTAAATTCGCTTCCGCAAAACATAAAAGCAGTGAATATCACTATGGGTTTGCCTTTAAAATCAATTCCTGCTACTTCATTTTTTGATTCAATTTTAAAAATTCATCGTGACGAACAAATGTCATTTTACTATAAAGATGTTTTAGCAATTCTAAATCATCCATTGAGCATGTTTGTAGTTCCCAATAGTGCAAATCAAATTAATAAAACCCTTCGTGAAAGAAATCTGACCCACATAAATTATTCCCTCATTACTTCTCTTGCGACCGAAGAGGAAATGAAAAACATTTATTCCATTTTTTCACCCGAAAATGTTTCAGTTGATCGTATGATTTCCAACGCAAAGCAAATTTTGCTTTCTTTGAAAGAAACACAAAGCAATAATGATATTTTGATCCAGGCACTCTATAAACTCTATGAGGTATGGAACAAACTTGAAACCCTCAATAACAAGTTTTCTCACATAAAAACCATAAAAACACTTTATCAACTCTTTAAGGAAGTTACGTCCTTAACATCCATAGACTTTAAAGGCGAGCCCTATCAGGGGCTTCAAATTATGGGATTGCTTGAAACCCGCTCCCTGGATTTTGAACGGGTTATTTTGCTTTCTGCCAATGAAGGGACATTACCGGCAGGAAAAAGCAATAAATCATTCATCACTTTTGACCTAAAAAAAGAATTCAACCTGCCCACTCATAAAGAAAAAGACGCTGTTTATACCTATCATTTTTACAGCCTGTTGCATCGTGCCATAAACATAGACCTTTTATACAATAACCACAGCAGCGGCTTAAACGCCGGGGAGAAAAGCAGGTTTTTAATGCAAATCGCATATGAAAGCCCGGCCTCACACATAGTTAAAGAATATGTTTACACCCCAAAAATTGACATTCCGGAAAAAGCTCTGAAACAAATAGAAAAAACACCTTTCGTTATAGAACACCTCAAAAAACTTGTGGCAAGCGGGCTCTCTCCTTCGGCTATAACCACTTATATCAGGAACCCTATTGACTTTTATGACCGGTACATACTTGACATTCGGGATGTTGAAGAAATAGAAGAAACGGTTGCGGCAAACACTTTAGGGACCATCGTTCACAACACCCTGGAAAACCTATACAAGCCATTTATCAACGAAATTCTTTCGACAGATATCATAAAGCAACTTCAACAAAAAGTGGATGGACAAGTGGCTGCTGAGTTTCAAAATACTTTTAAAGAAGGCAACATTGAAAGCGGAAAAAACAAAATTATTTTTGAAATTTCCAAACGCTATGTCCACAGTTTTCTGAAAATGGAAATCCTTGAAATTCAACAGGGGAATGAACTCATCATAAAGTCTCTTGAAAACAAACTGGAGGCTCCATTAGACATCCCCGAACTGGATTTCCCGATAAAACTGAGAGGAACCGTTGACCGCATAGATACCTTCAATGGAACAACAAGAATCATCGACTATAAAACCGGCCTGGTGAAGCAAACAGATTTAAACCTGAGTGACTGGGAATCCCTTTTTTCTGATTATGACAAACACAGTAAGAAAATTCAGGTTTTGGCCTATGCACTGATGTCTGAACAAGCTCTAAATTTCGGAAATACCCGGGCAGGCATACTTTCATTCAGAAATTTGAATGCGGGATTCATGCCCTTCAACAACAAAGTAAATCCTGAAGGAAGTCCTGACCTGATTTTTCAACAAACTTTAACCGATTTTAAGAAAGAACTAAACAAAATAATTGTCGAAATTTGCAACCCCACTATTCCATTTACTGAAAAAGAAATAAAACAATATGCCTTTTAGTTCACACAAAAACATTCTTATTGAAAGAAAACACAACAAGCCCATAATTTTAGATGTTTTTCTCCCCAACAAAACAGCAAACCACACATTAATTTATTGCCACGGCTTTAAAGGTTTTAAAGACTGGGGCACCTTCAACCTGTTGGCAGCATTTTTTGCAGAAAATGGGGTGAATTGTGTCAAATTCAACTTTTCACATAATGGCAGTACATCCCAACAACCTGAAGAACTCACTGATCTGGAAGCCTTTGGAAACAACAATTTCACCAAGGAACTCGATGACCTGGACACTGTTTTAAACTGGCTAGACACCCAAAACAAATTTCCCGGGTTAAAATCATCCCACACTTTAACAGTTATGGGCCACAGTCGGGGTAGTGGTACTGCCATCATCAAAGCAGCTGAAGATTCAAGAATCGATAAAGTGATTTCATTTGCAGGGGTATCAGATTTCAGCGCACGGTTTATTGACGAAAAAACATACAATTACTGGAAAAATGAAGGTATCATTTATGTTGAAAACACCCGAACCAAACAAAAACTTCCTCTTTACTATCAAATTGCCGAAGACATCTACAACAATGCTGAACGGTTAAACATTGAACGTGCAGCCAAATCATTAAATAAGCCCCACCTCATTATTCATGGCACCGAAGATGCCGCAGTTCCTCTTGATGAAGCTAAAGCCATTCACAGCTGGAGTAAAAACAGTAGTTTAAAAATTATTGAAGGTGCAGACCATGTGTTTAATGTAAAACATCCGTGGCTTGAGGACAAATTGCCGAATAGTTATGTTGCAATATTAAAGGATTGCCTGGAATTTATTAAAAACTAACCCTTACTGTTTTCGTCTGTCAATAAAAGTCAGCGGTTTTCTGCTTGCCGGAAGCATCACCATTTTTTCAAGCACTTCAAAATCTATAAGTTCAATTTTTGGTGTAACGCGCAGCTTTGCCCTGAAGTGGTCTTTGATTTCGTCTAAAAATTCGTCAGTGGTATTTGGGGATGCAATTTTTATTACAATTTCATCTGTGCCTACTTCATTGGTAGAAATTTCAATTTGATGCAGCTGTATTTGCTCAAAAAAGGTCATCAGGTCATGCATTGCAGGCGGGTAGAGCGTCGTGCCCTTGTATTTTATCATTTGCTGTTTTCTTCCCATAACCGGTCCCAGCCTGAGTGTATTTCTGCCACAACTGCAAGGTTCATCATGTGCTTTTACAATATCCCCGGTTTTAAAACGCAAAAGTGGCATGGCTTCAATGCCCAGCGTAGTAACCGTGAGTTCGCCCAGTTCACCATTTTTTACAGGAACATTTTCATCATTTAAAACTTCGGCAATGATTAACTCGGGGTGCAGGTGGCCGCCCTGCATCGCTTCACATTCAGTAAAGGCAGTGCACATCTCGGTTGATGCATAAGTGGAATACAGTTTAATATTCCATTTTTCAGTGATTTTTTTTGTGAGTTGGTTGGGCAAAAAATCCTGATCTCTCAAGGTTTCTCCAATACAAACCACTCCCTTGACGCTCGATGCATTGTAGTCGATATTGTTTTTTTCGGCATATTCAATCATTTTCAGCAGGAATGACGGAACAGCAATCAGATACTTGGGTTGGTAAGTTAAAATGGAATCCCATTGCAATTCTGGGATTCCGGCGCCCACACGAACTGCCGCAGCGCCTATTTTCCGTAAACCGAGAAAATATGCCAGCCCCGCCATAAACCTTCGGTCTAAAGTGGTCATAAGCTGCACCACATCCCCTTTTTGAATTCCGGCGCAAGCCAGAGAAACGGCTTCATTATATGTGAGTCGCTCCAAATCATTGTCGGTCAAACCAAATGTGACCGGCTTTCCCAAAGTTCCTGAAGTGGTTACATAATCAATTATTTTTGATTTTGGCACACAAAAGAATTCGTCATTGTGTTCCTGCAAATCTGTTTTGGTGGTCACCGGTAATTTAACCAGGTCATCCAAAGTTTTGATAGAATCAATGTCAATATTTTCCTTGCTGAAAAGTGCTTTATAGTAGGGTGAATGCTCAGAGAGGTACCTGAGTTGCTTGGCTAGCTTTTGGTTTTGAAAAGTCACTATTTCTTCTCTCGAAGCGGTTTCTATTTTTGGCAGTAAGCTCATCTAAGCCTTCGGTTTATTTTTACTAGTTCTTTTTCTATCATTCTGCGGTCAATCAATGTGGTTATTTCTTTGGTCAACGCTTTTTCATATTGGGTTTTCGCTGCTGCATACCACTTGTTTTGCAAATAGTATTTTCCGGTTTTGTAATAAGTCACCCAATAGTCAGGATTCAACTTTTGGTATTCTAAAATAAATTGAGTGCTAAGCCTTTCTTTATCATTGATTGCTTTGTCTATTTTCCTGTCTAAAATCCTGAATTGTTCATAGTTATTAAACGCTTGGCTGTTTACAAATTCATCCTGAGGGATGTTTCTGATCTCTGTTGCTAAGTTAGCAGAAACCTCCCTTTTTTGGTTAAATATTTCGTTCAAATCATAGGCAACAAAAGTTCCCAACTGGTAAGGCGGTGCCGAAACCCAAACCAAACGCTCTTCGGGCTTGAAAATAATACCGTGATGAGCGAGCAGTTGGTTTAGCGCTTTCTCATTGCCGTAACCAATGCTTTCATTATTATGGCCTTTTCTGTTTCTGAGTATTGCAGCCATTTTTTGGGGATTCAGTTTTTCTTTTTCTGTCAGTAATTCTTCTACCCGCTCAAACCTATACTGTGAATGGCTTTCTTCTATATGTTGAATGTTGCGTTTATCGTCTTTATAGGTGTCACTTTGAAAGTGGTTGGAGCAAATAAGGCTGCTTGAATTTTTCACTTCATACACATCAAATTTTTCAGGAGACATCTCGATAAGAATGGCCCTACCATCTGCTGCGCTTCCCACCATAATGGCTTCAGAGACAAAAACTTCCCTTTGCTTTGCTATGGCAATGGCTTCATCAATGTTTTTTGCATATTGCAGGATTTCACGGGCAACAATGGAAACCGGTGTTTTCGCCACCAGTGGAATTTCAGATTTTCCGGCATTCATGGTTACGGTCAGGCCTTCAAGGTTCATGCCGGAAACAACTCCAATCATCCCCGGCCAGGTTACAGACATAAATGGATGGCCTTTTTCAGGGGTCACAAATGCTATGATTTTATTTTTAGCGAAATCATCCCCCGCATAAAAATCAAAGTTTCTGCCAATAAGTAGTTTTCCATCTTCAGAATGTTCATCCCAAACGGCCAAAGACGTGCAACCCACCAATGCCAAATCCTGAAGTGCATGGCCAATATCGTGAGCTGCATGAAGATAAAGCAAGCGCAAATAAGGCGGGGCTACATGATTAAAATCATTAGAAGCATACTGTGAGAGGCCGTAAATTTCGGTTTTATATTCTTCCGGAACGTGGAGATGGAGTTTTCTGTTATACCACCTAAGGAAACCCCGCAACAGGTTTTGCTTAAATTTTGAGGGAACAAATTCCTCGACTTTAGCAAAAAAAACATCTTCCTGAAAATGAAGCAAGTCTTTGGTTAATGCACCATTGATTAATCCAAGCTGCAATGGGTCTCCGGAAATTTTAAGCTCCCAAAGCCCATGCTTGTTTTTTGACAAAAAATTGGATTCAAAAGTGATTAAAGTGTCTGAAACAACTTCAACTTCAGGGGTTGCTTGATTATACCCTTCAACTAACGGCCGGTGATTTACAGATTTTGAAATGCCACAAGAAGCAAGTAATCCAATTGCAAGAAAAACTAAGCCTATTTTTATGCTAAACTTCATGCTTGTTCTTCAAGTTCCTTGTTGATTTTTTCTATCAAATATTCTTTGCCCAAAATTTCTGAACAGGTCACTACTGCACCAATGGTTACCCCCAGTATTCCGTGCATATTGATGCTTTGGCCTGTAAGGTAAAGATTGTCCAGTTTCGTTTTTGGCGAAATAAACGTTTTCATCGGGTTGTTTGAATCTTTTACATAGCCATAGAGATTGCCTTTATAACCCCCAATATAGTCGCGGTATGAAAGCGGTGTAGAAGTGTGAATAGACTGTATTTTGTCCTTGATTCCGGGAAATTTTTTTTCGATTTCCTTTAAGAAAATTTCTGTTTTTTCTTTTTTGAACCGGTCATAGGCCTCTCCTCTTTCTTCAATTTCAGAAACGGTATTGTGAGTGTGCTCCCATTGTTTTACTTCATCAAAATGCATATAAGTTATGGCTGTTAAACTTTCTGCCCATTGCTGATTTTCTTCAGAAATATTCATTGAAATCATATAGGCTTCCGGCCAGGATTCCGGAGTGTATTCATGCGCAAGCCAAACCCTTGAACTGTCTTTGAAATGATAATAATTGTGGTTTAAGTATGGAAAGCTTTCCGGTTTTAAAACCAGGTACAAGCTAAATGCTGAGGGCAACACTTCCAGATTCTGAATCCGATTGAAATAAGCCTTCCTAAAGTGTTTTTCCCCAACCATTTTTAGTGTGGTTTTAGGCTCAATATTAGAGATAAAAGTGTCTCCTTCAATTCGTTTTCCATTTTTAGTGACTACGGCATTTATTCTATTTTCATCGGTTTCAAAGTTTACAACTTCCTGATAATTATATACCTCACCGTTATACTTTTTTAGCTGCCTGATAAGTTGTTTTGTGATTTGGCTTCCCCCATTTATACAACGCCAGGCGCTTTGAATGTATGAGTTGACTGAAAGCGAATGCACATACAAAGGGGTCTTATCAGGAATCCCAACATACAATACATTGGAGCCTGCCAGGACTGCTTTGAGCTTTTCATTTTCTGTAACACTGTCGATATATTCTTTGGCATTAATGGATAAAACCTGATCCTGATAACCCGCTCCGCTTCTGAGGTTATAAAATGGAAAAGAGTCACAAGTGTAGTTTATATTTTTACAATAGGCTTTGATGTTTTCAAGTTCGTCAGGAAAATATTCAGAAAGCTGCTTCACAAAATTGTCATAACCCTGAGCATGAGGATATACATTTTCGTCGTCATCAAAAGTGATTAAGTCAAATCCATCTTCATTTAATTTTTTTAAACGAAGCTTGTCCATAATGCCCAGATAAGAAAAATACTTGTAGAGGTTTTGTCCTTTGTCGAGCCCTCCTATGTAATGCACTCCTGTATCAAAAATAGTTTTGTCCCTCACAAAGGTTTGCAGGTTGCCGCCATATTGACGGTTTTTTTCCAGCACACACACACTTTTCCCCTCCTTGGCAAGAATTAACGCAGAAACCAGGCCGCCAAGGCCACTTCCAATAATTACAAAATCATATTTTTTATTCACTTTCTTTTTTCTTGAATACTAAAAAGTCTTTCTCATAGTGCAAATGAAAAGATTCTGACAGTTTATTTTTCAATGTAAAGTTATGCATTAAAATAACAATATTGGCTCGCAACAACAACTTGTTTAAAAGGGCTTCATCAACTACAACATCTGAAATTATCAACGTTTGCCACCCATTTTCTGACTGTTCAGGATGATCAATATAATGAATCGTTCTCTTTTTAACAAGGTAACCCGATTTGGCAATACTTCTCCTTTCAGCATCAGGAATGTAACTGTCTATTTTACGTTTAGGCTCTTGTAATGCCATCAAAGCATCCCACTGACCAATATCGTTGTTGATGTGTAAAATGCGCTCATTTGGAAGCAAATGCTTGTTGAGGTTGTGATAGAGCGATTTGTGCTTTTTCAAACTTTCCTGAACTTCGTCAACAACCATTTTGTCTTTGTATAAATAGCTGAGTTGAATTTTTTTAACGAAATAGTTTTCGTCTTCAATCTCAGTCCTTATTTCAGAAAATTTCTTCTTGAAATATTTGCTTATTGATTTTGTGCGCAAATTAAAATTGTTTCCAAAACTGGTATTGCTATGCGAAATGCGTTCCCCAATAATCACTGTTATGCTTCCATCATAAATGATGTGGTCGTCTTTTGGACAAACTTCAGAATTTCCGTGAATATAAACCGGCAACACATCCAAACTGAATTCTTCAGCAAGAAAAAACGCTCCTTTATGAAAACGTCTCAAAGCATTATCCGGCGAGCGGGTGGCTTCCGGAAAAACCATAAGGGAATAGCCTTCAGCAACTTTTTCACGTAAGTGTGAAATCCCTTCTTCCAACCCTTTTGAAACAGGATAAAACCCGGCCATACGTGCTGCACCACCAATTACAGATGAATTGTAAACCCAGTCATTGACCAGAAAAATAATCTTTGGATGTAACTGTCCAACAGTAATGGAATCTAAAAAGGAACTGTGGTTGGCGATAATGATTGCCGGCTTTTCAAAGGTTTCATTGTGCTGGTTGACAATTTTTTTTCTTACAAACGGATTGGTATATAAAACCGACATTAAATACTTTGACAGCAATTTCCTAAACCACAACACTTTGGATTCTTTTTTTACCGGAACCAACAACATATAAACCGGCCCAAAAACAGTAATCAGCAGGCCGCCAAATCCGTAGTAAAAAAATGAAAACGAAGAAAAAAGAAATACCCGAAGTGGGATGGGTGACCTTCCATTTTTCACCCGGTTTTCAAAAAAGAAACGAAACAACAACGGGTAAAAAACAAAAGTGATTACCAAGGCCGAAAACACCCCAACAATTGATGCCACTGAAATGGATTTCAGCGCGGGATGTTTTGCAAAAATTAAAACCCCTATAGCAAGTGTAGTGGTCAACACAGCAAGCAATATAGAAGCCCTGTAAGTACTTATTTCAACCTTGTAACCGGTATATTTTTTCTGCAAAGCACTTGTCATAAAAATACTGAAATCAACACCAATACCAAATACCAAAGTGCATACAATTAAACTGAAAATATTTAATTGAACCTGTAACAACACCAGAACCCCAACGGTTACTATGGCTGTCAATACAATAGGAATTGCACTCACCAGCACCAGCTCTATACGTCTGAAGAACAACCACAGCAACAACAAAATCACGATTAAAGAATAGTTGATCAAATCACTAAAGTCATCTTTGAGTTGACCTAAAAAGGTTTCGTTGATTTCCTGTCGGTCAATCAGCAATACATTTTCCGTTTCCTTAAATAATGAAAACAATTGTTCACGCTGTGCTTCTTCAATTTTCACTAAAGTGGAAACCGTATAGAAGCCGTCTTTTTCTGATACAAATTCATCTATAGGCAGTGTCGGGATGGTTTCAAAATCGGCTAAGGTTTTTACGTTGAAATTGTTTTCCAATTGTGAATAAAAGCGGTCGTGGGTTTCAGGTTTGAAGCCGAAGTTATCCCCCGCTTCAATTAGTCCTTGACGGAGGTTTTCTTTTCTTTCGCTGCTCCAGAAGGCTTCCCAGTCTTTGATGAGTTGCTTTTGTTTTGCTTCTGAAAAAAGCACATTACCAATGGAACTGAACCGAATAATCTCATTTTTTTCTTGAGCAACCTTCAGGTGTTCAAACAGCATATCATTTTTTTGCAAAGCTTGCTCGGCAGTTTGGCCATAAGCCGTAACATAAATTGATTTTGATGTTAAATGGGTGATGCTTTCCAGTTTTGCTTCGGCTTCTTTTAGTTCTTTTGAAACATAATTCAGTGCAGAAATATCACTGTTAAACTGCAGCTTTTTGAACACAAACAAACCGGCAACTACCATAACCGCTGTAATAATGACCAACACTTTATTTTTGTGGTAGTCAACCCCGGCCAACCTGTCAAAAAAGTGGTGCTTTTCAGTTTTATTATTTCCCTTTGGCCTGTACAAATGCGGAATCAAAATCAATGCAAAAAAGGCCGAAGCTATCACGCTGATTGCCGCAAAAACACCTAAATCCTTCAAAACATCAGACTCAACAAAGAGCAAACACAGAAAAGCCGCTGCAGTGGTGGTACTGCTCATCACCACAGGTTTGGTGATGTTTGCATACAACGCCTCCACATTTTTGTTGTGTTTAAAATGGGTTAAAATGTGCAGGGAATAATCAAGGGTTACGCCTAACAAAATAGCACCCACGCTTATTGAAATAGCAGAAACCGTCCCGAGGAAAAAGTAAACACAGGCTAAAGCGGTTAAAGCGCCAAAAACAGTTGGCACAAAAACAATCAGAGGGATAAATACATTGCGGTAATAAAAAATGAGCAACAACATCAAAACGGTTAAAGACAAGGTGATGGTTGTTAAAATGTCGCTCTTGATTTGTGATGCATTGGCAACGGCAATGAGGTTGGCGCCAAAAAAATCAATGGAAGCCTTATCTGAAAACGCACTGTTTAATTGTGATTTGATTTGATTCAGCTTTTCAGCAAAAATTGCGTTTTCTTTTGTTTCACTACCCGAAAGTGCCGGCTTTAAAAACAACAATACTTTTGAACGGTCTTTGCCGGTTAAATATCCGTTTTCAAATTCCAGGTTTTCATCCACATTCAGTTGTTGAAGTTTTTGCAATCCTAAAAATGAGATGCCCAAAGGGTCTCTCAAAATCAGCTCACGGGAGACCATACCTGTTGGGGAAACTAGTGTCCTGAAATTGTTTTCGGTGATTTTTTGAAGGCTGTCTGTTTTAATTTTTAAAGCGATTGCCTTATAGTCTTCAGGAGTCAGGAAAAGTGGCAGGTTTTCATAGACAAAATCCAGTGTTTGCTGAAAATCTTCTGTCTCAAGTCGGCCTTGAACTTTTTCTATATATTCATCCAGAGAAACAATACTGTCCAAAAACTGTGAGGCCATTTGAGTCAAATCGTCAAAACTACCTTGGTCTTCCCTTTGGATAATCACTGCAATTTTATCAGAAAAGTCCAGTTGTTGCAGTACTTTGGCGGTGATATCGGTTTGATTATTTTTGGGAAGTACACGCGAAATGTCTTCTTCAAATTTGATTTGAAAAGTAAAAAACAAACTCACAAACAGGAACAACACGGCAGCTAATACTGCCATCCATTTTCGCTTTTGAATGGTCTGGTAGAGTTTGTAGTAAAATTGATGCATGTTTATGCTGTCGGTTTATTGTTTTTCGCTTTAAGCGAAAGTACTAAATAACTTCCAACCCCAAAAAGAATTGCTGCAGCAGTTGCCAGGATAAAGCTGCCTAAAACATACTGTAGCAGACTGGCTTCTATGGCATCAAAGGGTGATTCTTTTATGGCTTCAAGAGTGATATTCCCGGGAATGAAAAGACCACCAATTTTTAACGAAAGGAAAATAATCACCGGAATCATCGGCGGTATACTGATGTTTGAAAATGCAAAAGCAAGCACTTTATTGAGCCTTAAAATCACCGCCAGAAAAATAACCAGCGCCGTTTGAAAACCCCAAAACGGGCTTATGCCAATAAAAACCCCCAAGGCAATGGAAGTTGATTTTTTTGATGAAGAGTCTTTACTTTCCAGCAAGTCTTCCTTGATAAAACGGCGAATATTCTTTTTCTGAAAATTCCTTAAAAAATCACGGGGTTTGATGTAAAGCAACAAGATTAAAACCAACACTGTATTGAGCACGCTTATGCGAAAAAAATCGTGGTAAGGCCTGAAGTGACTCACCCGTTCTTGTAAATCATAATGCACTTTTATGGGGATATTTTTCACGGGAATGCCTTTCCACGCAGACCTCACGATAATTTCAATTTCAAATTCAAATCGTGTGGTAAAGTATTTTTTTGGAATAGCAATTAGTGGATATGCCCTATACCCGGATTGGGTATCGCTTAATCTGATACCCGTTTCAAACCAAAACCAAAAATTTGAAAAACGATTGCCAAAACTGCTTCCTTTTGGCACGCCCTCCTGTTTCATATTTCGGCTTCCAATCAAAAGCACAGGACGGTCTTCCTGATGCAGGGCTTCCAAAAAAACAGGAATGTCATCTGCAAAATGCTGCCCGTCTGAATCTATGGTGATGGCATAATCAAACCCCAATTCGCGTGCTTTTTTAAACCCAAGTTTTAAAGCATGACCCTTTCCTTTGTTTTCGGGATATTCAATTAAAACAATGTTTGGATAGTTTTTTAAAATGCTTGTTGTATTGTCTGTGGAGCCGTCATTAATCAGGATAACATTATTGGTATAGGTGAGTACCTCATCAATGACTTTAGCAAGGGTTTTTTGATTGTTGTATGTGGGAATAAGCACACAAACCTTAAGGCTGCTTTGAGAATTAGTAAGGCTTGCGGTTTCAGGCATCGGAAAAAAAATTCTGACGTAAATTTACTGAATTAATCAGTTTAATATGCGCTCTTTTTCCTCTTTGGTGAAAAAATCAGAATTGGAAATGTAGTCTTTAATACATCTTTTTACAGCAGAGTTCTGTGAGTTATAGTTTTCTAAAATCAAGGTTTTGTCTTCATCCATGTTGGTTTTATATTTAACAATACGCGGACTGTTTTCCTGAACGCTTAACCTGATTAACCTGATTTCAATATTGTTTGGTTCTGCTTTGACTGCAGCTTCAATATATTCAACCGCTTCAACAAAAAATTCTTTTTTCTCTCTCACATTCTGTCCGTATTTTGCTTTAAGAGCAAGTGCTGCGCCAAAATAGGCCTTGTGGGTTGGAGTGCTCAGATTGGTTTCAGACATCATTTTATTGAATTCAATGGCAGATTCTTCGGTTTTGGGTCCCGAAAAATAGGCTTCACGAATGCTGTCCAATCCTGATAAGGAAGTGAAAAGAAAAACGGCCAATATGTATGTTGCTATTTTCAACCTATTGCTTTATGTAAGTGTTTGAAAGTTTTAGTGCTACTGTATCCTCAAAATAAGTGGTGTTTTTTACTTTAATTTCACCTGCTTCATTGCTGTTTATTGAAAGTTCGAGGCGTAAATCGGGGTTAATATCCGGATTGATCAGTGCCATAAACTTTACATTGGATGCGGTTTTAAGCATCAGTTTTTCGTCAAGGATTTCTTCACAAAGTTCTTTGATGATTTGCATCATACACACTCCCGGTGTCACCGGGTTTCCCGGAAAATGCCCTTTAAACACATCGTGGTCTTTATTTAAAAAGACAGACGCTGTGTAGTCGTTTTCGCTTTTGTTTTCAATTCCGTTAACTTTATAAAAATCTTTTAGAAGCATCAATTTGAATTTGTGTTTTGAATATCAAAGGTATAAGAAAGTCCCAGTTGAAATAAAAAATTGGTGTTATAACTTCCCACAAACGGCGAATTTGAATGTTGGTAATAAGAATCAAAAACATCAACAATTCCTTTTTTAATTCTTCCCTCTAGAGCCAGATTGTTTGTAAAATTATATCCCAGCCCTGCTGTAAATGAAAGATCTACCTCAGAGTTTGAATAAATATTTCTTCCTGTTTGTATGTCAAACATTGGACCAAGATGAAAGTTTACCCGGTCATTAAAGTTAAATTTATTTATGATTCCAACAGAAACATATGAGATTGTAATTGTTTCAAATCTCACAGTTGACTGATTGGTTTCAAAATTATAGCTATGTATTTCAATATCCTTTCCGCCTTGATTGGAATAAGTGATTTCAGGCTGAAGGGTATAAAGCCTTCCCAATTTTAAAGCGCCATATCCGCCAATATAAAAGTCAGTCTTGAAAGAAGATTCTGTTTGGGTTATTTTTGAAAAGTTTGCTCCTCCCCTCAATCCGGGACTAAAGGAGACCTGGGCTTGACTTTCAAAAAATATTCCAAGGCATAAGGCAACAAGAAAAAGTGATTTTTTCATTTTTATTTTTGGCGTTGGGTTAGGTTAATTTTTAGATCCAGATCGGTGTGATTGATTGTTATTTTTTGTGCTAAAGTACTGTTTACTCCATTAAAACTAAAACTCGTTTTTACTTTTGATTTTGAAATGAGTTTGATTTCCTTAATACTATTGTTTTCTTGGTCTTTAAAAATAAATACATCTTGGTTCTTGAATTTACTTTTAAAAACATTCAAACGTTCGCTTGTATAGGTTTCGTAAACCTTGTATGAAGGTTTTAATAAAATTTTAAAATCTTCTTCCAGGGTTTTTCTAAAGGCTTTTCGGTCCAAAAGTTCGGCAATAAAATGAACTTCAAATGCATTTTGTGTCACTTCCACATCAAGCATTTTAAACCCGAAGTCTGTTGTCAATACCACACGATGTGTGTCTTCATTGGTTTTTTTTACGATAAACAAGCCTCCAAATGTATTGCCATAAGCCTCAATATTGGCGCGATAGATGTAGTCTTTCTCCATATCAGAGAAATAGGTGTTTTCTATTATTGTCGTCTTGTTTTTTAAAAGCACCACATCGGGCGGCAAATAGGACTTGCAGGAAACAACCAGTAGCAAAAGGCTAATTATTTTTAAACGTGTTTGGATCAAGGTTGATGTTTGTTTTTTTATTTTGAAAGCGAATGTAAGTATAATCCCCCGATGGTTCTATCAACTTAACTTCAGAAACTGTATGGTCAGATTTTGAAAAATACAGCTCCAATTGTGAGATGTATTGGTTTATTGAGCTTTTTGGAACCAGCACGGCGGTATTGAAATCCTTGCTTTTAAACAGGGTGATTGTAAAGGCTTCATCGTCAAAAAGATCTCCGCTCACACTGCCTACAATCAGCTGATTGATTTTTTCAAAGGTTTTGTTGTTTCCCACATCAATCGTGCTTTTGTTGCCTTCATTATTGATATGCACTTTGCTATCGCTGAAAATTATACTGTAAACATAGGGTTTTGTGTATTTCCAAAGCAATTTGTCCGGTGCCTGAAACAGCATTTCCCCTGAAGTCTCTATGGGTAGTGACAAAAAAGTCATGTGTTTTTGCTGAACAAAACCGGTGCTGAGTGTCTTTATGGTTTTTGCTTTGTTTTCTGCCTGAATCCTGAATTCACGTGCTTCACTATCACTCATCCGTTCTCCTTGAGCGAAAGAAAAAACCGGAATCAAAAAAAGAATAAGTAGTTTAAATCTCATATGCAGGAATGTTTAAAAGTTGATCAACCGTAACAGGTTGAAAATTCTCACGATCCAGATGAATCAATAACTGTTCCAAGACATTGACCGTTCTTTGGGAAGTGTCATGCAAAAGAATGATACTTCCGGGTTTCAACAGTTTTAGAATACGTTTTAAAATAGCTTCCTTAGACTTTATTGTGGTATCCAATGACCTGATGTTCCAACCAATGGTAAAGTGTTTTGTTTTTTTAAGTGCAAGCTTTATGTGGATGTTGGTCACACCAAAAGGCGGCCTGAAAAAAAGCGGTTTTTTCCCGGTATGCTTTGTTATCAAAGCATCAGTGAGGTCTAACTCATTTTTCACTTTTTCGGAAGGAAAAAACCCAAAATAATTGGAGTGGGAATAACTATGATTGCCTACCGTGTGACCGTTTTCGAGTATTTTCTTAAAAATTTCGGGGTGTTTTTCTATTTGTTTGCCAATACAAAAAAAGGTGGCTTTGGCTTTGTGTTTTTCAAGCAATTCCAATACTTGCAGTGTTGCCGGATGCGGACCGTCATCAAATGTCAGGGCGATTTGGTTTTGGCTGTTTCCACTGTTAAATGTTTTTACAAAATAGCCGGATTGAATGGTTAAAGAACCCCAAATCACGCTTCCCAGCCAGAAAAGAACTACTAAAATTGCCCATCCAAAACTCAGGTCAAAAAAAAGGGCAGCCAGCATAAATCCAATAAACAAAAACGCACTTAAAGCCGATATGTTTTTAAACGTCCACATGCTTCAGTAATATTAGACTGTGGTCCTTACCGCGATATTGGTTATAAAGCAAAACCGATTTGTATTGCTGTTTTGTAATTTTGTTAATTTGCAACACTTTTGGTATTTGCTGTTGTTTTAAAACCTGGACTGCTGCCCATATCCCAAAAGTTGATGCCGTGTAAAACTCCCCGCTCAAATGTTTGTAATAGAGTTGTGGTGTTTCAGAAAAAAGGGACGTTGCCTCGCGGTAATAGTGATCAAAACCGGAATCACCGTTGTTTCCTAAAACAATGGCGTCAATTTCACTCAAGGAAAGATGATTACTGTTTAAAAAATCTGTTATAAACGGTTTGACTTCACTTTCAGAAAGTGTGTTTCGCATTTGAATGTCTTCGAAAACCGCATAAGTATTGGCCGTTTTTTTGTTTTCCAGCACAAAAAAACCGGCACCTTCTCCAAGTACAACCCCTTTGGATTTGGGGTTCAACACATCATAAGGCGCATCGGTACTGTCTTTTATCAAATCGATAAGTTTGTAGAGCGAAATCGTGTGTTCTGAGGTTTCATCAACGCCTCCGGCGAGTATGGTTTTTGCTTCGCCGCTTTCTATTTGCATTTTGGAATCCAGCAAAGCAGATTCCAGTGAAACGGCTCCATTCACATAGGTGAAATTGTAGCCTTTGCACTGCATATTCAAAGCTATTTGGGCACCAACAGTATTGTGGGTGGACTGAATAAACGAAGTGGGCGTTAAAAACTCTTCTTTGTTGTTGATGATGGCTTTCAGGAATTTTTCTGAGTCCTGAATACAGCCCATCCCGGTTCCGGTGATGACTGCATCCGGCATGGCAATGCCGGCATCATCCAATGCAAATTGTGACGCTGAAATGCCCATTTTTACACCTTTGGCCATTCTGCGAATCGCTCCGGGTGATATAAATGCTTTATAATCGGGATTCACTGCCGACAGGACATTGTCTGTAGTGTTGATTTCCACTTCATCCAGAAATCCCGCTCCAAAGGTTTTTTGGGCAGAAACACATCCAATACCGTTGATATAACACTTTTCCATCAGCTTTTTGAAAATATGAGCGTGGAACAATTACCGCCAAATCCGAATGAATTTGACAGCACGTGGTTGATTTCTCTTTCGAGTAATTCAGTTTGCGGAACAAGGCCAAACTCCTGCATGGGTGTTTTAAAATTCATATTGGGAAACACCACATTGTTTTGCAACGCCAAAATACTGTAAACAGCTTCAACTGATGCCGCTGCAGCCAGGGTATGGCCGGTAAAGGGCTTGGTTGAACTAAAAACCGGAACAGTGTTGCCAAATACATTTTGAATGGCACGCCCTTCAGACAAATCGTTGTTGGGGGTTGCTGTGCCGTGTGCATTGATATAATCTATATCCCCGGTTTTTAAGCCTGAAACAACAAATGCTTTTTGCATGGCAAGTGTGGCTCCTTCCCCGTTTTCTGATGAGGCTGTTTGATGAAAGGCATCGTTGGCATTGCCAAATCCTGAAAGATATGCCAGCACATTTTTATTTGCTTTTTTAACCTGACTGTCTGATTCAAGTACAAGATATGCTGCAGCTTCTCCTAAGTTCAGGCCTTTTCTATTTTGGTCAAAAGGGGTGTTTACACCATCGGTTAATATCATCAGGGAGTTGAACCCGTTTATGGTAAATATGGACAAGGCATCTGAACCGCCAACAATCACGCGCTCCAGCTGTCCGGATTGAATGAGTCTTGCTCCAAGCATTATCGCGTTTGCGGCAGATGAACAAGCCGTACTGATGGTCGTCACAAATCCTTTTATTCCCAGATAATCGGCGATTTGGTGTGAGGTTTCCCCGGCATCATGGCTTAGGATAAATTTTCTGACACTTTCGTTGTCAAAATATTCATAGAAGTATTTTTCGGTTTTGTCCATCCCGCCAACGCTGGTAGAGGAAATAAGACCCGTGGGCACTTCATTGACTTCTTGAATACCTGCGTTTTCAACCGCTTGTTTTGCAGCAAACGTTCCCAGCAACGAGGTTCTGGGAAAACGATGATCGGGTGAAAGGTTAAGTATTTTTTCAAGTTCAGCATTGCTGAATTTTATTTCCCCAAACTTCAGGGTGTCTTTGTGAATGGTTTCCAGATAATCGGTTTGGGTGATTCCGGTTTTACCCTGAATCAAAGCGCTGTAATTTTCCTCCACATTGTTTCCAATGGAAGAAATAATTCCCATCCCGGTTATGGCTACCTTTTTTGACATGCTTATTTTGTTCTATGTTCTGAAATATAAGCCGCCATCGTGTTGATGGACTGAAAGATGGTTTTGCCTTCTTTGGGATCTGTGAGTTTGATGCCGTAATCTTTATCCATCAGAACAATGAGTTCCAAAGCATCGATGGAGTCTAAGCCCAATCCGTCGCCAAAAAGCGGGTCGTCGTCGTTGATGTCGGTTAACTCAATATCTTCCAGGTTTAAGGCTTCAATGATTTTTGTTTTTAGTTCCAGTTTTAAATCTTCCATAATTTAGTGCTTGTAAAGTTTTTCTATTGTTTCTGTATTGTGTGCAAATTTACCTTGTTTTTCAACCAAATATATAAATGCTTCAAAGTTTTCATCATAATATTCAACCCAGCCGCAAAGTGCTTTTTTAGCTTTGCCAGAATGCAGTAATTGACTTGCATAAATACTCAAAAATTCTGCATTCATTTGTTCAAATACAAAAAAAGCGTTTTCAGTTTGTAAGTTATACTTTATGCTGATTTCACCCAAACAAATGTTGGCCAAAGTGTAAACAAAAACCGCCGGGCTGGGGAAAAATTCATCAGCAGTTGCAATTGACTCTTGATGTTTAACATCGGTATCCAGGCTGGAGCTTTTGTTGGATAAAATGAGGGCGATTTCTTCTTTTTCGGGTGAGAAGCCCTGGTGATTGAAAAGTGTTTCAGCAGCCAGTATTCCCAACTTGCTCAAATGGTCCATTTTATAAAATTTGGGATACTCCATGCCCAAATGTTTATAGACGCTTTTGCTGAATTCTGAAAAAGACATTTTCGTGTCAACCGAAAACCATTTTTCCCCGTTAAGGAAAATGAAGTTTTTCTTTATCGAAACAAAAGTTGATATGTGATATTCAGTATTCAAATCAATTTACTTTTTCAAATATAACAGCCGTATTACAACCTCCAAAACCGGAAGCTGTTTTCAAAAAACGATGTATCTCTTTTTCCTCAGCATTTCTAATCACATTCAATGGCTTTGTAACTCCAAGGGTTTCAAACCCTTTTGACGGAATCAAGCGGTTTTGGAATGCGCTTTCAATGGCAAGAACAGTTTCCAAAAGCCCGGAAGCACCCAGTGTGTGTCCGTAGTAGCCTTTCAGGCTGTGCAGTGGTATGTTTTGCAATCCAAGCCGGTTAATTGCGATAGCTTCCATTTCGTCATTGTAAGGTGTCGCTGTGCCGTGAGCGGAAATAAAATCAACCTCAGCGGGTTTCACGCCGGCTTCTTCCATTGCAGAAGCGATACTTTTATAAAGCCCTTCCCCTGTTCTTGAGGGGCCTGAAATGTGGTTGGCATCATTCACAGAGCCGTCTCCTTTTATCAATATGTTTTGTTGGTTTTTAATTTTTTCTGAAGAAATATAGACCGCTGCTGCCGCTTCTCCTAGGGTGATTCCACTTCGGTGGGCGTCATAAGGTTTACAGGGCAATTCACTCACCGCCTGAAATGAATGAAAACCGGAAAGCACAAATTCTGAAACCACATCACCTGCAACTATAAAAGCATTTTGATAAGCTCCTGCTTGAATCATTCGTTTTGCCACAGCAACAGCAAGCAAGCCGGAAACACAGGCGTTTGATATCACAATGGGTTTTTGGGTAAACCCAAAAAAATCAGCAACATTTTGGGCCGGTTTAGAAAGTAAGGCATCGGCTTTTTCAGATGCTTTAAGGGCTTCAATATTGCCTTTTGTTGTAGAGACAAAAAGCGGGGTATTTTTGCCTATGCTATTTTGTTGCACCAATGGGTGTAATGCAAGTATCATCATTTTTTCAAGTTTTGAAAAATGTGACTCTTTGCTGATTTCCAGAAATTTTTGGTTTAAAAGTTCATCCTCCGTTTTTGAAATATGCACCGGCTGATGGTAGTCTTCACTTTTTTGAATACCGGTTTTCCCGCTTATCACGGCTTCAAAATTTGATTTTACATCAAACCCAAGCGGAGTCACACAATTAGACTGATTGATATACACTTCATTCCCATCCATTATTCCAGCTTGTGTTTCAATTTCCAGTCTTGATAAAAAGGCGGATTGTTTAAGGTCAGGTTGTTTTCACTGTCTAAAAAAACCTGTATGGTTTCACCGGTGCATACTACCTGATTCTTTTCATTTAAGATTTTATAGTGAAAAATCATTTTTGCTGCCGACGTGTTGACAAATGTGGTTTCAATAGTCGCCACTTCACCATACCTTAAAGGAAGTTTGTGTTCGCAAACCGATTTAACGATGGGTGTGGTGTAGCCTTGTTTTTGTATTTCGAGGTAAGAAATCCCAAAATGCCTGCCAAAAGCTTCCCTGCCTTCTTCAAAATAGGTAATGTAATAGCCATGCCATACGATTCCCAATGGGTCGGTTTCATTGAAACGCACCCTGATTTTTTCAGTAAAACTTAAGGAATTTGAATCGTTAAACGGCTCTTTGTTTTTTGTCATAGCCAATAGCAAATAAAACGGTTACAATAAAAAACAAAAGTAACAAAATTAATTCGGGGAGCAGGTCAGTGAGGGAACCCTTTCGCAGCAGCACATCATAGAATGCTTCCAGGCCCCAGTTCATTGGGGAGGCAACAGCCAGATACTGCATCACATTTGGCATGGCAAAAACCGGAACCCAAACACCTCCCATTGCGGCAAGCACCACCACTGAGGTGGCTCCAAAAGGAGCTGACTGCTCAGGGGTTTTTGCAACGGTGCCCAAAAGAACCCCAAATCCAATGGCTGCCAATCCGGAGAAAAGAGCCACAAGTGTCATCAACAATAAATGCCCGGAAACCTCAAGTGAAGGAAGATCCAGATAAGGGAACAAATAGACGCCAACAGCAACCATCAAATAAAACTGTATCAGGCAAATAATAAGGTATGTAATTGTTTTTCCGGCGAGAACAACGGCATAAGGAACCGGGTTTGAAATCAACCGCACCAGTGTGCCTTGTTGCTTTTCCTTAACTATATTGATTGAAAGCGGAACCACGATGAAGAAAATGGCAAACAACGTCCAGGCAGGTACATTGTGCTGGACAGAGTTTGGAATAATATTTTCCTCACCCGTGAGTGTTATTTCGCGAAAAGCGATAAAACTTTCCTGATCAAAATGTGACTCGACATCTTCTCCCAACTGTTCCCCAAAAGCCTTATAAATGGACTGGTTTTCAATGGTGGCAATCATTCTCTCAATCCCGTTTTTCACGCTGTTTTTAAAAGCTTGCTGCGTGGCGGGGTCAAAGTAAAGCTTGATTTCTTTGGGCTGGATTTCTTCGGGTTCCAATCCGTTGTCTTCAAAACCAAGACTGCTTAAAATGGTGAGCACGTTTTGATCTACTTTTTGCTTTAGATCGCGGCTTAGGTTTTCGGGAATAACTATGGCAAGCTGGTACTTTCCTTTAAATACTTCTTCAGCGGCCCTTTCTTCGGTAAGAGGCTCTTCACCTAAACTCGTTATCATTTCAAAATTGCCACTTTCAGAAATTTGGGTTTGAACGGTTTCGGACACAGAACCCTTGTCATTGTCAATCAGCAAAATGGGAATAGAGGTGTCAGAAACTGAACGAAAAGTCCCGTCCTGAATCAAAGTGATGGTTATGATTAAAACCAAAGGCATGACAAACAAGATAATCAACCCGCCGGGGTCTCTCATTTGAAGGAGAATCTCCTTGATTACAGACCTTTTTAGTTTATGTAGCATCCCTTAATTCTTTTCCGGTTATGGCGATAAAAACCTCTTCCAGGTTATTGGCGCCTTCGGTATGGGTGATTAATTCTTTTGGTGTATTGTGTGCATATATTTTCCCCTGATCAATAATCGCAATTTTTGTACACAAATCCTGTGCTTCCAAAAGATGGTGTGACGTATAAACAATGGTCATTCCTTCCTGATTCAAGGTTTTTAAATAATCTATAATCACATTTTTTGATTGCACATCAACTCCCACTGTGGGCTCATCGAGAAACAAAACCTGTGGGTTGTGTAAAATGCCGGCCAACAGGTTCACACGGCGTTTCATTCCGCCTGAAAAAGTAATGATTTTTTTATCTGCAAACTTTGATAAACTGAGTTTTTCAAGCGCGCTTTCCACTTTTAGCTTTAAGTCTTTACCTGAAATTCCGGACATACTCCCAAAATACATTAAATTTTCCCTGGCCGTCAAGGTGGGGTAAAGCGCGATTTCCTGAGGAACAACCCCGATGATTTTTTTTATTTCGTTGCTGTTTTTTTTATATGATTGGCCGCAAATGGTAAAACTACCAGAGGTGGGTTTTAAAAGCCCACACAGCATGGAGATGAGTGTTGTTTTTCCGGCTCCGTTTGGGCCGAGAAGCCCAAATATTTCGCCTTCCTCAATAGCTATTGAAAGGTTGTTTACCGAAAAGTAATCGGCATCTTTGTATTTTTTATACAACCCTGATATTTCAATCGCTGTTTTGGACATTTGGTTTTAAACTGATTTTTTTAATTTTTTAAAAAACGCTTTTTCAAGCTCTGCCAGGTGGTAAAGTTCATCAGCCAGGCTATTATATACATCCTCCTGATTGCTTCTGTTTTTGTAAACCCTTGAGGCATTGAGGGCGAAGTCACGCCATTTGTCTCCAATTTCGGTCATTTCCAAAGATAAGGCTTTCAGTTTTTCGTTTTTCAAAATCCCCGAAGCTTCCTGTAGAAATGCGGCATAAATATACCTGAATCCGCCGCCGCCAGTGCCAATCTCCTCTTGCATTCTCACTATTTGACCCAAATAATGATTGGTTTTTTTAATGCCGTGCTTTTTGGGCCATTTTCTGATTTGCCGGGAAACATGTTTTATGCCACTTACACCAATCAGGGGTAACGGAACAAGCATTTGGTTACAAGCCGATTTAATGCCGTCAACAATTGCTTTTTCAAGCTTTAATTCCTTGGGGATATGGGTGGGGTAATACATTTGACCCCGCGGGGCCAAAGCTCCTTTTGCAAAGCGCACCTTATTCAGTTCATCGGGTGTGAGCATCGTTGGGCCGGGCATAACCGGGTCGCTGATCAGGTAGCCTCCATCAGTTTTTCCAAAAACCACTAGGTTGTGTGCATTAAAATGAAAGCGGTATTCGTCAGGAAAATAAGACAGGTGATATACACCCACCTGAAGCCCTGTGGGAATGTCATTTTTTAAATTTTCAATCAGTGCCTGTTCTGCTTTTTGCTTGGACCTGAATTTTTTTCGCTTTAGCGAAATACCCAGTTTTTTTACTACCCTCTTAAAAATGAGTCCGGGCAAAGGCCTGAAACTAACAACCGGCGCGTGATTGACTTTAAGGAAAGGCAAATAGACAAAGAAAACCCCGGCCCCAATCCCAAAAATCATGGGTTCGCTTATGGAAACGCCCTGATGCTTTAAGAGGTTTGAAGCAACCCCGTTTTCACAATGGGCAGACTGGTGATGCGTAAAATCTGTCTTCATGGATTAGCCTTTGAAGTTTTTTAATTGGTCTGTGCTCATATCAAAAGCCTCAGCATATTTGGCCAATAGTTTGTCTGAAAGCTTACTGAACACCTTTGGTTTAAAATGTCTTTTAATGCGCCATTTCCACAGCCCGGTATAATCTGAGAGTATGTTCAGGTCCATTTTATGCAGTTCCATAAAATAGGGAATGGGACTGGCAGTACCGTTTTTCAGATTTTGCAAGGCTTCTTTAGTGCGTTCTTCTATGAGTTGCAGGGTTTCATTTTGAACAATGGTCTTGGGCGCCCATCCTTTGCTGGGCACTTTTACATAGTTGCCGTTTTCATCAATGGCATAGCACACTTCGGTGATTTCATTTTCTGAAAGGCTGCTCTGATCCTGTGGTACTTCCTCCTTTTTCATCTGTATTTTATATTTGATAAATAGGAAGATGTAATGCCTAAAAATCTATCTTTAGTTGGTTTGTATTTTTTTAAAAGGCATTTCATGACTTGACTTCTTGAATAAAAAGGTTAATTTCTGCTTCAAAAAGTAGTTTGTTCTTTTCAAAAGTAGTGCATTTCATAGTGCAAATGGCAAATTCTTCGGTGTCGAAACGCGAAAGAAGTATTCCTTTTGTGGTAATATCTGAATTGCTTTCAGGAAGCGCAATTATATTCAGTTTTTTGATGGCACTTATAAACCCGATGAGTTTTAAATCCTTTTTAAAAAAGTTTTTATCGTCCAGAAACAAAGGTTGTGCAACTATAGCCGAACAGGTTTGAGCCGCGTTTTCTATCAGGCCTGATTCCATGAAAATTCCGTCTTGCACAAAAAGGTTGTCTTTTTTAATATGGAAAACGGTTGTGACTTCTTTTTGAGTGATTTCAATAATCTCGTCTACCATCAGCATTGGCGGCCTGTGGGGGAGATAGTTTTTTATACCTACAACCAGATGCTCCATTTTAAGTGGCAATTATGGTTTTCATTTGTGAAGTGGCCAGGAGTTTTCCATTCAAAAAGGTTGAAATATCGACCAATGTAACCCCTCCAAATTCTTGTAGCACATTGACTTTTGTGACCAATTCGTCTCCGGTTTTTGGGAGTTGAAGAATTTCTGCATTTTTAACTGAGCCAATATAGCCCGTTGGAGCCTTTTCATTTTTTAAATAGTACTGATAGCCGGTATATAAAGCAACTGATTGTGCCATATGCTCTATTAATCCTGATTCCTGAAAATAATTATCCTTGAGAAAAATGTTGTCTTCCTGAACCTCTAAACCTGCGGCTATGTAGTTTTCGGAAAAATCCAAAAGCTTATCAACCATCACAAACGGCCGTTTTTGTGGAATGAGTTGTTCCAGTAGTTTTTTTTCGGTGATTGGTAAAGTCACTTGTTCCATTAGCAAACGGTTAAATAGGCATGTGAAAATGAAAACCTGCCGCTTTCGGGAACGACGAGCATGATTTTATGCCCTTTTTTTAATTTGCCTGAAGCCATTAATTCTTCAAGCTTGATATATATGGAAGCAGAACCCACGTTGCCAATGCTTTCCAAATTTAAAAACCATTTTTCCTGAGGAATGAAAATACCGTTTTGTTCAAGGGCTTTTTGAAGTTTTGCCACAAAATAATAGGACGACATATGTGCCAGGAAAAAATCAATCTCGCCGGCATCGACCTTGTGCTTGTCCAGGGAAAGTTTCAAACTGTCTGAACCCTTTTTCATGATGTGTTTGTCGAGGATTTTCACATCCTGCTTGATGGAAAAAATGGATTCTGACAACCATTGCTCCGGGTGATAATCTGACCAGGGTTTTATTGAGCCATCTTCCATTTTTTCGCCTCCTGCATACATACAGGCTTCCAGCTCGAAGGCATAGGAGTATGACTCCATCCATTCAATTTTAAGTGACAGTTCGCCTTTGGGCTGGTTTTCCAGTAAAAAGGCACCTGCTCCGTCTGAAAGCATCCATCTTAAAAAGTCTTTTTTAAAGGCGAGTATAGGTTGTTCCTGAAGTTTTTCAAGATTGACAACTTCATTGTTGAATTTATTTGCCAACATCCAGGTGGATACCCTTTCAGAACCTGTGCAAACAGCGTTATTGGTATTGCCTGACTTTACTGACAGATAGCCCACTTTCAAGGCGATCATACCTGCGCAACACACTCCTGAAGATGAATTGAGCTCAAGCGATTTGTTTTTTAATAAGCCGTGAACCATCGCAGCGTGGGAAGGCAAGAAATGATCGGGGGTTGATGTGCCGCAGGAAAGCATTTCGATGTCATTTTTTGTAAATGATTCATCAAAAAGATTTTCAATGGCCGCATGAGTTAAATCAGCATTGGTATGGGTGGGGTTTCCGTTTTTATCTAGGGCGTAATAGCGGTTTTTGATTCCGTTATTTCTTAAAACCACCCTTCTTGCCTTTGAAGCCTGATTGTTGATAAGACCCAGATA